>ENA-ORXD01000006-ORXD01000006.1-sediment-metagenome-genome-assembly--contig:-NODE-6-length-597199-cov-8.428547_pt1 | contig 597199 bp, 590 predicted proteins | sample MGYA00237862_ERZ511471 | MGnify/ENA metagenome assembly ERZ511471 | reverse complement strand
ATGAGGAAGCGACCGAGGTGGTCTTCCTTGTCCGGATGTCGAACGAGATCGAGCGGCTCGGCGACCTCGGGGCGGATCTCGGGGATTTCTTCCGCAGGGCGTCCCGAAACGGAAACGGTGCTCCCGCCGGCCTGGTGAAAAAGACGGAAGGCGTCTACCGGATCCTCGACGAGAACATCGTCGGGCTCGGGCTCCTCTTCCCGAGGATCCTGGATACGACCGTCGCGGAACTCCGCGCCCGGGACGTCGAACTCCAGCGCGCCATCAACGAGCGCTACCGCGAGCAGCTCGTGAGCCTCAAGAGGGAGGGCGCTTTCGCGGACAGCCGTTACCTGGAGGTTCTCTCCATCATCGAGGCGGCGAACGCCAAAGTGCGGGATCTCCGCAAGCTTGCCGAGCAGTACTCCGTCCAGAAAAGGGGCGAGCCGGCGTCAATCGGGGTGGACGACCCTTTTTCGTTGCGCAATCCGGTAGCCGGAAATGACCTGCAGGGAGTCCCCGACCTCCCGGTCGAGCGCCGGATCCCCGGAGTCGACGTAGAGGAGGGGTGTTGCGGCGAGCTTCGCGGGCGTGGCGACCACGACCAGGTTCCGTAGCCCCGCCTTCCGGAGGACGCCTGGGCTGATCTGCTGGTTTCCCCGGCCAAGGACGAAGCCCTGCGCCCCGATGGGGCTGACGACGATCTTCGCCCGCGGGTATTCGTCGAGGAGGGCAAGGAGTGTTTTTTCGTCGGCATCGCGGGCGACGACCTCCCCGTTCCTGACGGCATCGACCCCGAGCAGCGTCGCCGGGAGGCCGAGCCGCTCCAGGATCCGTGCCGTCGTGCTCCCGGCGCCGACGACGTAAAGCGTCTCCGGCAGCATGATCTCGCCGATGAACGCGGCGATATCGTCCTTCGCCCGCTCCTCGTCCTGCTGCTCGAAGACCTGCTTCCCGCCCTGCGTCCGCTCCGGGATGTATGGGACGCATGCATACCCGTACAGCCGGGCAGCGAGCCGGCCCGAGCGGTAGGCCTCCTCGTCGACGTCAAGGACTTCGGCATCCATGCAGGAGGCCTCCCCGAGGCGGCTGACGATCTCTGCGGCAGCTGCAGGTGTGGTCGCAAAGACTCCGGAGTACATCTTCACCCCCGCCGGTATCCCGAGGAGGGGAATATTATGGCCACAGACGGAGAATACATCGCGGGCGGTCCCGTCACCACCGCAGAAGAGCATCAGACGGGCCCCCGCTGCACGACACGCCTCACATGCGGCGATCGTATCTGCACGGGTGGTCGTCGCCGCCGCAGGCCGGTAGACGGTTTCACAGTCATAGCCGCAGGAGTGGAGGATGCCCTCACCCATCACCCCTGCAGCCGTGAAGAAGGTATGGGATACCGGGCCCAGGGCAGTGCAGAACGCCTTGGCCTTTGCGGGGGCGACGGGCCGTGCTCCAAGGGCCATAGCCCGGGCATGCTGTCCGTCGGTCCCCTTGAGGCCGACGGCCCCTCCCATCCCTGCCACGGGATTAACCAGCAACCCGATCTTCATCGTCTCAGACCTTGGGGAGGTCTTTGAGCGACTCTGCAATAAGCTCTGCGGGGTACTCATAGTCAGGGAGGGCACCGCTGAAGTAGGCCTCATACGAGGTCAGGTCAAAGTGCCCGTGACCCGAGCAGTTGAAGACTATCGTCTTCTCCTCACCAGTCCGAGTGCACTCACCCGCACACTCGATGACCGCCTTGACGGCGTGTGCCGCTTCGGGGGCGACGATGATACCTTCGGTGCGGGCGAACCTGACGGCCGCCTCGAAGACCTCGTTCTGGTGGTAGGCCCGCGAGCCGATGATCCCTTCCTGGTGCAGAAGCGAGACGAGGGGGGCCATCCCGTGGTACCGGAGGCCGCCCGCATGAATGGAGGGCGGGATGAACCCGTGACCGAGGGTGAACATCTTCATGATGGGCGTGTAGCCTGCGACATCGCCGTAGTCATAGGCATAGAGCCCCTTTGTCAGCGTTGGACATGCGGTGGGTTCGGTTGCAATGATCTCGAGGTCGGGGTGCCTGCCGTCGAGCTTCTCCTTGACAAACGGGAAGGCAAGGCCGGCGAAATTCGAGCCCCCGCCAGCGCAGCCGATGATGATGTCGGCCTTCGCCTCGTCCATCGCCAGCTGCTCCTTTGCCTCGAGCCCGATGACGGACTGGTGGAGGCAGACATGGTTCAGAACAGACCCGAGGGAATAGTTGGTGGTGGATTTGGAGGCGGCGTCCTCAACCGCTTCTGATATTGCAATCCCGAGGGAACCCGAGGTCTCGGGGTCTCGTTCGAGGATGGCCCGGCCGGCGTTGGTCAATGGTGAGGGGGAGGCGATACACTCGGCGCCCCAGCACTGCATCATCATCTTGCGGAACGGTTTCTGGTCGTATGAGCCCCGGACCATATAGACGGTGCATTCCATGCCGAAGAGCTGGGTCGCAAAGGCAAGCGCTGAACCCCACTGCCCGGCACCGGTCTCGGTGGCGATACGCTCGATGCCGTCCTTCATATTGTAGTAGGCCTGGGCGACCGCAGTGTTCGGTTTGTGGGAACCGGGCGGCGATACGCCTTCGTACTTGTAGTAGATCTTCGCCGGTGTCCCGAGGGCCGCCTCGAGGCGGTGCGCCCGGAACAGCGGGGAAGGTCTCCACAGGGTCAGGATGTCCCGTACCTCATCGGGGATGGTGATGTAGCGATCGGTGGAGACCTCCTGTCTGATCAATTCCTTTGCAAAGATCGGAGCGAGGTCCTCCGGCCCGATCGGCTGACCTGTCTGCGGGTTGTATGCGGGGTCCAGCGGCCTTGGGAGGTCTGCCTGGATATTATACCATTTCCGCGGCAGATCATTCTCGTCGAGGAGGATCTTCGTTCTCATACCACATATGTAGATAGATGGACATATTTATACATTACTGCACAGGCACTTTCCGCCTGCCTCTTCACTCACCAGAAGAGGGCAGCAGGGCCCTCAGACATGGCCGGAGCTGTCCAGTTTCAACATAGGATGCCGTTGGGGGGAAACGGCATCCCCAATCTGCAAGAATTGGTACCATTCTGGGGGGAAGTGTCCCGACCAGAATTAAGTAAAGGTACACTCTCATTATATAAAACCTTTGTATTCGATGACATTCCGGGGGAACATTTTTTGTGCTCTTTAGGAGACCAGATTCGAATAAACGCATGAAACCGCCTCTTCGAAGAGTGGTTGCCGTCATGACTTGATATTGGAATCAGAAGGAAGAACCATGGATTTTTCATTTTCTGATGGCAACATGCATCGGATATCGAAGGATAACCGGAGAGCGCCATCACTCAAAAACGAGAGGCATAGATGGTGGAATACGGATATTCCGTAGTACTTTCTCGTGGTGCGGCACTCGTCGCATGTACATAATATTTAATTATATGTGCGCAGACGCCGTTTGGCACGATTATTTGTGGCATGGTGTGGCGTGCCATGCCTCCGGGATCCAACAGCTTCTCCTGGCCGCGCCGCATCCGGAGCAGATATACCATGCATCCCCGCTTTTTGGGGGCTCTCATCGCCGGGATCGGCACTCCCATCCTCCCATTAATCCTCACAACGACGGTGCAGGCGAGAAAGGCGCCTGAAGAGCAACTCCAGAATATAAGTATCGTTTTTACTTCCTTTTCCGCTTTCTCCCAGATATTTCCATTCCATGGAATTATTCAGCCATTCTCACCTTTAGAAGGAAAATAGAAACCTACATCATCGAGAAGAAAAAATGCTCTGATAAGAAGGCGCCTTCATCGACCGGAGGTGCCGCCCTGCATATATGACATCCCAGCCACGAACGAGGGACCCCGGCATATCCATCGAGACGATGATGATGGCGGCGATCATCATCGCCTTTGTCGTATTGATATCCATAGCCTGTGGCACAGCCTATCTCGATGCGCACCGGCAGCTGAAAAGCGAATTCATCGAAGATCTGGAGCAGACCGAATCGGCACTGGAGAGTTCCCTGACCCTGGTGGGGCGGGGGCTTGCCATCTTCGATTCGTTCTATGATGTACAGATGTATGAGATCCTCACGAAATTCAGCGACCTCTACGAGGAGGGGGGCGCAGACCCGGCAACAGTGGACATCCGGGACATAAGGGACCGTCTGGACCCTGCTATCGACGGAGACCTCAGCCTCTACATCATCTCAGCCGATCATGTGATCATCGCCTCGACGGAACCCACTGAACTGGGAGTCGATTTTTCCGGCTATCCGGGGTTTTCCCGGCGGCTTGACCTTATCCGACAATCAGGGGCATTTGCTGCAGATGCCTGGATTCCCGGCATCGTAAACCCGGAACTGCGCCGAAAATTTGCCTACCTCCCGAGTTCTGACAGCCAGTATATCCTTGAAGCGGGTATCTCCAATGACGTCTTCTTCGAGCCGCGGATGGATTATTTCTCCTATACCGATGCCGCCGCCATCATCCGGGACAGCAACGCAGATGTTGAAAGCATTACCATCTTTGACATCACCGGCGATGCCATCGGGATGAACAATAGCAAAACAGAGGCATGGGCGACCGGACTGGGGTATGACGATCTCTCCGTCATGCTGGAAGAGGTGGAGGCCACCTTTGAAGACCGGAAGACCCGTGAAATTCCCCTCCCCGAAAAAGAGCTTCTGCTTCGGTTCATCCTTATTGAAAACGACAGTGATGCCGTGTCATCCGATGAACTTGCCCTCGTGGCGGTCATCGCCTATTCACTGAAGGAGTACCATGCCGCCGAGACCGCCCTCCTGCTGCGATACGGACTGCTCACCGCCATCTCTCTCCTCTTCGCCGGCATCGTTGCCTACTTTATCTCACGAAGGGTGGCACGCCCGGTCCGCATGATGGCCGAGGACGTGGATGCCATCGCACAGGGCGACCTCGACCACGAAATCCGCCAGACCGAGGGGCGCGAACTCGAACGCCTGGAGACCTCCATCCGTGCGATGGTCGCCCGGCTCAAGGATGATATCCGCCAGATCCGGGATACCTCCGACGCACTGGATATCGAACTTGGGGAACGGAGACGGATTGAAGCGGCCCTACTCGAGGCAAATGCACGCATCAGCCTCCTCGGGAGCCTGACCCGCCACGACATCATCAACCAGCTTGCTATCGTCCAGATGTATGTGGAACTGATCCGTGACGAGATCGCAGGCGACGAGAAGGCCGGCGCCCTTCTCGCACCCTCGCTCTCCCGTATGGAGGATGCACTCACCAAGATCGAGCGCCAGCTGCACTTCTCGGCGGACTACCATAAGATGGGCCAGAAGGAGCCGGTCTGGCAGAATGTGGCTGATACGGCCACGAAGGCGGTGGTGTCGCTCATGAACAGTGACGTCACCTTTGATATCAGGGGAGGCAATTTCGAGATTCTCGCCGACCCGATGCTCGAGCAGGCCTTCTACAACCTCTTTGAAAATTCGCTGCGCCATGGGGAACGGGTCTCCCGCATCGGGGTCAGTGCCGTCCCGTTGGCCGACGGTGCCCTGAGGATATGTATCCAGGACGACGGAAAGGGAATTGCGACAGACCAGAAGACACGGATCTTTGAAAACGGCATCGGTGAGAACACGGGGTTCGGTCTCTTCCTGGTCCGCGAGGTCCTCTTAATCACCGGTATTGCTATCACGGAGACCGGGACGCCGGGTGAGGGCGCAAGGTTCGAACTGCTCGTCTCCCCCGGAGGCTGGCGTCAGGAAGTTACTGCCTGAACGCCGGAAATCCATCTATTTATCCCCGAAACACCAGAAATTTTTTTTATTGTCCGGATGCCATGCTCACCCATAGGGGGTGCTCTTTATCGTTGAGGGATACATAGAGACGGGTAATGGCACCCGGGGACGAGCTACCATCGAAGGAGGAGGGCCGGCTGCTGCATAAGGACGTGGCGGGCGACCTGCAAGTGATAGCTAGCCTGATTGACATGCGGATGACGGTGCTTGAGGATGAGGAGAGCCTTCAGGTTCTGCGGGAAGTCCGAAGCCTGGTTCAGAGTATGGCTCTTGCACATGGGACAATCTATGAGAGTGGAACCGGCGGCAGGATCAGTGCCCGCCGCCTGATGGAGAAACTCATAAAGTCAACCCGCCTCACCCACTGTACGCGGACATGGATCGAAACCGTGGTTGACGCCGGGACGGTGCAGCTACCCGCCGGAGTGGCTGTCCCCCTTGCACTTGCCGTGAGCGAATGTATCCGAGAATCCGTCGTCTGCTCCCTCAAAGGGATGACGGAGGGGAGGATCTTCGTCACCGTACGCGAGGAAGACGATGGGTTTACGGTAGCGGTCGCCGACAGCGGGAGGTCGGGGTATGATATGGTCATGGATGATGACGAGGCGGCTCTCGGGATGATGGTCGCCGACCATATTGTCCGCTACCGGCTGAAGGGGACACTCGAACGGGACGCGGGCGACGGTGCGAGCCGGGTGATCCGGTTCCCGAAGCACGCCCCCGCGCCGTGAGCCTTCCTTTGGTTTGCCCCTTTGAAAAAACCCCGCGGGACGCTGCAGGACCACCTGCCGGATTGATGGGGGAGCAGGTCGAATATTTTTTTAGTTATTCATGCAATTCCCGCACATCAGTGATCGGGCGACGGCCACCCTCTATATGCTCACCGGAGCACTGCTCTTCGGAGCGGCTGCTCCGTTTGCAAAGCTCCTGGGAACAGAGATTGCCCCGGTGACGCTCTCGGCGTTCGTCTACCTCGGGTCGGGCATCGTGCTCTCCGTCTACTATGCCTTCGCACGCCGTTTCGGCCGGCGCGACCAGCACCAGGCGCCGTTCGAACGCTCTGACATCCCGTATGTCACCGGGTCAATCCTGACGGGGGCGGTGATCGCAACCATCGTTCTCATGGTCTCCCTCCAGCACACCCCGGCAACGACCGCCTCGCTTCTGCTGGGCTTTGAAGCAGTCGCAACGACCCTGATTGCCGCGGGGATCTTTCATGAGGCCGTCGGCCGGCGGGTCTGGGTGGCCCTCACCCTCATCACCGGCGCCTGTGTGCTCCTTGCCTATGACCCGGGAGGGGCCTTCGGGATCTCTCTCGGCGCCCTCGGGGTGATTGCCGCCACCTTCTGCTGGGGACTCGATACGAACCTCTCGCGCCACTTCTCGGGGAAGGATCCCGTCCGGTACGTCTCAATAAAGGGTCTCTCGGCGGGGCTGATCATGCTCGTTCTTGCCGTCCTTCTCGGCCAGCCGATGCCCCCCACGCCGGCCCTCGCCCTTGCCGCGATGGGGGTCGGGCTGATGGGGTTCGGGGGTCTTATGACGATCTGCTTTTTAATTGCGCTTCGGTCCCTCGGCGCATCACGGTCCGCAGCCTTCTTCTCGATGAACCCCTTCTTCGGAGTCATCGTCTCCTTCATCATCTTCCATGAGATGCCGGGCCTGCTCTTCTATGCGGCATTTGCCGCGATGGTCCTCGGCGCCTGGCTTCTTATCACCGAAACACATTCCCATGTGCACCGGCACGAACGGCTGGTGCACGACCACCGCCACCGCCACGACGATCCCCATCACACCCCTGAGGCGGGGCATGTCCACGGCCCGGAGACCCCGCCTATCGGCAAGGGAGGCTACCACGCCCACCGGCATATCCACAAAGAAATGGCCCACGAACACCCTCATGTGCCCGACCTGCACCACCGCCATGAGCATGTTAAAAATTCCCGATAAGGCAATGTAGTGTGCAGATGAACTGAAATCCCCCTGGTGCGGCAGTGACTGCAGAATGGAATTTCTCCTCACTACTTCTGAAGAATCAACAGGCGCCCGGGACGACCTGAAAGACGCGCGGTATACGAAGGTCAAAAACCCGCAATGGAGAACGACGGCTGCTCCTTTAGCCTCCCTGCATTCATCACTGCCACATACTCTCATATAGGCAGTAATGGCTCCCTATCTCTTCCTCTTCCTACACCCCTTCATATACCGTCCGGAAATATCATAGAGAACCTCCGCCGACCCGCCGGTAAGATCTACCACCGCATCGATCGACCGCATGCCTGGCCGTGGTTCGCCATCGGGGAGATGTGAAACGATAAGGGAAAAGAGCTGGTTCCTGTCGACCGTCGCATCCGGGAGCTGACCGGCCGCAGCATGCATGGCGGTCACCAGGCCAAAGTGATTCATCCCCAGGAGAGCGAAGAGCCGGCAGATCGATGGTGTGGGAAGCGCATCCACCCCGTCGGGCCCCGCCCGGCGTGCGAGGCGGGAGATGGCGGTCCCGAGGCCGTCGCAGTCCCGCTGAGGGAGCTGGTCGACGACGACATCGGTGACGGAATCGACCGGGTGCGCCCCGGTCCTGTCCCGGAGGATCACCACGCCGTCAGCGGAGAGATCAGGTTTTCTCCTGAAGGTGATACGGACGAGGCGGCATCCGGGCCAGGTGACGCCGTACCCGCAAAAGCCCGCACGGCCCCGTGCGACGGGGAGGGGATCGGCGGTGAGTGCCGCATGCGTATCGGGAACGGTCATGGTATAATGGAGAGGCGCTGCTCGACAATGAAGATTGCGGGATCGAAAGGGAGCCCGGCATGATACATTATGTTTCGGAATTCCTCCGGAGAGAGCCTGCCCAAGCCCTCATCCCAGGAATGGGAATAACCCGAATCAATATGCGCTAGTTCTGCGCATACTTCCCTGTGAACCTCTCCGACCACACTCTCGCAGCAATTGCCGGCACAAGGGCGGCCCGCGATGCCCTCCTCGCCCCCCGTGCCTGCCGGGACGGGGAAGCGCTGCGTCGCTACAGCACCAGACCCGAGGACCCGGTGATCCGGCCGCCGTTCTTCCGTGATGCCGACCGGATCATTCATTCCCGGGCGTTTTCACGTTATATCGATAAGACGCAGGTCTTCTACCTGCTCGAGAACGAACATATTACGCACCGCGTCATCCATGTCCAGCTGGCATCCAAGATTGCCCGGACGATCGGGCGGGCGCTGGGGCTCAACGAGGACCTCATTGAGGCCGCCGCCCTCGGGCATGACATCGGGCACACCCCCTTCGGCCACCTCGGCGAGGGCTACCTCTCCGCCCTCTGTGAGGAGCATGGCATCGGCCGGTTCTCCCACAATGTCCAGAGCGTCCGGTTCCTCGACGACATCGAACACTGCGACCTCACCCTCCAGGTCCTCGACGCGATCCTCTGCCATGACGGTGAACGCCATGTTTCCGCGATGGTCCCGGACGGCTGCTGCACATGGGACGGGTTTGAACAAAAGAAGGCCACAGCCGCTGCCGGCGGCGTACCCACCCCAGCGACCGCAGAGGGCTGTGTCGTCCGGTTCGCCGACACCATCGCCTACCTGGGCCGGGACCTCCAGGATGCAGTCGAGGTCCGGCTGATTCCGAAGGATTTGCCGGAGTTTCCGGAGGAGTGCCGCAAGGTCTTTTCGTTTAAGGGAGTGGAGGAGATCAACGGCACGATCATCGACACCTTTGCCCGCGACATGATCGGCTTCTCGGCGGAGAACGACACCATCGGCTTCTCCCCTGATGTGGCCGCATGCTTTGGGGCGTTCAGGGATTACAACTATACCCATATCTACGAGAACAGGGATCTCCACGCGGAGGATCACAAGATAGAGCGGATGTTTGCGCTCCTCTTCACCGCTTTCCTCTCCGATCTCGAGGAGGAGCAGACAGACTCGCTCATCTTCAAGGACTTCCTTCAGGCGGACTGGGTGGCACAGGAGTATCTCCGGTCCGCCTCGAAGGGTGAGCTCGTACGCGATTACATCGCCGGGATGACCGACAAGTACTTCCTTACCCTCGCCCGCTCAGCCCTCTTGCCGGAGCAGCGGTTCAGGATCTTCAGTCATCACGGCAGGAAGTTCTGAGGGCAGAACCGGGCAGTATCCGGGAGGGGTAATCGCCATCAGCCGGGCAGGGTCCGCGATGTCACAGGTCTCTTCACCCGAATCGGTGCACACAGCACAACAGGGGCCGGGCCAGGGAACAATACCAAGATGGAGAAAATAAGGGCCCGTTCACAAAACAGCTCTATCTATCAGCCAGATAATAAACCTGCATAGGGTACCTATTCAGAAAAAAAGAGACAAAGAGGGACAAAGGGTTCTTATTCCCCGAAGATGGTTTTCCGGGCTTCTTCAAGAGTATTTTTCAGCTCGACTTCCCGAATGGGCTTGACGATATACCCGGCCGGGTTGAGGTCGAGCGCCCGTGAACGCATCTTCAGGTCGGAGTACGCGGTGATGAAGATCACCGGAAGGGCAAACCGCTCTTTGAGCATACGTGCGGTATCGATGCCGTCTATGTCGCCCCGCAGGCGGATATCCATCAGTGCGATATCCGGTTTTGTATCGGCGGCAAGTTCGATCGCCTCCTCTGCGTTATCCGCCACCCCCGTGACCTCATAGCCAAGCCTCCGGACCCGGTGTTCGATATCCATGCCGATGATCGCGTCATCCTCCACGACCATTACTTTCATTTTTGCCCTCATTTAGTGTCTCCTACCTTATTGTATTATGATTGCCGGCCCTAGGGGCGCTCGGTGAACTGGATCATATAGCTCGTACCGTTGTTCACCGAGATCTCCATCGTTCCGTGGAGCTGGCGGTCCACCAGGGTGGAGACCAGCATCAGCCCGATGCCACGCGCTTCTCCGCTGCGGTACTCCTCCGGCATGCCGACCCCGTTATCCTTGACCGAGATGACCACCCTGCCGCCGTCGTCCTTGACAATGGTGATCGCAACATGGCCCTTCCTTCCTTCAGGGAAGGCATGCTTGATGGTATTGGTGACGAGTTCCGAGACGATGAGGCCGAACGAGACAGCCGTATCGAGACCTATCAGAACACCAGGTGCATTGACCGAGAAGGTGATGTTGTCACCCACCCGGAACGTCACGAAGAGAGAGGTAACGAGTTCGTTCACATAGTTTTCCACGTTCACATGCATGTGATCCGGCGCTTCATGCAGGTTGTCATGGACAAGGGCAAGTGCCTCGATACGGGACTGTGCCTGCTGGACAATCCGCTGTGCAACGGGATCCTTCACCTCGGACGTCTGGAGATTTATCAGGGATGATATCACCTGAAGGTTGTTTCTGATGCGCTGGTGAATTTCTGTGAGGAGCTGCTCTTTTTCCGCCAGGGCAAACTTGAGCTCCTCTTCGGTGCGTTTCAGGTCGGTAATATTTTCAAGGATCACCGTCGCTCCCGGCTGTCCGTCGTCGAAGACGGTCGGGATCAGCTTGATCAAAAAGTAAAACGCTTCCCCGTCCGACTCCCACCACAGCTCGCGCGAGAGATCCTGTCCCCGCAGCACCTCCTCGAAGATATGCACGTCAATTGCGTCGGTGAGGACCGGAAGGTCGCGGTCCAGGACCGAGATGCCGATCAGCTCATCCCTCGACATGCCCGAGAACTCCACATAGTTGTCATTCGTCTGGACGATGCGAAGCATCGAGTCCATGACGATGATACAGTCGGAAGAGAAGTCAAGCATCGCGGATATTGGCACCCGCTGCGAGAGGAAGTAGACCTTGGCCACCCCGACCGAACGCATGTCCACATGCCCCGACACTAGCAGCATATTCAGGTACTTCGAGACCGAATTCCGGTTCATATTGAGCATGCGGGAGATATCGGTGATGGAGAGGCCACGCGGCTCATTCTTCAAGAGCTCCTTCACCCTGGCGAGCTCCCGCTTGCTCTCATCTATTTCCAGAGACACTCAGCTAAACGCTCCTGTTAGATGAGTATAGACTGTCTTGCTATATAAGAATTCTTCTAATTGATATGCAATACTGAAATTGTATTGCACACAGTATTCAAAGCAATACCATAAGCAAACATGTAATTACCATAATATTTTCCCGTTTTTCCTCGTATGAGGTGTTGTTTTTAATATTGAAAAGCCAATCATATTATATGCAGGATAAGAAGGAGCATCCGGGCGGACCCTCCTGTTCCCGGCGTAAAACCTTTGATATCTGGTTTGCTCTCATCATCCTTTTCAGCGTAATTTCAATAGCTATCATTTATTTTGGCATCTCCATTGGGACGACGAATCTCACCTCCTACCTCTTTTTGATTCCCATCATCTTCGTCGCTAACCGTTACCCCGAACGGGGCATCGCATTCTCCTTCATCGTCGGACTCCTTCTCGTCGCCATCTACTATCCTCTTGTCCCCACCCTCGAGGATGCCTACCTGATATTCGTCAACTCCGTCGTCCTCGTAGGTACCGGCACCGTCACCAGTCTCCTCTCGCGCGAGCTCTCCAAGGAGAAGGGACGATATGAATCGATCTTTACCACTTCGCAGGCGGGGATTTTACTCGTTGATAAAAAAACCCTGGAGATAAAGGAGGTCAACGAGAGGTTTGCAAGAATGGTCTCGTTCTCCCCAAAAGGACTCGAAGGCCATTCCCTGAGCCTGATCTGGGAGGACTTCACCGAAATGGAACGGTTTTTTTCGGTCATTGCGGACATTCAGGCTGCCTCTGATATCGAGACCCGGTTCAAAACCCGCAACGGGAAAACAAGAGACTTTCTTATCTCAGTGGGTGTGGGCTACGGGTCTACCTTCGTTCTTACCGCAACGGACATCACGGACAGAAAAATTGCGGAAAAAGAACGCGAACAGGAACGTATCCGGGCGCAGACCTATCTCAATACCGCCGGAGTGATGCTCTTTGTCGTCCGCTCCGATCACCTGATAGGCCTCGTCAATCACAAATGCGCAGAAGTCCTCGGGTTCAGGGAGGGGGAACTCCTGGGCCGGAACTGGTTCGAAAACTTTGTTCCCCGTGAGTACCGTGACATGCAGCGCCGCAAGTTCAACGCGATCATCTCCGGGAGTTCAACCATCGGCGACGAGTTCGAGCACCCGGTGATGACCCCAAAGGGGGAGCGTATCATTGCCGGGCATTTTACCCCCCTTCGTGAAGGTAACGGCCTTATCGCTTCCGTCCTCTTCTCGGCAGAAGACGTGACCGAGGCGAGACAGATGCAGCATGAACTCATCATCTCTGAGGAGAACTACCGGACCCTCTTTGAGGCGGGCAGTGCCGCAACAGCGATCCTGGAACACGACGGGACCCTCTCTCTTGTCAACTCCCGCTTCGAGCGGTTGACCGGATATTCCAAGTACGAAGTCGAAGGGCGGATGCGATGGGATGATTTCCTGTACCGGGAGAGCGAAACGGAGGATTATGTAGTGCCCCCCGGCGGCGAACCCTTCGGTGCCGGTGCCCCGATCGAATACGAAATGCATATCAAAAACCGGAAGGGAGAACCCCGGGACATCATGGTGACGACCTCTCCCATTCCCCAGACCTCACGGTATGTCACCTCCATCCTTGATATCACCCGACGAAAGCAAAGCGAAGATGAACTCCGGGCGTCGCTCAAAGAGAAGGAGGTGCTCCTCAAAGAGGTCCACCACCGGGTAAAGAACAACATGCAGGTCATCTCCTCGCTCGTCTCGCTCCAGTCGGACAAGATCACGGATAAGGATATGCTCGAACGTCTCCGGGAGACAGAGAACCGTGTCAAATCGATGGCACTCGTCCATGAGTCACTCTACCAGTCGGAGAACCTCGCGGAGATTGATCCCGCCAAATACCTGAAGATACTCGCCGAAGAGGTCATCTCCTCGTATGCCCTCGAGACCGAGGTTGAACTGGAGTTTGATATCGACGTTGACCTTCTGGATATCGACACCGCCCTTCCCTGTGGGCTTATTATCAACGAACTGGTCTCAAATTCCCTCAAACACGGATTTAAGGGCAGGAAACACGGCATCATCTCCATTGCCATGCACGAGATTGACGGCGAGTACCTCCTGACGGTCAAAGACGACGGAGTGGGCCTTCCCCCCGATTTCGATGTTACTGCCCTTGATTCGCTCGGTATCCGGCTCATCAATGTCCTGACCCGGCAGATGCGTGGCACGATCACTATCGAGACAGGAGGGGCAGGCGGCTCATTTACCTTCCATATTCCTGCCCAGAAAAAATGAAAAATCCCTGGTCTGCAATTCTCTCCGTAAGACGGCAATATGTCCTCTCCCCGGTACATTCAACGAAAAAAAGGCGGGTACATCTGTCCCGTCATCAACGTATCTGGAAGTTACGCTTCAATGAGATTTCTGAGGAACCGGATGTGCAGGCGCAGGTCGCCACCGAGCTCGGGGTGAAACGAGAGCGCCATGTGCTTACCCTGAACGGCCCCGACCACGTGGTCGGCCCGGCAGATGACCGTTGCCGCGGGGCCGACGGATTCTACCACCGGCGCCCGGATGAAATATCCGGGGAAGGGATCAGGGTCACCTTCGAGGACGATGGGCATCTCGCAGGAGTCACGCTGCCGTCCGAAGGCGTTGCGGGCGACGGTGATGTCCATGAGGCCCAGGGGTTCAACCCGTGGGTCGTCCACCTCTGATGCAACGAGGACCATGCCGGCACAGGTCGCAAAGATCCCCCCGCGGAAGGATTTCAGGGGCTCCCGCATCCCGTTCTTTGTAATCAGCCGGCTGATGGTCGTTGACTCCCCGCCGGGAATCGCGATCGCGTCGCATCCCGGTATATCCTCTGCAGTGCGCAGGGGAATGACCTCCCCCTCGAGGCAGAGGGCATCAAGCGCCTTTTTAAAAGCCCGGATGTGTTCACTTACGTTGCCCTGGAGGGCCAGGACGCCGATCCTAATTCCCACGGAACCGGAGCACCTCATGCTCGGGGAGGGTGTGAATATCAAGCCCGGGCATCGCCTCGCCAAGTCCTTTTGAGATCTCCGCGAGAACGGACGCATCATCGAAGTGGTTGACGGCCTCGACAATAGCAACCGCCATGCGCCTGGGGTCTTCGGATTTGAAGATGCCGGAGCCGACGAAGACTCCGTCGCACCCGAGCTGCATCATTAGTGCTGCATCGCATGGGGTGGCAATACCACCTGCGGAGAAGTTGACCACCGGAAGACGGCCGAGATCGCGGCACTCGGAAAGTATCTCGTACGGTGCCTCGAGGGCACGGGCACGGGCGGTGAGTTCCATGTCATCCATGCCCTGGAGCTCGTGGATGCCGGAGGTGATCGCCCGCATATGGCGAACGGCCTCGACGACGTTGCCGGTGCCTGCCTCGCCCTTCGTCCGGATCATCGCTGCTCCCTCATTGATACGCCGGCACGCCTCGCCTAGGTTGCGCGCACCGCAGACGAAGGGGACGGTAAACGCCTTTTTATCAATATGGTATTCTTCGTCTGCCGGAGTGAGCACCTCCGATTCGTCGATCATGTCGACGCCGAGCGACTCAAGAACCTGTGCCTCGACAAAGTGGCCAATGCGGGCTTTGCCCATGACCGGAATGGAGACCGCATCGATGATCCCGACAACCTTTGACGGGTCGGCCATCCGGGCGACACCACCCGCTTTCCTGATATCTGCGGGCACTCGTTCCAGTGCCATGACCGCGACAGCGCCCGCCTCCTCGGCGATGACGGCCTGTTCGGCGTCCACGACATCCATGATGACGCCGCCCTTCTGCATCGAGGCAAAACCTCTCTTGATAAGTTCGGTCCCGAACCTGAGCTCTTCCAGTTTCATTGCGACTATCCGTTGTCCATGATAGCTTATAAAGAAGAGGGAACCATCATCACCCGGGCGGACCGTCAGGAAAGAAGGGGTACCAACTGCCGGGCAATAAGGGCACTACTCATGATGAGAATGGTGCAGAGCACCGCCCCGATCAGCGTTGCGCCGCGGACCGCCCGGACGATCTCCTCTCCCGCCTCGGCGAGGGGGCGGTCTGCATCGCCGATGCTATAGACACCCTTCTTCTCAAGACACACACCTACACCGCCGGCGATGAGCGACATCGTCACTCCGCCGTTGAACCCTGGCCGCTTCTTCCGGTCGCGGCGGAAGATGCGCAGCGCCCTCCCCGCACGGCCCTGCCCGGCGAACCATAGCAGAAGGGAGAGTCCGGCAAACCGTGCCGGCAGAAAGGAGAGGACATCATCAGCTCTGGCGGCGAACCATCCCAGCCGGGCACGCTCATCACGGTACCCGAGCATCGCATCCATCGTATTGACGGCCCGGTAACAGGCCGCCCCGCCGAGCCCGAAGACAGTGAAGAAGAGAATCGGGGCGATGATCGAGTCGGTGAGATTCTCGGTCATTGACTCATATGCCGCCGAGAGCACTTCCCCTTCTGTAAGGGCGGCGGTCTCGCGGGATACCAGCATTCCTACCTCCTCCCTGCCGCCGCCGGCGGCAAGCGCCTCCTCCACGGCCGTCACATGTTCCTCAAGACAACGCCACGCAAGGCAGAGTTTCAGGGCAAACGGGCCTGCAATGATGAGAAAGACGACCGGAGCATATGTCTGGAAGAACCAGAATGGAAACGTAAACAGAACGACGGTGAGAACGCCCATGCCCACACCTGCCGCCCGCTGGAGGGCAGGAGGCCAGACGGCGGGACGACCCCACCAGCCAATCCATCGCCCGAGCCATGCGACAGGATGCCACCGGTTCGGGGGGTCGGAGAAGAGACGGTCGACCCCAAGCGCCAGCCAGAGGACTAGCGCCTGGACAACCATGCAGCGGCGACCCCGAGGATCATGAGGACATAGGCGACGTAGTTGTAGATAGGTGCTTCGGTGGAGAACCAGAGAGCATACAAAAAGAGCGAAAGCGCCATTGTCAGCACCAGGGGAAGAAGCTGCATCACCGGCACCGTGCGGTCACGATCGGGCCGGTCAAGGTCAGGAAGGTCGGGAGATTCCGAAAACTCCTCCGGAGCGAGGGGACGGATCACATCGATTGTGCAGTCCTCCGCATGCATGCCGTAGCCGACGATTACCTGGATAACAAAGGAGCCCTCGGGTGCGAATTCCTTGATTGGGATCTTGATCTTCTGGAAATCCGGCACATAGATATTTGCATGGAAGAAGTCCGTGTAGTTGTTTCCGTTGACGGCACGAAGGGTGAGATGGGTGGGCGCCCCGTGATTGATGAACTTGATATTCAGATTCTCACCCGCAGCGACACGGGTAATCTTCGGAACCTCAACAGAGTTTATGTGGCGGTTGTTCAGGTGTATTGTACACGGTTCTCCCATTTCTTCTCCTCCTAACTTATTCTTCACTGCACATCGCGCCCGGCGGGATCATTTCGGGAATGCCTTCCCGCACCGGGTAATCGATACTGCATGCGGTGCAGGTCAGTGTCCCCTCGACGATATCCTCCTCCCCGTCTTCGAGCACCGTCTTCTCGGTCACCGAAAGGGTGAGGCGACCGTGACAGACCGGGCAGCAGAGAATCTTCATCGTCGATATCCGCATCGTCTTACCTCAGATCAATGATCTGCGACATCTCGGGCCCGGTGGAGATCAGTTTGATCGGGACCCCTATATCCTGCTCTGCCTTGCGGAGGAACTCCTTTGCCTTCTCCGTGAGCTGATCGTACTCGGTTGCCCCGAAGCACGCCTCATCGACGTTGTCGATGCCGGTGATCGCGGCGATGGTGCACCCGTTGATCATCGCAGAGTAGCCTGCCATCTCGCCGTCCCAGCAGCCAATCCGGCGTTCACGGTGTGTGACGGTTCCGAACTCCTCGATACCGAGGGCATGCGACTCCTCCCTGGACATCTCGGTCCCGAAGGGACCTTCCCCGACCCGGGTAGGGTATGCCTTGAACACCACGATCACATCATCGATGCGGGTGGGCCCGACGCCGTTGTCGGCGGCGATCTGCGATGCCGAGGTGTCCTTGGAAGTGACGAAGGGGTAGGTACCGAAGTAGAGCGAAATCCCAAAGCCCTGTGTTCCTTCCAAAATCACATTCTCCCCGCGATCGAGTGCCCGGTTGATCTCGAGCGGAACATCGATGGTATACGGTGCAAGGTAGGAGTTATCCTTTGCCTGCTGTGCGATCCGCTGCACCCGGTCGACATTCGCAGGTCCGCACCCGGTCCCGGTGGTCCCTATCTTCTTGGAGAGATAGGCGTCCGCCTTGTCCAGTTCGATGTGTTTGGGCTCGATTACCGAGCAGCGCTTGTCAACGAAGATACGCCCCTCTACGCCGACATATTCGATCTCCTGCTTCAGCACGTCAGGGTTGACCAGAACCCCGGTGCCGATAAAAAGGCGTGCACCCGGGTAGACAAACCCGGAGGGAATCATCCTGACGCCGTATTCCTTCGCCCCGACCTGAACGGTGTGGCCCGCATTTGGTCCGACACCCCCGCGTGATATTATTGTGGGCTTATCTTTATGGGCAACATGGGCGACGATCTTGCCCTTTCCCTCATCCCCAAAAAATCCACCGACTATGACAGTGCAGCTCATTCTTCAATCATGTAGAGATAGGAAAAGGGGGATGATAAATCTTACAATGTGATATGCCACGGGAGAGAAATACCGTCTCTGCGCCGGATCTCCAGTGGAAATAAAGGGGTAAGAGCAAACCGGAAGTGTTTATCTTTATCAATCATGGACAGCTGAGCAGGATATTTAACTCACCTGTTCCTGGTGAATTTTCCGACATGATGTGTTCATACGAAATAGGAGGATTCGTAACACCATCAGGAAAACCGGGCGCACCTATCCACATAGACCTTCCTTTGAAAAACGGAAATCTCCAGTGGAAATAAAGGGGTTTGCGGGCGATGAAAGTATATTCTGACAGTACTTTGTACACCAATTCCCCAATGCCCGGGAGCGGCTACCGCCTGACCATACCTGACCCCTTCTCCCCATCCTACCTCATGGAAGCAGGTTCATCGGGGTTAACCATTTTCACTGGATCCCGTTGTTTATGAGAACCGGTCCACGCCGGAGGCGCGAAGGTGGAAGGTCCTTTCCGCAGCTCTCCTGCATCCACCGATAGAAAACCATAGCAACGTGGGGCGCTCTGGCACTCTTCCTTCCCCCTTCCATCGTTCTCTAATTCTCTGTTGGGTCATTCCGTCAGAAGAAGAAGAGGAAAAAGGGGAGAAGAGGAGGAGAAGGACAGCACGGAGTGGAGAGGGAAGGTACATTTAAGAATACCGCTCCTCTGTCGGGGCTGAATAGAGCGCGGATGTTGGCGATTTTATCAGGATAAAGAACGGGAACTAAAAAAAATGAGAAAGGACCGCCGATTCTAGAGGCTCTCGAGGAATTCGCCAATCCGCTCTACGGCGGTCCTGAGGTCATCGCGGGAGACCGCGTAGGCACAGCGGAGGTGTCCTTCACCCGCCGGGCCGAAGACGCTGCCGGGCACCACCGCGACGTGCTGTTCAGTGACCAACCGCTCGGCAAACTCGACATCAGAGATGCCGGTTTCCCGTATGGACGGGAAAGCATAGAATGCCCCCTTGGGCATGTGGCAGGGGAGGCCGATGCGGTTTAAGCCCCTGACGAACATGTTGCGGCGCATCTGGTACTCGGTCACCATCTCCTCACGGGCGAGGTCCCCTCCCCGCAGTGCCCCGATGGCGGCGTACTGGGACATCGTGGGAGCGGAGAGCATGATGTACTGGTGGATTTTGAGGGCGGCATCGCAGAGTTCCTGAGGTGCGCAGATATAGGCGATGCGCCATCCGGTCATTGCGTACGCCTTGGAAAATCCGTTGATGAGGATGGTCCGCTCCCGAAGAGCGGGGACTGATGCGGCCGACGCCATATCGCCGTCATATGTGAGCTCCGTGTATATTTCATCCGATATGACCACCAGGTCATGGTCGACGACGATATCGGCAATGGCCCGGTAGTCATCGCGGGACATCACGCCACCGGTCGGGTTGTTCGGGAAGTTGATCAATAGCGCCTTCGATTTCGGAGTAATCCGTTCCATCAGGGCTTCGGGAGTGATCCTGAATTCGTCCTCTGCCCGGCAGGGAACCCAGACCGGTGTTCCGCCGGCGAGCGTTACGCCCGGCCCGTAGCTTACATAGCTCGGATCGCCGATGAGGATCTCGTCGCCGGGGTCGGTCACAGCCCGTATGGCGACATCGAGCGCTTCCGATGCGCCTGTCGTAACCATCATCTCGGTTGCGGGGTCATAGGTCACATCAAACCGGCGTTTCAGGTACCGGCCGATTTCCTCCCTCAGTGCCGGGAGGCCGCGATTGCTGGTATAGGCCGTCTGGCCCTGCTCGATGGAGGCGATTCCCGCCTGGCAGGCGACCCATGGCGTCGAGTAATCCGGTTCGCCGACACCCAGGGATATGACATCGTCCATCTCCTGCACAATATCAAAAAAACGACGAATGCCCGACGGCGGGATGGCATGGGCACGCTGTGAAATAAAGTCTCTCATTTCTAAACAACCTCAAAATGAGAATGGGAGCCGCTCGCCTTCCTTTCGTTCAAAGAGAATCCGGCCATTCTCCTTGTAGGTCTTCATCACAAGGATGGTGGCGGTTTCGCGTATCTGGTCGAGGGTGGCAATCTCCTCCGAGACGAATCTCGTGATCTCCTGGAGATTTCTCCCGGTGATGAGAAGTTCAAAGTCATAGACGCCGCTGATCAGGCGCAGCGATCGGACCTGGGGGAACCGTGCGATGCGTTCGGCGATGCGGTCATAGCCGAAGTCGCGCTCGGGGTTCACCTTGAGGTTCACCGTCGCGGCGGCGGTGTCCTCCCCCGCCTTCTCCCAGTCAATACTTGCACAGTATGCCCGGATGACCCCCGATTCCTCGAGTGCCGTGATACGTGATGCTACCTCCTCTTCGTCCAGGTCCGCGAGCGCTGCAATCTCGCGGACATCCATCCTGCCGTCCTCCTCAAGGATTCGAAGGAGCAGCCAGTCCTTGGCGTCCATTGTACTCACCTGAATAAGTTCTTGAATCGGGATATATCAATCTGATTCAGCCGGTCGTCCTCAAACCGGGAATCCTCCCGGAGCGTCTCGAGTATTTTGCGGGTCCCCGCGCCAAACCACATCTCCTTGGTCCTCCCGTACCGGCCTCGTGAGACGAGGCGCGCCTTTATGACGCCGAGCATCGTGAGTTCAGAGATGAGGTCCGTGATTCGCCGGTGGGTCAGGACATCGAGGTCGAGCGCCTGGGCCACCTCGCGATAGACCTGGACCACTTCACCGGAGGTGAAGACCTGTTTGCCCATCTCGGGAAAGAGGAGCATCGCATAAAGAACAGCCTTCGACTGGGTTGGAAGGGTCTTGATGCCCTCGATGAGGCTGTCTGCGTCGATCTTGCGCTGGGCGGCCCGCACATGCTCCTCGGTTACGGAGATTGCATTCTCACGCTCAGCAATCTCGCCCGATACCCGCAGGAGGTCAAGCGCCCGCCTGGCGTCGCCATGTTCCTGCGCGGCAAGGGCCGAACAGAGCGGGATTACCCCCTCATCGAGCACCTTCTCGTGAAAGGCATGGTCAGCCCTCTGCTGAAGAATATCAACCAGCTGAGGAGCATTGTAAGGAGGGAAGATGATCTCCTCCTCCGAGAGGGAGGAGAGGACCCGGTGATCGAGAAAACTGGTAAAGAGCAGGTCGTTTGAGATGCCGATCATGCAGACGCGTGCTGATTTGAGTTCCGAGTTGATACGGGTGAGATTATAGAGGGTCTCGTCCCCGGACTTTTTCACCAGCTTGTCGATCTCGTCGAGGACGATGATATGCACGCCGCCGATCGCTTCGATGAGGTTTCTGAGTTCATGATACACCTGGTCTGTGGGCCACCCGGTCATCGGGATCTTCGTTGAGTGACGATCGGAGGAACGGGAGTCGTCGTCTTCAAGGGTCGCTGCAATCTGGGCAAAGACCCGGTACTGGGTGTCGATGATCTCACAGTTCAGGTGAACGACATTGCATTCAACTCCGATGCTGCCGCAGGCCTTCTCGAGTTCACCGCCGACATAGCGGACGGAAGCAGTCTTTCCGGTGCCGGTTTTTCCGTAAATCAGGATGTTCGAGGGAGTTTCTGCCCGTATGGCAGGTGCGAGGATGGACGCGACCATGTCCATCTGCGGCTGCCGGTGCGGGAGATTAGAGGGCCTGTACGAATGGCGCAGGACCTCCCGCTCTTTGAATATTGTCTGGTTCTTAAGATATTTTTCAAACAGTCCCATCGAGGATGAACTGTTTCCTTCCGGAACGGGTATGGCCCCGCTGTCAGCAAATTCCGAAAGGGATGCATTCCCCTGTTTATCTTCGATATTCTCCCCCATCTCGTTCACTGGCACGACCTCCATATCGTGTCGATATGAACTCATGCTCCACGAAACTACTTAAGGTACGTGAATTGATTAGAATGGCTAATTATCTCGCCGGAAATTCCAGGATGACCCCTTTATTTCCAGTGGAGAATAACCTTTGATTTTCTTTTTATTTGGTCAAAATACCCGTAAAATTTGTTTCCCCGATAATCTGCCCCCAGAGGGGAAAAGGAAAATTTCCACATAGGAACGGATAACCACTTCGCGCAAATCTTTTCCCAATAATAGTTATTATGTGCGCGTTTTGAATGGGGGACAGAGAGGCGGAGGCCGCAAATAAATGTCAGATACCTGCGAAAATTTACCTTATGTTTCTTGGATCTTCCCAGGTTTACCAGATTCATGAAATGGCATTCAAGTAAGAACTCGGTGATGATTCAATAGGAACAACAAAATTAGCAGATTTTCGAGAGAGATTTACAATCTCAGATCTTTTGGAACGTATACATCCATCCAATGGAATATTTCTGCATTCCAGTCTGATCGATTTTGGATCACCCCCACCCCTTTGTTTCTACTGGAACTGAAAATTATGTGTATGAGAAGACCTGAAGGTATCTTCTTCATTCTTCCTGAGAATAGTCAATAAGTGATATTTAGTTGATTATATTTATTCAATTTGATCCGAGATTGATAATAATTTTAATCGGTTGTATTTATTAAAGGCAATAAATTTAAATTAAGTACAGACAAAAAGGAGCATTAATAGCATTCTTTTTGAATATAAGGGCAAATTATGACAAATTAAGAAAAGGATGGATGAAAATCCCCTCATTTCCTCAGGAGCGTCCGGTCACAAAAAACCTCCAGTGGAAACAAAGGGGTCCCCCCCTGTTTTCTTCTCTAACGCGCAAAAAAGTCCAGGATCCACCGATGTACAATGACCTGCCGCTCGAATATTCCCGCTTCCGGTCTCCATTTTTCAATATTTTGCTCTTTAATTAACCACATGCACTTCCCTGGAAAGGGAATCTCTCATCTACACCTCCTTATTCAAATGGACATTTTTTCAGATGAACAGCGAAGATGGCATACAAGGCAACAAGGCATCAAAGGCAGCTTCTCTTTCACGTAAGTAGAGTTCTCAAATTTCTCGGGGGAATGTCAGCAATGAATCGAAGCTTTGAATCAAAGCACGGGAAGGATTATTCAGGTGAACGGTAATTTTTTACCGCTAAACGAGCACAGGGCGCGCAATCATTGGCTCATGCGCAGGTGATCCTCCCAATCTCGAACCAACCTCCTCTCCCTTCTGGTAACAGGGTTCGCAGGAGAAGATCCGGGGGGCAGTTTCCGGTTCTCCTCTTTCCTTCATGGCTTGCATTTTCCCAATCCGACTCATATATATTGCCAATGCACCAAACTCCATTTTATGGATCCATCTCATCTCCAGGACATTCCCCTCACAGCTGCGGTCATTACGGTCTCCACCTCACGCGATGCATCGACGGACGGGTCGGGTGCACTGATCAAAGAGCGGTTCGGCACATCCGGGGTTCCGGTCGGATTTTATGAAGTGGTGCCTGACGATATCATGGTCATCAGAAAAGCTCTGACTTCAGCCTTCGCAGCATCCTGCAACATCGTCGTCATCAATGGCGGAACAGGGATCACCCACGACGACTGCACCATCGAGGCGGTTTCCCCCCTCTTCGAAAAGACGATCGAGGGGTTCGGCGAGCTTTTCCGCATGCTCTCGTATGAGGAGGTCGGCTCTCGCATGGTGCTCTCCCGTGCCGTTGCGGGTATCATCGATAAAAAGGTGGTCTTCTGCACCCCCGGCTCAACCGCGGCCGTGCGGCTCGCGATGGATGCAATCATTCTCCCCGAGGCACGGCATATCATCACCCACGCCTCAAAATAGCCTCCGGAGGTACGCACTTGAACGCGCATTTGACTGATATCAAAAGAACATCAGCGTGAGTCCGGTAAGACTGGCGAATATATTGGATAAATTAAAAAAAAATTCATATCTGGAATCTGTCAGCGCCATCAAGAAGTGTATCAGAAGAATTGTAGAAATGAACAATAATTTTTAGGTATTAAAATCGGCATATAATCCGGCATTTTGAAAACCGGATTTTCGTCCCATTTTCGTCCCCTTTTTCTTACAATCACTCCTCCGTCTCCACAGATCACGCTCAACGGAACACCTCGAGGAGCGCCACCCGTTCGATGACGAGCTCGGCGAAGCGCTCCTGGCCGACGGTGGTCTCCTCTTCTGCGGTGATCCCGAATAGGGCACGCAGTCGGGCCCGTTTCTCCGGCCCGAGTTTCTCCCACGCTGCCGGGTCACCGTCATCGAAGGTCATGATCTCTGCAAGGGTGCGTTCCGCCGCAGGGGACGGTGGGCAGATGACGACGAAGAGGAGGTGCCTTCCGGGACGGATGCCGAAGCGGGTTGCTTCCGCGCACTGGCGGGTTGCTCCCGTCCAGAGGAGAGTCTCCATCTCAAAGCTGTTGGCAACCGGGGTGCGTTCGACATAATAGGAGCGGATGGCGTGGTCAAGTGCCGCCCGCACATGATCCTCCCCGGCAACGCGGTCGGCATCGATGCAGATGACGGCGCTGCCGGTTGTATCCGCAACCGCCCTGATTGCTGCGAGGAACCTTGCCTCGCTTTTGATATCGGTGCAGGCACGCCGAATCTCATATCTCATCTCCAGTCCTGAAGTCATTTCATTCTTCATTTAGTATCATCCCCGAAAATGAAGAGGGAGGCCTGACCGCTGCGTGGTTCATCGTCCTTTTCCCCCTGGGTGCCGGTGGTTTCCCTCTTTCCACATCCGTCATTCCCGCCCCTGGTGTTCTTTCGGTCGCCGGGGAATGGCAAGGCACCGCCCTGACCTTCCAAGTGCCGGTCAGTTCCGGTTTTTCCCGCTGCGATCTCGCGAATCACCGATTCGGCGACCTTTCGTCCGATGATCGCACCGACCTTCTCCACACCTGCCTTGGTTATTTCTGCAGGGGTGGTGAGACCGTTCGTGTACAGCCGGCGGGCACGGACGCGCCCAATGCCCCTGATCTTCACGAGCGGAATAAGCTCATCTTTTATCCCGTGCTTCACCCTCAGCTCAGTCGCCGCGATCACCTCATTGTGGGCGGGGGCCATCAGCCGGGCGAGACGTCTGCCGGCATGGACGAGCCACCCCACGCCCTCGACGATATTGTAGATATCTCCCGGCCCGACACCGTAGCGTTCGCAGACCGTCTCCTCTCCGGTCTCCTCCATCCAGTCGAGGAGCAGCATCGTCGTTTTCAGTGCCCGGAAGAAGTCCTCCATATCGGTATAGGAAAATTCGGCCCAGAGTTCGTCCTCATGGGCATAGTAGAACCGCTCGAGCATCTCCATGTCGTTCTTTCGCACAAAGAGGGTGTACATGTCGGGGGTCGTACAGAGGAGCTGGAGAAGTCCTGCGACCGACCATTCGTCGTGTTCCCTGAGCCCCTGGGTGATGATCTCGGCCGAACGCGGGTCGATATAGAGACGGGAGGTGAGTTCGCCATATTCGGTCGCCGAGAGGGTGCCGCTGAGATCGGTTACCATTCCCGCCTCCGTGAGAAATGCGACGGAACGATCAATGATCCGCTTCAGCAGCCGTTCCTCGTTGTGCTGGTAGGCGTAGAAGGTCTTCCTCAGAAATGCCATCAGGCCCTCCCCGTCCCTGACGAACCGGGTCGCAATCAATGAGAGGATATGGGTGGTGAGCACTCCTTCGGAGGATGACCGCGACGAGACGTCCTCGTCGGGTGCGGTGCAGTACTCCTCGAAGAGGTCGTAGACGGCATCTTCGCTCTTTGCGATGAGCACCGCCTCACCGTACGGGTCCAGATGCGGCCGGCCGGCCCTTCCGGCCATCTGCCGGTACTCCCGGACCGGGATGGGCGTCATCCCTGCCCCTGCGGAGAAACGGAGGTAATCACGGATGATCACCCGGCGTGCCGGCAGGTTGAGCCCTGCAGCAAGGGTGGGGGTCGAGGAGATGGCGCGGATGGCACCCTCGCGAAATCCCTGCTCGACGAGGGAACGCTGGGCGGGACCGAGGCCTGCGTGGTGGAAGGCGGCCCCGTTCCGGACGCAGGCGGCAAGGATCCTGCCCATGTCAGTCTCGGCCGCCGCCTCGAGGCGGGTCGCGAGATGCTGGAGGCCGGGCTCATCGAGCTTGAGTGCCTGTGCGGCCCGCTTGGCGAAGGCCTCGGCATTGCGGCGCGAGGAGACGAAGATCAGGCACTGGCCCCCGTCTGCGACGCAGTCGAGGAGGAGATTAACGTCCTCATGTTTGGTGGGAGCGGCGTACTCACGCTCGCCCCCGTCAAAGTAGATGGTGTCGCGGTAGGCGACCCCTTCCCTGAGGTCGACCGGTCGCCAGTCGGAGGTGACGAGGTCCGCGTCGAGCCACCCGGCGAGCGTCGAAGGGTTGCCGATCGTCGCAGAGAGGGCGATTACCTGCATTGCCGGATTCATGTGCCTGAGTTTGGTGATCACCATCTCAAGGGTGGGCCCGCGGTCCTCGGAGTCGATCAGGTGGACCTCATCCACAACGAGGAGGGTCACATCACGCAGCCAGGGGGCTCCGTTACGCAGCAGCGAGTCCACCTTTTCTGAGGTGGCGATGATAATGTCATTTTGTCCGAGATATGCATCGCGGCGGTCGAGGTCGCCTGTTGCCACCCCCACCGATGCACCCTTGCCGGAAAAGTCAGCAAACTTTTCGCTTGCGAGTGCCTTCAGGGGGACAATGTAGAGACAGCGCCCGCCCTGTGCCCTATGGGTGTGCATCGCCATTTCGGCAATCAGCGTCTTTCCTGAAGCCGTCGGGATGGCGACGAGAAGGTTTGTCCCCGTCAGGAGTCCCTTCTCTACACATGCCGCCTGCGGTGGATAGAGGGTGTCGATCCCCTTTGTGGTGTAGGCCGCGACCAGTTCTGCCGGCAACGGCAGGTCAGAAATTTTCATTTATACCCCTTCTTTTCCACTTGAAAACGCAGTATATGGGTTATTTCACAAATCCCCGGGGGATCCTCCGGATTATTCTCCAGTGGAAATAATCCGTTTCTGCGCTTGAATTGGTGTTTTGGAAGTGAAAAACCCATGAATACAGGAACAGTCAAAACCAATAATTTTTTAGCGTACATATGGTTAATTAACCCGTCCCTGCACAGGCTCTGATTTTTCCGGCTTTTCCTGATAATGCTCTCAATAATAATATTCAAACATATTTGCTTTCTGTTCCTTGCGTTTGCGGTCAAGGAAGGAAAAAACGGTCGCATGCGGCAGACCTTCTACGAGCATATCGATGGCTTCGCTGACGATCTTCACCTGGTCGAGGGTGCCGATGATGGCCACCGTCTTGCCATGTACGGAGACAAGGGCACCGGTCATGTCCTCCATCTGTTCCCGGGCCTTCCCGTTTTTCCCGATGATCCGGCCCCGGAGGCGTTCCATCTGTTTCGGTGTCTGGCAGACCCCCGAGAGGTCCATGATGTCGAGCAGGAGGTCCTCATCCTCGAGGAGTGCATAGGCCCGCTCAGGCGAGAATCCGCGGTTGATGGCCCGCACGAGTTCTGTCGTCCGCATGACGGCGAGGGCATCCTCCCCCTCAATGGTAACAAGCCCCTCATCGGAGTTGACCGTGAGCTTCGTTCCGGTGAGTTCTTCAATCTGGCGTTTGGTTGCCCCTCCTTTTCCGATAAGGACTGCGACACGACTGGCGGTGATTTTTATATCTGTGGTGGTCATGGTGGGTATCATCCCTGAAATCTGATCACCATGGGGCGGGAAAGGGGATAATGGTTGGCGGCAGTGCAATGTGCGCGTTGAATAGATGTTCACGGTAAATCACGCCAAAAATTACGAGGGAATTAAGACATCTATAAATAATATTAACAACATTTTGGGGGAATTGAATAACCCCAATCTTCTTTAGGCTGTATCGCAAAAACTTCATGGACTTCAGAATTACCACGAATCATTTAATATTACTGAAGAACTCCCGGAGTTGCCTCTCATGGATGAAACCCAGGAAAAAAATAAAACAATGGATATAAAAGTGAGTGTCAAAAATTTAACGAAAATTTTTGGGAATAAACCGGAAGATGCGCTTGCGCTCATTGAGCAGGGTAAGAAAAAAGACCAAATTTTTGAGGAGACGCAACAGAATGTAGCCCTTCGCAACGTATCTTTTGATGTTTATAAGGGTGAACTCTTCGTCCTCATGGGACTGTCAGGGTGCGGAAAATCGACCCTTTTACGCTGTATCAACAGGCTGATCGAACCGAGCAGTGGAACCATAGAGATAGACGGCGTAAATATCGTCTCGATGGATGAGGATGAACTCAGAGAGCTCCGGCGAACGAAGATAGGAATGATCTTCCAGAGTTTCGCACTCCTTCCGCACCGCACAATCCTGGAGAATGTAGGATTTGGCCTCGAAATACAGGGCACCCCCGTTGCCGAGAGGGAAAAAAAAGCTCAGGAGGCAATCGATCTCGTCGGCCTTTCCGGATACGAGGAGAGTTATCCCTCCGGTCTCTCCGGAGGAATGCAGCAGAGGGTGGGGCTCGCCCGTGCCCTGGCAAGCGATGCGGACATCCTTCTGATGGACGAGGCCTTCAGTGCGCTTGACCCGCTGATTCGCCGGGATATGCAGGACGAACTCATCGAACTGCAAGCCCGGCTGAACAAGACGATCATCTTCGTCAGCCACGACCTCGACGAGGCCCTCAAGCTGGGTGACCGTATCGCCCTTATGAAGGACGGCGCCATCGCCCAAATCGGAACGGCAGAAGACCTCCTCCAGAACCCGCGCTGTGATTATGTTGAGAAGTTCGTTGAGGACGTAAACCTCTCCCGCGTTCTCGTCGCAAAGGACGTTATGAAACGCCCTGAACCGCTTATTTTATCCGATTCGGGGCCGAGAAACGCCCTTCGTTTGATGGAGGAGTGGGGGATATCGAGTATCTTTGTTACCGGAAAAGACCGCGTTTTCCGCGGCCTTATCACCGTGGAAGGGGCCATTGAGGCAAAAAAAGAGGGACTGCCTCTCAAAGATGTCATGATCACCGACAGCCTCACCGTCGAAATGGATACCTCTGCGCATGACCTGATGCCGATAATGGCGGAGACGCCCTATCCGGTCGCGGTCCTTGATAGTGAGCGTAAAATCAAGGGAATTATTGTGCGGGGATCGATATTAGCGGGTCTTGCCCGGCTGGAGGTTGATGCATAATGTCTGACATCCTCCCCGTCGGCGAGGCAATCGAGGCGATCGTCGGGTGGATCGACGCGAACTTCGGGTGGCTGCTGGACGGGATTACCACCGTGATGAACATCCTTGTCAGTGGCTTTCAGGACGGGATGGCGGCGGTTCCCCCGCTGATCCTGATCGTCATCTTTGCCGTCCTCGCATTCGCCCTTACCAAAAAGAACATCAAAATCGCTCTCCTAACCCTCTTTGGTCTCCTTTTCATCTACCTGCTGGAACTCTGGTCTGAGACGTTACTCACCCTTGCTCTCGTCATCACATCTGCGGCGGTGACGCTTGCAATTGGCATTCCTCTCGGGATTCTTGCCTCGCGTTCATCCGCGGTAGACATGGCTCTTCGACCGATCCTCGACCTGATGCAGACGATGCCTTCGTTCGTGTACCTGATTCCTGCGGTCATCTTCTTTGGGCTCGGGAACGTGCCGGGGATGATTGCAACGATCATCTTTGCGATGCCGCCTGCCATCCGCCTCACGAATCTCGGTATCCGGCAGGTTCCGGTGGAGCTCATCGAGGTCTCAGAGGCGTTTGGGGCGACGGGGTGGCAGAAGCTTGTCAAGGTGCAGCTGCCGGTGGCGATGCCGACGATCATGGCGGGGGTCAACCAGTGTATCATGCTTGCCCTCTCGATGACGGTCATTGCGGCGATGATCGGTGCCGCAGGTCTGGGCCTGAATGTGCTGATGGGTATCCAGCGGGTCGATATCGGCGGGGGGTTCGAAGCGGGCCTCTGCATCGTCATCATCGCCATCATCCTCGACCGGATCACCCAGAATGTGATCAGCACCAGCCATGACCAATAAAGGTATATAGAGACCCCACAAATTTTTCCATAAGTCAGTCCCGGACCGTTTCCGGCGGTTTTTTACTGACTAATTGGATGTGTTTATGTGCTAAATTCGAAATCTAAAGGAATTTTGCTTGTTTTATTAGTGTTATTCTGTGGAATTTTTATTGCCGGCTGTACTGATGAAGCCAGCCCGACAACACCCGAATCCGGAGCTGAGGTGCCCAAAGAGGTCTCTATCGGCTATGTGCTCTGGGATTCAGAGATTGCAAGTACCAACGTATTAAAATCGGTGTATGAACAGGCAGGCTATGACGTCGACCTGAAGGCCGTTGACGCCGGTCCCCTGTACCAGGCGCTGGCCGACGGGCAGGTCGACATCAGCATCTCATCATGGATGCCCGCCACCCACGCAAGCTACTGGAGCACCTACGGTGACGACATCGACATGGTCGGTCAGAATCTGCAGGGTGCCAGGATTGGGCTCGTGGTTCCGACCTATGTAACCATTGACTCCATCACCGAGATGAACGAGGTCGCTGACCAATTCGGCGGCACCATCACCGGCATCGAACCGGGCGCAGGCATCATGTCGGCGACGGAGAACGCCATTGAGGTCTATGATCTTGATTATACGATCCTGTCCTCCTCGAGCGCGGCTATGACCGCTCAGCTCAGCAGCGCATATGCCGACGGTGAGTGGATTGTTGTTACCGGCTGGACTCCGCACTGGAAGTTCGTCCGCTTCGACCTGAAGTACCTCGACGACCCCGAGGGTGTCTATGGCGGCGAGGAGTATATCGCAAGCCTTGCCCGTATGGGCTTTGAAGAGGATAATCCCGAGGCCTATGCCATCCTTGAGCGCTTCTCATGGGAGCCCGAGGACATGGAAACCGTGATGCTTGCCGTTGAGGACGGTGCAAAGCCGGAGGATGCCGCACAGGCATGGGTTGATGCAAACCAGGACTCGGTATTGTACTGGATCAACGGGTAATTCAACAACACTAATCCCTTTTTTTCCACCGGGTATACCTCTCGCAGTCGTATATTGTCGAATACCTGAGGCGAAAATCACCTTTAAAAAATGGTTCATTGAATGAAGAGGGACCGTTTGGACAAGCCGGGAGGGTTTAGAACTCCATCCGGTGTTCCCCCACGATGTCGCGGAAGATCTCCTCTTCTTCCTGCAGCGGGCATTTATTGTTGAAGTAGCGGTTGATATTCTTGATATCCCGGACAAGAAAGGCAATCGCCTTCGGGTGTTCGGGGGTGACCCCCTGGCCGATATCGATGATGATCGGCTCCTCCCCGTCGAAGAGGATGTTGAACTCCGAGAGGTCGGCATGGACGAGGCCGGCCTCGTTGAAGAGCGTCTTCATGGAGGAAAGGATACTTGCATAGATGGGTGCGTAGTCGTCGATCTGCGCCTGCCGGAGCTGCGGGTAGGGAATCTCATCCTCGCCCATGAACTCCATCAACAGGATGTTGCGGTCAAAAAAGACCGGCCGCGGAACCCGGATGCCAACCTCCAGTGCCCGGGAGAGGTTGGAGTACTCCTTTTTGGTCCAGGCGAAGATGATATCCTTTTTCGAACGTTTGATAGAGGAGAACCGTGGGTCGCCGATGATGTAGTCGGAGATGGACCGGAAGTTTGCGGACTGGATGCGGTAGATTTTGATCGCGAGGGGAAACTCCTCCCCCTCGCCGTAGAAGACGTTTGCCTCCTTGCCCGTGGAGATCGATCCGCCGATCACCTTTATCTTGCCCTTGTGGACGAGACGGTAGAGGGCAAGGAGGGTGGTCTCGTCAAAGACATTCTCCTCGACCTTGAAGTTGTCGGCGTCTTTGATGCGAACCCCCATCTTCTCGATCTCGCGGTCAAAGCGGTCTCGCATGCGGTCACGGTTTTCCATGGTTCCTCGTTTAATTCGGTGCTGCTCGTAAATGCCGGAGGCCTCTACTCAGGCCGGTTGTTGTTCATGTACTCGCGGGCACCCTCGAGCACCTCGACAAGCCCGCCCGCAACGGCGGCCTTCAGGTCGGCGGGGTGAATAGTGCCCGCCGCATAGGCACCCTCCATCTCCTCGTAGGAGAAGAACTCCACGTCGCCGCCGAACTTCTCCGGCCGGTGCATCGTGACGGTCCCCGCACGGGGGAAGACATGGTATTTCAGGACCTGGAGGACGGGGTTGTCGTCTATTTCCGGCGGGCAGAAGGCCTTCTTCATCTTCTTCGTGATGACCTCCTCCGAATCGGCGACGGAGATGTAGTTCTGTGCTGATGAGGACATCTTCTTCCCGTCGAGCCCGTTGAGGATGGGGGTGTGGATGCAGAGCGGCGCCTTCACTCCTATGGTGGGGAGGTTCTCCCGTGCGAGCATATGGATTTTTCGCTGGTCGATACCGCCCGCCGCGGCGTCGACCTTCAGGTGGGCGATGTCGACCATCTGCATGATCGGGTAGACCATCTGGGAGACCATGGGGTTGTCCATCTGGCGGCCGACCTCGTCCATCGAGCGGGTGGCCCGCTTCAGGCTGATTTTCTGGGAGAGCTGCAGGACATCGAGCTGGTATTCCGGGGAGAGCTGGAACTCGGAGCCGAGGACGAACTCAACGCCGGTGAGGCCGACGGCCTCGAAACAACGCCGGTTATAGTCCGCAAGTTCACCCACTTCCTCCATGGTTCCCTTGCGGTTCAGGTATGCATGGAGGTCGGCAAGGAGTACGACGACGTCAAAGCCCGCGTCCCTGAGGTCCATGAGTTTATTGATGGTGACGAGGTGGCCGAGGTGGATCTCACCGGAGGGCTCGTAGCCCGCGTAGACCCGTTTCGTCTCCTGGGCAAGGACGCTTCTTAGCTCCTCTTCGGTGATGACTTCGACCGTATTTCTCGTTGCTAGTTCGTAATCATCCATGCTGGTATCCGTTGGATTCCTGCCGCATTAATGGTTGCTCTCAAGCGGGGGGAGGGAACGATTCGCACGAATTGAATGGTCTGACAACGAACCGGGATTCAATTCTATTCGATGAAACCAGATCCTTGGGATAGTCGAACGATTGGTTTATGATATTGGGGATATAGGATTACCTATGGCACTCAATGACCGATCGATGGGATATGAACTGTCGAATGTTGAAAGGGAGATTGCCTGCAACCCGAAATATGATAATGTCGGCTATGTGCGGCATGACAAAGCAGATGGCTTTTTTTACCTTGATTATTCTCCTTACAAAAGAAACGACAAAGAGGAGATTTATTACTCCTTCATGTCCCGCCCTCGGCAAGGAGTTTATGTCGAAGTTCAGGTTGAAAATCAGAGAAACCAAATGTTAGACGATTCAGGTAAGCAATGGGTTGTTCTCAAGGAAGTGTCCAAATGGAAGGAATTTGATATCACAGGACTGGCACTGCAAAGGAAGATTTTCGATTATCAGGAAATCATTGAATATTTTACGTATCCCTATAAGCCACGAGGTGGTGACGGGGATTGGATTCAAAGTATTGCCTCGTGTTCCTGCCTGTTTGCGTTTTCATCACCGCCCATCATGAAAGAAGCAGGAGGAATTAATTCGGCCGTCTATGGCCTCAAATACCAATGGGATGCCTTTACAAAACCTTTGGGGGTAATACCTCAGGAATTTAGGAAAATAAACTCGGATATCTATTATTGCATTTCTGACAAGGAAAAAAAAGTCAATAAAAGCAGTGGGGAAATCAATCGGGCAATATGGCGCCCAAAGGGCATGACGTATGACATTCCCATAGTTGTTGACGATGTTTTGCCGAGAGATTTCCTGAAAGACTATAAGGAAAGCCTCAACGATGTTGGGAGGATTGTCACTGCTCAGCTTCTTGATTCGTATATCATTCATCCAGAACGTCTTCAACAGATCCAAAAGCAAATTCTCGAGATCACCTATGAAATGCGGGATAAATATCTCTCCAATAAAAAGAGAGTATACCGACAAAATTTCAATGATGCAATTGAAAAACTGGCCTCTTCCTATGCTCGTCTTCAGACATCGCCTGAGATTGGATCCGAGGATATCAAGTGGGTCTTTGATCACTGGCAGGAGATGAATGACGAGGCCTCAATCAGATATTCTGCAAAGATGGGATTTTTCAACTCGATGCGGCTTGTTGGGGATACCAGGAAAATCTATTATAAATTATGCGATCTCTATCCAACTGAAGTTTTATTTCCCATTCGTGAAGCAATTAGACTGACGAAGGCCGATCCGGTGGAATTTAAGATTGCCCTTTATTCTCTTTCTGATGGACCATTTGTCAAACAGATTGGCGATAATATGATGTTACTTGATCCGTGAAATCCCAATTTGGGAATAATTGCCTTCAGCTCTCTTCCTCACTTCCACTTAATTAAAACAGATTTTCAAATGATTTCCAGAAATTTAAATAGGGATTGAATCGGGATTATTTGTTTCTCCCGAGGAAGTAATAGGCAATCGCGCCGAATATGCCAAAGATCAGTGCAAGCAAAATCCAGATAATTTTCCAGACGGTGGTAAGTCCCTTGTTTTGCGTAAGGACATCATAAATCACCCAGATAACGGCGATTAATACCAGTATTCCCCAGATAGTTGACAACATAGACTAATTCCTCATTTTTTAAAAAATAGTCATGGTAATGTATAAATCTATCTCAAATACCACCGTTTTTAACCAATAATCTGGTCTGTAATCCGCATTATCGGGGATATTACGGATCATCATGGTCATGCGCCTGTATCACTGGGAGATCTCGGTATGGCGCATGTATCGTGGATTAGATACAAAATAATGAGGTGATCCCGGGTGATGACCTTGACCGAATTCAGCTTCATAGGTTCCAGATCATTGATGTTGCCGTCTGCTCAAAGTGTGCCGCAGGAGTGGCAGTATTCCGGGCAATTGTGGTCTGCAATGTCGCATAGGACCGGGAAAATACAGTCGTCATCCCTGAAAGTAGCTGATGCCTTTACCCTGACGGGAGAAGCAAGAGATCTCTATTACCGATTGTATTATGTCTTTGGCGCCGACTATGCTATTTCGTTTGGGGATGCGGTGAAAATCGCCTCGCTTGAACCCATTGAATTCAAATTAGCCCGTGACTCTCTCTATGAACGAGGATATTGCCTTATTGGAAGGGAATCGCTGACTCTCCTTGAACCGTTCAAGAAAGAATAGTGCCTAGATGGTATGGAAATTCAATTGGGCAGGTAAATATCCGAAAATAAGGTTTATCGGATGTGATACCTGCGATATCACATCGATCTCCGCCTTACGAACTGCGGCAGCTCTCAGAAAAGCTGTCAGATAGCCTTCAGCCCGAGCGCCTCGTTGGTCATCCGGATGGACTCCTCGGCGACCGGGGTCACCTGCATCATCGCCCGGATGGCATCGATGTTCTCCACCACGACGTCGGCTTCCTGGTGAATTGCCTGGAAGAGATAAAGCGTGCCATCCACGACCGAGACCGAGTCCTCGTAGACGCAGGACTCCCAGAGGTCGCTTCTTGGGCGGCCCATGTCAGAGGCAAGTTCCCTGAGCTCAGCGGTCGAGGTGATCCCGGTCGAGCCTTTTACGAGCCCGATGCGGGGGTGGCCGCGGATAAGCTCCAGGATGTCGGCCGCGTTCGCCTCCTTGGCCAGCACCATCTGCAGCACGTGCATGTGCATGAAGGTCGTGGGCACGATCATCGCGGTCGTGACGATGTTGAGGTCCGGCAGGACGGTCTGGACGTCCGGGCCGTGGTGCGAGGGGATCGTAACCGGGTTGAGGACGATGGCGTCGACCGGGCCCTTCTTGATGCCCCCGGGGTCGGAGCCACGGCGGACCATCGTTGCAAAGACCGATCTGACGTCATAGACCTCGTCGATAAGCTGGATAATCCTGCAGAGACCCGTCGTGTTACAGGAGACCACGCGGACGAAATCGGCTCCGAAGGCGTCGTTGTAGTTGCATGACGAGTTGAACGAGATCCCCGCGACCTCGTGCTTCTCTCCGCCCTGCCAGATGGCCTTGACGCCGTAGAGCTCGTAGAGTTTTTTGTTATCCTTGCCGACACCTCCAGGCGTTGCGTCAACGACGATATCACACTTCTTGAGCATCTCCTCCACATCACCGGCGACGGCGATCCCCGCCGCCTCGAACTTCCCCCGGTTCGCGATATCGACGATAAAGAGCGGATAACCCCGTTCATTTGCAATGAAGGCCTCAGAAGACGGCCTGGTCTTGGATACTCCCACCACTTCCATGTCCGGCTGTGCGGCGACCGCGTCGGCAACCCTCTTGCCGATGGTCCCGTAACCATTGATGGCAACCCGAATCATAGGTAACTGATGGCATCCGTAACGGTTAAGCACTACGGTCTGCTGCAGGGTCCGGGGAGGGTTGCAGGGGCGGTTCGCATCGGATATATAGGAGAAAATCTGTAGATCACTGATACGTGACAACGGCAGGAGAGCAGAGCCACGGGTGCGAGGCGAAGGAAAGGGTCTGCCCGCAGTGCGGCGAACCGGCTCCAGATGCCGGGGCATCTATATGCATGATATGCGGGGGACAGCTCCCGCCGCCCGGACCTGAGGCCCGAAAGGCCGCCGTCTGTCCACGGTGTGGTGAGCCTGCCGTTGAGACCGAAACGGACCTCTGCATGGTCTGCGGCATGAGCCTTATGCCCCAGGACGAGCCCGCCGGGGCCGGCAGGAGCAAAAGGAGGAGTCTTTCTGGCCTTCGGTGTGGTGCGTTCGCCGTTCTCTTTCTTATCATTGCCACGGTCGCGGCAGTGGCGTTCGTCCCCTCGTTTGGGGTTTTCGCAGGCATCGGCACCGCCACCGTGGAAGGCGGGGACAACCTGATCCTTCAGGCGATCTATGCCCAGGGTTCGGTCGATGTCGTCTACCAGGGAACGCGGGACGGTTCGCAGCCAAAGGTCCTCGAAATCGGTGTCGTCTGCCCGGGGACGGATACAGCCCTGAACCTTACCCGGTATCTCTTCCCCGATCCGGGAACCGTATTCGGGCCGTTTCCCACAGTGAGAAAGGGCGGGTCGGTCGTCATTGTGGTGGTCCGGCCGGAGTATGCCGACGGCACGGTCGTCACCGAGACGATAGCCATCCCGTAACAGTCCGGGTCGTCTCCGAACACTTTTTTGCCATTCAGTGCAAGGTTTTGCCTAAGAGAAGACCATGACCTCCAGCCGGGACCGTGAATATGCCATCTGGGTCACCCCCGATGAGCTCGGCATGAAAAAGGAGCTCACCATCGACGGAAAGACCGTTGTGTTTACCGTCCCGCCGCGCATCGACGGCCATGTCGCCCTCCGGCTCAAAGGGCTCGGCTCTACTGAAGCTGGGGAGACGGGGGATCTCCTCGTCCAGATCAATCTCATCGATGAGGTTAGCGGGAGGCCGGAGACAGAGCGGAGGGGGCGGCAGGAAGACATGTTCGGCCGGAGCAGTCCGATGTCCGGTGAACAGCCCCCCGGCGGTCGGGGATCCGGCGGTCCCACTTACAACTACCGGGTCTTCCGGAGCGGCGGCCGGGGCGGCATGTACGGGGATGTTCCCCCGACACCCGGGCCCCCCATCGAGGATGAGAACCGGTACTGCCGGGGGGGACTGATGATCGCCCTCGGAGGCCTTCTTATCTCCGTCGCCTCCTATGCAAAGATTTTCCCCATTGCGCCCTATTGGGGAGCCTTCGTTGCCATCGCTGGCCTTTTCCTTGCCTTTCACAAAAAATAAGGAAATTTTGTACCTGCCGCAGGACCGAAATCACCTGCTCTACCCTTTGAAATTGGTGAAATAATTCCGGATGTACTCCTTCTGCTCAACCTTCTTTTTCTCTCCGGGGTCACGTATCAGGTGGACCCCTGCGGACTGGAGCGCGGGGCAGAAGGGGCAGATGGAGAAGGGCACATCGTCGGCATGTTCCCTGACCGGACAGTAGGTGGTCCACCCATCCTGTGAGACCTCCAGGCCGCCAGGGAACGGCGTCCCCACCGGGTGGCCGGGCCCGTCCTCGACATACATCGCAAAGCCGGCAAGGAGGTAGGTGAGTGAGAGGAGTGCGGGGTCTTTGGCGGCTGCCTGTGCCCGGCAGGCCGCGGCCGCCATGGTGCAGTAGGTTGAAAACCCTTCCCGCACCCGGGGGACGCGCCAGAGAGCGGGGGGTTCCCGGGCCATCGTCATCAGGCGGTGGTGAGTATCGAAGATCTCCCGGTGAACAGCGACAAGAAGACGGTCACGATACCTCGTCTGCATATATGCGGTCTTTCTCTCGAAGTTTGCCATCATCCGGGTGAGGGCGTCGTGAGGATACGCAGAGGCCGCCTCTGCAACCGCAGGAAGGAGCGTCTCCTTCTTCGTATGGGTCGACAGCTTGCTCCAGACCCTGAGACACTCCTCAAGGGATGCGGTGTAGTGGGGGTCCGGTGTGGCTGCCGCCTTCTCTCTTGCTGGAGGGGGGAGGGAAGCGGTGTCTATGAGGATATCAATGCAGCGGCCCTGGTCCCTCCCGCCGGCCCCGGTCTCACCGCCGGTCAGAAGATTCCGTATTTTTGTTATCAGGTCCATTGGATGCTCCTGCACAACTGTTGCAGAGATCATCTGCAGGAAAGGGAAAATAACGTATGGAAGTGGCCCGCTAAGGAGGATATGTCCCGGGGAACCTACCGGAGGTGCAGGAAACGGCACGCGTGTATGCAGATGGATGTGACGGGTTCTCCCCCAATCAGGTCCGGGTGCAGTCCATGGGGAAGGGGGGGAAGGACTTCCGAGAGGCCGTGTAGTCATCTATATTGGGTAACTCTGCCAATCCTTTTTGAATGAAACGCAGTTCAATTGTCATGATCCCCGTGGCGCTCCTTCTTATCATTGCTTTACTGCTGCCGCCTGCGGCTGCTGTCATGGAGCTTGAGGAGACCTGGAGTGTAGCGGTTGAAGGAGCGGTGGCAATAGGCGCCCTCCTCGCGCAGGAGGACGGCGGGATTATCGTCGCCGGAGCCTCCGGGACGGGCCCCGACCTCTGGTTCATCGGGCCCGAGGGGGCGATCACCGGGAATGTGACGGTCGGAGCCGGAAACGCGACGGCTCTTCGCTACATTGACCGTGCCCCGGACGGGACCCTGCTCCTCTTCACCGATGCCTTTGAGCTGGTAAGGACCGACCAGGCAGGCACGCTCCTCTGGTCCTGGCATGTCCCGTACGGTGAGGTGTCAGGGATCGATACGACAGAGGGCAGCACCTATATTACATCGAACTATCTCCACCCGATGATGTACAGGGTCGGGCCTGACGGGACGGAGGAATGGAACCATACCTATGCCGATACCTCGGGAGTGGGGTATGCACGCCTGACGACGGTCAGGGCGCTTCCCGACGGTGGATTTGCGGCGGCGGGCTACGTCCAGCCCCTGATGGATGACACGAATCCCGCCGGGCTTCTCCTGTTCGGCAATGCGGACGGCTCCACGACCGGGGAGGTCCGCTATGGGCACGAGGGCATCGGGTACCTCACCTCCCTGCATCTTCACCCGGAGGGCGGCTTTCTGGCAACTGCCCTCGGGACGGACGGGGTAACCCCTTCGCTGCTCCGTCTCACACCCGACGGGAAGGTCGAGGAGATCACCGGGTTCGGCAAACGCCTCGAGATTGCCTACTGGGCATCGGCTGCACCCGGCGGCGGGGCCTATGTGCTGGGGTATGATGCCGAGGTGGTTACCGGGGAACCCCAGTACCTGCTTCTGGGCCTTGATGAGGGGGGGGACCAGGCATGGATGCAGTGGTTCGGCGATACACGGGTGACGGCAGTTACGGATTATGGTGATGGCGGTGTTGCCATTGCAACCGATTCCGGTGATGTCGCCGTCTACCCCCCCAGGTCAGCGGAAGGCATTCATGAGGTCACCGACTGGTGGTTAATTATTTTTATGGTATTGGCAGGCACTATTGCATTCATACTAATAAAACGCCAAATGTAGACTAAATCTATAATATAATGGACTATTCATCTTTTTTCCTTGTCAGGAATTAATCAAAACGTATTAATCTGATCAGCGAAGAATTTATTCTATATATAAGGATTTCCCGCAGTTTCGTGTTCTGCGGGATACCCCGTATGTTGGTGTGCATAAAATGTCAGTAAAACGCATAGAAGATGCCCTTCGCCGTGCCCTCGACGGTGACTATTCAGTGCCCGTCAGACCCGACGAGGTGGAGCCCGAGTACCGGGAGATGGCGACCATCGCACAGAGAACTATCCAGCGCCTGAAGGCCTCGAACCAGTATGAGCAGATGCTCGACGGTGTCGACGCCTTTATCGAAAACTTCCCGCGGCCTATTGCTGTCCAGTCTCCCGAGAGAAGCTGCCTGATGCTCAATGAGAAGTACTGCGAGCTTTTGCGAGGCACAAAGGAAGAGCTCCGGCACAAACGCCTCAGTGACTTTAATATCACCGTCACCGGCGGTGATTCGATATACGCCTCGTTTGATACAAGGAAAAACGCCCAGACGGACCTGATATTCAACTGGGGGGACGGGTCAAAGAATTATGTCAGGCTCAATCAGATTCCTGTCCTGGACAGGAAGGGGGAGATCAGTGCTGTCTATTACGTCTTCCTGGAAGAGACGGAGATCGTGGAGGAGCGCGAAGAGGTTCACAAGCTCCAGAGGCGTGCGGAAGCCTTCCTCCAGGAGAACCCGCAGGGGATCACCGTCCTTGCCGGTGACAAGCACCGGCTCGATCTGAACAAGGAGTACCAGCGCATCTGGCGGGGCGGCTACGACGAGCTGATGGCCAAAAAGCTCTATGACTTCGACATCAAGGTCGTCGGCGGCGATGACTTCTACGCCTCCTACGAGACGAAGAAGAAGGCCATCACCGATATGGAGATCTCCTGGGGTGGCGATGAGAAGACGTACCTGCGCCTCTTCCAGACGCCTATTCTCGATGAGAAGGGCGAGATTGATGTCAACTATTACATCTATCAGGACCTGACGCCCGAGCGGGCTCTCTCACAGTTCCTCGACCGCGAGATCACCCGCCAGGCGGCAAACCTTGACCACCTTGCCCACGGGGACACCCGTTCGTTTGACCTGACCGTCGGGGAGACCGACGATTACACCGCCGAGGCGGGGGCTCTCTTCGAGGAGATGAATGCAAACCTCGCGGCTGCACAGCAGGCGATCGCAGCAATGGTCGAGGACTTCATCGGGACCATGAAGGCGCAGAAGGCCGGCAATTCGAAGGCACGCGCAAGCCCCGACCAGTTTGAGGGGGTCTATGCGGTGCTCATCAGGGGACTGAATGATATCCTGGATACCATCTATAACCCGGTCAATGAGTCCTACCGTGTCCTGAAGCAGTATGCCGAGAAGGATTTCTCCGTCAGGTTCAATGATGCCATCCATGTCGAGGGCGATCACGACAAGCTCAGGCAGGCGATCAACCGTGTTGGGGTTAACATCGGTGAAGCCATTAAAGAGGTAAAACTTGCCGCAGAGGGCGTTGACCTCAACATCACCGATGCATCCCGCGGCATTGAGGAGATTTCAAAGGCGATGGAGGACGTCGCGGTGTCGAGCCAGCAGTCCTCCGAGGCGTCCCACCGCCAGCTCGAGGCGGTCGAAGCGGTCGCACGGGAGATCTCCGATCTCTCCGCATCCATTGAAGAGATCGCCTCCACCACGCAGGAGGTGCGCAGCCTTTCCGAAAACGTCTCGGCCATGGGCAACGAGGCCTCCAAGCTTGGCCAGCAGGCCAACGAGAAGATGGGTGCAGTAGAGAAGATCGCCGAGGAGAGCGTCATCAAGATCGATGGGCTCAACAAGAAGATGGCGGAGATCTCAAAGATCGTCAAGCTCATCACCGATATCTCGAACCAGACGAACCTCCTTGCCCTCAACGCCGCCATCGAGGCGGCCCGTGCGGGGGAACACGGCCGCGGCTTTGCCGTGGTGGCAGGCGAGGTGAGAAACCTTGCCGCCGAGTCAAAGACGGCGACCAACTCCATCGAAGAACTCATCGAGGGAATCCAGAAGGACTCAGCGGATACGGCAAACTCCATGAAATCGGCTTATGGTGAGATCCGGGCCGGCCTTTCCAGTGTGGACCTTGCGATCCAGTCCCTGCAGGAGATTGTGAGAGGGGCAAAGGAAGCTGCCCAGGGAGTCAGTGAGATCGCCGCAGCAACCGACGACCAGGCGAATGCAACCAACCGCGTGATGGAGAAGATGGAGGAGACGACGGACCTGACCAAGGAGAACCTGAGACGGGTGGACGACGTCGCCGCTGTCACGGAAGAAGTCGCCGCCTCCGCCGAGGAGGTCGGCAGCGGTGCACAGGAGGTCAGCCAGATGTCCGAGCGGCTCCGTGACCTGGTCAATGTCTTCAGGGTGGAGTAACGGGGATTGCCATGGCAACTGATGTAGTGGAATTCCAGATCGGCGGGGGGTATTATGCCGTCGATGTGAGGATTGCCCGCGAGATCGTGGAGATGATGAAGATCACCCCGATCCCCCGCGCCCCCTCGTATATCTCAGGGGTGATTAACCTCCGCGGCGAGGTCACGAATATCATCAATATCCGGGAATTCATCGGCATTCCCGAGGCCGAGGGGGAGAATGGCAGGAAGATCATCGTCCTGATGCCCGAGGCGACCGGCGGTTCTTGCGTGGGGATCATCGTCGATGATGTAAAGAGCGTGATGGGGATTTCCCCCGACTGTGTCGAGGAACTGGGAGAAGGCCTCTCCTCAGATATTACCTGCTATGTCAAGGGGATCATCAAGATCCCCGAGGGGGACGACGAGGAGTCGACCCGCCTCATCATCTGGATTGATATGGAAAAGGTCATTGCAGATATCCTGAATAACTAAAAAACTCTTTTTTTCAACCGTTTCGGAGACAGCAGAGCCTCCGTCATTTTTATGGAGAACCACTAACGGCGGGTGAGCCCGGGAAGAACGGGGTTGACAAGAAGCCCCCCAATACGGGTCGCAAGGACAGAGCGGTAATCGTATCTGCCCTCGAGCGGATCAATATCTATGCAGACCCGGGATAGAGAGAGATATGAGGTTGCATCCTTTTCAGGCGGGCCCTTCTGGGACCTCGAAGCGGCATTTCGCCGGGTGGAGGGCGTCATCTCCACAGCGACGGGATACTCCGGCGGGACCACGCCGGAGCCATGTTATACGGATGTTTCTACGGGGGAGAGTGGCCATGCGGAGACGGTCCTCATCGGGTTTGACCCTGCCTCCGTCTCCTATCACGACCTCCTCGAAGTCTTTATTGCCGCCCATGACCCGACAGGGCGGGAGTACGATGAGGCCGGGCCAGGCGGACCGTACCGCTCGGTGATCTGGTATCATTCTCCTGTTCAGAAGACGGAGGCTTGCGCTCTTCTTGCAGAACTGCGGGCCTCCCGCCGGTATGATTGCCCGGTACTGACTACCGTTATGCCGGCGGGAAGATTCTGGCCTGCAGAGGAGCATCACCAGCAGTACTACGAAAAGCTCGCCCGCTACTTTCATTTCCCCCCTCAGTAGGGATACCCCTTCTGTAGGGGCCGGGCCCGGAATGTACCGTCCCAGGCGAAAGGTGGAACCGTCCTGGCTTTTTCTCTTTTAAAAGTTACTCTCGGCAAACGAAGTGTGACGCTCCCCTCCTTTTCGTATCAGGGCTAATCCTGCCGGGACGAGCAGGATGCCTGCCGTGGCGTACCATGGGGACGGGATGGAGAGGAAGATCAGGATGAGGACGAACGGGGCAATCGCTGCAATATAGAGAAGGAAGGTCCGTGCATCGTAGAGCATCACATTGGGAGTAAGGCCGCAGAGATACACGGTAACCCCCACCGCGTACAGGGACAACCCTGCGAAGGCCGCAAGGGCGGGTATGAAAAGGAGGGCATCGCCGAAGAAGGGAACGGCAACGAGGAGGAAGAGAACCGGGATGAGATTGAGGATGAGATAGCTTTCGATCTTTGCCCGCACGACCTGGGCGACCGTCACCGGGAGGAAGGCGTAGGAGGTGAAGAGGTCGTATTCGGTCAGCCAGTTGTAGAAGGTCGAGGTGAAGACGCCAAGAAGGATGGCAAAGATGATACCGGGGGCAAGGCCGGGGATGAAATACTGCAGGATGGTAAGGAGCAGCCAGATGATGCCCACCGGAAAGAGGAACGAGAATACGATCTTTCCCATCCCGCCGTCGCTTCTCCTGAGATCTATGAAGTCTTTTGCCACAAAGCAGGGGGAGGAGGTCATCGCAAAGGTGCGGGCAAGGGCGGGGAGGCGGATTTTATAGCGCCGGGACGACTCGGGGAAATCGATATTCAGAAAGGCGATGGAGATGCCCGCAAGGAGAAGGATGAGGAGCACACTCATGACGGCCGGGAGGGGGGCCGGTGCGGTGTAGAAGGCAAGGGGCAAAAAGCCCTCTGCAAGAGGGATGCCGCTGATGGCGAAGAGGACACCTGCTATCACCAGGAACCCGATGACGGTTGCAAGGGCCCGCGGGGACCAGGCATAGACGGTCGAGAGGAAGAATGCGGCGGCTATCCCGAGGAAGAATGAAAGACCGAGGCTTACCAGAAGGAGGGGGGCTGCAGTGAAGGGGATCTCCGCCACCACCAGCGAACCGATCGCGACGCCGACAACGGCAGGGGCCACCCAGAAGAAAAAGTAATAGAGGCAGTCCTTCAGGATGAACGCCCCGATGATGGTTCGTTCGGAGATGGGGAGGCTTCGCGAGGAGTAGGCGAGCAGGCTTGCCTGGCCGAACCGCCGGTTCATCACCTCGCGTCCCAGGAGGCCGAACGACCCGACGGAGACGCCTGCAATCAGGTAGAAGATGTGGGCGGCGGCGCTGACGGTTCCCGGCGGCATCACGGCGGTAAAGACCGGCACCGCGAGCGATGCGAGGGCTGCAAATACCGTCAGGATGACGGGAAAGAGGAAGAACCCGAGGTCCCCGAACATGGTGGAGTGCATCCGCCATTCCTCTTTGAGCATGGCGGTAAAGAGTGGCCCGAATGCCATTTTTCCCTCACTCCCCGTGGCCGCTGATGAGGTTCAGGAAGAACCTCTCGAGGTCTTCGTGACGTTCCCTGAGGTCTGCGGGGCTCCCGGTGAAGAGGAGTTCCCCCCTGTTCAGGATGGCAATGCCGGTGCAGATCTCCTCTGCGATTGCAAGGATGTGGGTGGAGAGGAAGATGGTGTTTCCCGCTCCGACATAGTCCATCAGGAAGTCCTTCACCTTTCTCTGCATGACCGGGTCGAGGTTGATGAGGGGTTCGTCGATGAGCGCGAGGGGGGGACGGTGGATGAAGGCCTGTGCAAACATCAGTTTCTGCCGGGTCCCCCGTGAGAGATCCTTGCAGAGCCGTGTCCTGGCATCGTCAAAATCGAGATATGAGAACCACCAGTCGCACTGCTCTTCGATATCCTCCACGTGGCGGATATTGCCGACGAACCTCAGGTATTCTTCGGCCGTCAGGAACGAGGGGGGCGTCTCCTGTTCCGGGATGACACCGATGCCCGTACGCGCATCCACCGGGCGGGCCGCTGCATCGATGCCCATAACGCGCACGGACCCCGCGGTCGGCTGTACCTGACCGGTCAGGAGCCGGATGATGGTGGTCTTTCCCGAGCCGTTCGGGCCGAGGAGGCCATAGAGTTCCCCCTTCTTGATGGCCAGATCGATGCCAGCCACCGCAAGGACCTCGCCGTATTCTTTTCTCAGGTTCCGGGCTTCAATGACATATTCGGATATTTCCGCATCCATTTTCGTACATCTCCTGGCAATGCCGGCTCTGTCAGAAAGAAACGTATTAATCTTATCATATAAATACCTGTGAAATAAGATTTAACCCATATATGCAGTCGATCTCTCAGTCTGCGGCGTCTCTCTGGAGGAAGATGCGATGATCCCCGTTCTGTTCGTTGTACGTGACATGAAGATGTGCGAGAGAGCGCACCATTTTCTCTCGAAATCCGGTGAATTTCAGGTTGATTTTGCTTTTTCTGCAGATGACGCGTTTTCTATGCTGGAAGAGACTCCCTACGGAGTGGTGATCGCAGATTATCTGGTCCCGGGTTCGAATGGCGACGGATTTCTCGAAACTCTCAGGGCACGGGGATATGCGACCCCGGTCATCATCGTGGGTCAGGATGCGGAGGGCATTGTGGTGGATGCCATCAACAAGGGAGCTGACTATTTTCTGCACTCGTCGGTCGATACCTTCCAGTTCTACGCCGAACTGAACCATCTGATTAAAAAGGCGCTGAGCCACCAGTCGACCGAGGAGTCGCTCAGAAAGACCCGGGAGCAGATGCGGACCATTGAACGGCAGGCCGAAGGGCTGGAGTCGTCCCTGCAAGAGAAGGATATCCTGATCAAGGAAGTCCATCACCGGGTCAAAAACAACCTCCAGCTCATCTCCTCCATACTGAAGATGCACAGCTACAGGACGGAGGACGAGGAGACGAAAGAGATCCTGGAGAACTGCCGCAACCGCATCTTCTCGATGGCGATGATCCACGAGCATCTCTACCGCTCGGACAACCTCGCAGAGGTGAGGATGGCAGACTATATCCCCCGCCTAGCGGCAAACCTCTCTTCACAGCGCCCTGATGATCTCCAGAGCGTGGAGATCCTCACCCGCTGTGACCCGGACATCACGCTTGATATCGACACCTGTATCCCCTGCGGTATCATCATCAACGAACTGATTACAAACGCCCTCAAATATGCCTATGTGCCGGGGAGACGTGGTGAGGTGGTCGTCAGCCTGCAGCGTGTCGTAAACCGGCCCGGATACCTGCGTCTTGAGGTCGCAAACGACGGTGAGATGCCGGAGGGGGCCATCGACCTGGAGACGAGCTCCACTCTCGGGATGCAGCTGGTATCCAGCCTTACGGCGCAGATCGACGGGGAGCCCGAGGTCCGCCAGGAGGGCAACCTGTGCATCTCGGTCACCTTCCCCGAACCCCGGCCCGGGGCAAGTAAGAAGGGATTTTAGAGGTAATTCCCCGTTCATTTTTTACCATCAATAGCCGGTGAAGGCACAAAATGGATTTCTATCCCCGGAATCTGCTCATCAGAGTATCCTTCGGGAGCATAGGGGGCGCTTCCACGGGAGGTATCCACGACCATCACTGCACACCTACAACTCCTGCCATGGTGTGCTGGCATTCTCATGGCTGATCCCCCTCCCAATCGCCTCCCGCTCATAGGGTTATACACGTTGAAATCCGTTCATTCCCGCCGGAAAACGGCGTCGATGACTTCCCGGGGATAATCACGGCCCCGGATACGCATCGTCCACTTCCGGGGGCTACGGGAGATCATGCGGGCCGGTGCGAAGAGGTCTTCGAGTTCGTCAGTGGTGAAGTAATGGGTGCAGATGCCGGTCCCCCGCCGGAAGGTCAGAGGCGCGGTTTCGGTCCCCTTCCCGCAGCGAAAGTCCCCGGTGGAAAACTCGCGGACGCAGATGATGCCGCCGGGGGCAAGGACCCGGAGCGCCTCTCCGGCGAGGGCGGCCCTGCCCTCTGCGCTGAGATGACCGGTGATATGGAAGGCGATGACCGCGGAAAAGGTCCCGGCACGGAAGGGAAGGCGGCGGGCGTCAGCCTGGCAGAAAGCTGCCTCCGGTGCAGCGCTCCGGGCGAGGATGAGGGCATGACGGGAGATGTCGATACCGGTGATGCGGTGAGGATCGCCCCCGATGGCGGCAATGGTCTTGGCATTGCCGCACCCGAGTTCGAGCACCCGGCCGGCCGGCGGGAGGGGGAAAAGCCCGGTCACCCCGCCGGTCCAGAGGCGCCCCCGCTGCCGGTAGTTCTCATCCCAGACATCGCCCTTCGTCATATATCGGGGAAAATGGGTGCCACGCCCGGATAAAGGTTGCCGGACGCCAATGCCCGTATCGTCGGAGGTCTCTTCTATTTCTATAGGTTCCGCCGCCGGGTGGGCCGGAATCCCTGACGACCAGTCATCACCGCAGCTGAGGCAAAGGTATAACCGCCCTCCTTCGCATACTGGGCAACGGACGGGTATGCCGGAGGTGCAGAGGATGCATATGATGGAGAAAGAGGGAACAGCGGAGGTACCGGGGGGGTGAGATAGTTACCAAAAACGAAGGAGGAAATGAGATGAGGGAGCGCTCGCGGGAGCTGCAGAAGCGGGGACTCTGGTACCATGTTGTCCTCTTCATCGGCGCAACCATGCTCCTCGTCGCGGTAAATCTCATTCTTACCCCGGCACTCCTCTGGGTAGTTCCCGTTACCATCCTCTGGGTGTTCCTCCTCGTGTGGCATGGCTTGCAGGTCTTTGGAAAGGGATGGGGACAGAACCGGAATTAGAACAGGAATGAGAACCGGGAACAGAACACGTCATCCAATGTGTCCTCATCCATTTCCTTCGGTCAGCCGGGGAAGGCGGAAGAATTACCATTTTGCAGAACTAAGGGCGCATTCCCGCTCCCGGAGTAGCAGGGCAGCGGCGGCATACCCTGCGTCACAAGCGCCATGAGAAGGGTGCCCGTCCCCCGTTACCGATAAATACCTCCCCGCCATATCTGCGGGGAGTGAATCTGTCATGAAGGTTGTCGCATTCAACGGAAGCCCCCGCAAAAAGGGAAATACCTATCATCTTCTCCGGGCTGTCTGTGACGAGCTCGAACAGGAGGGTATCGAAACTGAGATCATTCACATCGGAGGGGCGTTGGTGAGCGGCTGCATCGCCTGCAACCGGTGCTTTGAGACGAAGGATAAGCACTGCATCCTTGATGACGATCCGGTGAACGAGTGGATGGCGGAGATGTTTGCGGCCGACGGCATCCTCATCGGGAGCCCCACCTACTTTGCCGACGTCTCGACCGCCACCAAGGCACTCATTGACCGTGCGGGATACGTCTCGATGGCAAATGGCGGGCTTCTCAGGCGAAAGGTTGGTGCCGCCGTCGTCGCCGTCCGGCGTGCCGGTGCCGTCCATGCGTATGACACCATCAACCACCTCTTCGGCATATCTGAAATGGTGACGGTGGGGTCCACCTACTGGAACATCGGCGTCGGCCTTGCACCGGGCGACGTGGACCGCGATGAGGAAGGCATTGTCACCATGGAAAACCTCGGGAGGAACATGGCCTGGCTGCTGAAGAAGCTGCAGGATTAGTTTTCATGCTCCGGGAAACAATGCATCCCGGCGTGGTTCATCTACCTCTCCAGGGACGAAATGATACCGGAGGATGGGAAATGAAGGGAGGTCAAGGGCATCCCTATGCCGCAGTCCCTTCAGTCTTGCTCTTCGTCTCCCGGTTCAGGCGGCGGATGACAAGGTAGGCGCATACATAGGCGAGGATACCTCCCACGATGTCGCCTGCTACGATGCCCCACCATACTCCCGCCTCGCCGATACCCAGGGTGAGGCCCATGAATGTGGCGAAGACGATGATAAGCAGCACGTTTCGCAGGAAGGCAAGGAGAAATGACGTCACTCCCCGCCCGATTCCCTGAAAGACCGAGGATGACATGATACCCATCGGGACGAACGGGTAGAAGAAGCACATCGTCCGCAGGAATGCGGTCACCTCCGGCAGCAGGTGGGCGCTCTCTGGTGTGTAGGAGAAGACCAGCGCTATCTGCGGGGCGAATATCCAGGTAAGAACGCTTGTTGCGAGCGCCACTGCAGTGCCGATGCCGATGGAGTACATGTGTACCACGCTGAGATCGGCTGTTCGTCTCGCTCCATATATCGCTCCTGCGACCGGGATAACCGCCGAACTGATGGCAATCAGGGGGACGAACGCCAAATTGACGACCCGCCATCCGGCCGTATACACCGCGACCGCATCCGTCCCTGCGATGCCGACGAGCAGGCCGTTGAGGACGACGGCGACGAGGGCCATCAGAATAAACTCGGCCCCCGCCGGGAGCCCGACCCTGAGGATATCCCGGATGATGGAGGGAGTGTAGGAGAAGCTGTCGCGGTGAATGGCCACGTAGGTGTTTTGCTGGATGACAAACCAGTAGACGAGGATCACCGAGACGACGGCAAGGGAGAGTACGGTTGCGATGGCTGCACCAGCCATACCCATCCCGAGGGTATAGATGAAGATGGGGTCGAGGACGAGGTTGAGGATGGAAGAGGCAGCAAGCGCGTACATCGTCCGCTTTGTGTCACCCTCGGCCCGCAGGACGCCGTAGCCGATGTTCGTAAAGAGGACAAAGGCCGTCCCCAGGATCACAATGGAACCGTATTCCATGGCAAGGCTGAGGGTGGACCCCGCCCCGATGAGGACGAGGAGGGGCTCCAGGCAGAGGAGAAGGACGACGGTCAGGACTACCGCGAGGATGCCGGTGATGAGGAAGGCATGCATTGCGGTGTTATCGGCCGCCGCCTTCTCACGGGCGCCGATGCGCCGGGCAATCGCGGAGGTGGCTCCCGAGCTTATCCCGTTCGAGAGGCCGATGAGAATCATGAAGATGGGGGTGAAAAATCCGACAGCAGCGAGTGCGTCGGCGCCGAGACCCGCCACCCATATGGCATCGACAATATTGTAGACCATCAGGAGAAACATCGCGATGATCATGGGGCCTGAGAGTTTCAGGATTGCGTTTTTCGGGTCGCCTGTGAGAATGGAGACGCCCCGCGTGGAGGATGCTGCGGGTGTGCCGGGTGTAGCTGCTGCCTTTTCTCCCCCTTCTGTGTCAGGTTGTATGCGTGTCATGTGATATCAGGGCTAATGTGGTTATTTCAGTGCGACGGTGGCCTGTGCGATTGTTCGAAGGATCGTGAGAAACTGCCCCCGCTCCCCGTCGGTCAGGCCTGCCGTGATGTCACGGTCGATACCGTCTGCTATGGCGGTCATCTCCCGGACGGTATCACGTCCCTTCGTGGTGAGTATGAGCCGCATTTTTCTGCGGTTCTCCTCGTCCGGGATTCTTCTGACCAGTCCCTCCTCCTCCAGCCGCCGGAAAGCCCGGGCGATGGCGGCTTTGTCGATTGACAGGTGCATTGAGATCACATCCTGGGTGGCATCCGGGTTGTGGGCGAGATACATCAGGGGGGAGAAGGTCCCCGCCGAGATGCCGAGGCCTTCCATGCGTGTGTTGATGAGGATGTTCCTGTGGCGGTGGAGAACTGAGATGAGGCCCCCAATGGGGAGGTCCGAGGGTAGCAATTCGTCCCGGTGCATGCAGAAAGGTTGCCGTCTCCTGCATTTAACAGTTGACATGTCAACAGTTATGGAGGAACCCGGTGCTGCCGTATTCCCGAGCGGCTTTTCCATCATACGTCACTCCGCGCCTGGGTGAAGATGGCTTTTTGTCAGTTCTGCCAAAAAAACTGGCGGTCGTACCCTTACGGCAGATGGATACTCTCTTTTTGTTCTGAGACAGATCACTGTTCAGACGTGAGTATATGACAGGCGGCACAGTGACGGAGGAGCCGGCAGGCGGCGGGGATACCCGACGGGTGGTCGCGCTCTTCGGGGAGATTGCGGCAATACCGCACTGTTCGGGTAATGAAGAAGCCCTCGGGGAGTACCTGATGCGATGGGGGGAAGAGCACGGCTGCTCCGTTAGTAAGGACGGGGCGAACAACATCTTCCTGGAGAAACCGGGGTCACCCGGCAGCGAGGACGCGCCCCCGGTAGTACTGCAGGCGCATATGGACATGGTCTGTGTGAAGGCCAGCGGCGAAGAGCACAACTTTGCGCGGGAAGGGATCGACTGGTACGAAGAGGATGGCAGCATCCGGGCCCGCGGAACCTCGCTCGGCGCGGATAACGGCATCGGCCTTGCGATGGGCCTTGCCCTTCTCGCCGACCCCGGGCTGACCCACCCGCCCCTCCAGCTGATCGCGACCACCGAGGAGGAGACGACGATGCACGGAGCGGAGTCACTGGATCCTGCGCTCATTGCCGGGAGAACCATCATCAACCTCGACGACGAGAAGGAGGGGGCGTTCACCGTCAGTTCTGCGGGGATGTTCGAGGCGCGGATCTCCGTCCCCGCCCCCCGCATCCGTGTAGCCGGTGAGGTGAGCTGGCATACGGTCGAAGTCGCCGGGGGACGGGGAGGGCATTCCGGGATCGAGATCCATACAGGCCGCGCAAATGCCCTCGCCCTCCTCGGCGGCATCCTCGCTGAACTGATGCAAGAGCCGGGATGTGCGGTTGCCTCGGTCGCCGGTGGGGATCGGTCCAATGTGATCCCTGGCCACGCGGTGGCCGTCATTGGGCTCGACGGTGCCGCGCGGGGGGCGGCCTCCCGTCTCATACGAGAGGAGGAACGGCTCGTGAGAGGAGAGTACCGGGTTGCTGATCCCGACCTGCGCATCCGTATCTTCCCTGCCTCCCCGCAGGAGAGCGTAATTGCCCCGGATGCGGCTGCGACCGTCGTGCACCTCCTCACCTCCCTGCCGTCAGGCGTCCTTGCCATGGATCCGGTCGTCCCCGGCCTTGTTGCCACCTCGGCAAACCCGGCGACCTGTTCCATGGGAACGGGCATTGTGCATCTTACGATCTCCGCCCGGAGCAATGATGACGGGGATCTCGCCGCCGTCGCCGATCGGCTTCGAACGATGGGGCATGAGGCAGGGGTGCCGGTGGAGGTTCTCGGCGTATCTCCTGCCTGGCAGCGGAGGGAGACCTCACCCCTGCGTGAGCTGATGGTGGCAGCCTACCGGGATCTCTTCGGGACCGACCCCGAGGTTCGGGCCCTTCATGCCGGGCTCGAGGCGGCCCAGTTTGCAAGAAAAATCGAGGATGCCGATATCTGTGCGACAGGTCCGGACATCTACGACGCTCATACCCCCCGTGAATCGGTGACCATCGTCTCCATCGGGAGGGTCTACCGGCTCTGTGCAACCGTCCTGACCCGGCTCGCGGCAGATGGCCGAAAGGACTGATCAGGGCCCGGCACCCCCGCGACGGCAGACTGCTCTCATTCTTCTTTTCCTGAAAAGTTCCATCCCGGAGGGAACCGGAAGTCCGATGCAACGGAGGCGGGCATCAGGAGCACACTTCGCAGAAAGTCGTCGAGTTCGGTCTCTCGCCGGATATCCGCCGTCATGCCGCACCGGTCAAGGAAGTCGAGCGTCTCGCTGAGGTTCGCTGTCATGTAGGAGAAGGAAAGGCGTCCAGCCCCCAGTTCCCGTGCAGCGGCGACCGCCTCGCCGGCATCCTCTCCCTCTGCACATGCACATGCGACCGCCTCGCCCGGAACCTGGATGAGGGCCCCGGGAAATGCCTCGTGCAGATCCCCGATAGTCCCGGCGCCGGTCACCTCCGGGTCGCAGTGGAACCAGAGGTCTTTGTCCCTGCATCCCGCTGCATGCAGGGCATCGATGCAGCGGGCAGCAAGCAGTCCCCCGTCCCGCAGCTCGATGCGCAGGAAGCGGCCCGCTCCACGGACGGCTGCGAGGGCATCCTGAAAGGCGAGGGTTCCTGCACCGTCGCTCTCACGGTCACAGACGATTTCACCGCCCGGACCGGAGCGGATGTCCACCTCACCCCAGGCAATTCCCGAGGCAAGGAACTGGCGGAGGGTGGCAGGGTCGTTGACGCCGTGCCAGACGAACGTGATATGGCGGGGAAGGTCACGCCGTGTCCGCACGATATCGGCGAGCCGGTACCCGGTCCCGCTCACCGCCTCCGGGGGCAGCCTCGTCCGCCGGCTCCGGAAGATGGTGTCGGCATGGAGGAGGAGCAGGGTCTCTTCCGGATGCTCACGGGCGACCGCCCGCAGGTTCTCCGGCTCGTTGTCGATCATGGCAAAGACATGGTAGCCGCGGTCCCCGAAGGAGTCTATCGCCGCCGCCTTGCTCTGCTGTATCTCCGTCTCCCATCCGCCGGGGTTCATGTGCAGGAGCTCCGATGAGAAATGCACCTTAAACTCCCTGCCGATGGCATTCAGGGACCGAAGCGTCGTCTCCCTGAGGTTCTCGTCGCGTGCGGTGTTCAGGCCGACGCTGGTGCGGGGCTGCAACTGGAACCACCGGATCACCTCGAGGACCCCGGTATAAGGGCGGTGGGAGGCAAGGGCCGCTTCAGCGGACCACCGGTGGGCAGAGCACCACTCCTGGATGGTCGCATGCAGGGCGGCGGGTACTCCGATATCGGCAAGGAGGGGTTGCAGGTAGTCCTCGGTGACGGTGACGGCATCCGCCGTAAGACCGGTGAAGTAGGCCGTTTTATGCGTCCGGTCGTAGGCCTGGAGCAGGGCACGCACGGACTCGCGGCTGTCCACGATGGTCCCGTCGATATCAAAGAGGATCAGCTGCTGTTTGTCAGGAAAGCGCAGCAGGGCCGCACGGTAGTGGCGGGCAAGACGGGTCATCCAGGACGGCATGGTATCACGGGTTTTGGTGTACCCGGATACGGGAAGGAAGGCAAAAAAATATTCTGTATCTCCGCCGCTCAGGTTCGCAGGCGGGCGATCCCCGGCCCTTCGAGGACGGAGGTGCCGCCGCCTGACCGGCTAACGCTGATGGTGGTCCCGATACGTTCTTTCAGGGCCGGAACGTGGGAGATGACACCGATGAGTTTTCCCTGATCACGGAGGGAGGTAAGGGTGGAGAGCGCCATCTCCAAAGCGTCATCGTCGAGGGTCCCGAATCCTTCGTCCAGGAAGAGGGAGTCGACCCTGACCCGCCCGGAGGCCATCGAAGCGAGGCCGAGGGCGAGGGCAAGGCTCACAAGGAAGCTCTCACCGCCGGAGAGGTTGCGGGTCGAGCGGATACGTCCCCCCTGGTAGTTGTCGATCACCGAGAGTTCGAGGGGGGTCTCTGCCGAGCGGACAAGGATGTAGCGATCGCTCATCACCCTGAGCTGCCGGTTTGCAGCGGCGACCATCCGCTCGAAGGTAAGGCCCTGGGCATAGTTGCGAAATTTCTTCCCGTCGGCGGAGCCGATGAGCGAGTGCAGCTGTTCCCAGCGGTCGGTCTCGGCCCGCTGGCATTCGATACGCCTCTGCTGCTCCCCGGAACGGGCCCGTTCCCGTTCGTCGCCGCTTAGCTGCTGACGCACCTCCCCGATGGCCACTGCATTCTCCTCGTGCGCTGCAGTCAGGTCTGCGAGTCTCTCCTGGAGTGCGGCCATCTCTGCTGACGGGCGGCTGCGAAGGAGGTGTGCCTTCCGCTCTGCGAAGGCGCTCCGGACCCGGGCATCGAGGCCTGCGCCCCACGCGGTGAGGCGGCTGCGTTCGGTCTCCAGAACCGTCCTCTCTCCCGGTGAAAGGAGGGACGAGACAAATTCCTCCTCGCCGGAAAAGCCCGCATTCCCGAGCATGGCCGCAAATGATCTCTCTTGTTGCGCAATCTCTTTCCCGCGGGTCAGGAGGGCGCCCTCAAGGTTCCGCATTTCTCCCTCCCGTCCGGTGATTGCATGCATTGCAGCCATGTGGTCTTTCCGTGCCTTTTCCATGGCCTCCTCAGCCATCCGGATCTCCCGTGACATCCGCTCTTCCGTGGCTGCGGGATCGCTGTCAAGAGGGAGGAGACGGCGCCGCTCTCTGAGGCATGAAAGATCCGCGGCCCCCTCCGCCCTGCGGGAGGCAGACACTCTTAACTTCTGCCGTGCGGCGACGGCCTGGCGGCAATGGAGGATGAGGGTCTCCGTCGCCCGGAGGATATGGGTGCAGGCAGCCACCCCCCGTTCCGCGGCCTCCAGGCGGAGAAACCGCTCCTCTATCACCCCGAGGACTGACCTGACTTCTTCGCTGTGATCGGCGGCACCGGCGTCAAGACCATTCTCCCGGCATGCGACGGCCCACGTTCTCTGTGCCGCCTCTGCACGGGCATCGATATCTGCCTGCTCGCGCCGGGCACCCTCGAGAACGCTCTCCCCGCGGACGATATCAGTCCTGAGCGAGGTCTCTTCCTCACGAAGGCGGGCAAGCGCCTCCTGTTCCTGCTGCAGCTCTTCGGTCCCGTCGCGGGGGAGGCCGTCGCCGGTGGTGAACGGGTGGCACGTTGCACCACAGAGGGGGCAGGCTTCCCCTTCCCGGAGATGGCGGCGTTCCTCCTCGTAGTTTTTTATGATAGCGATGTTGCGGGCATTCTCTTCCATCTCCCGGATAAGACGCTCCTTGTCATTCCTGCGTTCCCTGCAGACCCCGAGGGCTGCCTTGCAGGCATGTAGCTCTCGTTGCGTGTCACGGATGCAGGCGGCAAGTTCAGCACGCCGGTCACGGTCCTGCTGCAAACGCTCGATCCCCTCGAGAAGGAGGATCAGCCGGGTCTTTGCCTGCTGGGCGGCTGTCTCTTCACGGCGGATCACTGCCGGGTCCCGGAAGGAGGGCACCACTGCAAGGGAGGCCTGCAGCTCTGTGATGCGCCGTTCTGCCTGATCACAGGCGCGGGTCAGAGCGTCCCCCGCATCGCCGGCCGCATCGTCCGGCGTACCGGAAAGGGTATCGGCCGCCCTGCAGAGGGCGCCATACTCCTCTACCGGGGCACCGGTGATGGCCTGGGCGGCGAGGAATGCCCTGCTCTCGTCACCCGTCCCGTCGGGGATGCCGGCGGCAAGCACATGGAGGAGCGCCGCTGCTGCCTGTGTCCATCCCTCCTCTTCCTCCATGAAGGCCTCATCCAGTTCGTCCAGCCTCTCCGAGGCGGCCTTAATCCGGAGGTCGAGGTCGCGGGCTTCCCGCAGGACGGGTGCCATTGCCTCGGCCGCAGCGCGTGCACCGGTGAGGGTGGCCTGCTGTTTCGAAACCTCGCTCTCTGCCTGAATACGGGCCTCCCTGAGTGCAGGGAGATCCTCCCGGTGCCGCTTGAGAGCCCGGTGGTCGTTGCCCTGCGCCGCACGGAGGGTGGCAAGGCTCCGGTAGTCGCCCTGCAGCTTCGCCGCCCGGGCATCCGTCTCAAGACGCCGGAGCCCCTCCTGTGCCAGTGCGGTCTGTTCGATGAGATCGGCCCGTTCTGTCTCGATAGCGCAGAGTTCGGCGGTTATGCGTGCCATGTCACGGTGCCATGCAATACCATCGCGGACGACGGCGATCTCTTCCATGAGCGCGGCCCCGGCCGCCGCAAGGACGGTACGGCTCCGGAACAGGCGTTCCCGTTCCTCCGGTGGCAGGAGGATGATGCCCTCCGCCTCCGCCTTCAGGACGGCAAGCTCTTCGCGCTCTGTCCGTGTGCGGGTGTGCACGGCAATGGAGATATCCGAGTAAATTTCCGTGCCGGTGATCTGTTCGAGAAGAGGGGAGCGTTCGTCCGGGGAGGCGTGCAGGAATGCTGCAAAGGCCCCCTGGGCGAGCATCACCGATCGGGTGAACCGTTCGTAGTCCATCCCGCAGCTCTCCTCAACGAGCTGCTGGACCTCCCGTTTTTTGGTTGCGAGGACATCACCGGTGACAGCATCGGCGATCTCGTGGCGCGGCTGCTGGAGGTTGCCGTCGGCCTTGCGGTACGCCCGCTCCTGTGCCCACGTGCACCGGTAGATGCCGGTTGCGGTGATGTATTCGACCTCTGCCAGACAGTCGGCCGCCTGGCGGTGCATGATCTCGTTGGTGGAGGTGCTGATCCGGGAGAGGCGTGGCGTGCGTCCGTAGAGGGCGAGGCTGACCGCATCAAGGATGGTGGTCTTTCCCGCCCCGGTGGGGCCGGTGATCGCGAAGATGCCGTCGTCAGTGTAGGCGGGGTGGGAGAGGTCGAGCGTCCACGTCCCTGCAAGGGAGTTGAGGTTTTTGAGGGTGATCTTTTGGATCTTCATGTGGTCTCCTCCGTATCCTCCGGGGGGAGGGTTATGGTCTCAAGGACCTCCATGAAGGCCTCCATCAGCGCCTCCCGCTGGCCCTCGGGGACCGCCGCATCGTCCATGCACCGGGCAAAGACCTCCGCCTCGGTCAGCCGGGCCAGATCCTCACAACTATCGCCGGCAAGAAGTACCTGCGAGGCGAGGCGTGCATCGGTGACCCGCAGCACCTCGATCGTACTTCCTGCGGTTTCGTCCGCGACCCAGGCCATGAGATCGCCGGGGACCGCCTCGCCCTCGTAGATCACCTCGGCCCAGGCGCAACACCCCTCCGTCTTCAGGGCTGCAATGCCGGCTGCAATGTCTGCCAGATCCCCCCTGAGTGTGGCAAGCCGCTTAAAGGAGGGGACGGGGACGCTCCGGATGCCGGTGGCGATCTCCGTGCCCACGGTAACGATGATGACCTCCTTTTGCTGGTCGGCCTCCCCGAATCCGACGGGAACGGGCGACCCGGGATAACAGATCGTCGCGCGCCCGCCGACGGTCTGCGGGACATGGAGGTGGCCAAGGGCGACATAGGCAGCCTCTTCGGGGAAGATGTCCGCCCCCACGCGGTCGAGCGAGCCTGCCAGCCGGTCACGGACGCCGTCGCCCTCGACGGTGACGCCGCCTGCGGCAAAGAGATGGCCGGTGAGGATGACGGGGACTTGGACCTCCATCTCCTGCTGTACCAGGGCGGCCGCGGCCCAGATCTCATGGTAGTGCCGTGCTATTCCCTCGCGGACCCGGGCGGCCTTGTCAGCGATAGATTCCCCCGGGGCTGATCGCCGGATGTCGCGGTCCCGGAGATACGGGACAGCGCAGACGATCAGGGCGGGGCGGTCATCGTTGTCCGGGATGACGATGATGCGCCCGGGATCGTTTGCTCCCGCGGAACCGACGACATGAATATTCAGCGCCTCGAGGAGGTGGCGGGGCGCCTCGAGGAATGCGGGGGAATCGTGGTTTCCGGCGGTGATGATGATATGGCCGCACCCCGCATCCGCGGCGGCATGTAAAAACCGGTAATAGAGGCGCTGGGCCCATGCAGGCGGGGTGCCGTTGTCGAAGATGTCCCCGGTGACGAGCAGGACATCAATCTCTTCGCCTGCAATCACGCCTGTCAGCCACTCCAGAAAGGCGGCCGATTCCTCATCACGCCGCCGCCCGCAGAGCGTCATCCCCAGGTGCCAGTCGGAGGTGTGGAGGAGCTTCAGGCCGACACCTCCGGTGCGCGGGGAGATATCCGGATGAGGGCGCGGGAGGGGAGAGGGGTATGAGTGAGAAGGAAGGGACAACCGGGGCGAGAGGGGGGAAAAAATGATGATGCGATGGCGCCGGCCTTAGCCATATCGGTAATTCGCCTGCCGTTCCTGAAGAAGGCTTCTCCTGCAGGGTGAAACTGTCCACTCCACCTTCCGGGTGCCGGTGCGATGGTCTTGGGATGCATAGTGCGTCTGCTGAAAGATTGTCTCCTCTCGTATTATGCCTCTGTCGAAGTGATCGCGGGGAAGAAGGGCTGTAAAGGGTGGAGCATGACGAACCGGAAATAGATATGCAGAGATAAGCTGCACGCGAGGGGGGCTGGGACGGGACAGGAGAGGGGGGCAGGCACCAAAAGTCCTGCCGGCACCTATCACTGAAGAGCAGATTCTCTCCGTCCTCTTCAAGGTACCTTCTTATGTTCTCTTATCACGGCGGAACCATCCGCTCGCCCCGGCGGAGGAGTTCCTGATAGCACCGTGCGCATGCCCATGCATCGGCAGGAGCGGAGTGGTGGCCGGGAATGCCCCTGCCGAAGAAGTGCCAGTGAAGCTCCAGGAGCCCGGGCCATCTGCCTCCGAGTGTCTCTCTTAGACTTGCCGCCGATGCCGCGGTTTTCATCGTACAGATACGCCGTATCGTCCCGAAGGGGGATGTCATCCTGAACCGGGGGTATTCCGTCTCCAGAACGGAGAGGTCGAATGAGAGATTATGGCCGACGATGCAGTCCGCCTCCCGGAGAGCCGCGGCACACCGTTCCAAGACCATACCTGCGGGATGCCCTTTCAGGAACGCGTATCTTGCCACGATATGGTGGATATCCGCTGCAGAGCGGGGAATACGAGCAATGTCGGGACGGATGAGATAGCTGTCGGATGAAACCGGCTTCCCCGTCCCGTCACAGATGACCCATGCGAGCTGTACCAGCCGGGGAGGGATGCGCCCCCGTTCCAGGAGGCCGGTCGTCTCGGTATCGATGACCAGCGCTGTCCCACACGACATACAGCATCCTCATCCTCATGCCATTTATGTGCTTCGCAGCCGGGAGTTCCTTCCCCGAATAGCCCGGCTCCCTCGAAACTGTTGCCATGATATCGGGAAATGTTCATCCTCTCGTGCGACAATCTCATGATATCGTGATGTGTGGAAGAGGTGGATAATGACAGAAAAAGCAGATGATACGGGAATTCCCGAGGAAACAGGGAGCATAAAGGATATGGTGCGCACTACCTATGCCGCCGTTGCGCAGCGAACATCCGGCTGCTGTTGTGGCGGACCCGACCTCGATGCCATTGCAGAAGCCCTCGGGTACAGTGAGGAGGACCTCGGAATGGTGCCGGAAGGTGCTCATCTCGGTCTCGGGTGCGGAAACCCGCTCGCCCTCGCCTCCCTGAAAGGAGGGGAGACGGTGCTCGACCTCGGGTCGGGTGCGGGATTCGACTGTTTTCTTGCCGCCTATCGCGTGGGGCCGAAGGGGCATGTGATCGGCGTAGACATGACCTATGAGATGGTTTCGCGGGCGCGGGAGCATGCGAAGACCGCGGGCCTCTTCCAGGTCGAGTTCCGGCTCGGGGAGATCGAACACCTGCCGGTTGAGGACGAATCGATCGATCTTGTCATCTCCAACTGCGTCATCAACCTCTCCCCCGACAAGGAACAGGTCTTCAGGGAGGCGTACCGTGTCCTGCGGCACGGCGGGAGCCTGATGATCTCGGATATTGTCCTCACCGGGATTCTTCCGGAGAAGGTGAGCCAATCGACGGCGATGTACGCCGGCTGCATCGCAGGGGCCGTCTCACAGGAAGAATATGTCCGGCTTCTCAAGAAGGTGGGATTTATGGCGATCGAGATTTTGGAGTCCCGGCCCTATCCGCTGGAAGAGACCGCCTGCTGCGCACCTGACGAGAAGCTCAGCGATGGGCATGCCTTTACAGCAGAGGAGGTTGCCGCGGTCGCGGGCGCCGTTGCCTCCGTCAAGATCCAGGCAAAAAAGGTGCCCTGAGAGCCGCAGGGCAGAAGCACCTGCCCCTTAGAAGAGGGTGAGGTACCTGTCAGCCAATACCACTCTTCTTTTATTTCGTTGCTGCTGTTCGCGTGTCTTCATCATCAAAGCTGAAGAGCTCATCCACTGTCGTCCCGAGCTCCCGTGCTACCTGCCACGCCAGGCGCAGCGAGGGGGTATAGGTCCCCTTCTCCAGGTGGACGATCGTCTCGCGCCGGACGCCTACCCGGTCCGCAAGATCGGCCTGCGTGATACCGTGCCGGGCGCGAAACTCCTTCATTCTCGTCTGCATATCTGTCTGCTCCGCACCACCGGGGGTTAGTACCCGATGTCTCCCTTCCGGAAGAAGTAGATCTGGCATAGGCGGCCGCTGACGCCGGTGAAGAGCATCAGTCCGACGAGGAGAAGGCCTGGGTCAGGGTCGATGACCTGTCCGGCGATCAGGAGGTAGAGAATCGCCATCAGCATCAGGGTAAACATCCACGACCATGACAGGCCGTGCGCACCGATCTTTTTTGTCCGCTCGTCCTGGATGTCCGGTTCCCTGCGCCACCTGCGCTGGACAAAGACGAGGAAAATGATAACGGCACCCGCATTAATGACGATGCTTCCCATCAACGAGTAGGCTGGCGCAGACAGGAGCATGATGGCTCCCACGATGATGAGCCCGACGCCCATCCAGTTCTTCAGGGTATAATTCCGTTCGGTCATGGGTTCTCCACATGTGAGATATTTCTCATTTTTTGTTATTTAAATATAACATTATGTTAATTATTTATAACTCTTTTCATGAGAAAGGTCCTCCTTGGAGGTGGTGGGGACCATGGCGGCTGCTCCACGGATCTCCGAATACATACAATGGCAAAAACCTGAGACCCAGACAGCGTGAAAAATGGGATTGGCCGAAAAATACCGGAGAGTCGCTGACGGGAAATGGGCTTTTTTCGGCTCAGCCCTTTGCCCGCAGGTCTCCCCGGGCGTAGGAGAACCAGATGCCCGCGGTGCAGAGGCAGCCGAAGACGACAAAGGAGGCGGAGATCGCCCGCAACAGCTCGTCTGCCACCTCCGGTGATATGACGACGGTTCCGATGACAACGGAGAAGGCGGTCATCGCAATCGCCATGGAGGCGATCTGCCCCAGCACCCGCATCGTCCCGGCGGTCGCGGAGGCAATGCCCGCCCGCGAGTCCGCCACCGAACTCATGATCGAGTTCATGTTCGGCGAGGAGAAGACCCCGTAACCGAACCCGAGGAAGAGAAGGACGCCGACTATCGCCGCCACCGGTGTGTCCCATCCGACGAAGGCTAGCGCAAAGAGCCCGGCAGCGACGATAGCCATCCCTGCGGTCGCAAGAAGGCGGGGTTCGATCCGGTCCGAGAGGCGGCCGGCGATGGGGGTCATTACCGCCATCATCACCGGCTGGGCGACAAGGACAGTGCCTGCGGCCGCGGTTGAGAATCCCTGGATGTAGTAGAGGTACATCGAGAGAAGGAAGGTGATGGCATACGTTGAGGAGTAGTTGATCAGGGCGGCGATATTCGAGTAGGTGAAGGGCCGGTTACCGACAAAGGTCCGGACGGGGAATATGGGATTTGCAACCCTTCCCTCCCACATGAGAAACCCTGCAATGCCTGCTGTTCCTGCGATCACCAGTACCACCGCCCAGAATTCGGGCAGGCGGGAGGCGCCGAGGATAAGGAGGAGCAGTCCTGCCGCGTAGACCGCCGTTCCGGCGGCATCGAACCGCAGCCTCTGGTCCTGTTTGAGTCCGGCATCGCGGGGGACAAAGAGGACGCCTGCTGCAAGGGCTGCGAGGGCTGCCGGGACGGCCACGAGGTAGAGGGCCCGCCAGCCAAAGGCATCGGTCAGGATGCCGCCGATGAACGGTCCCGATGAGAGGCCGATATAGACCACTGCGGTGTTGATACCGATGACCTTGCCCCGCTCCCGGAGGGGGTAGTTCGTCGTGAGCAGGGGAACAGAGGTGGCAAACGTCATGGCGCTCCCGAAGCCGGCGACGGCCATCCCCGCGAGGATGAACCAGAAGTCCGGAGCCAGTCCTGCAATGGCAATGCCTGCGGCCATCGTCGTAGTACCGCCCAGGAAGATCCGGCGCCGCCCCCACGTGTCAGCGATCTTGCCGAAGGGAAGGAGGAAGATCGCATAGGGAATGAGAAAGGCGGTTGGCACCCACCCGATGAGGGTTGCACTGATGCCGTATTCCGCCGCGATGACCGGGAGGGCGATCTGGACGCCCGATGAGATGTAGGGGGTGGCGAAGGATGAGAGGCAGGTGGTCAGGAGAATGGCGGCAAGGTTTCTCTTGGAGAGGACGACGGGCGTTGCGGGGGGGAACTCCATGATGGTCTCTGGGATAGAGTTGTACTCCCCCATGCGAAGAATATTCGGTTTCCGATGGCCCCCATGGTCCTGAGAAGCATCCCCTGCGTCCGTTACGCACTGCATAGTTATGGATGATGCGAGCCGGGCACTCTTAACAGGCGTCTGCCGCCGGAATAGGGAAATCCACCCGGATTAGGTTCATTGGCAGAATCTGTCGCCTGGAATTACAGATCGCAACTCAGGTAGTTGTAATAGTATTAATATTCTGGCATCGCAACAATATCTTCACAGAGTTCTCCTGCTCCGCCTTTCCGGGGGTGCCGTCTACGGGGGGAGCCATCAGGGATGCAGGCCCCGCATGGGATTTCCAACGGGCGGCGGCCGAACATGCCTACAGACAGGAGAGCAGCCTAAAAGAAGAATCAAATCCCAGAGCGATCATTCAGAAATACAGGAGATATTATTTTGGAATCAATATTTGGGGCCCTCGCCGGCATCATCAACAACCACCCGAAGAGCGTCGCCCTCACGGTGGCGGGGATCATGGTGCTTGCCCTCTTAGGCGCCAGCATGGTGGAGATGGCGACCGGCACTGAGACGTATATCGATATCACGACACCCGAAGGGTCGCTCATCTACCAGTACGAGAACACCTACGGGAGCGATATGATCTTCCTGATGATCGAGGGGGAGAACCTCTACGATCCACAGGTACTCGAATATCTCGGGACGATCACGGCGGACTTTTCCAATGAACAGCACGTGGTATCCGTTCTCAGCATCGCCGATGTGGTGAAAGGAAGTACCGGCGGAACCATACCGGGCAGTGCCGCGGAGATCCAGGCCATCGTCGATGAACAGTCGAGTCTCCTTTCCACCAGCGGACAGAGCGGAATGATGACCCTGGTGATGGTGGGGTTGGAACCTGCGGTCTCGATGGATGTCCAGTCTGCCGTCCTGCAGAATCTGAAGGCCATCATCGATATCACCCCGGCACCACCCGGCGTGACCGTCACGGTATCGGGGACTGCCGCCTTTGCTGATGAGATGGAGCAGGAGATGGGCACCTCCACCGGGATGCTCATCGGCCTTGCCCTCCTCCTCATGGTCGTTGCGATGGGTTTTCTCTTCGGCAACGTGCGGTACCGCTTCCTTCCGGTCGGCATCGTCGTGATGGGGGTAATTCTCAGCTTCGGGGTGATGGGGTGGAGCGACACGCCCCTTTCCATGGTGGTGATGGCGGCCTTCCCCGTGATGATCGGTATTGGCATCGACTATGCGATCCAGTTCCAGACGAGGTTTGACGAGGAGGTCAGAAAGGGGTCGATAGCCGACGCGGTCACGACGACGATCACCCAGTCGGGCCCTGCCGTGGTCATTGCGCTCGGCGCCACGTGTCTCGGGTTCGTTGCGCTCATTACGGCGCCGTTCCCCATGGTCGTTGACTTCGGCGTCATCTGCATCATCGGGGTATCGTGCTGCTACCTCTCCGCTCTCGTGCTCATCCCGACCTTCGGAACGCTGGTGCAGTACCGGCCCCTCGAGTCAAGGGAGGTGCGGTCGAAGGGGAAGAAATCGGGTCCCGGCATGATGGAGCGCTATGATATGGCGCTTGGCAGTGTTGCCGGGAAGATTGCACGAAACCCGGTTCCCATCCTCCTCCTCCTCGGGTGTGTGGCGGTCCTCGGGATCCCGCTCGACAGCGAGGTGATCATCAGTACCGATGAGGCGGATATGGTGCCGCCGGATATGCCTGCCCTGGTGAGCATGTCCAAGCTCGGGGATGTGATCGGTTCGACCAGCAGCCTTCCCCTCGTCGTCCGTTCGAACGATGTCCTTTCTCCCGATGTCCTGCAGTGGATGGCGGGATTCGGCGACTACGCGACAGCGCAAAATGACGAAATTACGGGGGCAACCAGTATTGCAACACTCCTTACCGCTGCCAACGGCGGGACGCTTCCAAAGAGCAAGATAGCAATTCAGGAGGCGCTCGCCCTCCTTCCCGAGGATACCCGCAACAGCTACCTGAACGGCGGGACCGAGGCGGTGATCCAGTTCTCGATGATTGATATCGGGATGTCCGAGGCCGAAAGTGTCGTATCAAAGCTCGAGAGCGACCTCGCATGGATGGAACCTCCGGCAGGGGTTTCGGCGGTCTTTAGCGGCAGCATTGTGATGTTCACCGATATGATGACTAATATCACAGCGGCCAAGGCAGGGATGAATGTCCTCGGGTTCGTGCTGATTACGGCATTTTTGATCCTTGTCTACCGGCGGGCCGCCGCCATCACGCCGATGATCCCCATCATCATGATCATCGGGTGGAATACGGTCATCATGTATGTCATCGACCTCCAGTACAACATCCTGACGGCGACCTTGGGGGCGATGTCCATTGGTATCGCATCCGAGTATACGATCCTTATCATGGAGCGGTATGACGAGGAGCGGGAACGCGGGTGTGGATGTACGGAAGCCATTCAGACCGCCATCCAGAAGATCGGTACGGCGATCACCATCTCAGGGCTGACCACCGTCTTCGGGTTCTCTGCTTTGATGCTCTCGGAGTTCCCCATCCTGTCCAACTTCGGGCTGGTGACGGTGTTGACCGTGGGCTTCTCGCTTATTGGTGCCATCCTCGTGATGCCCGCGGTGCTCTCGGTCACCTGCCGGTATGCGGACCATCATGCGGTGAAAGAGCCTGTAGTGAGCGGGCAGTAAGGGTGAAGAGGGTCGGTTGACTCCTCCGTAACCGGCCTTTTCGGGCCTTTTTTTATAATCCTGATTGTATGATATGGCGGGAAGGTTTCCGCTCCCTGCTCCCAACCCCCTGTCCCCTCCCCCACGGGGGAGGGGGTTGTTGCGGCCCCGCGATGGACGGCAATGAGGCAGACGTGATCGCTGTCCATTCCCTCACGGGGGGTTATTGCGACAGCCCTTTTGGGGGGGTGTCCAAAGACTCTGGTCTGCCATTAACGTGACCGGAAAAAAGGAATATTTAGATGGTTAGAGGAAAATGGGCTTTTAGAGGAAGGTGGTGGTATATACGCCCTCTCCTCCAGCGAAGGGTACACCCCCTTCACTCCTCTTCTGCGGCGTCCTCTATCTCACGTTCGAGTTCGGGATCCGTGGCCGGTTGTGTTTCGATGGTTCCCCCTCCTCCTTCTTCGGTCTTTTCGGCATCCCTGCGCCGGTTGTATTCGCTGTAGAGCATCTGGAGGATGGCGCCGAGGCCGGTGAGGACGGTGACCGCCTGGATGGCGATGCCGATGCCCCAGGGGATGAGGAAGAGCAGGGCGAGGATGACGTACCCGACGGTGAAGGGGAGATACATCGGGCCTGCGCCGTCCCCGCTGACTTCTGTTCCAGCGCGGCCGATCACCCACCTGCCTGTGCACCAGGCGGCGACCGGAACGGCCGCGAGGAGGGCGATGAGGAAGAGGCAGGAGAGGGCGATGGCAAGAGGTATCCCCACAACGGTCAGGCCGAGGAGGAAGAGGAGCATGCCTGCCACGAGAACGCCTGCAAGGCCCGCCACAAAGGAGAGCAGCGCCCCTCCCGGCGTGGCCATCGGCACTGCTGCCGCCCGGACATGGTCAGCGGCACTGGCGATGAGGACGAGGCCCAGCAGGAAGAGGCCGATGAGAAAGAGGATCCTGATGAGGAGGAGGACGAACCCGAGCAGGGCGGCTAAGACCGCGGCGTCGAACGGGTCCTGCTGGGTAAAGGAGGTGTTCCCCATTACCGTGCCCTGTTCATCGTAGGACCCTGCCGAGACCATCATGTCATGGCTGACGACGCCTGCGGGCCCGAGGGTTACCGTGGTGCCGGTCACCATCATATTCGTTGCATTGCCGTTGAAGACGGCGCGGTCCGCGAGTGCCATCACCTTGCCGCCGGTATCCGCCCCTGTCGTGAGCGTGCCGGTGATCACCATGATGTCCGCTCCCACGGGAGCGTTGACCGTGATGGTCTCACCCATTGCAAGGATGTTCGTCTCCACGGGTGCGTTGACGGTAAGGGTCGTCCCCGCCCAGGTGACGCTTTTTACCGGGGCGTTGATGACGAGGGTGGCGGCCCCGGAGAGGATGTCGTCATCGGTCGTGGTGTTGATGACGACGTAGTCTCCTGACGTGAAGACCATGCCCGCCGCAGGCGGTGCCGCGATGCAGCAGCAGAGCAGGAGGAGCAGGAGGGGGAGGATGTGTTTCATAGGAGTCATTGATGTGGCGCTTAGTAATAAGGGTAGCCGCTGGGGGGAAGGAGTTGTAGGTACGGGTAAACGACTTCCTGTACTCCGAATGATTGTCTGGCATATCAAGAAGAAAGACTTGATCGGGGAAGGGATTTTTTCCCTTCCATCGGTGAACAGGCGCTGGGGAAAAATAAAGGGAAATTAAGTGAGGCGGATAAAGTAATCTCCGAGGATGTCGACTCCAAATAATTTGGAATCATTATCGTATCCTGCATCAGCAGTAGAAACTCTGATCATCGCCTCATAATACCCTGGTGGGAGGTCTCCGGTATACAGAGCTATTGTATCATCAGTGCAGGTCATTGGTACTGTCATAGAACCAATCTTCTTCCATGAGGTGTCAGCCCCATCCAATTTTCGTATATAGAAATGCTCATCCATCGGGAATGCGCCTGCATAATTGATATCCCACGTGAAGGTGTTGAATAACCCCTCTGAACTCTTGGTATAGTTGAAATTATACACATCAATAGTTGCATCGAAGAGGATCTCTGGTGCTAGATCGGGGATTACGGTCACGGTAATTGGGGGAAGGAACTGTATCGATGTCGAACCATCCTCGTTTAGGAACTCAATTTTCGAGTTACCGCCGAACAGGGAAAAATTGAGAGGTTCGCTGATAGTATCATTGATTTTGAACTTGAATTTAGTCATCCAGGTCTGTTTAACCGAAATGTTTCCAACATCAAATTCGAGGGTTCCCGGAGAAGAACCGCCGTCTGTGCCGAGCCACATTAATGTTTGGTTAATTTCCTTTACATAGCCGGGAAGCCGGGCTTCCTGAGAAGCGGCATTATGAGGATCTGTAGTCCAGTTGAAGAAATCGATCGTACTATTTGGTATGTATGTGAGCAGTTCGGTTGAGGTGTAGGTGAAGTTCTCAGGAACTTCGGCGAAACTAAGATGAACGCTAGTTTCGAGACCTGCTTTACGCTGAATATCAGCCTGGGTTTTTTCAAAGGCATCCACGAGTTCTGAATAGCTCGTAGCGACAAATAACTGCCCTCCTGTACTTTGGGTGAGTTTCTGGGCCGTATCCAATTCACCCTGAGCGTTTCCGGTGGCATAGTAAATTGCATAGATTACAATATCATTATCCTTCGCATAGGCCGCCATACTCTGATTGGCAAGGTTAGCATATGGGAAATAATTCTCGGTATTTTTTTCAAGGGTAACCGATGTTGATTCATTTAAAGTCAGTGTTGATCCCCTTGCCAGTGGATCACCATAGTACCGGTAACTGTTCTGCATCAGAAGCACGATAGCTCTCGTATCCCCTGGGTTGCTATTTTTCAGGTAATTGATGGAGGTATGCAGGCCGTCCCTGATTGGTGCGCTCACCTGCTGATCATTCACTCCTTTGACGGGAACTGTTTTATTAAGAGCGGTACGGAGATATTCCCAGTCATCATTTGCGTTATCGAATTCTCTATCCACTGCCGAATAGCTGTCATATGAGATATTCCCATTTCCTGGGTAGTGAGCAGCTATATAGTCCTCAGCTTTATCACCAGGAGTTCCTACTTTTTTCCAGAATGTAGCCCCCGAATTGGCTGGGATAGTAAGATAGTCAGCAATTTTATCCGGGTAGATGGCGATATTTGTTGTTGGATCCCCGTAAGTTACAAGCGCTACATTGGTAGTTGCGGTATCAAGTTCATCACTGCCCTTCACGAGGTGCATTGCGGCCTCTCTGGCAGCAAGCATACGGTCTCGCTGGACACCTTCCGTCTCGTCCAAAAGCATATCCTCACCACGATCCAGGCAAAGGACCAGTGATATGTTTCCAGGATTCTGGAACTCGTTGCCGTCACCAATAAGGTGAATTGTCACTTCGATGGTCTCGCCCGGTGCGACCACACTGTCGGAGACATTTGTTTCAACCCTGAGATAGGGATAATTGCGCCAGGTTATCTTTGGTGAGGTCTTTGTAGAACCATTCCAAGTCGCCTCAACTTCACAACTTCCGATTGCTGAATGATAGAAATCAGGACTTTCGAAACCGGGAAACTCACCTGCCCGGAGATAGATAGTAGCATACCCGTTTTCGTCAGTTAATACGGATGTTTCACCTTCAAGTAAGGGATCATGAACCATGGGCGTATTATTAATTAGGCTGCCGCTTTTTATTGAAAAAGATACGGATTCATTTGCAGCACCGGTTCCTATCGAATTGGAGACCCGCGCCCGAATGGCGGCTCGCACGGTGGAGTCTACTTCATAGCTCGGGATATCTGAGGGATTAACAGAGATGCCGTATCCCTGCGCTGTACCACCGGTGAAGGTGAGAACATCGGTCTTTGAGTAATTTCCTGCAACACCGGCAACGGTCACTTTCCCAATGGATTTTTGCGGACCCACCTTTGCATGTGCCCATCCGCCCTCGCTTGTGGTGATAGTCTGGACACCCCCAATATCGGTGGAGAAATAAATCGGGTAGTTGGTGATTGGGTTACCGTGTTCGTCATTCACTTTATACCCTACATCGAAGTAGCTTGTTCCATCCGCCATGCAGTAGTTCGAGTCAGTGGTCGAACCATCAGGTGCCACAGTCACGATATGCGAGTCAATCGAATACGGAACCCTCAAGCTGACAGCATCTATACTGATGATACGGTCAAGAGACTTGCCATACCCCGGATAGATGCCAATGAGTATAGTCCCTGTGGTATTTGGTGCCTTTAGAGGGTTCGTGCAGGTGCCGTTCGCATAGAATTTTTGCGTGATATGCTGGTCCAAAAACCAGAAGTCAACGGTAGCCTCCGTTTCGTTGTTGATTACATTTCCATACTGGTCCGCCATCCTTATAGTAATAGGAGTGGTGCCCCCAACGGGAACGGTTGATGCATAGGTGATGTTGAGATATTCATACGGGTCATCGGGGATCACCCGTACGGTACAATCCTTCGGCACCGGGTTCTGTGGCATTCCTCCGGACTGGTAATGGACGGTTATCCTGATAGGTGCGTCGCCAGCCTTTTTCGAAGAAAATACGGTCTGAAATTCGGTCTGATTAGGTTCTGCTGTAATACTCGTCACGCTCAGCGTCCCCGTCGGGTCACTGCCTGCGTTCAGGTACTCAAAGGTGACCTTGTCGACGGTCACCGACCCGTTGTTGATTGTAACGTCGATTGTCCCTCCGCCGTCTCCGGCGGTAATTTGTAGGGTGCCTGGGGATATGTCGATCTCATCTTCTGTAAGTGCTGCCGTTCCGGCAACAACAATACACAGGAAGAGAAGAAGTGCCCCCCCGGCACGCCAGATAGATCTTCCCATAGTACGCATTAATGGAACCAAAGTATATATAAGTGAGGTATATCCGGATTCCGGGAAATATCCTGTCATGCTTAGCAGGTCAAGAATAATTCCTGTAATCCAAAAAACGCGGCATAATGTCCGCAACCACCTGTTTGGCGGATTTGGGTAATCATTAATATTACTTGTGGTAGGGGCGCTGTACTGGAATCGGGTGAAGGCCGGTTGTATCAGGGGCAAAAAGGCGGGGGGTCCGGCAGTTTAGATGACTCTGCTGGACTCTTATGTGCGCTCATGGATTACGGCAACCCGCCACGCCGTGCCGTGCATATCGACCGTGTTCCACCAGATGTCTTTGGTGACCGGCACGGTGGTCCCCGTCGCGTAGAAGGTATAGGAGCCGGTGCCTGCGGGGTTTTCGGCAATGGCTTTCATCGTCGCTATGAGCGAGGGAAAAGCAGCGTAGTCGGGGTTGTCATAGGTGCTGCTGCCTATCTCTGCGGGGTCCGTATCATAGAGGATGATCCCGTCCTCCTGCAGGACCATCACTGTATACGAGGTATTGTTTTCAATCGCATGGGCGCGGGACCCTACCAGCGTCGCGGGGTCCAGGGCCATCGAGAGGTATCCTGACGTTTTGTTCATCCCAATCGGGTGGATGATCGCGACGCCGTATCCTCCTTCCGCCAGGGGGAAGAGATCGGTCATCAGGGGCACGTTGCCGGCCGAGGCCTTCGCATACCATTCCTGCGTGGAGAGGTCGCTGCCCGGCCCGGATGCCCCGGAGGGGATGTCCGGCACCCGCAGGAGCCACGTCCCGTCATCACCGATGGTGGAAATTGAGATGGCTGCCGGGAGGAGCTCATATGCCCCGGCGAGTGCCGTTTGTGCCATGCTTCCCGAGAGATCTGCATCCGAGAGGGTATCTGCCGTCGTTGCCATGACCCCGTCAATCGCCGAGAAATCCGCGGTCATCGCGGCGGTGAGGTACGAAAGCAGTTCTGTTGGGTCTTCTTCCTGAACGGGGGGTTCGGCAGTGCCGGGTCCTGTCAGGCACCCACAGCTTACGACAACGGTACAGAGGATAATACAGAGACCGGCTACCAATACTCTTCGCATGGTACAGACTGCGGCGCCTATCACTATAGGTATTTTTCCATTCCCCCGGTGTTTCCAATACACGCAAGGAGGCGGCACCCGTGTCCACCGGAATTGTCGTGCCCCGGCAGTGGGCACTCCCTGCGGGAGGCGATGCCCGGTTCATGATATTCATCAGGTATCCGGTGCAACCTATGTAGACGGACCGGACTGTCCGGGTGTCCTCTGCTATTGAGAGAGGGTCACATCCACGGTCCGGCAAGATTTGATACCATGCCAGACGACACAGGGGCGGACCCGAAACAACGGAAGAATATCCGGCAGGGGGCTGCCGTGAGCATCGTGCAGAAACAGGACCAGCGGAACGGGAAGCTGACCGAAGGGACCGTGAAGGAGATTTTGACCAACTCTTCGTCCCACCCGCACGGGATTAAGGTGCGCCTCGCCGACGGCCGGGTCGGCCGGGTGCAGAAGATCCGGGCCGACGATGCCTGAGGAATGTTCCTGCTCAAAGTAATTTATGGGCTATATTCTGCTGGTTTTTCCCGGAAGGAATCAACAACATCAATTTTTACAAAAAAGGGGTGCCGGTTCAGGTCAGCCGGATGTAGTTGCCGGCGACATCACCGATAATAAACGTGGTATACGCGTCATCGAACCCCGCATCCTCCGTGGAGACACGTATCCAGGCATCATACCTGCCGGGGGGAAGATCGGCGATATACATCGGCAATGTATCTGAATTCCCGTCGGAGGGGAGGGTCTTATTCCCGACTTTCTTCCAGCTGCCAGTGGAGGAGTCCCTGATGAAGACATCCTCCGCCATTGGGAAGTCACCGTTGTAGACGATCTCCCACCCGAAGTCCAGGACGCTGGGGTCCTGGTCGGTAACATCAAAGGAGGTTACGGCAACGGTGGCATTGATCAGTCCCTCAGGGGTCAGCCCGGGTATGACGCTGATGATGGTCTTTGGGAGCTGCTCGAGGGTGAGGCTTCCTTCCTGGTTTTTGAATTCTACAAACGACCCCTCCGCAAAGAGGCTGAAATTGAGCGGTTCGACCACCGAGTCGTTGATGCGCAGGGTAAACTGCGTCGTCCATGTCTGTTTGATGGTGATGTTGCCCACATCGAAGTGGAGGGAGGCGGGCTGGCTGCCGTCATCGCCGTTCCACATTGACGTCTGATCATCATAGTGGGCAAAGCCGGGAAGGTGGTCCGCGACCTCATATGGGCTCCCGGTCCAGTTGTAGAAATCGATCATGGTGGGGGGGACATAACCGAGGAGATCGCTTGCCGTGTAGTCGAGCCCCTCATCGAGTTCGCCCGCAAAGTTCAGGTTGACGACGGTGGAGACACCCGCCTCGCGGAGCAGCTGGTCCCGGATCTTTTTAAAGGCAAGTTGGAGCTGTTCCTCGTCTCCCGCATAGTAGAACTCGCCTCCCGTTTCATTTGCTAGGCGCTGGGGAACGAGATAATCATTCGAACTGCTCTGCGGATAGTAGATGGTAAAGATCATGATGTCGTTTGCACGGGCATAGTTCACCATGTTCTGGTTTTCCTCAGAAAGGTCGGAGAATTCATAGTAATTCGGCGACCCCGGACGCAGAGAACCAGAATCTGGGGCGACCGTCAATACCGACCCTTCGGCAAACGGATCTCCGAAGTACCGGTAATTGTTTTGCATCAGGACTACGATTGCCTTGACCGCAGTGGAGGATGAGTTGTTCTCAAGGTACTGGATGGAATCCTTCAGGCCTCGCCTGAGGGGTGCGCTTGCCTGGCCGTCTTTATCTTTCTTCAGGGGGACGACATGGTGGAGAGCGTCCTCCAATCCGTTCCAGTCATTCTGGGCGCCATAGCTGAAAGCATAATCAAGCGTTGCAAAGTCGCTGTATGTGGTTACTCCGTTCCCTGGGTAATGGGCGTTGAGATATGATTCATCATCGTTTCCATTTCCGTCTTTGCCGACATTATTTACCCAGTTCTTGAACGATTCATTGAGGACAAGGAGGTCGGCCGTCCCAGTTATATAGGGCGGATTTGTGGTTGGATCACTGTAGGTCATCAGTGCCACGCGGTCCAAGCCAGGTGTAAACCCGATCTCTTCGTTTGCGCCCCCACCGACCAGGAACATCGCTGCCTCCCGGGCCTCCTCCATTCTGTCCCTCCCTGTTTTCCCCGCGTCAATGAGCATATCCTCGCCCCTGTCCAGGCAGAGGACGACATCGATGGGGCTGTGGTGGAGCAGTTCATTCCCGTCGCCGATGAGGCGGATGGTCACATTCAGTTCATCCCCCGGGGCGACCGCAAGGTCGGAGACTTCGGTCTCGACCCGGAGGTACGGGTAGTTTCTCCAGGTGATCACAGGGGACTTCTGGGTTTCGTCGTTCCACATCAACGTCACCGTGGTGTTGCCACGGGCGAAGGGATCGAAGTTTTCGCTGCCATGGACGGGGAAGGCTCCTCCTTTGAAGAAGACCCTTGCCAGTCCGTCTTCATCGGTAGTCGCAGTGATTGCCGAGTGGGTCCATCCGGTTTCCCCGTCCGGTGAGAGGGCAGGGTTTGCGGTCATGGGTGCCGAACTCCATATATCCCCCTCTGTGATCCAGACCGAGACCTCTTCACCGGCAACGCCGACTCCCGCCTGGTTGTAAACCCTCGCCAGGATGGAGATGGTGGCCGAATCGTCCACATCAGCACTCGGGAGATTGATTGGGTTGATGGTCACGGAGAAGGCCGTTCCCTGTCCGCCGACGAAGGTGAGGACCTGTGACGTATTTGCTTCACCCGCTGTTGCGGTAAGTGTCATGTTCCCGATACCGGTCTTCGGCCCATAGGTCATCCGGGCAAGGCCGTATTCATTGGTGATGATGGTATTTGTCTCGTTGAGGGATGAAGCGACTAAAACATTGTAATTTCCTATAGGATTTCCGAACCGGTCATGAACAAGGTACCGGATATCGAAGTAGCTGCTTCCATCAGCAACGCATTCATACAGGGCGGAGGAAGAAGGAACTGCCACCATTGAGGGGATTATTGTCGCGGGGATTTTTTCGGCGACCACCTTGAGGCTGAGGAACCTCTCGAGATTTGTCCCGTACCCGGGATCGACCCTCACATCAACAATTCCTGCGCGCTCCGGCGCCTGGAAGGTTGCAACACACACGCCGTCCGCACTGAAGGGGACAAGGATATGATCGACCGTTGTTACGCCGTCAGCAAATCCTGCTCCTTCAGCGGCAACCCTGAATTCCACCGTGGCGCCGGTCTCGTCGTTGATGGTGTTGCCGTAGACGTCCTTCATTACGATGGTGATCGGTGCAGTGGATGACGCCGTTACGCTCTCGGCGAAGCTGATGGAGGAGTAGCTGTAGGGGTTTGCCGGGATTACCCGCACAAGGGAGGTCTTGGTAACTGTCTCGCGGGCACCGCCTGCGATATATTCAACGGTGATGGCGATTACGGCATCACCGGCACGGGTGGACGTGAAGGCCGTCTGGTACGGGGCCGTCGTCGTCGATGCGACGCTCAGGTGCCCGGACGGGTCCGTCGTCTGGCCGAGGTAGGTAAAGGTCACGCGCTGTACACTGACGGTGGCATTCAGCACCGTCGCCTGGATGAGGGCTCCCTCATCTCCGGCAGTTATGGTTTTGGTATCGGGGAGGATTGATATCTCGTCCTCTGTCAGTGCGGAAGCGATGCCGACCGTGACAATAAGAAGAACAAGGAGTGCCCCCCAGACACACCTGTACGTTCTGTGCATGATCATCAGTTTCCGGGCATAGTATATAAGTGTAATACAGTTATGCCTATCAAGAACGATATGCATATATAGGCGAGGTGAGAGTGGGCGATTTAGCCGTGAGAAGAGGATATTATATTTAAACGCTCCCCGGAAATGGGCCAATTATTATATGCCAAAATCCCGTTCCAGCCTGGATATTGGCATATTTGGGTGCGATCGGTGAAAGCCCGGATCGAAGAATAGCAGGGAAAGGATATTTCCCGGTGTGAAACGAAAAATTAAGGTATATAATAGTATCTCTCACCTTCCTGAGGTATCGGGACGGATTTCTTCTATGCAGAGGCAGGAAATTTATATTTTTTACAGGCCGGAGTGGGTGGTTTTTGATTGCAGGATGGGTCATGCCGCAGTGTCTATCGGGTGGGTTTCAGTGATGCCGTGGTGCATGCCCTTCCTATCAGGAGGTGTACTGATGGTGCGCATCGAGAGGATCGGAAAGGCACATACGGAAACGTCGCACCGCCGTGTCCTGCAGGATGGCTGAGGCTATTGGGAATCAGAATGGATACTACAGAAGAAAAGGAGGAAAAGAGGAATCAGGCCAGACGAATGAACACGTCATCGTTTACATCGCCGACGTTGAAGGTGAGATAGGCGTCATCGGTACCGGCATCCCAAGTCGATACATGGAGACGCGCCTGATAGGTGCCGATTGGCATGTCGGCGATATAGACGGAGGACGAATCCGTCGTTTCATCTTTGAGCAGTGTCTGAATTCCCAGCTTCTTCCACGTGGGGCCCGGTTCGTTGATGTCCTTGTAGAAGAGTTCCTCGGTCATGTTGAAGTCACCGTTGTAGGAGATATCCCATCCAAGGTTGGCGAAGAACGGGTCCTGGCTGGTCACCTCGAAGCTGGTGATTGCGACCGTCGCATTGATGAGCCCTTCGGCCGTCAGGCCCGGGATCACCGAGATGATGATCGAGGGCAGGTCTTCCAAGGTTTTTCCTCCTTCCTGGTTTTCGAACTCCACATACGAGCCGTCGGCAAAGAGGCTGAAATTGACCGGCTGGTTGATAGACTCGTTGATCCTGAGCGTGAACTCGGTCATCCAGGTCTGTTTGACGGTGACGTTGCCGACGGTAAAGCTGAGGGATGCAGGTTCGCTGTCGTCAGCCCCGGTCCACATGTCCGTCTGGTTGATGGAGACCGGGTAGCCCGTTATATGTTCGGTTGGAGTGTAGCCATCCACCGACCAGTTATAGAAGTCAATGGCCGTCTCCGGGATGTAGCTGAGAAGTTCAGTTGCCGAGTAGGTGAAGTTCTCCGGTTGCCCGGCGAAGTTCAGGTTGACCTTGGTGTTAACGCCCGCATCGCGGAGGAGGCTGTCCCGGATTTCCTGGAAGGCCTCCCTCAACTCTGCCTGGTTTGAGGCAAAGTAATATTCGCCGCCGGTTTCGTTAGCCAGACGTCGAGGTACATCCTCTTCGGTTTGAGATCCACCATTTGGATAGTAAATGGCATAGATTTTGATGTCGTTTTCAACAGCGTATGTCACCATATTCTGTTGTTCAGGAGAAAGATCATCGAAATAGTGATATTGGTTTGATCCAGGTCCTATTTCATCCGGTGCTACCGTCATGATGGCTCCGCTGGCAAACGGATCGCCGTAGTAAGCATACTTGTTCTGCATCAGGACAACAATTGCCTTGACGCCATGGGATGAAGCATTATTTTCAAGGTACTGGATCGAATCTTTGAGGCCTCGTCTAAGTGGGGCGCTGGGCTCACCAGTGAATCCTTTTTTAATGGGTACAATATTATTGAGTGCTGTCTCAAGTTTTGTCCAATCATTTTGAGAATAATCTCTCTCAAATCCGTAATCGAGAGTTGCATAATCACTGTAGGATGTTATGTTGTGGCCGGGGTAATGGAGAGCGAGATAATTGGCAACGTCATTTTTATCTGAGTCTTTTCCAACATCCTTCGTCCATGAGTAGTTAGGGTCAAGAATGAGAACATTGGCAGTATCCGTCGTGAAGGGGGGGTTTGTCGTCGGATCGCTATATGAGATGAGAGCTACTCTGTCCAACCCGGGAGTCAGGCCAATTTCACCAGTAGTGCCTCCACCAACAAGATACATGGCAGCCTCACGTGCATGTTCCATCCTGTCCTTAGAGCCTTCATCTTTGAGCATATCCTCGCCCCTGTCCAGGCAGAGCACCACATCGATGGGGTTGTGGTTAAGGAGTTCGTTGCCGTCGCCGATGAGCCGGATGGTCACATCGAGGTCATCCCCCGGAGCGACCTGGACATCCGAGACCTCGGACTCCACCCTGAGGTACGGATAGTTTCTCCAGGTGATAACGGGTGATGTCTTGGACTCGCTCTTCCACATTGCCGTGATGGTGCAGTTTCCGCGGGAGAAGGGATCGAAGTCCTCTTCGCCCCTGACCGGGAATGAACCGCCCTTAAAGTAGACGGTCGCATACCCGTCCAGGCCGGTCGTCGCCGTCAGTGAGGACTGCGTCCACCCGCTCGCGCCGGTAAGCGAGATGCCGGGCTCTGAGGTCATGTTGTTCGAGCTCCATATGCTATCCGGAGTGAACCAGAAGGTCACGTTCTCGCCTGCGACACCGGTCCCGTAGTCATTGAAGACACGTGCCTGCACGGCAATACGTGCCGAGGGGTCCACATCGCCGCTCGGGAGGTTGGTGGGGTTCGTGGTGACTGCATACGCCGTGCCCACTCCTCCGGTGAAGATGAGCTCCTGGTCGTACGTGATATTGCCCGCGACTGCCGTCGCCGTCACGTTCCCCAGAGCGATCCTGCGGCCGTATTCCAATCCCCCGAGGCCGCCGTCGTTGGTGAAGATAGTCTTCGTCTCACCGAGCGTCGTTGAGAAGTTTACCTGGTAGTCACTGATGGGGTTGCCGTACTGGTCACGTACCAGGTAGGTAATATCGAAGTAGCTCTCTCCGTTTGCCGGGCATTCAAAGGGCAACGGGTAATGGGGAACCGTTACAAAATCCGCGGTGATCTCCGCCGGGATGCGCTCGCCCACTACTTCTATTGTGGCGAGATATTTGAGACTGTCCCCATATCCCGGGTCTACGCTGATGATGACAGGGCCTGCAGACGTTGATGCCTGGAAGGTTGCAATGCATGATCCCTCGGCGTTGAACGGCACGCTGACCTGCTGGGATATCGTGCTTCCATCGACAAATCCGGTCCCCGGGGCGGATACTCGGAACTCCACGGCAACGCCTGTTTCATCATTGATGGCATTGCCGTATTTGTCCTTCATCCGGACGGTGATCGGCAGCGTGTGGGTCACCTCCACCTCGTCATCGAAACTGATGGGTTCGCTGTAGGCGTACGGGTCGGCCGGGATGACCCGGATGCGGCAGGTTTTTCCTGCTGACTGGAGAATGCCGCCTTCGAAATAGGACACGGTTGCTACGATGTCGGCATCACCAGCAAGGGTGGACGTAAACCTTGTCTGGTACGGGGCTGTGGTATCGCTTGTGACACTCAGTGTGCCCGACGGGTCCCCGGTCTTGCCCGGGTAGGTGAAGGTGACACGGTCGATTGCCGCCGATTGATTGTCGATGGACACGGTGATGAGTGCCCCTGCATCCCCTGCGGTGATTTTTGCGGTATCAGGGGCTACTGAGATCTCGTCTTCCATGAGCGCCGCCGCACCTGCGACCGCGACCAGGAGGAAGACAAGGAGTGCCCCCACTACACGCCTGAAAGATCCATTCATGATGTATGATTTCTCTAAGATTGCTATATAATAGTATTGCACATTTGCCTATCGGAAAAGATAGGCAATGCACGCGAAAAATGCTCCAGATCTCTCGATCTCTTAAAAAGTCGCTATTTAGGGATATAAGTATTTTCTGCAATTTTCTGCTGCAATAGTAAATTATAAATATATGCAATACTCCTGACGGGTGATTGATGTAATATGCGCGGTGGCTCCAACGTTTTTGCCCGGTACATGGTCCTGCTACACGTGGTTCACAGGAGAGATGAATAATGGGGGTGAAGAACACACCGTTCCGGTGGTGCATGGGCGCGGGGTGCCTTCTTCCGGCGTGCACGGGAGAGACATCCTCATGGAGTCCCGGCGTCGGTGGCAGTTTTTACCCGGTTTTTTTCAGCCGTTCGACTGCCGCTTTCCCCGCCTCAAAGGCATCGGCAAGGGCGGTTGGGTGACCCCGGATGCCCCCGTGGCGGTCCATGCCTCCGGCGGTGATGTTCTGCTCCGGTGGATAGGAGAACCCGTAGCCATTGAAGAATGCGGTGATCACCGGTTTTGCGTAGTCAAATATGTCGTTTCGATCCATTCCCGCCGTGCCGATGAAGTACCCGAGATGGGATTCCAGGTGTTCCTTACTATAAGTGACCTTTTTCAGCTTCTCTTTGAGTGCCCAGATGGTGTGGGCACGGTCGATGAATGACTTGAGTTCCGAGGTAATGGACATCGAGTAGATGGGGGATGCGAGGGCGACGATATCTGCCCCCGGCACCTTTTCCGTGAGAAGGGGGATGAAGTCGTCATCGATGACGCAGACCCCTGTCTTGTGGCAGGCATTGCATCCCTGGCAGGGCCGGTAGGTCAGCGTACTGATGACGACCTTCTCCACCGCCCCTCCTGCCTCCTCTGCGCCCGCGAGGAACCTGTCGAGCAGCTGTTCCGTATTGCCCCTCCTGTGGGGGCTTCCTGATATGCCAAGAACCCGGACCTTCATTTTCTGTCTCCTGAATCTTCCTCTGCAAGCCTCTTTTTGATCTCCCGAACGACAGTCCGGCCCAGCTCCTCTGCCTCCTTCGGTGCCGTTGGGTGGGCCTGCAGCTCTCCCTTGTGATCGACATTGTTGATCATGAGATACGAGATGTCTTTGTTTTTAATGTCCATGACATGGAAGAAACACTTCACCGACGGGATGAGGGCGTCGAAGACGTAGTCCCAGTCCTGACCGGCCGTTGCAAGAAAGACGCCCAGACGTTTGCCCTGACGTTCCGGGGGGACAACCGGCAGGCTGAGGACAAATTTCCTGGACCGGAGTACCTGCATCCGGTCGACGAGGGCTTTTGCCTGGGCGCAGAGGCCCATGCAGTAGACCGGCGAGGCCATCACGACGATATCAGCCTCAATAATTTTGTCCAGAATCCAGTCGAGATCATCGTCTTCGATGATGCAGCGGTTCAGTTTTTCACAGGCATTGCATCCCCTGCAGGGGCGGATCTCGATCTCATCGAGTGCATATTTTTCAATGACGACCTCGTCCTCCTCCTCCATCCCCTTGAGGAGGAAGTCGAGGAGGTCCTCTGAATTTCCATGCCGGCGCGGGCTGGTCGCGAAGGCAAGCACCTGTACAGCCATTGGCGGATGGTTTGCGGGAATGCTACTTTAGGGTTTTGCAAGCGTTGTGCAGTGGCGGGGTATGCGGCCGGACACCTGGGAGGGTGCAACGGGTATGCGGCAGGATTATAAGAGCATCAATGAGCATTCCGGTATCCGGATGGATGAGAAAAAGAGACAATTATATGTCCCTGAGCCCGTGACGGGCCTGGGATGAGTGAGTTCATAGGTCCCGGTGCTCTGTCGCTGATCAGGAGCATTGGGGGGTCGTTACCTGCCGGCCTTCGGAAAAAGACAATTTTTTGCCCATCATGCCCGCATGTAGAAGACCTGGCGTGCGTCCTGGAAATTAAATTTCCTGACAACCAGTCCCTCGTCGATGAGTCTGCGCAGTGCGTTTCTCACAGTGCGGGGGGCCCAGTTCACGCGGTCCGAGATGTCCGAGAAGGTTCTCGGTTCGTGGTCTTCGAGAATGTCGAGGACGGATTTTGCTGAGCTCGGAAGCTTCGTGTCTTTTCCGTTTGTCTGGGTAATCGCTGCTAATACTTCGTTTGCGTTGGTAATTGCTGCCATGGTACATCACTCCGATACACTGGTATGGTGTTCGTGTCGTCGGTCAGCTCTGCGGCCTCCGGCCACCCGCAGCCGAGAGGGTCTGCGGCGGTGGCCGTCCACTGTATGATAATGGTGTCTTACAGTGTGAGATCCCTTAAGCTTTTCTTCAAATTCGCGTTTCACGACGGGATTCCCGTCGGCATTGAACGCTCTTTAATCCGCCTATTCGGGTTATTATAGGCGAATTATTGAGCATTTCAACGAAGGTTCGTCATTTGATAAGCAACCGTGCGTTAAAATGTGCATATTATGCACACTTCCCATCTGCATTGCTTCCGGGGCACAGCTTCACCATTTTTTCCCCGCCGGGCGGGTCCTGTGCCGATATCCGGTGTGGTCATGTTACGTTTCCCGCATTCATCTCCCCTCAGGTGTTCCGGCGTGCCGGGAGGGGAGTGACACGACATTTGTCATCCTATACTTGTTCAAACCACTATTTAATAGTTCGTAGAACGTTCGTAACTATACGAATGAAGATTTCCGAAAATTAATTGGAGATTCCTAAAAATACAAATTAATCTCTGATTTCCACCAATTGGGCAGTACACGTCAAAATACAGGGTTCAATAAAGGTACGGAGAATGCCGCTTCCGTTTTCTTTATGGCATATGTCGGGTGGTCGCGCGCGCTAGGGACGGACCGGGCGCTGGGAGATGCCGGGGGTATATGTGGAGAAGAGGTCGTCGAGACGGGTCTCCTGTCTGCGGCCTGTTGTCTCATACAGGAGCAGAAACTCACCGGCAACCCGTGACGGAAGACCGGTGATCTCGAGGATCTGGTCCGTGTTGTAGCCGCGGATATAGAGTATGATAGTATCTGCAAAGAGGCGGTATGCCTTTTGCACCCGGTGTTCCGAGATTCCGGTCTTCCTTGCGACCCCGGCAGGCGTCTCTCCGTCGAGGTAATGGTAGACGCAGCGGGTGTAGAGGGCCGGCTGATGGCCTGACTCCTGCACCCATCCACGGGTCGGGACAAAGATTCCGGCGTGGCGCATCTCCTTTACATCCCGCTGGACGGTGCGCAGGGAGGTGGTCAGGAGGAGAGCGAGGTCAGCCTGGATAAGGAGCCCCCCCTGGTCATATGCCTCGTTTGCAAGCCGCAGGAGTTTGAACCGGCGAAGGCCGCTGAGCCCCTCCTGCATCAGGACTTCTGCATCATCGGGGTGAAAAACCGTGAGTTTCACAGCGATCGTTGCGAGATCGTCCATTGGTTTGCCGGAGGGTTCCCGCAATGCTACGGCTTCATAGATGATCTGCTGGTCGCCCCGCTGCCATCCGTAGTATTCCTCGGAAAATTCGTGCATCAGGTGTACAAGCGACCGGCAGACCGGACGTTCAAAGGCATACTCCTCCTCGAGAAGGCGGAGCAACTGGTGCTCCTTGGTCTTCAGCCACGCGTTCTTCAGTGCACTGAAGTCATTCGTTAACGGTGCCATGCTCCCCGCATCAATGGGGTGGTTGGCTGCGCGAAACGATAAATGCCACGACATATGTCGTGTCAATTGCTCGATGACGAAAATGCGGTGGAATGAGGAAAAAAGGGGAGGCAGGATTTCAAGGTTCCCTGAAGCAGAGATACCAGTCCTTGCACTCGAAGCCTTCTTTGAGGCGTTTTTCTGCAGCCTCCTGGGTTGCCGGTGCGGGTACGACGACCTTGTCGCCGGGCTGCCAGTTGGCGGGAGTGGCAACGCCCTTCTCGTCGGTCATCTGGAGGGCCTTGACCAGCCGGACGATCTCCGGTATGTAGCGGCCATTGGAGAGCGGGTAGTAGATCATGGCGCGCAGGATGCCTTCAGGGTCGATGAAAAATACTGCCCGTACGGCCGCGGTCGAGCTCTGGCCCGGATGAACCATTCCGTACATCTGCGCCACACTCATGTCCAGATCAGCGATCACTGGAAACGGAATCGTTACCCCGAACTTCTCTTTAATGTTGAGCACCCACGCGATATGGGAATGGACCGAGTCGATGGAGAGGCCGATCAGCTGTGCATTGAGCGCCTTAAGTTCGTCATTGGCACCAGCGAGGGCCATGAATTCAGTGGTGCAGACGGGGGTAAAGTCTGCCGGGTGTGAGAAGAGGATGACCCACTGCCCGCGGTAATCCTCCAGTTTTTTTGGTCCGTGGGTGGTGAGTGCCTCAAAGAGGGGTGCCTCTTCTCCCAGGACGGGGAGTGATACCCCGCCATAAGAATATTCTTCGTAGAGTTCTTCATCTTCGCACATGGTGGTTACCTCATGGATTTTGGAGTAGATTTTCTGCGGAATTTCCGCATGTCTCTTTTGCAGCCTCAAAAGGCTGGTTTTCTCACTGCATGGGTGGAGGCAGATGGAAAAGCTCCGCTCCACTCATAGAGATCATCGAAAAACCACATCATCTCCGCTATGAAAAGTGGAGAAGGTGGTTATTTCATGAATTCGTCGATTGCTGTCCTGCCCCAGACATAGGCTGGCATTCCTGCGAGGAGGAAGGTGACCCGCAGTGCCTCTTCGACCTCGTCATAATTGACGCCTATCGATGTTGCACCAGCTGCCTGTGCACGGACCGCGTGACTGTCACGAAGGGCAGCGGCCACACAGATGGCAATGATCTTTTTCGTCTGTTTGCTCAGGGCTCCGTCACTCCAGATCCCCTTGTCAAGGGCAAGGACAAACTTTGCCATCTCGGGGTCTTCGTCGGCCCATTTCTTCATGATCATCGGGACTTTGCCGATTTTCTCTTCCAGTTCATTGAGATCTTTTTTCATTTTCATCTCCTTAGTCCTGCAGGGACATCGGTTCGCCGCAGCAGACGAGTTCGCCGCCGCCGACGCTCTCCACCTTCACCACGTTTCCGCAGATTTCACACTCGAATATCTGCCCTTCTTCTGTAACATTTACCATACATTCCACCTTTTTTTTTGGATTTTACTCCTGTAGCCACCTCTTCGGGGAAACTGCTCGGTTCTGTCAGCGCTTAGGAGGGTGGCGTGCGTCTTCCGGTGTCTTGATGTCATCTCGTATATGGGTCATCGGGAAGCAGTTGTACATCTCGCAGGCACACGACGGGCAAGGCCTGAGGTCCTTGTCAGCCTCACCGACAGCGAATTCGAGACCACAGTCGACGCACACGTACCTGCCGGGACCCACCTTCTCACCGGCTTTTACTCTCTTGGGGCTTTCTGTCATTGTCGATTCCCTCAATTCCCTAATTACAGAGATACCTATATATTTCTTTGGTCACCGGCAGGAGAACGGGAAAGGGTTCTGTACCACATTTACAGATCCGTGGAGGTAATGCGGAACAATGCGGGCAGAAAGGGTATACCTATAATTATTTTATCTGCACATACCCTCTCATGGCACCGCAGATCATCGCGCTTATGGGCAGTCCCCGCCCGAAGGGAAATACCGGCAGACTCCTGGCAGAGGCGGTCAGGGGAGCACAGGATGCCGGGTGTGAGGTTGAGGTCGTCGACGTCCCCCACATGAAATTCAGGCCATGCATGGAAATCCTCTATTGCGAGGACCACGAGACCTGTGGGATACAGGACGATGTCACGCCCTACCTGGAGAAGTTCAGGAGCATCGATGGTATGATCATCGCAACTCCGGTCATGACGATGGGAGTTCCCGGTGCCCTGAAATCGTTTATGGACCGGTTCCAGGTCTATTTTATGGCAAAATACTTCCGGAAAGAGCCTCTTCCAGACCCGGCGAAGAAGAAGCACCGCCGTGCCCTTCTCATTTCCATAGGAGGGCAGAATATTGAACATGACTTCGATGGCCTGATATCGACCGTCCAGTGTTTCTGTGATATCCTCGATATCAGATACTGGGGGGAGGTGCTGCAGAACAATATGGACGAGATCATCGACATCACCACCCGTCCCGCGGTGATGCGTGATGCCTATACAAAATCGTATGAGATGTGCACGCTCATAAAAAACGATAGTGAGAAGAGGTGACGCAATTGAAAACGGGGATGGGGGTGTGGTGCCGGACCTGTCCCCGTCATTCGGTTGCTGTTTTGCCGGGAAGTCCCGCCTTCACCTGATGTGGGGGGGCGAAGGCAGGCCTGGTGCCGGGGTGCCCTGCCCCGGGTACGGTGTGAAGGAAACAGGTGCCGGGCATCTTGATACTTTTCGGCCTTTTCGGGGATACCGTCATAGTCTGATTCCCGGGGGAATGGTTGTTTGTCCGGACGGACGAATGGAGCGGCCCGAAGAGCGGAGCGGTCCATGAAACCCGGTGGGAATGGGCAGGATCAGGTCATGGATATCGGGAAGATGAACGCCATAATCGCTCAGAATGGTTCTGGTAATCTGCAGAGCAATATCGTAATCGGAACGTCCGGTCACGTCGTGCCCGCAGAGGCGTGCGTACGTGAGCATCCGTTGTCTGTCCAGGACACGGAATCCGGGGTGGGATGATGCTGTATCAATGATCTCACGAAATAGGGTGGAATCCGCTATGCGATCGAATGAACTATTCCACCTGTATATCGTATCAATGATCTCACGAGATGAGGTGGAAAGCGGTGCAAGGGCCATGGCAGGTTCCGGCTCGTGCATCGCGTGCCGGTGGAGGCACTCGACGGCAATGAGCCATCCGGGCTCGGGGGTTATTCCCGATTCTTCCCATATTTGCCATGTCTCAATGATCTGCGCTGGTTTCAGGTCTCTGTGTTCTTGCATGGTAATGTGGCATCCCTCTGCGATTATGACAGGTACGTATTCTGAACAAAACATATTAAATCTATTACAACTAAAGTAGTTGCAATGCAAAACGAGGTTCATGAATCACTGGTCATGCTCGGTTTCACCGAGTACGAGGCCAAGGCGTACGCCGCACTCGTCGGCCTGGGGATGGGGACGGCCCGTGAGGTGCATGATATCTCCGGTGTCCCGCACGGGAGAATCTATTCGGTGTTAAAGGCCCTTTCCGGGAAGGGCTATGTGACGGTGCAGAAGGGATCGCCTACGTACTTCCGGGCGGAGGATCCCGAGTTCGTCATCGGCGGGCTGAAGACAAAACTCAATGAGAAGGTGGACCGATCCCTTGCCCATCTCAAATCGCTGAGGATAGAGACCGGTCATCCGCTTCCTTTCTGGTCCATCCACAGCGAATGGGGCATCAACCGCCGCATCCGGTCAATGATAGAGAACGCCAGAAAAGAGGTGATCATCTTCTTCATGGACTCCTCCTCTCTTTTTCCCTTCACGAAGGAAATACGGGAGGCCGAAAAGAGAATTCGGGTCTCCGTCATCTCACTCAATGAAGGAGATACCGGCGCCGGCCTCCCGGTGGAGGTCCAGATCCCGAATGAGCGGCTGCAGGAATATATGAACAAGATGAAGGAGTGCCATGTGGTGCGGGCGGATCATCTGTCACACCCCGGATTTTTGCTCTTTGCCGACGGGAAGGAATCCCTCATCCTCGAAGAGGCGAGCGGGGGCAATGTCGCGACCGTTATCATGGCTCCCGAACTCACCTTCATGATGCGATCGTTTATTGTTGCCTTTGATCCCCAGATCGGCTGCGGCCACGATATTTTCTAAGGGGGAAGGGGGCATCGTTTCCCTCTCCTTCCACCGTTCCCAGATACCCCGCAAGCCTCTTACAGGAGTCCCCGTTCCTTCAGTGAGACATGGTCCTTTGCGGTCACGATGACGTGGTCGAGGACCTCGATCCCGAGGAGGTCGCCCGCGTCCTTCAGCATCCGGGTGATCTCTATGTCGGCCGAGGAGGGTTCGGGGTTGCCCGACGGGTGGTTGTGGACGAGGATCACCGAGGCGGCCCGCTCTTCGATGGCCGGGGCGAAGACCTCCCGCGGGTGGACGGGGCTGTGATTGAGGATTCCTTTGGTGATTGGGTGGCGTTCGATGATCTGGCCGGCGCCGTCAAGCGTGAAGGTTATGAAGTGTTCCTGTTGTTGTTTTGCGATATCCATCGTCATGAGTGCGACATCCGCGGGGGTGGTGATCCGCCTCCCTTTCCGGTCGAGATACCGGCGGGCAAGTTCGAAGGCGGCGAGGATCTGGGCTGCCTTCGTCTCGCCGACCCCCTGGATCTCCATGAGTTCTGCATGTGAGACATCTCCTCCCTTCTTCTCCAGGAGGTGATGGATGTCAGTTGCGATCGCATTGACGTCATGGCCGGGCACCCCGCGGCCGATGATGGCAGCAATGAGATCACGCTCTTTCAGGGCGGTGGCTCCCACGGATTTGATTCGCTCTCTCGGCTTGTCGATATCGTGAAAATCGCGCAGTGGTTTTACTCTCACATGCATTCCTTCTTAAATATCAGATAGTAGGCAAAACAGGACTATAAAGGAATAGGGCGCCAAAAATGCAGACATCAGGTAGCGAACAGAGGCTTTAATAAGGATATCCCCTCTATACGGGATTATAGAGGAGTGAAGAAACGATGACAACAGAAGAGAATGCATGGGCGGCGTTTGCCGGTGAATCGCAGGCGAACCGGAAGTATGCGAACTTTGCACAGCAGGCGGATTCAGAAGGATTCCCTCTTGTGGCACGGATCTTTCGTGCGGCATCCGAAGCGGAGGCCATTCACGCACGAAGGCTCCTTGTCGCCCTCAAGGCGATAGGCACGACGGAGGAGAACCTTGCCGCCGCGGTGAGCGGAGAGACTGAGGAGTATGAGTCTATGTACCCCGGATTCATCAAAGAGGCGGAGGCGGAGGGGGTTACTGCCCCGGTCGATATCTTCACCCACGCGATGAAGGCGGAGGAGGTGCACGCGAAGATCTACGCGGCGGCGCTTGCCGCAGTACAGGAGGACAGGGACATCGAGGGAAAGGAGGTCCATGTCTGCCCGTACTGCGGGTACATCGCGCTGAATGAGCCCCCGGAACACTGCCCGATCTGTGGCGTACCGGGTCCGAAGTTTATCCTGATTGAGTAGGGGGGATACTTCCCGCCTCACTTTTCGGCGACATCGTTATTCCGTGCGCACAGGAGTTGAGAGTATGCCAAGGGTTACCATATACACAACCGCGACCTGCCAGTACTGCCGCCTCACAAAGGCGTTTTTGCAGAAGCAGGGCGTGGAATATGAAGAAATCGACGTCGGGACGGATACTGCCGCCGCGGCGGAGATGGTGGAGAAGTCCGGCCAGTACGCCGTGCCGGTGACCATCGTCGACGGCGAGGTGATCGTCGGATTCGATGCGGCGCGTTTCAATGAGCTCTTCGGGGAAAAGGGGCGCAGGGACGTCTACGACGTCCTCATCGTCGGCGGCGGACCGGCGGGCCTGACGGCGGCGATGTACTGCGCACGAAAGATGCTCTCCGTCCTCGTGGTGACAGAGAACATCGGCGGGCAGGCCCTCGAGTCCTGGTCCATCGAGAATTATATGGGCTTCCGGCTGGTGACCGGTGCCGAACTGATGGACCGGTTCGAGGAGAAGGTCCGCGAGGAAGGCATCGTCATTGAGCTTGACTCGGTGGCCTCCGTTGAAAAGCGGGACGACGGCACCTTTGCAGTGAAGACGGTCTCGGAACAGGAGTTCATCGGCTGGGCACTTGTCATTACCTCGGGAGCAAAGCCGCGCTGGCTCGGCCTGCCGGACGAGGAGAAGTATATCGGCAGGGGTGAGAGCGTCTGTTCGACCTGCGACGGCCCGCTCTTCCGCGGGAAGGACGTCGCCATCGTCGGCGGCGGGAACTATGCGCTGACGACGGTGATCGAGATGAGTTCGATCGCACGCTCGGTTACCCTCATCGTCCGGTCGAAGATACGGGCGGACGAGGTGTACACCTCCCAGCTCGACGGGCTCAAAAACCTCACCATCCTCCAGAACTACGTGGTCACCGGCCTCTCGGGTGAGGACCTTTTAAAGGGCATCACGGTGACCGAACGGGATACCGGCGAGGAGCAGGCGCTCCCGGTGGAGGGGCTCTTCCTTGCGATCGGCCACGAGCCGAACAACGGGTTTCTTGACGGGTTTGTCGACCTGAACGACCAAGGGGAGATTGTCATCGACATCAACTGCCACACCTCGACGGAGGGGGTCTTTGCGGCCGGGGATGTGACGGCAGTGAAGGCCAAGCAGATCATCGTCGCCGCCGGTGACGGCGCGAAGGCGGCGCTCGAGGCCTACGAGTACCTGGGGCGGCTCGGGTAACCCGGTCGGCGGGCGAAATTTCCCGTATTTCTGTCCTTTTTTTAAAGATCTGCAGGAGATTGCCTGGCTCTGTCTGCCGTTCCTGCATGGGGTTCTCTGATCTCCCCCTCCACGGGCCCGCAGCCCTGCACCCGCGTCATCTTTTTTGGTCTGCCGTGCCAACCTATCGGGTAGATGAATACCACACTACGCGGATATCTTCTCCTTGCGGCCGCCCTCTTCCTCGCGGTCTGCATCGCCGGGTGTACCACCGGCACCCCCGAAGAGGATGCAGAGGTCACCGGGGCGATTGCAGACCTCTCCTCCGGCGACCAGGAGGCCGAGCTTGCCGCCATCAATACGCTCACCGCCATCGGCGAACCGGCGGTGCAGCCGATCATCGCCTCGTTTGCAACGGGTGACAACAAGACAAGAATCTACGGCGCCTTCATCCTCTCCCAGATCGGCGAACCGGCGGCGGCCCCGCTGGTGGGCGCCCTCGACCACCCCGACGAGGACACCGTCCTCGTCGCGAAGGGCACGCTCATCGGCATGGGCACGGTCGCCCTCCCCGCCCTCTGGGACGGCGTGATGGACGGCAACGCAAAGACGAAGAACGGGGCAAAGGAGGTCATCGTCCGCATGGGCGATGCCGCCGTCCCCTTCCTCGAGGGAAAATACATCAGCAGTGACGAGGACGAACGGGCCGAGGCACAGGTGCTTCTCCTCTCCCTGCAGTATACCTCCCAGCTGCAGGAAGGCGGGTTGAATGTGACGAGCGGGGATGGGACGGTTGGATAAACAAGTGTTTTATAAGATCTTTGTCATCTCTATTTTTGTGAATCTGACGTCGAAATTTTTAAAACTCTTATGAGCTTGGATAAAAACCGATTGGTTTGCAAAAAAGAAAGATGGCAGATGTTTTTTATTTCACATCCATTGATAGATCTTCACAGTTAGTCCACCTGTATTGTCGGTGTAGACGTTGTCAAATATTGCAAATGCTACTGTTGTTCCCGTTCCGGTGTACTCAATGCTGTAAAGGTGCGCGTCGTTGAAATCTCCCCAGTCAATATTATTGGCAGGATCATCCACGGTCAAGTCGAGACCTTGCAGATTTGTATAAGTGAGATCTCCCTTTGTCCAACCTTCCTGGAGGTCTACGCCATCAGTTGTTCCAATGTAATCAGTTCGTAGTGCCCATTCTGCATCTGCCTGGTACCCATTCGCGCTGCCTTGAGTACGGAAGAAGTAGATACCACTTGCATCCAAACGGTATAACATGCCGTCGGTCAAGCTATTTAAAGATGATTTGCCATCTGAATTTGTTGCTGGAACAAAAACTTCTTCTATAGATTCCCATCCCTGAACATCGTAAGTGAAGTAGGTCGCCCAGTTCTTGCCGTCAAACTGGTTCGTCAATGGTTGATCCTGAGCTGCCCATGCAGTCTCGCTCGCGGTGGAATACTTGTAGCAGATCTCGTATATCAGTCCGGTGGGGTTGCTTGAAGAAGTACCTCCCGATTTAGCATAATTCCGCACGATGAAGTCAAAGGTGTTGGTTCCTGCAATCGGCACGAAAGAATTCGTGAGAACGGTCTGCCACTCGTATGTGTTGCAGGGCGAAGTGTCGTTTACAGGGCCATCGGTATATATGAGATCTCCGTTCAGGTAGAATTCTTCCACATTGTCTGCCGTAGCTGTGACAGTGCCGGATAGTGGGTATCCGTCGTTGATATCAAACGTCCCACTGAACTTGCGCCAGGTATCAGCTGAGGGGTTAGCGGTATTGGTTTCCGTGCCAATCCAAATTGCACCGTCTGATGTTAATGAAGAAACATAAACATCCCAGTTTGGATGGACATAAGCAGCAACGGCGGTTCCCGCTGTACCCCACGCAGGATCTATTACTTCTGCATAACTTGAAAGAGGACCAGAGGCAGCAATATCCGGTGCGCTCTTGAAGCAGGTCGTCACCGTCTTGTCACCTGAATCAGCAGCCCATACTCTGGCATGTGCAGCGATGGTAAGATTGGATTCACTGGTAACACCAAGATCCTCTAGAGAGATGATGAACTCGTCCGAATCCACGCAATAGTCATATGTTTCATTGTAACTGAACTGCCCAGGTATCGGGTTTCCTTTCTTGGTCTGCGGGATTCCTTCGAGAATTGTTGCCACTTCAAGGTGGCTCTCTGTCATGCACCACCCGTCAAGATCGTAGAATACGTGGAGATCTGATTCATCATTCCAGACATAGACCGCTCCAGCAGGTTCAGTCTGCCCAGCATAAAGCGGATACTCATCAGCATATGCTGGGATTGCATTCGCCGAGACCGCCCCGACCATGCCCGCTACAAGCAGCAGGACGAGAGCGCCCGCGAAAAGTGTCATTCGTTTCATTTTTTTTTGTCACTCCTTGGTTCGTCAATTTCCACTCCGGGCCAGAACCGGTCCGGCGCCTAAGCTATGGAATCAACTGGTTCAATAACGGTGACGAACGGCCGTGCCATTCCGGGCATACATGGCCCCCGCCACATGTTGCACCCGCTCCCCACAATCAGAGGGGATTCCACGCCCGGTACGTGAAGAATGGCGTTGCAGGTATTTAAGTATAATGAGATGCACTACCGCTCTTATATATTTAAATCTATGCTATTTTGTAACAATCTATAAATATTACATCTGTTCTCCGGCACGAATCGTTCACCAAAACCCCTTTTTGTATCGATCTGGCAGATGGTGACGGCCTGAATTGGCTATCATGCAGAAAAGAGCATAAGGAGAAGGGAAAAGAGGCAAAATAGGATGGAAATTACGGGAACCGTCGAAGGCCCCCCCCGCGCTCAGTTCTCCTCGCTCTTCTCCTCTTCGTTTCCTTCATCCTTCTTCGCATACCCCTTGCGCAGAAGCGTGGTGATATTGATCACCGGTTTGTCGGTGTGCTCGGCGATATGGAACTCGCAGAACGGGCAGGAGGTGACGACCATCTCCGCCCCGGTCTCTTTGATCGCCTCGCCGCGCTGCCGGCCAAGTTCGGCCGCCTCCTCGGGCAGACCGGACCTGACACCGCCGCCCGCACCACAGCAGCGGGCCGGCATCTCGACGAAGTCCTTCACGAGTGCCCGGAGTATCTCGCGGGGCGGGTCGTGGATGTGCTGGCCGCGGTAGAGGTGGCAGGGGTCGTGGTAGGTGACGCGGACCGGCAGCTTCTCCGGCGCCTCGAAGCCCCCCTCGGTGAGGACTTCGTTGACGTCCTTGACCGTAAAGGGGGTCACGTAATCGTTTTTGAGGGTGGAGCCGCACCCGGCGCACATCGTCAGCACCACATCGCACCCGGTCCTCTCGAACGCCCGGATGTTCGTGTGCTTCAGCTCGTCGAGGATCCACGTCTGGCCGGTCCGAATCAGGGGGGAGCCGCAGCAGACCTGGTCTTTCGGGATGTGAATCCGGTACCCGTTCCGCCGCATCACCTCGATCATGTCGAGCGCCGTCTCGGGCAGCCGCCCGTTGTACATGCAGCCGACGAAGAAGGCGACCTCGCCCTTCACCTCGCCCACCGGTTCGATGACGTCAGGCACCTGCTCCATGAAGGTCGGTTTGATGCGCTCCACCGACCGCCCCGTCTGCTGGACGAGGAGGGCGACCTCCGTATGCTTCGGGAGGGTGAGCCCTTTGCGGTTCGCACGTTCACGCAGCTTTTCTATCGCCTTGCCGGGGATTTTGATATCCTTCGGGCAGACCTGGACACACCGCTGGCACGTCGTGCAGGTGAAGAGCCCCTCGGCAACGGTGCGCTCCACCCGGTCGCGGGGATCGCGGGGGTCGAGAGCGATACGCATCTCCTGGCGCATCGCCGTCGGGCCGGAAAACTCCGCCACCTGGAGGGCGGGGCACTCGGAGACGCAGGCGAGGCACTCGATGCAGTCCCGCAGCGGCTTGATGGCATCGTTCTCCGCCCGGGTGAGGAGGCGCGTCTCATCGACGGGGACGAGCCCCTCCATCTCGCTGAGGTAGCTTTCCATCTCGACCATCAGGTCACGTTCGACGGGAAGGTTGAGCGCCTCGACGACCATGCCGTCTGTTGCCTCCTCCATGCAGGCGAGGACCGGTTCCCCGTCCACCCGGACCGCACAGCTCCCGCACTGGCCCGACCCGCAGCAGTAGCGGTAGGCGAGCGTCGGATCGATGGTATCCCTGACGGCATGCAGGGCGTGCAGGACACGGGCGCCGTCGTTGACGTCCACGGTGTAGTTCTCAAAATGCGGTGAATCGTCCGTTGCCGGGTCGAACCGGGCGACAGTAAAGGTGAGCGTCTTCATGCGACACCTCCCTTCTGCTCGATGGTGCACAGGTCTCTTCGCTGGACGGTGTGGCCGAACGGCGAGGTCTCGGAGGTCCAGTTCTGGGTGACATCCGTGCGCACGTGAGCACCCCGGGACTCCTCGCGGGTGAGGGCGCCACGGATGATGAGCGTTGCAAGACAGAGCATGTTCTCCACCGTGCAGCACTCCAGCATGCCGCGCCGCCCGTGTGCCTTCGGGACAAGCTCTGAAAGACGGGTCACCTCCGCCTGTGCGGCAAGGAGCCCCTCCTTCGTGCGGAAGATGCCGGCACCGTCCCACATCGCCCGTTTCAGGGCGGAGACGATCTCATGGGGGGGCGTGGTCCCGTTTTCAAAGCGTGCGAACCGCTCTTCCTGGCGGGCCAGCTGGGCTGTGTAATCCGCCTTCTTTCGCACGGCGGCCTTCCCTGCCCCTTCACCGGCACGTTTGCCGAAGACCTGGGTGTCGGCGAGTGCATTGCCGCCGAGGCGGTTGGCGCCGTGGATGCCCCCCGTCACCTCGCCGCAGGCAAAGAGGGAGGGCACGGTCGTCGCGCAGGACGCCGTGATACGCAGGCCGCCCATGATGTGATGGGCGGTGGGGGCGACCTCCATCGGCTCGGTCCTGATGTCCACGCCGAACTTGAGGTACTGTTCGAGCATGATGGGCAGGCGCTCCTCGATGTGTGCGGCGGGGAGGTGCGAGACGTCGAGGTAGACGCCGCCGTGCGGGCTGCCCCTGCCCTCGAGGATCTCGTTTGCGATGGCACGGGAGACCACGTCACGGGTGGAAAGCTCCTTTCGTTCGGGATCATACCGTGCCATGAACCGCTCGCCCTCACTGTTCTTCAGGACGCCGCCTTCCCCGCGGACCGCCTCGGTAATAAGCCGTCCCCGCGAATCGGGCGGGTAGACCGCACCGGTCGGGTGAAACTGGACCATCTCCATGTCGATGAGTTCGGCACCAGCCCGCCACCCAAGGGCAAAGCCGTCCCCGGTTCCTGCGGCACAGTTCGTAGAGATGTCGTAGATCTGCGTTCCCCCACCGGTTGCAAGCACCACGGCATCAGCCCGGATGACGCCCAATGTGCCGTCACGGTCGAGGGTGAAGGCCCCTGCCGCCCGGTCCCCGTCCATGAGAAGTTCGACGGCGGCGGTTTCCTGTACCTGGAGAATGTCCGAGTTTCGGACCTGCTCGACGAGCGTTGCCATGATCTCATGGCCTGAACGGTCGCCCGCATAACAGGTCCGGTTGAACCGCTGGCCGCCGAAGGGACGCTGCGCGGCGATGAAGTCCTCGGCAACGTCGAAGATGGACCCCCACCGTGCAAGGTCTGCGAACCGCTCAGGCGATTCGGCGACCAGCACCTCTGCAAGCTCCGGGTCATTGAGGTAGGCGCCGCCCCTGAGCGTATCCTCATAATGAAGCAGGCATGAATCGTTTTCGTTGAGGACGGCGTTGTACCCGCCCTCGGCCATTATTGTGCATCCTCCCTTGCCGGTCAGCGTCCGGGAGAGAAGCACGGTATCTCCGTACTGCTGTGCCTCCAGTGCCGCACGGCACCCGGCGCCGCCCGACCCAATGACCAGCACATGGCAGTCCACCCTATCGTCTCCAGGCATGATATTATCCATTATGCGGTTGACTTACATAAAGAAATAGCTGGGTGTGTGAGCCAGAATGAGGCTTTTGATGAAATTCGGCGGCACTTCGGTCGCCGATGAGGACTGCATCGGCCGTGTTGTGAAGATTCTTTCGCATTATCGGTCAACCGGCAACGAACTGGTCGTGGTAGTGTCAGCGATGGCCGGGGTCACCGATCAGCTCCATGCCATTGCGGCAGAAGTGGAAACAGCGCGGGACGAACCGCCGATCGAGACCTTTATCGCCTCGATGCGCGCCCGTCACGAAAAGGTACTGCGGGGTGTGGCGCCCGGGGAATTTGAGACGGTGATGCCGGAGATCGACAACCGTCTCGACAACCTGCGGACCATCCTCACCTCGGTCTATAACCTGCGCGAGCTCACCGCCCGCTCACGTGATTATATCATCTCCTTCGGCGAACGGCTCTCTGCGGTCATCGTCTCGGCTGCTCTGCGCGAAGCGGGGATTGCCTCACGGCCGATGAACGGCTGCGAGGCGGGAATTCTCACCAACAGCCAGCACGGCTGTGCTCATGTACTGCCGGAGAGCGAGAACAAGATTAAGAGCAGGATCGTCCCGCTTCTCACCGAATATGTGCCGGTTGTTATGGGGTATATGGGCTGCACCGTTGACGGGATCGTCACCACGCTCGGCCGCAGCGGGTCGGATTACTCTGCTGCGATCGTAGGGGCTGCCATCGATGCGGACGAGATATGGATCTGGACCGATGTTGACGGGGTGATGACCTCGGACCCAAGGATCATCGATGACGCCCGTGTCCTCCCCGATGTCTCCTACCTGGAGGCGATGGAGCTCTCCTACTTCGGGGCAAAAGTCCTGCACCCTCGCTCTATTGAGCCTGCGATGGCGAAAGGCATTCCAATCAGGGTGAAGAATACCTTCTCCCCGGCAGCGCCGGGCAGCTGCGTTGTCGATGCCGAGTACCATGACCGGCGTGTGGTCAAGGCGATCACCTATATCGAGAAGGTCTCGCTCATCAACATCGCCGGTGCGCAGATGATCGGCCGCCCCGGTGTGGCGCGGGAGATCTTCACCGCCCTTGCCGGGTATGACGTCAATATCATGATGATCTCGCAGGGGTCGAGCGAGGCGAACATCTCGCTGATCGTCGATGACGAGCACCTGAAGGCCGCCCTCATCGCCCTCAATGATGTCATGGAGAAGGGGTATATCCAGGATGTCACCCATGATCGGGACGTGGTGGCCGTTGCGGTGGTCGGTGTCGGCATGGCAGGCACCCCGGGGATATCCGGGCGGATCTTCACCGCCCTTGGCGACGCGGGCATCAATCTGATGATAATCTCGCAGGGGTCGAGCGAGGTCAATATCTCCTTTGTTGTCAAACAGAGCGACGGTCCGCGTGCGGTACGTGTGCTGCATGATGAATTCGGCCTCTCTGAGGAGGACGAATGAGCGGGTCCGGGGGCCATACCTATCGCGAAGCGGGGGTGGACATTGACCTCGAGGCGGAGGCTGTACGGGCGCTGGTCTCACGCCTGACCTTCCGCCGGGAGGGTGATTTTGCCCCCGTATCCGAGTCCGGACATTTTGCCGGGCTCATTGGGTTTGGCGACTATGTCCTTGCGCTTGCCGTCGACGGGGTCGGGACGAAGATGCTCGTCGCCGACCGGATGGAGGACTGGTCGACGATCGGCATCGACTGCATCGCGATGAACGTCAACGACCTTTATGTGATGAACCTGGATCCGGTTGCCTTCGTCGATTATGTGGCAACGGACGCCCTTGACGTGGAGAAGATGAAGCAGGTTGGTGCAGGCCTTAACGAAGGGGCCCGCCTTGCCAACATGACGATCATCGGCGGCGAGACGGCGACCCTGAAGGGCATGGTTACCGGTCTCGATGTCGCGGGGACCTGCCTTGGCATCCAGAAGAAGGAGAAGGTCATCAACGGCGTGTCCATCATACCGGGAGATACGATCATCGGCGTCCCCTCGACGGGGATCCACTCCAACGGCTACACCCTTGCCAGAAAACTTGTGGAGACCTATGCCGACTATGACCGGGAGATGCCGTGGGGCCGGACCCTCGGCGAGGAGCTCCTCACCCCGACCCGTATCTATGCAGAGGTCCTGAAGGTCACTGGCGCCTGCGAGGTCCACGGCATGTGCCACATCACCGGCGGCGGTCTCCTGAACCTCCGGCGCCTTGGTCCGTGGGGATATGAGATCACCCGCCCTCTGCCGGTTCTGCCGGTCTTCGAATGGATGGCATCCGTCGGGAGTGTCTCCACCAACGAGATGTACCGGACCTTCAACATGGGCATGGGCTACTGCTTCATCGTTCCCGAAGAGAGTGTGGCAACGGTTCTTGCGATCGTCCCCGATGCCCAGGTGGCAGGACATATATCCGACGCACCCGGGGTGCGCCTCAGGGGAGAAGAGATCTCCTGACTCCCCCTCCTTTCGCACTGTCTGGACATCTAAAAATCAAGCCTATGATATCTTTTTTCCGGTTGCAGCAGGGAAGAGCAGGCTTATGCCAATGAAACGGTAAGGGAACGGCAATAGATCGTTTGAACCGGGTTGCACTAAGGAGAACTGGCTTATGCCTATGAAACCACGTCCGGCCTCCTGTCAAATCATACATAAAAAAAGGAACCATTCCGGGAGCCTGGGTGGGGGCTCCTGAAGCAATGGTATCATCAATGTGATTAGGGCGGCTGTCCACCGTCAAGAGACGCGGACAGTGGCAGGTGTTATTTGGGGTGTGGAATTAATATTGGTCTTCGTATCGGGATTATTCTGCGAAATATTTGAGAGCAGCGGGTGCGTTCTGCCTGACTTGTTCGAAGAAATATCTCCCATAATCGGCGTCTGAGTCTTTAATCGACTGGTTTATTGTTTTTGAAAGCCATCCGGGAATAGTGCCGTCTTCGTCCAGAGAGTTCATCACTACGACGACGGCCTCATCCACATCAGTCCTGTTGGTCCATCGGTAACCCATTTGTTTGCTACCACCTCCTCTTGGTGATTGACCGGGAATCCGCACGGTAGATTATATATCTACCGGATGGGTCCGCGGAAGACCGGGTCTGATTCCATCCGTTATGGCGCAAAATGACAAAACAGAATGCCTGAGAGGTTTATTTGCAGGTCGAGAGAGTTAAATTGGCGAATGACAATTTTTTCATGTTTTTAAAAAATATTATGGATTATTTCATCAAAAGGTCTCTTAAATGGGGTTATATATGGATGATAGGCGGCCTAGGCGAAGGGAATGTTTTCCTGCGGGCATGTTCCGTTAGTTATAACCTGCCCCGGTAATGGCGTACCGTGGTTCTCCAGAGGGTCCTGTTCAGGGCTTCGTCCCTGGAAAGGAGACGGTGAGTGAGCAGGTCATAGGCATGTACAATCCTGAACCCCCGCAACAGGGATATCCTCAGGATGGCGCTCTTCGTCCTGAGGGGCTGGACCGGAAGGCTGGTGATCTGTGGGCTTTGGAGGATACGGTAAAGAATGAACCGCCACAGGCGCCGGTGAGTGGCGTTCTGTTTCTCCGCATTTTGTAGGTATCGCCATATTCTTATGCACTCTTCTTTGGAAAGGTTGCGGGCGAGGGTGCAGTGAAACCAGACATCGTCGACGCGGTCCGGTCTGCCTGGCACGTCACGGCCGTATTGGGGGACGGTGAACGGCTCAAGAGCCCGTAAAAGTTTTCTGCGCACCTTTACGAGATGACGGGAAGGTTTCATCCTGAAGGCGATGGTCCACGTCGCCCCCGTCTGCCGCCGTTCCCAGCCGTCAAATCTATAGGCCGGCGGGCGCCCGACGGCAAAGGTGTCGGCGATTGCTCCTGCCACCTGTTCCTCATCGGCACCCTCCCTGAGATCAAAGCTGCCGAAGAGCGTGATATGGGGGACCCGGTGATACTGCGTCGGAGAAAGAGTAAAGATCATGGCGATGCGCTGTATGGCCTGTGCGAGATCCGCATGCTCAGGAACCGGATGTGCCTCAATCACGTATCGATGGGGCGCGGAACGCGGACGTTGCTTCATGATGGGGGATGGAGATAGGGGGCAATGGTATTTCAGCACCTGTCTTCAGGCAGTTCGATGGGTGCGCTCTTCACCGCTGCAGGATGAATGATGGCGCTGTTCCCGTCTGCATCCTGAACAATCAGGGTAAAGGGTACATGGCCTTCCCTTGCCTCACTGATTTTTTCTCTCAATGCGAGGGCGTTGTCGCGTTCCTCTCCCTCCGCCCAGCTGAGTATCCTGTCCATCACCTCTTCGAACCTTTGCAGGACTCCCTCGACATTGGTGATGAACCCTTCGCATGCAGGGCCCGGTTCGACCAGGATTCCCAGTTCGGGAATCTCGAGGAGTCCGGTGGTGCTGCGCACGACTCGCGTCTCGAGGTCCTTTGGTTTGGAGACCGTAAATTCATACCGGACGGGCTCACCTTCACCGAGCACCATCACGTCGACCGACCTAAAGCCACAACTGTTGCAGATCGCAGTCGTCAGGAGAATGTCGGAAAAATAAGGAATTTCTTCCGTTTGGTATAGGTATTCTATTTCACTGGAGCAGTAAGGGCACGGGGCAACGATGACCCGGCGCACCCTCAGGCCCCTCCGACGATCTTGTCACGGGAGATCTTGATCGACATTGGGGTGATGATCACGTATTTCTGGTCGCCAAGACCCACAATGTCACCGTTGATGTCATTTGCGACAGCGGAGAGGTCCTTGAGGACCCGTTCGTAGGTGATCTTGTCCATCTTCAGGCGCGAGATATCAACAATGACAATGTTGCCGTTGTAGACCTCGTCTTTCACCTTTGGTGTATCCTTCAGATCATTGATTGCGGCGATCTTCACATACATCGATGCCGGCCGGTCACCTGATACGGATTCAAATGATGCAAGATCGAGATCCATGTAATCGGACTCGATTGCCTGAGAGGACCCCTTGCCGAGGATTTTGTCCAGGACTGACATGAAAATACATTATCGAATGAATTTATTTAAGGATATCTTTCCCCACTTGTTCCGGGGTGCTTAGATCTCCATGTTCCAGAGTTCATCACCCACATAGTGGATGGTTTTGATGACCTTCCCCTTCTCGCAGGTTTCCATCTCCTCAGCATCATACAGGGCGATTCCCACGGCAAGGGGTTTTCCGTAATTTTCCTCCACAATGAGCACCGGGTGATCTTTTTTGACATCAGGTGAAATCTTCACGATCCCGGGGCGCATGACATCCGCGCCCTTTACCATGAATGGGATCGCTCCCGCATCCACAGTCACATTCTTTTCGGGGAAGGGACGGTCCACTGCTCCTCGAAGGGTGGGAAAGATAATCTCGCCCGTCTCCATAAGCACGGGACGTTTGTCCACCAGGAAAAGGGTTGTTTCGCTGGTCGTCTCGAGCATCTCAATGCTGTCCCCGTTGTAGGCCTGCGCACTCTCCCCTATCTCTTCGCGTAAGGCAGCGAAGACTTTCGACTGTTTAGACCTCCGGATTGTGTGCCTTTTTTTCGGTAAAATTTTTGACATTTCTTTTTTCAACCTCATTCTGGACCTGTTTTTTCCGGGTAACGCTTTGTTGCGGTGTGCATTGTCGCTATATTTATCTATCTTCCTTGCGCAATTATACTAATCCTCATCGATTAGAGAAGGGAGTCGAATGACCAGAAGACCATTGGAAATTTTAGATAAGGCTCTAAACCAGAAACCGGTTATCGTCAGCCTCAAAGGGGGCAGGGAGCTACGGGGTATCCTTCAGGGATACGATGTCCATATGAACCTCGTCCTCGACAATGCTGAGGAGGAAAATGACGGAGTAACCGAGAAACGCGGGACTCTAATCGTTCGCGGGGACAATGTACTTTATATCTCCCCGTCAGTGGAATAACATTCAAACAGGTGATAAGAAATGAGTAAAGGCACACCCTCAATGGGAAAACGGCAGAAACACACGCATATCGCATGCAGACGCTGTGGGAAGATATCCTTCCACGCACGCCACAAAGTCTGCTCCTCCTGCGGCTTTGGCAAGAGTCCCCGGCTGCGCAAATACAGCTGGTTGACCAAGAAATCGAAGACTCCCACTCACTAATACCGGATTTATTATGTGTGGAATCGTTGGCATCGTGGATGCTGGCGGAGCATCTTTCCCGTTGTATTATGCTCTCTATGCCCTGCAGCATCGCGGGCAGGAGAGCGCGGGAATATCTACTTTTGACGGGCGTCTGCTCTACAAACACAAGGAGCAGGGACTCGTATCAGAGATATTCAATGAAGAGATACTTCGCTCGCTCATCGGCACCACGGGAATCGGTCATGTCCGGTACCCTACTACCGGTTCAAAGATACCGGAAAATATTCAACCGTTTAATTTTACCTTCCGGGGCCGGAAGGTTGCCATAGCGCATAACGGGAATCTGGTCAATGCGCAGTCGTTGAGGGACGAATTTGAGGCACGCGGTCAGATATTCTGCACGACGTGTGACACCGAGGTCATCAGCAATATCATCGCAGACGAATTCAGGAAATCCGAGGATGTTTTGGAAGCGGTCCAGGTGTGCATGCAGAAGCTGAAAGGGTCATACTCCGTCGTGATGATGGTGGACTCCGAGGTCTGGGCGTTCAGGGATCCTCTTGGCATCCGTCCCCTCTGCCTCGGCAGGACCGAACGGGGTCATGTCGTCTGTTCGGAATCAGTCGCGGTCGATGCACTCGCCGGAACATTCCTGCGGGACGTGCGTCCCGGGGAGCTCGTGCGCATTACATCGGAGGGCATCGAGTCCCTGATGGTCGCCGAGGCGTCCCACAAGGCCCACTGCATCTTTGAATACGTCTATTTTGCCCGTGCGGACTCTGTGATCGACGGCAGACTGGTGTATGATGTCCGCCGAAGGATTGGCAATGCGCTCTATGAGGAGGCCCCTGTACCGGCAGACCAGGTCTCACCTGTGCCGGACTCGGGAACCGCCCATGCCGCCGGGTATGCCGAGGCATCGGGTATCCGGTTCCTGGAATCACTGATGAAGAACCGGTACATAGGCCGGACATTTATCATGCCGACCCAGAAGGGCAGGGAGGCGGCGGTCAGGATGAAGCTTAATCCAATCCGGGGTCACCTGAATGACCGTTCCGTGGTGCTCATCGACGATTCGATTGTGCGCGGGACCACCTCCCGGCGGATCATCAATATCATGCGTGAGGCGGGGGTGCGTGAGGTGCATATGCGTATCGGGTCGCCTGCCATCAGGGCACCCTGTTATCTTGGTGTCGACATGCCCACACGGGCTGAACTCATTGCTTCCGATCTTGATACCGAAGAGGTCCGGGCCTCCATCGGGGCAACGTCGCTGCACCACATTACGCTGGACTCTCTTATAGAAGCCGTTGGTATTTCTCGTGAAGATCTCTGTGTAGGATGCCTGACCGGCGAGTATCCGCTCCCGATAGGGGGGGAGTGCTGCTGCCCCCGGACATTCCGGTGTGTCGCACGCAGCTACCAGTCCGGCCTGGAGACGTTTTCGAAGGATGCCTCCCCGGTGGAGACGTCCCCGGAAGAGATCCTTCAGAAAAATTAACACCTCGCAGGGGCACTGGCACCCCTCCGGGGATTTTTTGAATACATTTTTTAAGGGAAGGTGCCGCCTGCCCGACCTATGGCCCCGAGGTGCTCCTGAACTACGGCCGGAGGAATGGTTCCGGATCCCTCTGATGTATTCGGCATCGCAGATGGTCCAGGGTTTTTCTGAGGAAGAAGATAGCCAAAACATCTACGAAAACGCATGGATGATGGAAATGAAAGAAAAATTAATGCGAAAAATAGCGAGGGATGGATTTGAACCATCGGTCTACGGGTTATGAGCCCGTCGGGATTTCCTGACTACCCCACCTCGCTTCTTAGACCTGTGCCATACTACTATGGTCCGTCTGATGATATAACTTTTGATTATTCCCCTGGGGTTCTATTCCGGAAATATCCGTCCAAAGGGGGTTTTAACAGCCACCAATAAATATCCGGGCGACTCACCGGTTGGGTATGAGTGATGGAACCCGTGAAGAAGAGCTCGAACAGCTGCGCGAGAAACGGCGTCGGCAACTGGAAACGCTGATGGGGAAGGGGCAGGAAGCGACCGGGGTGGTGGAGGTGACAGACCTGAACTTCCCTGACGTCATCCGTGAGAACGATAATGTTCTTGTTGACTGCTGGGCGGAATGGTGCGGCCCATGCAGGATGGTGGGTCCGGTGATTGACGAACTGGCGGTTGAGTTTGCCGGCATCGTAACAGTGACGAAATGTGATGCGGATGCCAACCCCGCCCTGATGCGGTCCTACCAGATCAGTGCCATTCCCACACTCCTGTTCTTCAGGAACGGGCAGATGGTGGGGCGGCTGACCGGGGCCTACCCTAAAGATGTCATCCGAAAACACCTCGTTTCCGCATTTGACCTCCTCCCGTGAAGCTTTTGGGCATTCGACATCTGTTGAAATAGTGCAGTGTGTATTGCCTATCAAATGGAGGGCGGGTTCCCCCATGGGGCCTCTGGCGGGGCCCCTGATGCAGCTCCTGTGCAGGTGACGTACCATTCCGATAATCCTGTTCTCATCCCGGTGGGGAGGAGATACTTTCATGAGGGTGGTGAGTGTAGTCTCCATCCATCGGAGATATTAATATAAAGATTCCTGCGGCACGTAGTAATACATCAGGATATTTACCTCGGATATTACGCGCGGCAAGGCATTGGTGCCTCCTCTCCTGTCGGTATTGGATCCGATATTCGCCATTAAATAAGTTTAAATTAAATTCTGGAGCATTTCAGCTATTTTTTAAAATAGTGTGCCTCTTAAATCTCTGATTTTGGCTCATATGGCTGTATTCCTTCATAGAATACGAATCCGGGCGTACTTTGGCTCTCTTTTTATAAACGAGGTTCAAATCTTTGGTTGACAATAACAAAACATTTATATGTGCCAGTGCAAGAGGCTTCAATGTAGAGAAAAATGGTGTTTGGTTTCATCACCGGCTTTGGAGCCCTTAAGCCCATGAGGATCTATGACATGGAGGAACGCGATGAGTATGTTCCCGAGAGGTACTCGGACATCTCGAGCCTCGACTATGTGTCAGAGTGGCACATCGAGGATCGCGAAATTCTGGTCATGGTTTCCGAACGGGATGAGGTCGACTAAAAAGAGACATTGAATTTTTAGTTCCTCTCCCCCCTCCCAACGTTCCATCGCCGCAGCAGGATCCCGTCCCGGGACACGGGCCGTTCCCGGGGCCTCCCCTCCCCCCTTTTACCCATTCCTGCGCTGACAATAGCGCGTCTGAATTATAAACCGTATGCAAGTTTATGCAGGAAACACCCCTGCCTGTGGTTGGTATCATCTTTCTTCTTTCCTCATGCATCATCCACGTTCGAAGAAGGTGATGCCATTGCAATGCTCCAAAGCGAGTCCGGGTATCCCCCGAGGAAGATGCGGGCTGTTCCGAAGACCTCCTCCATCCCGTTCGTTCTCGCAAGCGCCACAGTTGCGGGATTTCTATCGGGAGTGCCGAAGACGGGCGTATCTCCCCGGACATGTGCCATGAGAGCGTTGATGATCTCCCCCTCAATCGCAGGGGAGTCGGCAAAGAGTGGCCCAATTTTGTGCCCTGCGTGGCATGGGCGGATCATCCGATACCCCTGCACCCTCTCACCATCGAACGAGGCGAGAGCCATCCCTCCGGGCTGCCGGATCCATTGCTCGGGAAAGGGGGCACGCTGGCAGAAGAAGTGGCGTGCATCGAAGGCGGGAAGGAACGAAAACGGGACCTCCTTCACCGGGGGGAGGGTGTCCGACGCCATTTCGTGTGCGGTCTCTTCCCGGCGGATGTTTTGCCCGGCATATGAGAAACCGTATGCCGATTGATAGTTGTCCTGCATTGCATAGACGCCGTCGCCGCCGATGGCCCGTGTCCCGGCATGGGCGAGTTTGGTACTGAAGAGTGCCGTTCCGCTGCCCGAACCACGGTGGTCAGCAGGATGACGGGGGTGATAAAGAGAAGAATTTCATGGTGGGGGTTCCGGCAAGAGAGATAATGAGAGCGCTCTCTTTTCCGGGGAATTCCGGCACGTGGGAACGGCTGCTGCCGGAAGGAGGAGGAGCATGGCGATGATACAATGGTGCTTTGTGTCGATGGGCAAAGATCCTTAGGATCAACAGAGCGGTTCTCATGGCTATCATGAGGAACCCTCCGGGTCAGGTGATTCGGCAAACGGGGGACAAAGTGATGAGAACGAGGTTTGGGAGGAGGAAGAGGGACGGGTTTTTGTCCGGCGAACCGCCGGCCATGGCCCGGTTCCCGGTATTCCCCTTTTCTTTCTTTATCCGTCTCTCCTCGTTTTACATTCTGCAGGGGTGGCTGTTGTGTTCCGGATCCTGTCATGCTCCGGTTCCCTGCCAGGCGCCCTCTCAGGTCCTGGTGGTAGGATCAGAAGTAATCGTCGTCGTCTCCGTCGTAGATGCCGTAGGACGTCATGTCATCATCATCATCGGAAAACGGGAGGTCAATGATGATGGAGCCGTCTTCCAGCACATCACCGATGCTCAGATATGTACGGGCGGGGATCTCCTTTTCGGTGATCTCTCCGTCAGGTCGTTCAACCTTCACCCACATAGTATGCAATCATCCTTCTTTATGGACTATATTGTCCCATATCTGATACTCTTGAATCCCTATTTGAGATTTTCTCCCCCTGAAGTGTGTTGCGGAAGAGGGAAAGTGAGGAGAAGCCGCCACCCTGGCGTACGGTGTGAAAGGCCCGGCCGTTGTACCCCTGCGCAAGGCTTCATGTCCTGCCGGTTGACTCTCCAATGGTCTGGTATGCCTTGTCGGGCATGATCAGGGGAATGGGACTGACGTTGCGGACATTGGGAACACCGTTTCTGAAGGAAACGTCCTGGGGGTAGGCTGTGACGATCTCACCGCGGTAAAGAGGGAATCAGTGTCCGGCCATACTGCCGGCAGCAAGCTCGCCCCAGGGAACGCGGATCCAGGCGCCATTCTCTACCCGCATCACATCGAATGCGGGAGGGACATCGCCGTTTTCGTCAAAGACCTTCGGTCCGCAGATGCCGAGGTACCTGATACGGTCGAGATGGCTGCGTATGCCGTCTGCCGAATATCCGCCATACTCAATGGCCTCGGCGACGATCATCATTGTATCGTAGGCATATGCCGCCTCCCAGTTGACGGTGTCCCTTCCTGTGAGACTGCTGTACTTCGCGATAAAGGAGGAGGACTGGACCTGGTTTGCCTGGATGGTTGCAACGATTCCCTCGGTTGCGTCACCTGCCACGGTGATGAATTCCGAGGTGACGATGCCGTCCGAGCCAATCCAGGCGACCGCGAGGTCCTGGCGTGACGCCTCACGAATGATATGCTCTGCCTCGGAGAGGTAGCTGATGAGCGCGACCGCCTCTGCCCCCGATAGCCGGACCTCAGCGATGGCGTCGGTGAAGGTATCCTGCCTCTCGCTGAACGGGACCTCACAGACGACGTTCCCGCCGAGTGCGGCAACGGTCCCGGCAAATGGTTCCCGGAGGCCGTTGCCATAGGCATTGTCGATATACATCACTGCTACGTTCTCCACCTCCGGGTGGAGGCTCATGAGCACTGTCGCCATCCCGCGTCCCTGATAGGTGTCCGAAGAGATGGTGCGGTAGACATACCTGCCAGCTTCGGAGAGGAGAGGGGTCGTCGCGGTCGGGGTTATCAGGACGATCTGCCGGTCCCCGGCGACCTGTGCGGCCGCAAGCGCGCTGGTGCTCGTCACCGGCCCAATGACGACAGGAATGCCCTCTGCCGCAAAATCCTCCAGGATCGCAGCGGATCGGTTCGCCGAGCCCTGGTTGTCCCTGCAGATGATGCGGAGATCCTTTCCGCCGATACCTCCCTCCCTGTTTATCGCATCGACTGCGATGGTGATGCCGTCCCTGATGTCCTCCCCGTAGCCGGCCAGGCTGCCGGAGAGGGGGAGGACGAGGCCGACATCGATTGTCTCCGTCTCGCCATAGTCGGGGGTCGCAATCAGTGTCCCGGTGATGATAGCGCTAATGAGACAAGCAGCAAGGAGATAGGGGAGTATGTCAAGAAGCCGGGTCATGCATCTTCACCTTCTGAGACGGGTGCCGTTTCCTGCCATGCATCTTCGCCCCGGAGCCCTTCAGGCTTATCGGTCCCGGTACCGCTGCTTTCGGGGGGGATGCCGCCGTCGCCCGGCCGGTTGCCGGTGGCGGTGAACCGTGCCTTCAGGGAAAGGCCTTCATCTGCCAAAATGAAGAGGAAGATGACCACTACGAGCGACTGGGCTGCCAGCATCGGGAGAAATGTGACCCGCACGATGTCAAGAAAGTCGGTGAAGACAGTGATGCCGGAGAGGAGCGGAATAAAGATGAAGATGTGCGCCGCCTCGACGATGGTCATAAGGATGCAGCCCCGCAGGACGGAGATATCGCCCCGGTACATCCGGGTGTACAGTCCGGCGATGATGCCCGCCGCGACGGTCGCGACGGAGCAGGCAAGGGCGGTGCTTCCTCCAAGGGGGTAGCGGTACAAAGCTCCGATGATCCCGGCACCCGCCCCTACGAGGGGGCCTCCGATCATCCCTGCAAGGACGGGCGCAAGGTCACGGAAATTGATGATAAAGTCTGCGTAGTGAATCCCGCGGAAGGTGCCATACACCGAGAGGACGCCGAAGATGAGGACCGTCCAGAGCCTGTCTCCCAGCCCCGCCGTCCCGTCGAGGAGCGATCTGAAGAGCCGGGTGCGGGCAAAGACGAAGAGGACGAAGGCGACGACGATCAGCCGTTCAGCAAGCGGAAGGCCGAAGGAAAGGACGGCCTCCTCCATGAAGAGCGCCATCAGCAGAAAGACTATACTTCCCGTGCCGATGATAAACAGCCAGAGGCGTGACCCTCTGCCCTCTTCGGGCAGCTGCATGTCGAGGTACATCAGGACAAATCCCATCACCGAAAAGGCGATGGCGGCAATTGCCGAGACCCCGTGCACAACGGCCATCGGCTCCCCGGCAACCACAGCCATGAGGATCATGAGGGAGAAGACCATCAGGAGGAGACGGAATAGGTCCCGTTCTTCGTACTGCATTCCCATCTCGTTGCGGAGAAACGAGGAGATCGCCCTGGCACGGCCGTCCATTCCGGTGAGGACGGCACCGAACATGATGAGGTACCCAAAGGTGAGGAAGACCGGGACTCCATACGGGATATAGGCGATCACATACAGAACCTGGGCAATGAGGGAGTCCAGCGGGAAGGCCTCTCCGTGTTCGATGTAGGAGACGGCAAACCCGGTCATCCCGAGCGAGATGAAGAGGACGGTGACGACACCAATGAAGAGGAAGGCGAGGGCAAGGTCCAGGTTGACGCCCGGCATCCAGCGCCGGAAACAGTCGGTCCCGTGTTCGCCACCGGTCTTTTCCCTGAGCCAGATAGAGTAGAGGAGGATGTTGAGGCCGGACCCGACAGCACCCATCAGGGCCATGATGGCAAGGAGGGAACCATCCGGGATCTGCGGGACGATGCCGGTCGAGACTGCGGTGAGGCTGAGGGGGAACTTCAGGAGAGAGAAGCCGATGCCTGCGAAGAGGAGAAGGGCGATTGCAAGAATTATCGTCTCCAACCGTTCGTATGATTCTTTCCAGAGGAGGAGGATGATGGCGGTGATGGTGATGACCGCGATAATTTCGGGGGAGAAGGCCCCGGGGAGGAGATAGTCCATGAATATGGCACCGAGGAGGAGCATCCCCCCGAACGCGAACATCTCGAGGAGGTAGATGGCCATCACCAGCCAGTTTGCCCAGTGGCGGGGACCCGGAATGCGACCAATGCCTTCGAAGATCGTCTCCCCGGTGACGAGGGTGTAGCGGGCGATACCATTTGCGAAGGCAAACTTGAAGATCAGGGTGAGGGCGATCACCCAGATGACGGCATACCCAAAGTGGGCCCCAATCTCGATCGCCTCGGCAATACCGCTCTCACCGGCGGCAGCGATGGCAAGCAACAGACCGGGCCCGATAAACCGGAGCATCTCGGAACGGTGGCCTGCACTGTCGTCAGGGCGTGCAGCAGGTTTGCCCCCTTTTTCGTGATTACCTGACGGAGGGTCATTGGTTCTGTTGCGGTGAAAGGTGCTGAAAAGTTTCATTCCCGTGGCTCCTCGGGCAATTGCCCGATTCGTCTCCGTACCAGTCAGGATGATGTTGCCTGCGGCATACATCAGCATTTCCATTATTTTTTCTGGGATCAGAAGGTAAATGGACCAATTTTTCTGCGTATAAATTACAAGGTGATATTATCGGATAACATGCGACTGGCTGATTATGCCTCCTTGGTTTTCCTGGACGTGTAGCGGCGGTTCTTCAGGTGCGTCCAGTGAGGGTACAGCCCCTTCAGGTGCTTCAGGGCGGGCTGGAGAATGATAAACAGGGGGCCTTCAAAGGTCCGGGAGACGTCCTGCAGGAGGTCGGGGATGGGGAGGTGCTGCGGGCATGCCTCCAGGCACCTGCCGCACCGGCGGCAGAGCCCCGCGTAGCTCTCCTTTTCCATGATACCCCCCATCTGCCCGATATAATAATGGAATGCCGGGTTCTTTCCGAAGAGCCCGTAGTTGTTATAGTGGGCAAAGCATCCGGGAATGTCGACCCCGAAGGGGCAGGGCATGCAGTACCCGCAGCCCGTGCAATTGACCAGCATCCGTGCCCGGTAGACGTCCCTGACCTGTGCCATCATGACCAGCTCTTCCTCTGTGAGTGATCCTGCGAGAGCGTCTTCTGCTGTGCGGATATTCTCCCTGACCTGCGCCTCGTCGTTCATGCCGGAGAGGACAACGGTCACCTCGGGACGGTTCCAGACCCACCGGAGGGCCCAGTCGGCCGGGGTGCGCCGAACCGTTGCGCCGGCCTCGATGGCATGCACCTCATCCGGGACGTCCCGTGCCAGGTTGCCTCCCCTGAGGGGTTCCATAATGATGATTCCAAGGCCACGGGCGGCGGCGTATTCGAGCCCGACGGTCCCTGCCTGATGGTATTCGTCGAGAATGTTATACTGGATCTGGCAGAAGTCCCAGGAATGGGCGTCGACTACCTCCCTGAATGCCTCGGTGCTGTCATGGAAGGAGAACCCGATATGGCGGACCAGGCCCTTTGCCTTTGCCTCCTCGAGAAAGTCGATGACCCCCAGGTCGCGCATCCGTTCCCAGCTCTGCCGGGTGAGACTGTGGATGAGATAGTAGTCGATATAATCCGTCCGGAGCTTTGCAAGCTGCGCCGCAAGAAGACGGTCCATATCGCCTCTCGAATGGACGGACCATGGAGGAAGTTTTGTTGCCAGAAACACCTTCTCGCGGTAGCCGTCCGCGAGTGCCCGCCCGAGAAAGCTCTCGCTCTCGCCGTTATGGTAGGGCATCGCGGTGTCGATGTAGTTGATGCCTGCATCTATCGCGTCCCGTATCAGACGGGTGGCCCGCTCCTCGTCGATCCTCTTCTCCTTCAGCGGAAGCCGCATCGTTCCGAATCCGAGGGCGGAGAGGCGATCCCCGCCGGCGGGCATTGCCCTGTACTGCATGGTCGCACCGGTGTCCTGTATGATGATTGAGTCGTTGCACCGATGGCGACATAATCGTGACGGTGCAGGAAAATGGGGATGAAAAATACGGTCTATGTCGACTGGAAACCAACCGGTTGGAAATATCACGAAAGAAGGGAACCGTGGCCTGGTGGGAATATGGCGACATCCTCTGAAAGAAGGTGCTGCCAGATTCCGCAAGCGCTGTCGGATCCCTCTCTACCGGTATTCTGAGGCTGGAAGGCGGTTATCATTCTGCCCACCCGGTGTTCCTGCCACTGGCTACCACAATCTCTATTGCCCCCCGTGATACAGAGATATCCATGACCGGAAGAATTCACATCGGTGAGGATTTCGGGCCCGAACCGGCCTACCGGACGTATCTTTCTGTCACGTCCCCCCTCCTCGTCCTCTTCATACTCCTCTTCCTTGTATTCCCGCTCGCGATGGCAGGGGGGTTCTATGGCATCGTGGCCGGAATTGCCATTCTCATTGCGGGGGGTGGGTTCACCCTCCTCTGGGCCCATCTCTATTTCGATACGGTGATCTACAACCTGAACGAGACCGAGATTGCCTGGCGCCGCGGGGTATGGTTCCGCCAGACCGGCATCGTCCCTTATAACCGGATCACGAATGTGGATGTCGTGCAGGGACCGGTGATGCGGTTCTTCGGCATCTCTGATCTTCGTATCCAGACCGCTGGGTACTCGGCCAAGGCGACCGCGGAAATCAGGCTCAACGGTATCGCCGATCCCACTCCCCTGCGGGATATGATCATGGGGTATGTCCGGGAACGGCCTCCCGTTGCTGCGGTGACCGGGGGTGCGGAATCTGTACAGGAACGCTCCCCAGTCTCACCCGGCGGGATGGCATCCGGGGAAGTCCTTGCAGAACTGAAGGAAATTAAGGCCGTCCTAAAAACGATTGCTGAAAAGAAATGATGTTCTTTTTTTTATTCGATGGTTCTTCCATACTCAGAGTGCAATGCCCACCATGAGCGCCGCGAGGAGCACGAGATCATAGACGGTATGGGTGATCGCACTCACCGTCGTGGAGTACCTGCGGCGGATAAGGGCAAAGGCAGTCCCCAGGAGAAATACCGAGATCAGGCCGTCCCAGCCGTACTGGAAGCTGTGCAGGGAAGCGAAGAGGAGCGAGGGGATGATGATCCCGAACCGCGGCTGGAGAACCCCGCGAAAAGCAATCTCCTCCCCCACCCCTGCTGAGACGGCGAGGAGAAGGATCCCTGCGGGCGTCAGGGCGTGGGCAATGAGCACCGTGAATCCCGCGGTGTCGGTGACCGGCCATCCGAGCATCGTCCAGAGGCTGCCGATTCCCAGGTCGACAAGAATGAAGAGGACGACAAGAACGAGTCCCGTCCCTATAGCAATGCCACATTCGTTGAGGGTTGGCCGGGTCAGCCCGAGGCGGGCAAGGACGTCTGTCCTGTCCCGGGTGATCCATAAGCCGACTGCCACCACGGAGAGGACCACCATCCAGAAGAGGCTATAGAGGCCGACGCCTGAAGCCGGAGCGATGGCGCCTGTTTCCACACCGGTCTGGAAGAACGGGGAGAGGTAGGGGGGGCTTCCCGTTACGATGAGCGGGACGAGGGGGATAAGCGTCGCCGCCAGGACGACACACATGGCGAGCATGTGGATGGTGGAGTCGGGGTCGATGGGGAAGTGGCGGGCAAGCCGGGTGGTGAACTGTTTTTCAAACGGCATGAGACTGAAAAGGCCGGCCATAAAACATCCCGCCGCAATCAGCCATGCATTGCGGGTGGTCTCTTCGTTTAACAGCAGGACAGGATGATCACCTGTCATTCCCTCCGGTGTGACGAGGCTGAGGATACCGAAAACAAGAGTGACCCCGTAGATGATGACGACCGTAAACAACAGCCAGAGGATGGCCGCCCATTTGAGTTCGGGTCGGCGGGTGCTTCCCCATGCGAGGATTCCAAGGAAAGCGAGGGGGAAAACCTCGAGCCCCGACCCTGCAAACTCCTGCAGTTCGCTGCCGCCGCAGCCGCAGGCGACGAGGGCGAGGCATCCGAAGAGCCCGGCAAGGACGAGGGCGACGCCCGGGAGGTACACCCCGCCATTCCTATCCGTTCTTTCCTCGTCCATTACCACTCCCGTCGATGTCCCTAGACGTCTGATAAAAGTATCCCGGTGGGAAAAAATATGAACCTTTGGTTTTCTAAAAACCGCATTTCGGAAACGATTTTTCAGATACTTCCAAGTCTGGAAGTTATGGGGTTTCTGATGCCCAATCCGGGTACTATGGGCGGATGGCATCCGGGTAAAAAATGAGTGGACGAGATCGGTTTTGGCCTCAGTGAAGAGGCGCTTCTCCTGCCCGGGCGAGGAGGTTCAGGTAGATTTCCCGTCGCCGGGTGTAGCTGCTGCTTTCATTTCCGTACGGGATGTACTGGGCAACCCTCCACCCATCCTCTGCCATCTGAACGGCAGTACGCTCACCGATGCCCTTTAAGAGTCCAAACTCGATGCGGGTACGGGCTTCGGGAAAGGTCTCCTCTGCCCACCGGATGAGGGAACGGTCCAGTGTGCCGATGCGAAAGGTCGGCTGCTGGCGCGCGAGGAGGAGGAGATGCGTGCGGTAGGCGCTTCGGATCTCCTCCCGGTCCCGGAGATCACCAAGATATGCCCCCTTCACCAGGCGGACGGTCAGCCCAGACCCGGTCGAATGGGCGATGTCTTCGGCAGTCCGGGTGAGGTAGGACTGGAGAGTGATGGTGAACAGATGGCCCTGCTCTGCCGCTGCAAGGGCCATGCGGAGCGTGGCGGGTACCGTCGGCGTCCCCTCCATATCACATTCCACCGGAACCCCGACACCGGCACAGGCTTCGAGCATGGTGACAAAGATCTCCGCCGCACGGTCCCTGTCAAACGAGATGCCGATGGCCGTCGGTTTGACCGCAATGGAGGCATCAAGGCCCGCATCCGCGATGGCGGTGGCGCAGGCGATATACGCCTCGGCATTGTCCTGTGCCTCCTGTTCCGTCTGTGCAAACTCCCCGAGGGGGTGAAGTATCCCCCGGATGCCTTCATCCGCCCGGTCGCTGCACCAGGCAAGGGCGCCTGGCAGGTCAGGGAGGGTCCAGCGCTGTAGGCCGGTTGGTGCTGTCATGGTAGTATGTCCTTAGAGGCGTGTCTGTGCCTGTTCGTGCATATAGTTCAGGAGGTAATAAGGGCCCCCCACCCCTTTTCCGGTCGCGCCGCTTGCCTTCCACCCGCCGAACGACTGGGCACCCGGCCAGCCGCCGGTCGTGGCGCCGCCCTTACGGTTGGCATAGCAGACCCCGAAGCGGATCTGCTCGAAGAACTCGTCGGCCTCGGCGGGGTCTTTGGTGAAGATGCCCGCGGTCAGCCCGTATTCGGTGTCGTTCGCACGCTCAAGCGCCTCCTTCAGGGTCGCATACGGGGCGAGGATGACGAAGGGGACAAAGAGCTCTTCCTTCATCAGCCGGTGGGTGCCCGGGATGCCGGTGGCCACGGTTGCCTGTGGGTAATATCCCTCGTCCTGGATGCCACCACGGGCGAAATCGCCGCCACAGAGGACCGTACCCCCCACCGCCCGGGTATCATCGACCGCTGCCCGGAAGCGTGCTGCAGCCCGTTCGTCGATCAGCGGGCCCATGAACGTCTCCCTGAGACGCGGGTCACCGGCGCTGATCTCCTGCACACGCTTTGTGAGGGCGCCCGCAAAAGCGTCAAAAACGGATTCGTGGATGTAGACCCGTGAGGTGGCACTGCATTTCTGGCCGGTAGCCCCGAATGCCCCCCGGGTAATGCCCTCCGCCGCCTTTGCCAGATCTGCATGGGCGGTGACGATGCAGGGGTTTTTGCTCCCCATCTCGAGGACGATTGGTTTTGGGTACGGCTGCGAGGCGGCAAACTCCCGTTTGAGGCGCATCCCGACAGCCCGTGACCCGGTGAAGGCGATGCCCGCAACCTTCGGCGAGCCGACGATTGCGTCCCCGAACGGTTCGCCCGGTCCGGTAACGAGGTTGACGACGCCATGGGGAACACCCGCAGCAAGGACGTGGTAGAGGTGGACGGCGGTAAGAGGTGCGGCGCTCGTCGGTTTGAGGACGACGGTGTTCCCCGTCATGATTGCCGAGGAGGCTGCCCCTGCGGCAAGCATGAGAGGGAAGTTAAAGGGTGAGATGACCGCCCAGACGCCATACGGCCGCATAACGCTCGTGTGCGGCTGCGCCGGGGTGCTTGCGGGCATCTGCCTGACAAAGCCATTCTGTTCCCACATCTGACGGGCATTGTAGCGGAAGAGTTCGATGGCCTCGCCGACCTCCGCAATGGCCTCACCCCGTGGTTTGCCCGATTCAAGGGTGATGAGGGCTGCGAGGAGGAAGAGCGAGGCCTCGAGCCGGTCAGCCGCCTCTTCCATTATCACTGTCCGTTCTTCCCACGGCCGGCTTCGCCACGCCTCAAAGGCCCCATCCGCCGCCTCGACGGCGGCTCCGGCAAGCCCGGCTCCCGCCCGCTGAAAGGTCCCGATGATGAGCCGCCGGTCGATAGGCGAGGTGACGGTAAACGTCTCCCCCGCAAATGCCTCCCTTCCGCCGATATAGAGCGGGTGGGTCTTTCCCAGGAGTTCTTCTGCCCGTGCCAGCCCTTTTTCATATTGTGGGTGTATGCTCTCGTCCCCTTCAAGTGAGACATAGGTGATTGTCCCCATCCCTCTTCCCTCCCTGTTGTGGATGGGGAAGAAAGACCCTGACTATTGATAATGGTTTGGATCACCGGGAAAAAGGGGGAATTCCGAAGGAATCGGTAGAATGGTGTGGTATTTAGTGACCATCAATCTCCTGCCGGGAGAGGCAGGAAACCCCGCACGCCCTCAGATCCCGTCCCTGCGCACGGGGCAGGTCAGGCAGTGGCTCCCCCCGCGACCCCGGCCGAGCTCGGACCCGCTGATGGTGAGCACCTCGATGCCGGCCTCCTCCAGGTTCCTGTTCGTGCAGCTGTTGCGGGCGTAGGCGACGACGACCCCCGGCCGGAGGGCAAGAACGTTGTTCCCGTCGTCCCACTGTTCGCGGGCGGATTCGTACCGGTCGCCGCCGGTGGGGATGAGCATGATGCCGTCCTCGCCCAGGGCGTCGGCGACGGCAGCGGGAAAGCTCACCTCCTCCTCGACGGCAAAGGCAGCGTCCCCATCGCCGGGGTACAGGGACCATGCACTGGTCTGATCGAGCACCCGCGGGTAGGCGGTTGCGGTCGCGGCATCCAGCATGGTAAAGATCGTATCGAGGTGCATCTGGCCCCGTTCGTGCGGGATGCTGCAGACGATCACCCGGTCCGCGGCACCGGCGGCAAAGAGGCGGTCTGCGAGCACTTCGGTGCTTGCGGGATTCGTCCGGGCGGAGAGGCCGACAAGCACGGTACGCTTTCCGATGGGCATCACATCGCCACCTTCAAGCGAGGCGAGACCGAAGTGTTCCTTTCCGCAGGTGCCACCTGAATCATCCGTCGGGTACCAGACGGGGAACGTCTCCGCGGCAAAGAGCCGGTGATAGCGGTAGACGGCCGCTACGTTTGCCACCTCCCGCTGGCGAATAGGGTAATGCATTGAACTCAGGCCAACTCCGCCATATACCCAGAACGAGGAGTCCCGGGTAAAGAGCGTGTTCGGGAGTGGCGGAAGGAGGAAATCGTCAGCCGAGGCGGCTGCGGCCATCAGCGAACGTTCGGTTCCCGGCGGAAGGCCGATGCAGCCCGCCTCGGCATAGGTCAACCCCCCGATCATCAGGCGGGTGAGGAGGGGGGGATCCATCGAGAGGAACAGGTCGGTGAGGTGGTCCCTGAGCGAGATACCGACGGTCAGGTCGTTTATCAGGAGTGCTGTCATCTCCTCCCGGGCAGCCGGGCTCCCCCGGAACGTCTCCTCGAGGAGGTGGTGCAGGTAAAGGACCTGGACCCCCTCGTTGTAGAGGATGGTGGTGAACTCGTCGTGCTCCTCGCTTGCCCGGTCCACCCATGGGATGTCGTCGAAGAGGAGGGCATCGTGGTTGTCAGGGGTCAGCCTCCGCAGGGAGAGGTCGGGAAGGTGGACGAGGGCAGTTCTCAGCTGCCCCACCTCGGAGTGGACGCCGAACTCAGGCATGCCCCTGTCCCCCGCCGCCGACCTGGGTCCCGGCGGTGCCTCCAACCAGCTCCTCCAGTTCGGTGAGGCTTCCGATAGCGGCCCGGCCTCCGGTCCGGCTGACAAACCGGCAGGCGGCCTCGACCTTCGGACCCATCGACCCTTCATCAAACCGGTGGGATGTGAGCTCTTCGGGAGTGATCCCTTCTATCAGCTTCGGGTGGTCGGTGTCCCAGTCGAGATAGACGCCATCGACGTCGGTTGCCATGACGAGGAGGTGGGCTTCCACCTCCTCTGCAAGAAGAGCACTTGCGAGGTCCTTGTCCACCACCGCCTCGACCCCCTGGAGCGTCTGTTTCAGTTCGGTCGCAAAGGCAGTTGGTATTCCCCCGCCGCCGGTGCAGATCACGATCACTCCTTTCTCCAGCAGCCATATGACCGGTCGTATCTCGAAGATGCGTTTCGGTTCGGGGGACGGAACGACCCGCCGCCACCGGCCCCCGTCACGGGCGAAGGTCCAGTCCCGCTCCTCTTTGATGGCCTCCACCTGTTCTTTGGTATAGACCGGGCCCACGAACTTCGTGGGATGGTCAAAGGCCGGATCGTCCGGGTCCACCTCGACCATGGTGAGGAGGGTGGCGATCGGGGTATAGGGCAGGAGGAGGCCCGAGAGTTCCTGTTCGACCATGTAGCCGATCATCCCCTCCGTCTCCGCGCCGAGGACGTCGAGCGGATAGGCCTCTGTGCCGGCGTAGGCCGCCTGAAGGGCAAGAAGGCCGACTTGCGGGCCGTTTCCGTGCGTGAGGACAATCTCGTGGTCACGGGTAAGCGGGGCGATGGCTGCGGCAGCCCGGTGGATATTCTGACGCTGCGTGAAGGCGGTCATAGGTTCGCCCCGCCGCAGGAGGGCGTTGCCGCCGAGAGCGATGACGATTCTCATGGTGCCATCACCCCGCCGCCGATGGTGGCGACCATGATCGCCTTAATCGTGTGCATACGGTTCTCGGCCTGGTCGAAGACAATGGACCGGTCGGACTCGAATACCTCGTCGGTAACCTCAAGGGCCTCGAGGCCGTAGCGCTCGAAGATCTTCTCCCCCACCGTCGTCGCCCGGTTGTGGATTGCGGGGAGGCAGTGCATGAACTTCACATCGGGGTTGCCGGTGGCCTCAAGGATGCCCCATGTAACCTGGTAGGGGGTGCACAACCGGATCCGTTCGTCCCATACCTCCTGCGGCTCGCCCATAGAGACCCAGACGTCGGTATAGATGAAATCGACATCTGCCACTGCCTCTGCGATGTTATCTGTGAGGACGATCTGTGCCCCGGTCAGACGGGCAATATCCCGGCTCTTACCCACCAGGTCTTCGTCCGGCATACGTGAGGGGGGGCCGCAGATGCGGATGTCCATGCCCAGTTTGGCCGCACCGACCATGAGCGAGTGGGCGACATTGTTCCTCCCGTCACCCATGAAGCAGAAGGCAATATCCTGCGGCGGGCGCCCGGCATGCTCGACCATCGTGAGGACGTCGGCGAGGATCTGGGTCGGGTGGAACTCGTCGGTCAGGCCGTTGTAGACCGGGACTCCGGCATACTCTGCGAGCACTTCAACGCTCTCCTGCGAAAATCCCCGGTACTCGATGGCGTCGTAGAGCCGGCCGAGCACCCGTGCGGTATCCTTCATCGATTCCTTGTGACCGATCTGTGTCCCTTCGGGTCCGAGGTAGGTGACCAGTGCGCCCTGGTCGTAGGCGGCAACCTCGAACGCACAGCGGGTGCGGGTGGAGCTCTTCTCGAAGATGAGAGCAATATGTACGCCGCTGAGGTACTGCTTTTCCCGGCCACGTTTATTTGCCGTTTTCAGGTCGGCGGCAAGACCCATAAGGGCGGTCAGTTCTTCCGGTTCAAAATCGAGAAGTTTCAGGAAACTGCGGTGGGCGACGGCCTCCCGGATGATGCCCTTGCAGGGGGTACTATTATCTGACATGATTCCCTTCTCCCTCACCACCCCGGCGCCGGGCCGGGACAGTCTGGTATACGCACAGGATACGTACAGGTTGATATGGGTTTCGGCGGATATGGCCGCACTCCAGCCGTGGTGGGGCAATGCCGCGGGTCTCTGTCGGCCGCCTCCCTCTCACAGGTGACGTACTGTCTGCCATCCTACGTGAATGGTCACGTAACCCGGTTGTCCGGGCAGAGACTGACAATTCCATGGCATCTATATGCCCGCGGCACCAATGCCAGTATATGGACAGAGACGAAGCCCTCGCCCTGCTGGACGGCCACGTCCATAAAGAGAGCCTGAGAAACCACTGCCTCGCAACGGCCGCGATTTTGCGGGCGGTGGCACCGGTGATGGGCGGCGACCCCGACCGGTGGGAGATCATCGGCATCCTCCATGACATCGATTTTGAGGAGATCGAAGAGGATATGGACCGGCACGGCGGAGCGGGATACGCCATACTGAAGGAGGCGGGTGTCACCGAAGGGATTGCAGAGATTATCCGGCGCCACAATTACATGAAGTTCGGTGACTTCGACGACCCGGCGGACATCGCGCTGACCGCGGCCGACAACATCTCGGGCCTCATCATTGCCTGCGCCATGGTGAAGAGCGGGAAGGTGACTGAGGTGACGGCAACATCGGTAAAAAAGAAGTTCAAGGAGAAGGCCTTTGCCGCCGGGTGCAACCGGGACAGGATCAGAAAGATCGAGGCATACATGGAACTTCCCGAGTTTTATGGACTTGCCGTCGGAGCCCTCCAGGAGATCCGGGACGATCTCGGCCTTTCTTAGAGAAGGCAGTTCACCTGGGCTCTTTCTCCTGAAAAAACGGGCAATGCGTTCGATGCATTAAACACAACAGGGTTCCAACTACAGCATACAGGACATGACACTCAAAGCGCGTCTTGCAGGGACGGTCCCGGAGGGGATACTCTCCTGCATCTCCGACCATTTCGATGTGATTGGCGATGTCGCCATCGTCTCGCTCTCCCCGGAGGCCGTGCCATACGCAGGGGAGGTAGCCGGAGCAGTGCAGGCCGGGCGACGAAACATAACGACGGTCCTCAACAAGGTCTCCCGTATCGATGGGGACCGCCGGGTCTGCGAGTATGAGGTGATCGCAGGAGACGGGACGGAGACTGTCCACCAGGAATACGGGTATTCCTACCGGCTTGATATGCAGGAGGTCTTCTTCAACCCCCGTCTTGCCACCGAACGGCGGAGGGTGACGGGATTGGTGAAAGCAGGGGAGGAGGTGCTCATCCCCTTTGCAGGGGTAGGGCCCTTTGTCGTCCCCGCGGCCGCAGCCGGGGGCAGGGTGACCGCCATCGAGAGAAACCCTGCCGCGTGCCGGTGGCTCTGTGAGAATGTGGCAGTGAACAATGTCGCCGACCGGGTCACGATCATGGAGGAGGATGCGTTTTTCGCCCTGCCGATGGTCTCCTCCATGTATGACCGTGCCGTCGTTCCGACCCCCTATGGGATGGACCTGATCCTCGACGAGATCGTTCCTCTTATCCGGAGGGGTGGATTCATTCATTTCTATACCTTCCGTCCAGCCAACGAGATTGATATCCTGGAAGAGCGGGTCAGGGGGATGGGGCTGACCGTCCGGAAGGTGACCCGGTGCGGGAATGTCGCACCCGGTATTGCCCGATGGGCTTTTGACATGAGACGCAGATAACATAATTACCGACCGGCCCCGGGTGGGGGGGCGGGGTGAGGCATGAACCGGAAGGCAGGAGGGGAAGGGAAACCATCATTCAGACAGGCAGCCGCGATGCCGGGAAGTGAGCTGCGGTTCTTTGCATTTCTTGCGATATTTCTCCTGATCACGGTGGCAACGTCTTTCTACAGCTACCTGCTCTTCCATACCACCGCCGAACTCTACATCATTCTTATTGCGGGCGTCATCTTCATCATCGCCTGGAATACCCGCCGGTACCTGAACAATAACTATCTCCTCTTCATCGGCATCGCCTACTTCTTCATCGCCATCATCGAACTGCTGCACACGCTTGCCTACACCGGCATGAATATCTTTACCGGCTACGGGGCGAACCTGCCAACCCAGCTCTGGATCGCCGCCCGTTTTCTGGAGGCGGCAACTTTTCTCATTGCCCCGCTGGTGCTCTCCCGGCGCCTCAACCCCTACCGCGAATTTTTCCTCTTCTCTGGTGCGACCGCAGGCATTCTCGCCGCCATTTTTATCACGGGAGCCTTTCCAGCCTGTTACGTCGAGGGCGATGGCCTGACCCTCTTCAAGATCGCCTGCGAGTACCTGATCATCCTTCTCCTTGCGGGAGCACTCGCCCTTCTCTGGACCAAACGGGCTTCTTTTGCACCGATCATCTTTCACCTCCTCGCAGCCTCCATCCTCTTTACCATCGGCGCGGAGATCTTCTTCACCCTCTACGTGAATGTGTATGGCTCTGCAAACATGTATGGTCATATTCTGACACTCATTTCCTTTGCCCTCGTGTACCGTGCGATCGTGGTCTCTGCCCTCCAGCGGCCGTTTGACCTGATATTCAGGGAACTTGCCTATAGTGAACAGGAGGTCCGCCGGGAGCGCGACCGGGTTTCAGAATATCTCGATATCGCCGAGGTGATCCTCCTGGCCCTCGACAGAGATGGGGTGGTGACGATGATCAACCGAAAAGGAGCAGAACTCCTCGGCGTCCCTGCGGCGGAGATTGCCGGGAAAAAATGGTTCGAAACCTATGTGCCTGATGACCAGCGGGCGGGGTCAATGGAGCGGCTCGCGGCGGTGCTGAACGGTTCGGCGAAAGAACCCCTGCATGCTGAAAACGATATCACCGCCGTGGACGGAAGCAGGAGGACGATCTCATGGCGCAATGCAGTCATCCGTGACAAGAACGGCACAGCCATCGGGATTCTCAGTTCGGGAGAGGATGTCACCGATCTCAGGGAAGCTCAGCGTAGTCTTTTGATCAAGGACGTGGCCATCTCCTCCTCGCCTGAAGGGGTCCTCATCATTGGCCCGGACGAACGTGTGATGTATGCCAATCCGGCGTTTCTGCGGCTCTACGGTTACCCCCGTCCGGAGGAGATCATGGGAAAACCAATCGCCGATGTCGCCCCGGCCGAAAGCCTTCTGCCGGAGGTGCTGAAGGGTCTGGGGGACCACGGGCAGTGGACCGGCGAGTACCGGGCGACGTTCCGGGACGGCCGTGTCGCTGATCTGCTTGTATCGGCCACGGTGGCGACCGGGAGCGACGGTAGACCCATCTGTACGATGGCCTCGTTCGTCGATGTCACTGAGATGCAGCTCTACCGCAAGGCCCTTGAGGAAGCAAACAAGAAGCTGGGCCTCCTCTCCTCGATCACGCGCCACGATGTCCTCAACCAGATCCATGTGATTCTCTCGTATGTGGAGCTCCTGAAGGATGAACTTCCTCCGCTTGAGCCGGCGAACACCTACCTTAAGGGAGTGGAGACCGCTGCCCGCACGATCCACGGGCAGATAAACTTCACCCGTGACTACCACCGGATTGGCGTCGAGGCACCGGTATGGCAGAAGGTAGCGGATGTATTCCAGGAGAACCGGTACGCCTGGGGGCCCGACACCCTGACAGTCAGGACGAATGTGGACGATGTCGAGATCTACGCCGACCCGATGCTCGAGAAGGTCTTCTACAACCTCCTGGACAATGCGGTCCGGCATGGCGGTGGCGTGACCACGGTTACGGTCACTTTCAGGGAAGAGGACGGGACGGGCGTCATCGTTGTGGAAGATGACGGCAAAGGTGTTCCCGAAGGCGAGAAAGAGCGGATATTCGAGCGGGGTGTGGGGAAGAACACGGGCTTCGGGCTCTTCCTGACCCGGGAGGTGCTGGGGCTGACGGGGATAACGATTCACGAGACCGGCAGTCAAGGAAAGGGGGCCCGGTTCGAACTGGTGGTGCCGCCAGGTGTCTGGCGCAGAGGGGCGGAGGCGCGGAAGTGAACGGGACCATGCAGGCCGCATGCATCTCCACGCAGGGGATATCTTTTATTTCGGCAGACCGAGGTTAGGATGTGAAGATCCCGCCCCCTGCTACTGTCCGGAGCCGCACCATATCAACCCCTGGCGGGGAGGTGACGGTCAGCATCATCCGTGAGGACTTTTCTCAGCTCTATCCCCGGATGGAGCGGTATATCGTTGAGGCGGTACGGGATGGTAAGGTGCTTGGGGCATTTCGGACGAACACCTACGAGTATTCGCCGGGCGTCGGTCTTACGGCAGCAGGGGCGGCACGCTCCCGGGCTGATGACTGGGAGGCGTATCTTGCGAAGGATGCGGCGGGGTTTGCAGAATACCATGCCCCCCGGGATCACTACCCGGTCCCTGAGGCCCCCGTCACCACTGTCGTCGTCATCCAGGGAAGCCCCCGGCCGGACGGTAACTGCGGCACCATCGCCGGGTGGGTGGCAGAGGCGGTGAAGGCACGGGACATGAGCGTGCAGGTACTCTACCTCGATGATCTGATTCTGCATCCCTGCATCGGCTGCTACCGCTGTTTCAACGAGGGTATCTGCACCTTCGAGGACGACATGGAGGGGATATACGACGCACTTGAGCATGCCTCGCTCCTCGTCGTCTGCTCGCCGGTCTACACAAATACGGTGCCGGCGGGGCTCAAGTCGGTGATGGACCGGTGCCAGGCCCTCCATGCCCGGCGGACGATTGCCGGAAAAAGACCCTCGAAACAAGGCCGCAGCGGGCTCTTCTTCAGCGTCGCCGGGCGGGTGGGGGACGAGAACTTCGCCGCCATCCTCCCGGTTGCAAAGGCGTTCTTCTCGCTGGCGGGCTACCAGCCCGGGGCCACTCTCTGCTTCGACGGGATGGATCATGTAGCCGGCATCCATGCCGTCGCCGGTGCACGGGAGCGTGTCGCCGGGGCGGTCGGTGCAGCCCTTGAGGGTTTGGCCCCATCGCTGCAGCAGGCCGGCGAAAAGCGGGAACAAAGGGGGTAACCGGCTCTCTTCTGTCTGCTGTCCGGGGAGATGAGGCCCCGTTTTAGCTAAATTAACGATAATAAAAAGAGGATTTCATTGAGGTGGGCAGAGGGGCACGTCAGAAGACGTGCACCGGGTCTGCCATGAAGGTAAGGTGGATGGTTTCGCCGACCGTGGCACCGACGGCGGCCCATCCCTGCCGGCTGACACCGGCGATGAAGGGGAGACCGCAGTCCACATGCACGACCACCATCATACCGTTGTCCACGATATCGGTGATGGTCCCCGCAAAGGAGTTGCGGGCTGATGTGGTGCAGGGCTCGCGCCCGATCATGATGTCCTCGGAGCGAATGGTGACAGTCGCCGGGCCTTCCGGATGAGGAGTGAGGGAACTGATAATCGTCTTCTTCCCGTCGGGGCGTGCAATGCTGACCCGGCTCAGCCCTCCTTCGGTGGTGCAGGTGCCGGAGAAGACGTTCCGGACTCCGACAAATTCTGCCACAAAAGACGATGTTGGATGGCGGAAGACCTCCTCAGGGGTGCCTGCCTGGACGATCTGTCCCTTGTTCATCACCGCGACACGGGTCGCAAGGGAAAAGACCTCGTCGAAGTTGTGGGTGATGTGGATGATCGTCGTCCTGAACTGCGCATGCAGGCTCCTGAGCTCCTGCCTGAGGCGCTCCCGCGTCTGACCGTCGAGAGCACTGAGCGGTTCGTCGAGCAGGAGGACAGCGGGTTCAAGGACGATGGCCCGTGAGATGGCGGCCCGCTGCTGTTCCCCTCCGGAGAGGGTGCCTGGGTAGCGGTGGAGCAGGTGCCCGATGCCGAAGATCCCGGCGACTTCAAGCACTTTTTTCCTCCGCTCCTCCGGCGGCACCTTCTGGTACTCAAGGCCGAACCCTATGTTCTGCTCCACGGTAAGGTGGGGAAAGAGCATGTAGTCCTGGTACACCATGGTCACGTTGCGTTCGCGCGGGGGGACGAAGGTGACATCCCTGCCGCCAATGGAGATACTGCCCGCATCCGGCGGGTAGATGCCGGCGATGGTCTCGAGGAGGATGGTCTTTCCGGCACCCGTGGGGCCGATGATGACGAAGTACTCGCCTTCGGCAATGTCGAGGGAGACATCATCGAGGAGGAATTCTCCCATATCCTTAGAGACGTTCTTAATTGATAGCATCACATTGCCCTCCTTTAGAATTTTGTCGAGCCCCCGTAGAGCTCGAATATGTAGAGCGACACGACGGATATTACGATCAGGATGATTGCCGCCGACAGCGCGAGTTCGAGTTCCCCGCAGGACATGTTCAGGAAGAGCGAGATAGGGAGCGTCTCGGTCTTCATCCGGGTGGCGCCTGCAATCATCAGTGCCGCACCGAACTCGCCGATCCCCTTCGCCCAGGTGATCACGGCACCAGCGAGAAAACCACTTCCCGCCATGGGAAGGGTCACGCGGCGGATCGCCTGCAGGTTGGTGCACCCGAGGGTGCAGGCGACGTATTCGTACCGCGGTGAGATGTCCGTGAAGGTGGAGCGCATGATGCGCAGCATGAAGGGGAGATTCACGAAGAACTGTGCGACGATGATCCCGAGCGGGCTGAAGACGAAGACCAGGCCGATGGAGGCGAGGGCGTCGCCGAATGCGGTCGTCCCGAAGAAGAGCAGGAGCGCCACACCGGCGACGAGCGGCGGCAGGGCAAGCGGGAGGTCGAGGATCATGCTGACAAAGCTCTTCCCGAAGAAGTTGTAGCGGGCAAGGGCATAGGCCGCCGGCACACCCACGGCGATGCAGAGCATGGTCGAGATGATCGAGGTGACGAGACTCAGGTAGATGGCAAACCGGATCTCCGGCGAGAGGAGCGACTCGATGACCGCCTGAGGGTCAGGTCGGGTGACAACGAGCAGCAGCAGGGAGATGATGAATGCGGTGATGACGAGGGCGATGGCAATCGTTGCCATCTTCACCCCGTTTCGCCGCAGATCACCTGTCACAAATTGGTCCTCCGCCGGTCCCTCAGCTGTTTTGGGGTTGCGTTCCATTCCCTGATGTCATCCAAATGGGTCCCGTCGACCCAACCGCTCGTCACTTCGGCCCGGTGGTCAAACTGGTAGACATAGGGTTTGATGTCCAGGAGCGGTGTCCCGTCGAGGATGTCGCACCCGCTGATCTCGAGGACATTCCCTCTGACCGCCTTTAGATCAACAATGGAGAGTCCGATCGGGTTCGGCCGGTTGAAGTGCCGGATGGAGAAGATTCCCCGCTCCTTCTCCCCGTCGAGGAAGGGTGCCTGCACGAGTGCATTGCCGGTTGCCCGGTGGAAGTGGTAGAGGAGGATGAGGTGGGAGAAGGACTCGATGTCCCTGAGCCCCTCTGCGAACTCCTCGAAGACCTCGATGGTCCCCGGTGCCGGGTTGAAGATTCCCTGGATGGGGGTGTCCTCGTGTCGTGTGTGTCCTGAGTAAATGACACCGATTGGGTGGTAGGTGATTTTCATATTTCTGATATCATTTCTTGTCATGCTTCGAATGCCTCATTTGGTTAGGTAATAGATCCCCGGCCCATCAGGATTCTTTTCACCCGTTTCTGCACCCGCCTCGGCCAAAATGGGCGGGGCTGTGCATCCCCGTATCCTTGCACCCGCAGGGAATGCCGCCGATGCGAGAAGATTGCACGCTGTACAAATGTGTCGAGGTATGTTTCATGCATATCATCCCGTAAAACAACAGGGAAAAAATGTGGGGTGATGGTATTCAGGCATCCCCGTACTTCGCATTGGGATAGGTTTCAAATCCGTATTCTTCGAAGATGGCAAGCCCTTCATCCGATGCGACGAAGTCAATGAATGCCTGTGCCTCTTCCGGGTTCTTTGAGAAGGTCAGGGTGCCGATGGGAACCACCTTGACAAATCCTTCGTCAATGGGAATGTCGATTTGCTCGAGGTCCGTGTTGACAAGGAGGTCTTCCCAGATAATTGCTGCATCGGCCTGGTCCATGCTCAGGTATACGAGCAGCTCATTGACGGTGCCGGACCGCACAACGATGTTGTCCTGGATGTCCTCCCAGTAGCCTGCCTTCTCCAGCATTGTTTTTGTCGCACTGCCGACGGCAGGGCCGGTCGGCTCGCCGATCGCGACGCGGACACCATCTTCTGTCAGGTCCTCAAGGGTGGTGATGTCCAGCGGATTGCCGGGAGCTACGGCAATTGCGAGGACATGATAGACGCAGGGGTTGCTTGCGGCGATGAATCCCTTCGATGCCGCAGAGTCGATGTACGATGTTGCGCCGGGCATGTAGACGTCCCCCGCCTGCAGGAGTTCAATCTGTGAAAGAAGCTGTGCAGACCCGCCGTAGGTGTACTGGATCTCCGTTCCTGTCCGCTCCAGGTAAATCCTGGCGATCTCCTCCATCGGTTCACGCATCCCGGCACCGCAGAAGACGACGAGGGACTCCCCGGATGCGGCCGGGGCTTCGGTTGCCGGCGTTCCGGTCGTTGACTCGCCTGTGCACCCGCAGATCATGCAGATACAGAGAAGTACGGCACAGACTGCTGCAATACCTATTAGTTTTTTACTCATATGGGTAAAATACAGTCAATAAGGATTAAACATTTTTGATCTAATGTCATGTCAAGTAAATTTGATTTATTTTATTTGGTGCACGATTGGGGATACCTGATGCAACGGTTTTCTGGTTAGCAGCTGTTTTTTGCAAAATCATTGATATCTTTCTTGGGTAATGGGAGGAACAGGGATCAAACGGCTCCTCCTCATCCTCCAGAACAGATGCCGGTGCAGGTCAAAAGGGGAATGAAAGCATGAATCAGAAAGTGGCGCTAAAAAAGTGGTTACCTGAAGATCCAGCCGAAAAGGCCGGTATCTTCCCTCTCCTCCCGGGCAACCTGCCGGAGGCGCAGCTGTTCCTGTTCGAGGAGGGCGACCTGTTCCCTGAGGATCTCGCGGGTTTCCGGATCGCAGTCCCCGCATTCCTCGATGAGGCGGTTCATCTCGGTGATGCGTTCCTGGTTGGCGACGGCCTCCTGCTGGAGCACCCCGGCTGCAGCGGCGTCACCGCCGAAGAGTGCCCGCATGATGGTATTCCTGTTCTGTATCTGCTCCTCCGCCCGGAGGGTGACCTGTGCCGAGGTGTTCACCTGCTCTGCGATGCCGAGCATCGCCTGGCTGCTGTTCCCCATGAGCGGAGCGGCGACGGTGAAGGCGTGCACGGCGAGACGGGCGGTATTCGCCTCACGGATCTGCTGGCCTTCACCGGCATTGATCAGCTGTTCGCGTTCGGCGATCATCTGCCGCAGCTCTGTAGCGTTGCAGGCGGTTCCCGGCGGGCAGGTCCGGGTCTGGTCCTGGTCCCTGGTCTGCTGCAGGACGCCTGCCTGTGACTGGTTCTGTATGCCCGGAGCATCTGCCGGCGGCTGCTGTGCACCCGCTACGTCGCTGCCGGGTGCGGGAGTGCTCTTTCCTGCCTGTATCGTCATGCCCGGTACATCGTCAGCGACTGCGGCCGCCGGCATGGTGATGAGCATGAGGATGACGAGGAGGGCTATGATGGTGTTTTTTTGTGAAGTCATATCAGTACAGTACCTCTCATCTCTTTCCGGATGGGACTGGATCCCGGTCCCTCAGAGTGGTAATAGTCCCCATCCGTAATAACCCCTTCATCTCCCGATGCAAAGGAAATAAATGAGACGATGCAGGGGGATTCCTTGCCGGGAGCCTCACAGCGCGTGCGAAAGAGGGAAAGCCCTGCCCGGGCATTGCCTCCCCGGCGGAGAATGCCGGTGGCTCAAAGACTTTTCTCATCGTTGATGTGATCCCTCACCGTCTTCTCTGTTCTGATGGTATTCCGGGATACCGACATATTGAAATAAGAAATTCCCCTATCACATGGCATGAAGATCATTGATGTTGCAGAGGTCCCGTCCGGTCCGAACCCTCACGGAGTGGACGCCAGAAAGATCTACGATACAGAGCATGCTCTCGCGGTGCATATCACCCTCAAGCCGGGCGAGTCCCTGAAACTGCACAAGACGCCGGTGGATGTCTTCTTCTATGTGCTTGAAGGCACCGGAATTGTTAGAATTGGCGATGAAGAAAGGGAGGTGGGCCCCGACCACCTGGTCGACAGCCCGGCAGCCGTTCCGCATCTCTGGAGAAACGAAAGCGACGGCGTCTTTCGGGTGCTCGTCATCAAGGTGCCCCGGCCGACGACGGAGACGAAACTGCTGTGATGAGATCTGAGGAATACCTGCCTGTTTCCTGAATGTCGTACCGCATATGTACAAATTGATATAGAGGGTGCACCTACACACTTTCATGAAACCGGTCTATATCAAAATCCCCCTCCCCGGGGACCATGAAGCCCTGTTCAACCTCAACCAGATCACCTCATTTATGGTCATCATGGAGGAAGGCGCCGGTGCCTCCGTCTATGGTACCCTCTACAACGGAGGCAATTATGAGAATGTCATCCTGAAGGAAGGGCTCTCCTCGAAAGACGAAGGCCGCACGTGGCTGAATGCAAAACTGGTGGAATGGGGTGCAGTGATCGTCGACCCTGCAGGCGAAGGAGTTGCCCCGGCAGAAGAATAAAGGGATTTTGACCGGATATTCGCTGCCATGCAAATACCCGGCCCCCGTCTCTGGACATCAGAGCGGTGCGTCCGTTTATCTACACTCTGCCGGTAAATAGGGGCAGAACCATAGGAGAAATACTCATGACCGAAGAGAAACGAAATGAACTGAAAGGCACAATCCTGCACCTGAAGGACCTGGTTGAGTACCAGGACGGGACGGTTGCCAGCAGGATGCTCATCAACAAACCTGTCGGCACGGTCACCCTCTTCTCGTTCGACGAGGACGAGGGCCTGAGCGAACACACTGCCCCCTTTGACGCTCTCGTCACCATCCTCGACGGGGAGTGCGAGGTCTGGCTAGATGGAGAGACACATCGGATGAAGGAAGGGGATACCATCATCTTCCCCGCCAATGCCCCTCACGCCCTTGCGGCGATAACGCGGTTCAAGATGATGCTGACAATGATCCGGGCCTGAGGGGGGAAATGGGCATGCCGGATGATAAGGAAGGGGATTACTGCACCGTCTGCGGGGGGATGGTTCCGAAAGGAAGCGATGTCATCATCATCCCGGTGGACGGCAGGGAAGTAGGGATAAACCAGCTCGCGTTCATCATCAAGGAGGTGGCAGCTCTGGGGCCCATGAGCGAAGCGAAGGTGAAAGAGGCGCTTCTCACCCGCGTGAAGGCGCTCAATTATGTCCCGACAAAAAAGGAAGCGGCCTACGCCGATGCTGTCTATGTGGCGTATCTCGGGTACCTGGAACAAGGAGAATAAATCGGCCTTCCTCCTTTCCGGCGTTTTGAACTGTTAGTCGATGGTGATGATCTCGACGGGGCATCCGTCTGCGGCGTCCCGGGCACAGTCGGCGAGATCGTCGGGGACATCACCATTCCCCCCTTCATCATCGGTTCGGTATTTTTTGACGATACGGCTCTGGTTGTCATCAGGGTCTTCTTCAAATACTTCGGGGCATGCTTCCCAGCACTGGGCGCACCCGGTGCACTCTTCACGTTCAATACGTACTTTCGTGGTCCTCATCTCCGTCAGTTTCGATGACGTCTGTACATCTCGCGGCATAAAAGTATCCCCACAGAAGTACGTGCCCGGGGCACTGCAACGGGCACCTGCTCTCATCCGTCCCGGGAAAAGGGTCCGGACCGCTCCCCCCGGTTCCCATCCGTATATGTACCTCATGTGAATAGATGGCTATGAAACCGGTGTTTATCGGCCTCTCCCCCAACCGTCAGAATGAGATATTTTTCAATCTGCAACAGTCCTCAACCTTTACCACCGAGGAGGTGCAGGGTATCCGGGGACTCTATGGTGTATATCTCGGTACCGAAGGAGAGTACGAGAAGATCCTTTTCAGGGAGGGATTTGTCGACGGGAGTGAGACCCGGCGCGCTGGATCCGGTTACACCTGAAGAAATGGGGCGCCGACGTGTTTACCAAGGAGATCTGAGAGGGAGTGGCGCTACTGACAACCGGAAACCACCTCCGGGAATAACAACGTGCACGCAGTAGTTGGGCAAAAAAGATGTGCTTTAGGTTGGATGGAGACACAATATGTCACTATCCCATGAATCCAGAAGCCAGTGAACAAATTGATGCAATTCTCGAGAAGAAGGAAGAGATCTGCGAGGGTCTCTTTGAACAGTTCGAAGAAACGCTTGGCGTGGTCCCCTTTATCCTGCCGATCCTCAGGGAACGGCCCGACTCGTTCGTCTTCAACGGGCTGGGCGACCTGTACACCTTCAACCCGGATAGCATGGACCGGTTAACGGCTGAACTGATTGCTGTCGCAGCTGCAGCGGCCACGGGGGCAGACGGATGCCTGAAGGTGCATATCGGCGCCGCCATGAAAGAGGGCGCCACCAGGGAACAAGTCCGCGACACCATCAGCATCGCAGCGCTCGTCGGCAAGACAGGCATTCTCGGGGGTGCCTTTCGCGTGATGAGAACCGCTCTCAGGGAGGACGAGTAACGGCGTCGACTTCATCCCGAATCCTGCAGGTGCTGTCGTGACCCGGTACCAGGACTCCGGCGTTCACCGGGGAGGGCCTCTTCCCATCCCCGGAAGTTTCGGATGTATCCGAAAAATCCGAAACTTCCCTTATTTTTTCAACAAAGCCGAAATTGTTTAGGATTGGCTTCATGCCGACCAAATGGCAGATAGTATAGATGACTATCATATGTTCCTGAATACAGTTTCCCCCGGGAGCCGTGTCTGTGTCACGGCAGTGGAAGGCGGCCATGGCATCCGGCAGAACCTTGCCCTGCGGGGCATTGCCGAAGGTGCCGTTATTACGGTGGTCTCATCGTCACACGGACCCGTGGTCGTCTGCGTGCAGGGAGGAACGCTTGCTCTCGGACGGGGCATGGCGGCAAAGGTCCGGGTCAGGAGGATGGAACCATGAAGAAACGGCTTTCCGACCTCGCACCGGATGAGACGGGCATCATAGAGGCCATTAAAGGCCCTGTACACGACCTGATGTGCCTGGGGCTCAGGGTTGGCAAGACCGTAAAAATGGTCACGAAACAGCCGGTAAAGGGGCCGGTGGTTGTTCTCTCCGGCGAGGTGGAGATCGCAATGGGCATCGGGACCGCACAAAGGGTGATGGTGATCGTCACCCCGCAGGAGGCATAGCGGCAATGGCGGCGAACGTGGGGGACGTGACGACGGTGCTTATGATCGGCAACCCGAACGTGGGAAAGAGTGCCCTGTTCAATAGGATGACCGGGGCAAACGCGGTCGTCTCGAACTACCCCGGCACGACGGTCGATTTTACGAAAGGGACTCTCATTGAGGGAAACCAGACCTATGTGATCATCGATGTGCCAGGCACCTACTCCCTCGAACCGAGGGATGCCGCAGAGGAAGTCGCGGTGCGGATGCTCCGGCACCACCCGGATGCAACCGTGATGATTGTACTCGATGCAACCCGGATCGAGCGGGGGCTCTACCTCGCCCTTGAGGTGATGGAGCTGGGCATGCCCTGCATCCTTGCGGTCAATATGATAGATGCCGCCCACGAGAAGCAGATCACGGTCGATACCGCCGAGCTCCAGCGTCTGCTGGGTGTACCGGTCATACCGACGACTGCCATCAGCGGCGAGGGGGTCCGCTCCCTTGCAGAGATGCTCCGCAAGGCACGGGTGGCCGATGTCATGGACATCTCCGGGCGGCTGAAGGGTGACCGTCCGGCAGCCGGAGGCCGTGCCTGTTTCGGCTGCGGCGGATGCGGGGGGCGCTGACGCCATGGTCCTGTCCTCAGATGCGCGGTGGGAGATGGTCGATGCCCTTGCGGCACGCACCGTCAGTCCCGGCAGTTATGAACCGTCGCTGGGCGATGTGGTGGGCGAGCTGACCGTCCGGCCGCTTACGGGCATCCCCGTCGCCCTTGCAGCACTCTATGCTTTCTGGAGCATCTTCACCTCCTTTGCGGGCACCCTGATGACCGACGGGTTCATGGTGAAGATCTTCGACGGCTACTGGCTCCCGTGGCTCCAGTCCGTCTGGCCCGACCCGGCGAGCTGGCACTACTTCATCTTCGTGGGGAACCCGCTTGCAGACAACAGCCTGGAGGCGTTCGGCGTGCTCACCTCGGGGTTCTTCGTGTCCATTGGCGTCGTGCTGCCGGCCGTCCTCATCTTCTATCTGACCATGACGATCCTTGAGGACTCGGGCTATCTGCCACGGCTTGCCATCCTGATGGACACCTTTCTCCACAAGATCGGGCTGCACGGCTATGCCATCGTGCCTGCCATACTCGGGCTGGGCTGCAATGTGCCGGCGGTGACCGCCACCCGCATCCTCGAAACGAAGAAGCAACGGTTCATCATGATGACGCTCCTTGCCCTCTTCATCCCCTGCGGGGCCCAGCTGGGCATCATGATGGCGGTGATCCCGGAGAGTGTGGGCATCGTCTTCCTCTGCCTTCTCATCGGGTTCGGCCTCTTTGGTTTTATCCTGAGCAGGCTGATCCCGGGGGAGAACCCGGAGATCCTCATAGACGTGCCGGCCTACCACTGGCCGGTGAAGGAGTATGTGGCCCAGAAACTCTGGAACCGGACGAAGGCGTTTCTCAGGGAAGCGATCCCCTTTGTGCTCTTCGGGATACTCCTGGTCAACCTCCTCTACCTGGGCGGGGTGATCCAGGCGCTCGCCGACCTCCTGGAACCGGTCTTTGTCGTCTGGTTCGGCGTGCCGAAAGAGACCGCCGGGCCGCTCATTGCGGCATTTCTAAGAAAAGACCTCGCCATCGCACAGCTCTCGAACATTCCGATGACCCCGTACCAGCTGATCGCCTCGGTGGTGCTGGTTACCATCTACTTCCCTTGTGTCGCCACCTTTGTGGTGATGCTCAAGGAGGGGTGGCGCGAGCTCCTGGCATCGATTGCGGTGCTTCTTACGGTGGTCTTCATCTACGGTGGCATGATTCACGGCATTGGTATCCTTTTGGGGGTTGCATAAATGAAGCACAACGGCAGGAATGCCACCATTCGGAGTACCGGCCCCGTAAGTGGGTCCAGTACCTTCTACAGTCTCTATATCGCCATCCTGGGCCTGGTGACCATCGGGTTCGGGTGCGCGGATATCTTTGTCTGGGCGGGCGCAAGCGACGGGTTTTCCTGGGGTATCGTTGCGATCTCCGGGGACGATTTCTTCCGCTGGGCCTGGGGCGGGGTGGTGATGGTCTGCGGCGGCCTCCTCCTCCTGAGCGGTGCCGCCCATGCGGCCACCTCGCTTCACCAGGCAGCAAAGGCAGCGGTCGGCGTCATTCTCGTCTGGGTGATCGCGGGAACGGACTTTCTTGCGATGCTCTGTGCGGCCATCCCGGCGGAGGCCTCCTCACCGGCATTCTTCAATACCCTGGACGGCTTTCTCGCAGGAGTTGCTCCCCCCTACACCCCAGCCCTTGTCATGTTCCCGTTCACCCTCGGGCTCATCCGGATCTTCAGGAGCGCAGTCCACCGGTAAGGAGCCAGGGTCACCCGCCGTCGCTACGACGGGGGAAGGGATGGCAGATCCCTGCTCCGGGCTGTGTTGCCGGGCAAGGTTCCGGCGACGGGAAGCAAATCCTTTTTGGAAGTTATGGTGCATATGAATCTGTGTATTCCCTCAGCAGGAAGGCGGAAGATTATCTCGAGGCGATTTTAAACGTTATTCTTGAGAAGGGCTATGCCCGGACGAAGGATGTGGCAGGGGTCCTTGAGGTGAGCCCCTCGAGTGTTGTGGAGATGTTTCGCAAGCTCGATGCCATGCACCTGGTCGAATACCGGAAATATGAGGGGGTGACCCTGACCGAAAAGGGCCGGGCGGTTGCCGAAGTGATCAAATTCCGCCACGACACCCTGAAGCGCCTCTTTCTCCTGCTTGGCGTCCCCGAAAGCGTGGCGGACGAAGATGCCTGCCTGATGGAGCATGAGCTCTCCGAAGAGTCGATACGCCAGATACGGCTCTTTGTGGATTTCCTGGATTCGGGGGGCGTATCCGTGGATATCAGCAAGGCGTTTGCTGCCTTCTGCCGGGCAGGTACCGGTGGGAAGGACGTAAAATAAGGGATGTAAAATAAGATATGCGGTGCATCCTGCCCAGTCCGCTCGTTTTTAGCATAGCCGGTCATATGCCGGGAAGAGGCGGCCTTTGGGGACGGACTATTTCCGTGGAAAACGACGTTTCCGGGCGACTCTCCCCGCTGTTAATGCGTCCACTCGATGATGGGAATATCAGGACCCACTGCCTTGATGACGGCGTCGCGCATGTTCGCATAGTGGGGGCAGGGATAGCCGATGGGGTTTCCTCTGCTGATACAGGAGGCAAAGACCAGTGCTTCGGCGCCCCGCTGGATGAGCATCTTTGCGCGCGGAATAGCCCGCTTACCGGGGCATCCGCCGCAGGTTACAAACCCGACAATCTCGACAGGTCCGGTTTCGGCAAATGCCCCTTTCCCTTCTCTTGTTACGATGAAGTCCGTTGTCCCCGGACAGATGTCCTCGGTCATGAGGCAGCGTATGATGCCAACTTTCATGATAATCATTGCATCGTTATGATCCAGGTACCATTAAGTACGTTCACGGGAGAAGGTTCAGGTGCTTCCATCGGGTTGTACCGGTGGACAGGTTAATGGTGTAGTACCGGTTACCTCTATCCAACATGGGATTTTCGTATCTGTTTGGTCCCGTCCCTTCCCGGCGTCTCGGCGTCTCTCTCGGAATTGACCTGGTGCCCCTCAAGACCTGCAGCTACAACTGCGTCTACTGCGAGTGCGGGAAGACCACTGACCTGACAGTGGAGCGAAAGGAGTATTTTCCGACGGCGGAGATCATCCGTGAGCTGGACGAGTATCTCGCTACCCGTCCCAACCTCGATTTCATCACCTTTGCCGGATCGGGAGAACCGACGCTTCACACGGGCCTGGGAGAAATTGCCCGGCATATACGGCAGATATACCCCGAATACCGGATGGCGCTTCTGACAAACGGAAGCCTCCTTCCCGACCCTGAGGTACGGTGCGAGGTCGCTGACATCCATGTGGTGATCCCCTCCCTTGACGCTGCCTCCGAACGGGTCTTTAAAAAGATCGACCGGCCTTACCCATCGCTCTCCGCAGCGGCGATCATCGACGGGCTGGTGGCGCTGAAACAGGAGCATCCGGGAGAGGTATGGCTCGAGATCTTCGTGATCCCCGGGGTCAATGACACGGATGAGGAGCTCGCCCTCCTTGCAGATGCGGTGCGGCGGATCGCGCCCGACCTGGTTCAGCTCAACGGCCTCGACCGCCCCGGCATCGCCGACTGGGTCCGTGCCCCTACGGAGGCGGAGATGATGCGGGTACGTGACCGGCTCGGCTACCCTGCCACGGAGATCGTAAAAAGCCCGACCACCCGCACGGACATCCCTTCCTTCTCGCAGGACACCATGGAATCGATCCTGCTGATTATCCGTCGGCGGCCATCGACGGTCGAGGAACTTGCCAGGATCTGCGGTCTGCACCCGAACGAGATCCGCAAGTATACGGACACCCTTGCCACCGAGGGGCTGATCGCGGAGCGTTTCGAGGAACGCGGCGTCTTCTACGTCAGCGTGTAGGCGTGCACCGCTCATGCGTTCAAAACGGGTGACGGACAGTCTGAAATCACTTATTTTTTCATAATGGCGATAATTTTCGAAGTCAAGGCAAGATTAATTGCAGTATTCGCCGATGATATTGGTGTGATCCGGGATGAGCGGATATTCACTACCCACCCTTGCCCTTCTCCTCGCAACCGTGGCTGCGGTTTGTGTCTGTGGCTGCCTCGGGGAGCCGGAGCCCTCCACCGTGAGCGGTGCCGGGACGGTACAGTACATCGATCTTGAAGGCGGCTTTTTCGGTATCGTCACGGATGACGGCGCCCGGTATCTGCCGCTCAACCTGCCGGAGGAATTCAGTGAGGACGGGCTTGCGATAGAATATACCGGAATCGTCCGGGAGGATGTGGTGACCATCCAGCAGTGGGGCACCCCCCTCGAACTCACCGGGATCTCGGCGGACGGCATGGCGATGAAGATGATTTCGCCCGGAAACTGAAGTATTCCTATTTTTCATACGTCGTGGCGTGGCGTTGCCGCAGTTTTTCCCTATTTCAGCCGCCCCTGGGCTCAGGGGGGCGGCAGCAGACACTGGGCCATGGCTGTTTCTCTTTTTCTTCCTCTCCTCCCAGGGCGAGCACGACGTCCTGCCGGCTTCCTGTGCGGTAGATAGTCACCCCCTTGAGACGGCATTCCCAGGCGAGGATGACAGCGGCGGCGACATCCTCCCTGGTCGCTGTTTCCGGCATGTTGATGGTCTTGGAGATGGAGGCATGGACGTGCTCCTGGAAGGCCGCCTGCATTTTTATGTGGTCCTCCCAGCCGATGTCGAGGGCTGCCTTGTAGAGGCGGCGGAATGAGGCGGGAAGCCAGGCAATATCCTGTACGGTGCCCGTTGTCCTGACATGGCGTATCACCTCCCGTATACGGCGGTCCGCCTCGCCGGCGGTGGGGCAAAGCGTACGGACGGTGGTGTCGAGTTCCCGGGCGAAGAGAGGGTGCAGCATCTCGAAGGTCGCATCGACGGTCCTTCTTCTCGTGTAGGCAAAGGAATAGAGCGGTTCAATGCCACCGGAACAGCCGGCAAGAAGGGAGATGCTCCCGGTCGGGGCGATGGAGGTGAGCGCCGCGTTTCGCACCGTCTGCGGCTCCCAGATGCTCCCCTTCCAGGCGGGGAAGGGGCCGTTCTCCCGTGCGAGTTCATGCGATGCTGCCACCGCCGTCCGGGTGAGCGTCTCCATAAGCGAGCGACAGAGCTCCCGTGCCTCTTCGGTATCATAAGGGAGCCCCAGCATCAGGAGGGCGTCATGGACTCCCATCACCCCCAGCCCGATCTTTCTCGTCCGGTGCGTCGCCTCCTCGATGGCCGGGATGGGATACCGGTTCACGTCGACGACCCGGTCGAGGAAGCGGACTGCGATGGTGATGGTCCGCCGGAAGGCCGCTTCATCGACCTTACCGTCTTCCACGAACTGGGCAAGGTTGACCGACCCGAGGACGCAGCTTTCGAAGGGGAGGAGCGGCTGTTCCCCGCAGGGGTTGGTGGCTTCAATAGGCCCCAGCCGGGGAGTGGGGTTGTGGCGGTTGATCTCGCCGGAAAAGAGGACGCCTGGTTCGCCGTTCGTCCATATCCCGTCTACAAGGGCGTCCCAGATGGCTCCTGCCGTCACCTCCTTTCCGGTACACGGGTGCGTGAGCCACACCTCGTCCGTGCGTCCTTCGGTGATCCATCGCATGAAAGTGTCGTCTGCCATCACCGAGATGTTGAAGTTCGCAAGCTCGCCCTCGGTCTGCTTCGAGCAGATGAACTCGAGGATGTCCGGGTGGCCGACGTTGAGGATACCGATGTTCGCTCCCCGTCGCCGCCCCCCCTGGCGGATTACTTCGGTCGCCTCGTTGAAGATCCGCATGAACGAGACCGGGCCCGAGGCGACCCCTTCGCTCAGACGGACGGGTGACGCCTTGGGGCGTATGGTAGAGAAGTTATAGCCTGTTCCGCCGCCGCTCTGGTGAATAAGCGCTCCCCACTTCAGGGCATCGAAGATTTCGGGTATGGAGTCGCCGACGTAGAGGGTGAAGCATGCAGCAAGCTGGCCGAGTTCGGTCCCTGCGTTCATCAGGGTGGGGGAGTTAGGGAGAAAGCGCAGGCTGAGCATCTCCTGAAAAAACGTCTCCGTCTCCTCGTCGGTTCTCCCGAGGGCCGTGGCGACCCGCCGGCAGACGTCCCCGAAGCTCCGCTCTCCGTCGCGGAGGTAGCGGGCGGCGAGGATGCTCTCGGCGATGCTCCCGGTCATGGTCCTTCGGCGTTTACCCCTTCTTTGCCGTTCTCAGGGCCTGTACGCCCTCGGCAAGTGCCGCGGCACAGTCGGGAACCGGGGCCCGGTTGGGAAAGACGTATGACTTTCGTGCCGGGATGCCCGCCTGCCCGAGGGCCTCCTTGACGGGCGTGGTCGCCCTGCCGGCGTGCCGGAAGCAGGTGGCAAAGACGATGGCCTCGCAGCCTTCCGTTGCGCCCCGGAGTTCGGCGATCGCACGGTTGATCACCGGGGTCGGGTGCTGTGACCAGACCGGGGTGCCGACGATGATCAGGCCATAGGGGGAGATGTCGATCTCCTCGGGGATGATCGGCTCCTTCAACCCGAGCGCCGCCATCTCGCCTCCCCTGAGATATTTTCCCGCCCTGCCGAAGGGGTATTTCGGCTTCACTTCAATGAGCGTCGCCCCGATTAGATCCGCGGCCCTGCGGGCGATGGCCCGGGTGTGGCCGGTCTCGGAGTGGTAGATGATTACGACCGCGTCCTTCTCCCCGGCGGCACCCGCGTCCGTCGGCCCGGGGGGTGATGTGTCGGTATCCGGTGTCATGATGTGTCCTCACCCCTTCTTCAGCACGCCGGGATATATAAAGGATCGCCGGCGAAATGAGGGGGGGCGGGGTAGAAATAACAATTGGATCAACGCCGCGGGTGGCGGCCTGCCGATGTCCCGGCCCGACCGGTGCGTGCTATTACCGGACCTTTTTGTACAGGGCTGCGGCGGCGCCCGCCAGTTCATAGCCGCGGTAGGTGATCCGGTATTCGCTTCGGTCGCCCTTCTGGTGGATGATGCCGCTCTTGATGAGTTTGTCGAGGTGGAAGAGGAGGTTGCCGCCCCGCAGCCCGGTCAGCTTCGAGAGATCGGTGAAGGTCTTTCCGCCAGCATAGCAGGCCTTGAGCACCTGGAGCCGGACCGGACTTCCGAGTGCATCGCTGAAGAGGGCGGCGGCCTCCTCCTCGGGGAGGGAACGGACGGCGGCACCGGTGTCCGGCTCCTCGCTATACACCCCGATCGCTTCGAGAAGCCTGAGCTGCTGACCCATCTGGTTCTCGGTCTCGCGAAAGCAGGAGGCGCACCGGTCAAATGCCGCATGGGCTTTCATGGTCTCCATCTTTGTGCGGATGGCCCCGATATCCTCCGGCGAGAGGTCGCCCGAGCGGATGCTCTCGAGGATCGACTCGAAGACTCTCCCAAAGGCGGGGCGGCACTTCTCCCACATCGGGCAGTCCCCCGCCTCCTTTTCGATGGCGTCGCACCCTGATACCCGGTAGCCGGCTGCAACCGCATCGGCGCAGCTGTTCCTGAACTCCGCGAGGAGCGGGGTCTCCTGCAGACGGGGGGGCTGCCCTGCATAGCGGTTCAGATCGGACCGGAGGGCGGTAATCTCGGATTTGAGCTCGCGGAGCTCATCGGAAGGCAACTGGTTCTGTTCCATCTCATCTCACCGTGCGGACAGCCGGGTCAGAAATCTGTACCGGGCCGGCGTTTTGTATATTTTACTGACGGTTTGGTATATAATTATATGCGACAACCGAATATGTGGTGAAAACCATGGTAGCACTCACAGAAGAGATGAAAGCCGCATTTGCGACAATAAAGGCATTCCCGGTCGCCACCGCCTCGAAGGATGGATGGCCGAACGTGGTCCCCATCGGGTTCGTGGAACTCGTCGACGACGAGATCATCTGGCTTGCGGACAACTTCATGAAGAAGACGCTTGCAAACGTCCGGGAGAACCCGAAGGTTGCCATCTATGTATGGGGACCGGAGACGAAGGGCTGCTTCCAGATCAAGGGAGATGTCGAGCTGAAGACCGAGGGACCGGAGTTTGTGAAGATGCAGGAGACCGTCCGGGCGAAGATGGCCCAGGCACCTGCAAAGGGCCTGATGATCGTAAAGATCCGTGAGGTCTACACCTGCGCCCCCGGCCCGAATGCAGGGGACAAACTCCTCTGATCCATTTTTGGATGTTCCCATACGCCATTTATCAACTGAAAACGGAGGAGAAACCATGAGCATAACATCGATATTCTATTCATATTCCGGGATCACCGGGGGAATCGCGCAGCAGATACACGATGCCTGCGGGGGCGAACTTGTTGAGGTGAAACCCGTAAAGCCCTACTCAAAGATCACCGCCTTCTCGCTGGGATGCCGCCGGGCAATGAAGGGAGAGTGCGACGAGATAAAGCCGGCATCCATCGACGTTTCCGGATCTGACATTGTCGTTATCGGCACTCCTGTCTGGGCGCATCGGGCCGTCCCTCCTGTCAACGCGGCAGTAGAGGCACTTACAGGATGCGGGGGAAAAACCGCCATACTATTTGCGACCTGCAAGGGGCAACCAAAGGACACGCTCCCGCTTCTCGCAGAAGCGCTGGCAGCAAAGGATGTGCGGATCGCAGGAGAGTTTGTGCTGGATAAAAATGATGTACAGGACCAGGGTAAGATTGATGCCCTAATCGCTGCAGTAAAATCTGCCGATGGCGGTGTATGAAGACCTCTCTCTCATCGCTACCAGTACCGGCAACACATCCGGGGCGGCCTGTCGCAGGCTAACCGGGGGGCACTTACCCCTGTGGATCGCCATAAATCTCCGTATATTTCTGTTGACACGTGAGCACCATCATCAACCGCATCCTCGCGGGGCCTGACTGCTGCCGGCACCAGTTTCGAACGCAGGGAATAGAGTCCATGATTATGCGATTACGTATCGAGCCACCTTGCCCAAAATGGGGACGCCCCCTTCGGACAGCGGTGATAAGAAGGGCCATCTAAAATGACCGCCGTATCTCTTTACATGAACGCCGGCAGGTTCAGGGCATACGCTGATCTCCTGCGGATCCATTTCTCCTTTGCCTGGCCCCTTCTCTTCTGCTCGGGAACGGTCCTGGCATTCGCGGCGTATGGCGGGTTTTCGTGGACGTATCTCCTCACCGCTGCCCTCATCGGCTTCTTCGGCTTCGAGGCCGGGATGGTCCTCAACGACTACGTGGACCGCATCTATGACACGAAGGACGTCGAAGGGGGGATGACCCGGTACTGGCGGGTCTTCGGGACCCGGCCCATTGCAGAAGGCCTCATTCGGGCCCGCCATGCCCTCCTTCTCTTTGCCGTCCTCGCCCTTGCGTCCCTTGCCCTCATTCTCACGCTCCCCTATCCGCACTCCCTCTTCGTTGCCCTCATCATGGGATACAGCTACGGGATTGAGGTATTCTACCAGGTGAAGAAGCGGTCCCAGTCGATTCCGGTCGCCCAGCTGGTGGGACGGACCGACTTTGCCCTCTTCCCCGTCGCCGGGTACCTCGCCGCCGGGATGCCGGATACAACGGCGTTCCTCTACTTCCTTTTCTTCTACCCGTATGCCCTTGCCCACCTGGCGGCGAACGACCTTGCAGATCTGAGAAACGACCTTGCACGGGGGATGAAGACGATGCCGGTGCTGTATGGAGAGCGGGGCACAGTCATCATGATTGCCGGGTGCACTGTCCTGCATGGTATAATGGCGGTCTTTTTCGCTGGAGCACTCGTCCCGGTGGCACAGGCGGCGCTCATTGCCGGGTTTTTTCTCCTTGCTCTCGCAACTGCACTTATCCTCCGGGGCGGAGGAACGCCTGAGGCGGGGATGCGGACGCTGCCGCTCTTCCATGTCGCGATGGTGGTGTACGCCGGAGGTATTCTCCTCGGATTCTTTGTATAAGAATTCTCCCTATCATGGAGCCGGATTGGGAAATGCTTCGATGGCCGGCCTGCCGGAGCAGGATGATCGCATACTGGACTCGGGGATTTCCGGGGTTTTTGGCCACAGCAGGGACTTCCGGTGCAAGCTCCACAGGCTGGCGCGTATCCTTCTGTTTTCAGGTGTTTGAAGCGAAAGTCGCGTGAGAACATTCACCTATATATTTATTCCTGTCGTAAGAATTGGTGTCAAAAATAAATATCACGATCTCAAATGATTTCTCACTCAGGATATGGGTGGATGGCACTTTCCGTTCGAACCTGTCGTTATTATCCGGCAATCCTGCAGCACATGGGATGAAGGGTATGTAGGAGAATCCCGGCGATATATGGGGAATGGTATCACCGGCAGAGTGTTCTCCGGCATATTCTGAATAGATGGATGGTTCTCTCGTGGGTGCAAAAAGAAATGGTGGGGAGTACCGGCATGACCGTCATACACGCCAATTGAGAGGTATTATCCAGGGAAGTTCCATACCTGGGCTTAGAAGGCCCCCTTATCCTCATAGTCCTCGCATGATCAAATCTTTTACCTTCCCTTTCTTTGGATGATCCGGGAATACCATTGTCTGTTCCGGATCGTGGAGAAAATATTCTGTGCAGATATCCTGTACTACCCGGTCGACCTGGTCCTTGAATCGGTGTTGGAATACCAGCGGTTTTCCACCATCCACCGATTATCCCCTCCCCGGATATCCCTCTCCCTCCTCCTACCAGAGGTATGCAAGCATGGTCACGAAGACGATCATGATTACAACCCGCAGGCCTGTGGAGAGAATCTGGATCTCCGCCCCCGCCCGTGGCCCGAAGATCGCAGCATAAGAGGAGCCGTACCAGCGTATGCCGCGGGTGACGCTCGTAAGGATGTTACCCACCAGAAGGGTGATGACGATCTCCTGCGGAGTGAGCGTTCCTGCCGAAAGGAGGGTCGAGGCGACACTGGCGCCCGCGATGAACGAGCCAAACTGCGCGGCGATGATGGCAAACCCTGCCGGAGGCACCGGGAACCATGCGCCGAAGCCCTGCATTACATCAGCGACGATATCAAAGAACCCGAGCGTGATGAGGACGGCGACGATGATTATTGTGGGGATGCTGATCATGAGAATGTGGCGAAGCGAGTCCCAGGAGGATACAAGGGCGGTCTGCACCCCGTCTCTCCATGGCTTGCGGGGCTGCGGGCCGGTCGTCTCCGCCGCCTGCTCCTCCACGGGTCGAGGGAGGATTCGCCTGCCGGCGATCATGATAATTCCCGTCTTGATGATACCGACCAGAACCAGTAGGGCAAAGTAGACGAATCCTGTCAGGCCGAGGAGGGGGATGTACACCGGCAGAAGATAGCGCCAGTGCATCATCACATTGGGAAACGAGTTTATCAGGGCGGCGATCACCATCTCATGGCGGGAGATTGTTCCTTCCCGCTGGTACTTCGCCAGCATCGCGTTCGCCGCTTTCGGGGAGATAAACGCCATCATGAAGGAGATGCCGCATTCTTTATGGAGGTTGGAGAAGGTGGTCAGCGGCCGGGAGAAACGGGAGATGCGTTCGGTCGCATTGAACGAGAGGATCAGCTCCGCTGCAACGACACCTGCCACCATCATCGGGATGGTGTACATGAGAAGATCAATGGCGAGGAGAGCGGTCTTTAGGGCAAATGTGTTCATGGGGTAGACACCGCGGTCCTGCCGGACCGATTGTTCTTCATTTAGCCCCTGCCTTCTTCTTTTTTTGCTGCAAATGACAGGAGAGCATTTGTACGGAAAGAAATGCAGGATATCCTGCCCTTCTGCACATTGTCTCAGCGGTCATCGCGGAAAGGTTCGGTGGCATCCGTGATGACATCGATGGAGGGGCATAGGGTTTGATGTCGAGGACGGGGGGGCGTCACCGCGGTCCCGGTATGCCCGGTATGGGGAGGTGACGATGCCGATTGGATGTACTTTTTCGGTCTTCATTGGGTTCCCTCTGTGACGGGTGATGGGCAGGAGGTGGAGATGCCGCACCCCGTTTTTATAACAACGTTACCTTTCATACTAATTCTTACAATCTTGCATTATTGGATTACGGGCTCCGGGCTGGCGACCTTACTTACCCGTAGATAAGGAGAATACGCCTCCCCCCTCCTCCACCTCTCCCCTCCGGACGAGATCGGCACAGATATCCGCAAGCAGCCCTGGGCCCACGGAGATGGTGAAACGCTTGCTCAGAGCCCCGGTAATCTCCTCCGCAGTGGCGGGGCCGGCATCAAGCACGCGGAGGACAAAACCCGAAGCGTCCTCGTAGACCGCCCACGGGTAGATGATCCATCGCCAGGCGGTTACCAGCTCGGCAAAGTAGTCGGGTACGAACCCGGAGCACCCCTTGTGCTGGAGGACGGCAGTGCGCACCTCGGCGGGGTGAAATCCCTTCAGGTACCGTGCGGCCACTGAAAGGGTGTCCCCGGTGTCCGTCACGTCATCAACGACGAGGACCCGTTTTCCCGTGATGTCAACTGCGAGGGGAAAGCGGACAATTGTCTGTGGCTTCTTTGCAGCAGCGACCCCCCAGTGCTCGATTTTAATGCTGGTGAGCAGATCCAGCAGAAGGACGTCGCAGACAACCCTGGCCGGCACATACCCGCCCCTTCCTATGGCGACCACGATCTCCGGCTGGTATCCGGAGGTGCGGACGGCACGTCCGAGATCTGTTGCAAGCTCGGCTGAGCGGTTCCAGGTGACGAGTTCGCAGGGGAAGGAGTCGGGCATCATTGAGGAGGATATGGCGCGGGGGGTGAAAAGGGATGTGGTGAGGAGGGTGACAGGAGAAATACATGTATCTGGCGATGGGCAGTACCAGTACCTTTGGATGCAGGTATAGGCCTGCTAAAAATGGGGTTACTTATATTGGCGATACCGATGCAGGCGGGTCAAAAGACGGGCACGTCTCCCTCTCCCTGCGTAGTGCGTCGCTGCCATAGGTACCCGCTGAAGTAAATGTGGCACAAGCCGGTTCGCCTTTGCTGCGGTGATACCTGCAGGCGTGAAGGGAGAGGCGGCTCTCAGTCTCCTCCCGGTGATATGATCGCCGGTTTGATGGTGTCTTCCGGAGCATGACCGGCGATGACCGGCGGGAAATACCCGTCTCCCGGTTGTCTTTCGCACCTAAGATTCAGAATTCCTCCAGAATTCCATACCCAAAGGAACGGAGGGTTTCACCTGCCTTCTGTTCCGGATTGGTGCCGAGATGCAGGCCATACTTTTCCAGGAACCGTTCGGCGGTGTTTCTGCTTATCATGTGGATGCTTTCCTGTTCATTCGGGATGTAGGTCCAACGGTAAATGTAGTAGATGTCCGGTTCACCCGCACGAGTCTTCACAAATAGATCCTTCCCGCGTTTGTACCGGTGATCCTTCACTGACTCTGGCCTTGCGGCGAGGAAAACGTTGGTGTCGTTCTCCGTATCAAGAACGATATCAGGTCCTCCAAATTCAAGTGTTCTTTGCATTTTATCTCATCTCCTTTTGCGTATGCATCCCTTGACCGGGAAGGGAGGTCGTATGTCGTGGGTGCAGGACCTGCACGCCGGAGACCATCCTGCCGGGGATGGGCCCCCTGCGTTCTCCCGGCACTCTGCACTACAGCATCAACACATAAAAATCTTATGTTTTTTCATATTAATTAATATTAAAATTTATAAAAGTAATAAATAATTTTTATTACGGTAGAATAGTGCTTCCATTCCCTTCCGGTCCTCACCACTCTACTGTTGAGAAATTCAATATCCCACAGCAATCCGGGCCCTGGTGATTTGTGGGAATGCCTCCGGGGCAGCTTAAGAAACCCTGTTGAGAATAGTCTTCATCCGGTGGTGATCGTCTTTTCGGGTTTTTCCTACCCTGAATGACGATGGGAGCTGATGGGGTCACAGGAACATGGGAAAGAGAGGAAGGAAAAGCGAATCGAAGAAAATGAAGATCCGAATCATATTTCTTAAAAGCGCCGAGAGGGAGATTTGAACTCCCGTGGTGCCAAGCACCAGAGGCTTTCGAGGCCCCCGCCTTGCCGGACTAGACTATCTCGGCACAAAAGATGCCCTGGCAGAGCATAAAATGTGGATATATCTATTTCTGCTGGTCAGGTATAATTGTTGTGAATAGGGCGAAGGATGCTCCGTTCATTACGGGGATATGCACAGGTGGAGCATCTGGATCAACGTTTTGTGCGTTATATCGTGATCCGTCTATCCAAAGCGTTCCCCGGGCACAAACAAAGAAAAGAGCATGGCACCAAAACCCTGAAACTGAGCACACCAATGGTTCGGCTCGGTACAGTCCTGCAGATGACACCCGCAAGGTACTAACGTTCACCTCTCTCATATGATGGTAGAGAGACGTTATTCCATGCCGATACTTTTACTGCATTTTGTCAAGGAAGGTGAGATTGTCGAGACCGAATACGAAGAGGGGGACGCCTACCAGGATGTGCTCTTTCGCCTCTGCGTCATCCCCGATACGGTCATCCTCCTGCGGGATGGGAGGAGTATTCCCGAGGATGCCCCGGTGGAGGGCGATGTCGTCACCGTGATGGCCACGGCCTCACGAGGATAAAAAAGGGGGAGATTTCTTTCCCAGCCATCTACGGGTACCCGGATTCTCTTACCTGTGGCTGAGGGCCTGTTTTTAGTTCTGCCCTTCGCCGGGAATGGCGTTTCTGAAGGTGATATCTACATGCGGATACGGGATCTCGATGCCTGCTGCAATCAGTTCCGCGTGCAGCGAGTGCAGCAGATCCGCCCTCACACCGTAGTAGTTGGGGGTCTTTGTCCAGCACCGCAGCGTAAAGTTCACGGAGGAGTCTGCCATCTCCGCGAAGATGACGGCAGGTTCCGGGGTTTCCAGGACGTCCGGGTGGCTGGCGGCGATGCCAAGGGCTATACGGGCCACTTCGCCCATATCCGACTCGTAGCCTACCGAGAATGACTGGTCGATGCGCCGTTCCGGATTTCTCGTGTAGTTGATGATCGAGTCGTTCCATACCTGACCGTTGGGAATGGTAATTATGTTGCTTCCCGAGGCGGTGATCTGGGTAGCCATGATGCCGATTTCCTGGACGATCCCCCAGTGGCCGGCGATGGTGACCTCCTCCCCCTTATCGAAGAGATTCATGGAAGCAATCCATATGCCTGCGGCGAAGTTGTTGACGGAATCTTTCATCCCGAAGGCGACAACAAGACCAATGATCGCGGAGAGACCGAGGACGATGCCATTGACATCCACACCGAGGAAACTTACGGCGATCAGAATGACAATGATATAGAGGAGTACCGAGACGATACGCCCGAGGAGTCCTGTTGCAACTTCGTTCAGGCGGCCCTGCTTACGAAGGATGCGTTCCATCCATCCTACGATGAGCTTTGCAACGAGGTAGCCTATCACCAGCGCCAGCACGGCAAAGAGCAGCGATTCCGGGGTGATATTCAGGGAAAAGTTCATTCCTGACGCACCGGTCGCATCGCCGGTGCTTCCTGTAAAAATCTGCATACTATTCACCTTTATTTCCTGCAACCCTGAGGGGAACAGCAGACCGGGGTGCATCCACCTGGTCTTATTACAAATAAATAAGTGAGATTATAAAGGGGTTTCCCCGGCAGGAGAGAACGGGTTTGATTGTTTGTGTCTGTGATATGCATGGGATTTAGCAATCATTAGTGATTGGCAGTTACTATATTTTGAAATAAGTCTATATGACTGTTATTGTAAGCAAAATCTGACAAATAAGAATATTAATAAAATAAAATAATACAGAATGATCAACTGAACGATTACTCATGAAGTTACCCTATAAAAATTTATGTCAATTTTAATGATCGGACTCACTCAGGGGATTTCACTGAACGATATATATTTAACTGGATGTGCAGAATATCTAACTGGATGAACGATAAACGAAACGGGCATCTCAGCGGCATCGACAATATTACTGTTGCTCTGGGGATCTGCTTCATTATCTCCTGTGTCATCTATGTAACAGGGTGTTTTGCCAACTAAGGCGAAGAGGGAACCCAATCTCTCCTTATCAGTGGATTTACCGCTGTTTTCACAAATTTTTCCGCCACGTGCCTTCTGTAATTTCCCTTCTGTAATTTCCTATGGTGATCTCCGGAAGGGTATCCTGCTCTCGAGTACGTTTCATGGTTATTTCATTCCCCCCATGGACGAACAACAATCTGTGCTGTAATGTATCGTCCCCGGGGGGTTTGCCTTCTTAAAAATGAGGATACCCCCGGTGGATATATGGCATGGAGACCCTGGCGACGCAGGCTATCGGAAAGGGATGGTGATCAGGTGCTAAAAAAGGGAACGCGAAAAAATAATGAGATGGTAAAAATCGGCGGTGTCGGCCGGATTATTCCTCCTGTGCCTTCTTTTCTGGCTTGGGGGGTGCGGGCGGCCCCTGGTAAAGGTCGACAAAGGGCGGCTTTGCAACGGATTTCTTGTATTCGGGCACGATCGAAAGGCACGACTTCGGGCAGATGTCGACACACTGAGCACAGATGATGCAGCGAAGGCGGTCGACCTGCCAGGTACGGTCTTCCTTCGAGACGACGATGGCCTCCGCGGGGCAGTGGCGGGAACAGAGGCCGCAGTAGATGCAGTCCTCTATGGTTATGGTCAGCATTCCGCGGGAACGCTCGAATTGTTTTGCGGGTTTTACAGGATACATCAGGGTCGCCGGCTTTGCGATGACGTTTGCAAGCGCCCTCTTGGTCATTGCGAAAAGTCCCATCTTATCTCACCTCTCCATGCATCCGATACACGGGTCGATCGTCAGGACAATGATCGGAACATCTGCGAGTTCGGCACCGGCAAGCATCTTTACCAACGGTGGGATGTTGGCAATGGTCGGCGTCCGGACCCGGTGCCGGACAAGATGCTTTGTCCCGTTGCCCTTCACGTAGTGGAGGACTTCTCCGCGGGGCTGTTCGGTGAAGACGAAGGCCTCACCATCGGGTCCACCCTTTATCTTGCCCACATCGACCGGACCGTCGGGCATATCCCTGACGGCCGCATGGACGAGGTCGGCAGCAGCCATCAGTTCCTTTGCCCTGACGATACAGCGGGCCAGACAGTCGCCCTCCTTCTCTACGACAGGTTTGAACCCGAGTTCGCCATAGGCGGAGTAGCCGGTGCAGCGGGCATCGAGCGCGAGGTCAGAACCGCGTGCGGTCGGGCCGACGGCGCCGAGCTCCCACATCTCTTCTTTCGAAAGTACCCCGATACCACGCATCCGGTGACGGACCGAGGAGTCGTGGGAGAAGATCTTGCACAGCTCCTCCATCCGGGGAGTGATCTCCTTCAGGTGATCGCTCATCTGCCCGAGCATTTCGTCAGGGACATCCTTTCTGATGCCGCCGACGGTGCAGAGGTTCTGGATGACCCGGCCGCCGGTTGCCATCTCCATGTCATCGAGGATCTCCTCTCTGATGCGCCAGGAGTTCATGAAGAGGTTTTCGAATCCCATCGCATCGGCGGCGAGGCCCAGCCAGAGCATGTGGGAGTGCAGCCTTGAGTACTCCATCAGGATGGTCCGGATATAATGGGCACGGGGGGGAACCTCGAGCCCCATCGTCTTCTCCACGGCCTCGGCATAGGTCACCGAGTGGGTGAAGGAACAGATGCCACAGATGCGTTCTGCAATTCTGATATAGTCGGTGTATTCACGTTTCTCTACGAGCTTCTCCAGCCCGCGGTGAATATAGCCGATGGAAGGCACTGCCTCAATGACCGTCTCATCTTCCAGGACAAGGTCAAGGTGGATGGGTTCGGGAAGCACCGGGTGCTGCGGGCCGAAGGGGACTACAATCTGTCTGCCGGCCATCAGGCATCACCTTCCTTTGGTTCATGTGCAAGTTTCTCTTTTTCCACTTTGGTGACCTCAGGCGGGTTCCTGAACGGGTTTTTCGTGGCCGTGTGAATGAGGTGGCCACTGAAGTCAATGCTCATGCCATCCACCATGAGGCCGTAAAGGTCGTGGATCTCATTTTCATAGATGAATGAGGCCCAGTAATGTTCTGCTATCGAGGGGACCACATCGCCGTCGTGGACGGTGATGCGAACGGTTTCATAGCCATAGTTCTTGTCGAAGGTGTAGTTGATCTCGTACGCATCCCCTATTCCGGTGCAGCCAATCTGCACGAAACGGTATCTCTTTGCCTTGAAGGCGCCGGCTTCCGTGACGAGGTCTCCCACCGCAATCTCCCTCAGCGTGGTGTTCTGCGTTTTCATTTCTTTGCACCTCCCTGTTCTGCTGCCAGTTTTGCACGTTTCTCCTCAAGGATGCCCAGTGCCTGGACCACGCCATCGATGATCGCCTCAGGGCGTACGGCGCATCCGGGGACATAGACATCGACAGGGATCACCTTGTCGACGCCGCCCATGATGTTGTAGCATTCTCGGAAAATGCCGCCCGAGGTTGCACAGATGCCGACAGCCACGACGACCTTGGGATCGACCATCTGTTCGTAGGTGTTTTTCACGATCTCGACGTTCTGATGGTTGATGCCACCCGTGATGAGGAAGATATCGGCATGCTTTGGGTTGCCGGTGTTGATGATGCCAAACCGCTCGATATCATAAAGAGGGGTGAGGCATGCAAGCACCTCAATATCGCACCCATTGCAGGATGACCCATCGTAGTGGATGATCCACGGGGATTTTGTTATGTTTGCCATTGTTCTCGTACCTCCTCCTAGAGGACCCCCAGAGTCCCGGGTTGAATGATGCCAAGCACCAGTGCCACCAGATTGATGATGCCCAGGACAAGGGCCACCAGCCACGCACTGCGCAGGGCGAACTGCCACTTGGCACGGGTATTCGTATTGTCGATCAGAATTTCGAGGAAGTAGACGACTGCCACCACCACAATGCCGAGGAGGGGTATTCCGGCAAAGAAGAGCCAGACGAACCCGAGCAGGAAGACCATCTCATAGAGGTGGGCGATCTCGTACATGCCGAGCGTCGGGCCGGAAAACTCGGTGGTCAGTCCCTTGACGAGCTCCTGGTGCGCATGGTGCGATGTGGAGATATCGAAGGGGGACTTTCTAAGCTTGATCGTCAGGATATAGACAACGCCGATGAAGAGCAGCGGGATCCAGGTGACCAGAAGACCGCCGCCTCCCAACTGGAAGTCGATGATCTCTCCGACGAAGAACGACCCGGTTGTCACGTACATCCCGGCCGCCGCGAGGATCAGCATCGGTTCGACCGCCATCATCATCAGGAGTTCACGCTCGGCTCCCACGTGGGCATATGGCGAACTTGAGGCATACGCCGCAATTACGATGAAGACGTGGGCGAGAGTGAGCGCGAAGATCACGAGGAGGATATCTTCTCCGGCAAAGAAGATGGCGCCTGTAATCACGAGGAAGACCAGGTAGCAGAAGATATAGAAGTTTATCTCCGGCCTGACCACAGCGCTCTCCTTCTCGAAGAGCTTGAAGATATCATAGAAGGGCTGGAATATCGGGGGTCCTACCCTGCCCTGCATATGGGCGGTCACCTTCCGGTCTATTCCTGCGACAAGACCGCCGAGGACGGGGGCGAAGATGACGAAAAGGATGGCGCCGATGAACGGGTTGATCATACGATCACCCCCATTGCAAGGACGACCCCTATGCAGGCGATGAAGAGCGTGCAGAGGATGTTGCCTGCCTTGCCGAGTTTTGCCTCTCCGAAGATGCCGTCAAAGTAGTAGTTGGACAGTTCAACCTTGCGCTGCACGCCCATTGAACCGGCAAACTCCATGTCCATCGTTGCCGCCCGTCCTCCCACGTAGTGGGGGATTACCCTGCGGTCACGCCGGAAGAAGATGAGCGATAGCGGGAGGATGAAGACGACCACCATCATCATCAGCATGATGGCGATGTTCTGCTCCCCGAGGCTTGCTCCTATGCCGTAGATGCCTATCAGGAACGGCTCGACGACGACGGAGGAGAGAAGGGGGAAGCCGAGACATATGATGACCACACCTGCGGCGAGAGCCAGAAGCGAGTAGAACTCGGGCTTTGACACCTCTCCTTCCCGCCTTGGTTTTGGCTTCCATGCTACCTGGAGGAGTTTGCCCATCCACTTCGTCCAGAAGAAGAGGGTGGCCGCACTGCCGAAGGCGATGAGGATGACGGCGAAGATGCCGTAGGGGGTCTCGAGAAATGCCCTGAGTGCCGCCCACTTTGATATGAGCATACCGAACGGGGCGAGGAACATGCCGGCAATGCCGATGATCATCATGATGGTGATCTTCGGCAGGATGGAGACGAGGCCTCCCATGTCCTCGATGTCCCTGCTGCCGATCCGGTGTTCAACCGTGCCGGTGCAGAGGAAGAGAAGTGACTTTGCAATCGCGTGGAAGACGATCAGAAGGATTGCCGCCCAGACGGCCGCGGCGTTGCCGATGCCTGCACAGGTGACGATGAGACCGAGGTTTGCAATGGTCGACCAGGCAAGAACCCGTTTTGCATTGCTCTGTGATATCGCAATGCTTGATGCGAGAAGGAAGGTGAAGCCTCCCACGAGGGCGATAAGGAATCCCACGAAGCTTGCATCATAGATGGGGGCGAACCGGACGATCACGTACACCCCGGCTTTCACCATGGTGGAGGAGTGCAGGAGTGCCGAGACCGGGGTCGGGGCAATCATTGCGCCCAGCAGCCATGAGGAGAAGGGCATCTGCGCGGCCTTGGCAAGCCCGGCAAATCCTATCAGTGCGGCAGGAATCATCGCGATTGCGGGGCCGGCGGCAATGAGGGAGTCGAGCATGATGAGGCCTCCCGAAGGTTCGGTAAACGCAAGATACAGGAATGTTCCCCCGAACCCCAGCCCGCCGAGGAGGTTTAAGAGCAGCGCCCAGAAGGCGTTTTTCTGAGCCTCTTCGTCCCATGCGTAGCCGATGAGGAGGAACGAACAGAGCGTGGTAATCTCCCAGAAGAAGTAGAGCCAGAACATATTGTTCGAGAAGACCACCCCAAACATCGCCGAGAGGAATATGAACAGGAGGAAGAAGAATCCCCGTCTCTTGTCCTTTATCTCCTTGTGATGATCATGGTAGTCCCGCATATAGCCGGTGGCGAAGATACAGATGAGACTCCCGATCACTCCGATGATCATTGCCATGATCAGGGTGAACTCGTCCACGAACAGATTATTCAGGTGTTCGGGTCCGGTAAAGAGTGTCTCAGCAAACAGCACCACTCCGGTGCCGATGATGGTCAGGGCACCGACGATCCACTGACGGTATTTTACCGCAAGATACAGCACACCGAGGGCGAGCACCACTTCGAGTGCCATCATGGCCATGGAGACGGCCCCCGGTTCTATTTCGTATATCACGGTTCCGGCGCCGTAGTTTTGAATGAATAATATGACCGTAGCTGCAATGAGCACCAGCGCCGCGAGTGCGACCATTGCATCCCGTGCCCTGTTATTGGGGAATACCAGAAAAATAAACCCCATCAAGGCCGGGAACAGTATAAGGAACAGCAATAGCTCCACGAAAACACCTCATGTGAAATTAGGAACTATCATTATTTATCATTATCATTCAGCACAAATCAGGGAAAAGGGGGTATTTCGGGATATTTGCCGGTATTTGTGTATTTTTTACCGCCTGCAGCGTCTCCCGGCCATCCCGGTCAACCGCAAACGAATTAATCTATGAATGAAATATCAGCGGTTTCCGCGCGGAAAATACCTCATGCAGATGCCTGTCAGGAGTCTCCCGATCCGGGGTTTTTGATGGTGTTTCGTCTCCGCTAGTGTTGTATGTGGCGGGTACTCTGTGAGCACGTATACGGGGTTTCCTGATCATGAGTTTGGCGGGGGGTGAGTCGTGTCCCGGTGCCGCTTCGTGGTCCGATATTCCACCTGTGCCGGTATTCTCCGGAGGTACCGGCAGTATCCGGACTAATCATTTGTGCCGGGGCAAAAAAAGAGGGCGGTTATGAGTGAGTCCGCCGGTTCGATGAGGTGAGGATGTACTGTCTTACCTGCCGCGAGCCATCTGCTCGGCGTTCCTGGAGAGCATCATATCATCGACACGGATGATGAGGGATGCGGTCTCGGCTGAGGATATGATGGCCTGCTTCTTGACACGCATCGGCTCGATGACGCCTGCTTCGAGCATATCGACGATCTCGCCGGTGAAGACATTCAGGCCTGCATACCTTTTGCCTGCAGCGTGTGCCGCTTTGAGAGCGACGAGTTTGTCGATCTGGTCGTAGCCGGAGTTCTCGGCAAGCGTGTTGGGAATGGCCTCGAACATCCGTGCGAATGCCTCGATGGCGAGCTGGGTTCTGCCTTCCTGGGTTGCGGCATATGCCTGGAGCTGCATCATCAGTTCTGTGTCGATGGCGGCACCGCCGACGACGAACTTGCCGTCTTCGAGGGCGTCCATCACGACACGGATGCCGTCGTAGACTCCCCGCTCGAGTTCATCGACGAAGATCTGGGAGCCGCCCTTGAGAAGGATGGAGACGGTTCTCGGGTTCTTGCACCCGGTGATCTGGGTGATGGTGATGTCCTTCATCTCGGCGATCCGGCCTGCTTCGCCGATGGCGTCCTCGGTAAGGTCTTCGGGTTTGTTGACGATCGTTGCGCCTACGGCACGGGCCATGCGTTTGAGGTCTGCCTCGGGGACATCCTGTATCGCGAAGATGCCGTTCTTGAGGAGGTGGTACTGGACCGAGTCGGCGATGCCCTTCTGGCAGAAGACGGCGTTGACGCCCTTTGCTTTGATGGTTTCGGCGAACTCGCGGAGTTTTGCCTGCTCCTGTTCGTTAAAGGCCTCCATCTGCTGGGCGCTGGTAATCTTGATCTTGGACTTGGTCTGGGTCTTGGAGGTCTCGAGGGCAAGGGAGAAGCATGCGATACGTGCGTTTTCAACGACCTTGGGCATGCCGTACTGGACACGGGTCTTGTCGATCAAAAACCCGTCGAGGAGTTCGGCATCGCTCATCTGGTCACCGACCATGGTCTTGATGATGACATCGTCCTCGTCAATCTCATAGGATCCGTCTTCCCTTTTTACGGCGACGGAGGTGACGGCGTCGACGACGATATCCACGATCCTGTCCTTTATGTCCTCAATGCTCTTGCCGGTGACTGAGGTAAGGGCGACCTTCCTGAGCATCTCGCGGTCCTCGGTGGCGGTGATCGCCTGCTCCTCGAGGACTTCGAGTGCCTTGGCCATGCCGAGGCGGTAGCCGTTGGCGATGATCGTCGGGTGCACTTTCTTCTCGAGCATCGCCTCGGCCTCCGCCATGAGGGCGCCCATGAAGATCGTAGCGGTCGTGGTGCCGTCGCCGACTTCCTCGTCCTGGGTCTCGGCAACCTCGATGATCAGTTTGCCGGTCGGGTGTTCGACCTTCATCTCGTGAAGGATGGTGACACCGTCGTTTGTGATGACCACATTGCCGCCGGGGGCAACGAGCATCTTGTCCATGCCCCGCGGTCCGAGGGTCGTGCGCACGGCTTCGGCGATTGCCTTGGCTGCCATGATATTCGATTTCTGGGCTTCACTGCCGCCAACGCGGTCAACGTTGTCGCGTAATATAATAATTGGCTGTCCCGCTAACATATTGCAGATACTCCTACGTGTGTCATTAAATTGGTTTTGAGGTTCTATATAAGTATATCTAATTCCTTGTCCCCAAACTCCCCATTAATCATTCTAACAATTGTAAAGGTAAAATTAGAAATATCCTAACAAAATGGTTGGAGTTGCTGCAAGGAAAACCAGACAAATCTGGAATTTAATTTCATATTTTACGAAAAAGCCCAAAAATTGTATCAACCAGGGAGCCTCCTTGCTCCCCTTTCCAAATGTTTTCTTTATTGTTAAGTGTCCCTTCTCAATCAATCCTCGAAATCCTCGCCAGAGAGTGCACCGGCACCCCGTCGACCTCACTGACCCCCCGCTTGTCGAAGAGGACGCAGATGCCGACCGGGTCGCCTCCGTGGCTCCTCAGGTAGTCGACGACCTCGCGAACGGTGTTCCCCGAGGTGATCACGTCGTCGATGATCAGGCAGCGGGCGCCTGCTACCTTTGCAAAGGATCCGGAGAGCGATCCTTTCGGCTTATCGCCCGCTGCGTGTTTCTTTGGGTAATACATGGTGAAGTTGCACCCCTCCTCTGCAGCGATGAGGGTGGCGAGCGGGATGCCGGACTGGCCGATGCCCACCACCACGTCGGGTTCGGGATCCGCTGCGGCGGTCTCCGAGCGGGACTCGTCATGGTAGTACTGCGCAAGCATCATACAGGCTGCTGACTGCAGGAGATCAGCGTGGCCCGCGATTGCTGTCCAGTCGATGTGGACATCCTTGGGTGCCTCGGTATCCTTCTGCTGGGTTAAGAGCCAGGTCACCGTCTCCATAGAGAGCGAGAGCTCGTCTGCAATCTGCGAAGGGCTGTGGCCTTCGGAGTGGAGCATCTTGGCCTTTGCAATCAGTTCGTCGAGGGATGACATAGTATGTAGAGAATCGGCGCAGGAAGGACTAAAACTTTCGTCTGATCTCGGCGCCGCAGACCTCGCATTCGCCCGGGTGGGACCAGTAGCGGCCGCATCCGCTGCAGCGGTATTTCCATTTCCGCTTCTTTGCCGCCCTCATCTGAATGGGGACGACCTCCACCCCGAGGCGCATCGCGGTGTTCTGCACGGCGTAGTCGTCGGTCATCACCGCCGCCCCCGTCTCGAGGGCAAGGGCGAGGACATCCGTGTCAGCAGGGGAGAGGACGGTTGCATCGCCGGACTTCACCGCCGCCTCCCGCACCCTGGCAAGAAGGAAGGAGGCGGGGGTAAGGACGATGAGCCCCTGTGCCCGGAGCATCTCCAGGCGTCCCTGGGAGCTCACGTCGCGCAGTTCGTCAACGACCGAGTGTGTGGTATAGAGCTCCCCTTCCACGGGGATCTGGACAAAAAAAGCGGAGGCGTCGAGGACGAGCCTCCGGGGTGGGGTGTCGGTCATATATAATACAGCCTGTTATCTGAGCGCACGGGCAATTACACCGGCGGCGGTGTAGGCAGATGCCGCCGACTCGATGGTGTCCGAGGACATGACGGCAGACAGCCCCGCGGCCGCAAGCCGGGCGTAGCCTGCCGAGGCAAAGACCCCGTGGACACAGGCGGCACGGACCGAGGCTGCCCCCTGTTCCCGGAGCATCCCTGCGGCGGTCGCAAGCGTTCCCCCGGTGGAGATGATGTCATCGACGATCACCACATCCCGGTCGTCGACATCCACCTCCTTCGGGGCGATCCGCACCTCCTCGCCCGAAAGCCGGGTCTTGGTCAGGTGGTCGGCCTTCCATCCCCCGGATGCGGCGACGTCGCGGGCAAAGGTGGCCGCTCCCCCGTCCGGGCCCAGGATGAGCGGGTCATCAAGGCCGAGGGTCGCAAGAAACGCCCCGATATCCGGGGCAAGCGTGACATCTGATGCGGGAACCGTGAAGTGGCCGAGAACCGTCGACTCGTGGATATTGACAGTGATAACCCGTGATACGCCCCGTGAAAGGGCGGCTGCCATGGCACGGGCGCTGACGGGCTCCCCGGGATTGAATTTTTTGTCCTGCCGGGCATAGCCCATATACGGCAGGACGAGGGTGACATCAGAGCCTTCACAGGCATCGATGAGGAGCAGGGTCTGTACCAGCGAATCACTCCCTGCAAAGCCGGCAACAATCACCGTTTCCTCGTCCGGGTCACCATTCCTGAGATAGAGTTCCCCGTCCGGAAATGCCTTGAACTGGGTATGAATAAGGGGGATTTCAAGCGCTTTTGCAAGTTTTGAAGCCAATACCTGCGATTTCTCCGTACATGCGACCTTCATTGCAATTACCTGTTCTGGAAAGTACTTAAAGTATCAGGAGAGAACTACTAAAGCACTACCGGTTAGTGAGGTCACTCTTGTTTATGGACAATACTAACAATACCAGAATTTCTGATGATATACCCCCCGCAGAAGACGGAGTTCGGCATAACGGTGCCCTTGAGGGCACTGGTGCTGCCAATGTACCGGAGGCGCCTGCCGCTGGTCCCGCTCCCGCGACCGACGGACCGGAGAACAATGAGGGGGAGGTGGCTGCAGGCACTCCTGCCGAAGCCACCCCCCCGGATGGCGACGCTCCCCTGACGAACGTCAGGAGCTCCTCTGAGATCGAAGTACCGGACCAGCTCATCGACCAGGTCATTGGCCAGGAACATGCTGTCGAGGTCGTCAGGAAAGCGGCCATCCAGCGCCGTCACGTCCTTATGATCGGCACTCCGGGTACCGGCAAGTCAATGCTTGCAAAGGCGATGGCAGAGCTCCTTCCCAAGGAGGAGATGCAGGATATCCTCATATATCCCAACTCCGAGGACTCCAACGTGCCCATCGTCCGGACCGTCCCCTCGGGCCGGGGCAAGGAGATCGTCGGTGCGCACAAGGCGGAGGCCCGCAAGCGTGCCCAGACGAGGAGCACCCTTATCCTGCTCCTGATCTTTGGCATCATGGGCTATGCCCTCATCATCGGCCAGCTCCTCTTCGGCATCATCGCGGCCGCCTTCATCTTCATGGCGCTCCAGTACTCGCGTCCGAAGGACGAGGCGATGGTCCCGAAGCTGTTGGTCTCCACGAAGCCCGACTCCACCGCACCCTTCATCGATGCGACCGGTTCGCATGCGGGAGCGCTCCTCGGCGATGTCCGCCACGACCCGTTCCAGTCCGGCGGTCTCGAGACCCCTGCCCACGACCGTGTCGAGGCAGGTGCCATTCACAAGGCCCACAAAGGAGTGCTCTTCATCGACGAGATCAACACCCTCACCCCGCATTCCCAGCAGAGCCTGCTGACTGCCCTGCAGGAAGGGCAGTTTGCGATCACCGGGCAGTCCGAACGGTCCTCAGGGGCGATGGTCCGGACCGAAGACGTCCCGTGCCGGTTCGTGATGATCGCGGCAGGCAACCTCGACGCGATCCAGGCCATGCACCCGGCGCTCCGTTCCCGTATCCGCGGGTATGGATACGAGGTCTACATGTCGGAGACGATGCTCGACACTCCTGAGAACCGGGACAAGTTCGTCCGGTTCATCGCTCAGGAGATCAAAAACGACGGCAAGATCCCGCCATTTGACCACTCCGCCATCGAGGAGCTGATTCTTGAGGCCCGCCGCCGTTCCAACCGCAAGGGTCACCTGACCCTCAAGCTCCGTGACATGGGCGGCCTGATCCGTGTGGCGGGTGACATGGCCCGGCAGGAAGGGGCGGAGATCGCCAGTTCCCGGCATGTGCTTGCTGCAAAGAGCATGGCCCGTTCCATTGAAGAGCAGGTCTCGGACGAGTACATCACCCGAAGCCGGGATTACGACCTCACCGTCGTTGAAGGCTCCCTCGTTGGCAGGGTCAACGGCCTTGCGGTGATGGGCACCGACTCCGGCTCGGTCCTCCCGATCGTGGCCGAGGTTACCCCCACGCAGGGAACGACGGGAACGGTCATCGCCACCGGTCTGTTGAAGGAGATCGCCCAGGAATCAATCAAGAACGTGAGCGCGATCATCAAGAAGTTCACCGGCAAGGACATCAAAAACATGGATGTCCACATCCAGTTCCTTGGCACCTACCAGGGGGTCGAGGGCGATTCCGCATCGGTGACGGTCGCAACCGCGGTCATCAGCGCCATCGAGGACATCCCCGTCCGGCAGGACGTGGCGATGACCGGGTCGCTCTCGGTCCGCGGAGCGGTGCTTCCCATCGGCGGCGTTACCTACAAGATAGAGGCGGCCGCAAAGGCGGGCATAAAAAAGGTCATCATCCCGAAGTCCAACCTCGACGATGTGGTCATTGAGGACCGGTACGCGAAGATGATCGAGATTGTGCCGGTCACGACCATCGAAGAAGTCCTTGAACATGCGCTCGTGCCCGAGAGGAGAGAGGATTTCCTTGCAAAAATACGCGACCTTTCCACCCGCAGACCCAAGTTATTTGGGGATACAGCCGAAATAGCACCGACAGGTGCTTGACTAAATGCGGTTTGCAGAACCACGATATTACGATATCCGCGCCCTTGAAGGCTCCGGGACCCAGATAGAGATAGATAACGGGGTCATCGAGTCCGCGGGATCCGCTTTTTCCGATACCGCCGTCATCCGTGCCCTTGGTGAGAAGGGCTGGGGGACGGTGGTGGTCGACAACTTCTCCGCGCTGGGAGATGCCGCCGTCCGGCGAAAGGTGGACGAGGCGCTCACCCTTGCCCGCGCGACCGGGGAGGACGTCGCTCTTGCTGAGGTGACCTCATCCGTACTTCCGGTCCCTTCCGTCGCAGAGGACCCGAGAAACGTCTCTCTCGAGGAGAAGACCGAAATTCTCCTCGGCATTGAGCGGGCAGCGGCCCTTGACGGCATCGTCAATACCCGTGCCCGGTATATCGAGACCGCTGCGACCATCCGGTTCGAGAACTCCGAGGGAACAGCGTTTGCGTACGAGATCGTCCGGTCGGGTTACTCGGTCCTTGCGGTTGCCGGCAGGGACGGCCAGATGCAGATGGGCCGCGAGAGCGAACACGGCATCACTGGCCTCAATATCCGTCACAAAGAGGCGAAGGGACGCGAGGCAGCCGAACGGGCGCTCCTCCTCCTGGACGCCCGGCCGGCCCGGGGCGGAAAGATGACCGCAATCCTCGACCCCGAGCTCGGCGGTGTCTTCGCGCATGAGGCCATCGGCCATGCAAGTGAAGGGGATCTCGTCAAGGAAGGCGCCTCAGTCGTCAAAGACAAGATCGGCTGTGCCATTGGAAGCCCGGTGCTGAACGTCACCGACGATCCCACCATGCCCGAGTTCGGGTTCATGCCGGTCGATGACGAGGGCACCGCCGTCCAGCGAACCGAGATCATACGAAACGGCGTGCTGGATAACTTTCTCCATGACCGCCAGACACTGGCGGCCGTTGGCGGCGGGATTGCCGGGCACGCCCGGGCACAGGGTGGCTATCCCCCGGTCGTCAGGATGTCGAACACCTTCATCGAAAACGGTGATGCGACACTTGAAGAGCTTCTCGAGGCATGCGGTGACGGCATACTCCTGAAGGGTTCCCGCGGCGGCCAGGTCGACCCCGGCCGGGGTGTCTTCCAGTTCAATGCGGAGTATGGCTTCCTCGTCGAGGGCGGGGAGATGACCGCGATGGTCCGCGACGTCTCGCTCTCGGGCGACATACTCACCACGCTGCACAATATCACGATGGTCGCCGGCGACCGGACGATGAGCCAGGGCTACTGCGGCAAGGCCGGGCAGAGCGTCCCGGTCAGTGACGGGTCCCCGCATCTTTTGCTGGAGCATGCCGTCATCGGGGGTGGGCAGTCATGAGCAGGATCATCCCGCCGGAGATTGCCCCCTACGAGTCACTCATCGATGACATCCTCCGGGCCGGCTCTGCAAAGGCGGATGAGGTGGAGGTCTACCTTGAAGCCGGCCGTTCGCTCTCCCTGGAGCTTAAACAGGCGGTTGTCGGCGAGGCGTCCATTGCAGAGGTGTGGGGCATCGGTATCCGCGTCATCACCGACGGCCGGATCGGCAGCTCGTCGACGATGTCCCCCGGCCGCTGGGAGGCGTGCCTCGATGCGGCCGTGGCAAGTGCCCGGCTCGCCGACCGCCAGGACTGGGACGGGCTTCCTTCACCTGCCCCCCTTGCGGCCTGCGACGAACCGTATGACCCGGCGGTCATCCCGGATGTCGCCCTTGCCCAAGACCTGATCGCCCGGACACTTGCGGGCGCCGAAGGGGCAGAGGCCGACGTCATCGGCGGGTCCGCCTCCCTCTCGTCGGGGGCAGGCGCGATTGCCAACTCCCATGGTATCTTCTATAGCCACAGGGGCACCAATGCCGGTGTCTCGCTCGAGATGATCAACGGGACGTCCACCGGCTACGAGTACGACAGCAAGGCGCGTCTTGGAGACATCGACCCGGAGGAGGTCGGGAAGAAGGCCGCCTTCTTCGCCGACTTCTGGGCCGGTGCGGATGATGTGCCGTCGGCTGAGGCGGACGTGGTCTTCGCACCGACGGCACTTGCCTCTCTGCTTTCGGCGATCTTCTTCCCGGCACTGTCGGGCCGAAACGTCCATGCGGGGCGGTCGTATTTTGCCGGAAAACTCGGTGAGGCATGCCTCGACCCAGCCCTCCACGTCATCGATGATCCGCACCACGGGGATCATGCCACTCCCTGGGATGACGACGGGGTGGTCACCCGCCCACTGGAGCTCGTCCGGGACGGGACGGTTGCGGGGTTTGCCTATGACCTGAAGACTGCCTACCGCTATGGGGCGAAAACGACGGGCAATGCTGTCCGCGGCGGTGCGGGCGGCGCCCCCGGGATCGGGTTTCATAACCTGACGGTTGAGGGCCCTGCCGGCGGCGTGGACGATGGGCGTGCCGTCATCTGCCACGGCCTTATCGGGGCACACACGGCGAACACCATCACCGGTGACTTCTCGGTGGAGCTCTCGAACGCCTCCTATGTTGAGGACGGGGAGTACACCGCCCCCATCCGCTCGGCGATGCTCGGCGGAAATCTCTTTGCGATGCTCGCCGATATTGCGGGAACGAGTGAGGAAACCCGGACGGTGGGGAGGATTACGCTTCCGTCAGTAAGGTTCAATAACCTGCATATCATTGGTAAATAACAGTATGATCGAAACCATCATCACCATCATCATCGCGATCGTCATAGCGGTGGTGATCTGGTTCCTCCTGAAAAATATCACCAAACTCCTCATCAATTCGGTGATAGGCGTCGTGCTCCTGTTCATCTTCAACTTCTTCAATATCTTCGGGATGGGGGATATCCCTATCAGCATCGGGGCGGTTCTTGTCTGTGCCTTAGGGGGGCTGCCGGGATTTGTCCTTCTTATCATCCTCAATGCGTTCGGCATCACCATCTGAACCGCATCCCTCCTTTTTTTCAGGCGACATGAGGTTCCCGTTACACCACTCCTGTCGCTTCTCCGGTAGTGATGATGTGGCAGCGTATCCGCCGGTTCCGGCGGGAAAAAAGAGGGATTAGAGGGGGGGGACGCTGAAAGGCGCCCTCCGGTTCAGTCCCGCTCCTGCAGGAATGCCTCGAATCGCTCGAGTGACGAGGACATATCCGTTCTGCCGTAGCCCACCCGGAAGTGGGCATCGCCAAACTCGTACGCCGTGGAGGGGAGAAGAAGCACGCCTGCCATTTCGATCGCCTCGCGGGAGAAGGCCTCTGCACTTCCCCTGCAGAGCCGGACAAACCCCGTCGACCCAGCCCTGGGTCTGTTCCAGACAAAGAGATCGGCGTGGTTGTGGAAGAATGCGTCGAGGATGGCGAGATTGTCGCGGACGATGGCCCGGTTCCTTGCCAGCAGGAGGTCGCGGTGCTCAAGGGCGACTGCCGCGAGGAACTCCGAGGGGGCGCTGTTGCAGATGGTCGTGTAGTCCTTGAACGCGGCAATCCGTGCCATCAGGTCATGGTCGCATGCCGCCACCCAGCCGATCCGAAGCCCCGCAAGGCCGAACGCCTTGGACATCACCCCGAGCGATATGCCCCGGTCGTATCTGTCGGCGACGGCGGGGAGGAGGTCCGCCGGGTCGTGCTCGAGTCCGCGGTACACCTCGTCGGAGAAGAGCCAGAGCCCGTGTTCCCCGGCGATGGCGACGATGTCGTCCAGTTCGTCCCGGGAAAAGTTGTAGCCCGTCGGGTTGTGGGGGGAGTTGATGACGATTGCCTTCGTTGCCGGGCGGACGAGGGCCTGGAGCTCTTCCATATCGATCGCCCACTCCCCCGATGCATCCGACATCTTCCAGAAGGAGACCTCGCACCCGAGTGCCCGGGCGATGGCGTAGAGCGACTGGTAGGCGGGGAACTGGACGATCACGTGGTCCCTTGGCCGGAGGAGGACGTTCATGCAGGCGAAGATGCCCTCCTGTGCGCCGGTAAACGCGAGCAGGTTTTCCGGGATGATGGTCGTATAAAGAGAGGCGATGGCCTGGCGCAGGCGCTCTCCCCCGGTGGACTCGGTATACCCGAGCCAGATATCTGCCAGTTCCGTCTCCGGCACCGAACATAGGCTGAGCAGGTCGCCTATCGTCATCGCCTCGCAGTCGGAGGTGCAGAGGAGGTGGGGGGCGGAAAACTCATACTGTGCAAGGTAGCGTTCCAGGAGAAAGTCATCGGGCTGCATAGTCCATCACCCGTATGGGCACCATCCCTGTTAGCACTTGTGCCGGCCGGACCGGGAAGGGGGCTGGGCTGGCAGTGCATGGGGTCCGGGCTGCCTTCCGACCCTCGGTATTAATGCCGTTCCCCTCGCTACCTCTACTCAGTACAGGCGGAGGTAAGGGTGCTGCATGCGGGGTTGGCGGGGACAACAAAGGACATATGACCGGGACGAGGCATTCTCAGGCATCGAAGCGGCGATCCTTCTCATCGTGGGGATTGTCGTCGCATCGGTCCTCTCGTTTGCCGTCCTTTCGATGAGTTACGACACCTCCGAGACCGCAGGCGGCGCCACGGCCGAAGCGGTCGGGTCGGCGGGGTCTGCCCTCCTCCTCTTCGGGGATGTCCACGGCACCGGGCGGGACGGCGGGGTCGGCGGGGTCCGCTTCACCGTCATCCCCTCGGAAGGAAGCGGGGCCATCGATTTTTCACAGGCGGTCATCGTTCTTGCAATGCCGGACGTGCTGCTTACGCCGTCGCCGGACGATCCTCTCTTCCAGGATGATATGACAGCTGCCAACGGTACCTGGGCGATAGTGCGGAGCGTCCCGGCTTCCGCGGCGGAGGATGCGGTCCTTGAGGCGGGGGAACGCTTCACCGTAGGTATCTCCCTTCCCGACGGGCAGACGATCGCCCCCGGCGCGGAGTTCCTCGTCACCCTGTCGGTCCCTGGCTCGGTGAACTTCAACCTCCGCCGGCATGTCCCGGCGAAGGTGGACGCGGTGACGGTGCTCTGAGGCGTCCGGCCGGGCATGCTCTTCATCCGGTGTCCATGGCATCTCACCCCCTTTCCAGTGGTTTATTCCCGGAGATCCGTGGGTTCATTTTTTTCCATCCGTTCTCCTGCCGGATCACTGGATGTATGCCATCCTTTTATACCTCTGTGGGTTCTACCACCAATTGGTGAGAAACCATGTGTTCAGTAGGCGGACCAATGGATGTTGAACTCAACGAGCGCATCAAAGGAAAGAAATACCGCTGTAACGACTGCGGCGCAGTCTTCGAGGCGGTCGGGCGCCACCCCGTCTGCCCCTCATGCCAGTCGGACAACGTGACCGAGATATGAACATCCCCCTTGCATCCGGGCTCCTGCTCATACGGGGAAATGCCTCTTTTTTTCTGATCGGCCGGGCGAAAGAACAGTTTGCCCTTCCCATCGAGACCGCCGATACCGAGGTCTTCCAGGGCATCCGGGAGGGGGACCTGATCGTCGTCTCCGCTCCTGAGGGGGGTGACGTCGAACAGGCCCGTATGCTGCTCGAACTGGTGCGGACCTACCATGCACCGCTGGTCGTGCTCCCGAAGGGCCATCCCGGGTCCCGTCGCCTGCGAATGGTCATCTCGGCAGGTCCCGTCATCCGTCCCTACAGCACGATCGTTCGGGGAACCCATCCTGAACAGGATGTGATCTGCTCCTCCCCCGAGTTCGATGGTGTTGTCTTCCGGACCGTGGAAGAGGGGGTAAAAGCCGAGGGGCTCCCCATCCACGCGCAGATCATCTGCCTTTTGTGAGAAGGGTATGCGGGCAGAAGGGTCCGGTAATCGGGGAATTCCCGGTGACAGGATGCGATGCAGGAGAGGCCTATCTATTCTGACCTGGTGCCCTTCCGTTTATTTCATCGGTGAATACCTCTGTCCATATCACTGACCGGGGGAACAGTGGACAACCTGCTGGACGAGGTCTGAGGAATAAAATGAAACTACGCGATTTTCATGAGAAAAATCGCATTTTTCAGGCTTTCTATCCGGGGCTCGCCGTTCATGTATCATCACCCCCAATCGACGATATATTACGCTCTGTGCCGGAAATAAGAAGAGTTAATACCGATCCTCTTCATCAGTTATTGTATTGCCGTGAGAGGAGGACTGGATGAAGACTGAGGTCTTAAAGAGCATCAAACAGACTGAAGAAGAAAGGCGGGCCATGATCGCCGCGGCATACGAAGCGAAGGCAAAAATGATTGCCGATGCCCGTGTGGAAGCAGAGAACATGGTTGCCAAAGAAACAGAAGGTGCGAAAGAGTACAAAGCCAAGCGGATTGCGGATGCTGAGGCGATTGCGGCACGGAAGAGTGCTGAAACCCGTGAAGAGGGCAGACGCCAGGCAGAAGCTGTCAGAGCAGCATCAAACAAAAACCTTGACAAAGCGGTTGCACTGCTCGTTGACCAGTTCAAGGTGAAGCTCAATGTTTAAAGTGCAGACAATGAGCCGGCTGCTGATTGCAGCGTCCAAAGATCAGCTTGACACAATCGTACGTGAGCTTTACCGCCACAATCTCTTCCATATCGAAGATTTTGTGGAATCAGATGAGGAAGAGTATGAAGGTTATAAAATCGGCATGCCGCTTCCTGGTGCAGGCGAAGTATCGAGTGATCTCATCAGAATCCGTTCTATTGAGAGTTCATTCGGTGTCTCGGCAGGTGAGGTAGAGACCACCGTCCGGTCGGGTACGGCAGAACTGACGCGAAAAATCGAGTCAGAATTCCCCCTGATCGAGAAGGAGGCAATGGCCCTCATCGAGGAGAAGAACTCGCTTGAGAATACCGTACGGGAATACGGGGCAAAGCTTGCCGAACTAAAACCCTATGCAGGGTATACGGGCAATCTTGAGGACCTGAAAGGATTTGAATTCTTCAAGGTCTTTGCGGGGCATGTCTCGGCACAAGTTGGCTTTACCGTCCCGAACGAGTCTTTTTACACCACCGTCAAAAAGAAACAGTTTCTGATAGCGATCGTGCCGCTGGAAAACGCCGAGGAGGCTGAACATTCGCTTCTCGATGCCGGATTCCAGGCAGTTGCCATCCCCGATGAAACGGGAACGGCGCATGCACGGATCGAATGGTATACTCAGGAGATCGCCCGTCTCAATAATGAAATTGAGGCGGTAAAAGGGCGAATTTTAGCCCAGAAAGAGAAACACGCAGCGTTTCTGGTGGCATGCGATGAGCTGCTCACGGCAGAAGTGGAGCGAAAGGAAGCACCGCTTCGATTCGCCACCACTGAAGAGACGTTCGTGGCAGAGGGGTGGGTCCCCGTCGAAAAGAAAGGCGCACTCATCTCTGACATTACGTCGGCAACCGGCGGAAAGGTGTACATCACTGAACTTGAGTACGACCCCGTCAACGATGTGGTACCAATTGAGTACAACAATCCGGATTTCTCCAAGCCGACAGAAGCATTAATGGACATCTATTCACGCCCGCAGTATTCGGAGTTTGATCCGACACTGCTGGTTGCAATTGTCTTCCCCATCTTCTTCGGGTTTATTCTCGGAGATGTGGGATATGGTCTGATTCTCCTTGCCATAAGCATCTATCTCAGAAAGATGCTGAAGGGAGAGGCAGGTCAGAAACTCCTTGACGTGCTGAGAAACGCATCAGTTTCGAGTATCATCTTTGGTGTGATATTCAGTGAATTCCTTGGATTCGCGCTGCCGTGGGACCCCATTGGTATCAACCGGCACCTGAATATCGGAGGGCATGCAGCAAGCGGCCACGGGCCGGATGTTGTGCTGATGCTCATTCTTTCCGCATGGATTGGAATCCTGCACCTTACGCTCGGGCGTTTCCTTCACATGTACAATGCAATGAAGAAACACCACCCCGGCAAGCACCGCACTCAGGCCGTCATCGGCCAGGCGGGATGGATCCTTACTATGTGGGGTATTCTCTTCGCTCTCTGGTCGTTCTTTGCGTTGCCAATCATGCCGGACTTAACCGGGTTCCCCGCACTCGTTGCAGGGCTCAATATCTTTGGCATCCTCGGTGCAGTGATGATCCTCGTTGGCATCGCCAGTATCGCCCAGGAAAATGTACTCGAGCTATTGGAGCTCCCTACCATCATCAGTCACGTGCTGTCCTATGCACGTCTTGCAGCGGTCGGCCTGTCGTCTGTTGCAATTGCGATGGTGGTCAATTACATGGCAATCGAGAGTCTCATACAGCCACAGCTGGAAAACTTTTCGGTGGTTGGTGTCGTGTTCATCCTTTTAGGGATCGTTGTGTTCCTGGCTGGCCACATACTGAACACCGCCCTTGGTATTCTGGGTGGCGGATTACACTCAATTCGTTTACACTATGTTGAATTCTTCACCAAATTCTATCAGGGTGGAGGCAAAAAATACCAACCATTTGGTAAAAAACGTAAATTTACGGAGGATTAGATTATGGCAGTAGAAGTTATGACAGTTGAAGTTGCAGAAGCAACCGCAAAGGGATTAGTAGCAATTGGCGCCGGCCTCGCCGTAGGTCTTACCGGTCTTGCCACCAGTATTGCACAGTTTAGTATCGGAGCCGCCGCCGTCGGTGCAACCGCAGAGAACAAGGATATGTTCGGTCTCGGACTGCTCTTTACTGTGCTTCCTGAGACAATCGTCATCTTTGGTCTTGTTGTCGCACTCCTGCTCTTATTCTGAGGAACTGACAATGGCACTGGATGCTGTAGTCAGTGAGATCAGGAACAAGGGCATTAAAGAGGCAGAGGCAATCAAAGCCGAAGGCAAAGCAGAGGCAGAGATAATCCTTGGCGAGGCACGGGAGCAGGTCATCGGCATCAAGACAGCTGCAGAGGAGGCGTCAAACCGCCAGGCTGACTATATCGTCAACCAGGAGGTCGCCGCTGCAAACCTTGCGGTCAAGCGTGAGGTTCTCAACGCGCAGAAGGCCGTCCTTGACGAGGTCTATACTAAGGTCGTCGCCGCTATTACGGCGCTTCCTTCAGACTTCCACAAGAAGGCGGTTCGCGAATTATGCAAGACTGCTGCGAAGGAGCTTGGTGAAGGTGTCCTCTATTGCAACGAACGTGACGTCCCGGCTGTTGAGGACGCCCTCTCGAGTCTAAAGAACCTTTCCGGATTCTCACTGGCAGGAACAAAGGATATCTCCGGCGGCATCATCGCAGAGAGTGGTGACGGGTCACTGCAACTCGACCTTAGTTACCCGACGTTCATCGCCGGGGTCTGGGAGACCCATCTGAAGGATGCATCTGAGGTCCTTTTCGGGTAGGGAGGAAGGAGTCAGATGATATCGGCGAGTCAAACCGGCCCTGCCTCTTACATCTATGCAGCCACGCGAATGCGTGTGCGCAAATCAAAGCTCCTGGCCAGGGAGGACTATATCAGGCTTCTGAATATGGGTCTCCCCGAAATTACCCGTTTCATCGAGGAGACTGAGTACAAGGCGGAGATTGATGAGCTTGCGGTTTCATTCTCGGGTATTGATCTCATTGAGATTGCCCTCTCGTGGAATCTTGCAAACGAGTACCAGCGGGTACTCAAAATCCTTCCCGGCGTGATGAAAACCTTCACCCAGAGCTATCTTAGCCACTGGGACATCTTCAATGTCCTTACCATCCTCAGGGGGAAATCACAGGGTGTGAAGACGGGAAAGATCAAGGAGATCCTCATCCCGGCAGGCACCATCAATGTTGGGACCCTGGACCGTCTCCTCGTCGAAGACTCTCCTGAGCGGATCGTCGAAAACCTCTCGTCATGGATACTTTACCCGGTGCTCGAGCGCGAGTTTGCAGCGGCACAGGAGTCCGGAAGCTATGCCGAGATGGAAAATGAGCTTTACAAGGCATTTTACCGGTATGTGCTCAAACAGACGGCCTCGAGGATCAAAGGCGGCAAACCGTTCCGTGAATACCTCCAGCTCGAAATCGACCTGACCAACATCAAGACGGTCATCCGCCTCTACCAGGGGGGTGTCCGTGAAGACGTGCGTGACCTCATGATTGAGGGAGGCAACTTCTCAGTCGATGAACTGGTACGCCTTGCGGGGTCGGAGAGTATCGAGGAGATCATGGAGGGTGTCAAAAAGTATTACCCCTCCGGGCCGGTTGCAAACCTGCTGGAGGTAGGTGGCGGCGGCGAGTTCGCCCTCCATGAGATGGAGAATGCCCTGACGCAGGTAATGCTTGACAAGATGGACAGAATTTCGAAACGCTACCCGTTTTCGATATGCTCGACGATGGTGTACCTCAAACGCAAACGCTACGAGGTCGCAAATCTCCGGGCAATTGCACGCGGGAAGGAGTCCGGCCTCTCCGGGGAACAGATACAGGGATACCTGGTGATGTGAGATGGAGATAGCCGTAATCGGAAACAGTGATTTTATCCTCGGGTTCAGGCTTGCAGGGGTCGAAATGACCATCGCGGCAGAGTCCGACCAAAAACTCGCTGAAGCGGTCACCAGGGTTCTGAACAATAATTCTGTCGGGATACTTGTGTTAAAAGGAAGCGATATTGAACGCCTGCCGGAGCGGATAAGGACGACGCTCGAAGAATCGGTGCAGCCGACGGTTATCACCATCGGCGGTGCAGAGGGCGGCGTCTCGATGCGCGAAAAGATCAAAAGAGCAGTGGGTGTTGATCTGTGGAAGTGAAAGGAGAATCTAAAGGAATACTTAAGCGTATCTCCGGTCCGGTTGTTACGGCAGTCGGCCTTGAGGCACACATGTATGATGTGGTGCAGGTCGGAGACGAACAGCTTATGGGTGAGGTCATCAGGATTGAGGGGGATAAAACCATCATCCAGGTGTACGAGAACACCTCTGGTATCAGACCGGGTGAACCCGTATCCAACACAGGCCTCTCCCTTGCTGTTGAACTCGGTCCCGGCCTTCTCACCAGTATCTATGATGGTATCCAGCGCCCGCTCGAGGTGCTCGTCGATAAGATGGGCAACTTCATTGAGCGTGGTGTTACGGCACCGGGGCTCTCCCACGACAAGAAGTGGGACTTTAAGCCGCTCGTCAAAGCAGGCGATGAGGCGGCACCCGGCGCCATCATAGGTGAGGTACAGGAAACGAATATTGTCACCAGGATCATGGTGCCCCCGAACTTCAGGGGCGGCGTGGTCAGGGAGATCAAGTCCGGCGCATTCACCGTCGATGAGGTGGTCTGCACCCTCGATTCCGGTGAAGATGTGAAGATGATGCAGGTCTGGCCGGTCCGTGTTCCGCGGCCCGTGACCGAGAAGATGAATCCTGACATCCCGCTCGTCACCGGTCAGCGTATCCTTGATGGTCTCTTCCCGGTGGCAAAGGGCGGTACTGCAGCCATTCCGGGTCCGTTCGGGTCCGGCAAGACGGTTACCCAGCAGGCCCTTGCAAAGTGGTCCGATGCACAGATTGTGGTCTACATCGGGTGCGGCGAGCGTGGCAACGAGATGACCGAAGTCCTGACCGAGTTCCCTGAGCTCGAGGACCCGAAGTCCGGCAAGCCGCTCATGGAGCGCACCGTGCTCATCGCAAACACCTCCAACATGCCGGTCGCGGCACGTGAGGCGAGTGTGTACACCGGTATTACGATTGCCGAGTACTTCCGTGACATGGGCTACGACGTCTCCCTGATGGCAGACTCGACGTCCCGCTGGGCAGAGGCAATGCGTGAAATCTCCTCGCGTCTCGAAGAGATGCCCGGTGAAGAGGGATACCCTGCCTATCTTGCAGCGCGTCTCTCCGAGTTCTACGAGCGTGCCGGCCGTGTCGAGACGCTCAACGGCGACTCGGGGTCCGTCACTGTTATCGGTGCGGTATCCCCGCCCGGTGGTGACTTCTCCGAGCCGGTTACGCAGAACACGCTGCGTATCGTCAAGTGCTTCTGGGCACTGGACGCAAAGCTCTCGCAGCGCCGCCACTTCCCGGCCATCAACTGGCTCAACTCGTACTCGCTCTACCTGGACACCCTGTCCAAGTGGTATGACGAGAACGTCTCTCCCGAGTGGAACGGGCTTCGTACCTGGGCCATGGAGATCCTCCAGAAGGAGGCTGAACTCCAGGAGATCGTGCAGCTCGTCGGTTCCGACGCACTGCCTGACGAGGAGCAGGTGACGATCGAGGTCGCCCGTATGCTCCGTGAGATCTTCCTCCAGCAGAATGCGTTCGACCCCATCGACACCTACTGTTCGATGGAGAAGCAGTTCGATATCATGCTTGCCATCAAGCTCTACGCCGACCTCGCCTACGCTGCACTCAGGGCAGGCGTCGCGCCGGGCAGGATTGTCACCATCACGGCCAAGAACGATCTCCCGCAGATCAAGTTCACGCAGGACTACAAGGCCGACATTGAGGCGATCAACAAGGCGATGGAAGCAGAATTTGCGAAACTCAGGGAGGCGCTCTGATGAAAGAGTACAGGACAATCAACAAGATCGCAGGTCCGCTCGTCTTCGTCGAGAAGACCGAACCTGTCGGGTACGAGGAACTGGTGAACATCGTCCAGTCCGATGGCACGGTAAAGCGTGGCCAGGTGCTCGACACCTCCGATGAGATCGTGGTCGTCCAGGTCTTCGAGTCCACCGCCGGTATCGGCCGCGACTCGGGTGTCCGCTTCACCGGCGAGACGATCAAGATGCCGGTGTCAAAGGACATGCTCGGCCGTATTCTCTCCGGCAGTGGCAAGCCCAAGGACGGCGGCCCGGAGATCGTCGCAGAGAAGCGCCTCGATATCGGCGGTGCGGCCATCAACCCGTACGCACGCCAGTCCCCTGAGGATTTCATCCAGACGGGTATCTCGACGATCGATGCGACGAACACCCTTGTCCGTGGACAGAAGCTCCCGATCTTCTCGGGGTCCGGTCTTCCCCACAACGAGATTGCCCTCCAGATCGCCCGCCAGGCCAAGGTGCCCGGCTCGACCGAGGAGTTTGCGGTGGTGTTTGCTGCAATGGGTATCACGAAGGAAGAAGAGAACCAGTTCATGGCTGACTTCGAGCGCACGGGTGCACTCGAACACGCCGTGGTGTTCCTGAACCTTGCAGACGACCCGGCTGTCGAGCGTATCATCACCCCGCGTCTGGCCTTAACGACTGCAGAGTACCTGGCATTCGAGCTCGGCTATCACGTGCTGGTTATCCTTACGGATATGACCAACTACTGTGAGGCGCTCCGCCAGATCGGTGCGGCCCGTGAGGAAGTGCCCGGACGTCGTGGATATCCGGGATACATGTACACCGATCTTGCATCGCTCTACGAGCGTGCAGGCCTTATCAAGGGCGAGAAGGGGTCTGTGACCCAGCTCTCCATCCTGACGATGCCCGGTGATGACATCACCCACCCGATCCCCGACCTGTCCGGCTACATTACGGAAGGCCAGATCGTGGTGAACCGTGACCTGCACCGGAAGGGTATCTACCCGCCGATCAACGTTCTTCCGTCCCTCTCACGGCTGATGAACGCGGGTATCGGCGAGGGCAAGACCCGTGAGGACCACAAGAAGGTCTCCGACCAGATGTATGCCGGCTATGCGGAAGGAAACGATCTCCGCGGACTTGTCGCCATCGTTGGTAAAGACGCACTCTCCGAGCGTGACCAGCTCCTGCTCGAGTTCGCCGATCTCTTCGAGAACCGCTTCGTCAGGCAGGGCCACGACGAGGACCGTTCCATCGAGGAATCGCTTGACCTCGGATGGGAACTGCTTTCAACGCTCCCCGAGGAGCTCCTTGTGCGTATCGACCGTGACCTCATCCGGAAGTTCCACCCGAAGTACCGCTCGAAGGAGGCATAGACACCCATGGCGCTTAAAGATGTGAAGCCGACCCGCTCTGAACTGATCAACCTGAAAAAGAAGATCAAGCTCTCCGAGCGCGGCTACAACATTCTGAAGATGAAGCGCGACGGGCTGATCCTTGAGTTCTTTAAGGTGCTCGAGGAGGCAAAGGGCAGCCGGGACGCGATTGGCGAGAAGTACGCCCGCGCCCAGGGGATAATCGCCATTGCCAACACGGTGGAGGGTTCCATCGGCGTGAAGGCGGCCGCGATGTCGGTCCGCGAGAAGCCCGAACTCACCCTCAAAAAGAAGAACATCATGGGTGTTGTGGTCCCCGAGATCGAGGCGACGAAAGTGAAGAAGGACCTTGCCGAGCGTGGCTATGGCGTGCTCGGCACCTCCGCGGTCATCGACGAGACCGCATCCGCCTTCGAGGAACTGGTCGACGAGATCATCCGGGCTGCAGAGATTGAGACGACGATGAAGCGGCTCCTGAATGAAATCGAGAGCACGAAGCGCCGTGTCAACGCCCTGGAGTTCAAGGTCATCCCCGAACTCAAGGAGGCCTCCGCCTTCATCAAAATGCGGCTTGACGAAATGGAACGGGACGAACTCGTTCGCCTTAAGAAGATTAAGGCGAAGAGTAAGGCCTGAATTCTTTTTTTTGTGGATTTTATCAGCTGACTTTCACAGCGCTTGATAGAAGAATTTATAGTAGTTAGTTGATTCTTCGATCATGTCAAATGGTCAGATTATCTTCCGATGGCTGGAGGGACTTTGGTCTTTGTTGCTCTCAATTGTGCAAGATCAGTTAAGTGGGATCTGTGATGACCTTCGTCTCTCTATCATTGATTCAGTATTTGGGGATATTTCACCGTACAATCCTTATCTTCAGGAAATCTCAGCGACAATTCATGGTCTAATTGGTATTGGCCAAGCAGTCGGTGGTCTTGTCAATTCACTGATTCCTCTCGCTTCCATGATGTTAATTTTAAAAGGAATTACATCACTAATAAATTTCAAACTATGAGATTGGCCGAATACGCTTTGAAATTACAACTCCGCATTTAATTGAGAGCATAACCAATAATTAGTTAAATAAATTGTCTAATTTCTCCAATTCCTGCAGAAAAATATTATTTACGGTTCCTATTTGAGCTTTGGTCATAACAGGAAATAGATATTTTTGCGATTGTGTTATTCCAATTTTTATAAATTGTTCTTTTTCCCGATTTCTACGCATTTTAATTTTGAAGAAGCGAGGGTTGTATCTGATTTTATTCTTTTCCAATTTCCTCACTATTACAATCATTTGCATGGGAGTGAATGCGCCATAGGTTTCAAAATAGTCAATAAAACTCTGAATTTTCTCGCGATCTTCATCATCGATGATTTGCTCTAAGCACTCAACGACGTATTTTTGAGCTGCAACTTGAATGTGTTGTTTCTTGCTCTCTTTTAACTCATTGTTCCTTTCTTTTCCTTTATTTCCAATTTGAGAGGCTATATCGAATTTTTCGATGCACTTGGATCCAACGTACAGATAATTGGCAATATAAGTGTTTTTAATTAAATACACATACCTAAGACGTTCTTTTCCACACAACCCACAGTAGGCATATCCATTATTATATTCGACACCCTCAACGAATTCAGGGTCATCATCATCGTCAAAGAAGTCACGATTAGGATATAGATCAATAAGATCGTAAGTCCAGACCCATTCCTTGACTGCTTCCTCGAAGATATTCTGCTCCCTGCTTAATGGAAGCAGCCGTTCTTTAGCTTCTTCAAGCCACCGGTTCGCCATAATCAGAGTTTCTTCCCCCGATGGAAGAGCGTCATATCCTTTTGATGTTTGTCGCGATAATCAAGAGCAGGCCCTGTAAATCCACTTTTACTCTCTATTTCACGAATTCCTTTCTTGGCATATTTTTGTAACTCTGGTTTTGTGACAGGAGATTTTCTGCATTTAACTTCTCCTTTGACAGCGCCACGTTCGTAGTCATGATTTCCAGGTCCACCAACGTGTTTTGCGCCATGATCCTTTGATTTCGATTTCTCGTAATTAATACCGCGTTTTACGTTTTGTGAATTAGACTTTTTAGTAGTCATGAATAAAAGATCGCATCAAATAATATTATATATATTTATGTCAATGATGTTATTTACGTTATGAATGACAATATAGATCTTATCTGCCCGTGTCGAATTCATCTGTGCCCTGTAGGATTCGAAGTAGACAGAATTGTTGATCCTGTGACGAAAATGGGGGCAGATCGCGTCTATCTCATTTCGCAAAAGAGAGAAGGAGAAGACAAGGCTCTAACGTTCATCAAGCAAATTCAAGAGAACTTGGAAAAATTAGGGGATAATTTGGTTATTCGCCATATTGATTGGGATCTCTATAGTATTCTGAGTGAATATCGGAAAATAATTGAATCTGAATCTAAAAATCATATCTACATCAATGTATCAACAGGGACCAAAATTCATGCAATTGCGGGGATGATGGCCTGCATGATTTTTGAAGACCTCGCGAATTCTCTCACTCCGTATTATGTGACGCCTGAAAAATATGCTGATGATCCACATCCTTCAGATGGAGAGCAACTCACCATTGGATGCTCACATATCGAAAAATTACCAAGCTATAAAATCGACCGGGCAAAAGATGATGAAATACGGGTGCTTTCCATCATAAATTCTAATACGAACGAAGAACATGGAATCACAAAGAAGGAACTCATTTCGATAATAGAAAAATCGAAAATTGTCGAATTAGCTGCTGAATCAAAGGATGGCGACCGACAATTGTTGGCAAATTACCGGGCTCTTGAGAGGAAATATATCGATCCATTGGTAAAATGGGGGTACATCTCTGTTGAAAAGCGCGGTAAAAATTCAATTATTAATATGACAAAAATTGGACGCAAGGCTTTGATATTTTTAAATGAAGACGTGTAATGGGCAAAACCAAAATTTCTCAAATAATTAATTCCGGTTCTAATTCATCCCACGCATCCTGAACCGTTAATGGTAATTCTCTGGATTTTTCCACTTCCAGATTATGCTCAAAAAAAGCATGTTTGATATTCTCCGTCGAGAGATCTAGATCCGTCTTGATTTTTTTGATATCATTGATAATTCCAGGAGCAATAAATACCGATCCAGAATCGTTTGGATTAAACGGAGGGTAATCCCTCAATAATTCTGTATTGTTCTTTCTCCCCCCACAATTGTTTGGCCCATTCAGATCTATATAGAGCAATTCAAGATCGAGAGTCAGAACATTTTGTAAATCCCCTGATGCCTTTAAAATATTAGCTTTATTAGATATTGTATTCCTGAATAAACCCATGTCAAGGTTATTGAAATGATTTGACCCACTTCTGTCAATCATCTCCAAAGCAACTTCTGTTTCAGATGGTTCTCGCCCCATTATCATTTTCAGATTTTCTTTTATACGATTGAATTCTCTCGATTTTGAGAAATTGGTGCCAAGAATTCTTTCAATGGTTTTGTGAATTCGAACCTCGCGCACTTTCTCTTCAAATTCCTCAATTTGATCATTTCTCAATAATATTTTTCTTTTTTCAACCGGATCGGTTCTGGCAATGATTTCTTCTTTGCAATGTGGACATTTTCTTTTCCCCTTAGGCATTTTATCTAATAATTTGTGACAATACGGACATTCCTGTTTAGGAACGTCATCCAAAATTTCATCTGATTTAGATTTAGGAGCTGTTCCGTTTTTCCTCATTTCTGCAAGGGATTGTTTCACTTCATTATGTGCTGAGGTCAGAATGGATTTTATTGATGAAGAGAATTCAGGACTATGCATCAGGTCTGGAAGGAGGGGTGAACGAACATCTCTGTCCAAGGAAATATTTGCAAATGATATGATGGGATTTGACGGAAATTGCATATTTAATTCGTAAATTGGATAGGAATCTTTTCCAAATTTGTCCATAAGAATTGATTCAAGAGATTTTTTGAAGAGATCGGGGTATTCTTTGATATATCTCTTATTAGTGAAACCGACAGTTGAGCTAATAGAAATGATTTCGTCAATTGTCAAATCCATCTGCATCAGATACTTACCAAGAAGAACAACACTGCTACAGTAACTTGTATCGTTGATATGTTCCAGCACTCTGGATAAAGTTTCTTTATCCTTGTGTAATATTGCAGACATTATGAGGGCATTTGTGGAATAGGAGACAAATGAATTATTTGTGTGATATCGATGTAGATTCAAAATTGTGTCTGTCGCATCTGCATATTTCCCTGATATCAGATGTCGTTCCAATCCATAATAAAAAATGAAGACATATCCGATATCAACAGTTTTTGTGATATCTTTGAGCCAATTTAAATAAACAAATCTCTGTTGGGGATTAAGTCCTTCATAAGATGGGTAATACCCAAGTTCTTCGACGTCATTTGGATTTGTTCTCAAATCAACGGGTAATTTGGTGGAAATTAAACTGGGTTCCGGAACCTCATAAAATGAAAATGTAATCCTGAATAGTTCATTTTCGTATGAAATGCTCTGGTCACTCTTAGGATTGTAATTTTTATATTTTCCATCGCTAATCCAGAGGAGTCGCTGGATATTTTCTGGTATTCGAACATTTTCAACAATTGGAACAAGATCTCGAGAACTTTCTAATATTGTATTATCTTCTGTTTTCGGCATAGTTTGAACATTTTTTTCCTTCACCGGGTTCTTTTTCAGAAAATCGAATAGTCCCATAATTGATCCCTGATTTTTGATTGAGGGTCCAATACCATAATATTATTTTTATTCGTTTTTCTTTCAAAATAATTGAAGTATAAAGTCCCGAGGTGACGATGTATCATAGCGGCCATCGAAGACCATGGTTGCATATGTTTCCTCCACCCCGAAGCCTTATTTCCAACAAAACCGATACCCCATTAGAAAACGCATCGGACCCCTCAGCACAGTTCTTCAAATAGTACCACCTAGCGATATCCCATACCCGGTGCACCCAGAAAGGAGGAACCCAACCATGACCATAACCACCATCTACTATTCCTACTCCGGCGTCACCCGCGGGGTGGCGGAGAAGGTCCATGCCGCCTGCGGCGGCGAGCTCGTCGAGGTGACGCCCGTTGCGCCGTATTCGCACCTATCGGTGTTCCTGTCCGGGGCCAGGCGTGCCCGAAAGGGGAGCTGCGACGTGATCACGCCGGCGAGGATCGATGTTGCGGGGGCGGACGTGATCGTGATCGGCACACCGGTATGGGCCTCGCATCCGCCCCCGCCCGTCAACGCAGCGGTCCAGGCGCTTGAGGGGTGCGGGGGGAAGACCGCCGTCCTCTTTGCGACCTGCGTCGGCCAGCCACGGGGGACCCTCCCCCTCATCGCAGAGGCGCTCGCCGCAAAGGAAGTGCGGGTCGCCAGAGAGTTCGTCTTCACGAAAAACGACGTATCCGACCCGGCCCGAATCGGTGCCCTGATCGAGGCGGTCAAGTCCGCCGACGGCAACGCCGACGGCGACGACTGACTACCGAAAGAGAACCCCGGCGGGGAGATGCCCCACAGGGAGAGGGGGAACTCTGCACAGGCATCAATCAGGAAGAAGGGGGTCGGGATGGTGGTGACCCCCCTCGCCCCTGGTCAAAAAAAGGCCGATTCGGGCGTATTCTGGCCGGTTTTCGGGTGATTCTCAGGTGCTCAAAAAAGGCCCGTTTTTCTCCTTTTTCATGAGAAACGGGCGATGTTCCAGGAGTTATAGCGGCCTTGTACCGGCAAGCAGTTTCCGGTGGTGCCGGTGGTCGGGAGCGGGTGCGAACCGCCCGTACCGGGCGTCTGTGTCGATCGTTTATATGGCGTTTTTAGGCGGAAGAGGGCCTATTTAACCGTTTCTTATACGGAGATCCACCCGGTCTCAGCCACCCGATGTGGACGCGGACACGAATTTAATCAGTCGCCCCATCAAATAGACATTCATTATATCGAATAACTATTTATCTTATTAAACGATAGTTCACTATATCGAATGATACCTGAATTCAGCATCTTTGTCGGCAACCGGGTGCTTGCCTGGCTGTTGTCGCATCCCTCGTCTGCACCGGGAATCAATGAAATGGCCCGTGAGGTCGGCGTCTCGCCTGCCAGTGCGAAGCAGTATACAGATATCCTCCTGAAAGACGGCATTGTCCGGAAACAAAAGGCCGGCACCGCCCACCTCATCTCCCTCAATAACGAATATGTGCTCGTCAGGGAGATGAAACGGACCTTCCTCGTTGCCCGCCTGCTGGAGGCGGGAGTGGCAGAGGGCATCGGTGACCGCAGTGATACCGAATGGAATGGTGAAAAGAACCGGAGCGGAAGGACCGGATGGAGGTCTGATGAACCCAATCCAGATGTAGGGGGCAGAACATCTGTGTTAAGCCGGTTTTCAGATGACGGCCGGGTGCGGGAGCGCGGTGGAACTGATACAACAACTGAAACCAGCATGATCGAAGTGTCCTGTGTATCAGAATGTCCGCTTCAGTATCCATCTTCACGAGGCATTGCGCCGGGGTGCACCTCATTGGCTCTCTATGGGAGCGGATCACGCGGGACGTATGATGAAAATAGCGACATAGATCTTCTTGTGATCGGCGAGGATTCGTGCGTGCGCTACGATGCGGTGCAGGCCATTGAAGAGGAGCTCGGTTTTGAACTGCAGGTGACCGCCATCCCCTACTATCGCTGGGAACCGATGAAGGAATCGGGAGACGCCTTTGCACGAAGTGTCATACGGGACCATATCCTGCTTGCTGGTGTGTGCCTCTGATGAAATGGGATGACTGCAGGAGAAAAGGGCTCATTCAAAAGGACTTGGACGCCCCGGCACGGGTTCCTGCATCAATTGCGCTGGCACGGCGGTTCGCGACCTCTGCAGAGAACACCCTTGCCATCAGAGAATACGAGATGGCCCATATCGCCGCCTATAATAGTGCGTTCCATGCCGGGCGTGCCCTGCTGTTTTCCCGTGGATTTGTTGAACGGAGCCATGCCTGTCTCACCGTCGCTCTCCTGCACTTATACCATGGTGATGCCATCATCCAACCATCCCTCGGCACATTGAACAAGATGCGGGTCTCCCGGCATAATGTGCAGTACGCGGGGTCGCTCGTAGGCAGTGAGGAGGCGGAATTTTCCTGCCGGTTCGCCCGAATATTCTGTGACGCAGTGGAAGCACGACTGCATTAACCGATATGCCCGCCGTCGAAAACGGCATGACTGAAATGGGATGGTGCGGTGTAAAGATCTGATGCATCTGCTCCGGTCATGACGATCCCGATATTCCATACTATCGGGTCCGACCTGCCCCAATCCCCATCAATCGTTTTCGTGTTTTCACCAGACGCCAAAAAGGAAAGGGTATGAACTGCGGGACGTGAAGTACATAGAACGGAAATAAGTGGGAGCAAAAATGGAAAAATCAGAGATAACCAGCGCAGATGACTTTATTGCCGAAGGGATGGCGCTCACGGAACAGGGAAAATATGAGGAGGCGGTTGAGGCATACGACCATGCGATAGCGGTTGATGAACAAAGCGCCGCTGCCTGGTACCGGAAAGGCTGCGTCCATCATGAATTGAACCAGTTCGGGGAGGCAGTCCGGGCCTACAGCCGGTCACTCGACTGTGACGCGGATGACGTCTCCGCGTGGCACTCCCTTGGCATTGCTCTCATCAATCTGGACCAGTATGAAGAGGCAATCCAGGCCCTTGATCTGGCCCTCGCCCTCGATGCGGAGTGTGCCTCGATCTGGTATCACAAGGGATGGGCCCTGAGTAAACTGCAGGAACACGAAGCGGCCGTACGGGCTTACTGCCGGTCACTCGAATATGACCCCGATGCTCTGCCTTCGTGGGTCAATCTGGGCACCTCCCTCAATATTCTGGGACGCTTTGAGGAGGCACTTGATGCAAGCGACCTCGCTCTCGCTCTGGATTCAGGGGATGCACACGCCTGGAACATGAAAGGAGATGCCCAGATGGGAATGGAGAGATATGAGGAGGCGCTTGAGGCGTACAACAAGGCGCTTTCGATCGATCCCGAACACGCCCATGCATGGTACAGCAAAGGAGTTGCGCTGAAAAGGCTTCGTCCGGCCGACACCCCCTAAAACCCGCGGAAATACCGGTGTGCGCCTCGCACCGGGCCCCGCCGGTGAACGCGGCGGTGGAGGTATGGGGTCGCAGGAAAGGTTGTCTTCACCAAAAACAACGCTTCCTAGCCGGCCAGGCTCGACGCCCTCATTGCGGCGGGCGGAGCCGCCTGACCGCCACCGATGCCTGGCCCCAAGGTATATGCGAGATACTGCACAAGCATTCTCCATGAGGGATGGGCGTGAGTAATACTGAGGGCTTCCTGGGCCTGGTGATTCTGTTTGTGATCATCGCCGGGATTTTGGGTGTTGTGCTGCTCTCTCTCGTTTATGCAATCCTCAGCAGAACGAACAACCGGATGATCCGCATCGGGCTTACTGCCGTTGTCATGGGAGCGGGCTTTCTCCTTCTCATGCCGCTTGATGCGCCGATGCTTCTTGTCGGGGCACTGGTATTTGTGGTGCCAATGGCGGTCCTCATCCCTCCCTTCGTGGATTTCCCTCGGTCCGGTGATGACGTGAGGTTCACCCGCGTTCTCACCTGCGACATCCTGGTATCGGCTGTCGGGGCCTCCCTTCCGTTTCTCCTTGTCCTGTCCGGCCTCTCGATGGTTCCGGCGCTGTACTGGCACACCCCACTTTCCAATGGTGCCGTCTATGCCTGCGTCATCGCGCTGGATATCCTTCTTGCGACATTGATCTATCATGGCCTGGGATGGGGAGGGGTTCTCTCCCCCGGCCGGACAGATGAGTGATCCCGGACTCAGGCAACGGTATTTCGGAGGGGAAGAGCCCCGCCTCTGTCCCGGTTCCGGAACTTCTGGTCATGATAGCCGTGCGAACCATCAAACTGGCGGAATCCGCGGAAGCATTATTCTGCCCGGCAACAGATACCCCCGATACCGAATGTTGCCACCCGGCAAAGCAATTCCCAATGAATCGGGAATAGTATTATCATCAATTGACTGGTAGTTACGCCCCATATGGCAATTGATCCGGGCCAGATGGCAATTGCGATGGTGCTTGCCGTTGTGCTCATCGCGGCCATCATTGCCTGCGCCAATTATATCCACTGGTTCGGCAGGAAACATCCGAAGAAGCCTCCCGACGCACAAGCCTTCAGCCTGGCGGATGCCATCGTTCCCCCCGAGCACTTCATCCTCCTGCGGGTGCTTTTGGATAAAACCGGACAACACGCAAGCCTGTCGACATTCCAGTTTCTTATGTGGACGCTCCTCATTGCTTTCCTCTATATCACCCTCTGGTTCCTCCAGTTTCTGAACGGAAATACCAGTCCCCCGCCAATCATTCCGCAGAATCTCCTGGCTCTTATGGGGATCAGCGTTGCTGTTCCCCTGGTAAACAAGGGAATCATGGAGCACAAAAAGTCCAGGTCCCGGACAGAGGGGGAGGTATATGTCGAGCCCTCCTATGCATCGATGCTGGAAGAGGACGGCAAACCCAGTTTTCTCCGCCTCCAGATGTTCTTATGGACGATTGCCGCCGTTGTGATTTATTTCTGGTCCTTTCTTACCGCGGCATTTTCCCCGGCCATGACTGCCGGTGCCCTCGGACTGCCGGATGTCGATCCGACGCTGCTCTTTTTAATGGGCCTTTCACAGGTCGGCTATCTCGGCAGTAAGGCATACTCCGGGACCGTGATCAGGGAGGAAGACCCCGGCAGCACCGCATCGGCGGGGACCGCCGCTCCCACACGGCAACCACCGAAACCATCACTGGTGATCCGGGAGACCATCCCGGAAATGGCCCGTCCCGAAGAGACGGTCACTCTGCTTGGCTCCGGGTTTGGCACGAACAAGGATACGCTCATGCTCGGGCAGGAGAGGGTGAAGGCAGAAAATATCGTGCGCTGGGATGATTCCCGTATTGAATTCACCGTTCCGGAAGCGGCGATGCCGGGGAACTATCCGCTCCGGGTCATTTCGGGAGGGAGCACGGCAGAAGTCCCGTTGTGCGTAAGCGAATCGCAATGGAGCCAGGGTCTACGCGAAGTGCCTGCCGAGATTATCAGTGAGATCTGGATTGATGACATATCCCGGAAAGGGTACTGCATTCCCCCGATTGGGTATTTCATCACCGGCACCCGCTATCATTTCCTCTTCGAGTTCACCGTACCCCCGGGAACCCTTTCCTGGGGCCAAACTCTGTTTACGGCAACGTTCCATGTCGATGGCATCCGGAAAGGCAAAGAAGGTTTTCTGCCCGGCAACATGAATGGCGAAAATTACGGGTTCTTCGCGTATACGTTTGCCGATGAGGGGAAGTATACCATCGAGATTCGCGGAGCAACAGTAAAATCCATGACAGCTGATGTCAGGACCCCTCCCGGGACGTAAAGGTGGATGGTATGGGAAAAAATTTGATTTCAAGGCTGGAAATTCCCGATGACCGGAGTATCATCGTCGTTTCCGACCTCCACCTGGGGGCCGGTGAGGATCCGGATACCTCGGAACGGTTCTGTACATTCCTTGCATTCCTTCGAGAAGGATTTCGGGAACATTCCGTGTACTGCGAACACTGTTCGGGGGAAAAAGGCGCAGGAAATGGCGGGCAACGAACCTTACTCCCTCCTGAAAAGATCATCCTGCTCGGGGATATTCTTGAGCTCTGGGATTCGCGCCAGCAGGACAGAAACAACGCATTCCTCGATGCAGTCCCCCCCATCAATGAGCTGAAGCATAGTGACTGTGATGTGGTGTATGTCACGGGAAACCACGATGAAGATGTGGCTGAAATTATCGCATCGTATGCCAAAGACCGGAAAAAGAATGCAACACATCCCGATGAAGGAGCGACATCGAAGCACCCGGAGACCCCGGAAAAATATCGGTCCATCTCGTCAAAAAAAGACAATACACACGAAAAACCGGAGAGCCTCACCTTCTATTGGGGAGGGGGGCGCTCAATTGAATTATGCTCACGCCATTATCCAGCCCCGAAACTCAGGGGAGGCGAACTTGGCATAAAAGTAGGGGGAGTTAGTTATGCGTTCATTCACGGGCAGCAATTCGACAGGGTGCAAATCCCGTACACCATCAGCGAGGCGATGGGGCAGAGGTTCGACCCGGTGGATTACCTGCAGGACATTGCAAATGTCTCGTTCTCGAAACAGGTGGGAGTAGCAGGCCTTGCTCTGATCACCGTGCTGTTTGGTTTTTTTGCCGCTCTGTATTATTTTCCCCAGGTCCGGTCGCTCATTGCGATCCCCCTTGTGGGAGGAGCGATAGGGCTGTTTCTCACCGGGGTATTTCTCTCGGGGGCGTTGTTTTTTGGACGTAAGAAAAAGTCCCTGCCATCCTCCGTCCTGATGGCCGCGATATGCCTGCTGATTGCCCTGATCTTCCTGGGAGCAGTTACTGCCGGCTGGCTGAGGCCGCTCTTCTGGTTCGGGTTTTTGGTAAGTGCCTATGCGTTCGTCGTTATCACCCTCCCACGGATGTGTGCCGTCTCGAAGCGGAAGGTGTACAATGCCTTTACCTCCAGCAGAAATAAAAAAGCGAAAGAGCTGATCGACAGCAACCTCTTCGACGCCAGCAAATACAAGTACACATCGAAGGTGCTGGTGTTTGGGCATACTCATATCCCTGATTTTACCAAGGACACAAAAACGGAGAAGGTCAAACTTCTCGTAAATACCGGCTCGTGGGTGAAGGATACCCATCGGGAGTACGATTCTTTCGTGTATATCGATACCAACGGCATCTGCTGCATGCGATGGGTGAATGACGCGAATGAAGGAAAGGGTGCGATTGAATGCCTCTGCCGGGAAAAGGATGGTTCGCCGAACGTCTCCTTATGCGATTATATTGCAAAAAATCATCTGAATCTGAATGAGTGAGCGACCTGTCCTCCATCAGATGCGAGATTGGCTACGGGCATATGATTGAAATCGGGCACCGGAACAGTGTGCAATTTCAGAAAAGATTCTGTACCAGGTCCCTCTCTCTATTAGCGTTTCGAAGATGGCATTTCATCATCCCGGTACCCCCTTCCGGGCGCACCGATCACCTTTATTGTATTCCTCCTCCACCTCTACGCATGGACCCCCTCATCATCCGGATGCGTACGGACCTTGAACAAAGCGCAGACCCCGACCTCCGCGCAAGCTCGCAGCGCTTCTTCAGGGAAGAGATCCGATGCTACGGGATGAAGACGAAGACAGCAAACGCCATCGCGAAGACCTACTGGAAGGAGGTGAAGGATCTTCCGAAAAAGGACGTCTACGCCCTCTGCGAAGAGCTCTTTGCCTCCGGCTACATGGAGGAGTCCTTCATCGCCTCGTACTTCACGGAGCACCTCACCAGCTTCGAGAGGACCGACCTCCTCCTCTTCCGGCGCTGGATTGATACGTACATCACCAACTGGGCCGCCTGCGACACCTTCTGCAACCACACCGTGGGGGACTTCATCGACCAGTACCCGGAGTGTATCGGGGAATTGAAGACATGGACGCAGTCGAAGAACCGCTGGATGCGCCGGGCGGCGGCGGTCTCCCTCATCATCCCGGCAAAACGGGGGCGGTACCTGGACGACGCCCTTGCGATTGCCGAACTCCTCCTCACCGACCCCGACGACATGGTGCAGAAGGGCTACGGGTGGCTGCTCAAGGAGGCGAGCAGGGAACACCAGCAGGAGGTCTTCGAATTCGTGATGGAAAAGAAGAGGGATATGCCGAGAACAGCCCTCCGGTACGCCATTGAAAAGATGCCGAAGGATATGAAGGCAGAGGCGATGAAGAAGGACTGGTAGGTTCTGTGCTCCATATCCGGTTATGGCCCGGCCGTCCCTCTCAAATCGTCACGCATTTTTTTCCTGTATACTATCCCGCTTCTACCTTCTCAGGCTGGTCCATCTCCATCCTCAAACTGATCCGCATTCATATATCCATTTTTCACCGCAGCATGCCAGAATTCCAAAACCTCCGGCGGGAATACATCCAGTGTCTCCATAATATTAAAGGCGAAATCGACAAACCCCAGTGGGTTGGCGGTTATGATCCCACCGTCGCGTACACTCGGCGCATGTACGTACCGGTCTTCACCCTGATACCCCGGGGCACGCCGTTTCAGCCACTCATGCCCGCAGCTGGTGTGCCGGACCGTATCGAGAAACCCATGCTTTGCCAGAAAGAGGGTGCCGCCACATATCGCTGCCACCGGGATATGATTACGGATGCAGTCCTGAATGAGCGGGACCAGCCGAGTGGGATCATCGTGTTCATATTGCGGTGAACCGGGAAGAATGACCATCGCTGCTCCGGTGAGGTCGACGGTCGCAACATCAGCATCGGGAAGGATGGTAATGCCCCCGGAAGTGATAACCGGCTCTTTGGTAAGCCCGAATGTGATAATAGTGTACCCGCATTTTTTGGGGATGTCGGTATTGAGATTTGATATCATCGCTATGGCAAGTGCCGGTTCCCAGTCAGCGAAGCCCGGGCATACATAGAGGTAGACATTTTTGTTCATTTTTATCGCCAGTTTGCTGTTACTACTACGCGATCATTCTCATTATACATTGATGGAGAAGTGTGAAAGTGATGAGGACGGACGGCCAGGCACGGACCGGCGGACGAAGCGCTTTTTAAGAATCCATTTCATTGGTTTTCCCGAAAACCCGGCATGTGACGTCGGTTCCAAAAAAAAGAAACGATCCGGATGGAACCCGTTCAAAGGTCGCGGGCATCAATAGGGGTCATTCCTGCAGCATTGCGGCATTGAACCCGGCCATTCCCCGTGACACTGAAGTGAGACCACCTTATGAGGACGGGAACCGTCTCCCGCCCTTTCGTCGCCGTCGGGGAATGCCGTCCCGGTCCCTTCAGTTCTTAAAACTGTGAATAGGTGCGGGAATTCTGCCGCCGCGGTTGATGAATGCCTCGCAGGAGAAGGTGTTCACCCGCTGAACGGGTGCATGGCCCAACAGCCCGCCGAACTCCACCGCATCGCCGACGTCCTTTCCCACCACCGGAATCAGGCGGACGGCGGTCGTCTTCTGGTTGATCATCCCTATCGCCGCCTCGTCGGCGATGATGCCTGCAATCGTCGCCGCGGACGTCGTTCCGGGGATGGCAATCATATCGAGACCCACCGAGCAGACGCAGGTCATTGCCTCGAGCTTTTCCATCGTGAGGGCGCCGCGGTTCACGGCATCGATCATCCCCTGGTCCTCACTGACCGGGATAAAAGCACCACTGAGTCCGCCGACAAATGAACTTGCCATGACGCCTCCTTTTTTCACCTGATCGTTCAGGAGAGCAAGCGCCGCGGTTGTTCCCGGAGCACCCACCGACGCAAGGCCCATCTCCTCTAAAATTTCTGCCACACTATCGCCCACCGAAGGCGTCGGTGCGAGCGAGAGATCGACAATGCCAAATGGTACCCCCAGCCGCTGGGAGGCCTCCTGCGCCACCAGCTGGCCGGCACGGGTCACCTTGAACGCGGTCTTTTTGACCGTCTCGCAGAGCACCTCGAAGTTCTCCCCCCGGACGGTCTCAAGCGCACGCTTCACGACACCCGGCCCGGAAACGCCCACGTGGATCACCGCATCGGCCTCGGTGACGCCATGGAAGGCACCGGCCATGAACGGGTTGTCATCCGGGGCGTTGCAGAAGACCACCAGTTTGGCACACCCGAGCGAGCTGTCCTCTTTGGTCGCCTCCGCCGTCTCCTTCACCATCTCTCCCATCAGTTTGACGGCATCCATGTTGATGCCGGTCTTCGTCGAGCCGATATTGACCGAACTGCAGACCCTCTCGGTCAAAGCAAGGGCCATGGGAATGGAGCGGATGAGATGCTCATCGGCAGGCGTCATCCCCTTGGAGACGAGCGCGGAGTAGCCCCCCAAATAGTTCACGCCCGTCGCCCTTGCGGCATCGTCCAGCGTCCCCGCGATCGTGACAAAATCCTCCGGGCAGGTGCAGGCCCGCCCCCCGACCAGCGCAATGGGCGTAACCGAGATGCGTTTGTTGACAATGGGAATGCCGTATTCCCGTTCGATATCCCGGCCGACGGAGACGAGGTCCCGTGCCGAACGGGTGATCTTCTCGTATATGTTCCGGTTGAGGGTCGCAAGGTCCGCATCACAGCAGTCCAGGAGACTGATGCCCATCGTAATCGTGCGGACATCCAGCTGTTCCTGCTCGATCATCTTGTTGGTCTCATAGACCTCGAATATATTGATCATCGAAGGGTCCCTCAGATGCGGTGCATTTTTGTGAAAATATCTTCATGCTGGCATCTTATTTTCAGGCCAAGTTCATCGCCGATCCGTTCCAGGTCTCCTGCCATCTCGCCAAACGATTTGGGCGACCTGCTGGTGTCGACGATCATCATCATGTTAAAGAACCCCTGAATGATGGTCTGGGAAATATCTTCCACATTCGCCTCGTTCTCCGCAAGGTAGGTGCATACCTTTGCGATAATACCGACGGTATCCTTGCCGACGACGGTAATGATGGTTTTCTTTATGGGCGCGCTCATCTGTTCATACATTTGCATTCCGGGGGAATTAATCCCCTCCCATGACGGCACCCGTCGCTCCCGTACCTGCAGGCGGAGGGTACGCCCTCGGGACCCTTTCGTGCCGGATGGGGCATCCGGTCAGCGGCCAATGTGTGCGGATTCGTCTACCAAAAAAAGAGTGGTGCGAGGGTATTCCCGGTCTTCGGTTCAGGGTTTCCCGGTATTCCCCCGCACGATTGCCCCCACACCCGCTGCCAGTGCGATCACAGGCCCTACGAGGAGCCCCGCCCACGCGACAAGGCCGACGACGCCTACGATGATCATCGAGATGCCCGCATTTCTCGTCCCCCAACCTTCCCGGCCGCTTCGGCGTAGGCCGTTTCGAATCGCCACCGATCCCAGCAGGACGATGACGAGGAGGTAGATTCCGGGGAGGGCGGCCGCTGCGGTGGGCCCCGTCTTCGCAAGCGCCACGGCTGTCTGGACGAGAAGCATCGCCCCCGTCCCGACGTAGAGGAGGCCCGCGGTCACCGCGAGCCACCCGAAGGGACCCCTGATGGGGAATGCCGGCCCTTTCCCTGTTCCCGGCCCTGTTGCGCTCATCCCCTCCCGCCGCCCCCGCCGGAGGATCAGCCCGAACCCCACGAGGAGTGTGAGGAGGAGCGGCCCGAGGAGAAGCGCCCATGACTGTCCCTCCCACCGATGGATGGCAACGACCGAGAACGAGACGAGCAGCCACTCGGAAAGGGTAAACTCCTCCCGGTAGCCGACGGCAAGGCCGAAGTTTCCGCCGGCAGCGGACTCTCCCGGTGCATAGACCGCGACATAGTACGTACCTGGCTCCGTCACCATATGCGAATACTCCGCCGAGGGGTAGAGTGCCGAGGGGGTGAAGGGCTCAAACTCCGCCCCGTCGGGAACCGTTCCCCCGATGACGACGGCACCGTACTCATCGGCTTCTGCACCGCCGGGGGCATGCCCTTCCCCGACCGTCTCCTCCGCATGGTCATGGGGCATCTCGACGAACGGCGGGAGCGTCCCCGAAGGGGCAAGGCCCGACCCCATCACCACGATGCCCGGCACGAATACCGGCGACCCCTCCGGCGTGAAGAGACTCAGGCGAAGTTCGTCGCCCGTGGCCATCGCCATGCTATAGTACCGCGCATCGCCGCCCCCGGCAAGCTCGCCGTAGACCACCCATGACTTCGTCGGGTCGGGAACGGAAAAGGCGTCCTCGATGTGGTCGTTGCCGCCGGACGTGAGCGGGACATGGGCGGCGGCGGGGGTGATGAGAAAGGCGCAGGCGATCAAAAGCCCGCCAAGTACGAGGACCGTGATGGCAAAAGGGGACATCCCCGTCTCATCGTCTACCTGCCGGGCTGCCTGCCCCCTCTCCCGGATACCCTTTCCTCTCATGATTTTCCCCTTCGTATGCACCGTTCACTTCAGGCTGAGAATATAAGGATCACGCAGGCGTCCGTGCCATGAACAAAAAAGGAACATCCCCCGTCTCAGGTCTTTCGTGCGAGGCGGGCACCCATCGCAAACGCCCGTTCGCAGTCTGCCGGGAAGACCTCCTCGTGCCGCTTCGATTTTGCCCCGGTGTCGAAGATGCTCGTCTCATACTTCGCGTAGTCGTCGAACTGGAGCGTATCAAAGCTCATCACCGACTCGGCATGACCGAAGACGGCATGAAATATCTCCTCATTGAGGGTGACGCGGGTGTCGAAGAACAGGTCGCCGGCCTGCTCCTCCTTCATGTTCATCGTGTAGATGAGCCCCACCGGCATCTGGCGGGGAAAGATATTCGGGCCGTCGCTGTAGGTTAGATACGGGAAGAGGAGGCGTTCCATGAGGTTTCGCATCATCCCCGTCTCAGCCATGAAGTAGATCGGCGTCCCAAGGATAACGGCATCCGCCGACTCCTCCACCCGTTCGAGAAGTGGCGAAAGATCGTCCTCCACGCTGCACGACCCGTAGCTCTTCCCGCCGATCCGCTTGCAGGCAAAACAACTCGTACAGCCGGAATAGTGCAGGTCTGCGAGGTGCACGAGTTCGGTCTCCGCCCCCTGGGAGGCCGCTCCATCGAGGGCGTGTTCGAGCATCGTTGCCGTATTCCACTTTTTTCTCGGGCTCCCGTTGAAGGCCATCACCAGCATTGTTCTCCTCCTCCCCGTCCGCTGCCGGGCATGGGTGCTGATTGTCCGGGGTGGTAATGAGCCTTTCTGTAAATAAAGGGTCAGAGGGCATCCTTCGTAAGCCGCCGTGCCGGTCCGGGCTTTCCGGTTCACGGCTGGACCGGGAGGATGGGATATTGTCGATGGGTGCGGTAGTACAGCGTAAAAAAGTTGTGGGCGGGGGACGACCCGGATCCCTCATCTCTTCCTGCACACCGGATACTGGATCTCGGTGAGGAGGTTCTCTTCCGGCGTCTGCGCCGGGTCGTTGAGGTACAGCTCCCTTGGAGCACCGGCACTCTCGAGGCCTTCCTCCTCAAGGTACCTGAATATCCTGGCATGTGCCATGCCGAGGTTATGATACGGTCCCTTGTACAGCACCGATATGACCGTCGCCGCTGGCAGGGTTTTCACCTCGAGAGCAGGATTTTTTACGGTGACAGGTCCGGTGACCGGCAGAAATACCTCGACGAGGCCGCCGTGCTCGTCGCAGTCCTCACCGATGTAGACCGACCCGATGGGTCCCGTTGCGGTGACACCATTTCGGATGTTCTCCGGGGTTGTTATCTCTTCGCATATCTGGCCGATGAGGGAGCACAGCAGTGCCTCATACGGCCCTTCCCCCCGGATAGTGAGTGCCCGGGTAGGGGGAATTTCCTTCTGCTTCCATTCTTCAAGGTCCACTCTGAACAACTCCTCAAACGGATCCTCTGCGGCGAGGACCCGCTCGACCATGCCTAACCGGTGTATCTGATCACGGGTTGCCCGCAGGCGTTCTCTCAGAAGTGAACGGACCACAGGGTCATCGGTCCCCTTACTGGTGAGCAGGACGGACGTCTCATCCAGGGTAAACCCGAGGCTGATGAGTGATGCAATCCAGATGCCCCGTTCGATCTGCTGCTGGGAGTAATAGCGGTACCCGGTGCAGAGGTCCTTTTCCACCGGCACCAGGAGATCCTTCTTCTCATAGCAGTACAGCGCTTTTCTGGAGAGCCGCGTCACTTCTGAAAACTTCCCTATCGGGATCCTGTCGGTCGGCATGGTCACCCATATGGTATTTCCCCGGGGATGATATGAGTCTGCAGTCTCCCCCGGGGGAAGGTTCGGGAGATTGACCAACCCCCCGCAGTGAGGGCACCCCGTATACGGGGTGGTGGTTCAGCAGGGAGTTGCCCTGTGCCGCTGTATCCCGCAGAGGAGCACAAACCATCCCGCGGTGAGGGCGATGTACATGATGCCGATGATCGTCATGCGGAGGAGAAAGAGCCACGGGCTCGGGAACCAGGTGAGGAAGGCGATGACCATCGAGGGGAAGGCGAGCTGGAGGACGTTTCCGGTTGCGGCGCCGAGGAAGAGCGCACCGAAGATGGCCGGATACCCTGCGCATGGCCGGTACCGCACCCGTGCGGCGAGGATGAGGAGTGGAGCTGTGATCATGAGGGGGGTCACGGGCATGAGGGTGAGGGTGCCCACTGCATAGCCCATCTGTGAACTTGCGAACGCAAATGCCACCAAAAGAACGGCGGCCCCTCCGAGCGCCACTGCCGCCCGTCCCGTTGCCCGAACCGGCAGGCGCGAGAGGAGGGCATAGAGGGCGACGGCGATGATGGCGTGGGTAAGTCCCTGGATGAGAAACAGAAAGATCACGATAAACCCGATGGATGAGGCGGAGATCATTACGGGGTGGTCTGAAGAATATCACTTATATCCTTTCTCCCGGCTCCGTTCACCCGCTGGAAAACCACGTCGATGTGGAAAATCCGTCACGCCTCCGGCCCGTTGCCTCTCCGTTCTCTTTGCAGGAGAAGGCAGGCTTCACACCCCCCCATGAAGAGCAGTCCGGCGACGGCGGCGTCGAAGACTCCGCCGACAAGCGATGGAATGACGGCGAAATCGGGAGCCCACAGTGCTTCTCTTCCCGACTGGAGGGCGGTAAAAAATCCCCTCCCTCCCAGCACCGCGGTGATCCCTGCGGCAAGGAAGACGGCAGAGAATACCGTCTCCGTTCTTCGGCAGGCGAAATATCTGGCAAACCCGGAGAAGACGAGGACGCCTGCGGCAAAGAAGAGCGGATGGATCAGAAATCCGGCAATTGTGGTGAGAAGGGGTATCGAACCCGGGGCGGGAGGCATCTGTGAGCCGTAGCAGATTTTGGCCGCACACCCGCAGAAAAAAAACAGAATTCCGGCCACCCGCATGTCCGCCTGAAGATAGGAACCGGCAAGCACGAGAAGTGTCCCTACGCTCCCGAAGATGAGGCCAAATCCCGCAAAAATCAGGAGAAAGTAGGCTATAAAAAGCAGTGGATAGTAGGGGTCCATGGGAAGGAGTTCGTCCTTCCGGTCGATAACCCTTTTCACAGGGATTGCCGTCGATGCGGGTGATCCTTCCTTTTGCCGTGATTTAGGGTTGTTTATCCCGGACAAGGGGGTTGGCACAGACGAGGGCCCCCTCGACCGGGCAGACCTCCGTGCAACGGCCGCAGAGGTAGCACTCGGCGTTTCGCGTATCGGGTGCCGCTTCGCCGGTCGGGCAGACCCGCTCGCACTTCCGGCACCCGATGCAGGCGTCCGTCCTGACGATGCCGGTCGTCCCCGCCGCGGCACACGCCGAAAAGACCGCACCGAAGGGGCAGAGGAACCGGCAGAGGGGCCGGTAGACAACGACCGAGACGACGAGGATCGCCGCGAAGACGAGGCTTCCTGCCGCGAGGGCAAGCGAGAAGAACGACTCCACCCCCGTGGAGGCGAGGAGGTTCACCGACACGAATACCCCGGCGACGGCCGCTGCCAGCACCACGAGCCGGACCGCCTGCGGAACGATGCGGTTTCTCACCCGGAATTTCCTGCCGGGAAGTCGCGAGGCAAGCTCCTGGATCGTCCCGACCGGACAGATATGGGCGCAGAATGTCCGTCCGGTAAAGAAGGTCAGCATCACGAGGAGGATGATGGCTGCAATGCCAAGACCCAGTACCTGGATGCCTGCGAGGGTCGCCACGAACCCGTAGAAGTACACCGGCATGAGCGGAGCAGCGAAAACGAAACCAAAGGCGGTCGTCGCCCCCAGCAGGAGAAGCGCCGTTTTCTTCGTCATCAGGCCCCGGGTCCAGGCAACGGCGGCAAGCACGGTCCCTGCGAGCATATATACGATCGCCCCCGTCGACCCAAGCATCACATCGCCGGAGAGAAGCAGGGCAAGGCATCCCGAGATCGGGAGGGCGACGAGGGAGGTGAGGGCGACGGTGCCAAGGTTCAGGTCCGTCGGAAGGCCCGTCCGCCCCGACCGGACTGCCCAGAGGAGGGCGATATTGATGATGATAAAGAGCATCCCCCAGAGAACGGCAGGGCTTGCGAGGATAAGGTCGAGACCCCCGGCATCCGATGATGTGGAGGTAAGGCCGTCGATGGTCGTGGTGGCGGCGGAGGTGCCGTCCCCTGCGGATGCGGCGACATCGCCTGCCGGGCCTCCGGCGTCCGTTGCCGTGAAATCACAGAGCCGGTTTCCGTCCGCATCGGTGTACATCAGGCACCTCCCCGGATAGGGACAGTTGCCGACCCCTTTCGGGCAGAGGGCCGCACAGGCGGGGGCGGCAAGCATTGCCGTCCCGGCAGCCCCTGCCGGAAGGATTCGTCGAAGGGATGAGGTGTTCATTGCTGGTTCCGGTAGATACTGTGATCTGAATATGGAGTTTTGGAGATAAAAATGTGTAGAATATACCTGGTTACATTGATGCCGTGTTGGATGACCCCCACGGCCGTGTTGGTGGCGGCCCTCCGGATCATCTGTCGGATGCACTTGGTCGGTATTGTAAGAAAATCCTCTCGATCGAAGGGTTATGACCTTTTTGCGCCCCTTGGATGGCAGACTGCCCGGGGGTGATGGGTGCCGGCCGGGATATCCAAGGGGTGGCGCCGTATCAGAGGCTTCCGGAATCGTCCTCTGCCTGCACCCGCCGCCCGCATGTCGAAAATATTTTTTGGAAACAAAAATGAGATATTTAAGGGTATTTTACGATACCAACAAAATTTTGGGCGCGCTATCCGGTACGTAACGATCGGGTGATGTCGAATGAAAAATGGATCGGATGCGAATATCTATTATCTCATACGACATGTATCTTTCTGAGTTTATCTCATGAACGACAGAAACAATTATCGGGGCGGTAGCCGTGGTGGAAGTAATGAAGGCGGACAGCGGCGCTCCTACGGTAGCAGCGGCCCCCGTGGCAGCAGCGGTGGACAGGGACCCAGAAGGTCCTTTAATGACGGGCCCCGCGAAATGCATAAGGCAACCTGCGCAGACTGCGGAAAGGAATGTGAAGTTCCTTTCAGGCCTGCTGAAGGAAGACCAGTGTACTGTAATGACTGCTTCCCGAAGCACAGAAAACCCAGATACTGATTATCAGCATTAGGACCCAAATCTTATTTTTTTTACATCGTTCCCGGGAGCCCGGGCCCTGTCCTTCTTTCCCTCTAAGAAGGCAACCGTGCCCGTCCCCGGCAATGCTTCCGGTACCTGCACTACCCCTGAAGAGACCCCTTTTGTCCCGTCCAGTGAGGAGGCGGGCAGGTTTCTGTCTATGGTAAATGTCTCGTCCGGCCTGTGCCGGGTTGATCCGCGTACCGGCTCTTTCAGCAATGCCCTTTTCAGCCTGAAGAAACCAATATCACATCCCAGCTCAAAATGGTACCTCAGAAGAGAGCCTTGGACCTCTCGGGTTTTACCGGTGGAAGAGATGAAATTTGGAACGCTCAACGATGCTGATATTCATGGAAAGACGGTGCTTCTCAGAGTCGATTTCAACTCCCCCATCGATCCGGCATCGAACCTGATCCTGGATGACAAACGGTTCCGTGAACATGTGCCGACGGTGCGGGCGTGCGAGGATGCCCGGTGTGTGATCCTCACCCACCAGTCACGGCCGGGCAAGAAGGACTTCACCACCCTCGAGGGACATGCCGCAAAACTCGACCAGATGATCCCCCAGCCGGTCACGTACGTGGACGACATATTCGGCAGGGCTGCCAGGGAAACGGTGGCGGCGATGGACCCCGGTGAGGTGGTCCTCCTCGAAAATGTCCGGTTCAATGCCGAGGAGAACCTGAAGATGCCCGCCGCAGAGGCGAAAAACACCCATCTCGTCCGGCGGCTTGCTGCGATGGGGGATATCTACGTCAACGATGCCTTCGGGACCGCCCACCGATCGCAGCCGACCATTGTGGGACTTCCCCTTGCGCTTCGCTCTGTGGCGGGGCTTCTCATGGAAAAAGAGGTCGCCACGCTCGGAAAGGTCTTCTCGGGGGCTCCCGGTCCGGTCACCTTCGTCCTCGGCGGGACGAAGGTGGACGATTCCCTTGATGTCGCTGCAAATGTGCTGGAAAAAGGTATCGCGGATACGGTCCTTGCGGTAGGCGTCGTCGCCAATGTCTTTCTCATGGCCCGGGGCATCGATGTCGGTACACCTGCCCGGGATCTCATTGCCCAGCTGGGGTACAACGGTGAGGTGGGCAAGGCAAAGGAGATCCTCTCCCGGTATGGCGATCGCGTGGTGCTCCCGGAGACCGTCGCGGTCCGCGACGGTGACTCCCGCCGGGATGTGCCGGTCGCATCCATCGGCAACCTTCCTGTCCTTGACCTCGGCCTCGAGTCGGTGGGCCCGGTAACCGGCCTCATCCGCTCATCGGGAACGGTGGTGTTGAACGGCCCGGCAGGCGTCTTCGAAGACCCCCTCTTTGCCACCGGGACGAATGAAATTCTCCGTGCTGCTGCATCGGTAGAGTTCTCCGTCGTCGGTGGCGGCCATACGGCGGCGGTGATTGAGTCGATGGGGCTTGCCTCCGGCTTTTCCCACATCTCCACCGGGGGCGGGGCATGCATCGAGTTCCTGACGGGAAAGACCCTCCCTGCGGTCGCCGCCCTGGAAGAGTCCCGAAACCTCTTCGGGTAGGGTCGTTCCACAAACGTCATCCGGCTGTTCACGGGAATACCATTGCCCGCAACTCCCCGTTCCAACCGGTGGTTTCCCGATAACCGATATGGTCAGGCGGGAGGTTTGAAGAGTCATATTTTTGGTATTCCTGATTTTAAGCACTGCGAATAACGCCTGCCATTTCCCAGGTAACCCGATATTTTTACATCTGCCGGATACTTCAGGGGAAGATCGCATACACCGTACAAAGGCAGGCCCTTTGCCGGGGGTGGGAAAAAAGTGATTGTTGGTCTGGTGTTGTAGGATCTTATGCCGTAAACCCTGCACTCTCATAGATGAGTGCCACATAGCGTGCGTACCAGATGCCGATGAAGGGCACGGCAACGAACATCAAAATCCATCCGATGACGGGGATCATGGCCAGGATGAAATAGATGATCATCGCGATGATCTCGAATACCAGTATGGCGATGAAGTAGTTCAGCCAGCCGATGGACTTGATCGTATTCAGGATGGCACTGAAGGCAAAGGCCTCCCCGAACCTCTCTGTCCGTGCATACCGGATGATGCCCATGATCGCAACGAGCGAGAAGATGATAACCACCAGTGCGGTCACCGCGGCACCCATGCCCAGTCCGAGCAGGGCGCCTGCAAGGGCGGCGGCATTGGAGGAGACGTCAAAGAGAGACCCGCTGATGATGGCACCCCCGATGAGGAGCACCCCAACAATGATCGCCGGCAGGAACCAGATGATGCCGATGATAGTGGCTATCAGGCCGGTGATGAAGAGATGTATGTAGTCATCAGGTTCCGGTGCAGGAGTAATACCCTTCATGACACGCAGGGTATACCCCGTGAAGATGAAATTGATGATCGGGATGGCACTGATGATGATGAGCAGAATCCACCGCACCCATTGTCCTACCAGTCCGCCCTTTGCATATTCAAAGGAGCTTCCGAGCGTTTCTCCGATTGCAATACCCATAAGAACACCTCTTAGGTATAGCCTCCTCGTTTTTATAACATAAAAATATTCGTCAGAAATTCACCTTATGATGACAGAATTTCCCGCCGAAAATCTGCAAAAATTTTCCGGAAAACCTGAAAAAAAGGGCGGGAATTGAATTATTTTTCACCAGTTTTCCCCTGGTGTTCCGCTTTCGTAGATCAGCGTGAGGTACCGTGCCGACCAGATGGAAATGAAGGGGAGGGCGATGAAGTAGAGGATCATGCCAATGTACGGGATGAGCTGGAGGACAGTTGCGATCACTACAATGATAATCCCTAAGACCAGCATTGCAACGAAATACATCACCCAGCCGACCCGTGAGATCGCTGCGAGAATCTCCTTCAGGTTGAACGCCTCGCCGAACTTCTCTTCCCGGGCGAACCGGATGATCGCAAAGTTCGAGATGAGGCTGACGATGAGGGCGAGGATAATCGTGATGAGGATACCAACAATGATGGCTCCCCATCCTGTGAAGGATTCGGGATTTGCCATGATGGCAAAGACCGAGGCACCCATAAGAACGAAGGCGATGATCCCCACCGGGATAGCGTAAATGAGCCCTATGACGATGACAATAATCCCGTCCACAAACATCTTCACCCAGTCGTCGGGCTCCGGTGCGGGAACGACTCCCCGATAGACTCTCAGGAGATACCCGGAGAGCAGCGGGAAGATGATCGCGGAGATGAGCAGCAGCGCCCACCGCTTCCATTTGCCGACAAGTCCTTCCTTTGCATACGCAAAAGAGGATCCAATCATTTCACCAATATCCATAGAATTACCGTGAAATAGGATATTTATCGGGTGCTTATAATTGTAATCCAATATCAGCCGGGCCGATGGGCGTTTCTTCTCTGTTGTGGCGAAAATTCCGGTAAAAGCGCAGAATATCTCCTCTGGAGGTAACATTTTTCTAATAGACGGGATATATTGGGGATGTTCATTCCGGGCGGCGAACGGAGAGCCGGCCGGGGTCCTGGAAGGCGGTGAGTTCTGTTGATCCGTGTGCTGATGGTGGATGATGAAGAGGATGTGTTGAAAGCGGGCCGGCTTTTTATGGAAAGGGACGGTGATATACAGGTGGATACTGCAACATCCGGAAAAGGAGCCATGGAAAAACTTGCGGTCATGGAATACGACGCCATCGTCTCCGATTACCATATGCCAGGTACTGACGGAATCGAATTTCTCCGAGAGGTCCGTGGAAGGTTCGGCGACATTCCGTTTTTTATTCTCACCGGAAAGTCGGAAGAAGAGGTGGTCATCGAAGCACTCAACAGCGGGGCGACGGGATACCAGCGCAAGGGGACCGCGGTCCGGGAAATCTTCACGGACATCACCAACCAGCTCAGAATTGCCGTCCAGAAACGACAGATGGAACAGAAACTTGTCCAGAGCGAGCTACGCTTCTTTGACCTGGTGGAACATGCAAACGACCTGATAGAATCGGTCCGCCCGGACGGGGCGATTGTCCACGTGAACCGCGCCTGGCGTGAGACGCTCGGGTACACGGAGGAGGATATCGCCTCGATGACGATATTCGACGTCGTCGCCCCCGAGGTCCTCGACGAGTATATGCATCTTTTTGCAGGCCTGATGAACTGCGCAGAGCATTCACGGTTCAGGACCATTTACCTCGCCCGCGACGGGAGCAGGGTCTATCTTGAGGGGAGTGTCAACTGCCGGTGCGAGAACGGCAATCCTGTGGCGACACGGGGGATATTCAGGAATATCTCCGAGATCAGACGTGGGCAGGAAGAGCTTCGGCTGCTTCATGCCCTGGTGGATTCCCTTCCCTGTGCCCTCCTTGTTACCACCCCCGACGGCGAGATCAGCGAAATAAACAGCGGGACGGCAGCGGTCTTCGGAACGAGCGGCCGGGACGCAGTCGGGATGCCCTTCGGGGATCTCATCGGTGACCATCAGGTTGCACGGGAGGTCATCGCCGCGGCAATGAAGGAGGGTGTCGGTCACGGGCATTGTGTCACCGGGGGTGAGGACGGGTTGTTGCACCTGCGCATTCGGGGTGTCCGGGTGGATGGCGACGAGGAGTATCCGCACCGCCTGGTGATCAGCTGTCTTGATGATCGCCGGATGCACATGGCACGTGAGTCGTTTCGGCTTCTTGCAGAAGGAGTGAGAGACCCGGTCGCCGTTCTCGGCGGTAAGGGGGAGATTCTCTTTGCGAACCGGCCGATGGCGGCGCTCGCGGGCATTCCTGATCCCAACCGGCTCCATGGCATCTCATTTGCTACGCTCTTTTTTGCAAGCCCGCTCCCGGAACCGTCGACGGCGGATACGGATCCCATGCCGTGGTCCGCCTGTGGCGGGAAGGTCAATGCCCGTGCCCGTGTGCTGCCGCTCGTCTATGAAGGTGAAGAGGCGCGGCTCCTGATTCTCAGTGACGCTCACCGGGATGAAGTAGCATAGGGAGAAGGGAGCAGTTCTCCCTTCTGTATCGTTCCCGTTAATCAAAATCAGGGGAGGTGCCGGATGGTCCGTAGCCTCCGCCCACCCCGGGTGTATCCGGTACGGGACGGGCGGCAAATGCCTCTGCCGCCTCCTCGTATCTGCCAATATGCGCAAGCGATGAGCCCATTCTCATTGCGGCGGCGGCATAGCCCGGATTTGCCTCCAGGACCTTCCGGAACGCCGCCACCGCCTGTTCGTGCCGGCCGACGTCGGCGAGTGCAATGCCCTTGCCGTACCAGGCCGTCACGTTCGCCGGGTCACGTTCGAGCACCGTCTCAAAGGCCTTCCCCGCATCCTGGTAGCGGCCCACCGCATCGAGAAGCAGACCGTAGGCGCACCAGATTGCCGGGTTCTTCCCGTCGATTTCGAGGGCGCTCCGGTAATCGGCAACTGCAGCATCGAAGAGGCCGAGCCGTTCCTTGACCTTTGCCGAGAGGAAAAGAGGGGCCGGGGACCGCGGCGAGAGCTCGCGGATCTCGTTGATCACCTGTAAGGCCTCCTTGTATTGTCCCGACGCAAGGAGCGCCTCAGCCATCAGATAGCGCGCCTCGGCGTTGGCAGGCTCTGCCGCGGCAACCGTCGCGTATGCCTGGGCAGCCTCCGGGTACCTGGCGGACCTGAGGAGCGCCCCTGCCAGCCGCGACCGGGCAAGGGTGTCCCCCTCATCGAAGGAGATCAGCTTTTCGCACGCGGCGATGGCTTTTTCATAACGGCCGAGACGTTCGAGGGACACTGCCTGGAATTCCCAGGCCGCACGGCTGCCGGGATCCTGATCCGCCACCGCTGCCGCCACCTCGACGACCTTCCCGTACTGTCCTTCGTGCATGAAGGCGGCAGCAAGGCGCAGCCATGTATCCGTATCCTTTGGGTTCGCCTCCAGTGCCTCGCGGTACCGGGCGATCGCCTCATCGAAACGGCCAGTTCGTTCATGCGCATGGCCGAGCAGGATGCGGGCGGCGGTGTCCTCGGGGACGAGGGCGAGGTAGGCGGTGATCCCTGCCGCAGCCTCCTCCGGCCTGCCGCTTTCCAGGAGTGCGTTTGCCCGTTCCCTGAGGGAAGGAGCATGCTCGGGGTTTTTAGCCAGCGCTTCGTCAAAGGCCGCTATCGCTTCAGGATACCTTCCCATCTTTGCGAGAATCCACCCCTTCTCAAAGCGGATCACCGGGTCACCCGGGCGAAGGGCAACAGCTTTCTCCAGGCAGCGGTGGGCGTGGGCGAAATCCCCCTTTCTCAGGTAGGTGTTGCCAAGAGCAATCCAGGCATCCGGGTCGTCCTTGTTGCGTTCGAGGGACCGCTGGTAGAAGTAGATCGCCTCATCGAACTTCCCGAGGCATTTGAGCGATTCGCCCAGGCGCAGGGTCGCGCCCGCTCTTTCGGGTTCCTTCTCGACGACGCGGGTATAGTATTCTGCGGCCGCCTCAAGGTCGCCCGATTTTTCCAGAAGTCCGGCCTTCTGGGAGAAGAGGCTGATGTCACGCGGGGCAAAAGAAAGCGCCTGGTCGATCATCGCCAGTGCATCGGGGTACATTCCGAGATGTTCGAAGGCCGTCGCCATCGACCGGAGCACCGTCAGGTCGCGGCCGTGGTTCCCCCCGACCGCCTCGAAGGCCTCCAACGCCTCGCGGTACTGTCCCAGTTCCAGGAGAGAGGCGGCCTTGAGGACGAGAGTGCCGGCATCGCTTGGGCGTGCAACGAGAATCTCATCGAAAAGAGCGAGTGCCTCCTGGTGGCGCCCGCTGTTCTGGTACATCTCTCCGAGTTTTCGCAGGGTGCCGGCGTTGCCCGATCCGGCGGCAACCACCTTTCGGTAGCACTCCTCGGCCTTTGCCGGGTCACCGGTTTTCATCCACGCATCCCCTAGCATGGTGACTGCAGGCCAGTCCGTTGGGTAGGCCGTCGTCACCTTCACCAACGCCTCTGTCGCCCGCTCGTACTCTCCCATGCTCATGAGCGCCTCCGCCTTCCTGCGCCATGCATCGGTGTTCTCCCGGTCGGCATCGAGGAGGCGGGTGTAGACGGCCAGTGCCTCCCGGTATTTCCTGAGATGCATGTATGCCGTTCCCTGGAGTTCGAGGAGGGCGGTCTCCCTCACATCGAGGTCCATGGTCCGGGTTATGGCCTGCCGTTTCGTGGTATCCTGGCCGAAGAGGTTGAAGTCGGCCTCGGTATTGATCCACGACATGGCAGTGGTGCTGCCGCCGTTCATCACCTTCTCAAAGCTATGGAGGGCGTCTTCGTAGTGCCCGGTGTTGATCATGGCGATGCCGCGGTGGTACCACGCAAGGCTGCTCTCCTGGTCAACCTTGAGTATCGCGTCAAAACATCCGCCGGCACGGGCATACTCGCCCATCGCCTCAAACGCCGCCCCCATGATGTGCCAGGCACTGACATCTCCGGGATTCTTCTTCGTGACAATCTCGAGAGCCCTCGTGCATTCGTGGTAATCTCCTTTGAAGAAGAGGCTTGCCGCCCGGGCGAACCCGGCGGTCGGATGGTCCGGATCGGCGTGCTGCACCTTTCGATAGCTCTCCGCCGCATCGCTGTGGCGGCCGAGCATGTCATAGAGGAGGGCAAGGCGCATCCGGGAGCCGAGGTCCTCCGGGTCGGCGGTGACCGCCCTCTGGTAGAGGTCGATGGCTGCCGGGGCGTCTCCCTTCTTCCGGGCGGCGTCCGCCGCAAGCACCAAAAGTGCCGCATCATCCGGCCGGAACTTCAGCACCGTTGCAAAATGCGACGAAGCATCGGCATAGTTGCCGGCAAGCAGCGCGAGTCGTCCCGCCTCTTCCCTGAATGCCATATCATCGGGATGGCGGGCTGCCACGTCCTCCAAAAGCGATGCCGCCCCGTCATACATGGCGAGGTGCTCAAGACAGCGCACCTTCTGCAGGCTGGCATGCAGGTCCGTTTTCTTCACCGCAAGGATCCGTTCAAGGCAGGGGAGTGCCTCCCGGTATTTTCCTTCCCGCATCAAGGTCGCAGCGAGTGCCTCCCATGAGGCGATATCGTCGGGAGAGAGATCGACGCATCTCTGAAACGATGTCTCCGCTTCCTGCATAGCTCCCAGGTTGAAGAGCGCCTGTCCCCGCAGGTAGTGCACCCCCGTGTTGGATGCCTCGAGTTCGAGCGCCTTGTCAAAGTGCCTGCGTGCCTCCTCGTACTTCCCCTGCCCAAAGCTTGCCTTCCCCTTCTCGATCCAGGGGTCCGGGCCGCTTCCCTGCCCGAAGATATTGTCAAAAATCGCCATAGGCCTACATCACTCCAGCGATGGTGGTGATGAAATGTGGTCCTTCTATGGCATTAATTTCTCTTATGCACAGGGTGCACGGCCGCCTCGTGGCAAAATTCGTTTTTGGGAGGTGAGGCACCTATTCAAATTCGCTGCAGCAGGGAACCCTTCCGGGCTGTGTCGGTACTGGTTGTATCGGTACTGGTTGTTTCGGTACTGGTTGCAGGAAAATCGTGACAAGAGGTGGGGTGTGCCGGAAGGGGGATTATTGACGGAGCGCAGGGTATTGGGGGTACCCGTATGCGTCCGGTCCTGTTAGGCGGCAGAGGATCACACCCGTACCGGATGTTGGCCCCGGTACCCTCCCGGCAATATCCTGAAATGAGCATGGGAATATCTCCTCAATGTAACATTTGGGGGGTGTTTGTTGAAGAGGTGAACAACGTGTTTCGATAGAGGCTATTTGCCGCCTGTTTGGGGATTCAGGCGGTAGCGTCAGGAATTACCGATGTTGTCCTGGTGGTTGGATGGATCTTCTGCTCTCATTCCCGGATACTATCAGTACGTTACGTACCGGCATGACTCTGCCATATTTTTATATGACGTCTCGGTTATTTATGCTTTCCCCGATTTGATAGGCACTATCGATATGCATTTGTTTATGGGAGAATCCCTGCACCGGGTGCATTAATGTACCGGGACGGGTATATCTTACCTCACCGGCTGGATTTTCGTTCGGATGCGGACGTATTTTGGCTGGCAGACGTGGGAGGGCCGGATGATGAAGGAAGAGACAGATGGCAGGGAATGGGGGGTGCCGGGTGCGATGAACCTGGAGACCATCCTTATTCTGACCGGCGAGATGGACCACCTTGCAGACCTCCTGCGGCACAGGGCGAAGGATATGGAGGGGGTCAGGGCCGGCGAGATGGTCAGTGATGTGGTTCATCCGCTCCTCGACGAACTGGAGGCCGAGATTAGGGCACGGACAACAGGAACCCCCGGAAAGGATGAACTCAGGGGGATCATCGCCGCCTGGATCGACCGGAAGATGACCGAACCTCCCGGGCCGTAGCGTTCATCATTTTGCATCTGCGGGTGCCCCCGGTTCGGAAAAAGAGACTAATACATCAATTTCTTATATTTGGATTTATTAGACGAATCAGACTACTTAACCTATTTTATGTATATTTACCGTGTGAATCGAGTTTTATTTGGGGTGATAGATAGCCTTATGTAGTGCCACACGATAATGGGCATCACCGCTATGCGAGGTGGTATGTATGGAAAAAATCTACAAGAAGATGATTGACGAGGCAATGGGCGCGCAGCGTGCCGATGTCAACGTCCTGAAAAAAAAGCGCGGCGGCCAGTTCAAGGTTGCCGACGGACAGGGATACGTCGATGCCGTCAATAAGATGAAGGCGCAAGGCGACCAGTCCAAGGCGGTCATCGACCTGCATGTCCAGTCGGTAAACGCTCACTTCGACACCCTCAAGGGGCTGACGGATTACGTCAAACCGGAAGACGACCCCTTCGTCGAGCACTACCAGACCCCGGTCATCCTCGAGATTCTCTGTGACGAGGACGATGCTTTTAAAAAGAGCCTCGACGTCTTCATTGCACAGATTAAGAAGTCCGAGGCCCTGATAGGCCTTGAATCGGCCCGGCGATATGCCGGGTTCTACGGCCCGACCTGTGTGGTGGACTTTGCGCTTATCCCCGGGTCGACTTCCAATGTGGTCAATCAGATCCTCAAGACGACTAACATTCCCGAGGACCACAAGAAGACGATTCTTGCGGCGAAGTCCTGGGGCATGAACACGTCCTACGGCGTGGGCGAGGTTTTTGCCCATGCCGTTGAAGCCGGTGACACCCTGGCCGCTGCCGTCGACAAGGAGATTGCCCAGCTGCAGGCCATCTACGAAACGCCGGTCGAGGCGCAGGCAAAGCTGATGGACGGAGCGGGGGTTGACTCCTTCGATGTCCGCAAGTACATGGCGACCTACCGTGACCGGATGCTTCCCTATGTGAAAGCGGCCATCGATGACGATGTCCACTATGGAAACATCGTTACTATTCCTGCCTATTGTGTGGGGGACATCGCCCACCACATCGCCCAATCCACGTACAACATGTGCAAGGACGATATGGTGATGGCGATCATCGAGGCGGTAACCGAGGTAATGGAAAATTCACTACGTGCCGCCATTCCGAAGTTCACCAGCCCCGGGCAGGTCCTCTCGCTTGCGACAGGGTCCGGTGCTGCAGCGACCGAGTATCTCCTTGAGATGGATGGGTTCAACGGGCTGACGGTAGTCGAGCTCCTCACCCGCCGCTTCCACAACTATGTGCAGCTCTACCCGACACGGGGCGCAGCCGCCGAACTGCACAACTGCGACTTCATGGACATGGCCTACCGTGGATGGAACATCATGGACCGTGCCCGGAGGGTGAAGAATGGGAGCGGAGCAGACCTGAAGCCGAACATCAGTGGTCTTCCCATCGACCTCTCGCCGATCACGAATAATGACGTCATCATGAACCCCCAGCGTTACGTATACCCGGCGTGTGCAATCACGGTCCGGTTCGCGGCGCTCATGAGTCTTGCCGATTACCCGTGCCTGCTCACCTCCGAGCCGGTGACGGCTACGATGATGACCAACGTCATCGCCCTCGACAAGGGCACTGCAGCGGCACCGGTGCGTGCCTGCAAGAACTGTGCCTCGGCGTCATGTGTTGACTTCCGGCATGAATACTGCCAGTACCGTGAGGCGGTCTGAGGGCTCACGCCCTCACCGCCACGCCGTTCAGGGACCGCTCCCGGAAATGGAGGTAATGAAGATGAAATGTTATATGTGCGCCAAAGAAGGAAAGGACACGGATGCGGTTGCCATCTGCATTGTCTGCGGCATGGGGCTGTGCATGGATCACGCGATTCGTGAAGAGATGCCCCTCTGGGAGGGTGGCTATCCCTTCCCGATGAAGAAGGAAAAGAAGACATTGCCTAGAATTCTCTGCGGCGACTGCCACGCAGCCCTGCACGAGAAGGGAGGAGAGTAGGCCATGGCATCGCTGATGCGCCGTTCGGTAGCCGAACTGGTAGGCACCATGATTCTTGTCTTCTTCGGCTGCGGGGCAGCGGTGATAACCCTCATCATTGCAGACACCAATGCGCCCCTTCTCGGCGGCGGGTCGATTGGCACACTCGGCGGTCTCGCTGACTGGCTGGCCATAGGGCTCGGGTTCGGTCTTGCCATTGCCGCGGCCATCTACGCGATGGGAAGGATATCCGGTGCCCACATCAACCCGGCTGTGACGATCGCCCTCTGGGCAACACGGCGGTTTCCGACAAAGGACACCGGTGCCTACATCATTGCGCAGCTCATTGGTGCGGCGATTGCAAGCATTCTCTTTGCGCTCATCGTCGGCCCGCCCGCCTACGAGATCGGCGGCCTGGGGGCAACGGCCCCGGGTCCGGGGATCACCTATGCGATGGCCATACTCGCGGAGATCATCGGCACCTTCCTCCTTATGCTCGTCATCATGGGCGTTGCCGTAGACGAGAAGGCACCGCCGGGGTTTGCCGGGATCATCATCGGGCTGACCGTTGCGGGCATCATCACCGTCCTCGGTGCTGTCACCGGGTCATCCCTGAACCCCGCCCGCAGTTTCGGTCCGGCCCTTGGGGATGCCATCTTCGGGGGTCCGGATGTCTGGTCGGTGTTTCCGATCTACATCATCGGGCCGATAGTAGGTGCCCTCATTGCGGTCTTCTTCTACGACTGGCTCGTGGCAGAAGACTAAAAAAGGTAATTTTTTTCTTCTTTTTCCCGAAGTTCGCTGATATAGCGTATGAGCCATGGCACCCCTTCGGACGAGGGATGGACCTCCAGGAAGGACTCGAGGGCTTCGACCGTGACTCCTTCCCTGATACACCAGGCAAGGTACCCCGCCGCCGTGGATGAGGTCGGGGACGCCTCATAGAACCCGGTTAGTCTACCGTTCATCCTGTCGGTCTCGACGACTGCGCGGCCGGTCCGGCGCGAAGGCACCTCCCAGAAGGACCCCGGACCGGCAGGGGAGGGGATGACGAGCGGGTCATCACTTCTGCCCGGCAAAAATGCGAAGGAATGTTCGTTTTTCAGTTTGATCGCCTGGGGTACGGCGGCGGGAACAGCCGGTGGTTTCCTGCCAAGGATGGCATCCGCTGCCGCCCGCCCCTCCCTGCGGGCGATTGGGGTGAGGTATGGCGGACCGGTGACATCACCTGCGGCAAAGACGCCCTTCACCGATGTCCCGTAGCGGTCATTGACGAGAATCTCCCCTGCAGGGCCGAGAGCAATCCCTGAGACATCCTCCGTACGCGGCATGAGACCCGTGGCGATGAGCACCGCATCGCAGGGGATGGTATCCTCACCCCCGGCGCCGGTGCGGATGCGCACTCCCGCCACCGTATCCTCACCCTCGATGGACAAGGGGGCCGTCTGCTCAAGTATCGTCACGGCATTAAGATCTTTTTTAACTTCCACCCTGAGATGCGGATAGAACGAACGGAGAAGCTCGCTTCGCACCACCATGGTAACGGCGGTCCCGTACGCGGCAAAGGCATAGGCGTACTCGCAGGCGACAACCCCGCCCCCGATGATCACCAGATGTGCCGGAAGGTGGCGCAGCCGTTGGAGGGTGTGAGCCGTGTAAACCCCGGCAAGGGTTATGCCGGGGATGTCGGGAATGAGCGGGCGTGAACCCGTCGCAACCAGCAGTGCTTCGGAGGAGGTTTCCCGCTCTCCGTCGATAAAGAGCTCCCTGCCGCTGACGGTGGCATGGCCCTGGATAACCTCGACACCCGCCTCAATGGTCTCTTTTTTGATAACGGCGGCGATGGTCTCCTGTATACCTTCCATTTCGGCCTTCAGGGCAGCGTAGGCCAGGGGTGGGATATCGTCGAGGATGCCGAGAGCGGCGAGTGTGCGGGCGGCATCGATGGTCTTTGCCGCATCGTTGTGGGCGTTGATGACCATGCACCCGTGGTGAAGGCACTGACCGCCGAGCCCCTCAGGGCGGCTGTCAATGAGGCGGACTTCCCTCCCGAATCCGGCAAGGCGCAGGGCGGCAAGTCTCCCCGCCGGCCCTCCCCCGATCACCGTGATCATCCGTTCCTTCCCCCTCAGAGGACTTCGACCCCGTCATCCATCGGCACTTCGAGGATGTCGCCGGTGTAGGCGTTCACTTCGATGATCCGTTTGCCGCGAATCTGCCAGACCGGCACATAGACAAGGCTGAGGTCGACAGAGATGTTGGACCGGTCGGGACCGAGTTCGCGGTCTTCGTAACAGATGGTATCCCCCTCGCGCTGGCTGACCCTGACGGTCTTTGTCAGGTCTTCGATAAGCCTTTCCACCAGCTGTTCTTCCGCCTCTTTTTTCGGGACTTTCGGGGTGAGGACCTGGGTGGAGGCGGGAATGGGGGTATTTTCAATGATATCTGCCGTAAAGTCACCCGGGAGGCCGTTAATCGCACTGAGGGTGCCGGTCATTTTCTTCTCGAAGGAGATGATATGACTCTTGTATATCTTCTCGCCCGTGCTCTCCAGTTCGTAGACCCAGTAGGGAATAAACCGGCACTCCGCCGTCCCCTTGAATCCTGCAATCCTCACTGCCTTTTCCTGGGTGATGGTGACGGGAAGGTGCGGGATTTCAATGGTTTCCTCTTCCTCTTCTTCCACTTCGACCGTGGCTGCCACCCGTCGTCCTGCCGGGGCCTCGAGGTTCAGGACGGGCCGTTCTCCCCTGACATAGCTATGGGTGGCCCTTGCCGCCTGACGGGCGAGTTCCTCTTCATTCCAGACGGTGCAGTTGCCGGTATCAACGCCTTCTGCACCCGTCAAAAGCAGTTTTTTACACTCCTGCGGTCCGCCGTTGGTGCTGATGCGGTATTTCAGCCATGCAAATTCCTCAATCCGGTCCCGTTCATCGGAACAGAGAATGACAACACACTCTCTCTCGTTGAATGCGGACAGGTCATGACGGCCGTCCCCTTCATCGACGTCAAAGCCTGCTGCATTGAGTATCCACTGCACGATTTCCTGCGCTCTTCCGGGGATCATTAAGAGTAATGTGGCCCGTTCCGGTAAAACACATTTGGTTGGATTTTCGGCCGGGATGCCGGCGCATCAGGTGAGCAGACTGGTGATGATATGGTTCCAGTAGTTAAGGAATAGCTGGAGGAATGCGGGTGATTCGGAGTACAGGGCGCTCGGGGAGATGTCATCACCATTCAGCCGGAGGAGCAGCCGTTCCCGGTCGGCGATGAAGACCCCGGCCATCTGTTCTCCCTGCAGGAGCCCGGTGTGAATGAGGTTTTCTATATCGCGGACCCGGACATTCCCGGGGAGTTCTCCGGGGGCAAAGGTGCCGTCGGTGGCGATATCTACAGCGACCGTCCCGGGAACCTGTGCGATGAGATCGAGTATGCGGGGGGTGATGAGATCGCGCGCCCCGAAGATGATCACCGATGATGCCGCATTGGCGAGCATATCGCTGATACGGTTCTCGATGTTCTCCCTCCCGGCAAGGGTCCAGATCATCTCCTGCTTCCTCTCCTCATGATCCTCGCGGGACTGGTAGATGGCGACCAGCTCCTTCTTTGCCGCTTCAGCGTCACGCTCGATCTGTAGAAGGAGGTGTTTTAGCCCTTCATCAGGGGGAACGGCATCGAACTGTTTTGGTGTGGTATTCGATACACTCACCAGCCCTTTTTTCATCAGCTTGTCCAGGACGGGGTACACCGAGGCCCGCGGCACCCCGGAGATTTCATGTATTTTTGTTGCAGATGCGCTCTCCACCCTGAGAAGAGCAATATAGACGAGGGCTTCGTATTTGGTCAGCCCCAGCGATTTCAGGTGCTCCCTGACAGGGCCCGTATCTTTTATACTATTAACCATTGGCATAGGAATATATACCGAGAGCTCTATTAAATGTTGTTACAATAAAGACGACAGGTAATATCATGAATACGAAACGTTATCTAATCCTTTCAATTGCGATAATACTGATGATATGCACCCCGGTTATGGCCGCGGAGAAGATCTCCGCCGGCCCTCCCGAGATGCGTGTCTCCGTCGCAGGGAGCGATGAATACTATCCCGGCGATTACTCTTCCATCACGATAACGATCGAAAACACCGCAACCCTTGACTTCCAGTCGCAGGACCCTTCTGTGCCTGCGAAAGAGGACCGGCCCAACACCGCAAAAAACGTCCTCGTCTCTGTTGACAGCGATGGGGCACCGGTGCAGATAAAGACCAGCGGCCAGCTTATCGGCGATGTTGCAGCAGGAAGGTCCGCGTCTGCGACATTTGAAATCCGTGTCGCGAAGGACGCGACCGCAGGGACCTACACCCTTCCCGTCACCCTTGAGTATACGTACCTCTACTACTCCGAGAACCTGGGGGACAGTGCCGTCCGCTACTACTACAAGGATAAGACCGAGACCCTGCCTCTCGGGATCGTGATCAGACCGGATGTCCGTATCGAAGTGGTCTCACTTGAGGTGCAGGACCTGAATGTCGGAACTGAAGGGTACATCATTGCAACCGTAAAAAATGTCGGGCATGAGACCGGCAGTGAAGGGACCCTGACGCTTCAGAGGGTCCCGGGAAGCCCCATCATCCCGACCGATGCCAGCTACTTCATCGGTGAATTTTCTCCCGGCGAGACGGTGACCGTCACCTTCAAGGCTTCAGCATCGGTTAACGCAGAGGAGTCCACGTATCCCATAGGCATTCTTCTGAGTTATGAAAACCCGGAGGGCGACAAACTGACCACCTCTCCGATCACCATGGGTGTCCCCACCGGGGCGAAGATCAGCTTCGAGATTGAATCGCCCGCCTCCCGGCTTCGTCCGGGCGAGACAGGTATCGTAACCGTTACCTACCGTAATATCGGCGGGGCTACCGCCTACGACGCGGTCTCCCGTCTCAGTGCCGTCGATCCGTTCACCAGCAATGATGACACCGCCTATCTGGGCGATATTGCCCCCGGCGAGAGTGCGGTGGCAAAGTACGAGGTGATCGTCAAAAAGGATGCAACGATCAAGACCTACGGCCTGGACTCCGAGGTGCGTTATAAGGATGCGCTCTCGAACAGCCTGATATCCGACCCGGTGAAGGTGCAGATCGAGATAACCGAAGTCTCCGGCCTTATGTCGGCTCTGGCGAACCCGGTCCTCATCATCCTGGCGCTCTTCGTCGTCCTTGGAGCAGGATATTATCTATACACGCAGCGCAAAAAGAATGAGTAATGGAGATATTTCCCGATATCCCCCTGCCTGAACCGCAGCAGCGAACAGTGGATGCGATGCGGGCTGTCCTTGCGGATAAGGACTGCCCGGTATCCGGTCCGCTCTATTTTATGTACCGGAGTCTTGCACAGAACGAAGCTGACCGTCTCTGGCTTGAGGCGCATCGTATCCGGTATGATCTGACGGTCATCCCGGCTGCAACCCTCTGCAGCGAGTTTGTCAAGACGAAAGGCCATTATCATCCGGCAAATCCCGCAGGGGTCGGCTATACCGAGCTCTACCAGGTCATTTCCGGGCAGGCCCATTACCTCCTCCAGAAGGAGGACCGCTCCGATGCAGCGGTTGTCCGGGCGGAAGCGGGGGATGTGGTACTTATCCCGCCGGGGTACGGGCATGTGACCATCAACCCTACGGTCGAGGAGCTTGCCATGGTAAACCTCGTCTCCGACTCCTTTGCAAGCGTCTACGCTCCCTTCGAGGAACGGCGGGGTGCGGCGTTCTACGAGATGTGTTCCGGATGGGAGAAGAACCCGCTCTACCCGTCGCATCCGGTGCTGCGGTTCGAAGATGCACGGGAGTATCCGGAATACGGCATTCTCCACGGCCGGCCCATATATGATCTTGTCGGGTCGGAGGATATTGCAGGTATCCTCAACCGTCCCGAGAAGTACCCTGCCCTCTTTTAGCCCTCATTCAGAAGGCTTGGCGCGGGGATGCGTTTGTGCATGCTTGCCCGGACCTTGCCGAGGATCATCTCCTCGGTGGCGCTTTGGGCCTGCCACCTGTTTGCCTCGAGAGAAGAGAGCGCGGCATCGATCTGGTGATAGGTAAATCCAATGTCGCTCTCGTCCGACTGGCCGGGCCAAAGGCCAGCTGATGGGGTTTTTTCGATGATGGATGCGGGCACGCCCACCTCCGTGGCGCACTCGTAGACACGGGACTTGTACATGTGAATGATGGGCTGGATATCGGCGGCATTGTCGCCGTACTTGGTGCAGTAGCCGAGCAGGTACTCGGATTTGTTGGAGGTGCCGCAGACGAGTCCCCCGAGGCGGTTGGCATGATAATAGAGCAGCGTCATCCTGATGCGGGCCATGAAGTTGCCTTTGAGGTAGGGCGTTTCCTCATAGTCATCCATCGCGGCGGCAGCATTGAGGAACGGGGCGATGGGGACAACCCTGAAGGGGATGGCAAAGAGGTCGCAAAGCCTGCGGGCGTCATCAATGTCCTCCTGCCGAGTCACCTCTGAGGGGAAGGAGATGCCGAGGACATTTCCTCCGCCGACGGCACGGGCACAGAGGGCGGCCGCAAGGGCCGAATCAACGCCGCCGGATACCCCGATGACGATCCCCTTTGCACCCGAGGACCAGAGGGTGTGGCGGATCATCTGTTCGATACGTTCGCATTCACATCCGATTTGACAGGTAGTGGTTGTCATATGCTTTCTCCTGAGGTGATTCTGATAAATTTTTTAAGTGCGGGTGGTGTTCCGACCACGATGACCTCGTCGCCCTCCTCCAGCACATAGCCGGGGTCGGGATGGACGAGGGATGACTGGCGGGTCCTGACGGCAAGGACCAGCACCCCGGTCTCTTTCTGGAGGGTGCCGATATTCATCCCTCTCCTCTCCTGTATATACGCGGCAGCAATCTTTCTCCCGTCGGGGAGGGCGATGAGGAGATGGATATGATCGGCAAGGACGATGTTTGCTGCCATAATGCCCCCGAGGCCCGGCGTGTCTGCCACATAATCGGCGCCTGCCTTATAGAGCTTATCTACCGATTCGGGAGCGTGGGCGGCGGCAAGGATACGGCGATGCTCCCGTACCCTGCAATGACCGCGTTATATCCCTTCTCCATTCCGTTCTTCAGTTCATTGAACCTGAAGTCGAGGATGGCCTTCTCCGTACCCAGCATGAAGAGAATGGTTGATTTGTCTATCACATCCTCATCCTTGGGTACAACCACGAACTCTGAGCCCTTCCAGTAGGAGAGGACCTCGAAATTGAACCTGTTGGTACGGTTCAGATCACCAATGGTCGTTCCAACGCAGGTATACCCCTCGAGAATCGGGAGCATAAAGATCTTCTTTCGGTCTGCGGATGGGCACTCTTCGAGGGAATGGATAGTGCAATAGGGGTTCTCATCATAGAGGGTCTCGAAATAGGGTCCGGGTATTGCATGACGGGCAATGTTCTTCCCGGTAATGTTTTTCGGGGAGAGCACATATTCGGCCCCGGCAAACCGCAGGAACCGCTCATAGGAATGGTGGTCGGCGATGGAGATGATCTTCGCCTTCGTCCGGTCTCTTATCCCGAGGATGATCTTTGCGGAGGTGTGTTCGTCCTCGCAGAGGATGACGGCGGCAGCCTGTTCGATATGGGCGCTGGTCCAGGTATGGTCATCGTTATAATCACCCCATATGATGGAGAGGGCGGCCCTTCGCATCGAGAGGGCTTCGCGTGCCTCATCGATGTTCTCCTCGACAAGCACGATGTCGCCGGAGGATATCTGGAGCATCTCCATGAGCGAGCGGGCGGTCCCGGAAAACCCTACGATGATGACATGGTCGTGAATGTTCCTGTTGATCGTCCTCGGCGGCGTTCGCTGGAAGAGCTTTTCCAGGTAGGGGGCAAAGAGGGCCGGCACGATGAGAAGGACGGTCATAACCCCGGTGAACATGATGAGGATCATCAGGATGATGGTCAGTTCACTCTCGACGGGAAAAGGAATGCCGTACCCGACGGTGGTGATCGTCATGATGACGAAGTAGACGGCATCCAGAAGGGTGAAGGGGACATGCTCCACATAGCGGACGATGACATAGATTGCCAGTGAATACAGGATGATCTGGACGAGGAGGATGATTACATAAAAACGGAGGCGGCGATCGGGGCACGCACCGATGATGAGACGGTACAGCCGCCGAATCACTTCTTCACCTCCTTTAACACAGCACAGCTGCGGCACGGCCCGAAGGTCGGCTCCCCGCATTCACTGCAGATGACCGTCGTCATGGCAGACTCCTTCCCGCACCCGGCAAGGTCGTCCCTCAGGCCCAGGAGGGCAAATTTGGTGGACGGGTGCAGCCAGGAATACTCATCGAGCAGGCGGCGGACATCACCCCGCAGGGCGTTATGTGCGTAGGGGCATCCCATGTCGGCGAGAGGGCCGACGGTGATATGCGAATAGAGTGCCACCTCGCGCCCCGGGACGGCCTCGAAGGGGCGGATACGCGGCACCATCCCCTCGGCCGGTTTTGGTGTCATCGTCAGGCGCTCCGTGTCGCCGCGAAGAACGTTCATCATGACCGACTGCGCCTCGTCATCGAGCGTAAACCCAAAGGCCACCTTTGTGCATCCTGCCTCGCGGGCTACCCTGTTCAGGAGCCGGCGGCGCAGCACCCCGCACCATGAGCAGGACCGCAGGTCACCCTTGCGGGCGACGATCGCGTCGATCGTCGTTGCATACTCGCCCGCGAACGAGGCCGTCGTCCAGGGGATGTCATAGCGTCGGCAAAGCTCCTCTGCCTGCGAAACGTCACGGTACCCGGCGATGCCCTCATCGATGGTGATGGCGAGTAGGTCCAGATCCCTTCGCTCGGAAAAATTCGTAGCGAGAAAATGGAGCAGGGCGGCTGAATCCTTCCCTCCTGAAAGGGCAATGCCTATTCTGTCCGCCGGTTGTATCCAGCCGTGATGACGGATGGCCCGTTTTGCCCTTGCCTCCACGCTTGTGAGAAAATGACGCTCACAGAGGTGAAGCCCGGAATATCGCTGAAAAATGACTGCCTCTCGTCGGCATTTGGAACACTGCATGGCTGGTATCAATCAAAGATATATCATCTTCCGTGATAAACCCATACGTACACAATGCCTCTTGATGCCGACGATATCCGGGAACTGCACCGGTTCGAGATAAAAATCCTTCTTGCCCTTGAGCGCCTGATGAAACGGTACCGCTGGGTGCCGGAGGATGTGCTCAGGCGGCGGACGGGGCTGTCGGCATCAGAACTCGCGTACCGGCTGGGGCATCTGATGAGTCTTGATATGGTTAAATCGAGTTCGGTACCCTACAAGGGGTACCAGCTGGTCTTCAGGGGCTTTGACGCCCTCGCCCTCCATGCGGTGAGCAGGAAGGGAACGGTTACGGCCCTCGGGTGCCAGATCGGCATCGGCAAGGAGGCAATCGTCTACGAAGGGATGGGTCTCGGGCAGGTGGCACTGAAGTTTCACCGGGTAGGCCAGCAGTCCTTCCAGACGGTCCGCCGGTCGCGGACGTATATGCCGGAGTACCGCCATTTCCCGTGGATCTTCGCGTCAAGTTTTTCTGCACGGCAGGAGTATGACGCCTTACGTGCCCTCCATGGTGAGATTGCGGTACCGGTCCCGGTGGACATCAACCGGAACCTGATTGTCATGACGTATATCCACGGATGCCCGATAGTCCAGGCGACCCTTGAAAACCCCGCCGATGTCTTTGAGGAAGTGGTGGAGAACGTGAGGGGCGCCTATGCCCTCGGGTTCATCCACGGTGACCTCTCGGAGTTCAATGTCATGGTCGACGGGATACAGGCATGGATCATCGACTGGCCGCAGTGGGTGGACCCCGCCCATCCGTCAGCCGATGAGATCATACGCCGTGACGTCGCCAATATATGCACCTATTTTATCCGCAAATACCAGCTCGACATTTCCGTGGAGGAGACCCTTGAACGGGTGGTCGGTTGAAGGTATTCGGGATTGACATCATCAGGGGGTCGGTCCGCTCGCGGACAAAGCGGCCCCATTTTGCCCTTGTCCAGAGGGTTGACGGCGACGAGGTCTCGGTAAGCGAGGTCTCCCTGTACCGCCTTCTGCGGACGGTGACGGAAGAGGAGCCCGATATCCTCGCGGTCGATTCGGTGCAGGAACTTGCCCCGACGACACAGGACCTGTTTCCCATTCTCCAGGCACTGCCCCCTTCCACCATGCTTGTCCAGTCGACCGGGGGGGATAAGCAGGAATCCCTCCCCCGCATCGCCGGGCGCTATAACCTGAAGTTCAACAAATACGACCCCTATGCCGAGGCCCGGGCGTCTGCCCATGTTGCCGAACTTGGTGGGGGGGCCGAGGTGATCGCCTTTGAAAACACCTGCGACATCATCGTCTCCCGCGGCCGTTCACTCGGTAAGGGGGGGTGGAGCCAGAACCGGTATGCCCGGAAGGTGCACGGGGCCGTCCGGCAGACCGGCCGTGACGTGGAGGCGGTCCTCGACCGGGAGGGGCTCTCCTACACCCGGCACGAGGTGAAGGCGTTCGGGGGGCTCGGCCGCGTCCATTTCGAGGTGGCGGCACCACGGGAGGATGTTCCCGTCGCAAATACGCGGCTGCCGGATGTGCAGGTGAAGGTATCGGGCCGGCGGCTTGACCGGGTGCGCTACCGCCCCCTCTCCCCGGCACAGCGGTACCTCATTGTGGGCATCGATCCGGGGACGACGGTGGGTCTCGCCGCCCTCTCGCTTGACGGCGAACTCATCTGCCAGACGAGCTCGCGGCAGATGGCCATGCCGGATGTGATAGAATACCTGTATAGATCAGGAAAGCCCCTCGTCGTCGCAACCGACGTATCTCCCATGCCAGCCTCGGTGGAACGGATACGGCGTGCCTTTGCCGCGGTCGCCTATACGCCGAAAGGGGACATATCGGTGGAGGAGAAGAAGGCGCTCTGCGAGGGCTATCCCTACCGCAACGACCACGAACGCGATTCGCTCGCGGCCGCGGTCACTGCCTACCGCCATTACCAGGGCAAGTTCAGGAATATCGCCAAACGGGTTCCGCCCGGCTCGGACCTTGATGAGATCCGGGCAGGCGTTGTACGCGGTCTGCCGCTCGAGCAGATACTCGGCAGAAAGGCAGTGCCTGTTGCAGGGGAGGAGGCCGAAGAGCGTGAAGAAGTGGTTCCCGGCCCCCGGGATGACCGGCTCCTCCAGCTCGACGGGATGGTCAAGTCCCTCCGGGCCCATGTCGCCGATCTCCAGGAGGAGAACGCCGAAAAAGACCGGGAGATCGCCCGCCTGCAGGCGCTGATCGGAAAGGAACGGAGCCGGCAGGCAAGGGACCTGAAGAAGGAGGCAGAGATCGCAAAGCGGGATGAGATCGTAACGAACGTAAAAAAACAGCTCCGCCGCGAGGAACGCAGGACAAAGAAGCTCGTTCGCCAGGTGGAGCGCCTTCGCCGCCTCTCCGCCCGGCAGGCGGGGGAGGACCGGCTGGCGGTCAAGGTGCTCCCATCGCTCAGCCGTGACGGGGTTCGGACAGTTGAGGGGGACCTTGGGATCGGTGAAGGTGATGTGCTGTACGTCAAGTCAACTGCCGGATGGGGGACAGGTCTCCTCGACCTCCTGGGGGAGACGGGTATGCGGGCACTCCTGACCCGTGACCATGATGCCCGTCTGGAGACGGCGTTTCTCGAACGCGGGCTTGTTCTCCTTGACGCCGGGGCGGCAGGTGTCGAGGTCCGCGGGCGGGTCGGTTCGCTCCCGAAGGAGGGGCTTGAGGCAGAGGAGGCACGCTGGGAAGAGCGCCGTACCGCATGGACAAAGGAGAAGAAATCAGAGATGATCGAGTCAATATATAAGGAATACCTCAGCGAACGTGAACGGGAGGTGAAACGGCATGGATGACCGCGATCTCGTGAAGGTGGTGGCGGACGTGATAGGGGCGGACCGGACGTCGGACGACTGCGCCGTCATCCCGTTCGGGGACGAAATGCTTGTCCTCTCCACGGACATGCTCCACGAGACCACCGATTTTCCGGCGGGGATGACGAACTACGAACGGGGGTGGATGGCCGCTGCCGTGACCATCTCCGACATCGCCTCGATGGGCGCCGCCCCGGTGGCCCTCGTCCTTGCGGCGGGGCTCGACCGGCCCGAGCGACTGCGGGGGATCACAACCGGTGCACACGAGTGCTGCACCGAATACGGGTGCCGCCTCGTCGGGGGCGACATCGATGCCCACGAGGAGTGCACCCTCGTTACGACCGGCCTCGGGAGGGTGGCGGCACAACACCTCGTCCGCCGGACCGGGGCGGTGCCGGGTGACGTTGTCGGCGTGGTGGGGACGTGCGGGTCCGCCCAGGCGGGGCTGGACGGCTATTCCGGGCACTGGAAGGCGCTCGTCATGCCGCGTCCCCGTGTCCGTGAGGGGCAGGCCCTCGGCAGGGCCGGGGCAAGCGCGATGATGGATATCTCCGACGGCCTTGCGCTTTCCCTGCACGACCTCGCCACGGCGTCGGGGGTCGGTATGGAGGTCGCGAGGGTCAATATTCCCCTCCCTGCGGGGGTGCCGGAACCGGCAGCATCACAGTACACCCTCTTCGGCGGCGGCGACTTCGGGCTCCTCTTCACCTGTCCCCCGGACTGCTGGCCGGCGGAGGGCGTAGAGGGCGTTATCATCGGGCGTGTGGTGGAAGGAGAGGGCGTCCTTATGGATGGGGAACCGCTGCCTGCCCGGGGATATGCTCACCGGTGGGACGGTGGCAGTGGATGTGATGACGGGAATGTCCATAGCGGCTGATCGTCAGGATGGTTTCCCTGGTGGACAGGGTGACAGGCATTCCTGTCCGGGCACGTAGTAATTTATAATAGATCTCTCTATTCTCGTCATGGTCCGGGTGCGGAGGTTTTGTCGTCGCATCCGGGTGATGGGTTGACGGTGAGGGTATGCCCGGTCCGGCAGGAGATGGCCTCTACAATAACGCCCGGGTCCTTGCAATGGTCCCGGCTCTCTCGGTGATGGCAGACTACTCGCTCACGTTCTTTTATGCGCAGGACATTGGCGAGGTTCTGCAGTACGAATTTTCACCGGTTGTCAGGTTCGCCGCCGAGTACGGGATTGTGCCTATGGCGATTGTTGCCCTGGTGATCGCATACTACCTCCTATCCTATGGCGCACTGCGGGCGTTGTGCGGGACCTGTGTCTATCCGTTTGCCGTCGGAATTCTTGTAACGGTCTCCCTCACCCATCTGATGGGAGGATTTTCCTGGCTGGTGCGCCTTCCGTTTTACTCCTATATGGTGCATGGTCTCACCATCACGACCCTGCTTCTTGCCGGGGCCGGCCTCATATGGGGGCTCTTTCGTTGTCCTGCGCAGATGAAGTTCGGGCGTTTGTGATGGGATGAAAGGGTGCACCTCCTCAAATCCGTACCGCCGTACTAATACTCCGTTGAAACGGGGGATTCCCTAAAAAGGGGTGATTACGGGCGGCAGAGGTCGAAATATGTTGTTTTTTTAGTTCTGAAGGGCGATGAGGGGGGGCCAGACGGATCTTTTTTCATGAACACGACGGTGATGCATGATCAAACAGAGCTATCCGGGCGGCTGCCCGTGCCGCCGGAACAGGAAGTAAAAAACCCCCTTTTGGTCGTAAATATACAAAAATATGGACCTGGCGGGATTTGAACCCGCGGCCTCTACGTTGCGAACGTAGCGATCTACCCCTGATCTACAAGCCCTCTGAAGAATCGTTCAGCGGTTCTGCACCGGGTCTGGTGTCAGTTGTCCAAAATAGTATTGGTGTGGGAGAATATCAATTTAGAGGATAATCTCGATATCCAGTTTCTCTGCAAGCTCCTTGTAGCGGTTGCGGATAGTGACCTCGGTGACGCCTGCGACCTCAGCAACCTCGCGCTGGGTCCGGCGTTCGCCTCCTAGGATGGAGGAGATGTAGATGGCGGCTGCCGCTACACCGGTCGGGCCGCGCCCGCTCGTCAGTTCACGCTCGCCTGCCTGCCGGAGGATCTCGACCGCACGGGACTGGACCTCGCCCTTGAGGTTCAGGCCTGAGCAGAACCGGGGGACGTAGTCGATGGGGGAGGTAGGGAGGAGTTTCAAGCCGAGCTCACGGGAGATGAACCGGTAGGTCCTGCCTATCTCCTTGCGGGAGACACGGGACACCTCGGCAATCTCGTCGAGGGTACGCGGGACGCTGCACTGGCGGCAGGCCGCATAGAGGGCTGCGGCGGCGACACCTTCGATCGAACGGCCGCGGATGAGGTTCTTGTCGACCGCATCACGGTAGACGACGGCAGCGGTCTCACGCACGTTTCGCGGGAGGCCGAGTGCCGATGCCATGCGGTCCAGTTCGGAGAGGGCGAATGCCAGGTTTCTCTCGGTCGCGTTGGAGACCCTGATGCGGCGCTGCCATTTGCGCAGGCGGTAGAGCTGGGCACGGTTCTTTGAGGAGATGGCACGGCCGTATGAATCACGGTTCCTCCAGTCGATCATCGTGGAGAGACCCTTGTCGTGGATGGTGAACGTCATCGGGGCGCCCACACGGGACCGCTTCATCCGCTGGTCGTGGTCGAAGGCACGCCACTCGGGACCGCGGTCGATGAACTCCTCATCCAGAACCAGACCACAGTTCTGGCACACGAGTTCGGCACGTTCGTAGTCCTGGACCAGCTGACGGCTGCCGCACTCAGGACATACGGTCTTCGTGGTCTCTTCAATCTTGGTCGTTTTCTCCGCTTTTTCCCCGGTCCTCTGGCGCAACGCCTCACGCTGGGACTGAAGCTGTTTGAGTTTCTCAATTTCCTGCATCGTATCTATCCTTGCTTATTTTGTGAAGAGCTTCTCCCCTGGTATGGAAGTACACGTGCCTTTGCAGACGACGAGTCCATAGGGCGCTTTGATGTTTCCAAACACCTCAACCAGCTTTCCAACAGGTTTCAGGCGACGGTCGGTGACGGTGACATGGAGACGCGGGAGCTGTCCCGGATCGCACTCGATAACGAGGGTCCTTGTGCCACAGATATGTTTTACTCGGCCTGCCAGTTTCACTTTATAAAACCTTCTAAAATACGGCTGACGGTTTGGTTCGTAACCTATATATGTTTAGCACAATCTGATATAAATGTTTTCAATATGCTTATATATTGGTGGAACAGGCGCCGAGGTCATGCCCGGCACAGCGCCGTTCAAAACCGGCGCGTGAGAGGGTCTCCAGAAAGTTTTTAAACGATATGCGGGTTTTTCTGCGGTGCGGGGGGTACTTCCACATGAGGGATCCTCTTCTTCCGGTGCGCGTAGGCAAGTTCTTCTGTCATGCAAAAAGCCAGGCAAGTGAGGCGATGTCAAGGGCGGTGCGGCACTCCTCTTCGGTCATGCCCGCACCACGGGCGACTGCCGTCCGGTCGTCCGCCGTCATCAGGTCGCCGGGGGCGTGCCCGTCCGAGTTGACCACCAGCCGGCATCCTGTCGTCCGGGCCACCTGTACGATGTGTCCGTTCGTCCGGTTGTGCCCACCCCGGGCCGTGATCTCAAGGGCGATGTTGTTGGCAGCGGCCACGCGGGCGTCTTCCTCTGTGATCATACCGGGATGGGCAAGGATGTCAACGTCGGGGCAGGCACACGCTGCGGCATTGGTGCCGGGCGCCACCGGTTCAACGGTCGTCTCACCATGGACTATGACGATGTCCGCCCCTGCGGCCTTTGCCCTGGCGGCAAGTACTGCAATCTCGGCGGGCGGCACATGGGTAATCTCGACGCCCGCCAGGAGCCGGACCCCGTAGGCTCTTGCACTGCTACGTACCCTTCCCGTCGTCTGGACAAGGGTATCGATATTTGATGCGTCCGCATGGTCGGTGATGCCGACGATGGTATAGCCGAGGACCGCCGCACGGCGAATCAGTTCGGTCGGGAGCAGTTCGCCGTCCGACATTGTAGTATGGGTGTGGAGGTCGTACATCGGAGGATCACCGGATCTTTCCCGCAACTCTGCGGATCAGCTCTTCCTTGCTTCCCTTGTATTCAACGATTATCCTGCCTTCTTTTTTTAACCAGTGGCCGGGATGGGATGCTTCCTCGATCCTTGCGGAGAGGCCGAGGCGTTTTGCCGCCTTGTGAATGGCCTTTGCCGTCGGATTCTCCTGTGCCATGGCCGCCGGGACCCTGCGCCCTTTGCTGCGCGGGAGGGACCGGTCAAAGTAGCACGGGTAGAGGATGCGTTCTGGGTCCATGCAGTAGTATATGACATTGTGAAGGTATAAACCGAACTTCTGAGATACCACTAGTTATGCATCATATCGACGTCAGCATCGAGAAGGATGTCTTCGACGCAAACAACCGCCTCGCGCACAGGAACCATCACCGGCTCGTGGATGCATCCGTGCGGGCCTTTGACCTCCTTGGCGCCATCGGGTCCGGTAAGACGGCACTCATCGAGCAGATGGTGCCAAGACTCAGGGAACGTGGTCTTGTCGCGGGCGCCATTGCAGGTGATGTGTACGGCGATGATGACTTCCAGCGGATCATTGCGACGGGGGCCCCTGCCGTGAATGCAAACACCGGAAAGGAGTGTCACCTGGATGCCCATTTAGTGGAACACGCGCTCGATCAGCTCCCCCTCGATGCGATTGACATTCTCTTCATCGAGAATGTCGGGAACATGGTGTGTCCAACCGATTTCAAACTCGGGGCTGAAAAGCGCATCGTGGTCGTCTCCACCACTGAAGGTGACGATGTCGCAAACAAGCATCCGATGATGTTTCGTGAATCCGACATCGCAGTGATCAACAAGGTAGATCTTGCGGAGTACGTCGGCTGCAATATCGGACGGCTCGAGGCGGATATTCGTCGCTATAACCCGGTGATGCCGGTATTCAGGACCAACATGAAGACCGGCGATGGCGTCGACGCCCTCCTCGATGCAATGGTCAAATGATCAGTGCAGTTATATAGCTGCAAAATGAATTATTATAGCACTTCAGTGGGTAGACCGCCGGTACTGCCGGCACCGTCCCGCTCCTGAATATAATCCTAAAACGAAAAGGTGCGTATACAATGCAGTGGCATGGCAGATCAGTAAGGAAAGAAACCGGCGGACGGCTCAGGCACGCCCGCGGCAAGAGGAAGGCAGAGATTGGAAATGCATCCGCGGATTCCCACATAGGTGAAGACCGCCGCCGCACGATGCGGACGATGGGCGGGAACATCAAGGTTCGGGTTCTTCGTGCGCAGTATGCGAATGTCTCCGATCCGAAAACCGGCGTGACAAAGAAGGTCAGCATGGAGACCGTCGAACAGAACACCGCAAATCCAAACTTTGTCCGGCGAAACCTCCTGACCAAGGGAGCAATCATCAGGACCGAGATCGGCCGGGCACGCATCGTATCCCGCCCCGGACAGGACGGCGTCATCAACGCCGTTCTCGTTGAGTAGGCGGATATAATAATATTTTTTCCCGCAGTGATGCGGGGCATACCCATTATCAAAAAGCGTATGCTTTTTAGGGAAGCACCAACTCATACTTTACTAATGAGACGCATATATCACCGGTTTCCCAAGCGGTGTGACCTTGTCTTCGATATCAATGTGCCGTTCAGCGATGCGGCCGGAACGATCGTACGGCTGAACGGCACCCATGAGGCCGCCCGGTCGGGGGATGAGATGGTCAGGATTGATTTTCAGGTCCAGGTGGCAGATCAGAAGATCTCATTTTTACCCGTCGATGAGGTGCCGGGCCTCCTCTATAATCTGACGGAGGCGGTTGACTTCCAGATTGAGCTCAAGGAGACCCTCCTCAGTTCTGAGCGCAGGATTCCACGGTCCCGCAATGTATTTCTCGTCAGGCTCGAAGAGGTGGGGATGGCTACAGAATGCACGATCACCAAGACGTCCTCGATGACCGGACTGGATGCGCTTGACCTGAAACGCTTCATTCTGGGTGCTGTCAGGTGACCCTCGAACAGACGATTGCTGCGCCGTTTAAGGCGATGAGAAAGGAGAGCCTCCGGCCGACGGAATTCATCTATTTTTTTGCCATCGATCGCAAGTGGATGGATCGAGATCAGGCGTCGATGGTGGTAAACCTCGGCAAACGGCAGGGGTTACTTCGTGAGGAGGGAGGGGTGCTCGTCCCTTCCTTCGACCCTTCGGCGGTGACCATCCCTTTGGGGTTTCGCCCTACGAGCGAGATATTCAATGTCCGGGAAAATGCCTGTGACCTCATGATGGCACGGATAGCAGAGGTCCGGGGGATGGATATGGAAGCAGTGGCGGCAGAGGTCAACGGGATTGTCAGGGAGTCGTTTGACGGCCACCTGCGCCCCGAGGCTGCTCTGGTGATCGTGGCACGGCGGCATGGCGTCCCTTTTGAGGATATGCTGGAATCTCTCCGGCAGACACTCGCCGGTGACGGCTGCTAAGAAATTTCACGCTTAAGGAGCGGGCATCCTTCCCGGCGTACTCCGAATCCTGATGGGCTGTGGCCGAAGCTTTTTTTGGTGCCGTGTAACAATGTCTCCCGCGGATCGTGGAGAAGAAAAGAGATATGGGATTATCTTTTTTAGTCTTCTGTTTCTTCACCTGCATATGATGCAGGTTATTTTTGCCTATGCTGCCTCGGGCGGGGCAAAGTACTCTTTGAGGGTCTTCGTCCCGTATCCGGTGACCTTGGCATTGATCTGGACGAAATCGCCGGTGATCTCTGCTGCACGGATGCTCTTTCTCCTGCGTTCGCCCTGGTAGGTCGGGGAGAACCCGACACTCCTGGAGAGGAGGAGGCGCCGCCTGCCCGCACCGGGAAGATCCTTTCGTGCCGGGATGCCGGTCTTGTCGGTGCCGCCGGTGATCAGGATCGTGTAACCGGCAAATCCGAGCGCGTCGCCGGAAATCTCGTCACCTATGCTTTTGCCGATAAAGGCATTTGCCACTCCGCCGGTCGCTGCAACTTTGTATGAAGCGCCGTCACGGGGGTCTGATAAAACAACTTTGAATTCTGCCATGATGTATTCTGCTCCTGCGAAAGTGTCTGTAATATAGGTTTGAATGTATTAAAAATCCTGTGTTCCGTCACCCTGGGTGCCACCAGGATTATTTGCCCCAGAAGGGGCGTTCTTTGCGCTTCATTCGGGTAAATTCTTCCAGTATATCCAGCATTGAAGCGGAGAGGTGGTTCATCATCTCGTGCTCGAGCACCTTGACATGGTGTTCGGGGATGTCGACATAGAGGTCGTCGCCCACGTTGATCTGGCGCCCCACGGTCGGGCCGTCGATGGAGATGGCCACCTCGAGGCCCTGTATCGCTTCGCTGATGTTCTCCTGCCCGCTCTTGATCTGTTTCACTTTGCCTACCTTGCGTCCGTCGAGGTGGACGAGGTTCACCCCGGCCTGCAGTTTGCCGCCGAGGACGCGGACACCCACCACCGCCGGATTGGACTGGCGGAAGATACAGTCGGGGAGGATGCTGATCTTTGCCGGCAGGACGAGTTTTTCAAAACTCTCCTTCTCCATGTTCCGCCGGGTCTCCTCCTCCCAGTCGAGATAGCTGTCAATCAGGTGATAGATGACGCTTGCTTCAAAGAGATGGACATGCCGGTTGCCGGGCTCCTCGAGCGTGTCGAGGGCATCCGGAAGGATGGGGGTGTTGAAGGCGAGGAGGACCGAGTGGAGGGGATTTTTGACGGTGCCGACCTCGATGATGTCATGCCTGCTGACCGGCCCCACCTCGGCACGCATGATGGGGATGTTGTTCTCCTCCAGTTCCTTGGAGAGTGCCTCAAGGGCTCCGATGGTGTCGGCCTTGATGAAGATGCCGTCATCGGAGAGGGTGACTGCCACGTCCTCCATCTCGTGGATGACGGCATCGACGATCTCGTCACGGTTACCCCGGATGACCCTGAGCGGCGATCCTGCGATGGCCCCCTCGAGTTTCGGGGCGGACACCTTGATGCCGGTCGCCGCCGTCACCTGTTTGACCCGGTCGAACCGGTCCTCGGTGAGGATCTCCTGCATGGGGCGCGGCTGAAGGAGGGAGCGGATCTTGGTCTCAATCACGGTGCCGCCCTCCCCGCCCACGGCGATGTCGTCGCCGATATTGAGCTGCCCGTCATAGAGGATCACGTCCAGCGTCGTCCCCAGGCCCCGTTCCTCCTTCACCTCGAGGACGGTCCCGATGCCCGGCCCCCCTGTCGAGAGGGCGAGGTCCTGGGTCATGTACCGCTGGGCAAGGCCGACCATCACCATGAGGAGATCGGGAAGCCCCTCTCCGGTGATGCCGGAGACCGGGACGATGGCGATGTTTTTCGCGAAGTCACGGACCCGGTCGTAGCGCTCGCATGAGAGGCCCAACTCCGAGAGTTCACCGATGAGCTCGTAGGTCTTCATTTCGACATCGTGCCTGACCCGCTCGTTCTGCTGCGCAAAGGTCTTTGCAAAGGGGGCGCCTGCCATCTTCTTCCACCCGTGGACACGGTCCACCTTGGTGGCCGCAATCACAAACGGCGTCTTGTAGGTCTTTAATATCTGGAGTGCCTCTCGTGTCTGCGGCTGGAATCCCTCGTTAATGTCCACCACGAGGATTGCCATGTCCGCGAGTGCCCCGCCCCGCGAGCGCAGGGTGGTGAACGCATGATGCCCCGGGGTATCGATGAAGAGGAGGCCGGGGACATCGAACTGCACCTTTCCCGAGGTGCCGCTCATCTCTTCGATTGCCTCGAGGGGTACAATCGTCGCACCGATATGCTGGGTGATAGCCCCCGCTTCCTTATCTACCACCGATGAGCCACGGATTTTGTCCAGCAGGGAGGTCTTGCCATGGTCCACGTGGCCCAGTACGCAGACGATTGGCGTCCGTATCGCCGATGCGGCCATTCCTATCTGCTCTTTTTTCTTCTTTTTTGCCATGATATTCTCCCTCCGCCCTTCCTATTTGCGTAAAAAGTATCGCTGGCGCTTCTTCCGGGTCCTTTCTCCGGAATGTATGCCAATCTCCTTGGTACTCATATAAATAGTCACCGGGATTCTTAAGAGTGCCTGACGGTCCCGCTCCTCTTCCTCTCCCGTGGCCGGTCCGGAGATGCCGTTCTCCACTTTCCGTGTCGTTTCGCAAGAGGCAATAGAGTTGCCGGTGGGCAACTTCGGCACCCGGCCGGGACGTATATGGGTCGCAATTGTTCCCCTGCACGGGTGGACAAGGGTACGACTGGCAGAGCAGAATGAATAGATTAAATATTTGTGAGGCAGAATATAGAAAGGCATTTTTGCCGGGGTAGGGTAGTGGTTATCCTCAGGGATTGTGGTTCCCTGGACTCGGGTTCAAATCTCGGCCCCGGCCTTCATTTTTTCCAGGAATGATCCGGTGCGTACTGTTCGACGCCTTGAAGCAAAGGCTCTATTCGGGATCCTTGTGCTCTTGCCTGCCGTCCTGAAATGAGATACTCTTTTGAAAAGTGTCTGTCTGCAGCATCATCCCAGCGGTCGCGCCGAATGGCGGGCGGTCCGCTGAAACCTGTCTGCCCTGCCGGACGGTGATGTTCCTCTGCAGGCCTGAAAATCCACGCCGACGATTGCGCCGAGCTGATACGCGGAGGAGAGCCGTTCAAAGAACGCTGCGAACTCCTGGATGCGTGCATCGCCATCCGGGGGTGCCGGGGGAAGGGAGGGCTCGGGACGGGGTGGATCGCCGGTCAGGTCCGCACCCGCGAGAATGAGGAGGAGCATGATGTGCCTGCCTTCGAGGGGGCATGTGCCGAAGAGCAGTTCAAGGAGCTGGCTGGAGGTGATCGTCTTTTTCGTGAGGATGTCCTTTCGAATCGTAACAGATGCAGGTTCCCTGCTCTCAAAATAGGCGCCTCCTGCCTCCTTTCTCATCGCTTCAAAGGCCGCCCCCTTCAGCCCGATGCCGGGGATTCTCGCGATGAGCGATGCATTGGCCCCTCCTTTTTCGATCGCGGCGGTGCAGAGGGAACAGAGCCATTTCTCTCCGGCAGCGGAGATGGGGTAGGAGATGGTGCCATAGCACCGGAATGGCCCCGTGCCGGCGATCGGGCAGCACGCACACTCTTCTCCGAGGTGGGTGAGCTCATCGGCGAGGTCGAGCGCCTGACCGACCGTGAGATGGATGCGGCGCTCCTCTCCTCCTGGGCCGAAGAGGGTGGAGGAGAACGGGGCTGCACGAATCTCGTCCTCCGGTAATCCTTCCCCCGCAAGGTGCTGCATGATGGCACGGGCACTGGAACCGAGTTTTATTCTCGTGACGATCTTCTCAATCTGCAGTGCCTCTTTTACCGGACAGTCGTGGTGGATGAGGTACTCGATTGCCATGGTACTGTTGTGAGATGGGATGCTCATAATTAAGTCTTTCGGGGTGGGGGGATTGGTTGATATAGTGGAATGTGGTTGTATCCGGCACAATTATCTGCTGTGACTGCTCGACGTCCACAATAAGGGTGCTCTTTCGGTTGCAGGTGTTCCTCTGCCGGGCGGCGGCGAGCAGTCTCCACGTCCAGGGAATTGGTCTCTCGAACATATGTTAATATTCCTGTGGGGTGCACTCATTGTCATGCAATGCCCGGGTGGTTCGGATGCGGTTCGCCGTAATGCCTACCTTCTGATCGTCCTCTTCGGCATCGTTGCGATGTTCGGTGATGTCATCTACGAAGGTGCCCGGAGTGTTGCCGGGCCCTATCTCTACTATCTGGGGGCCACTGCGTTTGTCGTCGGGTTGGTGGCGGGGCTGGGGGAGTTCCTTGGCTATCTCCTCAGGCTGGTTTCGGGGTACCTTGCCGATGTGACGCGGCATTACTGGGCACTGGTCTTTCTGGGATACGGCATGCTCGCCGCAGTGCCGTTTCTTGCGCTGGCCGGTTCCTGGGAGGTGGCGGCGGGGCTCTACATCGTTGAGCGGATGGGCAAAGGCATCCGGGCTCCTGCCAAGGATGCCATCCTCTCGAACCTTACGGCCTCGACGGGAAGAGGGTGGGGATTCGGGATTCATGAGGCACTCGACCAGGTGGGCGCCGTCGCGGGGCCCCTGATCTTTACCGGGGCATACCTTGCGAGGGGTGATTACCGTGGTGGGTTTGCCCTCCTTGCCGTGCCCTTTGCCCTGATGATCGCCGTCCTGCTCCTGATGCGGTACCGGGCTCCCGACCCCGCGATCTTCGAACCCTCCACCGCCGCCGGAAACGAGGCCCCGCCTCTCCGGGCGCTTGCCCGGTATGGGCTCTTTACGGGACTGACGGTGGCCGGTTTTGCCGCATTTCCCCTTATCAGCTTTCACTTCATCGCAGAGGGGATCGTTTCCGGCGCCCAGATCCCCCTCTTCTATGCCATTGCGATGGGAGTGGACGCGGTGGTGGCCCTCGTCGTAGGGCGGGCATACGACCGGTATGGTCTCATCACCCTGGTGCTGATGCCGCTCTTGGGAATGGTCATCCCCTTCCTGGTCTTCGGGACGGCATATGGGGCCGCGCTTGCCGGGGCGGTTCTCTGGGGCGCGGTGATGGGGGTCCAGGAGACCGTCCTCAGGGCGGCGGTGGCCGATTATACGCATATTTCAAAACGCGGCCGGGCGTACGGCATCTTTAACACGCTCTACGGGGCTTCCTTTTTTGTCGGCAGCATCGCTGCAGGCTGGCTCTATACGGTCTCCCGTCTCTCCATGATCCTCCTGATGGTCTCCCTGCAGGTCATGGCGCTGGTGGTCTTCTTCGCGGCAAAGAGGGGGCTTGAGCGGGCGGGCAGGGGCGGCAGCCCTGAGGGGGTTATTGTGTGAGTGATGATCGTCCTTTTCCGTGGTTTGTATTCGTCCAGGCTTAGCTGGTGTTCTTCCCCACTTCCCGGGCAATCGAGCAGAAGTACATGCGGTCGTCATACTGCACAAAGGTGCGGGACACCTCCACATCGATGATCGTCCCGTCCTTCCTGCGGTGCACGGAGAGGCTGCGTTCCTTTCTTCCCGGAACCGCCTTTGCCCACATGCGTTCCCACTCATCCCGGCTGATGGATGGGTTGACATCGAAGACGGTGGTGGCGCCGATCTCGTCGGGACTGAATCCAAGGAGCTCTTCTGCCGTCCGGTTTGCCTTGTAGGCCCGCCCGGCTGCATCGAAGAGGAGGATGGAGTCGGAGGCATGGTCGAAGGCGAACCGGGTGAAGAGAATCTCACGTTCGAGGGCTTCTTTTTCGGCAATAACTTCTAGGAGTGAGCGGTTTGCCGTCTGCATCTCCCGGATCCTTTCCGCGATGAGCGCTTCCAGGTTCTGGTGATACTGCCTGAGCTGTTCGGTGCAGTTTCGAAGTTGCGTGATGTCGCGCCCGGTGGCATGGAATCCGGTGACCCGTGCCGCCTCGCCAAAGAGCGCCCGAAAGGTCCATTCCTCCCAGGCAAGGGTTCCGTCGGGCCGTACAGTGCGCACCTCGACCGTCCGTGCCGGCTGCTCGGGGGAGAGCGAGGAGAGGATGTCTTTGACCCGTTCCCTTCCTTCCGCGGAGACCATCGGCAGGAACCTGAGGCCCATCAGTTCGTCCTTGGTTCTCTCCGTCCACCGGCAGAAGGCAGGGTTTGCATACGTCACCGTCATATCGGGCTTCAGGTGCACAATCGACTCGGTCTGGTCGCGGGCAAGCGCTGCATAGCGTTCGTGCCAGTCGCCGGCGTGCTCCTTTGCTTCCCGGTATTCGGTCTCATCCGCAAAGGTGACCGCACACCCTTCTTTTCCGTTCTCGAGGACCAACGGGACAAAGCGGAGATGAAGCGCCCGTTTCTCGCCCCGGACCCTCGCCTGCAGCCGAAGATCGCCGGGGTTGCCGTGGACTGCCTGCCGGACCCCTTCGAGGACACGGTCATCCCTGAAGAGCGAGTGCGGCAGCTCCTCGAGGTGGATGGCATACAGGGCGTCCATGCCGCAGCCGAAGAGTTCAAGGGCGAGGCGGTTGGCCTGTGTCACCTCCATACGGCGGCTGAGAATCACTGCCGGCTCGTCAAAGAAGGCGAGGAGGGCGCCGACGGGCATTCGCCGTGCCGGGTAGTAGTTCTTGGCAGGGCCTGTCTGTTTGCTGTCGACATCGCCCCTGAGCATGAGGATGTCGAGGTGCCGGGCAGCGGTATTGCGGTGGATGTGCAGGGTGTCTGCTATCTCGGTGATGCTCATACCTTTGGGGTTTAGTGCAAGTATTTCGCGGATTTTTCCGATCTCGGTAAATTTCCCTGTCATCGTCTGGTCCCCTGATCGTTCAGCTGCATGTGTTATGCACTGCATATATGTAATGCATTCAAAGCATTAATACCTGATATTTCGTAATAAAGATCTATAGCGCACTGCATAGTGCCTGTGGGGTCCCCTTTTCTGCACGGTTGACGGGCGCAGGCCGGGGGACCCTCGAATATTTACATGATTAATCATGTAGGAGGATGCAATGACAGGAACATTCGATGTCCCACTGGAAAAAAAATCGTACCGGCCGGACCCGTCCTATCGCGACCAGTCCTGGCTGGGGGCCTACGATGAGGCATACCGGCGGTTTCTTGACAACCCCGAGAAGTTCTGGGCAGATATCGCAGGCGAACTGGACTGGTACCGGCCCTGGGATGCGGTCCGGGAATGGAACCTCCCGTATGCCCGCTGGTTTACGAACGCGAAGCTGAACATCACCGCAAACTGTCTCGACCGGCATGCCGCATCCGAGCGCCGGAACAAGGTCGCGCTCATATGGCGGGGGGAGGACGAGGAGGTCGAGCGGGTGCTCACCTACCGGCAGCTCCACCGCAAGGTGATGCGGTTTGCAAACGCCCTCAAAGGCCTGGGGGTGAAAAAGGGGGACACCGTATGCCTGTATATGCCGCTCGTCCCGGAGCACATCATCGCCCTTCTTGCCTGTGCACGCATCGGGGCGGTGCACAGCATCGTCTACGGCGGGTTTGGGACTGCGGCGCTCAATGCCCGCATCCGTGATGCGGGGGCAAAGATCGTGATCACCGCCGATGTGGGGTTCCGCCGCGGCAAACGGGTTGCCCTCAAGACCATCGTGGATGAGGCGGTGGTCAATGCGCCGACGGTGGAGAAGATCGTGGTCCTGCGGCGCGGGTCCCCCTCCGTCGAGCTCTTCTCCGAGATGGAGGTGGACTTCGAGGAAGTCATGGAGGCGGCCGACCCGTACTGTGAACCCGAGGTGATGGATGCGGAGGACCCGCTCTTCATTCTCTATACGAGCGGGACGACCGGGCCTCCCAAGGGGATCGTGCACACCTGTGCTGGCTACATGGTCGGGACCTACTACACGACGAAGTACATCTTCGACATGAAGGAAAACGACGTCCACTGGTGCACGGCCGATCCCGGCTGGATTACCGGGCACAGCTACATCGTCTACGGGCCGCTTGCGGCGGGGGCGACGGTGCTCATCACCGAGGTGGTCCCGGATTACCCGGACCCGGGGATCTTCTGGAGGATCGTGGAGGACTTCGGGGTGACCATCTTCTACACCGCCCCGACGGCGATACGGATGTTCATGAAGTTCGGCGATGAGTATCCGCAGAAGTGCAACCTTGATTCCCTCCGGCTCATAGGGTCGGTGGGGGAACCCCTGAATCCCGAGGCCTTCGAGTGGTACTATCATGTCATCGGCAAGGCCCGCTGCCCGGTGCTCGACACCTGGTGGCAGACCGAGACGGGGATGCACATGATCACCACCACGGTGGGCGAGAAGATGAAGCCCGGTTTTGCCGGACGGCCCATCCCAGGCGTCGTTGCGGATGTGGTCGACAGCGAAGGGGCCTCCGTCCCTCCCGGCACGGGCGGTCTCCTGGTGATCAAGGAGCCCTGGCCTGCGATGATGCGGGCGGTGCATAACAACGACGAGCGCTACCGGAAGTACTGGTCGACGATCGACTCGTTCTACACGGCGGGCGATCTCGCGGTCAAAGACGAGGATGGCTATATCATGGTCCTCGGCCGGTCGGATGACATCATCATCGTCGCCGGCCACAACCTCGGAACGGCCGAGGTTGAGAGCGCCCTCGTGGCGCACGAGGCGGTCGCCGAATCGGCGGTCATCGGCAAACCCGACGTGATGAAGGGGCAGGCGATCAAGGCGTTCGTCATCCTCCGGGACGGGTTTGAGCCGAGCGAGAAGCTGAAGAGCGAACTGATTTACCATGTGCGCATGAGCATCGGCCCGATTGCGATGCCCTCGGAGATCGACTTTGTCGAGTCCCTTCCGAAGACCCGCAGCGGCAAGATCATGCGCCGCGTCCTGAAGGCGCAGGAGCTCGGCATCGACCCGGGCGACATCTCGACGCTGGAGGAGTGAAGGGGTGGACGGCCTGAAGCTCTTCGGGATGGAGGCGGAGAAGGGGCGGTGGCTGCTGGTCCTCTCGGGGATGCTCATCAACCTCTGCCTCGGGAGCATCTACTCCTGGAGCGTCTTCGTCGCCCCTCTTACCGACTACTTCACCGGGGTGTTGGGCCAGACGGTAACGGCAGGCGAGGTGCTGATGCCGTTCTCCGTTTTTCTGGCGTTTTTTGCGATTACCATGCCGGTTGCCGGGCGGCTCATCGATGGCTGGGGCCCGCGCAATGTCACCATCATCGGGGGTGTCCTGACCGGGCTTGGCTGGCTGCTCGCCTCGATGGCGACCTCGGTGCAGATGCTCTACCTCGTCTACGGGGTCATCGGCGGCATCGGTGTCGGCATCGCCTACGGGGTGCCGGTGGCGGTTGCGACCCGGTGGTTCCCTGATCGAAGGGGGCTTGCGGTCGGCCTGACGGTGCTGGGCTTCGGGTTCTCCGCATTTGTGACCGCGAATATCGCGGGGCTTCTCATCGCGGCGATGGGTGTGATGGGGACTTTCAGGGTCTTCGGCATTGCCTTTGTCCTGCTCACCATCCTCTTTGCACTGCCGCTCTCGTTTCCGCCTCCCGGGTGGCAGCCGAGGGGGATGGCGGCGTCCGGCGGTGCAGGCGGGCCGTCGTGCGAGTGCAACCGGAGCGAGATGGTCCGCTCTCCGGTCTTCTACGGGCTGTGGGTGTGCTACTTCATCGGGTGCCTTGCAGGGCTGATGGCGATTTCCATAGCAAAGCCCGTCGGGACCGAGGTGGCGGGCATTACCCCTGCACTTGCGACGGCGCTCGTGGGACTCTTCGCGGTCTTCAACGGCGGCGGCCGGCCGGTCTTCGGTGGGCTGACCGACCGCCTCAGTCCGGGAACAACGGCGATGCTCTCGTTTGCCCTCATCGGGGCGGCGTCACTTGCATTATGGCAGGCGCCGTCGCAGCTGACCTACATCCTTTCGTTTGCGGTTCTCTGGGGCTGCCTCGGCGGGTGGCTCGCGATTGCGCCGACGGCGACGGCCCGGTACTTCGGGACCTGCGACTATCCCCGCTGCTACGGGCTGGTTTTCCTTGCGTACGGTGCGGGCGCCATCGCCGGCCCGCAGCTCGCGGGCTACATCCGGACGACGACGGGGGATTACCTCGGCGTCTTCCCATGGGTGCTGGGGCTTGCGGTGGTCGGGTTCGTGGTGGCATGGTTCTTGCTGAAGACACCGGGGCTTTCGGGAGATGCCTGAATATGATCGGCTATGGCAGGGATACCGGGCCTGCCACACTCCCTATCTTTCCGGAACCAAAGGCGAGCTTGCTGATGACACCCTGATGGATGCCTCAATTACGGAGGCGGCAGGAACGTTCACGAAAAGAACCTCCTGCGGATCGCCATGGCATCACTCCTGAACAGTGAGACCAATGGCTGGGCGTTCCCGATGACATCCAGTGAGATTGTTGACGTTGTCCGTGCATGCTACGAGGGCGGTTTCGACAAGGATTGCGCGGAGATGCTGAAGTACGACCTTGACCATGGAACAACGAGCTCCCCTGCCCGGATTGTGGCGGAAATGACTTCTGCTATGCTTGGGTGGACATGGGCTGGCTTGTTGAAGAAGTGAATGGGGGTTAGGACCTCCCTAAATTTTCCTTTTTTCCGACCTTCGGTCGAGCGCCTGTGAATTCTTTGGTATATTGCGTTATCCGACGAAGACGAACTCGGATCCAAAAATTACCCTGAGAATTATGCAATAGTAATTTCCTTTGGCTTTCGGATTTTTATTGTCCATGGTGCCCTGAAAAAATGTGGGAAGGCACTGTGATGCTGCATATTCTGATGGAACGGTCGAATCGATCGTTTTATTGGCTTGCAATGGATGCAATGGGGCCTGAGAGGCGCTAAACCGGATTCAATTATTTAAGTATTTTGCCTATCAAAAAAAGATATATATGCAGGGGACTCTAATAAGGGGATTAGCCCAACAAAGGGGGATTGGGGTGAATTTATTTGAAGTGTAAGTATCTCCGGACAGGTAACGTCATCCTTCCTCGGGAGGATATCGGCCGGCTTTTCGCCGCTGTCATCTGTCCGTATTAAACGTTCCGGGGGGGATGTCGAAAAAGTGAATGATACGTAAGTTCTTGCCACAATAACCGGGCGAATCGGATGGAATCGTTGCATTCCATGATGATGATCGGGCTTTAATTTCTTTGGTTCCGGATCCCCCGCACAGTTCTTTCAGCCTTTTCATAGTAGTTCTGCTGGTGTTTCGTACGTAGCTGTGCGTATGGACTCCTGTCCCGGTGTTCCCCCCCTAAGTGCAATGTGAGTGGTGAGACGTTTTCCCTGGAATATGATGCAAAATCAGAAAATGGAGTTTAACAAGTTAAGGAGAAAATGAAGATGAAAAAAGAGAATGAAACGCGCAATGAACATGGCACGCGGCTACGGCCCGTCATCCTGATGGTGCTGGTGCTGGCACTTTGTCTATCCGTGATGGCGGTGCCGGTGGCGGCGATAGAGGAGCTAGCGGATGCAGCCTTCGAGATTGAAGGGAATCACACCGCGTTGAATGTGAAAGGATGGCTGGGACAGGACGCATCTTACGGCCTAGACTGGCGCTGGGCGGATATGCCATATTGTTCGCCTGGGGAGGAAAACTATCTGAACTTCGGGGTAATCGAGAATTACTCCTTCAAGGACTATATCGATCCTGACGTTTCTGGCGCACCATTCCCGTGTCTCAATTATGATGGTACAAGCCCTACATATGGATGTCAGTACGGTGAACTCGACTGGAGTGAAGGTGCTGGCTATCTTATCCAGGATGGTCACAAGAAGGTAGGTGTGGGAGACCAGAATATTTTCGGGGGAGGAGAGAAATTCAATGCTCCTGAAGACTGGACCATTGTCGCGGGCAATGTCCCTGCCGCCAGCGAACTGACCAACGTCTATGTTTATCCCCTTCTCGCAGGCTCAGAAATTGAGCGGCCGGCGTCAGTGGACCCCTGTAATTTGGATGCCGTCCCGTACACCGTGCAGAACACCTGGATGATGTTCGGCATGGAGCGGGTGAAACAGCAGGGAGATTTCTGGCTTGACTTCGAGTTCAACCAGGTGCCTTGGCTGGACACCAGTACTGGTCCAACCAGAACGGAAGGTGACATCGCCGTTGGATTCAAACTGAAAGGAAATCCGACAAGCGGGGATGACCTCGATATTTTGCTGCTCAAATACGATCCACCCAATTATGCAGGATACTGCCAAGGTGGAGGGTATGATCCGGACCTCGTCACCATTCCATATGATTCGACGTACCCCAACTACTTCCCGGATGCACCGGGCTGGTGTACTGTGTTTAGTGGAAATGCCGAACAGTTTACCACGTATGGTTCTGCGAGAATGAACAATGAAACGATACGGGGTCCGTACTGGGGTTCACTTGATGAAGCGGGGGTAATTCGAGAGGAGATTCCGCTCTACCAGTTTGCAGAAGCAGCAATCAACTTCTCAGCGCTTGGTATCATTGATCCAGGATGTCCCGGTTTCGGTACGGTCAACGCGAAGTCCCGTGCCTCGGGAGAGAGTTTCACCTCGCAGCTTAAGGATCTTGCCGGTCCGCTGAACCTTGGCATTCAGTGTTCACTTGAGGGGTACAAATGGCTTGACACCGATCTCAATGGAACATGGGATGGACAGGAAGATGGCCTCTCCGGATGGACGATCAACCTTGTGGGCGCTGGAACGTCCCAGACTACTACAACCGATGAATTTGGACACTACATATTTACCGGCCTTAGTGATGGGGAGTACGATGTTTCGGAGATATGCCCTGCCGGTTGGGTTCAGACGGCGCCCGAACCAACCGATTCATGCGGAAGTGGTATCTGGGAAAATGTCCCGGTGAATGCGCTAACCCTTGAAAACAGGATAGTCACTGACATAAACTTCGGCAACTTCCCGCCGAACGTCGACATCGACGTTGAGAAGTACGTCTGGAACGAGTCTGCGATGGACTGGGCGGATGCTGACGACATTGCAGATGCTGTTATGATCCCGCTCGGCGGTAAATCCGACTGGAATATCACCGTATGGAACCTCGGAAACGTGCCTGTTGACCTCACGTGGTCGGACGATTACAACGGTACGCTATATGACTATGAATGGCTGAACGCCAATTGTAACGACGGTGCCGGCGATGTTCCGCAGACGCTTGCGGCAGGTGGATCCTACACGTGTATCCTGAATGACACCGCGGTGACTGGGTACTTCTTTGACAATGTTACGGTCGAGGCCTCGTTTGAGAAGATTTACACGGACAGTGATTATGATCCGGCGTGGTACTTCGGCGCTGCCCCGTGCATCGACATCGAGAAGTTCACGAACGGTGTTGACACGGAAGCAGACGGTTGTCCGTTCATCTCGGTTGGCGATGACGTGACCTGGACCTACGAGGTCGAGAACTGCGGAAACGTTGACCTGATCGATGTGGCTGTCACCGACAGCGAGACTGGAGTTGTTCCAGCCTACGTCAGTGGCGACGACGGCAACGGTATCCTTGAGGTCGGAGAGACCTGGATCTACGAAGCCAGCGGCACTGCCGTCGAGGGCGACTACGAGAACACCGGATACGCATCCGGCACTGACCCGGTAGGCATCGAAGCCACGGACGAGGACGACAGCTGCTACTTCGGCGCTGCCCCGTGCATCGACATCGAGAAGTTCACGAACGGTGTTGACACGGAAGCAGACGGTTGTCCGTTCATCTCGGTTGGCGATGACGTGACCTGGACCTACGAGGTCGAGAACTGCGGAAACGTTGACCTGATCGATGTGGCTGTCACCGACAGCGAGACTGGAGTTGTTCCAGCCTACGTCAGTGGCGACGACGGCAACGGTATCCTTGAGGTCGGAGAGACCTGGATCTACGAAGCCAGCGGCACTGCCGTCGAGGGCGACTACGAGAACACCGGATACGCATCCGGCACTGACCCGGTAGGCATCGAAGCCACGGACGAGGACGACAGCTGCTACTTCGGCGAAACCGCCTGTATCAACGTCACCAAGCAGGTCCGCGTCGACAACGGTGAAGGTTGGTCTGAATGGTATGACGCCGAAGAACCTATCGGTCCGGTAGCAACGGTCGATAGTATGGTGCAGTACCGTATCCAGATCTGCAACTGCGACAACACGATGGTCACCATCGATAAGGAGAACATAACCGACACCGTTGAGATTCCGGATTATCTTGGTCTTGACTGGGTCACCTGGGAGAGTATCCCCGCATTGATCGAACTTGAATCAGGGCAGTGTTCAGAATGGTATGACAGCAGTTCCATGGTGTTTTCCAGGGATTACTGTGAATACGGTCCGCAGTTCAAGGACAACGTCACGGTGATGGCTACGACCCAGACGGGTTGGGAGGTCTTCAACTTCTCCGAGGCATACGTGTATCTCGCATGCCCGTGCATTGACGTGACAAAGGAAATTTCGAACGACACCGGATGCACCTGGTATGATGCCAACACCGCGATGGACGCGGTTCCGTTCGGCGAGGGTGACATCGTCGACCTGCAATTCAACGTCACCAACTGCGGTAACGTGAACCTTACGAACATACTCTACACCGACATTGTAGATGGAACACTTGACGATCTCGGATGGACATGCGATATCCCCGAGCCGTTCGAGCCTGGTGATTATTTCATCTGCACCGCTGACATGACTGCCGAGTGCGGTATGCACTACGATGTCGTGAACGTCTCCGGTGAGTATGACGGGATCAAGGTATCTGACCAAGATCCGGCATATTACAATGTGATCTGCGACAAGTGGTGCGGCCTGACCATAGGATTCTGGCAGAACAATGTCGGCAAGTATCTCGACGCTGCGAACGGCCGGCAGGTATGCGACGAATTCTTCGAGACGGTGAGCCCGGGCGAAGTCACAGGTGGGGTATGTGGCAGTGAGCCGACATGCGACAACTGGAGTTGCGTCTCCCACATCCTTGCTCTCGACACAGACGAATGGACACCAAAAGACTCAGAAGATAAGGCACTGCGCCAAATCGTGGCGATAAACCTTACCATCGAGTTGTACGGCGGCGAAGAGGATGTAAGTGGATATCTCCTCGTTGCATCTGACTTTGAATGCAAGGACCTTATTTCGGAATGTCCTGGTGATGAGTACTGTCCAGAGCACAATAATTGTGCAGAAAGCATCCGTGAGGCGTGTGATGGTGACAGCTGTTATGTGACAACGGCATGGCAATACGTTCTCGGCCTCTATGAAGCGGGCGAGGATTATGGCAAAGCCTACGAAATTGCGGACTGCATCAACAACTACAAGTTCGGCTGCTATGATGAGATTGGATATGAATGCGATTCAGATTCATGTTCATGCTCCGTGGTCTATGGCGATGAGATCCTTGGGGATCTCATCGACTCGCTGATCTGTAATGACATGAGCAGTTTCGACGGCTGTGACTGGGTAACCTCTCTTGTTGAAGAACCTCAGGAAACTGATGACGACGTAGTTCTCAACCCCGCAGGAAAAGCTCCCCCCGGCAAGAACAAAGACAAGGAGAACATGGACTGAAAAAAAGTAGGTAAAAATCCCTTACTAACCTTCCAAAATGAACCATTTTTTTGAAATAAACACAAAAGGGAAGCTATCATCCGGCTTTCTCGGAGGCCGGTTCGTCTGATTGCAGAAAAGTTATTTTACCTAAACATGGAGTGAAACCTATGCAAAGATTTCTGGCGGCTGTTGTAGTTCTATTGGTATGTTGTACCCTCGGGGTATCCGGGTACGACCAGCCCTCTGATCCCATCTGCGTCTTCTACTTCACCGGTATCGGCTGTCCGCACTGTGGAAACGTCGACCCGGTGATCTTCGGCGAATGGCTGGACGAGTATCCCGACCTTGTCGTCATCGAGTACGAGCTATACAAACATGAAGCAAACGGGCCGGTCTTTATGTCGTTTGTGAAGCAGTTCGGGATGGGCACTGGTGTTCCCAACCTGCTGATGGGGTATAACGGATCGGTTTCGGGTGACAGGCCTATCCTCAGCACGTTGCCTGCGATGATGGCGGAACGGGAGAATATCACCGCACAGTACGGGGAGGTGTTCTTCCTGCTGGAACGGTCATCAATTGCGACCCTCCCGGGCGAGCCCCAGATCTGGCATAACGACCGGGTCCTGATCAGAAACGGCACCGCGATACAGGATGAAGCGCTCCTGCACCAACTGCTCATTGCCGAGGACCTTACCCCGGTGCTGAGCGGTGTCTCCTACGAAAAGATCAATGCCACGCCGGTCCCTATCTCCGGCTCGTCGATTTCATTCGACCATGCCGTTGCCATCGACGGCTGGATTCTCCAGTGGAACGGTGTTCCGCTCGCAGAACCGACAACAGAGGTGGAGACCCAGTCTCCGCTTCCCGTCTGGCTGGCTTTTGTGGCGTTCGGTGCGGCGTTCCTTGGGTGTGGCCGGATAAAGCGATAGTTATTCTCCTGCTCCTCTTTTTTTTCTAAATCATCAAAAGGAGCTTATAACCGGTTTGGGAATCGTTCGGGAGCTATTGCAGATGCCCGATAGGGCATATCGCTTCCCGACTATGCAGATCGGTGATTTTTTATCGTTATTCGGGTACCTTCACAGTATGAAACGGACACAGTGGTGTGGCGTGCTCCTTCTTATGATGTGCTGCACCGGGATAACGGCAGCCGGGGCTGACGAAGGGGAATATTATGCCCTCCTGTTCTCCTCGAATGGATGCGGTTCCTGTGAACCTGCGGATATGTACGTCTTTACCGAACTCACACAGCAGTATCCCAGGCTGGTGGTGGTCGATTATGAACTTTCTGGACATGCAGAGAATTCTGTTGTGTATGGGAAATCCTCGCAAGAGTATGGTGTCAGGAAAAGCGTCCCAATGGTCATCCTTGGAGAAAATCTCACCTTCCTTGGAAAGGGCGCAATAGTCAATGATATCGCCCCCATCCTTGACGCACAGAGAAACGGCACCTCTCCCGCGTCCGGTTCCCTGCTGCGCTTTGAGACGCTCGACCCCTCTTCCCTGGAAGGATACCCGAAAATATGGCGGGCGAACCGGGTCCTGATCTTCGAGGAAGGGGGGGCGGACGCGGTGTTCCTGAAGAATGTGATCAACACCCCGAATATCAATACAACACTCTCCGGCCACCAGTATGAGGTCATCAGCCCGCCCCCCATCCGGGTCGGAAAACAGAACATCACCTTCGAGCATGCTGTCCGCGTCGAGGGATGGGTGGTCCAGTGGAATGATGTGGAAATGCCGTCCGATGCGAACACCTCCGTTGCAACGCCGCTGCCGGTAGCGGGGCTCCTCTCAGCAATCGTGATTGCCGGTGGTGCAGGGATGAGAACGCGGGGCCGAAAAAACGAATAACTGAAACATTCCTGTTTCGCGGTTGCAGGGGAGGGAGTTGTTGCTCCCGGATGTTATCGTGGCAATGATGCGGGAATCACCTGCCCCATCGGGCCGAAGGGCGGGTCATCTCCGAGCACCTTGCTCCCCTTCGTTCCGGATGAAATCCCAATATCGCCGCCTGCTTTAAATCAGGACGCATGTTCAGGGGGGGCACAGCGATTTCCTTACGATATGGCCCACATTAAGAGAATGATCCCCAAAATGATTGCAATGCCGATATATATGGGCTTGTATCCGTGCTCCTGCAGAATCCTACAACACTGATTATCACATTTCATCTCGTCACCTCATCAACATCTATTGGCATTGAACCGTACGGTCCTCATCCATAATATTTCTCTGCTTTCCTGCAGACGCTCGTCGGCAGGTTTCATTCCAGCATCCCCCGCATCACTGTCACCGCCCTTCCGGTCAGAAGGACATCGCCCCCGTCCATCGTCACCGTCAGCTCGCCGCCCCGCTCCGATGCCTGAAAGGCCTGAAAGTGATCCCGGCCGGTCAGGCGCTGCCAGTACGGGCCGAGGACGCAGTGGGCGGAGCCCGTCACGGGATCCTCCGGTATGCCGAGCGAAGGGGCAAAGAACCGTGAGATGATGTCATAGCGCCCGCCGTCCGATGCGGCGGTGAGGATGATCCCCCGCACGGGAAAGCCCGCGAGCGCCTTCATGTCAGGCTCTGCCGCCTCGACGAGGATGGCGCCGCCGGTCCGAACCAGCCAGTCGTAGGTGCTCACCCGGAAGTCCTCCACCGGGACGCCAAGGGCGGCTTCGAGCCCTTCCGGCACCGGTGCCGCCTCTGCGGAAAGGGCGGGAAAGGTGAGGGTGATCGTGCCTGCGTCCACCACGGCTTCCAGGTCGCCGCCGGCAGAGGAGAAGCAGATAAGCGCCCCCTCATCCTCCTCCCCCTCCTCGACAAGCACATGCGCCGCCGCACAGGTCGCGTGGCCGCAGAGGGCCACCTCTGCTGTAGGGGTGAACCAGCGGATCTCCCATCCGTAGCCCGTACGCCGGACAAACGCCGTTTCTGATTGCTGCACTTCACGGGCGACCGACTGCATCCATCCCTCGGAAACCTCCTCCTCAACAAGGCAGACCCCGGCAGGATTGCCGGCAAACGGCCGCGAGGTAAAAGCGTCCACCATACAGTACCTGCATGCCATAGCTGGCTGAGGATCAGCCCTTCGAACTAATAAAAGGTTGCCTGGCGGTCTTATCTGCCGCCATAATAGGAGAAGAGGAGCTCGGTCACCCGCCGCACGTCCTCCCCGTCCTTCCTGACGCCGGCCAGGTAGGCAGAGAAGACCTCATCGGTCACCACGTGCAGGCCGGGTTTGAAGAGGTCGGCATGCTGCTGGAGATCAAAGGACCGGGCCTCTGCCTCGGTCAGGTGAAGGGAGCTGTACTCGCCGGTGTGGGGCATATACACGGGGTTCTTCTCCCGCGGGGTCCGCAGGACGAGGTCGGCAAGCGGGGTCGAGGGGATGGGTTCGGCGATGGAGACGAAGACATCATCGAGACTGTTCATCGCAATGAAGTCCTTTGTCGCCTCGTACTCCTCTTCGGTCTCGGTCGGATACCCGACGATGAAACTTCCCGCAACCTTCAGGCCATGTTCCCTGCAGGCCTCCACCCCCCGCGACGCAACTTCCGCCGTCACGCCTTTGCCCATCTGGCGCAGGACGCGGTTGCTTCCCGACTCGAGCCCGAAGAAGACCCAGCCGATGGTATAATCGCGGATCGCATCGAGGACCGTATCCGAGATGCAGTCCACCCGGATGTCCGGGGAGGAGATGTTCTTCGGACCCATGATCCTTGCCATGCCCTCCAGAAGGGCAGCGAACGCCTCATCGTTCACCTCCCCGTCCGGGGAGCAGCAGTAGAGCGAGCCCGTTCCGCCGGAGACGGAGAGGCGCTTTGCCCCTGCATCCTTAAATGCCTGCACTTCGGCAAGGACGTCCTCGAGGTCCCGGCTGCGCACCGACCGCCCGAAGAAGCGGGGGACCTGGCAGAAGGTGCAGGCGCCGATGCACCCGCGGTGGGTCTCGATATAGGCCGATGCCCCGCGGATATCCTGGCTGCCGATATCGGAGGGTATGAGCGGCAGGGGCCGGTGCATGGGCGCCGGGGGGGCGGGGCCGGTGAACCGCACCTCTCCGTCCTCCGTCCACGCACACCCGGGGATGCCCTCATGCGGGCCTTCTTCAAGGAGCCGGAGCACCGTCTCCTCACCCTCACCCACACAGACCGCATCGGGGGACAGCTCGCCCAGCACGATCTCCGGTGCGGCGGAGACCGGTCCTCCCACATAGACGGCAGCGCCGGCGGCACGGTGGGCAGCGACGAAATGCCGGATTGCGGGGCTGATCAGGTGCTGCGTGGAGTAGAGGGAGAGGAGGACAGGCGTTCCCGGCCCGGCGGCAAGCTCGGTGTTCAGGTCTACCTCATACCCTGCGTCACGAAGCACGCCCCCGATGAGCATCGCCCCGTAGGTATGGATCTCCGGCGAGATGACGGTGACTCTCATATACTCTATTGTTGTAATGGCAGAGGCATATAAGCGATCCATCGCGATCAGGGAGCCTCACCAGATTCTGTTCATCAACGGTGTCACAGGAATATATTTCTTAAGAGATTTGGCAAAAAAGAGAGGTGGTTTTAGTCCCTGCGGCGGGATGCAACTAGGAGGCCCGCGATGCCGAGACCCGTCACAAGGCCGAAGAGCGGTGCCGGAGACTGGGTGGGGGTGCTGTCAGGCGAGAGGCTTGCCGAGACATAGGAGGTCGCACCGGGGTTCACTTCAACCGTGCTGGAGTAGTCCGTGTAGCCGGAAAGTCTGAGGCTGACCGTATAGCTGCCGGGCGTAATGTCGGTGAGGGTCACAGGCGTGATGCCCTTATTGACGTTATTTACATATACCGTCGCCCCGGTGGGTGACGAGGTGACGTCGATGGCACCGTTGCCGCTTGCACCACCCTCCAGGTTGGCGGTCACTGTCGAGGTCTGTCCGGAGTTGACCGTCACCGAGGTGACGGAGTCCTGGTAGCCGGAGAGGGTCACCTTCACCGTGTGGGTCCCGGCGGCAACGCCGTTGATGTTGAGCGGCGTGCCGGGTTCGGTCTGGCCGTGGTAGACGCCGTCAAGGTAGACGGAGGCATAGGCCGGGTTGGAGGTCACCGAGACTGATCCTGTCGTCGGGTTGGGGATTGTCCTCAGGGTGGCGGTCACGTAGGTGACCTGGTTGGAGTGAATCCGGAAGGTGTTGGACCACTCCTCGTAGCCGGGCATCGTGATCTCGAGGATGTGGGCGCCCTGCGAAAGGCCGCCGACGGTCCGGGGGGAGGTGCCCTTGTAGTCACCGTCGACATACACCTGCGCATTGGACGGGTAGGTCGTCACCGAAAGCGTGCCGTAGGTCGCCTGTGCCTTGAGGACCGCCTGGGTGCTCACCGTCTGGCCGGCCTTGATGCTGATGTCGTCGCGGTAATCGTTGTACCCCGTATAAGTAAGCCGGAGGTCGTGGGTGCCGGCGGAAAGGCCGCTCACGGTTTCAGGGGTGGTGCCCTTGTAGCTGCCGTCGACATAGACTGCGGCACCGCTCGGGGTTGAGCTGATGCTGATGGCACCTGTCGTGGGCTGGATCTGGTTCAGGGTCAGGTAGACCGCCTGGTGCTCGCCCGCACCGGGCATGGTGGGAAGGCTCGAGGATGCAGAGCTGTAGCCGTCCCTGGAGGCGGTTACGGTGCTGTACGGGCTTGCCGTCGAATAGACCGCGACGCTGAGGATGCCACCGCTCGTCACCCCCTTGTATTCTCCGTCGAAGTAGATGGAGGCGCCGTCCACGTTGGTGTGGATGTCGTACCATCCCTGGTCACCGCCGAGGGTCTCGGCGCACATTGCAGAGGGTACTGCACAGAGGAGAAGCAGAACCATTGCTGCTGCTGGAATGCTGTAGTTCATATGAATCATAGGGGGATTATTGCTATGCATATAAATAACTGCTGAAATTTTATCAATTTCAATTCTGTGGGTTTAATGCCGGATATTGGGATTGAAAAAATAGCGGCCAGATACAAATAGCATATAATGGTATCCAAAAATGGAATAAGGATCTTGTATGGCTTCCGTCGCCGGGCGCAGAGATACAGCCCCCGGGAAGGACGAGGACAAAACCGCCGGAATGAGTGGAGCAGGTGTCGTTGCAGGAATCGGGGATTAATGTTCCCGAGGTCTGGAATAAAATAAAATAGTACGGGAGATGGGCTGCCCGGGACGAGGAGCACCGGACCACCCTCCTCTCCGCGCACAACCTCTATCAGGTCGAGGAGATCTGCGACCGCATTCTCATCCTCCGGAAGGGGCGGGAGGTCGCCTTTGGCACCACGGACGAGCTCCGCTCGGATTTCGGTATATTCAGCTGCCACATCCGCTTCACCGTCCCCGGCCCCGCCGCACTCGAAAGTGCACTGGCGTTCTCCCGTAATGCCGGGGAGTAAGTCGCCGAGGCCGCCGATGCACGCGCTCAATGCCGCCACCGCTCTTATCGCTGGCGCGGGAGGCACGGTCAAACGCATCGAATCGAGGTACCCGGGCCTCGAAGAAATGCTCCTTAAAATCGGGAAATAACTTATCTTTGGATGGGCACCGGGTTTTCCTCACCAGGATATATGCCGTGTTGCCCTCCCACGCACAGAAAAAGTAGAGAACGCAAAATCTCCAATATGCGCTTTAAATTCGGATAAAAGATGAAAACGGGCCTGAAGGGATTTGAACCCCTGGCCGACGGATTAAGAGTCCGTCGCTCTTCCTGACTAAGCTACAGGCCCACCAGTTTGACCTAACTAGATGGTTTACAATTGAACATATACTTTTCGGAGATCCTTAATTATCTCAGAACAACAGAAACTTCAAGTACCATGCCTGAGACGAATCCGAAAGGATCTCCAACGACGGCAACCACCGAATACCTGATCCTCGGATGCGGAAGTATCGGATACAATGTTCTCTCTGAGCTCCTCAAAGAGACTGCAGACATCGTCATCATCGATAAGGATGAACACAAGGTGCAGGATCTCAGGGACCAGAAATATGAGGCGCTCGTTCGTGATATAGGAGAGCCGGACATGCTCAGAGATGTGCCGGCACCGCGAGTCGCCTTCATCCTTGCAAGTGACGAAAAGGGCAATCTTGCTGCCGTCAGGAGCATTAAGAATATTTATCCATCCGCGTACGTCATCGTCAGGGCTGTTGATTCGGGGACCGTTGACCTGCTCACCGCCGTAGGAGCAGATGAAGTTCTTTACCCCCAGGAAGTGTTTGCGAAGAAGGCGGTGCACCATGCACGCAAGCTTCAGTCGTCACGCCAGGCACGCAGGCTCTATGACCTGCTTTCGGGTTGCCGGGGTACGCTGGGTATCGTCTCGCATACAAATCCCGATCCCGACACCATCTCCAGCGCGATGGCGCTGTGTGCACTGGGAAAGGCGGCCAGCAAGGGGAACCTGAACTGCCGTATTCTCTATGACGGGAAGATCGGGCACCAGGAAAACCGTGCCTTTGTGAACCTGCTTGACATCAGGATGGAGCGCATAACTCCCGAGTTGCTCAGGGAATGCGATTACCTCGCTATCGTCGACTCCCCCGCTCCGGGCGTCAACAACGCGCTTCCGAAGGAATCCCATGTCAATATCATCATCGACCATCACCAGAACGGTGAAATCGCCAAAAACTCTGCTGATTTTGTTGACAAACGGCCTGACATGGGTGCCACCGCAAGCCTGATGACCCAGTACCTGCGGGAACTGGACATTCCCGTGGACTCCATCATTGCAACCGCTCTTTTTTACGGCATTATGGCCGACACGCGCTGTTTCCGGCGCAATACCACCCCCCAGGACCTTACCCTCGCCGCGTTTCTGCTGCCGCTGACCGAATCGGAACTCCTGGAAAAGATCACCTCCCAGTCGGTCTCGCAGGAGACCCTGGAAGTGCTCGGGAACGCGATCAAAAACCGCCGCATCCTCTCCGGCTATCTCTTCTCCAATGTGGGATACGTGCGCAACAGGGATGCCATTCCGCAGGCGGCGGAACTGTTGATCCAGCTGGAGGGGGTCAACACCTCGCTCGTCTATGGTATCACGGACAATCTGATTGCATTTTCCGCCCGCAACAAGGATGTGCGGCTCAATATCGGGCAGGCAATGGAGGAGGCGTTTGAGGGTATCGGCGATGCAGGCGGCCATTCGGCCATGGCTGCCGCAACCATCCCCCTGACGGTCTTCTCACTGGCCCGCAATAAGGACGAACTCCTGGACCTGGTCATCGACCCCATTCTCAGAAAATTTATGCATATTGTCGGTATCGAGGAAGAGGCCCAGGGAAATGAGATTTGAGGAGTGGGAACCTCACTACCTCCGCATCCTGGAAACCTTCGGATTTGACCGGGAAGGTGATGAGGATGCGGCATCGGTCGCCGCCTCTCTCACCTCCCGTGATGACACCGCCCGTCTCGAAGAGCTCTGCACGGAGAGGACGGTCACCGTCTGCGGGAATGCCCCGTCCCTGAAGGGGGAGATTCCCCGTTGTGAGGGGACCATCTTTGCCGCTGACGCCGCCGCGGATGTCCTCTGGCGTGCGGGCATTCGTCCGGACGCGGTCTTTACCGACCTCGACGGAGCAGAGGAGAGCTTCTTTGCCATGAACCGCGAGGGCACGGTGATGGTTGTCCATGCCCACGGGGACAACATTTCCCTCGTGCGCCGGTGGGTCCCCCGGTTTGAAGGCCCTCTGGTCCTCACCTGCCAGAGCCGCCCGTTCGGGCATGTCCATAACTGGGGCGGTTTTACCGACGGTGACCGCGCCGTCTTTGCCGCCGATGCCCTCGGTGCGGCACAGGTCATCATCCTCGGGTTTGATCTCGACGACCCGGGCGTCCCTCCCATGAAGCGGGGCAAGCTCCTCTGGGCCCGCACCCTCCTTTCGCTGATCGGCTATGACCTCTGATGCCTGGATTATCGACGGATATGTGGACGAGCCGGCCTGTTTCGGCGTGCCGCCCTACATTTCTCCCTACATCCGGTACTGCGCCGGTGTGCTCTCCTCGCACGGCTACCGCGTCCGCTATACCACCATCGACCAGCTCCGGCAGGAACCCAACCTTCTGCAGAGATGCGACAGCGCTGCCGTTGCCGTGATGATTGCCGGGGTGACGGTGCCCGGGAACTACCTGGGAGGCACGCCGGCATCACTGACCGAGATCCGGCAGGTAGGTGCTGCACTCCGGCATCCGCTCACTGCGCTGGGCGGGCCGGTGATCTTCGGGAGTTCTTCAGGCGGCGGCGAGGCCGCGGTGCGCCATGCGATATCGGGGTTTGGCCATCTCCTCGAAGGCGAGGTGCCCGGCGCCCTCGATGCGCTCCTTGCCGGCGGTGAACCGTCCGGGGATCTCTCGTATGCAGATATCGACCGCTGGGCGGTGGCAGGGGCGCCGGTGATTACGGCACATCCTTCCTTTCCCCGGGTGATGTGTGAACTTGAGACCGCGAAGGGATGTTCCCGCGCCGTCACCGGCGGGTGTTCGTTCTGCACCGAACCCTTCTACGGCCTGCCGCGGCAGAGGGAGGCAGGCGGCATCATAGCCGAGGTAGAGGCGCTTTCGAAGGTAGGGGCCGTTCATTTCCGTCTCGGCCGCCAGCCGGACCTCCTTGCCTACGGTACAGCCGGCGGCGGGGAGTTTCCCCGGCCCGACCCTGAGGCCCTCGAGCGGCTCTTTGCCGGCATCCGCACTGCTGCTCCGTCCCTCAGGACCCTGCACATCGACAATGTCAACCCCGGAACGATTGCCCGGCATCCGGACGCTGCCGGCGAGGCACTGGCCGCCATCGTCCGATGGCACACTCCTGGTGATGTCGCCGCCTTTGGCATGGAGACAGCCGACCCTGTGGTCGTGCAGACCAACAACCTCAAGGCCCTCCCGGCGGACGTGATGGAGGCCGTCCGCATTGTCAATGAGGTGGGAGCCGTACGGAGGGACGGGGTGCCCGACCTGCTTCCCGGCATCAACTTCGTATGCGGCCTTGCCGGTGAGACGGAGGCCACCTACGACCTGAACGAGGCATTTTTGCTTGAGCTGCTTGCAGGAGGCCTCATGGTCCGGCGGGTAAACATCCGCCAGCTGATGCCCTTTGAAGGGACGCCTGCCTGGGAAGATAATACCCTCGGGGAGCATGACGCACGCTTTCGCCTCTTCAAGGAGCGGGTGCGAAAAGAGTTCGATGTCCCGATGCTCCGCCGGGTCTTCCCCGAAGGGACCTGCCTGAAGGATGTGATGGTGGAGGAGAGCGCTGCGACCAGTTTCGGCCGGCAGATGGGGTCCTACCCGATACTCGTCGGCATCCCGCTTCAGCTCCCCGTGGGCACGATCCTCGATGCGGTCGTCGTCTCGCATGGCATGCGGTCGGTGACGGCCCTTCCTGTCCCGGTTGCCATCAACACGATTCCCCCGTCGGCACTGAAATGGATTCCCGGTGTAGGAAAGAAACGGGCGGCCTCGCTGGTCGCCCGTCGCCCCTTCGCCGATCTTGCCTCGTTTCACCGGGCGATAGGGACCGAAACGGCTGTCGACCGGTATCTCACGTTCGGCGACCGTTCATAAAAAAATCCGGGCAGCGTCAGGTTGTCGTCACCCTGACTTCCTGCAGTTCCATTATTTTGAGGATATCCGACCTGGTGACGATGCCGACCACCGCCCCATCCTTTATGACCGGTATCCTGCCGAAGGTATTGGGGGCAAGTATCCTCAGCGCCTCGTAGAGGTCGTTTTCCGGTGCGATCGTCACCACCTCACGGGTCATGATATCCTTTGCGTGAAGGGCCTCCCTGTCGATCTGGGGGGCATTGTGGATGTCATGCAGGGTGACCATGCCGACCAGCGCTCCCCTCTCGATGACAGGAAATCCAAGGTGCCGGGTCGACTGCATGAGAGCAATCACCTCCTGGACGGGCGTATCGGGGGAGATGACCTTCACCGGCGATGCCATCGCATCTTTCACCTGCAGGCCCTTCAGGAGCAGATTATACCGCACCATGGTCGCCTCCTGCCCTGCTCCGAGGTAGATGAAGACTGCGATCAGGATCAGGATCAGGTTGAAGGAGAGCAGGCCGATGATCCCGAAGATGATGGCGACCACCCGCCCGATCTCAGCGGCGATCTTCGTCGCGCGTTCGATCGGGAGCCAGAAGGCGAGGATGGCCCGGAGGACGCGCCCCCCGTCCATCGGGAAGGCAGGCAGGAGGTTGAAGGCGAAGAGAATGATGTTGAGGAGGCCCAGGTAGCCGAAGATATAGAATAACAGGCCTGCAAGAGCGGCGTTTGAGATAAACAGAAGGCTTGCAAAGGCGACGCCCTCGGAGACGAGACCGATAAAGAGGCTCATAAGCGGGCCTGCGATGGCCATAGGGAGTTCGTCACGGGGGTTGGGGGAGATCTCATCTTCGATCTCCGATGCGCCCCCGAGAATGAAGAGGGTAATAGACCCGACCTTCATGCCTTTGCTCAGGGCAACCCATGAGTGGGCGAGTTCATGAAGTAATACTCCCGTAAATAGCATGAACGAAAGAATCAGCCCCAGAACATAGGGTAAAAATCCTGTGGTGATATATTCGGTGTTGATAGGCTCCGTAAGGCCGAATAACTGTTCGACGAGGGCGACCGTAAGATCAATCTGGCTCCCGATGATCACGGCAAAGATCGGGATGATCAGAAAAAAGGTGAAATGTATGCGGATCGGGATGTTGCTGATCGTCCCGATCTGAATGGAACTGTCCATGGAAATGGATTATATTTTTAATATTTAATGATTATATCCTAAAACGATACGAATGAAGAGCGCAATAACGGAAATGTTCGGGATGCATGTCTATACCGACAAGGCGGTGTACGTCGGTGATGTGGACGATGTGATCATCAATGTCGATGGGAAAAAGATCGAGTCGCTGGCAGTCTCCAATCTGAACCGTGAACTCATCGAACTGAAGAATTTTAAGGGGATCAAGATCCCGTACCGCATCATTCTCGCGGTCGGCGATGTCGTTATCATCCGCCATCTCGTTGGTTCGTTCGAGAAGAAGGAGGATTAAGGCCGTTCATCTTTTTCCGGCAGGGTTCACTGCCGGATCAATACTTTTTTCGCGGATGCCCCGCCCATACCATTGAGCGCTTCTGTTATGGAAGAAAGAGAGATTTTCAGGAACCTGACGATATTTGCACCCTTCATCGTGCGTCTCGACGGACGGGCGTTTCACCGTCTCACGAAAGATATGGGCATGCAAAAACCGTATGATGAGAGGTTCTGCCGCGCGATGACACAGGTGTGCGGCGCCCTGATCGAGGACTCGGGTCTTGAACCCGCCTTTGCCTATACCTTTTCAGACGAGATATCTCTCTGTTTCCTGCAGGCACCCTTCAGGGGGCGGGTGGAGAAGATCGATTCGGTCTGCGCTGGCTTTGCCGCAAGTGCGCTGACCCTTGCCCTCGGGGTTACCTCGCCCCTCTCCTTTGATGCCCGGATTATTCCGGTCGATGAGGCGGCGGCCTGCGTCTACTTTGACCTGCGCCAGCGTGAGGCATGGCGAAATCACATCAATGCCTACTGTCAGCAGGCACTCATCGAGGAGGGGATGACTGCATCGCAGGCGGCAAAGGAACTGAAGGGCATGAAGGCGTCTGCGATGCACAATTTCATGCACGCACGGGGGGTCAACCTTGCAAAGACGCCGTCCTGGCAGCGCCGCGGGGTCATTGTCCGCCGCGTTCCTGTCATGAAAAAAGGGTTCAACCCGGTATCCGGGGAACAGGTGGAGGCAATGCGCAGGGTGGTAAGAGCGGAGACCGGCCTGCCCCTCTTCTCCACCCCCGAAGGCGTTGCCTATATCCGGTCACTCTTCAGCGCGTGAAAGGGCGATGGTGACCGGGATGCCTTCAATATCCCATTCCTTCACAAGCCCGCCCTCTCCGGCATCACCTGCAAAGACAAAGGCGGTTGCCCGGACTTCTCCTGCAATCTCTTCTTCCCAGCCCGCGAGCAGGCGCTGTACCCGGTCATCTGCGAGAGCGACCGTCGCCGTGATGAAGTCCTCGACCTTCAGGTCCATCTGGCGGCGCATCTCCTGGATTCGGCGGATCACCTCGCGGGCATAGCCCTCTGCCTCGAGGTCGTCCGTTAGCGTCACATCGACACAGACCGTGGCGTTTGCCATCGGGGCGGCAAAGACCCCTTCAGGGAGCTTCTCCGAGAACTCCACGTGCTTTTCCGTGATGATATACCCGCCGATTTCGGCATTTCCTGCGGTAAGAAGGGCGCCTCTCAGGGCCGACGCCTCGGCTTCTTCGATTGCCGCCTTCACTTTCGGGCCTTCCTTCCCGAATTCAGGTCCGATGGCACGCATGTTGGCGGCCGCCGCCCACCCCATCTTCTCCCACGCGCCACGAACAACCGTGACGCTGCGGGCATTGGCTCGCTGGGAGGCGAGGGTGTTCATCGTCCCGATGGCCGCCTCCACGGCATCGTCGCCGGTAAGGACGGTGACCTCACCCACCGGCCAGCGGAGTTTTCGTCCGCCTTCCTGGCGTGCCGTTGCCACCGCGTCATCGAAGGAGCGGATAACATCCATTTCGGCCTCAAGCCCGGCATCGATCAGCTCCTCGTCACCCGCGCACCACGGAAGCATATGGACACTCCGCGGGTCGGCGCCGGTGCGCAGGTTGTCGTAGATGTGTTCGGTCAGGTGAGGGGCGAAGGGGGCGAGCACGGTGCAGAGGCGGCGCATGACATAGTACATCGTCTCGTAGGCCTGCACTTTCTCCACTGCATCCTCTTCGAGCCACATCCGCTGCCGGACGAGCTGGACATACCAGCGCGAAATATCCTCGAGGATGGTCGTAAGGATCGCACGGGTGGCCTTATGCAGCATCCCTTCAGGTACGGCGTCGGTGACCGTACGGGCCATGCTGTTGACGCGGGAGATGATCCACCGGTCCTCTTCCGGCATCCCGGCGAGATGTTCTGCCACATACTCGCCGTTCCAGGCACCATCGGCGCCGGTCTGCGGGGCAAACCCGTCGAGAATCATGTAGGGCAGCGGGAACCGGTAGACATTCCAGAGGATATTGACCGTGCGGTTGGTGGTGCGCACCCCCTCCCAGTTGAACTTCAGGTCGTCCCAGGGAGCGTTTGCGCTGAGCACATAGAGACGAAGGACATCGACGCCCACCTTTTCGATCACCTCTTCCGGGGTGACTACATTGCCGAAAGACTTGGACATCTTCCGCCCTTCGGCATCGAGGGCAAAGCCGTGCATCAGCACCTTTTTGTAGGGGGCCCGGTCGAACGCGATGGTCGAGGCGCCGAGCTGTGAGTAGAACCACCCGCGTGTCTGGTCCTGCCCCTCGGTGATGAATGCTGCGGGCCAGAGGCGTTCGAAGTCAGCGGTTTTCCGGGGGAACCCGAGGGTCGCCCAGGAGGCCATCGCAGAGTCGAACCAGACATCGAAGATGTCTTCCACCCGGCGCATCTCGCCGCCGCACGTGCACGGTACGGTGATTGCATCGACGTAGGGACGGTGCGGGTCGGTCAGGTCCGTACCTGCCGCCTCATTGAGTTCGGCGATGGTCCCGAAGACGCGGCGGGCGCCACAGAGGGGACACTGCCAGACGGGGATGGGGATGCCCCAGTACCGCTGGCGTGAGATGCACCAGTCGCGGGCATCGGCCACAAAGTCATGAAACCGTGCAGACCCTGCCCAGTCGGGTTTCCATTCGACCTTCGTTATCTCGTTGAGGAGCTTTTCTTTTATGGCGGGGATGGCGAGGAACCACTGTTCGGTGGAGATCATGATGATGGGGGTCTTGCACCGCCAGCAGTGGCCATACCGGTGGACGATGGTGGTCTGTGCCAGAAGATGGTCGCCGAGGGCGTCCATGACTGCCTGGTCGGCGTCCTTGACAAAGGTGTCGGCAAAGATGCCTGCCTCTTCGGTGTAGGTTCCCGAGTGGTCCACCGGGCAGACGGAGGCAAGGCCTTCGCGCTGGCCGACGACAGAGTCATCCCACCCATGCCCCGGGGCTATGTGCACGAGGCCGGTGTTCTCCATGGTCACAAAGTCCGCGGCAACGATACGGTGGGCAATCTCCTTTTGCATGGGGACGGCATCCACGAGGGGTGAGTCATAGGCTGTCCCGATGAGGTCGGCACCGGTGACGGTTTTGAGCACGGAAAAGTCCTGGTAGCGCCCTTTCCGGAGGACATCTTCCACGAGGGGTTCGCCGATCCAGAGAATCTCTTCCCTCCCGTTCTTTACAGCCCTGACCTGCGCATACACAAAGTCCGCATCGACCGCGACCGCGACGTTTGCAGGGAGGGTCCAGGGGGTGGTGGTCCATATGACGAGGTATTCGTTGTCACGGTCCTGTACGGGAAATTTCACAAAGATCGAGGGGTCTTCTTCATCCCAGTATTCCACCTCGGAGTCGGCGATTGCCGTCTCGCACCGGGGGCAGAGGTTGACGACGCGGTACCCGCGCTCAAGAAGACCCTTCTCCTCAGCGCGCTTCAGGGTCCACCATGCCGCCTCCACGTAATCCGGTGTGATGGTCTGGTACGGATTGTCAAAGTCCATCCAGACCCCGAGGGCCTTGAACTGCTCGGACATAATGTCCTTGTGCGTGATGGCAAACTCCTTGCACTGCTCGATAAAAGATGCAATGCCATACTCCTCGATGTCCTTTTTAGAGGTGAAGCCGAGTTCGTGTTCCACCCGGACCTCGATGGGCAGCCCGTGCATATCGTACCCCGCACGGTCGATGACATTCTGGCCCTGCATCCGCTCATAGCGGAGTATCGAGTCCTTGATGATCTTGTTCCATGCCGTCCCCAGGTGAATATACCCGGTCGTGTAGGGGGGCCCGTCCACGAAGAAATAGTCGGGGTCGGCGGCATGCATCTCTTTGACTTTACGATAGATATCTTCATCATTCCAGAAGGTGCGGACCGCGGACTCCACATCCTCTGCCTGATAACTGCTTGTGACCTCTTTCACCAGAATCCCTCGGAATATATATCGCTAAATATTGCACGCAGGGAAACATAGGTATTTGTGTAAATGGCAGGGGTGAAGGAAGGTGACATGCGAATGGTCCAGGTGGCAGTGATCGGTGCGAGTGAGGCAGATGAAAGGGAACGGTCCGATGCCGGTGAGGTTGGCCGGCTCATCGGCAGGGCGGGGGCTGTCCTCGTCTGTGGAGGCAGAGGAGGGGTCATGGAGGCGGCATCCTGCGGTGCACGCGAGGCCGGGGGAACGGTGGTGGGGCTCCTCCCCGGAGAGGAGCCTGGCAACCCCTGCCTGACCGTTGCCATCCCCACAGGACTGGGGATCGCGCGAAACGCCCTTGTCGTTGCCTCGGGTGGTGCAGTGATCGCCGTCGGCGGCGGATATGGCACCCTCTCGGAGATTGCAATGGCCCTGAAGATGGGCATACCTGTCTTCGGGCTGGGGACGTGGGATATTCCCGGGATCACTGCATGCGCCACCCCTGCGGAGGCGGTCGCCCGGGCATGTGAGGCCGCCGGTCGGGCAGGCACTGCCGCCGGCAAGGATTGAAGCCTCCCCGGCGCAGACATTCTGGCAAGTAATGGAGAGATGCATGTGGACATTGCCATACTATATTCAGCGATCGATCCGGCGGGAATCAACATCAGGGACCATCTGCTCTCCGAAATGGGGCTGGATGCGATGCCAGTGGTCCCGGTTGCGTTTGCCGGCCACCGTGTCCGGTTCATCGGTGTGAAGGGCCGCCTGATTCACGAGGAGGGCCTCGATGCACGGGCCGCGGCTGACCTAATCATCTTCATCTCGCGGCACACCAGCCAGCACCCGTTTCCTGCCCTTACGGTGCATGTCACCGGCAACTTCCGTGATGCGGCACTCGGCGGCGCACCCCGTCAGCTGGCACGGGCGGCACCCGCATGGATGCACGCCGTCCTCCTCCGTCTTGCCGCTGCAGCGCCGGAGGGCTTTCGCGTCTCTTACGAGGTGACGCACCATGGCCCCACGGATCTGATGACCCCGTCGTTTTTTGTGGAGATCGGCAGCACGGAGCAGGAATGGGTCCGCGATGATGCGGGCCGTGCCGTGGCGCGGAGTATTGCAGGGACACTCCGCGACGGCCCTTCGGCGCTGACCCTCCTGATTGGATTCGGTGGCAATCACTATGCCGCCCGGCAGACGGAAATCGCCCGTTCGACCCGGGCAGCCTGGGGGCATATCGCCCACACCCGTGAGGTAGGGATGCTGGATAGTGAGATGGTGCGCCGCATGGCCGTGATGTCCGGTGCCCAGGCCGCCTATATCGACCGCAAGGCCCTGCCGGGCAGGGATCTGGCACACATTACAACGCTTCTGGACGAATGCGGGATTCCCCGCCTGAGCGAGAGCGAACTCCGGCAGATGGGCGACCTGTCTTCCGGTACCTATCTGGCATTCCGGGCGCGTGCTGCCGAAGAATCGAAGGAGGCGCGGCTCAGGGTGATGGGGATATCCGGTGATGGAATACCCGTACGGGTCGCCGTTCCCGCAGATCTCCTTGAAGAGGCATTAAAAATGGATGAAGCCGGACTTTTTGCCATGATACGGGATATTCCCGCTGCAGGCATCACCACATCGTCGGGACGGCAGCTTCCGGTATTCCTCACCTTCACCGGTCTGGAGGCCCAAGTACTGCATCTTTTAATAACATCGTGCGTCAAAATCTTAGTCAACGATGGATCGACTTCGGTCAGTGGTGATACCATCACCATCCGGAGGGTTCGGTTTAGTCCCCGGCGCGCAGCTGAACTGGGGGTGCCGAAAGGACCGCTTTTCGGAAGGCTGGCCGCAGGCCATGAGATTGACATCGGGGGTATCGTGATCACTCCTCAGATGGTGTCTGATGCGTCTGAACAGGTAATCCACGTCCCGGGATTGGAGAGCTATCTATGAGATCAATAGTAGAAGAGGCAATAAAACGGTCTAACAGAGAGACCGGGGTTATTCTTGACAGCTCATGCGAAGATGACCTGGAACTTGAGGAGATTTTACAGCAGCTCCGGACACAGATTGCCGTCATCGGGTGTGGTGGCGGTGGATCCAACACGATGACCCGGATGAAGGAGGAAGGTATCGAGGGCGCCGAGCTCATTGCACTCAATACCGATGCCCAGCACCTGATCCGGACGAAGGCGGATACACGCATTCTCATCGGACGCAAGCGCACGAGGGGCCTGGGTGCGGGTTCCGTGCCACAGGTGGGTGAAGAGGCTGCCATAGAGGCAGAAGAGGAGATCCGCAAACATGTCCAAGGGTGTGACATGGTATTCATCACCGCAGGCCTCGGGGGCGGCACCGGTACAGGCTCCGCACCGGTTATCTCAAAGGCTGCCCGTGACGAGGGGGCGCTTACCATTGCGGTCGTCACTCTTCCCTTTACGGCAGAGGGTGCCATCCGCATGGAAAATGCGGAAGCGGGTCTCGAGAGACTGCGCGATGTGGCAGACACCGTGATCGTCGTCCCGAACGACCGGCTTCTTGAAGTCGTCCCGCGCCTGCCGCTTAGCGCAGCATTTAAGGTCTCTGACGAGATTTTAATGCGTGCAGTGAAGGGCATTACCGAACTGATTACCCAGCCTGGCCTGGTGAACCTCGACTTTGCCGATGTGCGAACCGTTATGGAGAAAGGCGGCGTTGCTATGATCGGTATGGGTGAGAGCGACAGTGAGGACAAGGCTGCCGACTCCGTCAAGAAAGCCCTTCGGTCTCCGCTCCTTGATGTGGATATCTCCGGCGCAACCGCCGCTCTCGTGAATGTGGTCGGCGGACCGGATATGACCATGTCCGAAGCTGAAGGGGTGGTACAGGAAGTCTATGAACGCATCGACCCCGATGCACGGATTATCTGGGGAGCACAGATTGACCCGGAGATGCAGGGCAGAATGCGCACGATGCTCGTCGTTACCGGTGTCAGTTCACCCCAGATATACGGGCGCAGCGAGGGGTATTCCTCCCATCATGCTGCAATGAAGGAATTCGAGATCGATTTCCTTAGGTGAAATACAACATGGCAGATCTCAAAAATATCAATGAAGAAGTATTCAAGAAATACTTGCGTGTTCTCAAACTGGCGAGGACACCCACGAGAGATGAATTCAATAAAATTGCTATCGTTGCCGCAATTGGTATTCTGATAGTGGGTCTGATTGGGTTTATCCTCTACGAAATCATGGCTCTTGCCCTGTGATTGCGATGAGTGAATTTGGAAATAAAATATACGCGCTGAAGACGACGGCGAACAAGGAACGAAAGGTAGTTGACGACATAGTAAAACTCCTGAAGGACCACCCCGAGTTTGACATTAAGGCCATTATGGCTCCTGATGAACTCAGGGGATATGTGCTTATCGAGACACCTGATGAGTATGCCCGTATGGAGCAGATCGTCCGGCTGATCCCGAATGCGCGTGCGGTCGTCAAGGGGGAAACCTCCTTTTCAGAAGTCGAGCACTTCCTTGAGCCCAAGGCAGCGGTCGCCGGTATCGATGAGGGGACGATCGTCGAGCTTATCGCCGGTCCGTTCAAGGGCGAAAAAGCCGTCGTCAAACGTGTGGACGCCGGTAAAGAAGAGATTACCGTCGAATTGTACGAATCGATGGTCCCCATCCCCATCACCGTCCGCGGGGACAACGTGCGGGTCATCGAGAAAGCACAGGAATAATCTCCTGACATTTTTTTGAGGGGTTTCCCTTACCTTTATGTGGTTGTAGGAAAACCTGTACAGACCCAGGCTGAGTGTCGCTCCTAATACTGCGACATCGTAGGCTGGTGATATTACAATGGGAGAAGTAGTCGAGGTATTGGTACCCGGCGGAAAAGCCACGGCCGGGCCCCCGTTAGGGCCGGCACTGGGACCACTCGGTATTAACGTGAAGGCAGTTGTTGATGAGATCAACAAAAAGACCGCCGAATTCAACGGGATGCAGGTACCTGTTCGCGTTGAAGTCGACGACAAGAAGAACTTCACGATATCCGTAGGTGTCCCCCCCACGACCGCCCTCATCATAAAAGAGGTCGGCATCGAGAAGGGTTCAGGCGAACCCAACACGATCAAAGTGGGTGACCTTCCGCTTGAGGCTGCTGTCCGCATTGCCCGCATGAAGGCCGGCGACATGCTGTCCTATGACCTGAAAAACCGCACAAAAGAGGTTATCGGGTCGTGTGTCAGTGTTGGCGTCACCGTTGAAGGCAAGGATCCAAAGGAGATCTTCGGCCTTATCGATGCAGGCGAATACGACAGTATCCTGAACGAATAGAGTTAAAAAAACACCATAGAAGATCTGCTCTCCCGCAGGTCGTACCACTATGGAGGTAATGAATGGTTGAAAGGGTCCAGATTCTGGAAGCCGTAAAAGCGGCAATAGAAGCTGCGCCTGAGCGTAAGTTCCAGGAAAGCGTTGAAATAGCGATTAACCTGAGAAACATCGACATGGCGCAACCAAAAAACCGTATTGATGAGACGATGGTTCTGCCAAATGGTACGGGTCGGATTGAAAAGATCGCCGTCCTTGGTAAAGGAGATATCACCACCCAGGCGAAAGCTGCTGGTGTAGACCTCATCATCGGACCTGAAGAAATCGAACGTCTGGGCGGAGAACCCCGGGAAGCTCGCAGGATGGCGAGTGAATACCGGTATTTCCTCGCAGAGACCGCGGCAATGCCTCTTGTAGGTCGTTACCTCGGTACCAGGCTCGGTCCACGCGGTAAAATGCCAACCCCCGTTCCTCAGGGAATGGACATCGGGCCCATGGTCGAACGTCTTCGCAAATCCGTAAAGTTCCGTTCAAAGGACAAGACTACCTTCCACGTCAAGGTGGGTTCTGTCGCGATGGACGCAGAACAGGTTGCAGAGAACATCGACGCGGTCCTGAAGAAGGTTGAAACATCCCTCGAGAGTGGAGCAATGAACATCCGGTCGGTATACGTCAAGACGTCCATGGGTCCGGCAGTGAGGTTAGTGTAATGGCACTGTATACAGTAAACCTGCCCAAGTGGAAGAAAGACGAAGTCGAAGCGATCAAAGCGTATTCGCAGGAGTACGCCCTCACCGGTCTTGTTGACCTGCAGGGCATTCCCGCAAGTCAGCTCCAGGAGATGCGTCGCGACCTCCGCGGCTCAGCTGTCCTGAAGATGACGCGAAACACGCTCATCGAGCACGCGTTCGGTGATCTGGGTGAGCCAATTTGTGGTCTCAACGATTACATCGACGGACAGAGTGCATTGATCTACACGAACGAGAACCCGTTCTCGCTATACAGGAAGCTTCAGCAGACGATGAGCAAGATGACTGCCCGTGCGGGCGACATCGCACCCGAAAACATCATCGTCGAGAAAGGGCCGACGTCATTCAAGCCCGGTCCAGTCGTTGGAGAATTCCAGCAGGCGGGCATTCCTGCCGCAATTGAAGGTGGGAAAGTCGTCATCCGTGAGACGAAGACATTCGTCAAGGCGGGGGAACAGATTACCGCAAAGCAGGCAGATGTGCTTGCAAAACTTGACATCCGGCCCATGGATGTCGGACTGAGTCTTCAGGTCGCCTTCTACGATGGCGTGTTCTATGAACCGTCCGTACTGGCAATCGATGAGACAGAATACTTCAACAACATCGTCACCGCAGCACAGCAGGCATTCAACCTGTCGGTCAATGCAGTATACCCGACGACAGCAACCGTCGAGACTATCATTGCAAAGGCAGCAGGCGAGGCACGCAACCTTGGTGTCGAAGCCGTCATATACGAGGGTGGCGTTGTTGAAATGATCATCGGACGGGCAAATGCGCAGGCAAAAGCCCTGAAGGGAATTGTTGAATAATTACATTATAATTGAGGTGTTTGAAAATGGAATACATCTACGCAGCACTTATCCTGCACAACGCAGGCAAAGAAATCACTGAAGAGTCGGTCACCACAGTACTGACCGCAGCCGGTACCGAAGTTAACGATGCACGTGTGAAGGCACTCATTGCCGCACTTGATGGTGTGGACATAGAAGAGGCCATCGCAAAGGCAGCAGTTGCCCCCGCAGCAGCAGCACCCGCAGCAGCACCCGCAGCAGCAGAGGCAGTTGTTGAGGAAGAGCCCGAAGAGGACGAGGAAGAGGCAGAAGAGGACGGCATGGCCGGCCTCGGGGCACTCTTCGGCTAATCTTTTTTTTTTAAAAAATATTCTTCCATTCCGGGAAACCCGTACCGGGACTTGTATGCAAATTTTTAATTGTTTGACGATTCCTCCTGGATAGCCATTCCTACCGTGAGCCCATGCCTTCGTCATCAGGGGGATCTTCTGCCCTTTGTGACGGGATAATTTTGCAATTCAATGGGAAGAGTGGGTTTTGTCCTATCCGGTACTGCCCCTGTATCCTGGTTATGGGTCTATGCTGCTTACGGGAGTACTTTCAGGTATCGTCGGCCCCATTCGGCATGATTATAATCAATCGGATGAAATATCGCTCTATGCTGGGGCGGGTGTTCGGTTGGATGATGCTGTTTCTCTGCATCGCGGTAATCGCCGGGGGGCAGGCGGTGGTGGCCGCCGCGGCAGATGTCGCTCCCTGCACCCTGGATTCGGGAGATTCCAGTCCTGACGTCTTTTTCTTCTTTAGCGAGGACTGCCTGGCCTGCACGAAGGCGCATCCGGTGGTAGAGAACCTTTCCCGTGCTTATCCGGAGGTCCGCTTTGCGTTCTGTGATCTCACCGGGAACGCCTCTGTCCAGGACGTGTTCTTCGAGATGGGCCGGGCGCACGGGGAGCCCTATCCCTCCTATCCTGCGGTCTTCACCAGTGACGGGATGTTTCTTGAAGGGTATATCGCGATTGCAACGAGGTTGCCGGCCTATCTTGAAGGGAACCTGACCGAAGCCTTCGGACCTGGGCCGACCGTGACCGCCAATGTGACTGCCGCTCTCCCCGAACCTCCGTCCCCGGCGGGGCCGTCGCTTCTCCTGATCGCAGGCGCAGCCCTCATCGACGGTATCAACCCCTGTGCCTTTGCCGTTCTTGTCTTTCTGCTCGTAGCCCTCCTCGGAGCAAAGGACAGAGAGAGCGTGATCGCAACCGGCCTTGCCTACACCGCCGGCGTGTTTCTCCTCTACATCCTCTCCGGGTTTGGTATATTGGCAGCAGTCCGTGTGCTCGATATCGGCGCAGGATTTTCCATATTTGCCGGGGTAGTGGCGATTGTTGCGGGAATATTCATGGTCGCGGAGGGGGTGACCGGGCGGGCGCTTGTGCCCCTTGCCATTCCTGCCGGCGGCAGCGCCATCCTGAAGCGCTGGTCGGGGAGGCATACCATCCCTGCGGCGTTCGGTATCGGGGTTCTGACCGGATTTTTTGAGCTCCCGTGCACCGGCGGCGTCTATCTCGCCGTGCTCGGGATGCTGTCTTCAGCCCCCGGCATCCGGACGGTGGGGGCGCTTCTCCTGTACAATACCATCTTTGTTCTGCCTCTCATCGCCATTACCCTGCTCGTCGCAGGGGGGCTTGCACCGGAACGAATCGGCCGCTGGCGGGAACAATACAGGCAGTCGCTTCGCCTGATCATCGGGCTGTGCATGATGGGGCTCGGGGTTTTCATCCTGGCATGGATTTATGCCTGAGGCGGCAGAGCCTTTCCTGCCCGGTAATCCCTGGCTCGCCCTGCCGAAAGCCCCTGCTTCTGTTTTATGCAAACCAGGGTGGTGTGCCGTCCCTTCCACGGGACTGGAGGTTCTGGAGAATTTTCCCGCTTGATGGTGACAGGCCGTTAATGTTACGGACATTCGGCGTGAGGGTCATTCCTCCGGTTACTGGGCCTGGATGTGGCGATTTTTTCCGGAATTACGGATGCTGTTCTTATTTTCGATCCACTGCGAAGTGCCGGATTGGGCGCAACAGGCCTGCCGTGGGAGGGAAGAACTATAGGTGATCAATCCGGGGATCATCGGCGATCGGGCATAGTGTTGAAGTATCCTGGTGGCGAGGAGCAGCCATGAGCATCTTAATATTTAATTGTGTTCTCCTGCACCAGGTATAATTACGAATTATTAAATACTACAAACAACAAGGTTGAGATATAGAATGATATGCAATAAAGCATATCAATTAGTGGTGAGAAAGCTCCCTACCGTGATACCCGATACAATTGAGGACGTGAGACTATGCCAGAGAGATCCGGAAAAATACTTGTCATGGACGATGAACCGACCATCCTGGAGGTGACCTGCCTTCTGCTGGGAAGACTAGGATATGAGGCTGTACCGGCAACGACCGGAGAGGAGGCCCTGAAAATATATCAGCATGCGATGGCGGACGATGCACCGTTCGATGCTGTCATACTCGATATTACGGTGCCGGGGGGTATGGGTGCGATAGAAACGATACCGCTTCTCTGGGAGCTTGATCCCGGCGTCTGTGCAATAGTGACCAGTGGGCTTGCCGGCGACATGGATGAGGCTTCCCTCCTCGGGATGGGGTTTGCCGGGGTGCTCAAAAAGCCGTACAGGATGTACGACCTGAGAGAGATCCTTAAAAATACCATAAAAAAATAAATGCCGGGCAGATTATCCTGTTTCCTGCCGGTGTACTGCCGCCGCCCAGATGCACTGGCCTGCCGATATGCACCCGTCCCCAAGGGGATATTCCCTGCTGATGAGCGGGGTAAGCCCCTCTTTTCTGATATGTGACACAATCGTGTGCCTGATGGCACGGTTGTATGCAACGCCGCCGGATACGGCAACGTGGCTGATGTTTTCCCTGCGGGCGGCGGCCACCGCCATCTCTGCAATGCCGGTTGCAAGGGTCGCCTGGAGGGATGCGGCGAGGTCTTCGGTGCTCTGTTTACCCATACCGTCTCTCGCCCGTTTCATGATGGCGCTCGTGCGCAGGGCCTGCCTCCCGTCCTTCTCATAGAATTCCCGCTCCCATGTGGTGGCACACCCCCTGTGCGCCACGGCTTCGAGGACCTGTGCCGGTTCACCGTCGAAGGTCTTCTCCCGGCAGATCCCGAGAAGTGCCGCGGCGGCATCGAGGACCCTCCCGGTGCTGCTGGTAGTACTGACATTAAATCCGCGTTCCACCTGCCGGGCAAGGACGTCTCTCTCCATTTCGTTCCATCCCCGCCCTTCAAGAAGCTCAAGGGTGAGTTCGTCCGGCAGAATGCCGTAGAGCATCCGTTCGGGGAAACGTGTTGCCATGTCGCCTCCCGGCATCAGGACGGGTTCGAGGTGCCCGACGCGGCGCAGGTCCGGCACCTGTCCGGCAAAGATCTCCCCGCCCCACACCGTCCCGTCATCGCCGTAACCCACCCCGTCGATGGCGATGCCGATGCAGGGTTCTTCTGTGGTGGCCGCAATGTGGGCCCGGTGATGCTGCACCGGCACCAGGCGTGCCCCCGTCTCCCCTGCAAGCTCCCGTGCGAACCGGGTCGAAAGGAACTGGGGGTGGAGGTCATGGGCAATGATGTCCAGGGATGCTGCCCCGGTAAAGGCGCGTATCGTCTCCACGGTCTCCTTCAGGTAGGCGAGGGTGGAGGGGTTTCGCACATTGCCCACATGGGGAGAGGTGATAAGAAATCCCCCCTGGTAGAGTGATATATTGGCATTGAGCTCGGGGCCGACGCCGAGGACTGAGACATCGCCAAGGCTGCATCGCACGCGTTTCGGGGCAAGGCCACGGGAGAGGCGGATGATATAGCCGTCCCGGACGACCGAATCGTCGCACCTGTTCGCAATGGTCCGGTTGTGCGTGAGGTAGTAATCGATATGGGTCCCCAACCGGGCGAAGGCCGCCTCTGTCGTGGTCATCATTGGTTCGCCCGGTTCATTGGCACTCGTCATAATGAGCATCCGCGCCCTGAGGTGCCGAAAGAGCAGGTGGTGGAGGGCCGTATAGGGCAGCATGCACCCGATCGTGTGAAGCTTGGAGATGGCCATGTGGGAGAGCGGGTCTTTCTTTTCGAGGACTACAATCGGGTGGGCAGGGCCTCCGAGAAGTGCCTCCTCCCCCGGGGAGACATGTGCAATCCGCCGCACCTCGTCCGGTTCCGCCATGACCGCAAGCGGTTGTTCGGGTCTCCCGAGGGTTCCTTTCAGGCGGGATGCCGAAGATTCGATGCAGGCGATGTGAAATCCTCCGAGGCCCTTTATAGCGATGACCGCCCCTTCGTCGAGGAGGCGAGCGGCCGTCGGGACAGGGTCCCCGTCAACCGGTGCCCCCGAATGGTCGAGAAGGAAGAGGGCAGGTCCACAGGCAGTGCAGGCGATAGTCTGGGCGTGGTGACGGCGCGACCCCGGATCCGAATATTCCCCGGCACAGCCAGTGCACATTGGAAACTCTTCCATCGTTGTCCGTTCACGGTCATACGGGAGTGTGCGGATGATGCTGTAGCGCGGACCGCAGTTGACACACGATGTTGCCCAGTACCCCTCATATCTGCCGCCGGGCTTTGCGATATCAGCGAGGCAATCCTCACAGGTTGCCACATCGGCAGGGATGAAGCCGGAAAGAGCGCCGGGAGTGCTCCCAAGGATGGTAAAATCAGCTGGAGGATCTCCCACTGCATCAGTAACCTCTATGCTGTCGATACGGGAGAGGAGGGTTCCCCGGGAGACCGCGCAAAGGAACTCTTCAAACTGCTCCCCCCACGCATTGATCAGGACCTCCGAACCGAGGTTGCGGACATTCCCCCGGATGCGATAGGTATCGGCCGCAGCAAAGACAAAAGGGCGAAAACCCACCCCCTGGACGATGCCCCTGATTGAAATCTGCCCATTCTTGCGCATAGAGGAGTCTGGATAGTATTTAATGTTTTCACGCCCTATATAAAATGGGTTTTTACTTTGACAGGGCATAACAGGATTGTGAATGATCCTCTCGAGATCGTTCCGCTTATCATTACATTCAACAATTCCCAGTATAAGAAGGTTTATGATCTTCTTGCGAAACAGTGGATGACTCAGGAAGAGCTGTGTAATGAAGTCGGGGCAGAATGCGTGGACGACTGTCTCGCAATTCTCCAAAAAGGGAACCTCATTGAGGAACAATGGCGGATGCCGGAACCCGGGAATACCCCTGCCAAGGAATACCGGACGACCTATAGCCGCTTCCGCGCAGGGTTCCAGTGTTCAATGGAAGATCTCGGGGATCTCCTGTATGTCGCCAATTCAACAGATGAAGACCTTCGGGAAATGGTGGAGAAGATTGAGGCTGACGTTTCGGCGGGGATCACCTCCTACAATGACCTTGCCCGCAAATACCAGGTAAGTCCGATGCTCGTCAAGGGCCTTGCGAAACGGATGCCGCACCTCGATGTGAAGGGGCAGGGGTTGGTAATCCTTGGCAGACCGGAGTAAGGACCCCTTCCATATCATTTTAAAGAGTAAGCGGGAAGCGACCCGTTTTCAGATACTCGTGGAAATAGCGGAGCATCAGCCATCCGTCCGGCAGCAGGAGATTGCCGAAAAGATGGGGATCACTCCCCAGGCAGTCAGCGAATATATCCGGGAGATGGTCGAGGAGGGTCTTGTCGCTTCCCATGGCCGCGGCCGGTATAATGTCACCCATAACGGCGTGGAGTGGGTGCTCACCAACGCCGAGGCACTGGAATCCTATGCGCATTACGTTACGCATGATGTCGTCCAGCAGGTCTCGGTGTGGACGGCGATTGCAGCAGAGGATATTGCAAAAGGAGATGTTGTCGGGGTGTCCATGGACGGCGGCTATCTCTATGCGGCGCACAGGGACGAGACTGCAATGGGAGAAGCGGCCAATGATGCCAGAAAGGGCGAGGACATCGGTGTCGCAAAACTCTCAGGTATTATCGATCACAGCGAAGGGGCGATCAGGGTCTGCAAGGTTCCCCGCATTCAGCGGGGAGGATCACGCGGGGTCACACCGGAAAAGGTCCTTGATGCCGTCAGGGGAATGGACTACATAGGAGCGGTGGGGCTGGAGGCGGTTACTGCCCTGAAGAAAGCAGGGATAGTCCCCGACAGTTTCTTCGGCTCGCGCGAAGGGATCATCGAAGCGGCCTTCCATGGGGTAAACTGCTGCATGGTGATCGTTGATGAGGAGTTTACCGGATTTCTCAAGCGCCTGGAATCTGCAGGCCTCTCCTATGAAATCCGCGATCTCAGTCTGTCATGAATGTGATCGTGCACCCCCGCAGGGGTTCCTACCGGCTCTATTTTTATAACGGGCGTCGTGTCACAGGCACAGGTGACGTCGAGCTCGAACGGACGGGGAAGGGGTCCCGTCCACGCAGCTACCAGGCCCGCCTGCCGGGAAAACGGCAGGTCCGGCACGTCCCTACCAAAGAACTGACTGCACAGCTCAGGGGGCTTCAGGTCTACCTGACCGAAGAGGATGAGGCATTCATCTCGTTTCTTAAGGATCTCCAGATACCCTGGTCGGTCATCAGGGCCTGCAGGCCATGCCTTACGGCGGACAGGATTACCCCCCTGAAGAAAAAGAATGCGGTGAAATACGGGAAAGAAACCATCTGCATGGACTGCGCCAGGCGTGAACTACGGCGGGAGGCCGGGTACCTCGGGGGGATGGGCTCGGGGTCCATTACCCACCTCGAACATCTCCTGGAGGAATACCGCGACCTCGACCGGGTGCTGGCGACGCTGCAGCCAGCCACCATCGAGACCGAGCGGACCATCTTTGATAGGCTTGATGCGCATCCGGTCATGGTTACCTCCTCGCTGAAGAACCTTCCCGTTCCGCAGAAACTGCGGACGGCATCGGGCGTGGATAAACTGATGCCCGCACAGGAACTGGCGGTTGAGGCGGGGCTCCTGAAAGGCAGGGATCTCCTCGTAGTGGCGGCGACCGCGTCGGGAAAGACCTTCATCGGAGAGATGGCAGGCGTGAAAAATCAGATGGAAAAACGGGGTGCCATGCTCTTTCTCGTCCCGCTCGTTGCCCTTGCCAACCAGAAATACAGCCGCTTTACCGAACGGTACGGAGACTTTCTTGATGTCTCGCTCCAGACCGGGGTTTCAAGGCTCAATCTTCCCGAGACCCGTGTCAAGGCACACCGCAGCATACGATCGGCGATCGTTGTGGGGACCTATGAGGGCATCGACCACCAGATCCGGATGGGCCGGCGTCTCCCGAAGATTGGCACCGTCGTCATCGACGAGGTGCAGATGCTGGAAGATGAGGAGCGGGGGCACCGGCTCGACGGTCTCATTGCACGCCTCCGGTATCTTGCACCACAGGCGCAGTTCCTTTTCCTCTCCGCGACGATCGGATCGCCCAACCTGCTGGCAAAGAAACTGAACGCCACCCTCGTGCGGTATGATGAGCGGCCGGTGCCTCTCGAACGCCACCTCATCTTTACCGAACGCAAGGAGAAGACGGCATTCATCAAAAAACTCGTCGCCGATGAGTACCGGCACACCTCTTCACGCGGGTTTAAGGGCCAGACGATTGTCTTTACCAATGCCAGGGCACGCTGCCACACCCTCGCGGATGCGATCGGCAAAAAAGCGATGCCCTATCATGCGGGATTGTCCGCAAAGGAACGCCGGGAGGTCGAACACCGGTTCGAAAACGGTGAGATTGCCGCGGTGGTCACCACGGCCGCCCTTGCGGCAGGCGTTGACTTCCCCGCATCACAGGTCATCTTCGATTCGCTGGCCATGGGCATAGAATGGCTCACCGTCCAGGAGTTTACCCAGATGATGGGCCGGGCAGGAAGGCCTGATTTCCATGACCTGGGCAAGGTGGTCATCCTTGCAGAACCCGGCGCCACCTATGCCAAGGGGCGGGGGTTCACCGAAGAGGAGATTGCCATCCGTCTCCTGAAAGGGGAGATGGAGGAGGTCGCACCCGTCTATGGCATGGAAGAGTCGAGTGAGGAGTATGTGGCAAATGCCATCGCCTGCGGCGGGATTGAGCGCGATCTTGCCCGGATCGGTGATGCGATGGTTGGACTTATCGAGGAGATGGGCCCGGTGCTTCTGGGTGAAGGGTATATCCGCCGTTCAGGGGAGAATCTGGATGTCCTCCCTCTCGGGCGGGTAATGGCCGAGCATTTCATCGGGGTGGAGCGTCTCGACCGCATACGCCGCCTGGTGCGGACCATGGACGATCCTCTTGCCATTCTCACCGAACTGGAATGTGCAATGCCTGAAGAATCGTAGGGACCATTTTCAGGGAATTGTCTGGGCATATGCATAGGCTCCGGCCCGGTTGTGCTGGTTCGCCATGATATACCGGTGGAGGCAGATGTTTTTATCCATCTCCTCCCTGAGTGATTCATAGCTCTGGGAGACTGCCAGGTGCTCAGCAAGGCGTGCCTTTTCCTCTTGTTCCACCGTTTCCAGGGCCGTTTCATTGCCAGCAGCCTCTGCACTCTCCCTTGCATTTCGCATTTCGGTGAGAGCCATGTCCCCGGAGAGGATCGCTTCTTCCAGTTCATCCATCCTTGCACGGAGCGCAGGAACCACAGCCAGCGCCTCCATGGCCCGCCTGCCGAGATAGTTGGTCTCATCGGTTGCATGGTAGAGGGTGGTCCCGTTCCCGACGGGGATGATGACGGGGATGTCGGTGATCGAGACATCACATCCCAGTGCTCCGGCGGGAAGTCCTATGAGGGAGTACCTCGTCGTCTCCGTGTACGCATACCCGCCGTACCAGGCAAGTGCGTCATCGCTCCGTATGCCTGCGGCGGTATGGGCATCTTTTCGGAAGATCAGCAGTGCAGCGTCGTATCCTTCGTGGGCAAGGAGGCCAGCGAGAAGGATGCTCTTGTCATCGCAGTCTCCCGTGCCGAGCAGAAGCGTCTCGACCGGGAATTTCGGGGCGGGGTTGTCAGGAGCGTGATCGAACGGGATTGACTGGACGAAGACCGTGATGAGGTCTGCATATTCGTCCGGGGAAAGTGCATTCCTGTCCCGGATCTCCCGCAGGGGGGTGGCGGCCGCTTCATAGACCTGTTCCTGTGCCCCGTCACTGACAAACGAACGGTAATATCCTGCCAGGAGCATATTTTCATCCGGTCTCCCGTAGAATGCGGCATACTTCGGGGTCCGGGTTGCTGCTTCGAATATGGTGCGGTCAAGGGTGACGTCAATGGTATGCAGTGAGGTCTGGTAGGGAAAGGTAAAGGAGATGGTTTCAAGGGCAGGGGGAACGGGTTCCACCACCACCGACGGGTATCGTGCCTGGACCGCGCCCGGTGAAACGATGTCGGGTACAACAGTTGCCATACAAAGAACAACCGAGAGCAAGAGCAGCACCCAGAGAACCGGACGGACATGCATCCACTACGACCTCGCGTATCCCTTCTGGGACCTTTTTCTATATGCAGGTTACGGTGAAAAGAGGGGGCGCATCCCGGGATGGACTGAATCGCTGCTCCGGTGCGGCCTTGCACGGTGTTCCTGCGGCCTCCAGAAGGGCAATGACTAATAACACCGGGTTGCAATTATGCTGTGCGACTGCGCCCCGACTGCCGGATGCGGCCCGGTTCCGTTTTGGTGTTTGGGAATGCAGCCCTCTTGAGGAGGGACTATGATATGACTGCGATGGAGAAGATGAAATGCCAGATCTGCGGGCATGTATATGACCCGTCCAAAAAGCGAACAGATGTAGGACCCGGAATCGCCTTTGAGGACCTTCCCGATTCATGGCGATGCCCAATATGCGGTGCGGGGAAAAAGAGCTTTGAGGAGACTGCCTGATATGGTCGCCCGCGAAATCGTCCAGGGTGTCTACAGTGTGGGGGTGACAGACTGGGACCGGACGGTCTTTGATGAGGTGATGCATCTTACCTCCGGGACCAGCTATAATGCCTACGTTGTAAGGGGCTCGGAGAAGACCGCACTTATCGACACCGCTGACCCTCACTTTGAGGAGGCCTATATCAGCAACCTGGTCCGGGTCGGACTCACGTCGGTTGATTACATCATCGTGAACCATGCCGAACAGGACCACTCTGGACTGCTCCCGCTGGCACTCGAACTGTTCCCGCATGCAAAGGTGGTGACGACCGAGAAGGGGCGTGATCTCTGCTGCATCCTTCACCATGTCCTTCCCGAACGTTTCATGGTAGTCGGTGACGGGGACACGCTCTCCCTCGGAAATAAGACGCTCACCTTCCTGAGCACACCCTGGGTCCACTGGCCCGAGACGATGATGACCTACCTTGAAGAGGATAAAATTCTCTTCTCCTGTGATTTCTTAGGCGCTCACATCGCTTCGAGCGACCTCTATGCTGATGATTCCTGCAGGTTCTGGATGGCGGCACGGCAGTATTATGCGGAGATCATGCAGCCCTTCAGGGCGAAGGTCCGGGAGCACACCGCACGGGTCCGGTCGCTCGGGCCTGCCATGATCGCCCCCAGCCATGGCCCGATCCACCGCTCCCCGGCAGGGATCCTTGATGCGTATGAGGAATGGAGTTCCGACGAGGTAAAAAATCTCGTTCTCATACCGTATGTCTCGATGCACGGGAGTACCCGTGAGATGGTGGACCGTCTGGTTGACCTGCTGATCGAGCGTGGCATCGAGGTGCGCCCGTATGACCTCGGCAGGGTCGAACCCGGGGCGATTGCCTATGACCTGATCGACGCGGCGACGATCATTCTCGGCGCTCCGACGATGCTCTTCGGCCCGCACCCCAAAGCCGCGTATATCGCGTTTATAACGAACATCCTCAAGCCCAAGGCAAAATGGATAGGGGTGATCGGGTCCTACGGGTGGGGGACAAAGACCATCGAGGATCTCACCGGGATGCTGGGCAGGGTGGACGCAGAGCTGCTCGAACCCGTTTATATCAAAGGCAAACCTGACGAGGAGACAAATATCGCCCTTGCACGCCTTGCGGCCGAAATCTATAAACGCCATGCGGACCATTCCCTCGTCTGAGGGAGAGATCCTATGGATGAGAAACTGGTATTTTTCAAATGCAAGGGGTGCAACGGCACCATTATGGCAATGGATGCCATGATGTGCAAGGCCCCGGCACCTGATGCAATCTCGGTCTCCTGTGCGGGGACCGAGATGGACGTTCTTGAGGAACAGACGGCGGATCCGGCCACCCAGAAGCATGTTCCGATCGTCGAGAAGGCGGAGGGCGGAATCAAAGTGAAGGTAGGCTCGACCGCTCATCCGATGGAGGAGGCGCACTACATCATGTGGATTGCCGTTCAGAAAGGCCGGAATGTGATGATCCACTACCTCAAACCTGGCGATGCGCCCGAGGCGTTCTTCCCCGGCGTTGATACCGATGTGAAGGCATTTGAGTGCTGCAACATCCACAATCTCTGGGTCAACAAATAACCATTTTTCCATTTTCCATTGCTTCTTAGCCCGTTGGTAATACAAAAGGATAAGACACCTTCACCAATACCTGTAGTTAGGTTATGAACCGTCTCCAGCAGTACCTGGTCGTCACGGGTGATATCGGTGAGATCCTCAGGTACATCAGTGCAGGAACATGCGTTCCGCTCATCGTGGCAGTGATCTTCGGTGAACCGGAGATGATCATGCCGATGGTGACCGTGCCTGTTGCCCTCTTCTGCATCGGGTCGCTCTTTCTCGAACTGCCCCGCCGGGACAAAGAGCCCAAACTATCGCAGGCATTCTTTGCCGTGGCAGCAACATGGATCATCTGTGCGCTGGTAGGAGCATTGCCATTCGTCTTCGGTGCAGGGATGCCGTACCTGGATGCGGTCTTTGAGGCGATGTCCGGGTGGACGGATACGGGAATGACGATGTCGCGCGATGTCAGTGCCCTCCCGAAGACCCTCCTCTTCTGGCGGACGCTGATGGAATGGTTCGGGGGCATCGGGATAGTGGCATTCAGTGTAGCGCTTCTGAACCGCTCCTCCGTCTCTTCCCTGCGCCTCTACAGTTCCGAACGGATGGAAGGGAAGAAGGATGCCTATTTTCCGAGCGCGGTGGAGCAGGGAAAAAATATCTGGAAGATTTACCTCGCGTTAACCATTGCGGGCACCATTCTCATCTCTCTTTCCGGGGTGACGCTCTGGGACGCCCTAAATATTGCGATGACCGCCATATCAACCGGCGGGTTCACCATCCATACTGAGGGGATCGCCTACTATGACAACCGTCTCCTTGAACTGCTCATCATCCCGGTGATGATCGCAGGGGCATTGCCGTTCAAACTCTACTTCATGCTCCGCCGGACCCATAAGTTCAAAATTTTCGAGGACGACCAGGCAAAGCTCCTCTTTGCCATGATCCTTGCGGGGTTCGTGCTGATCACAGCCGATCTGCTGGCATTCAATGGTATGGACCCGTTTTCAGCAGTCGTCAACGGGTTGTTCATGGCGACTGCTGCGGCAACGAGTACAGGGTTCCAGACGGCCGACATATCCCTCTGGGCGCCGGTCTCCGTGCTGATCCTCACCCTGATGGTCTTTGTCGGCGGCTCGAGCGGGAGTACGGCGGGAGGGGTCAAGCTCTCCCGTGTCATGGTAGGCTTCAAGGGCATCAAGTGGTGGTTCCAGAGATCGTTCAAGAGTACAAAGGCAGTCATCCCCTTCAAATACAACGGGCGAAACATCATCAAATCCGAGGCGGAACTCGAGGTGTCGCGCAACATGCTCACCATCATTCTCTTCATCATCACCATTGCAATAACGACGATTGTGGTCATGCACTTCGAGCAGCCGGATATCGACACAAGCCTTGTTATCTTTGATGTGATCTCGGCGACCGGCAACAACGGGATCTCCACCGGGTTCGTCTCCCCCGATATGTCCGCGGCGTCGAAGATCGTTTTCATTCTCCAGATGTGGCTCGGCAGGCTGGAGGTGATGGCGGTGATCGTCTTCTTTATCAGCCTCATCCGTGGATTTGAGTGGTAACCTTTTTTTCCGGACGGGTCTGGGGAATACTCTTTTTGAATGGCAAATGAGGATGGGCAGCCGCCGCATCCTCCGAACGGCGGGAGGGGGGAGCACCCCAACACGAACATGCCACCCCTTGGGATCACATCCCTCATCTTTGTTCGTTACCGCAGGATACCGGACCTGTCGAAGCCCTGGGCCGGACCTCTGCAGCCCGAATCATGCCGTTGCGGTTCTGCCCCTTCCGGTCGCCTGATGGGTGTAAAAAGTGGGGCAAATACCTCCCGGCAGGAAGCGAGCACTAATGATATAGCACAACTAAATTTTAGTCAATGAAACAAATCGCCCTGTACGGAAAGGGGGGCATTGGAAAGTCCACTACATCGGCAAATCTCTCGGCGGCCCTGGCGGATACGGGTTGTGACGTGATGCAGATCGGGTGTGATCCGAAGCATGACAGTACGAGAATGCTGATGCACGGGAGGTGGATACCAACAGTTCTGGACCTCGTCCGTGAAAAAGGTGATAAAATAGGCGTTGGAGAGGTGGTATTCGAGGGATACGGCGGGGTACGGTGTGTCGAGGCGGGGGGGCCCGAACCCGGCATCGGCTGTGCGGGCCGCGGCATCATCGCTACCTTCCAGCTCCTCCAGAAACTCGATGCCCTCTATGGGGATGTCATCCTCTATGATGTCCTCGGTGATGTGGTCTGCGGGGGTTTTGCCATGCCCATGCGGGAAGGCTATGCCCAGGAAATTTATCTTGTCACCTCAGGGGAGTTCATGTCTCTCTATGCGGCCAACAATATATGCAAGGCCATTGCGCGCCTTTCAAAGCGCAGCAAGGCCCGTTGCGCCCTGGGGGGAGTGATCTGCAATGCCAAGAATATCCCCGGCGAAGAGGAGCTGGTCAGGGAATTTGCCGAGCTCGTGGGGTCGCGCCTCATCGCCTACGTTCCCCGTGCCCAGGTGGTCCAGATTGCCGAAGTAAACCAGCAGACGGTCATCGAGTTCGCCCCGGATTCCGCCCAGGCGATGGTCTACCGGCAGCTGGCAGAGACCATACAGACGAACACCGAGACGTCCATCCCGACTCCGCTGGAGATGCATGAACTCGAAACCCTTGCCAGAAAACACATCCCGGTTTGAAGGCTGCACCGTCATGGGGGCGCTCTCGGTGAGCGCCTTCCTCGATGACGCCGTCACGATCGTCCACGGGCCGGACGGCTGTACCCATATCAATACCTCGCTTCTGCACACCACGCTTCTCGAGCACGATATCTATACCATACCACGCATCATCTCCAGCGGGCTCGGGGAGGAAGAGGTGATCTTCGGGGGCGAGGAGGCCCTTGCCGAGGCGATTGCCCTGGCCTGTTCATCGCGGCCGTCAGCCGTCTGTGTCATCTCGACCTGTGTCACCGAGACCATCGGCGATGATACGGCGGCGGTCTGTGCACGCGACTGGGATGTTCCCGTCGTGCACATAGAAAGCTCCGGCTTTCTCGGGGGAACGTTTCATTCGGGATACAACAGCGCTCTTTTCGCCCTCGCGGACTTCATCGAACCTTCGCCGTCACATGATCGCGGGGTCAACCTGATTGGGGAGAAGAACCTCGAGTTTGAAGTGGAGGCAAACTATGCCGAGGTGGCACGCCTGCTGGGAACCCTCGGGCTCGAGGTACATGTCAGGTTCGTCCGCAACGTCTCACCGGCGAAGATACGGGAGATGGGAGGAGGATGCCTGAACGTGATGCGCGATGACCCACAGGGCATACTTTCGTCCCATTTTGACGCACTGACCGGTATTCCCTCCATCCCTGCGTTCCCGGCGGGGCTTGCGGGGACCCTCGCATTTCTTGAGGAGGCGGGACGGCTGACCGGCACCGACGCCTCCGACGCAGTCAGGGAGGAGGAGACCCGGCAGGAGGAGCTTGCCGCGGAGTTCAGCGATCTTGCCGGTGCGTGTATCGCCTTTGATAATTTTGGGTTCCAGTCCGCAGGAAACGATCTCTTTGAGGAGATCGCCGGGCATCTCGGGATACATGTAGCACCCGAGGGGACGGTGATCCCGGTGCCCTTCTGCATGCCGGTCGGCACCTTCGGTATCCGGGCGATGCTCAGGCAGTGGAGGAGGTTTATCGATGGGCAGGCCATGTGAAAACCCGGTATGGCCGTGCGCCATGGTCGGTGCGGCCTCGGCCCTTGCGGCGATTGATGGTGTGGGCGTGGTCATCCACGGATCGTCCGCCTGCTATTTCTATGCCGATGCTGTCATCCCCGATCCCCTCAACTGCACGTATCTCCTCGAGCATGAGGTGATCTTCGGGACGGAGGACCGCCTGCGTGAGGTAGTGGAGGCGGTCTCCCCCCTCTGTGAACGGGTGGCCGTCGTCAATTCATGCGTCCCGTCAACCATCGGGGAGGACGTCGGGCAGTTCCTTTCTGATTATAATGCCATAGTGGTCGACGCCCCCGGTTTTGCGGGGGACCTCGGAGAAGGGTTCAGGCGGGCGGTGGCGGCTCTTGCTCCTGCTGTCGACCCCAGGCGGGCGGGGGTCAACCTCGACGGCTGCATATCAACCGATCTCTTCTCCACGGGGAACCGCCGTGAGGCAGAGCGTCTCTTATCGATGGCGGGCATCCCGGTTGCGGCGACCTACTGCCGTGACACCTTGGCCTCGGTGCGGCGCCCGTCCCCGGTGACCCTGACCCTCGTCCCGGACATCGCGGCCGGCATCGGAGATGCTGCCGGGGTGATGCTGGGGCTTGCCGGGGTGCAGGATGCCTTCGTCCGCCTTGCCTCCCTCTTCCCTGACGCCGATATATCGCCGGTCATGGATGAGGCAGAGGAGGCGGAGGAGCGCATCGTCATCGCCTGCGACCGCTACCTCAGGGCGCACGACCCGCCGGTCATCGGCATCGTCGCGATGGCCGGCTATGCCGGGATGATAGCGGACCTCTGCACCACCTACCTCGATGCAGATGTTGCCTTTGCCGCGTCAAGGACAATCCCGCCGCCGGAAGGCCGCGGGGACATCGTCTACGCACCGGATATCGGGTCGGTGCAAGCCTGCCTGGAAGACGTCTACCCCGACATCATCTTTGGGTCTGCCTATGAGGCGGCGCTGGCACCCGGCGCCGTGCAGGTACAGGTCACTCTTCCCATGAAAAAGTCACTGATGCTCTGCAACCGTCCGCTTGCCGGTATCGAAGGGGCCCTCTGGGTCATCGAGCGGATGCTTGCCGCGGGTTTGTCCACCTGTTAGGACTTCCGTTCTTCCGGCCGGATTACGGCCGCGGTAAGGACAGACTTTACCGGCGGTGCGGCTATTATGACCATTTTCTTCATTGTTACCTTTTTTCTGCTCCTCATCTTCGAGGGCTGTGGTATATCCCGATGTGATGAGGGGAGGCTGCTGGTTTCTGTCGACCACCTTTCCCGTGAAGGTGATTGATGTGGAGAATTTTCCCTATTTGATCAGTCGCAGGAGCCGCATCACCTGTCTCACCCGTCGATAAGGAATTGTCGAAGCTGAGAGGGGATTTATGGCGTCCGGCTCCCTATCTTTGACCAATGAATGAATATGCCCGGCAGGCTGTCCATCTCTTCGTCGGCCTTCTGATTGCTGCAGTGATTTTCACCGCCGGTGCAGCGGTATCCCTGATGCTCTTTACCGGGGGCCTCCTCGTAGGCTTTGCCATCCTTGCCCGCATCTCAACGGGCAGGCGGATGCCGTTCTTCTCCGGCATGCTGGACGCGTTCGAACGCGATGTCCGTATCCCGGGATTCGGGGCCATCTGTTTTGTCGTATCCACGGTCTTCTGTCTGGCGGTCTTTCCTGAGGAGTATGCACTGGTGGGTGTCGTGAGTCTCGCCGTGCTCGACAGCGTCAGCACCATGGCGGGAACGGCGTTCGGGCGTCACCGGATCATCAACGGCAAGACGTGGGAGGGGTCCCTTGCGGGACTGGTGGTCACCGGCGTCGTCCTGCTCCTTTTCATCTCCCCTCTCTCTGCGGTGGTGGTGGCGGCGGCCGCAGCGATCACAGAGCTTGCCACCCCCGTCGAGGACAACCTCGTCATCCCGCCGGTCGTTTGTCTGGTCCTCCTCATGCTCCCGGCATAGACGGTTCTCCCCCCCTTCCTCCAGGTACCCCATCAGGACATCGCACGCCTTGCGGGATATTCGTAGTGCCCGGTCAGGGGGTGGATGGTTTGAAGGGGGGGGCGAGTCATCGTCACCGGCGAATAATAACCAATATACCTGCGTGCGATAACCATAACGGACGACTATGAATCAGGAAGAGGCGGGAGGCAGACTATGGCCGGCGCCGGCATTCGATGTGGTGAACGTATGGTTTGCCGAGGTGTATGACCCGACGCTCCACCTGGTGCTCGAAATTGACGGCCACCTCGACCTTGCTGCACTCCGGTCGGCTCTCAGGGACACTGTGGTGGCTGCACCTGTGCTGCGGTCCCGGTATCTCGAAAAACACGACCGGGCGTACTGGGAGGAACTCCCTCTCGATATGGTAGATGGCGTGTTTTCCTGTTCAGAAAATCATTTTTCAACGGGAGCGGGGAACTACTCCCTTCCGGTGATCGATCCCTTCACCGGCCCGCAGGTCCGGCTCAGCGTGTTCAGGGATCCCGGAGCACGGACCGATACCATCGTCCTCAGTATTCATCATGCGGCGGCAGATGCAAACGGCCTATTCCAGGCCGCCACCCTCCTGGCGGAGTGCTACCGGGAACGCATTGAAGGGAGGGCGCCCTGTATCCGGCCGTTCTGGGAGGAACGGGGGACGGAGCGGATCCTCTCTTCATTCACCGACGAGGAGTGCTCCCGTGCCTATGAACGTGAATCAGCCTTCGCCGACAACTGGGGGTTCCCCTGGCATTCCCTCTCGCGTGATGCCCCCCGGTGGGTCCGGCTTGACCTATCCCCTGCACGGTTTACCGTTCTTAGGACCTATGCAAAAGAGCATGGGGCAACGCTCAACGACCTTCTGCTTGCCGCCTATTTTGCCGCCCTTCTGGCTGCGGCAGGGGATGAGGGTCTCTATGACCGGAGCCTCGGGCTCCTCGGAACCCTTGATCTGCGGCGCTACCTGCGCTGCATCCCTCCCCGGAGTATCTGCAACCTCTCGGTAGGATACGAACTGCGCCTGTGTGCAGGGAAGGGGGAGAGCCTTGAGGAGGTTCTTGCCCGTGTCTCGCGGATGATGCAGGAGAAGAAGTGCGAACATGTCGGCCTCGGGACGGTGGTCTTCTATGAAAACACCTATCATGCCGGTATTCGTGAGGGAGTGGCACCCCTCTTTGCCGCAATGCGGGAAACCTATTCCGGGGATGGGCGGAAAAACCCCATCCTGACGAACACCGGTGTCATTCCACCCACCGTGGCTTGGTACCAAAGGGGGGAGAATGGTGAGCCGGTCACGGTCCGGCATGTCTGGTGTCCGGCACCTGCCACCTATCCCCCCGGTTCCATCCTTCTTGCCTCGACGTTTGAAGGGCAGATGACGCTCTCCACATCCTTTTGCAGCGGCCATGACGCCGATGCGGTATTCCAGATGATGGAGCGGCTCGATGCTCTTCTTCCCGGAAGAGATGCATAATTGTTGCAGGCGCAACTATTAATGACCTCACGGGGGCAACATATCATCATGAATACGCGCAGGTGTTGCCTGACTGATATCAAACCGGATCATATTGCAGGGGGCATATCCTACCTGTACCGGGCCGGGCAGTCCTGCCTGTCTCGTGAACTGGATGGTCTCCCTCTCAGTGCGGGGAGCATTGCGTTTCTTCTGCACCTGTATGGAAGAGAGGGTGAATACCAGGACGAGTTTGCCCGGGGTCTCGGGTATGACAAGGCAACGGCCGCCCGGGCCTACCAGGCACTTGAAAAGGAGGGCCTGGTACGGCGGGTCCGTGACGAGGAGGACCGGCGCCGTACCCGGCTGTACCTGACAGATCTCGGGTATGAAGTACGCGATAAAGCGGCAGAGGCGGCCCGTGCCCTCAATGAAATCATGCTTGCAGGGATGGATGACGCCGAGCGCAGGGATGCGGCACGGCTCGTGGGGCTGATGGTGAAGAACCTGGACCGGACCTGCATTGCCGGAGAGGGGGATAAATGACCGGTTCTCCTGGCATGACAGCGGGGGTCCGCACTCTCCTCGGCGACCCGAAGGCCGCAATTCGGGCGCTTGCCTGGCCTATGATGGTCGCGATGGCCCTTCAGACCCTCTACAATCTTGCGGATACGATATGGGTGGCGGGTCTCGGGGCTGATGCCCTTGCCGCCGTCGGGTTCGTCTTCCCCTTCTTCTTCGCGGTATTCGGTCTTGCCAATGGCCTTGGGGTCGGTGCCGGCTCGGCTATCTCCCGCCGCATCGGCAGGGGGGACAAGGCCGGCGCCGATCAGGTGGCCGTGCATACGATGATCCTCCTCGTCGCAGTATCGGTGGTGATTACCATTGCAGGAGTGCTCGGGGCCCCTTACATGAGTGTCCTGACCGGTCCGGGGCCGGTGGCGGAGATGACGACGCAGTATGCCCAGGTCATCTTTTACGGTACCATCTTCATGCTCTTTACCGCCATTGTCACCGCGATACTGCGTTCCGAGGGTGATGCAAAACGTGCGATGTACGTGATGGTCGCAAGCTCACTTGTCAACATCATCCTCGACCCCATATTCATCTACGGCCTCGGGCTGGGGGTTGCCGGTGCCGCATGGGCAACGATCGTATCATTTATCGTGGCCGTTGTCCCGATGGTCTGGTGGCTCTTCATCCGGCGGGATACCTATGTCTCCGTCCCGTTTTCCGGGTTCAGTTTTCAGCCGGCGTTCATCCGTGAGATCCTCTCCGTTGGTCTGCCTGCCGCCTTCATGCAGGTGTCGATGGCGGCGACGACGGTATGCCTGAATGTGATCATCATGCTGGTTGCGACGACGGACGGTGTGGCCATCTATTCGGCCGGGTGGCGCGTGGTGATGATCGCCATCACGCCCCTCATAGCCATCACCACCGCGGTCGTTTCTGTCTCCGGGGCCGCCTACGGGGCACGCGATTACCTGAAGATGGAGGCTGGTCATCTCTATGCAATAAAAATGGGATTTGGCCTCGGGTCCGTGATCGCCGTTCTGACCTTCATCTTTGCCCCCCAGATTGCGCTCGTCTTCACCTTCTCCGAGGGGGCCGCCCATCTCTATGATGAACTGGTCTTCTTCATCAGGGTGATCTGCATCTTCTACCCGACAACCGCCCTTGGGATGTTCTCGTCCGGCCTCTTCCAGGGGACGGGGAAGGGAATCAACGCCCTGATCGTTACCCTCCTGCGCACCATCGTTCTTACGGTCGCCGTCAGTTACGGGCTTGCCGTGGTTGCAGGATGGGGGCTGCACGGCGTCTGGTGGGGGCTTGTTATCGGCAACATAATCGGGTCACTGACCGCCTTTGTATGGGCCCGCCTCTATACAAAGAACCTGAAGAAAGGGGCGGCAGAGCCGGGTGTGCAGACGTCCGGGCAGGCCTGAACATCCGGATACCTGTCTTTTATTATTTTTTCAGCTCGTCCCATGTGTGCATGAACCGCTGCCACGCCGTCACATGGCCCAGCACCCCGAAGATGATGAGGAGCCATGCGAGAAAGCCGTAGCCATAGATCTCTGCGCCGGGAAAGAGCCCGGCCAGAATGCCGAAGATGATGAGGAGGAGCAGCCGGTCCGCCCGGCCGAGGAGCCCGCCGTAGAAACGGCCGACTCCCACGGCCTGTGCCTGGGTTCCCATATACGAGGCCATCAGTACCCCGGTGAGGGCGAGGATACCCTCGGGGGCCGATGCAAGAGGCCCTGCAAAGATGCCGCAGATGATGAAGACGTCGGCGTACCTATCGAGAACATGGTCGAGATAGTCCCCCCTCAACGAGGCTGTTCCGATCTCACGTGCAATGGCGCCGTCCATCGCGTCAAAGAAGGCATTGAGCATGACACCGAGGACACCAAGGAGGGGCATGCTGTAATAAAAGGCGCCGCCAGCACCAACTGCAGCGAGGAATGCGATGATCGAGCTTGCGTTCGGGGTTATGCCCGCCCCTGCCATCCCCCGTGCCACGGGGATGATGATCCCCTGCACCCGGGGCCGGAAACTGTCTACTCCCATGTGGTTATCCCGAGGTATGCCGACCAGTCGACATGCGTACAGGGGTTAGGGCACTCACCATGGATAAATGCCTCGATTGCCCCGGCAGACTCCTCCGGGCTTCTTCCGGTCGTATCGATCTCGCAGATGCGGGATTCGGGATGGATTTCGAGGGCTTCGACGAGGATCACGTCCAGTGCCTCGGCCTCCGCGTTCTCGGAGACTTTCTCCGGGCCATACCCCCGCTCCCGGAGGCGCCCTGCGAGGATGTCCGGACGGCATCGGAGGATAACGACGCGATCGGCGGGGAGGAGATGGGTGAGATGCCCCTCTATGATCCCCTCGAAGGGAGCAAACTCCTCTGCCCACATCTCTTCATCGATGACCACCGTGTTACGGCTCGCATCCTCCTCCAGCTCATAGGGGCCGGTGGTGTCATTCTGCCGGACAACCGTCCAGCCGTGGTCCCTGAGGATGCCTGCCACTGTCGACTTCCCGCATCCCGGTGTTCCGGTTAGGGCGATCATCATAGGCGGGATATCTCCTCGAGGAAGCGTTCGTTCTCCCAATCATCGCCGATGGAGACCCTGATATAGTGGTCGCCGAGGCCGGGGAAACTGGTGCAGGACCGGACAATGACCCCCCGTGCTGCAAGCTGTTCGACGACCGTTTCGGCGGTGGCCGGTGCCACATCCACCAGCACAAAATTGCCGCCCGAGGGTGCGACGGGGTACGGGCAGTCCTCCGTAAAACGGGTCCGCCATACGTTTACCTTCCTGATGATGGGGGTGATGTGGGCAGGGTCTGCGAGGGCGCCCGTACCCGCCGCCTGGGAGACGCTGTTGAGAGTGAACGGGGTTGCCGCGGTCATGTAACAGGGTTCGTACCATGCCGGTACGAAGGCATACCCGATACGAAGCCCCGCAAGCGAGAAGGCCTTGGACATTGTCCGGCCGATGATCAGGTTGTCGTACTGGTGCATGAGCGGGCGGTAGTCCTCCTCGCAGAAATCGATGTACGCGGCGTCGAGGAAAAGGATCCCGTCGATCCCTTCAAGAATGGTCCTGATATCCTCTGCGGGGGTGACCGTCCCGGTCGGGTTGTTCGGGCTGCAGAGGAATGCGAGTTTCTTTCCTTCACACGCACGGATGAAGGCATCCGTATCGACGGACCAGTCCTCTTTTCGCGATACGCTCACCGGCATGCCTCCCTGTGCCCGGACGGCGATGCCATAGAAGGAGTAGGTGGGCGTACTGACCACCACTTCATCCCCGTCATCTATGAGGGTCCGGATTACCGTCTCGATGATGCCGTCCATGCCGACGCTCGCCACAAACCGGTAGTCGCCATGGTACGCACACAGGGCACCCGTAAATTCGCTGTTCTTCTCATCCGGGTAGCGGTTTACGGTGGCGAGCGCCTCTATTGCCCGACGGACCGCCTCAGGTGATGGGCCGTACGGGTTCTCGTTGCTTGCGAGGCGTGCCGGGTGGGTGTGTCCGTGGGCACGGGCTATTTCGGCCGCCTTTGTTGCAAAGACGTACCCTTCTCCCTGAAAACACTCCCTAATCAAGTGCTGCATTGATGACTCCGACTGCGGCCTCTATCTCCTCGTCGGTGATGACAAGCGGCGGGACGAGCCGAAGGCTGCCGCTTGCGCAGTTGGTGAGAACTCCTGCTTCAAGGCATTTCTTCTGGATCTCTGCACACCGGTCGCCGAGTGAGATGCCGACCATCAGGCCTATCTGGCGGGGGTTGTGGGCAGAGAGACCTTCGGCAAAGAGGCGCCCCTTGCGGGCGACATCGGGGAGCACACCCGCAACGACCGAGAGTGTAGCCCTGCCCGCAGCACAGGCGAGCGGTCCGCCGTTGAAGGTCCCGCCGTGTTCGCCGGGGAGGAAGGTGAGGCCTTCGCGGGCGACAATCGCCCCCATCGGAAATCCTGACCCTATGCCCTTTGCGATAGTAACGATGTCGGGTTCTATGCCCTCGTGCTGGTAGCCGAACCATGTACCGGTCCGGCCGACGCCGGTCTGCACCTCGTCGAGGATGAGGAGACTGTCATTATCCGTGCAGATATCCCGAACGCCCTTCAAAAATCCCTTCGGTGCGGGCAGGACCCCCGCTTCGCCCTGTATCGGTTCGGTGATGACCGCGGCAACCGAGGAATCGACCGCATCTGCAAGTGCGTCGAGGTCTCCATACTCGATGAATTCGCATTCGTAGGGGAGAGGCGAGAACGGTAGGCGGTAGGCCTCCTTATAGGTCATCGAGAGGGCTCCGCAGGTCCTGCCGTGGAAGCCGTTTACAAATGCGACAAACTTTTTCCTGCCTGTCCTGACCCGTGCAAGTTTAATGGCTGCTTCATTCGCCTCCGTCCCGGAATTGGAGAAGAATGCACGTGCCCCTTCCAGTCCGGTGGTTTTGACCAGTTGTTCGGCAAATTCCGCCTGGCCGGGGACGTAGAAGAGGTTTGAGATGTGGATCAGCTGCCGTGCCTGTTCGCAGATTGCCGTAGCCACCTCAGGGTGACAATGGCCGGTGGAACAGACCGCAATGCCTGCAAAGCAGTCGATGTATTCATTTCCCTTATCATCCCAGACCTTTGCTCCCTCGCCCCTGATGATGCGCAGGCCGCGGGTAAAGATCTGCATGACGTATTTCTCGTCAAGGTCCCGGTAATCGTCCCGAAATTCCATATTGTAGTCCTTTTAGTTCTTTGGTGTTTGTGGTATCTGCTTATTCGTATTCGATCGTTGCAGGGGGTTTTGGGGTGATGTCGTAGACGACCCGTGCCACTCCGTGAATCTCGGCCGTGATGCGTGATGCAATCCGGTGCATCGTCTCCCATGGGAGTTCTACGGGTTCGGCGGTCATCGCATCACGGGAATAGACCGCACGCACGGCAACGATCCAGCCATGGAGACGAATGTCGCCCTTGACGCCGGTTCCCAGGCCGAGGACGGCGGCAAAGCACTGCCAGGGCATAAACTTTTCCACGAGCTCCTCCTCCGCGATCGCGTTTGCCTCGCGGACGATCGCGATCTTCTCCGGCGTCACCTCGCCCAGACACCGGACCGCAAGGCCAGGTCCGGGGAATGGCATCCTGTGCTGGATCTCAGCCGGCATCCCGAGGGCGCCTGCCACCTCACGGACTTCATCCTTATAGAGGTCGACGAGGGGTTCGATGACCCCTTGGAAGTCGATATCGAGGGGGAGGCCGCCTACGTTGTGGTGGCTTTTGATGCCCCCTTCACTCTCGATGATGTCCGGGTAGATGGTTCCCTGGAGAAGGTAGGCCGCACCTGTTGCGAGCGCCTCGCGCTCGAAGATCCTGATGAACTTCTCGCCGATGATCTTGCGTTTCTCCTCGGGGTCGGTAACACCCGCGAGCGCCGCAAAAAACTCGTCGCCCGCTTCAACCATTTTGAGATTGATGTCTGAGAAGAGCTCGCAGATGCGCTTACTCTCTCCCTTGCGCATCAGGCCCGTGTCCACATAGATAGGGACCAGCCGGTCGCCGATGGCGCGTTTTGCAAGTTCTGCACAGACCGAGCTGTCGACGCCTCCGGAAAGAGCCATGACCACCTTCTCGTCTCCTGCCTCCCTGCGGATTGCCTCAACTGCGTCTTCGATAAATTTCTCTGCCTTAACCATGGTATCACCTGGTATCCTGTTGCTGTGTCTTCATTTCACGGCAGGCCCTGACAAATCCGACATAAGGGGGTGAGGGCCGTGTGGGGGTTGATTTGAATTCCGGGTGGAACTGCGTCGCAAGGAAGAATGCCCCTTCCTTCAGTTCGCAGGATTCCATCCGTCTTCCGCAGGTGCCTGAGAAGACGAGCCCTGCGTCTTCCAGCTGTTCGATGTATTCGGGGTTGACCTCGTAGCGGTGCCGGTGGCGCTCAGTGATGTTTTCACTCCCGTAGAGTGCATGGATGCGGCTCCCTTTTTTGAGAAGAACCTCGCAGTCCCCGAGGCGCATCGTGCCGCCCAGGTCCTCCACCTCCTCCTGTTCCGGAAGAATGGCGATGACATGGGAACCCGGCCCCATCTCTTCGCTCGTCGCATCGCAAATTCCCGCCACATTACGGGCAAACTCGATGACCGCAAGCTGGAACCCGAGACAGAGGCCGAGGTAGGGTTTCCCCTGGGTCCGGGCATACTCGATCGCCCGGATCTTCCCCTCAATGCCGCGGTGGCCGAATCCTCCCGGCACCAGGATGCCGTCAACATCCGCCAGTTCGTCACAGGTAAAGCTCTCGGCATCGAGCCATTTGATGCCGACCTCCGTTCCAAGAGAGAGTCCCGCATGTTTCAGGGACTCCTTGATGCTGATATAGACGTCTTCAATGCCGTACTTGCTGACGATGGCGACCGTCACCCTGCTCGTGCATTCATTGCCGATGAGATTATACCAGGTGTTGTCCGGCTCCCGGTTCCCGAGGTTCAGCAGTGAGGTGAGGACTTCCGGGATGCCCTCCTTTTCCATCTCCATCGGGACCTGATAGATGTCCGGCGCCGTAATGGCGCTGATGACCGCCTTTGCCGGGACATCGGTGAAGGTGGAGATCTTCTTCTTTGTCGCCGGGCTCATGATGATGTCGCTTCGGCCGACGATGATATCCGGCTGGAGACCGAGTTCGCGCAGCGCCTTGACGGAGTGCTGGGTCGGTTTGGTTTTATGGTCGCCCATCGTATCGGAGGGGACAAGGGTCACGTGGACGAGAATGAGGTCGCTTTTTGCGTATTCGCCGCGCATCTGGCGGATGGCCTCCAGAAACGGCATGCTCTCGATATCGCCGACGGTTCCTCCCACCTCGACAAGGCAGATGTCGGGAACCCGGTCTCCCTCAAGCGGGCGGAGGGCGGCTGTTTCGATGAATTCCTTGATCTGGTTGGTGATATGGGGGATGATCTGGACGGTCGCCCCGAGGTATTCCCCTCTCCGTTCTTTCTCTATGACATCGCGGTAGACCTTTCCGGTCGTGATATTGTGATCACTGGTGAGGCTGATGTCGAGGAACCGCTCGTAGTTGCCGAGGTCAAGATCCACTTCCCCGCCATCCGCGAGGACATAGACCTCACCATGCTGGGCAGGGTTCATGGTCCCTGCATCGATGTTGAGATACGGATCGATCTTGACCGCTGTTACAGTGTATCCCCTGTTCTTCAGGATCCTTCCAATTGAGGCAGTAGTGATGCCCTTCCCAAGGCCGCTCATCACGCCGCCGGTAACGATAATATATTTCACCTGTGATCCCCTCGCTCGCCGGGTCGGTACCGGGAGTATGTATGCAGGTACTGTGTGTTCTGCACCAACATTATCATTGAGGTGGTGGAGGTAAAAAATGGGATCGGGTGCGTGTGCCTAATTCCGCAGAACCGCAAATGAGGCATCTGATTTTGAGAGGATCACGGCGTCTTCTCCGTCCAGGAAGAGACGTCCCTCGGCAAAGGCAATCCTTCTTCCCTTGCGTACCACTCTCCCCTCTGCACGAAGGCGTCCCTCCCGGACTCCACGATAAAAGGAGGTGGTCTCGGAGACGGTCGCGATGGATTCGTCCGCCTCCATGACGGTAACCAGGGCAAGCGCCATCGCCTCATCGGCAAGCGCTGTATAGACACCTCCCTGGAGCCAGCCGTCGCCGTTCATCATATCGGGGGTGACCTCCATCTCAAGCACCGCCTCACCCGTTCCGTAGGATACGACCTCGATGCCCATCATCCGGAAGAACGGGTTTGCGTCTCTCCCTTTCAGGGATATCTCGTCAAGGTACGTCATGGTATATCGTAGTCCCGGTGCCGGGATTAAGGTTTTTAGTGAGGTCGGACATCCCCCGGGCGGGTCTGGGGATGGCAGCGGGGAATACCAGATTTTATGAATCTTTGTAGCCGAGTATAGTGCATGAAACTGCTCATGGTTGTTGCCCATGAAAGGTACCGTGATGAGGAATTCGAGGTTCCTGCCAGGGCATTTGACGACGCCGGCATCGACTATGATGTGGCGACGGACAAACCCGGTACCTGTATGGGAATGCTTGGTGCCACTGTGGAGGTGCCAATGGCGATCACCGATGCAAAGGCAGGCGACTATGACGGGGTCGTCATCGTCGGGGGGGTAGGTTCACAGCAGTATCTCTGGAATCATGACGGCCTCATCGCCCTGGTACGGGAGATGAACGAAGCAGGAAAACTGGTGGCCGCCATCTGTCTCGCACCGGTCGTGCTCGCCCTTGCAGGAGCACTCGAGGGCAGACAGGCGACGGTCTTCGAGACGCCCCTGTCGAGAAACACCCTCAAACAGCATGGCGCGACCTACCAGAAGATCCCGGTCATTGTGGATGATAATGTGATCACTGCGAGCGGTCCTGACGCCGCAGCCGCATTCGCAGAACAGATCATCGGGTATTTCTCCTGCTGATCTGCAATGACGCCTCTCTCCCGGGACTGCACCCTCGTCATACCGGCGTATAATGAAGAGCGCCGCATAGGAACCGTCCTGGATGATCTGAATGGATATGAAGGTCCGGTGATCTTTGTCTGCGACGGTACCGACCGGACTGGGGTGTATGTCCGGGAATATGCAGCCTCCCGTCCGAACTGCAGGATATCATGTCTGGAATTCTCCCGGCGCCTCGGCAAGGGGGGCGGGGTGCGAGCGGGTCTTATGGCGGCAACGACGCCCTATGCCGGGTTTATGGACGCCGACGGGTCCACGCCGGTCCGCGAGATGGAACGACTCTTCCAGGAACTCGATGCTCATGACGGGGCCATCGGCTCGCGATGGATACACGGTGCCGATGTCCGTATCCCGCAGTCACTTTCCCGCCGTATGCAGTCACGGCTTTTTAACCTGTGGGTAAAGCTCCTGTTCGGGCTTTCCTTTTCGGATACCCAGTGCGGGGCGAAGGCCTTTACGAAAGAGGCTCTGGATGCTGTTCTCCCGGTGATGATCTCGGACGGGTTTGAGTTCGATGTCGAGCTTCTCTGGCGGATGCGAAAGGCAGGATATGATGTGGCCGAAGTGCCGATCACCTGGGAAGACCGGGGGGAATCAAGCGTGAAAACCGGAGCTGGCTTAGAGATGGCGTTGCGCCTCGTCCGGGTGCGCTCAGGAAAACAACCGGAGTGATCATATGGAGAAAAACCTGTTTATCAAGGATATCAGTCCCGGCGATAGAGTAGATACAATGTTTGTGGTGGAACACCCGTCCCTCATGAGCGGGAAGAAGGGAAAGTACATCACCTGCACCCTGACGGATGCGACCGGGTCGATTCCATGCAAGGTCTGGGGTACAGGACAGGACGAGCAGGTGACCCGCATCTATGATGCCCTGACGGCGGGGATGGTATACCGCTGCTATGGGAATGCCTCGGTGTTTCGTGGCACAATGGAGCTCAATATCAATGACGGGGTCGGCTACCTCTGCACTCCCGTGACGGCAGACCATCTTTCGGCGGAGGACTATGTCTATTCCCCGGCAGCAGTCGAAGAAAATAAAAAAGGGCTCTTTGATCTGGCCCGTTCAATTACCCGCGAGCCCCTGCGGCATTTTGTCCTTGCTGCACTGGAGGCGTATCCCCTGTTCTTCGAGGTGCCCGCAGCGCGGTACAAACACCATGCCTACGCGGGAGGGCTTGCCGAGCATTCTTATGAGGTGGCCCGCATGGCAGCTGCCATGGCAGACGGGGTCAGCGGCGTGGTGATGGACAGGGACATGGTGATTGCGGGGGCCATCCTGCATGATCTCGGGAAGGTGGCCTCGTTTGAGAAACAGGGATTCGGGTTCATCTCACTGCCTGCCTATTCCCTTGTGGGGCATACGACCCTCGGGATTCAGATCATCAGCCGCCTGCATGAGAAGAGAAGTCTGCCCGAAGAGGACTTTGCACACCTCTCGCATATCCTCCAGTCGCATCACGGTGAGTACGCGGAAGTCAGGCCGCATTCAGCGGAGGCATGGGCGGTGCACTTCGGGGATAATGCAAGCGCCATGTTTCATGAAGTCGACGAAGACCTGCGGGAGACCGCCCCGGGCGAAGTGGTGAAGGGACGCCGGTGCGGCGGTCTGGTATTCAGGTTTGAACGGCCGGATGGCGATCCCCAACAACAGGAAAAAGAGTATCAGGGGACACTCTTTTAATATTTTTAAAATATATGCGGTTTTTGAACGCGAAGTTCAGGCTCCCCTGCGCCGCAGCCGGACGGATGCCGCATGGGCGGTGAGGCCTTCTTCGGTTGCAAGCCGTTCCACAATATCACCGATCGCCTCCAGTCCTTCGGGTTCGATGATCTGGATGGTGGAGGTCTTGGAGAAGTGATCGACGGTAAGCCCTGAATACATTCGTGCATAACCGGCGGTCGGGAGGATATGGTTGGTCCCGGAGGCGTAATCCCCGCAGGCGACGGGGGTGTAGGGTCCGGCAAAGATGGAGCCTGCGTGGCGTACCTTCCGGAGGACCGGGAGCATGTCCATGACCTGAATGGAGAGGTGTTCCGGCGCGATGGCATCGCTCACCGCAATCGCCTCATCAAGATCCGCGGTGAGGACATACCCGGAGTTGGCGAGCGCATGTGCGATGATCTCCTGACGGGGGAGCGTTTCCATCTGGCGGCGGATTTCCCGTCCGGTCTCCTCGGCGACTGTGGGGTCGGTGGTGATGAGGACGCACCCTGCATGAGGGTCGTGTTCGGCCTGTGCAAGGATGTCGGCTGCAATATACGCGGGATTGGCTGAGGAGTCGGCGATGATGCCGATCTCTGACGGTCCGGCGGGGAAGTCGATCTCGGCGTATTCCCGGAGCATCATCTTTGCGGTGGTGACGAAGATGTTGCCGGGACCTGCTATCTTCTGGACCGGCCGTATGGTCTCCGTCCCGAGTGCCAGGGCTGCGATCGCCTGCGCACCGCCAACGCGGTAGATCTCGCGGACACCGGCGATGTCAAGGGCAAGAATGGTCAGCGGGTGGACCGGCGGGGGGGTGCAGCAGCAGATCTCCGGGACTCCCGCAACCCGTGCGGGGACGGCGCCCATGAGGGCGGTCGACGGGTAGGACGCCCGTCCGCCGGGGACGTAGATGCCGACCCGGTCCAGGGCGGTCGCCTTCATGCCGAGGGTGATACCCGGTTCGATCTCCCTGAGCCGGATGTCATCACGCTTCTGGAGTTCATGGAACTGGGTGATGCGTGCCTCCGCCTCGACGAGGCACTCCGTGAGTTCGGGGTCTGTTGCATCGTAGGCCGCCTCTATCTCTTCCTCACCGACCCGGAAGTCCTCAATATCGATACCGTCAAACTTCCTGGTATACTCCCTGAGGGCTGTATCACCGCGGGCGCGGATGCCCTCAATAATCTCGCTGACCGGTCCCCTGACCTGTTCAAGGTCACCCCGCCGGCTGGCAACCCAGGTCTCCACGTCCAGAGGTTTCCACATATGGAGAAGCGTGTGTTATCCGAAAGTATGATGGTTTCGTCCGGGGGGCACCTTAAGGAAGAACAGAACGGAGGTGCCAGTGGAACGGGAACCTCTTGCATTGCTCAGAGGTAATTAAAATAGGTTAACTGGCAGCGGGAAATAAAAGTATTTATAGATTATATGGGTAATTTACCCATATGAGCAAAAAAGTCTCAATGGTACTGGTTAGTGCTCTTCTTCTGGCTGTAGTCTTCCTCTGCGGCTGCATAACAAGCGATGACGGGGCAACGCCAGGTGTTGAAACAACACCTGCGTCCACGGTTACCCCTGCGCCCACCGCTGAACCTGCGCAAAAGGTGCAGGTGAAGGTCTTTCATGCGGGAAGCCTGACCAGCCCGTTTGAACAGATGGAGCAGGCATTCGAAGCGAAGTATCCTGAAGCTGATGTGCTGCTTTATGCAGGTGGCAGTACGAAGATAATCAAGGAGATCACCGATCTTGACAAGGACGCCGATGTCCTTGCCTCGGCCGACTACCTGCTCATCCCCGACCTCATGGTCCCTGAAGACGCAGACTGGTTCGCAACGTTTGCCAACAACCGGATGGTGCTCTGCTACACGGATGAGAGCAGGTATGCCGACGAATTGAATGCTGATACCTGGTATACCATCCTCCAGAAGGATGATGTCAAGTGGGCATTCTCCGACCCGAACCTCGACCCGTGCGGCTACCGCACCCCGATGGTCATCCAGCTTGCAGAGTTCTATTACGGCGATGATACGATCTTCGAGAACACCGTCGGTGCAAACAGCGAGATGACGGTTGCCGAGGCAGACGGTGTGTGGACAATCGAGGCAACCGATGCGGAGCCGAAAGGCAATCTCCAGATCCGTCCGAAGTCCGTCGAACTTGTCCAGATGCTCGAGTCCGGCGGTATCGACTACGCATGGGAGTACCGCAGTGTAGCCGTGCAGAACAACCTGAAATTCATCGAGCTGCCGGTAGAGATCGATCTCTCATCCTCACAGCATGCCGACACTTATGCACAGGTACAGATCAACTGTATCAGCGGTGTCAGCAAAGGCACACCGATCGTCTACGGCATAACGGTGCCCCTTAATGCTGAGCACCCGGAGTATGGCGAAAAGTTTGTAGAAATGCTCATTACCCAGACCGGCAATGATATTATGGCATCCGAGGGACAGCCGCCGATTCTCCCCGCGGGGGGCTACGGCACTATCCCCGACGGACTTCTCCCCTATGTGGAGATTCTCTGATCGTATCATTTTTTCACGGTGCAGACAATGAAAGGGGACCGGTCGTGGTGGAGGGGGTACCGTTCATCACACCGGTTGCCCGATGCCTGCCTGCTCTCCTTTGCGTTGTTCGGATCGCTGATCGTGATGCTCACGGTCCTTGCCATCCTCTCTCTTGCAATCCCCGAGTTCGGGGACATACCGCATCTGATGGAGGTTGCGGCGAGGGGGCGGATCGTTGATTCGATCCTCCTGACGATGGGAGCGGGCCTCAATGCGGTCCTCATTCTTCTACTCTTCGGGATTCCTCTTGCCTATGTTCTGGCACGGGTGAATTTCCGCGGCAAGGGGATCGTGGAGAGTCTCGTTGATCTCCCCCTGATGCTTCCGCACACCATAGCGGGGATCATGGTATACCTGCTCTTCATGGAGCGCGGCCCCCTGGGAGCGCCCCTTGCCTCGGCGGGGATATTTTTCGAGGATGCCTATGCAGGCATCGTTGCTGCGATGGTCTTCGTGTCATCGCCGTATCTGATCAACAGCGTCCGCGAGGGCTTTGAGAACGTCCCGCTGCATATCGAAAACGTCGCCCGCACACTCGGGGCGAGCAGGTTTCAGGCTTTTGCCCGGGTCGTTCTTCCCCTCTCGGTCAGGCATATCTATTCCGGCGCCATTCTCGCCTGGGGACGGGCGATCGGCGAGTTTGCCGCGATCATCATGATTGCCTATTACCCTATGGTGATCTCGACCGCAATCTACTACACCTTCACTACGCAAGGGATTAAAGAGGCACGAAGCGTCGCCTTTGTCTTTCTTCTCGTCTGTCTTGCGGTCTTCGGACTGCTCCGGTTCCTGACACGTTTCATGGGGAAATATGATGATAGAATTTGATGGCATATCTCTACGGCTCGGCGAATTTTCCCTTAAGGATGTGACCTTTCATATCGGGAGCGGCGAGTATTTCTTCATCATCGGTCCTTCGGGGGCGGGAAAGACCGTTCTTCTGGAGGCGATCGCCGGTCTTTACAGCCTGGATGGTGGGCGCATCCTCCTGCGGCAGAATGATGTCAGAACCACCCCGCCGGAAGACCGGCGGATCTCGCTGATGTACCAGGACTATTCCCTCTTCCCGCACATGACGGTGGAGGAAAATATCTCGTTCGGGCTCAAGATGCAGCATGTCCCCCCTGAAAAGGCGCAGGTACGGGTCCGCACGATCATGGAGGGTTTCGGTATCGCCCACCTTGCCCACCGCCTGCCGCGGACGATGAGCGGCGGGGAGCAGCAGAGGGTGGCACTTGCCCGGGCACTGGTGGTCGAACCCGATGTCCTTCTCCTCGACGAACCGCTTGCAGCACTTGACCCCCTCACCCGAGACTTTTTCATCCGCGAACTTGCCCGTATCCGTGAGGAGTATGGACTGACGGTCGTGCACGTGAGCCATTCGAGAGAGGAGGCCCTCCGGCTGGCGACGAGGGTGGCCGTCATCATCGACGGGCGTCTCGTCGCCGAAGGGACGAGAGAAGAGATCTTCTCAGCACCACCGTACCGTGAGATCGCCCGGTTTGTCGGTATGGAAAATATCCTCGACGGCGAGGTAATAGGGACCGCTGGTGGGTATGTGACGATACGCTGCGGTGACTTTCAGCTGGTCGCTCCTGACCGTGGGTGTAAGGAGGGCGATAACGTCGCTGCCTGTATCCGGGCGCACGAGTTTCGGGTCTCCCCCGGGTCTCCCGCCGGCCGGGAGGGAAATGTCCTTCCCGGGAGAATTGTTTCCATGCTCTCCGACGGGGCGATGGTTCGGATGACTCTTGCAACTTCTTCCTTCCTAGTCATTGCCGATGTGCACCGGAGCAAGGTGGTACGGCACGGCCTCACGGAAGGGATGGAGGTCTTCCTCTGGTGCCCCCCGGATGCCGTAGTGGCAGCTCCCCCCCTGCATCCCCCCGAGTCCTCCTGAACGAGCAATCAGAACTTTTTTCTTTTATTTTTCATCATCGACTGCTCTTTTTTTTGCATGCCAGGCTATGGCGTATGCAAGGATGATGCCCACGATGAATGCGACTGCCATGCCCGTGAAGAATGCCAGGATGACCATAGTAACGGAGACCAGGTACGACTCCGTCTTCAGGCTGTGTCGTCCAAGTTCAATCGCCACAAAGACCAGCAGTGCCCCGAATATTCCCGTCGGGAAGAGGGCAAGCATGTCCGAGGTTGCAAAGAGCAGGGCCAGGGCGAAGAGAATGATACCTGCGTAGATATTGGCTCCGCCTGTCCGGGCCCCAAAGCGGTACTGGGCGGCAAGGCCTCCTGCACCGTGGCACATCGGCATGCCCCCGAACGGGACCGAGACCAGGTTCATCAGGCCAATGGTCACCGACAGCTTGTCCGGCTCCACCTCGCGTTTGAAGAGGTCCGTCGTCAGGAGCGAGGTGGCAAGGATCGCGTTGGTGATGGTGAGTGGTACCTGGGGAAGGACGAGGTCCCATGTGACCCGGGGATACAGGGAGAGTGCCGGGAGAGAAAAGACCGGGAGGGCAGGCAGGGAAAAATCGGGTATCCCGGAGAAATACATGCCGCCCGCAAATCCGATGGCGATGACGAGGAGGGCGGAAATGTCGGGAATGCGGGTGCGCCGGGCAAGAAGGAAGAACCCGATGATTACCAGCACTGCAAGGGCAAAGGGGAGGAGATTGTTCATACCGTAGCCCGCGGCGGTCCTGAGGAGGATGAGGGCAAGACCGCCCTGCACCCCACGAATCACGCTCTGCGGGATGTAGCTCCGAATCCGGCCCATCCCCTTCAGGAGCCCTGCCACGAGGAACAAAATGCCGATGACGATGCCGGATGCAGCCACCTCGGCTGAGGTGAGGGAGCCTGCAATGACAATTGCCCCGACGGCCTTCATTGGTTCGATCGGGATGGGGAGCCGGTAATAGAAGCCGGCGATGATAAACCAGACTCCGAAGAAGAAGAGCATCGTGCTGAGATTGAGGTCGGTTACCAGGGCGACACCCAGAACGATGGGAAAGATGGTGCCGAAATCCCCCACCGAACCTGCAAGCTCGCGGAAATTGAACCGGAGACGGGGGGTTCCTGTGTCGTTTCCTTCCATGTACTCTCTCCCTGAGGCCGTAGTGTATCTGTGTATACGTGCGTGACCCCAATTCCTGCGGGTGCTCCCGTGCCCCGCTGTTCGTATCAGGGGATCTCTGCTGTCTTTGCTTTTGGCTCTTCCCCCGAACATGCCAGGACCCGCAGCGAGAGTGCCTCCAGGGTCTCCCTGCCGAGGAGGTCTTCTGCCGATGCCTTCAGGGGATCGTCGAGCATTGAAAAGAACATTGCAGTCCCTGCCGTGGTGGTCGCGATGCCCACGCGTTCCTCACGCCGGATCAGGTGTTCATCCTCCATCGTGGAAAAGTATGGGAGGACATAGTAGTGAGGAACATCGAGATATTGGGCGAGGCGACGTGTTGTGGGGAACTTTATCCTGATTTCATTATCTCCGAATTCGACGGAAAGCCTCCGGTCCTCCTGGATAAGAATCGTGGCTGCAGCATACAGGATGCGGGGGACATCAAGAGTTGCCATTTGATGATAATACGTGGGAGTATAAAACCATAAAATAGAGGGGTGATGTTAGTGAAAATTGGTTTACTTCATCTTCCCTTTTTCTTCTTCGGACATGGGTTCGAGCCAGACAATTTCTGCGCCGGTGTCTGCGGCGATTGCCTCAAGTTCGGTTTTCCTGAAGTGGGTCGCCTCTACCTTGAATTTGTCTCCCTGGTCCCCGGTCACTGCAACAACCCTGTACCTGGGCTGTTTGACTCCTTCGCCCACCTTCTGGCGGGCCCGTACATAAATCTTCATTCTCTTCGCCTCTTTCCTGCCGTCCTGGCAATGAACCCTGATTGCCCTCAATGAATTTAAAGATTCTCACAGTCAGTCTGCATCTCTGAAGGCGGATATGCAGTCACCTTCCCCTGGATTTCGCAGCAGATTTCCCGCATGTTGGCAATCCTGCATCAAGGTGGCGGCATACCCGGGGAAGGACTGCAGACAGAGCCCGCTGCCAGACAACCAGTTGATATATCATCTGGTTAAAGCACTCATTATATCTCTTGTGATATATTATTTTAGGAAGTGATACGATGAAGAAGCGTTGGGAGCTGGCCAACAGGTTTCAGGGGGAGACCCTTGTCAGGAAATCGTTGAAGTACGGGGCGGACTATGAGATGCAGGTGAAGATCGCACCTGATCTTAATGTGGTGAAGATCGGCGGGCATGGTACGATCGATTTCGGCTCGGAGGTGGTTTTGCCGCTTCTGGAGGAGGTGGCAGAACTCGCAGATACCCACCAGATCCTCGTGGTGGTCGGGGGGGGGGTCAGGGTCCGGCATGTGATGGATGTCGGTGTGGACCTTGGCATGCCGACCGGGATCCTGGCAAAGCTCTCCGGAGAGGTTTCCAAGCAGAACGCCATCATGGTTGCCACGCTTCTTTCGGATTATGGCGGGGTGCGCATCGAGGCGGATGACATCATGGACATCCCGATGCTCATGAAGATGGGGATGATTCCGGTAATGGCGGGCACTCCGCCGTACGGGTTGTATGAGGAACCGTCGAAGGGGAGCATGATCCCCCAGCACCGCACGGATACGGGTGCGTACCTTGCGGCAGAAGTACTGGGATCGAAGAGCTGCATCCTGTTGAAGAATGTTGACGGCCTCTTTACCGAAAATCCATTCCTAAATCCGGATGCCGATTTCATTGCTGATATTACTGCCAGTGAGCTGCTTGACCTGAATATGGACGATATGGTTCTCGAGCGCAAGGTTGTGGAACTCCTTCCCCACTCCAAGAATCTCCGGGAGATCCGTATCATCAACGGGCATGTTCCCGGAACGCTCACCAAGGCCCTTGCAGGCGAAGATGTCGGGACGATCATACGGGCGGAGTGATCCTCCCTGCTGCGACCATCAAATATTTGAAACGATTAATGTTTCTAAGTTTAGAGATGGTTTGGATATCGAAAAGTGCAAGAAGTTATTCCTTTTGGGCTAATAGAGGTTTTAGTAATTACCTATCGGATGATAATGGAAATTTGCAAGCTTCAAATCGGGATTATGAACATATCATTGCAGCACTTGACGAATGCTTTGACGAACTTAGAAATTTTTCTATACGTCAAGCAGTGAATAAGGGATTTGGAAATGGGAGTTGCAGTGTGGAATGGGAAAAATCACCTGCCTGAACGAATCAGTATCGTACTGGCACTTGCCCTTGTAGCACTGGTCATTTTCCATAATGTGGGTAAAGAACGGACGGACAGGAGTAATGAGATGATTGAAGGGCGTGAGCCGATAATTGTAGAGTTTCCTTTGAGGGGAGAATGGCTCGCTCCCAACACTCCAGGGACAAAAATTCCCAGCCACGGCACAGACCAGTTAGGAACAAGATATGCTTATGACTTTATACAAGTGGATTGGGATAGAATGGGCTGGCCCGCCTATCGCGTTAGCATGCCGCAATATCTTCTTTTTGGGGTTCCCTTAAGTGAATATTATTGTTGGGGCCAAGAAGTATATGCACCCTGCGACGGGATCGTTGTCCAGGCAGAGGATGGTTATGAAGAACGAGAACGAACGAATTTGCTTTCAGATTTGTCTAACGCCTATAAAAATGCCCACTATTTCGATCCGGGTAAAGACGACGTACAATCAGTTGCTGGCAACTACATCATTGTGGAATGTGACGCCAATGTATATGCTGCGCTCGTCCATCTTCAAACAGGGTCTATTCAGGTTACAGTTGGTCAGAGTGTAAAAAAAGGTGAAGTTATTGGTAGAGTGGGTCATTCAGGAAATTCCTTTGCTCCACATTTGCATTTTCAGCTTATGGATAGCAGCGACATAGCTACTGCAAACGGATTGCCTTGCGCTTTTGAACAGTACGAAGTATTCCAAGATGGTGAGTGGCAACAAGTAGTGAATGGTATTCCCACAGATAAAGACAGGATAAGGTTTCGTTCCTGATTCATCTGAATTTCAGATTATTAATACTGGATGGAGTTATGAATTGGCAAGCCTTAGGAACTTCGGGCATTGTTCGCCCAGTGCCGTGAACAGGATACACTTTTCACCAAAACCTATGAGGACAACGCCAGCGGGAAGCTCTCAGACGAGCGGTTTATGATGATTACCAAGCGGTATGATGATGAGCAACTTGCCCTCAAAAAGAAAATCTCCACCCTGCAAGCGGAGATTGACGCACAGGGGCGGCACAAGCAGAGCGTGGCTTAGCTTTCTGCGGACGGTGAAGAAGTATACCGATAGTCAGGAGCTTACCCTGCCTATCCTCCATGAGCTTGTGGACAAGATTGTTGTTTATCAACCCGCAGGGCTTAGGGGAAGAACAGGACGTAAAAGCTTGAAATCCACTATACTGTCATCGGCGTACCTGACACGCCGGAGGTAAAGGCCTTACCAGCCAGTGTAGCAGTATATCCAAGGCAGGGCGTGGCGATGGAATACACCACACGTAAGGCCGGATAATAAAAAGAGAAGCACCCTTTCGGCTCCTCCTCCTTCCCACAGAATGTTCAGGTGTCCTATAAATATTCGACATGCTGCAGCAGCAGGAAGCCAGCACACCTACAGGTTGAGCGGGGAAGGCCTCTCCCGGTCCGGCCTCCCCCCGTAAGAATCCCGCCCAAGGGACAGATGGGGATGTATAATACCGTCCGGGAGACAACATACTGACCAATGAAGATCACGGTCCTTGCAAGCGGGAGCAAGGGGAACTGCATCTGCGTTGAGGGGTGCTGCGGCACCATACTCGTCGATGCGGGGCTCTCCAACCGCGACATCCGATTCCGGATGGCTGCGGCGGGGGCCGATATCAAAGATGTGGAGGGCCTATTCCTCACCCATGAACATTCGGACCATATCCGGGGGGCGGATGTCTTCTGCCGGGGATGCGGCGTGCCGGTGTTCGGCACTAAGGGGACGCTCACGGGTCTTGGGCAGAGAATGAAGGATCCCTGCGGCACCACTATGCATGCAATGATTCCAGGTGATGCGGTGGAATGCGCCGCGTTTGTGGTGACCGCCTTTCACACCTCCCATGATGCAGCCGAGCCGTCGGGGTTCTGTATCCGTGAGGGCGACGTAACCCTTGGCGTCTGCACGGACACGGGCATGGTGACTCCTGCCATGCTCGCGTATCTCCGGCGGTGTGATGCGGTGATCCTCGAGAGCAACCACTGCCCGGTGATGCTTGCAGAGGGGCGCTATCCGGTATTTCTGAAACGAAGAATTGCTGATATGAAACGGGGCCATCTCTCGAATCCCGCGGCGACGGCGGTGTTGCGGGAGCTCTGCGACGATCTCTCCCATGTGGTCCTTGCCCACCTGAGCGAGGAGAACAATACGCCGGAAAAGGCCCTTGCCACCGTTCACGAGGGCATCGGACTCTATGCCGGCAACCTACCGGTCGCGGTGGCGCGGCAGCATACGATCTCCGATTCTTTTGAGGTGTAAAAAGCATGGATTTTGCAGAATTTGCCACAATATGCAGCCGCCTTGAAGATGTTCCCGGGCGTATCGATATGACCTCCATCGTCCGCGACGTCCTGAAGACGGCGGACGAACCGGACCTTCCGGTCCTGATACGGTTTCTTATGGGGCGTATCTTTCCTGACTGGAGCCAGGAGAAGCTCGGCATTGGGCCGAACCATGTCTACGACGCCGTCGCGTATGTGGCGGGGAAGGACCGTGCTGCCGTTGTCAGGAAAGTGAACACGGCAGGCGATCCCGGCCGTGCGGTGGAGCACCTGCTGGCAAGAAAGGAGCAGACCTCGTTTTTCACGACACCCCTCACCCTGGAAGAGGTCTATGGGGATTTTGTCGTCATTGCGCGCACCGAAGGTTCACGCTCACAGAAGGAGAAGCTCAGGGTGGTCAGACGCCTCTTTGGGAATGCGTCTCCGCTTGAAGGGCGGTATCTTGCCCGGCTGATGCTCGGGGAACTGCGTATCGGCATAGGGGAGGGCACCATGCGGGATGCGGTTGCAGAAGCCTTCGGCGTTTCTGCAGAACTGGTCGAGCATGCCTCTCAGGCGGCAAACGATCTCGGTGAGGTGGCGCTTCTTGCGCGAAAGGGGCCAGACGCGCTCGCGGCGGTGCAGGTCGAACTCTTCCGCCCGGTGAAGATGATGCTTGCCAAGCAGGGGACGATTGCCGCAATGCTGGAGGAGACGGAGTATCTTGCCGCGGAATATAAATACGACGGGACAAGGTTCCAGTTCCATAAAAAAGATGGCGTCTGCAGGATGTATTCACGCAAACTGGAGGAGGTGACAGACGCGATACCTGATGTGGTGGAGATGCTCGCCGCCGCGACGTCCCATGACATCATACTCGACGGTGAGGTCATTGCGGTGAAGGACGGGCGGCCACTGCCGTTCCAGTATGTCCTGCGACGGTTCAGGAGAAAACACGATGTTGCGTCGCATATCGAAGAGATCTCCCTGGTCCCGAACGTCTTTGACATTATATGGATCGACGGGGAAACCCTCATCGATCTCCCGTTTGAAGAGCGCAGGAAACGTCTCGAGAAGGCGGTGGGTGACTTCATCGCGCCCCAGCTGGTCAGTGGTGATGAAGCGGAGATCGAGGCGTTTTATCGTGCCGCTCTGGAAGCAGGCCATGAAGGTATTATGATCAAGGTCCCCTCGTCCGGGTACACTCCGGGTGTGCGGGGCAAGGACTGGATCAAAATCAAACCCGCCGTGGATACCATTGATCTGGCTGTCATCGGTGCCGAGTGGGGCGAAGGGCGGCGGGCAAACCTCTTCGGCTCTTTCCTCCTCGCCTGTATTCATGAAGGAGAACTGATTCCGGTTTCCAAGGTTGCCACCGGGTTTTCCGATGAGATGCTTGCAGAGGCCTATGAACTCCTGAAGGACAAGGTCATCTCATCAAAAGGAAAGACCGTATATTTCGAACCTGAAGTGGTTTTTGAGGTAGGATATGCCGAGATTCAGAAGAGTCCGAATTACCAGGGGGGATATGCCCTACGGTTCCCCCGTCTTATCAGGATAAGGGATGACAAGGGAGTTGACGAGGTGGAATCCCTTGCCCTTATCAAAGAACGGTTCGCCCGGCAGTCATCTATGTAGAAGTGGTGATGATCCGGTATTTCTCCCGGTCCTTGTCCCCATCAGCATACGGGTAATAGTCGTCATTGGTTCCCTTGAGTTTCCCGAAGTGCACATCTCCCTGGAAATCAGTGTATTTGACCATGACCAGAACCCCGTTCTTGCTTTCAAGATTGACTTTGCCGTCCACAAGAGGCTCGCCCGTCTCCCATGTCACCACGCGGTAGCTGAGGTTGGAGAAGGGTTGCCTGATGGCGGTCTCCTCGTCTATCTCCCCCGACTGCTGGATACGGTAATCTTTCCGGCGTGCGTCTTTTGCATCGGAGGTATCCTTGATCATCAGGACGGTATAAATCCCTGCAAGATACAGGAGAAGGCCGAGTGCTCCCGTAACGATGATGCCAAATACCAGGTTGGGGAAGAAATACGCGAAGTTTGCAACGATATCACTAAATGGCTGATTTTCGACAAATGGTTCAACGAGGACGATACCTGCAATGAACAGCAGGAGGGTCCCGGTCAAAAGATACAGGACCGCAAGGATCCCGAAGATCGGGCGAACGGTAGGATTCATCTTTGTTCTGACGGCATTGCGTGACCCTACAAGGTAGAGGACACCGACAAATATTGCAAAGAGAACGAAACCTGCGGCTGCAATCGTCAGGTACTGGTTCTGGCTCAGTGCAGTATAGACGTGTGACGAATCCAGTGCCTGTACACCGGGAACCATCGCAAGACAGAGTGCTGCACTCAGGAATGCAGGGTGATTCCGCTTCATATCAAGTAGAATAGTATATCCGGGCAGTATATATATATCCTCCATTCTCTCAGAAGTCAAAAAGGGTTTTTTGCGACTGTATCTCCCTCATAAGGTTTGAATAGACCTTCCATTCAGATGATCCGAGGCATATCGATGCGGCCGCGGCCGCCTCATGGATGGTCGGGTACACCTGCGGGTCGGTTTGCATCGCCGCACGTGCCGCCTCACGGATTACCCATGTACCGAGGGGGGCCCAGTAAGCGGACGAGACTTTCCTGATAATGATTGCACGGGCGGACCTGCCGATGGCATTGAGGTAATCCAGGACGGCCAGGCGTGCGGAGTAGTAGGCCCCGGCAATAGGGGAATACCCGTGTTTTTTCCGTCGTTCACCGTCCACCACGACCGTATCGCCGTCACCGCCCCAGAGGCTGCCCCCTTCCCATATCTCGATCATTTCATAGTGCCATGCGCCCGGTGCAAGGATACATGTGATCTGGTTGCCGTAGATGGTGGCAGAAAAGACCCTGAATTCTTCGAGGGGTGGAAGCCTGCCAGCCGTCTCTTTCAGGGCGGCTCCCAGCATATCATCAACTGCCGTTATCCCCCATCTTGTCGGGACTGCCCTTCGGCGCACACCGAGAAGGCCGGAGGTAAGGAGCTGGGTGATATGATAGACATCGACTCCCTCACGATACAGTGTCCGCACTGCATCGGTCGCCTTCAGGTCCGTATCGGCGACCGCCCGTTCGACCGGTCGTGGCGTCCGGGCATTCTCCAGGACGTCCACCTTCTTCATATCGCCGTGGAGACCGACGGGGGCAAGTGTCCCGTCAAAGGTCAGGTTGAAGGAGACCGGGCGGGTAAATGCGACCTCCACATCCAGCGGTGATGCTGAAAGGGCAATCTCCTGTATCCGGTCGAGATGTATCGCTGTCTCCCCCGCCCCGCGGATGGTCCGTGCCCGGATGCCGACGATATCCTCAATGGAATACCCCTCCCTGACCCATAACGGCGGGGTGTCGGGGTCATCGACAAGAAGTGGGCCTGCCTGCATACGCGGATACCCCTTTGTTCCGATAAAGACCGAAGGGGAGGCGCCCATGTATGAATCAGACTGCTTCACCCTGACAGATTCGTAGAAGCGGGAGGTGATGGGGCAGCGGGGCAGCCCGCACATGCCCCTTCCCTTGCATTCGGGGCAGAGCCGTTTCATGTGCACCTGAGGTCACGGACCACCTGAATCCGTCCTTCATAGTCCTCCAGGACTTGCCGGACCCATTCGTCCCACCGATGGGGCCCCCCGTGGATGCCCTCGGCTATCTCCCTGCCAAGGTCGTCGTCCCGTTCCGAGATGGCGTGAATGACTACCGAACCTTCACAGTAGGAGGGGCTGATAATGCCGTCCCCATCACCGTCGGTCACACCGAAGACGGGTATGCCACGGTGTGCACAGATGTGTCCACAGACGGCGGTCGTATCATCGCCGATGGAGAGAACCCCGCAGGTGTCTTCGCCGAGGTGTTTATAGAGGTCGCATCCTGCATGGTCGATGACGGCGATTCCCCCGAGGTGTCTGCCGCGCCGTGTAGCCGCCGGTCCGGCACTGCGGATGTTTCCGGATTTGCACCACGCCGTTGCCGGGTCGGGCAGGCCATGGCGGATGAGCTTTTCCACCCCATGGGGTTTGAGGATGATCCCCTCGATGGCGGTGACCCTGTTGTCACCCATCCGGATTACCGCTGACGGCGCTGTCGCCGTCCCGATGATGATCCCATTGACAAAGACCGGTTCGCCCGGGATGCATCCCCTGATGGCACGGGTGCCCCCCGTGGGGACGGAGGCAACAGATGATGCCGTTTCAGTTGAAAATCCGAGGGATGCGGCAATTTTTGCGGCGTACTCCCCGTCACCTCCGTCCCATGTGATCACACTGCGTGTGCGGCCTTCCACCTGGATATAACCACTCCCTGTCCGTGCGGCGACGATGGCCCCGAATACCCGTGCAGATTCCGGAGTCTTGGCATGGTTGAGAAGATACGGGCGCTCCTCCCTGTCAAAGTGCCGCAGGACCAATGAGGGTGGGACGCTGATGAACTCGCAGGGAATGCCCGATTCCTCGGCCGCCGTGCGTCCCATAATGCCGGAGACGATGATCCGCGACGGAGAAAGGGATGCAACCCCCCGTTCAACATCGCCGCTGTCGAACGCCTCCGGTCCGTGGATGACCATGGTGTTGCTTACTCCGCCGGTATCAGTCATATTCTGTCAGGTTACCTGTTGCCTCCCGAGGTCTGCCGTGGAAGATAGGGGATGAGCGATGCCGCCAGTTTTGCGATGTTCATCGACTGGAGAACGATGGTCCCCGGACCGGTAAGGGTGGTCAGGAAGAGCCCCTCCCCGGCGAAGAGGACGGTTTTCACCCCGCCCGCCAATTCGATGGAGTAGTCGACGGAGGCATCGAAGCCGACCACGAGCCCGGTCTCCACCCGCACCTTCTCGCCGGGTGCGAGGGTCATGGTGACAAGGTCCCCGCAGCAGTGCAGAAATGCGGTTCCCTTCCCGCTATAGCGTTGAAGGATGAATCCTTCTCCCCCAAAGACGCCCGAACGGAGTTTTTTTGTAAAGGCGATGTCGAGGTCGACCCCCTCCTCTGCGCAGAGAAAGGCATCCTTTTGTGCAAGGAATTCGTTCTCGCCAATCTGTGCAGTGAAGATCTTCCCCGGCACGTTTCCGGCAAAAGAGACGAATCCCTCCTCACCCTGCGGGGTGAAATCGGTCATGAAGAAACTCTCGCCGGTGACCATGCGCTTGAGGCCCTTGAAGACCCCTCCCTTTGCAGCGGTGGACAGTGTCATATTCCCGCTCATGTTCACCATCGCGCCTGCCTCTGCAAAGAGGTGTTCTTCCGGTGCAAGGGTGCAGGTCACCATCTGGAGATTTTCACCGGTGATCGTGTATTCCATTTCATTTCACCTGTTGGAATTATTGCGCCCTTTGTATGAAAAATGAATGGATCATCGCTACCGGGACCGGAGCATTCTGCCGTTAAGTGGCAGCTCAGAGCAGTCTATACTTCCCGATACCGGCAGTAATCGTGCCGTTAGCGGTGTGCCATCCAGATGCAGGGCCGGTGATGGAGAGCCCGATATGGTCGGTGAAGGAATTGCCCCCGGCTAGGGGGTAGCGCCAGGTGTTCCTGCCGGAGGAGACCGCCTCTATCGAGGTGAGTGCCGCCTCCGGGGCATCGAAGCATGCATAGACCCGGGTAGAATAGGAGGCATTTCCTCCCTCTGATGTCATACCATAAGCGGGGGAAACCTGCCAGGGATTGTTTCCAGGATCCCTTGTGTCGATGAGGGTCGCTGAACCGACCCCCGTCGTCAGGTGGTGCGGCGAGGCAGAGGCAGAAAGCTTCTCTGTACGGAGTTGTAGGAATACCGCGTCCGGGTCTCCCACCATGATGATCTCCCATCCGGACGGGTGCTCCTTCTGCCCGGAAAACGCGATCGCATTGCCGAGGGCGGTATCGCCCGCCTGTGATGGGAGCGGCACCATCAGTTCGAAAGCGTAAAGGTCGTGGTCGTTCGTGATGGTCAGTTCATACGTATAGGCGCTCTCCATCGCAATGCCCGCGGCCTCGAATCCGGCGGGATAGAACATCCCGGCCACTACAATGATTGCGCCGATGATACATGCCGTGACCACGATAATGCCGATAAGGGTCTTCCAGCCGTTGTCCATTATGTATTCTTCCTGTGTCATGTGGTATTGGCGGCCGGGCAGTTGTGTCTGCCGGAATATTACAGGATCTCCTCGATCACCCGTAACATCCCCACTCTTCCGTCCTGCTCCTCAAAGAGATGGCGCATTCCGGGAGGACGGAGGTCTGATGCGGTGTCAATTGCCTCTTCCAGTGCATCTGCCGTTGCCCGGTCCCCCCGGAGGACCACTCCCGCTCCCATCTCCTCGATCATTCTCGCGTTGTTCCCCTGCTCCGGGTGATGCGGGTCGATGACGACGACCACCGGTTTTTCAAAGAAGAGGGACTCGTGAAGGGAGGTAAGGCCCCCGTGGAGGATGGCCACCTTTGCTGCGGCAAGGTGGGGATAGAGGTCGGGAACAAAACCGTTCGGGGTGAAATTGGCCGCTGCGGGCGGCAGTCCGCCGGTATTGGAGAAGACGCTGAAGTGAAGGTCTTCTCGCCGTTCTGCAATGCCTGCAAGGCGGTGGTAGAGCGGTATCTTGAACGCTTCTCCCCCGAAGCTTGCAAAGACGGTCTCCTGACTGACCGGGTAGGCTTCCCGGTCGATGGAAAGCATCGGCCCGACAAATCGCACCTTATCTTTTACCTGGTCGGTAATGGTCAGGTTGTAGCCCGAGATGGTGTCCGGAGGTGCGAAATCGGGAACTACAATGGCATCGGGAAGGGAGAAGAAGGAACTGACCATCTTCCCCAGTGCCTTCCATGCAGATTCGCTTCCGCCCGAGAGGGTGCAGAAGGTGTTCTGGTTGGTGATAAATACGGTAGGAACCCCTTTCCTGCGTCCTGCGGCGACGGCGGCATACATGGTATCGGCGATGACGAGGTCGATATGTTCGGCATCGATCAGGTCCTGCACCATGCGGTAGGACCGGAACATGTTGACCGGAACCCCCTTTGAGTCGTTGATGGTCCCGGAGAGCGTGAAAAAGCCGTTATTTCCGGCAAGCGTCACCTCACGGGGAGTCCGGTGCAGGCGTTGCCGTCCCTGCCGTTCAAGAAACCGGAATGAGGTGTCATAGGCGGCAAAATGGCAGGTGTACCCGTGCTCTTCAAGATACCGTGCTGTATGCAGGCACCGCGAGGTATGGCCAAGACCTTCACCGCAGACGACAAAAAGGACGTTCATCCGGTATCACCTCTCACTTTAGTATCCAGTGTTGGATGTTGTCCATAATGGTGATTTCGGGAGAACCTTCGGAAATTTCACAGCAAAAATTCTGATTACAAATTCAGGCCTGGTGGCTAAGGGATAAAAATCAGGAAAAGTGGGCTCGTTGAGATTCGAACTCAAGACCTCCGCCATGTCAGGGCGACGTCATAACCAACTAGACCACGAGCCCCCAGAAACTGGTGCTCTATAGAATATGTGTTCAGGGTATAAATAGTGTTTGTTTTACGTTTGACGGGCACTACATCAGGCGTTCCGGGAGACAAAATGTGCGTGGGGTGGATGAGGCTACCGGGCAATGAATCCGTCTACGGGGTGCTGATGCGGGTGCATGGCCGCCTCCGTGCGGGTAAGAGATAAAAAAAAATATGAGCACAGGTTCAGATGCTCGCATATTTTGCAGTGAAGACACCTTCGATGGTGAGGATCTCATCCATCGCATCCTGGGGGACCGGCGCATCGACATTGAGGACCATGATGGCCTCCTGGCCCGGTTCGTTGCGGCCTACCTGCATGCCTGCAATGTTTACACCATACCTGCCGATGATGGTGGCGAACCGGCCGATGACTCCCGGAACATCCTGGTGACGGGAGATCACCACATCGCCGCCCGGGGTCATGTCGGTCATGTACTCGCCGATTGCGACGATGCGTAGTTTTTCGGCCGAAGAGACATTGCCGGAGACGGATTCGGACATGCTGTCCGTCGCCACGCGGATGGTCATTATGTTGGTGAAGCCCTGCGACTCCTCGGTGATCGATTCCGAGACCTTGATGCCCCGGGAGGTGGCCTCAAACTCTGCATTTACGATGTTGACACCGCCCTGCAGGATCTGGTCCAGCATGCCCTTCAGCGCAACTCTCGTGATATACTTGGTGCTCTGGCCGAATTCGGCTGCCTTCCCGCCGTATTCTATCTCGATGGTTGAAATCCTCCCTTCGATCAGTTGCATCAGGAGTTTGCCCATCTTCTCTGCCAGTTTTGCATAGGGCTCGATACGGTCCTTCTGGTCGGGGGGGACCATGGGGACATTGACCACGAACTTTGCAGAACCACCTTCAAGGACCTCGATGCACTGTTTTGCAACCGAGACCGCCACATTCTGCTGGGCCTCAACAGTGCTGGCGCCGAGATGCGGGGTGGTGATGACCTGCTCGAGGGTGACGATCTTCGCATTCTCCGGGGGTTCCTCCTCGAAGACATCGAGTGCGGCGCCTGCGACTTTCCCATGCACGATGGCATCATAAAGCGCGTCTTCATCGATGATGCCGCCACGGGCACAGTTGATGATCCGAACGCCATCCTTCATCGTCGCAAGAGTGTCCTTATTGATCATGTGCCGGGTCTCCTTGACGAGCGGCGTGTGGACGGTGATGAAGTCCGCCTGCGGGAACAGTTCGTCAAGGGTGCAGACCTCGACGCCGAGCTGTTTGGCACGGTCGGCATTGATATACGGGTCGTAGGCGATGCAGCGCATCCTGAGGGCATTTGCGCGCTGGGCGAGCTCCTGCCCTATCCTGCCGAATCCGACGATTCCAAGAGTTTTTTCATTGAGTTCGACTCCCATGAATTTTGACCGCTTCCACTCTCCCGCTTTGACGGATGCCGTTGCCTGCGGGATGTTGCGGGCAAGGGCCATCATCATTGCAAGGGTGTGCTCACATGCTGCAAGAGTGTTTCCGGAGGGGGCGTTTGCGACGATGATGCCGCGCTTTGTAGCCGCCTCGAGATTGATATTGTCAACCCCCGCCCCTGCACGTCCGATGAACTTGAGCCGTTCTGCTGCTTCGATGATTGCAGGTGTCACCTGTGTCCCGCTTCTGACCAAAAGGCCGTCGTATTCGCCGATGATACGTACCAGATCTTCTTCGGGAAGACCGGTCTTCACATCAACGTCGCAGTATTCCCGAAGGAGATCCACTCCTTCATCTGCCAGTGGATCACTGACAAGAACTTTGAAAGTCACTATTCTTCCCCATATTTACTTTGCGTACCGTCTATTCATGGTTTCCCACGACAGCCTGGTTGGCAAACCTAATTAGGTACTCAGAAGAATATTACACACAATCATCAGGTGGTAATGATCATGACCAAGATGCCAGATATTCTGTGGCTTGCAGAGATAAAAAAAGAGGATATCCCGTCCGTCGGGGGTAAAGGCGCCTCCCTCGGCGAGATGACCTCGATCGGTCTGCCGGTCCCGGGCGCGTTCGTCGTTACTGCGCAGGCCTTCAGGCGGTTCCTTGAGGTAACCAACATCGATGAAGCAATTTATTCATTCCTGCAGGGGCTTGACGTGGAGGATGCCGATCTTCTTGAATCGACCGCGACAAAGGTGAAGGAGATCGTCATGAAGGCGGCGATGCCCATGGACCTGCGTGAAGAGATCACCGCCGCCTATGAATCGATGGGTGGGGGTACCATCGTTGCGGTGCGGTCCAGTGCGACGGCTGAGGACCTCCCGGATGCCAGCTTTGCCGGACAGCAGGAGACCTTCCTCAACATCAGGGGAGATGCACATCTCCTCGAGGCGGTCCAGATGTGCTGGGCCTCGCTCTACGGGGCACGCGCCATCTATTACCGCGCGAAGCAGGGCTTTGATGACCGGAGTGTCGATATCGCCGTTGTTGTGCAGCAGCTTGTCAAATCCGAGAAAGCAGGCGTCCTCTTCTCCTCGCATCCGGTGACCGGTGAACCCACCACCATCATCGAAGGGTCATGGGGCCTTGGTGAAGCGGTGGTCTCCGGTGCCGTATCGCCTGACAATTATGTCTTCGACCAGCGATCTAAGAAGGTCGTCGACCGGTACATTGCCACCAAAAACATCGAGATTCTCCCGGACGGCGACCACGGCACGAAAGAAGTGCCCGTCCCCGTCGACCGGCGCGATATTCCTGTTCTGTCGGACAGCGAAATTGCCGAGCTAGCCAGATTCGGAAAGATCGCCGAAGATCACTACGGGAACCCACAGGACGTGGAATGGAGCATTGTAAAGGGAAAAATCTACATTCTCCAGTCACGCCCGATTACCACCATTTCACATATGCATTCCAAGGAGGCTGCGACCGTGCACGAAAATGTATCTATTATTCTGGAAGGACAGGGCGCTTCCCCCGGTATCGCCACCGGGAAGGTCGTCATCGTTGATTCGGTAAAGGATCTTGCGAAAATAAAGGAAGGAGACATCATGGTCGCAAAGATGACCAACCCGGACATGGTCCCGGGCATGCGAAAGGTATGCGCCATCATCACCGATGAGGGCGGCATGACCTGCCATGCGGCCATCGTCTCCCGTGAACTGGGAACGCCCGCCGTCGTGGGCACCCGGACGGCAACCCACACCCTGAAGGAGGGGCAGGTTGTCACCGTCGACGGAGAGAAGGGACTGGTCTTCGAAGGTGAGGTCAACATCGCCCGGGAGGAAGCACCGGTTGCGGCCGGAGGATTCGCTGCAGCGCCGATCATCACCGGTACATCCATAAAGGTCAATGTCTCGCTTCCGGAGGCGGCTGTGCGGGCGGCCGCTACCGGTGCGGACGGTGTAGGTCTCCTGAGAATTGAACACCTGATCCTCGGCCTCAATAAGACCCCCGGCTGGTTCATAGCAAATCACCGGGAGGAAGAGTTCGTCGATGAGCTCTACCGGGGCATCAAGACGGTTCTCGATGCATTCTCCGGCAAACCGGTCTGGGTGCGCACCCTCGATGCGCCCACCGATGAATTCAGGAACATGAAGGGCGGCGAGAACGAACCGGACGAGCACAACCCGATGCTCGGGTGGCGTGGTATCCGCCGCGACCTCCAGCAGACCGACCAGTTCCGTCTTCAGGTCGAGGCGTTCAAGCGGCTCTGGGCAGAAGGGTATTCGAACATGGGCCTCATGTTCCCGCTCGTCGGCCACCCGCGGGAGTTTATCGCCGCACGTGCCATGCTGGCCGGGTGGGGTGTGGATGTGGAAAATACCACCCTCGGCGTCATGATCGAGATACCGTCGAGTGCCCTCCTCATCGACGACTTCATCGCAGCAGGCATCAATTTTGCTTCCTTTGGCACGAACGACCTTATCCAGTACACCCTTGCAATCGACCGCAACAACCAGAATGTTGCGGATATGTATGAACCAAAACACCCGGCAGTGCTCAAACTCATCGAGTACGCCATTGAACGGTGCCTTGTAGGGGGGGTTGAATGTTCCATCTGCGGGCAGGCCGGTTCAGACCCCGAGATGGTCGAATGGCTCATCCGTACCGGGATTACCAGCGTCTCCGCTAATATCGATGCAGTGCCGAAGATCCGTGAGACCGCCGCCCGGACGGAGCAGCGGATACTCCTCGAGATGGCGAGAAAGTAATGCGAGCGGCGGGATGTCCGGAAGAAAAGATCCTCTCTTTTCTCTCTTCTCAGAAAGCAAAGGACCGGTGTTACCATAAGGTTCTCTCCTCAATGTGCACGCTCCCCCACCCGCTTGCCGTGCGGGTCCAGGAGATGTTTATCGAGTCGAACCTCGGCGATCCCGGGCTCTTTGAAGGGACAGCCGAACTAGAGGCACTCCTCATAGAAGAGCTCGGGTCCCTTCTCCACCTCTCCGGCCCCTGCGGGTATGCGACCTCCGGCGGCACGGAATCGAATATCCAGGCACTGAGGATAGCCCGGAAGGCGAAATCTGTTGCATCCCCGAATGTGGTGGTCCCCGAGTCGGCCCATTTCTCCTTTGAGAAAGCCTGCGATCTCCTCGGACTGGAGATGCGAACCGTCCCCTCGGATGGCGGGTACCGTATGGATGCGGATAAGGCGGCGGACTGTATTGACGATCAGACGATCGCCCTCGTGGGCATTGCAGGGACAACGGAATACGGAGTGGTCGATCCGATTGATCGCCTCGCCGCCCTCGCGATCGAACGGGATGTCCACCTCCATGTGGATGCGGCATTTGGTGGACTGGTGCTTCCGTTTTTAAAAACCTCCCCGATATTCGATTTCCGGCTGGACGGTGTGTCGAGCGTCTCGGTGGACCCGCACAAGATGGGAATGTCAACGATTCCGGTCGGCTGTCTCCTGACGCGCGAAGCGTCGATGCTCTGTGCCCTCAATGTGGATACCCCATACCTGACCGTCAAAAAGGAGTTCACCCTCGCTGGCACCCGTCCTGGCTGTGCGGTCGCCGGTGCATGGGCCGTCCTTGAGCTATTGGGGCGGGACGGATTTTCCCGGGTCGTGCAGGAGTGCATGGGCAGGACACGGCGGCTGATCGAAGGTATGGAGAGCTATGGGTATCCCGTGGTCGTCGAACCGGAGGTCAATGTGGCCGCATTCGAGTGCCCCAAGATCCCGCCGGGATGGCAGGTTTCCCGGACACGCCACGGGCATATGCGCATCGTGTGCATGCCCCATGTTTCCACGCAGACCATAGAGAATTTTTTGCATGACATAGGTGAAATGGATGTTTAACAAATTGGTAGCATCACTGGAGAACTGTCCGATCGTACGGCGCGGCGAATATAACTATTTCATTCACCCGATCAGCGATGGAGTACCGGTTGTCGAGCCCGGTCTTCTGCGCGAAGTTGCCGTCGGGATGGCGCGGGTGCTTGACCTGGAAAATGTAGATAAGATCGTCGTTGCCGAGGCGATGGGCATCCATATCGGGGTAGCTCTCTCGCTGATGACGGATATCCCCCTCACCATTGTGCGAAAGCGCCACTATGGGCTGCCCGGCGAGTGCGCCCTCCACCAGACAACCGGCTACTCCAAGGGGGAGCTCTATATGAACGGTATCACTCACGGCGAGCGGGTGGCGGTGATTGACGATGTGCTCTCAACCGGTGGGACGATGGCTGCGATGCTCAAAGGGCTTGAGGCGTGCGGAGCGCATGTGCAGGACGTGCTCGTTGTCATCAAACGTGGAAATGTTGATATTGGCCGGGACTACAAGGCACTGGTCGAGATCGAGGTAGATGAGACGGGCGTCAATGTCATCAATACTTACTTCTGATCTCCTGGAACGGATCCGGGTAAGCGGAGCACGGACGCTTGCCCTCCAGTTCCCTGAGGGGCTCAAGAGGCAGGCCTTCCCCGTAGCATGTGCCCTGCAAGCGGAGGGCTACCATGTGATCATCAGCGGGGACCCCTGTTATGGTGCCTGTGATCTCGCCGAGGATGCCCTTGCCCTTGCCGATGTCCTGGTACACTTCGGGCATGCCCCGGTGGAGGACCGCGACGGGGTGATCTACGAATATGTCCGGTACGATTTTGATCCGGCGGTGGTCGAGGCGGCCCTCCCTCTTCTCAGGGAGAAGGAGGTGGGGCTGGTGACCACCATCCAGCACGCCCACCTTATCGATGATATCGCAGCGGTCCTGGAGTCCCATGGCATTACCCCGCTGATGCATGACGGGGCGCCCCGTGCCCCCTTTAAGGGGCAGGTGCTTGGATGCTCCTTTGAGGCGGCAAAACGTACGGGAGCCCAGGAATATCTCTTTGTTGGAACGGGTGTCTTCCATCCCATCGGCATCCGTCTTGCCACGGGTGCCCGGGTGGTGGCCTTCGATCCGGTGACCGGACAGGCGGGCGAGGTCGATGCCGACGCTCTTCTCAGAAGGCGTTTTGGCCAGATTGAAAAGGCCCGGAGCGCACGGAGCACGGGCATCCTCCTCTCAACCAAGACGGGGCAGGCCAGGCGTAAGGAAGCACTCCGCCTCCTTTCTCTCAGGGAGGGGGCCTTTTGCATCACTCTTCGCGAGGTTTCTCCCGATGCCCTCCTCAACCTTGGGTTCGGGTGCTATGTGAGTACCGCGTGTCCACGGCTTGCCTATGACGACCAGGTCCGCTTCCCGGTGCCGCTCCTCTCCCCGCCCGAATACGAGATCGTCTGCGGCGTCAGGGACTGGGACGACTACTGTATCGACGAGATCAGGTGAGCCGTGTGAAAGTCCGCCACCTGGAGATGACGCTGGAAGGCCTTGACGGGTTTGTCCGGCCCGCGGCCGCCCTCGAGCAGTATGCTACGCCCGCGACGGTTGCGGCACGGCTCCTGCATGAAGCCGACCGGAAAGGAGACATTCTCGGACTTCGGGTGCTTGACCTGGGGTGTGGTGCGGGCATACTCTCCTGTGGTGCCTGGCTGCTGGGCGCCGGGGAGGTGATCGGTATCGATATCGACGGTGCCGCCCTGCAGGCTGCCGAGCGCAATGCCGGACATATCGGGGCGGATATCACTTTTATTCAGGGGGATATTGCCGACATCGCAATTCCTCCGGCTGATACCGTGATCATGAACCCACCCTTCGGCGCCCAGCGCGCCCATGCCGACCGGCCGTTCATCGATGCGGCGCTTACGGCGGCCGAGGTGACGTGGGGCATTTTCAACGCCGGGTCCTCACCGTTCGTGGAGGTCTATATCCGCGGCAGGGGGGTGGTGGATACCCGTATTGCAGCAGAATTTCCCATTTCACGCACCTTCGCCCATCACACAAGGGATCGGGTGACCATTCCCGTCGAGTTCATCCGTATTGTGCGGGAGGGCTGCGCATGAACGAGACGCGGGCAATATTCGGTCTTTCCGCGGCGCATGTGGTGACAGATATTTACTCGCCGGTCATTGCCGCCATTCTCCCGCTTCTCATTGCCCAGAACAACTATACCTATTTCATGGCAGGGCTTATCGTGACGGTATGGAACCTGACCTCTTCGTTTACGCAACCCATCTTCGGCTGGCTGTATGATGCACACGGAAAGGCGGTGCCGGTCAAGGTGACAATACTCATCTGTGGCGTCTTTATTTCCGCCATCGGGCTGGTCCAGTCCTACTGGGCGATCCTCCTCTTTGCGGTGTGTGCGGCATTCGGGCACGCCCTCTTCCACCCTGCAGCACTGGGGCTTGTATCGCGTCTGGCGCACGGCCCTGCCCGCGGGAGGCTCACTTCATTTTTTGTGGTGGGGGGAAACATCGGCTTTGCCGTGGGGCCAATCATCGCCGGGGGCCTGGTGGTGCTCTACGGCCTCCAGGGCCTGGCATTGATGGTGATTCCCGCCGTCGTCATGGCATTTGTCCTTCACCGGATCCTTCCCTCGGAAAAGGAGATCGCCGCCGTCCCGCAGGATCCCACACTGGTCGGCGGGTATGAGCCCGACCGGCGGCGCAAAGCCCGGGCGGCGGGAATTCTCGTCACCGCTTCGGCATTCCGTGCATGGGCGATATTCGGGTCGGTGGCGTTTCTTCCGACCTTCCTGCACCAGGTCAAGGGGCTGGATATCGTCTCTGCCAACCTCCTCGTCTCCTGCATGCTCTTTGCCGGGGTGGTGGGGCAGGTGATCGTGGGCACGCTCTCCGACACCTACGGGAGAAAAGAGCTCGTGCTTCTCTTTACCGCTCTGTCCGTGCCGTTCTTCCTGCTCTTCATGGGAACATCAGGCGTGATATCGGTGGTATGCCTCATCATCTTCGGGTTTGCCCTGTGGTCCACGTTCTCGACGACGGTCACTATGGCGCATGAACTCGTCCCCGGCAATGTCGGACTGGTCTCGGGCCTGATGCTCGGCCTGGCCGTTGGGGCAGGGGGTGCGGGTGTTGCCGTCAGCGGCTACTATGCGGACATGACAAGCCTTGGCGCATCGATGCAGCTCTTTGCGCTGCCGATCCTCGTTGCTTTCGTCCTCTTCTTCCTGGTCCCCTACCCGTGGAAGCGGCCGGGTCTTGCACAGAGAAAGGATATTTAGGTGAACCACTAATTTTCGGTTACCTATGGTAACCCGTTTCAGGCGATATGGCCAGATCGCCGACATCCTCATCAAATATGGTTTTGGCATTGCGCTGGAAAAGATGTACCCCGGCACCACCCCCCGTAATCTCTTCCGGAGGAAGAAAGAGCCGGAAATCCATCTGGATGAGTATGAGCGGGTGCGTCTTGCCCTTGAGGAACTTGGGCCGACGTTCATCAAATTCGGGCAGATGGTGAGCACCCGGCGTGAGATGCTCCCCCCGGAGCTGATAGAAGAGCTTCTCGTCCTGACCGACAAGGTAAAACCTCTTCCCTTTGCAGCGGTCCGTGGAACAATCGAGGAATACTGCGGGCCGATCGGGGAGACATTCGCCTTTTTTGAAGAAGTCCCGACGGCCTCAGCCTCTCTCTCCCAGGTCCACCGTGCGATGCTCAAAGACGGGTCTATCGTGGCCGTAAAAGTTCAGCGCCCGGGCATCGCTGATATTATTGAAGTTGACCTGAAGATTCTCACCTCCCTGGCCGAACGTGTGGAGAAGAATTTTCCTGAGTATAAAATCTATAATCCCACCGGGATTGTCAGGGAATTCTCGGTCCAGATACAGAAGGAACTGGATTTTGTCATTGATGGGAAGAATGCCGACCACCTCCGTGAGATAGTAAACGAGGTTCCTGCCGTGCGGGTGCCGCGGATCCACTGGGAGTATTCCGGGAGAAAACTCCTCGTTATGGAGTATATCAGCGGTGTGCGGATCGATGATGTGGATGCCCTGCGCGTACTCGGATTTGATACGAAGAAAATCGCCAACCGCGGTATCAAGTCGTACATCAAACAGATCCTCAAATACGGGTTCTTCCACGCCGACCCTCACGGGGGCAATCTCATGGTGGATATGAAAGGAGACCTGGTCTTCCTGGATTTCGGAGCAATTGGAATTCTCAGGCCCAGGCGCCGGGATGCCCTCGTCACTCTTCTGATGGGGTTTCTGGATAATGATCTCGATGAGATCACCGCATCATTCAGGGAACTGGGCGTGGACATCGATGATCGCATTGTCGACGCATTCAAGGATGATATGTATACGATGCTAAGGCAATATTCCGGATATGATATCCAGGAGTTTGATCTGGGAGGCCTCATGGCACAGGTGCCCATGCTTCTCAACCGGTATCATCTGGTGGTCCCGATGTCCCTGATGCAGGCCCTCAAGGTCATCATCATGGTCCTCGATACCGGGAAGAAGCTGGACCCCGGGTTCCATTTCTCTGACGAGGTAGGGCCTTATGTTGCAGAGATCGAACGCGAGAGCTTCTTCTCCCGCAGAACCCTGAAGCACCTGGTGAAGGACACCTATGACATATTTGAAGACTTCATATCGCTGCCGCATGTCATCAACCGGGCGCTCCTGAAGGCAACGGATGGAAGCATCAAAATTGAGGTGGTTGGAACGGACATCTCGCGGCTTGCGACCTCGATCGACCGTGCCTCGAACAACCTGCTGATAGGCCTGGTGATTGCCGCGATCGTGATAGGGTCATCCCTGATGCTCTATCTCTCGGAGGAGCCGGGGGGTTATTCCTACAATCTTGCGCTCTTCGGGTACATCATGGCGCTGGTCATCGGGTTCGTCTCCATCTACCGGATCTGGGTGCTCAAGGACTGAGTGGTTCGTTAAGCCTGAAATTCTCCTGCCGGTTACCCTCTCTCGTCCTTCGAATAATCGCAGAGGGTGAAGGGAACAGATGGAGGCATGCCTGGCCTAAAAAAGGTGTTCATGACAGTATTGGTACCTATGTCAATTCCCCTTCAGGAGATATCCGGCAATCCAGTCGCCAACTTCCCTGGTGCCCGACGAACCGCCCAGATCGACGGTGGTGGCGCCCGCCGCTATGCTTGCCTCGATGGCGCTGACCACCGCTGCCCCCGCCTTATGCTCGCCGAGATGGTCGAGGAGGAGGGATCCTGCCCAGATGGTGGCAAGGGGGTTTGCCCGGTTCATTCCCTTGTATTTCGGTGCCGAGCCATGAATCGGCTCGAACATCGAGGTGCCGCCGGGGTTGATGTTGCCGCCTGGTGCCAGACCGAGGCCACCCTGGATCATCGCGCCGAGATCGGTGATGATATCGCCGAACATGTTGGGGGTGACCACGACATCGAACCACTCGGGATTTTTGACAAACCACATCGTCACCGCATCGACGAAGCTGAACTCGGTGGTAACCTCAGGATATCCGGCGGCGGTTTCGGTAAAGACGTCACGCCAGAGACCATACACATCGGAGAGCACATTTGCCTTGTCGACAGAACTGACCTTCTTGTCGCGGGTCATCGCAAGGGAAAAGGCATAGTCCATCACACGGGCGGATGCCTCCCTTGTAATGATGCCAATCTGGTAGGCAATCTCCTCGGCGTCGGTCGCCACATCGAGGCCGAATCTGACATGGTACAGGTCGCGGATGACCTCGAGCTCTTTTTTCTCGTGTCCCCCGGTAAACCGCGACCCGATGCCCACATAGAAGTCCTCGGTGTTCTCCCGGACAACGACAAAATCGATGTCTTCGGGTCCTTTGCCTGCAAGGGGGGTCTGTGTCCCTGCAAGCATCCTGATCGGCCGGAGGTTGATATACTGGTCAAAGGCAAACCGCATCGCAAGGAGTATGCCTTTTTCAAGGATGCCGGGGACAACCCGTTCATCGCCGATGGCACCGAAGTAGATAGCCCGGTAGCCCCTGAGTTCTGCCAGCTCCTCCTCGGTGATCAGATCTCCGGTCGCGAGGTACCGTTCAGCGCCAATGTCGTAGTCCGTCCAATCGATATCAAATCCAAACTTCTCACCGGCGGCATCGAGGACTGTTTTGCCCGCACTGATGATCTCGGGCCCGATGCCGTCGCCGCCGATTGATGCTATTTTATACATAATTCCAGCTCCTCTATGGTATGTGCATATTCGACCAGTCCGCCGGCCGTGATGATCTTCTGCATAAAGGCGGGAACCGGTTCGATGTCGTGCCGGACTCCGTTTGCGGTCAGGTAGCCATTTTCTGGGAATACCTCGACGGTGTCGCCTTCGTGGATCGTATCCGCATCCGGGCAGATGACGGGCAGCACGCCGGTATTGATGCAGTTGCGGTAGAAGATCCGGGCAAAGGATTGTGCAATGACAACGGTGATGCCGGCGCCCTTAATCGCAAGAGGGGCGTGTTCGCGTGAGGAACCGCAGCCGAAGTTTCTGCCGCCCACAATAAAGTCGCCCTCCTTTGCCTCGCGTGCGAAGTCGTCCCGTGTCCCTTCGAAGGCATGGGTCGCAAGTTCAGCCGGGTCGTAGATGGTCAGAAACCGGCCCGGGATGATCGCGTCCGTGTCGATGTCATCACCGAATTTCCAGACGCGCATCTCATGCCACCTCCCGGGGGTCGGTGATGACACCATGGATCGCACTTGCTGCGGCGGTTGCCGGAGAGCAGAGATAGACCTCTGCTTCCGTACTCCCCTGTCTGCCCCGGAAGTTCCGGTTCGAGGTTGAAAGGGAGACCTCGCCAGGGGCAAGCAGCCCGAAGGCGCCGCCCATGCAGGGGCCGCAGGAAGGCCCTTCGACGATTGCCCCCGCCTCGACAAACCGCTCGATGAGGCCAGCACGCAGGGTCTTGAGGTATTCTGTCCGCGACGCAGGCACGATTATCACCCTGATGTCCGAGGAAAAGGTCTCGTCTCCCAGCACCTCCGCTGCCTCCAGAAAGTCATCGTATCGTCCGTTGGTGCAGGATCCGATGAAGACCTGGTTGATGGGTATCCCGGCAACATCGGTGACATCAACTACATTATCAACATTGTGCGGGACGGCGACCTGGGGGGCAAGATCGGTCACATCATAGTCTTTCCATGCCGCATAGGTGGCGTCATCGTCGGGGGCGAGGTTTTTCTGGCGGGTGGTTGAGGCTCCGATTGATGCAAGATACGCTTGGGTTGTTGCATCAGGGGGTACGATTCCCGCCTTACCGCCCATCTCGATAGCCATGTTGCAGCAGGTCATCCGGCCGGGAATCTCCATCGTTTCCATCGCCGGTCCCGTGAACTCCACTGCCTTGTAGGTGGCCCCGTCTGCCCCGAGATCGCCAATGATGGAGAGGACAAGATCTTTTGCGCCGACACGGGGTGCAAACGCCCCTGCAACTTCTGCCCGGATGCTCTCCGGAATACGGAAGTAGAGGGCCCCGAACCTGAGCGCAAAGCCCATGTCGGTCGACCCGATACCGGTTGCAAAAGCACCTACGGCACCGTAGGTGCAGGTATGCGAATCCGATCCGACCACGATGTCGCCCGGGAGGACGCGGCCTTTTTCAACAGCAACCTGGTGACAGACCCCTTCTTGGACGTCATAGTTGAGGATACCCTGTTCCTCCGCAAACCGCCGCATCATGACATGGTTTTGTGCTGCGGGAATGGAGTCGGCGGGAACCTGGTGGTCGAAGAGGAGAATGACTTTTGCAGGGTCAAAGACGGTCGTTCCCCCCATCTCCATGAATTTATCGATGGCAAGGGGTCCGGTGATGTCGTGGATCATCGCGGCATCTATGGGTGCCATCATCACATCCCCGGCGCATACCTCCCGGGCGCAGCGGCCGGAGAAGATTTTTTCGGTTATGGTTGCGGACATTGTGTTCCCTTATTGGATATCTCTGACTTAAGGGTATTCAATGCACCGTGCCGGAAAACATATCTTTTAATATGTGGTGCATCATTCCCGGTGGAGCTGCACCACTGTCAGACCCGTGGCGCACCGGAATCTTTCCTCCGGATTCTAATTGCTATGCATTTATTGCCTATGGATTCCCCAATCAGAATAAGAGCGGGGTGGTTTTGATGAATGGGAAATATAGGCTTGGGGAAGGGAATGGCGGTCTGGAAAAGAGGACAGGTGAGGTCATGGACAGCGGTATGGCGACCGCGGTGGTGCTGGTCGGATTCTTCCTTACGATTCTCCTCTGTTGCGCGGGGTGCACAGCCCCTGTTTCGGAGGAGACGATATCGTACCAGGTAATCGATGAACGGCTGATGGCCAATTATGCCATCTTTACGATTGAGGTTACTAATGAGGGGTACATGGTTGTTTCAGGGCTGAACCTCAATGTCACCGTGGTGGACGGTCCGGTAAACAACCCTCGCACGATTGGTTCAAAGGTCATCGAGGTCGGACGGATAGAACCGGGAGAAACAACAATCGCTGTGGCGGAATTTTCGGATAAGAAACTCAGCGGCGAGGACGTCCGGGTACTGGTCGAGCTCATCTGACGATAGTGACATGGGACCTGAAATCCGGCGTGGGCATTCCGGGAACGTCTTTTTTTGTGAGCGCGAGCGAAGCAATAAATCTGCGGGAGGCATATCTATAGTGCAGTCCGAATCTTCTGACACATCCCGGAACTATCAACAGACCCCCGTGGTGTAGTGGTCAATCATACCGGCCTTTGGAGCCGGTTACGGCGGTTCGAATCCGCCCGGGGGTATTCTTCGATCTCGTATCTGTTTTTCAAATCAAAAAAATTCGTGAGAACTCACTGCTATAGGAGAACGTTTATTATTTCAACGGAGAGGGTAGGTATGCCAACCACCGGGCCGCTTCTCTTTTCTGGAGAAGATCGTTGGCATTGCACGCACTCCTCCTCTCCGCATTGGCGGATTATCCTTCACAATATTTGAGTAGTAATGCCTGATACAATAAGATATAAATACAACATTGGCAAAAGCTCCAGTCATGGGATTTAAAGGCGAAGTAATCGAAAAAATTGCAGCCCTTCTGACCGTGGCCTTCGGTCTGGTCGCTGCTCTTGCATGGAACGGAGCGATCCAGGCGATCTTTGCATCGGTGTTCGGCACTGCCGATAATATTCCGGCGATGCTGGTATACGCTGTCATCGTGACCATCATTGCAGTCATTGTAACGATCTGGATTGCGAAACTTGCAGACAAAGAAAAGGCCAAGGAATAAGGGTCAAATTCCACCCTTCTTTCCGGCCCTGATGTTTTTTATTGGAAAAGACCAATTGGCACCGGAGCAGGGAACCGGGTTTCGCTCTTTTAGACGGCACGTTATTCATCCGCCGCTATCTATATCACCTACGGTGCAGATCTGGCATTATCCATATGCTGAGGAGAGGAGAGAACTAAAGAAGTGGAGAGGCCGGCCCCTGAGGATACCCCGATTACCGAGATCATGCAGAAGGATTTTTCCCGTGTACACCCGGAGACACCAGTTGCCGAGATTTATCGATCATTTACCCGGAGAGGATGTGTCGATATCATCGTCTGTGATGACGAATGCCGGTTTCTGGGCATCATCACGCGTATGGACCTCCTCTCCGCAATCACCCCGGGCATGGGTGTCCGGAGCCGGCGAAAACTGGGATGCCTCGAATGCCTCCACAAGAGTGCGGCACGGCATGCGGAGGAGCTGATGACCCGAAGCCACGTGACGGTACCTGATTCTGCCACCGTCGCAGAGACCCTTCTTGCGATGGAGAAGAACCGGCACCCGGATGTGATTGTGGTAAATGATGAGGGCATCGCCCTTGGCCTGGTGGAGATGTGCGACATCATTGCATTTCTCGTTCGTGAGGGTCAGATTTAATCCCCTATTATTCCATGGCAGTCACGGCAGTCACCATTTTTGTCGCTCCCAAAAAACGCGGCAGGATAATTTGCTAGGATGAAATCATCCCTCCTCTCACGATGAATCCTTTGCTGTTTTTTCCGCCCATGCAAATGCCCGTTTCATCATGATGGGGGTGATGATGATGGTTGCAATAACCATCACCGTCACCGCTGAGAAGAGGGCACTGCCGATGATGCCGCCGACAAGGGCAACCTTTGCGATTACGAGCTCGATTCCCCCCCGTGGTGTCATCCCAAGGCCAACGAGGAGTGCCTCGGCCCTGGTGAGGAAATACCTGGAGCCGAGGTACCCCCCGAGGATCTTACCGGCAATGGCAACCAGGATGATGGGGAGGATATAAGGAGAGAGAAAGGTCTCCCGCGAAAAGCTGAAGAGAAGGCCGATGGACGCAAAGAAGAGGGTGATAAAAAACCCGAACCCGAAGTCCATCAGGCTGTCAAAGAGCAGACGGTCTCTTCTGATCTCTTCTCCCAGAATGAGGCCTGCGATGAACGCCCCGATGGAGTAGTGCAGTCCTGCCGTGTGGGAGAGCCAGGCACTTGCAAGGGCAAGGATGATGGCAACCGAATAGACCATCTCGTGGGTCTCGGTCTTTCTTGCCAGTTCGAAGATCCATCGGAGGGCGTGGGGTGCTATGAGGATGAAGAGCGCGAGGAACACGATGGCGATGAGAAGACCCGTAGAAAGGGAGTCTCCTGCAAGGGTGGTCCCTGTCATCGTCACTGCAGAGAGGATGCCGAGCAGAATGATGCCGATGATGTCGTCAAGGACGGCAGCGCCGACGATGGACGTTCCAACGATGGTATTGAGCTGTTTGTAGTCGACGAGAATCCGGACCGATACCCCGATGGCGGTAATGGAAAGAGCTATTGCAAGAAAGAGGGTCTCTGCCCGGGAGAAGTTCAGGAGGTAGCCAAGCAGTGTCCCCCCCGCGAACGGGACGAGAACTCCGGCAACTGCCGTTGTGGCGGCGATATTCCGTCTCTCCAGAAACGATTTCAGGTTCATCTCCGCCCCGCTGACAAAAAGGAGGGCGATGATGCCGATATCAGCAAAGACCTCTATCGTCTCGTTCGTCGCCGCCCATCCCAGGAGCGAAGGCCCGAGGAGGATGCCCGCGGCAATCTCACCGATGAGGGCCGGATATCCCGCCCGCTCCATGAGTTCGCCAAAGAGCTTTGCACAGATGAGGAGCAGGAGAATCTCCAGGATGACGTCCATTCAATGGGCTATCCGCTGTGATGGGCAAAAAGTGCTTGGGCAAAGAGATGCGAGATCAGCTCCCTGCCCCTCATCGAATGATGCATCGAATGATGCTTTCCCTCTCCTGAACGTAGGAATACGCGAGAAGCCCTCTCTATGACAGGCATGATCATCAGGGTGAACGGTGCCGGGGTTGCCGGCCCCCTCACCCCAGTCCCACGTCCAGGATCATCATCACAACAAACCCGAGTATCGCCCCGAAGGTCGCAGCATCCGCATTGCCCCCACCCTGGGACTCCGGGATGACTTCTTCGATGACCACAAAGATCATTGCCCCGGCTGCAAAGGCAAGAGCGTAGGGAAGGATTGGTCCGGCGAGAATCACTGCCGCCGCACCAATGACGGCAGCGACGGGTTCGACGAGACCGGAGAGCTGACCGTACCAGAAACTCCGTGGAGCGGAAAACCCCTCCCTGCGAAGCGGCATGGAGATGGCCATCCCCTCGGGGAAGTTCTGGATGCCGATGCCGATGGCAAGAGCGACGGCCGCAGTGATGGTCTCGACGGCGTATCCTGCAGCAAGGGCACCGAATGCCACGCCCACGGCAAGCCCCTCGGGGATATTGTGCATCGTGATTGCAAGGATGAGAAGCGTGCTCCGGTGCCATGATGTCGGGATGCCTTCCGCCTCTTCATCGGCAAATCCTATGTGGAGATGGGGGAGGAGCTTATCCAGAGTTCCGAGTGCAATTCCCCCCAATATGAATCCAACCGCAGCCGGCAGCCATGCCGGGAGGGCACCATCCGCTGCAAGTTCGATCGCCGGCAGAAGAAGGGACCAGAAACTCGCTGCAATCATCACCCCCCCGGCAAATCCCAACATAATATCGAGCACCTTCCGGTTGAATTCTCTTGTGAGAAAGACCGCTGACGCCCCGAGTGCCGTCATTCCCCAGGTAAATATACCCGCCAGAAGTGCCTGTGTCACGTGGTTCAGGTTCAGGAAGTAATCCCACATCGTGATTCACCCGGTGAAACGGCTACGTAATCCGGGAATAATGCCGCCCGTATGATTGTCGTCGGGGGGTGCGTTCAGGAACATCCGGATTCAATTCGCCATCGATGCCAGTCCCCAAAAGGAGAGAATGATTCCCTCCCTATCGCAGGAACTTTGAGACGAACGGTGACGTCTCACCACGCCTGAGGAAATGGCCCGAAGGCCCTTCGCCCAGGAACTCCGAGAACCATGATTCATGCTCAATCTCTTCATGGAGAATGGAAAGCGCAAGATCATAGGTCCGGTGGTCCTTGCCTGCTGTCAGGTTGCAGATGTGAGTATACTGCCGGACAGCACATTGTTCCGCCTGAAGAAGCACCTTGATCATTGCCGCAACATCGGTCGGGTCCGCGGGGAGGGATGCCGGCGGGCATCCGGAGATGTTGTGGAATGCCACCATGTCAGCGGGGAGTTCCCCTCCCAGTTCATAAATCCGTGGCACGAGTGCCTCGAAATGATTCCGGTCTTCGATTCGTGCGGTCTCAGCGATCTCTTTGATCGTCTCTCCCTCTATGCCGATCAGGTTGACCCTGAGAATTGTATAGTAGTAAAAGGTCGTAAGCTCCGCTGCAGCATTTTTCACCAGCAGGTCGATTAGATGATCCACGTCAACACCGGCATCTTCCACCATTTTCCGTGTAACTGTTGCCAAATTGTTCTACCTCCTGAAATGCTGTCTACTGGTCCTCGGGACTCAAAAAGATTTGGGTCCCCATGGTCCTGAAAACGGAATGTGGAGAGGGTGGCTGCAGCCAACCGGGAAGAGGTTGATGCATCTTTTTTCGGGACTGGCATTTTTTCATTCCTGCCTTTACTAAAGTGGTGCCCTCGCTTGGCCGGAACCACCCGTTCAAAGGGTCCGCCTCCCTGAGATCCCCCGATTCCATGATGAGAATTCCCGTCGGGTCGCGCAGACAAATAACGGCCCATAAGGCACTTTGTCCTGGGTGATGATGCCATGAAGGACACCAACAAGAGGATTTTGCCGGTTATGGCGGATGAAGGGAGCTCATTTGCATGGGTCCAATCCCTGTTCCAATCCCTGGGAATGCCTGGAATCCTTTATTGTTGCCGATGCATCCGGCAATCCGGGCTGGTATTCTCCTCCCTCCCATCACGGTTCCGGTCCAAAGGGAACTGACGTACCTTTATGTAGGGATTGGGTCCAAGGAATGGTGATGAATGGTACGGGGTCGGGGGGTGAGCAGGAGGACAGGAACATTCTCATCGTGGAGGATGAAGTCATCATTGCGATGGCACTGGAGGACTCCCTTCGAGATTTTGGGTACAGGATCGCCGGACGCGCAACGAATGGCGCAGATGCCGTTCGCCTCGCCATCGAGAACGAACCGGACCTTGCGCTCGTTGACATCCGTCTCAACGGTGAGATGGACGGTATTGAAGCGGCGAACAGGATCTGCCGCCGCCTGGATATCCCGGTGATCTTCCTGACGGCCTACTCGGACGACACGACCCTTTCACGTGCGATAAAGACCAATCCGTTCGGCTATCTCATAAAACCCATTCGTCCCCGCGAACTCTATACCTCCATTGAGACGGCAATCTACAAACACAGGGCCATAAAGGCGGAGGCCGAGAAGCTCGCCTATCTCTCCGCGGTGACGAATAAACTGGAAAATCCGGTCGAACAGGTGCGAACCAGCCTCGAGGGGATGGTCACCTCCATCGAACGGGATGAGATGGACCTCCAGGACGTCTCCGTGATTCTCCACTCACAGGTTGATGAGCTCAGCCGGGTCACTGCAAATCTCAGGGAGCTCAACAACAGCATCTTCAGGGTCTGAGATGCCCGTTCTCTTTTCTTCATGGCAGTGTTGCATCGATCGCAATCATTGAACCGTACCACAGGCAATGTCTGAACACGTGGCGCCAGAAGCAGATTTTCGTCCCTCTCTCTCCCGGAGGTATAGCCTGTCTCCTGACCAGCCCTTTGACCTGGACCCCACGCTCTCCTGTGGGCAGGTATTCCGGTGGCATAATGCACACGGGATATGGTACGGGATCATAGAAAACGAGCCGGTGGCAGTCCGGCAGTCCGGCAGCCTGCTTACCTATTCGGGATGCAGCGAGGCGTCCCTTGTCCGGTATTTTGCCCTTGATATCGACCTTGGCAGTGTCCTTCGGACCGCCGGATATGATCAGTACCTGGAAGCGGCGGTCCGCCGCCATTGCGGGCTTCGCATTGTGCGGCAGGAACCATGGGAGTGCCTCGTCTCCTATCTCTGTGCGCAGAACACCTCGATCCCCCATATCCGGAGGATGCTGGGCAACCTCTGTGCCCGTGCAGGTGACGAAGTCTGCGGGCCTGCGGGGAGGGGGTATGCCTTTCCGGAGGCAGGCGCCGTCGCATCTCTCCCGCAGGAGGAGAAGAGAGGCTGCGCACTCGGGTACAGGGCCGGGTATATTCACCGGACCGCAGAAGCCGTCGCCGGAGATCCCGACTGGGTCGAACGGATCCGTCAGATGGACTATGAGGATGCACGGCATGAGATGATGCGGTTTCCCGGCGTCGGCCCGAAGGTCGCCGACTGTATCCTCCTCTTCGGGTTTGAGATGTACGAGGCCTTCCCCGTCGATGTCTGGGTCCGGGCGATAATGAAAACCTGTTACGGGGTCGGTTCTGCCGCAAAAACGCTCAGCCCCAAAGAATATGAGGTCATCAGGCGGTTCGGGCAGGATCATTTCGGCCCTTATGCCGGGTATGCCCAGGAATATCTTTTTGCCGACCGCGAACATCTCATCAGGCTGAACGGAAACGAATGACCCTGGCTGCCCGTTATGACGAACGCGGCCGGTGCATAAAAAAAGCCGGGTTATGTGCCGATATCCCAGCTGTTCATATAGGTGCACTGTTCTTCGGTCAGGGTGTCGATGCTGATGCCGAGTGAATGGAGTTTGATGGAGGCAACGGTGGTGTCGATGTCTTCGGGCACTTCGTAGACCCCGCCGGGGAGGCCGGCACCGTTCGTATGGATATATTCGGTGCAGAGTGCCTGGAGGGCAAAGGAGAGGTCCATCACCTCAATCGGATGGCCCATTCCCTTGGGGGTCGCGAGGTTGACCAGCCGGCCTTCGGCAAGGACATTGATGCGTCTGCCGTCGATCACGTAGGTGTCGATGCCGTCGCGTTCCTCATGGACCTCTGCATGCTCCTGCAGCCACGGGATGTTTATTTCCACATTAAAATGGCCCGCATTGGAGAGAATCACGCCGTCTTTCATCAGGGGGAAGTGGGCTCCGGTCAGGATGGAGGTATTGCCGGTGGTCGTCACAAAGATGTCACCCTCCCGGGCGGCGTCTTCCATCGGCATGACATGGTAACCGTCCATATGCGCTTCAAGAGCGCGCCGCGGGTCCACTTCGGTGACGATCACGCGTGCGCCGAGGCCGTGCGCCATCCGTGCAAGCCCCCTGCCGCAGTAGCCGTACCCGGCTACCACGAAGGCCTTTCCGCCGATGAGGGAGTTGGTCGTGATCATGATAGACGCAAGGGCACTCTCTCCGGTCCCGTGCACGTTATCAAAGAACCGTTTCATTGGGGTATCATTGACGGCGATGACCGGGAATTCGAGCTTTCCATCGGCCGCCATCGAGCGGAGACGGTGAATGCCGGTGGTGGTCTCCTCGCACCCCCCGACAATTCCCTCCAAAAGGTCGCGCCGTTCGGTGTGGAGGCGGTGGATGAGGTCCATGCCGTCGTCGATGGTGACGGTGGGATGAGCGTCCAGCACCTTATCGATTGCCGCATAGTAGTCATCAACCGCACAAGCCCGTTTTGCATAGCAGTGGACACCGGCGACCTTGTTGAGGGCTCCTGCGACATCGTCCTGGGTCGATAGGGGGTTGCACCCGGTAATGTGCACCTCCGCACCGCCCGACGCAAGTGTCTCCACCAGCACCGCCGTCTTGGCCTCGACGTGCAATGCCATGCCGATTATTGCTCCTTCCAGGGGCCGCTCTGCCGCAAAACGCTCCCTGATTGCCCCGAGCACCGGCATGTACTGCCGTGCCCAGTCCATCTTCATTCGTCCTGTAGTCATGTTCTGCACCTGTGGCCGCCGGAGGTTGCCGGCGGCAGTCCATACTAGGTGTGTCGGGGGAACTAATTAGGTTTCATACTTATACCGGATCGCACCCTACAAGGGAGCAATGATACAGCCGTCACGTATCCGGTTCCTGAATGCCGGGGAGGTGCCCGAGGGAGGGGCGGGGTATGTCCTGTACTGGATGCAGGCGTCACAGAGGACGGAATCCAACCATGCCCTTGAATACGCCGTCAGGACGGCAAACTCCCTCTCCCTGCCCCTCTGCGTCTGCTTTGTGTGGAATCCCCGGTATCCTGAGGCAAACCTGCGCCATTATACCTTCATGGCTGAAGGGCTTGGGGAGACGGCGGCCGCCCTCAGAAAGCGTGGGATCGGATGGGTGCTCAGGTGCGGCGACCCCCCCGTTGAGGTCGAGCGTCTTTCGGCCGATGCCGCCTGCGTCGTTACGGACAGGAGCTATACGGCCTCGCCGAAGGCCTGGCGGGCGGCTCTGGCCGACCAGTTGGTCTGCCCCTTCATCCAGGTGGAATCGGACGTCGTCGTCCCGGTCGATACCGCCTCAGAGAAGGAAGAGTGGTCAGCGGCGACGCTCCGGAAAAAGATCAATCGCCTCCTCCCTGAATATCTCGTACCCGTAGAGCAGTCTTCTCCTGCCGTCCCGTTCAAAGCGACCGGTCCATTGGACGGGAGGATTCCGGACCCGGACATCTGTCTATCAGATCCGGGCATTGACCGGTCGGTGCCGCCGTCCCCCATCTTCAGGGGGGGCTCAGGGGAGGCCTGGCGGCTGCTGGAGCAATTCCTTGAGGAGAAGCTGGACCGCTTCGGGGACCTCAGGAACGACCCGTCCCTTGACTATGCCTCCCACCTGAGCCCGTATCTCCATTTCGGGCAGATATCCCCTCTTGCGGTGGCGCTTGCCGCAATTGCGACCGGTAAGGATGCCGTCGAACCCTTCCTTGAACAGCTGATTGTCCGTCGCGAACTTGCCATCAATTTTACCGAGAAGAACCCTGCGCATGCCGCATATGCAGCACTGCCTTCGTGGGCCCGCACCACCCTGGACGAGCACCGGAGTGACCCGCGCCCGTATCTCTATACGCAGGAGGAGCTTGAGAATGCACGGACGCATGATCCCTACTGGAATGCCGCCCAGCAGGAGATGGTGGTCACCGGCATGATGCAGGGGTACATGCGGATGTACTGGGGCAAAAAGATCCTTGAGTGGTCTCCCACACCGGAGGAGGCTTTTGCGACTGCGCTTCTCCTGAACAATCGGTACGAGCTCGACGGCCGGGATCCCAACAGTTATGCCGGTATTGCCTGGTGTTTCGGAAAGCATGATCGTGCGTGGAAGGAACGGGAGGTATTCGGAAAGGTCCGGTACATGAACGACCGCGGCCTCCTCCGCAAGTTTGCCATGGAGGAATATGTGCGTCGGGTTACGACCCTTGCCTCCCGCTATGAATCACCACCGGTGCAGCATAGAAAACCCTAATACTTCAATCGTGCAGAGACTATTTCACCTATGGCACTCACCAAACGTATTATTCCCTGCCTGGATCTCAAGGATGGGCGGGTTGTTAAAGGCACCAATTTTCTTGGGCTGCGTGATGCAGGCGATCCGGTGGAACTTGCCGCCAGATACAATGAACAGGGGGCAGACGAGGTCGTCTTTTTGGATATCACCGCATCCAGGGAGGCCCGCGGGATCATCATCGATGTCATCCGGCGGGCCGCCGATCAGCTCTTTCTCCCGCTGACGGTCGGCGGGGGCATCCGCAGTATCGAGGACATGCAGCAGATCCTCAGGGCCGGCGCCGACAAGGTGAGTATCAATACGAGTGCGGTTCAGCATCCCGGCCTCATCAACGAAGGTGCGGCGAAGTTCGGGTCGCAGTGCATTGTGGTTGCAATTGACGTGCGGCGAAACAACGAGATGCATGAGGGGGTCACCCCCATTGAACTTGCGGACGGGAGTGTCTGCTGGTATGAAGTGGTCATCTATGGTGGCAGCCACCCGACGGGCATCGATGCTGTCCGGTGGGCGCAGGAGGCGGAACGCCGGGGTGCGGGGGAGATCCTCCTCACCTCCATGGAAACGGACGGCGTGAAGACCGGATTTGATATCGCCGTCACCCGGACCATCTCGGAGCGCGTGACCATACCGGTCATCGCAAGCGGGGGGGTAGGCACGATGGAGCACTTCTACGAGGGCTTTGTCGAAGGAAAGGCGGATGCATGCCTTGCGGCGTCGGTCTTCCATTTCGGGGAGATGACGGTGCGTGAGGTTAAGGAATACCTCGACGCCCGGGGCGTGCCGGTCAGGCTTTGAGAGAGACATTTTCCGGGCTGCCGTGTATTGCCAAAGGGGTGTATTCTCCCTCGGCAAACTCTTTTTGAAACCTTTAATGCGTCGCCGGGAGCATGCACTTTCATGAGCAGAGCGATAAGATTGGAGGAGATACTCATGAGCGGGGTGATATTTCTCCTTGCAGGAGCGGTGTTCCTCTGCGGATGCACGGGATCTCCGGGTGAAGGGGAGACGTCGTCACCGGAGATCACCGTGATTACGGCGTCATCCACAGCAACACCTGAAATTATCCCCCCCTCTGGAGATGATGCAGAGCATCCGGATGATGCGGATGAATGGATTGTCTGGCGGGAAGGTTCGAACACCCTCAACCCGCTGGGGGATTATTTTGCCTATGGTCCCAATGTCAACGCGAATAAATTCAGGGCGCTGAAGGTAGAGGTGCGCTCACAGTACCCGGTGACCGTCCTCTTTCTGAATGATCGTGAACTCTCGAATTTCAAGACCAAGATGGCAACCAATGCAGGTGAATTCACGCCCGTCGCCCGGTATGACGATGTCAATTACCAGGTCATCGAGGTGGAGGCGGATGAAGACCTGAACGTGGTGGTCTGGAACCAGGGGGATCGTCTGACCATCGCAGACTTTAATATCTGGTACCGGAACCCGCCGGTCGGGTAAGCTGTCTGAGAAAAAAGATTATGCCCGGAGAACCCGCAGATCGAGTTCGAGGGCTGCAACCGGCTGATCCAGCTCGAAGTTCAGGATCACCGCGGGGGAGATCTCCCCAAATACCCCTGCTTTTTGTCCTTCAATGATGATATCGCCGCGGCGACCTTCGATGAAAGCGGGGTCGCCGGATTCTTCTACCGTGTATGCAAGCCCGAGTTCACGCAGCAGGGCATCGGCAGTCGCATATATTTCCGAGAAGTCCGCATCGGTGTGGATGGAGACGGCCGCCACCTTCTGGAAGGTCTCCTGTCCCTCCACAACATCACCGGTGGAAAATATCCGCTGCGGCAGCTCCCGGTGATGGTTTATCTGGAGCGTCTCCATCAGGAGTGGCAGGATATCCGTTCGGACCGTGGTCTGCTCCTCACTGATGGGGTGCGGGATGCGAAGAGCGCCGGGTGCCGGTTCACGCTGCATGTTGTAAAAGAGCACGCGCTCGCTCGTCAGGGTGAACGGCATCATCTCGACAAACCCGAGGCCGGCAACGATCCGCCGCACGGCTCCGGCGATTATGTTGACCGGGTGCTCCCTCCCTATGGTGAATGATGCCGGAAGTTCGGCGTCGAAGTTGTCGAACCCGTAGGCGATGGCAACATCCTCGAAGACGTCCCAGTCATGCATGATATCAGCACGGTAACACGGAATCGTGACATCCAGATACCTGTCACCAACGGGGTGCGCCCCCATCCGCATCTTTGCAAGGAGCGCCGCCATGGCCGGTGCATCGAGTTCTATGCCGAGCAGGCGGGTGCATTCATCGACACTGACCCGGCGGGTCCGGGGAAGAAGCGACGGCATCGGCGTACCGTTCACCTCAACACTTTCGATGATCCCTCCTGCCTCTGCGAGGGCGGTGCAGATGATATTGACCGCCGTCATTACGGCCCGTTCGTCGGTACCTGTACAGTCAAGCAGGATGTTTTTCGTCTTCTCTGTCACCTTCGTCAGTTCGCCGTTGATGATGGGTGGAAACGAGAGGACATTGTCCTTTGTATCGACAATGAGGGGCATCAGGTCGAACTGGTCTACGATATGGGCATAATCGATGCCTTTCGGATGGCGCTGCATGATCTCATCCAGTGTCATCTCCTCCTCGAAGTCGAGGGGGACGAAGGACCGGTTGCGGGGTGATGCGATGTAGGCAAACGGCCCGTTGACCGTGTCCAAATCATGGACACCGATGGCGACCTTTCCCCTGCCGCGGCCGACTGCCCAGTGCAGGGCTTCCTGCAGCCCCATCAGGGTCTCGATCCTCTCGCTGTCCAGGGAGACGTTTCTGATCACCGCAGAGCCCAGGAACGGCCGTATCCCCTCGAGCTTCGGGTCGATGGAGAAGGTGACGCCCGAGGGTGCAACCGTGTAATGGGGGCATCCGGTTTCCATTCCCAGAAATCCCCGCATTGCCCGGGCCACCCCTTCGGTGGAGAAGAGGTCCGGCCGGTCAGGGAAGAATTCCACGTCGGTATGATCGTCCTCGAAGCGTTCGATGTCAGCGCCGATCATCGGAAGCCTATCTATGATCGTCTTCCGGTCGGTGCCGGTCAGTTCTTCGAGATAGTTGTAGGGGAGATGAATAATCGGCATGGTCAGTTCCTCCGTCCTGCATAGAAGGGATACTCTTTTATCCAGTCGATATCACTGCGGTAGAGCTGGCGAAGATCGGTCAGCCCCATGCGCAGCATGGCAACACGGGAGACCCCGAGACCCCAGGCTAGGACAGGGGTGGTTATGCCCCACGGTGCCGTTACTTCCTCGCGGAAGATGCCCGCGCCGCCGAGTTCGACCCACCCGAGACCATCGACCCAGACCTCGGGTTCGACCGAGGGTTCGGTATAGGGGAAGTAGCCGGGGCGGAAGCGAACGTTCTCGAATCCCATCCTGGCATAGAATTCCTTCAAAAATCCCATCAGGTGGCGGAAGGAGACGCCGTCGTCCATCACAATTCCTTCCAGCTGTTCGAATTCAGGTGTGTGGGTGGGGTCGATCGCCTCCCGCCGGTAGACCCTGCCGATACAGAATGCCTTGACCGGCGGTTCCGGGTTCGTCGTCAGGTGCTGGATGGAAAGACCCGTCGTATGTGTCCGTAGCACCTTCTGGCGTGCCTTGCCCTGGTTCCAGACGCCGCCCCATCCGGAAGACGATGTCGTCCCCCCATGCTCATGGACATCCCGGACCGCTTCCCAGCCGTCCGGGAGGCTGGCCTCTTCTGCCAAAAAGAAGGTATCCTGCATCTCGCGGGCAGGGTGGTCCTGCGGCTGGAACAGGGCATCGAAGTTCCAGAATGAACTCTGGATGATGCCCCCCTGCATCTCCTCAAAGCCCATCTCCAGCAGAATCCGGCGCATCTCGTCGATCAGGTGCTGATAGGGGTGCACTTTGCCGGGCCAGACCTTTTTCGGGAGCTTGCCGACGCTGTATCGCCGCAGGTTCAGCTCTTTCCAGGCACCGCTGATGATCTGCTCGCGGGTAATGGCCCCCACCTCCTCTCTCAGGTCGAGGCCGTCTGCGACGAGTTGTCTTCCCCGCGGGGTGATGGCGATGAGGTAGGAGACCTTCTCCCGTTCTTCAACAAGGCCGCGTCTGATAAGTTCGAACACTCCTTCGCCGCCCGCGGAGGGGTCGCGTAGAGCCCGTTCATCGTCGCCTTCGGGTGCCTCACCGGTCTTTTTTACTACCCCGTTCTCGATGGAAATCCAGCCCTTCTTCTTCATCCAGCCGACCGCGATGCGGGAGAGTGGATGGGCCTGCAGGTCTTTCATCGGGATCTCACTCTCAAAGGAGGCATAGACCTGGCGTTCGGGCAGTCCGAGTGTTAAGTAGTGTCTCCCTTCGTCGGTCAACCCGTAGTCGACCCTGACCGTCCGTTCAAGGGTGGCAATCCCCTTGTCGGCGCAGAGATGGGCAAACTGGACCACTGCCTCTTCGGTGGTGTTCAGTTCGCCGGCGAGGACGGCAGGTTCAGCCTCAGATACCGTATTGAGGGCCACCATCAGCCTTTTTTCATTATAGGTTAGTTCTTCCATCAATCTCCATCCACCTTGTGTTCTACTTCATCCAACCTCTCGCGAAATCCCGTGAGAAACTCTCGTACCCGCTCCCAGGTTGCTTTCTTACAGGTCCCGCACATCAGCTCTCCCCCACGGCAGGCACGGTGGATCTCCGCGAGTTCCCCGTCATCCTCGCACATATGGAAGAGGTTAAGGAGATACACCGAACATTTGTCAGGTTCGCCGCCGAGGCGTTTCTGTTCCTCAAGGGTCATTCTTCCGCCGGTGAGGGCTGCCATCACTTTCTTTTTAATGTCCTTGTCAGGGTCGCAGAACCCGAAAGAGCTCTCCGGGACACTGGACGACATCTTGCCACCCTGCAGTCCCGGCATAAAGTAATGATAGGTCGCCGAAGGGCTGTAAAACCCGTAGCCCCCGTGGGCAATCTCAATCTCACGGACGCGGGTTCCGACCTCATCGTAGGTCGCGTTTTTGATATCCACATGCCCTTCGTACTTCTTTGACCCGGCAAAGGCCGTGTGGACTGCCTGAAGAGCCGCTTCCGGGGCGTTCTTCGAGCGTACGCTTACATAGCCGTCACGCTGTTCGACGGTAAACATCCTGAGTTTAAATGCCACGTCACGGGTGAGGCGGATATGCGGGTCCTGGTCGAGGCCCACCGGGACGATGGTGGGTGCCGGTCCTGCATCTGTCTGCGGGTAGAGGATATCTGCCACCTGGGTTGCCACGCTCATTGCATGGGCGATGGCCGTCTCCTGGCCGAACCCGTATATTGCCTGGAGGTCCGAGAAGTTCATTTTGATGGCCGCTTCAAAGGCAAGGTCCTTTACCCGGGTGTTCCTGCTCTGGTAATAGGTCTGCCCCTCGTACCCGAGTGCGTAGAGGCATTGCAGGTATTCCCGTGCATATTCTTCGCATTTATCCCATGAAATGCCGCGTACGGCGTGCGCTTCACGGTCTGCCACCGCCACGTATCCGTTTCCGCCCTGCTGCACGTGCCAGACGACCTCTTTCATCACCATCAGGTGGCCAAGATGGGGATGACCGGATGGCATGAACCCCGTCAGCACATGGAAGGGGGAACCGGTGTTCATGGCCGCGGCGATAGGGAGGTAATCCCTCTGGCCGATGACGATACCCCTTCGTAAAAAGTACGGGGGGTTGGGAATACGTTCCAGAATCGCATCCATCGGTTCGATGCCAAATTCCGAAAAAAATTTCTCCGTATCTATGGACTGGTTCGCAGACCACGGGTTAATCTCCTGCTCCATGGACAGACTCTCATTACAATTTTATTCTGGCAAATTCTATGAATTCAATATTTTTTTGATCTACACATGCAAAAAGCATCTTCTTGCGCACGCTGTGGGCAAGGCGGACTGAGCGTGAGATCACGCTCATCGGAAGCGCGACCCCCGATGCGATGGCATGGACAAGCAGTTCTGAGTGCTTCTTACCGCCTGAATATACCCGGAAGTGGTGGCCGAATTTGTAGGCGGTCCTCGGGATGTAGCCGAGGTCTCTCATATGGCTGTAGGTGGCGCCTTTCTCGGGGAGTTCCGGGTCTTCGGCCGAGGCACGCCGGAAAAATGCCTCCCCTGCCGCTGCATCGGGGTGAAACACAAGGAGGTCACGCTCCTGCAGGTAATGTGCTTCCATCGGTGAGAGAAGGAGCCGCGTCTTGTCGAGCGGCGTTCCTATCCAGGCACCTTCCGGGAAGGCATCACTTTGAAGGGTGAGGACCGTGCTGCCAAAGACCCTCGCTTCGATCGGCGTGCAGGAAATAACCGGCCCCGCAGGTTTGAGGGCATCAGTCTTCACCTCATAGTAGGTGATCTCGTCCTCATCATCAACGACGGCAATCACATACTGCTTGCGCATGTGCCCCGTCGTTCCGACATCGGCGACTATGCCGGTAAAGTCCACCAGGTCACGTTCGGAAAGCACACGGATCATGTACTGGGAACGACCCTTTCCCGGCTTTTCGCCCCTCCTGAATACCCGGAAGTCATGGGGGCCCGGCTGGATCACATATCCCCGCTCGCGTATGTCCCGGTACACGAGGAACCGCCGCATAAACCCTTTTTCGGCTGAAAAAATATTCAGGAGAGAGGTGAAGTCCTCATGTTTCACCTCAATCTTGTTCCGGTGAACGAGATAGAGGGCCTCCTCCGGTGCAAGCGTCAGCGTATTCTTCGTAGCCCGGCCAAAGCCGCTCTGCTCATGGAGTACGATTGCATCCTTTCCAAGCACGACCGTGCTGCCCTCACGCTGTCCAATCACTCTTCAAGCATTGGGTTCGATCCCTAATAATGATCACAGTGGGGCAGTGCCGGACATCCCCTCTGCAAGGAAGGCGGCATACCTGATATTGCCGAGATCATCGCGGCGGTCGTCCACCGGTGTCTCACAGATGAAAGGAAGGCGGTGCAGGGCAGGATGACGCAGAACCGCGGAGAGACCTTCCGGTCCGATCTCACCGAGGCCGAGGTGTTCGTGGCGATCGCGCCCGGAGGCCAGGGGTGCCTTCGCATCGTTGAGGTGAACAAGGTGGATTCTTCGGCTCCCGACCTCAGCATCACATTCCTTCATCACTGAAGCCACTGATGCGGCAGTCCTCAGGTCATAGCCGGCGGCAAAGGCATGACAGGTGTCAAAACAGATCCCAAGCCTGGTCTTCTCACCTGCTTCGTCGAGGATGCGGGCGATTTCATCGAACCTGTTTCCGATGGTATTCCTGCAGCCGGCGGTGTTTTCGAGGAGAATAGTGACTCCGTTGGCATTCATGTCAAGCGCCGCGCCTAGTGCCCGGACAATGCGGTCCTGCCCTTCTTCCGGGGGAGTTCCGAGCGTACTGCCGAGGTGCGTGACGAGGTACGGAATGCCGAGGAGGTGGCAGCGCTCCACTTCCGCACAGAGCGCACTGACCGATTTTTCATAGACCTCCTCCTTGGGCGATGCGAGGTTGGGGAGATAGGGCATGTGGGCAACGGCGGGGTCCATGCCCGAGGTGGCGACCGCTTCCCTGAAGGCAGCTGCATCCTCCTCTGCAACTTCCTTGTAGTTCCATCCCCGGGGATTGCGGGTAAATATCTGGAACGTGCGGCACTCCCTTGATAGGGCACGCGAAACGGCGGCGGCAAGCGACCCTGCGATGGAGACATGGCACCCGATACGAACCTTCATACCCATCTCTCTTGTGATTGCGCAACCATATAATCCGCCTTCAGGGATGCTGATGGTGCGGTGTCTGCAGGGCCGTTACCAGAGCATCGCCGAAGGACCGGGTCCCGGCATGTCCTCCCATGTCGGGAGTCATGACACCCCGGGCCACCACCTCCCGGATGGCGGTCTCGATGCGCACTGCGTCATCGTGATCGCCGGCATGGTCGAGGAGCATTGCCGCACTTCTGACGGCGGCAATGGGGTTTGCGCGATCAGTCCCTGCGATGTCGGGTGCACTCCCGTGAACCGGTTCGAAGAGGGCGTGCTGGTCTCCGATGTTTGCGCTGGGAAGGAGGCCGAGTCCTCCGACGAGATATCCTGCGGCATCCGAGAGGATGTCACCGAACATGTTGGTGGTCACAATCACGTCATATGCTGCAGGGTGCATCAGGACATCGAGGGTGAGCGCATCGATGAAGGCGGCATCCCACCTCACGCCTGCATCCGTCGCCTCTTCGATACAGATCTCCCTGAAGAGCACGTCGGATTTAAGGACGTTCGCCTTGTTGCCGATGGTCAGGTGCCCTCCTCTCGCGAGGGCGCGCTCTGCGGCGAATTGTGCGATGCGGCGGCTTCCTTTGACGGTAATCACCCGGACGGTACAGGCCCTGTCCTCCTCGCGCCATTCAATCCCCGAGTACAGCCCCTCCGTATTCTCACGGATGATGAGGATATCAAATCCGTCCCCCTGCACGGGCCGGACATTGGCATAGAGGTCCAGCTCTTTTCGTATCCGGAGCAGTATGCTGTTGTAATCGGGGTCCGGCGGGGTGGTGATTGCCCCGAAGAGGATGCTGTCCGCGGATTTCAGGGCGGCAATATCATCCGCGTCACAGGCGCATCCGGTCCGGGCCCATTTGCCGTAGCCCACCTCGACCGGGAACAATTCAATATCAGGGCGGATGGTTTCGAGAACCCTGCATGCGACCGGGACGACTTCGCGTCCAATCCCGTCGCCTTCGACCACGGCGACCTTCAGGGTCACTTCCTCCATCCCTCCGCCATGGCAAAGACGGCGTCGGCAATCGTCTTCGGGGTTGCCCCCCAGTGGACAATGGCGCCATAGAGGCCGTTGTGGTCGCCGACACCGCTTCGTTCCGACCGGCAGCACCGGGCGATGAATGGCTCGGCGAGAGCGCTGTCAGCGGGGCAGATATTAACAAACTCAAAGGCTGCATCGGCGTAGCACTCGGCGAGAACCTGTCGTGCGGTGAGGCAGCCGGCGACCCGTTCGGTCCCGGCAAGCCGGTCGTTGTCCACCGTGCAGGTAAACCCTGCCGCCCTGCAGGGGTAGGCATCTGCCTGTAGTACCGCAATATCCCTTATGTGCCATTCAAATCGTATACCCAGTTCCCCGAAGAAGCCCGCAGTTTCGAGTTCCTTCAGGGTGTCGGCGAGATGCGGCCGGGGTGGCGTGATATCGTAGACATGCACCGTCGTCAGGCCTTCCATATCCGGGTCGAGAACGAAGGTGGTATGTTCATCATGGCCGGTAAAGATAGTGCCGCGTTTGCCGCTCTCTGCCGCAAGACGAATAAGCCGGGTGCGGTCATGCAGGTTCACCCTGCCGGGGTACATCTCCACCTCCCCGGGCACCGCGAGGACCTTTGTATCAACAACCTCCCTCATCATGCCGCCGGTGGCGGAGAGACTCACGGCGATGATCTCATACCCTCCATCCACCGGCCGGATGAGATACTGCGAGAGGAAATACACTCTCTCACCCGCAGGAAACCCCTCTGCCCACCCGACGGTTTTGCATTCTTCCGGAAAGATCATTTTTTTGCTCTCCAGTAGTTCACGAGGCCGCCGGCATCAAGGATCTCCTGCATCCGGACTGAGAGCGGACGGGCCGGATAGCGCACACCGCCCGCCTCCACCCATCCCCCATCGAGGGAGAACGCGACCGGTTCCCCGGGGCTGCAGGGCACGCCGTCGCATTCGATTACCGGAAGGCCTACATTGATGGCGTTCCTGAAGAAGATGCGGGCAAAGGAGGGGGCGATGACTGCAAGGACTCCGGCCTCCCTGAGGGCAACAGGTGCCTGTTCCCGTGAAGAGCCGCATCCCATGTTCCTGCCTGCGATGATGACCGCTCCCCGCAGGCGGGGGGCAAGGGCAGGGTCGAGGTCCTCGAGGACATGCTCCGACCACACCGAGCGGTCCCTGGTGCGGAGGTATCGTCCGGCAATGATGAGGTCGGTGTCGATGTCCGGGCCGAGGCAGACCGCGTGTCCTGTTCCCTCCATCAGGGCACCTCCGGAGCACGGATCTCGCCTGCAAGCGCACTGGCTGCGGCCGTTGCGACCGACCCGAGATAATATTCTGCGCCTACGCCCATCCGGTTCCTGAAGTTCCTATTCGCCGTCGAGAGGGCTACCTCACCCTCCCCGAGCACCCCCATGTGCATCCCGAGGCAGGGTCCGCAGCCGGGTGGACCGACGATGCATCCCGCCTCGACAAGGTTTGTCAGGACACCCGTTCCTGCGGCGCGAAGGAGGACATCACGGGATGCCGGCACGACGATGGTGCGGGTCTTCACCTTCTTGCCGCGTACAAGTGCTGCAAACCGTTCGATGTCCGAATACCTCCCGTTGGTGCAGGTCCCGACAAAGACCTGGTCAAGCGGTGTTCCCTCGTAGTCTGACACCTCTGCGACGGTATCCACCCGGTGGGGGACGGACAGAACCGGGACAACATCATCGAGGTTGATGGCAAGCTCCTGTGCATAGTCCGGGTCCCGGGGCACCTGCATCGCCACATCATGGCCGTATTCGGCAAGGTACCTGCGGGTAATGTCATCGGCATAGAAAAGGCCGGTCTTAGCCCCCGCTTCGATGGCCATGTTCGTGAGGGTGAGCCTCCCCTCCATTGCGATGGCTGCGGCCCCCTCGCCGGTGAATTCGAGCGCACGGTAGGTCGCCCCGTCCATGCCGAGGCGGCCGACATAGGTGAGCGCGAGGTCCTTTGCCTCGGCGGCGCCCGTGAGGCTTCCCTCCAGGTGAATGGCGGTGGTCTCGGGGACCCTGAACCACGTGCCTCCGCCTGCCCAGATGGCAGCCATGTCGGTTGCGCCCACCCCGGTGGCAAATGCCCCGAAGGCGCCGGCCGTGCAGGAATGCGAATCGGCGCCGACGACGATCTCTCCCGGAAGGGCCCTGCCCTCGCTCATCAGCTGGTGGCAGATGCCCTCTCCCACGTCACTGAAATGCAGGCCGCATTTTATCGCAAAATCCCTCAGTTCATCCTGGAGGGTCGCGGTCTGGCTGTTGTTCGCCGGTGCCAGGTGGTCGAAGAAGATGGAGATCCGCTCAGGAAAGGCGGGCACCCTCCTGCCCATCTCCCTGAACGCCTCCAGTGCGAGAACCCCGGTACCGTCATGGGCGAATGCCCGGTCAACCTGGCGGTCGACATACTCTCCAGCGCAAGCATCGAGAATGCGTTCAGAGAGGGTGGTCATCGGTCCCCTCCCGCGCCTTCTCGATCACCCTGAGGAGCACGTCCTGGGTAACCGCACACTTTCCTTCCGAGATCTCCTTGACGCGGTTGAGCACCCAGGCGATCTGACCGGGGGTAAGTTCGATGCCGGTCTTCTGCAGGATATGCTCCAGCCCTTTTCTGCCGGTGTGTTTGCCGAGGAAAAACTGGCGGTGCCGGCCGACCTGTTCGGGAAGGATGTATTCATAGGTCTCCGGATCTTCGAGGATGGCCGCGATGTGGATGCCGCTTTCATGGGAGAATACGTTCCGGCCGACGACCGGTTTCGTGGCCATCATCCTGATGCCCGAATGGTCCTGAACGATCTCAGAGAGGTAGGGGATGAGGGTCAGGTCATAGCGGTCGACCCCGCCTTTCATCCTGAGTGCGACCAGCACCTCTTCGAGCGGGGCGTTTCCTGCCCGTTCACCGATCCCGTTGACGGTGGTGTGCAACTGGAAAGCCCCGCATGCCGCTGCGGTGATGGTATTTGCCCCGGCACACCCCATGTCATTGTGGCAGTGCACCGCGACCTTGTTCGGGACGGCGGAACAGATGTCGCGCATCACCGTTGCCATCTCAAGGGGAGTGAGAAATCCCACCGTATCGGCAAAGCCCGAGTATTCCGCACCGCATTCCGCACCACGGAGGTATAAATCCTTGAGGATTTCGGGATCGGTCCGTGAAGCATCCTCGGCGGCGAACCTGACGGCAATCCCGTGATCCCGGGCATATTCTATCATGCTGAGTGCCTGTTCCGTCATCTCCTCGCGTGAGCACCGGTACTTGACCCTGATGTGGCGGTCAGATGTGGCAAAGAATATGCTGACGAGATCGACGCCGCAGTCGATGGCGGCGTCCACATCCTGTTTCAGTGCCCGTGAGAGGCAGCAGACCCGGGCATCGAGGCCCATGTTGCAGACAGCCCGTACACATGCCTTTTCGTTCTCCGATACCACAGGAAATCCTGCTTCGATGACCTCGACGCCGACGGCGTCGATCTGTGTCGCGATCTCCATCTTCTCTTCGCAGGTGAAGGAGACCCCGGGGGTCTGTTCCCCGTCACGCAGCGTTACATCACATATTTCAACATTCCATGGTTTCATGATGTGCTCCGGGGGGACAGTCCCCCACAATATAAAGTATGCAAAGCCCCTTCCCCTGAGCTTTCCAGGAAAGGAGGTGTTCTTCGATGCAGGCGGTATCATCCGCAGCGCAGACGACCGGGTGGGCCCATGCAAGATACGGGAGAACCTCGGGGGTGGGCTGGCCACCGGTCATTCCCATCGTGCTGTTTGCGAGGACCACCAGGAGAAGGTCCCGGTTCTTTTCGGCAATGTCGATGAGGGCGTTGATACCCGAATGGAGAAGGGCATAGTCTCCGGTAAGGGCAACGCCGCTGCTCGTTGCCGCGACTGCCGGGGACGAGCCGAGGGCGTAACTTGCGGCGCAGAGGGAGTACGGCGGGTTCTTGGCAAGGACGGCGCATCCGATGTCACAGACAGGAGCAAGCTCCTTTTCCCGCAGGAGGTGAAGTGCCGGGAGAAAGGGGCACCCGGAACAGAAGGTGCGGGCATATCCCCGTGCATGCACCGTCTGGGGCGGTTCCCCGGTGACTCTGATGGACGTGCACCCGTTCCCGCCGCCGGCCCTTGGCGGGTAGGTGAGGTAGCGGGGCCCGGACGATGCCCAGGTGCACAGGTCCATCCTTCGGTACTCCGCGGCTTCCGAGCGGCCCCGCATTGTCAGGCTTCTTTCGTCGGGACGTGGTTGTTGATGGTCCTTTCGTTCGAGGGGGACTCCTACGGCGGGCTGTGTGAGCATCCCCGATGCAATGCGGATGATTGCCGGCCGCAAAAACCTCTCGGAGGTTCGAAATGCCGTCTCCACCGACTCAGCAAATTCATCCGGCAGGGGGGAGAAGACGGGCACGCCGGCAAGCCTGCCATAGCAGCGGGAGTCCTGTGCATGCTGGGAGCCGCTCACCTCCTCGTCATCACCGGCAACGATGACAACCCCCGCACGGGTCCCTTCCACCGCTGCGGCGACGAGAGTATCGGCACAGGCGTTCAGTCCCACGTTCTTCAGGATGACGGCAGCACGCCTGCCGGAGAGCGAATCACCGAGTGCGTACTCGAGGGCCACCTTCTCGTTGACCGTGAATTCGGCACCGCACCCTCCTGCAATTCCGGTAACCGGGTATCCCGGCACTGCATACCAGCGGTCCGCGGAGCCCACGAGCGCCCGTGAAAGAACCTCTTCCCCCTTCACAGGTCCACCCCCGGAACCAGGTCACAGCCGGTACAGGCCGAACACATCGTCAGAGCCTGGGCCGGGTCGAGGCCCGCCATAGATAGTGCCTCTTTGAGCACTTCTGCTGTCCGCAGGATTCTGTCCGCATCGGGCCGTGGCAGATGGGCGACCCCCCCGGAGGGTGTAAGAGGACGGACGACCGGGATGACTCCCATCCCGGTCAGGCGGCGGATGCATCCCGTCATCTCTTCATCGGTCTCCCCGAGGCCCAGGATCACGTTGGAGTAGACCCGGTTCTTCCCGAAGAGAGGGACTGAGGCTGCGAGGACTTCCCATACCAGATCATAGTCCAGTCCGGAGCACATCTCGGCAAAGAGATCGGCCGTTGCCGTCTCTACGTTGAACTTCACCTCTGACACCCCGAGTTCATGGAGGCGGCGGGGTGTCTGAGGGGTCGGGTAAATGGATACCCCCACCGGCTTCCCGAACTGCATCACGCGGCTGACGACGGCGAGCGCCCGCGCCTCGTCTGCCTCCACGGAGTCCAGAACTCCGCTGGTAATCGAGACAGCATCGATGCGGTCAAGGACCGGCAGGATGAGGGCTTCGACGTCATCGGGCGTTTTATAGCGGCAGGGCCCCTCCGGGACGGCGCAGTACCTGCAGCCGAAGATGCACCCTTCCGAGAGGGTGATGTACGCCTGCCGGGGACAGTGGAGGGCGGGCTCTTCCAGCCATCCCTCCACCCGGAGCCCCGGGCCGGTGATCACCGCTGAACCGTCATCTGCGACGCTCAGGGATAACCGGCTGGCATCATCAACCGCCACCCGGACGCGTCCGTTGTCGGTGGCAAAAAAAAAGCTTCCCGGCCCCCGTGCCCCGGGACCTGCCGTCGATCGGTCTTTCCATCGATCAGGTACTCCCACCGGGCGTACCCCGCCATATGCCAGTATTTCTGCCTTTATCCGTCCCCACTGCATAGCAGAAGCGCCTCCTCATATCGGGTCGCAAACGGGATTGCCGCCGCAGCACCGATAATCCCCCTGCCCTCCATCCTGATATCCAGGAGGGGCCGGATGGCCTCAAGGTCATCACGCGATACCTCCCCTTTCTTGACAGACCAGCCGAAGGGGCGAAGCGGCGCCGGGTCAAAATCCCTGTACGCTGCCATGCCGGTATCCTCCGAGAGGGTGTATTTCTCAAGAAGGGCGGCGAACCGGGTAATGAGGCCCTCCGCATCGCTGGTGGCAAATTCACAGGCCAGTCCGACACAGTTCTTTGTCCTGTACGGGACCGGGAAGAGCTGGACGATGGTGTGCGAGAGGTACCGCGTCGCCTCGTCCTCCATTGCCCGTGAAATATTATGTGCGAGTGTCCATGTGGCGCCCTCCTCCGGGGTGTCCGTATCATCGACTCCGATGATGACGCGTTCCCTGCGGGGCAGCCAGATGCGTGAGCCCGCCTCCCGCCCGCCGCCGGAGGGGTCGGCATCCGCCCGCAGGACCCCGTGCGCCGTTGCGCGGCAGACGCTTGCCCCTACACCGCCGCCGCCCATCCCTCGGTAGGAGATGCCGATCTCCTCATCGGTGACCTCGACGGCACTGATCCCCGCGGGAAAATGCGACCCTACGAGTTTCAGGTCAACGCAGCCGGTCTGAAGGAGGAACCGCTGGGTCCGCCCTACAACCCTGATCTCCCGGACAAGGGGGCTCCTGCGGTAGTGATGGCCCGCCCAGAGGGCGCCTCCAACACAGTCGAACGTCTCGATGAGTTCGACCGTTCCCCCGTCCTTGTCGGCCACCGCCGTGATATCGGGGTAGGATATCGTGTACGGTTCAGAGATGTTCTCCATAGAGCCCTGCCGCTTCAATTCCTTCATTTGCCCAGAGGACTGCTCCGAGTGCTCCGATACGCCCTTTGCTCTCGCAGGTATCGATATAGGTAATCCCAAGCCGTGCCGCCTCCATCTCACAAACGTCCCGGGTGAGGATTTCCGTCTTGATCTCTTTTTTCAACGACGATTCAAAGGGGAGTTCTATGCCACGGTACACCGCAATGCCGGTGTCCCTGCTCACCGAGTTTGACTGGATGAAATCGCGGACAAAGGTGCAGAGATCATTGACGGATTCAGGCCGCACGGCAAAGTTGAGGGCGGACCCGACGCAGTTCGTTGTCTTGTTCGGGACCTTCGGATTGAGCTGAACAAGGCGCATATTGAGGTATTCGACGCCGGGTATTTTACAGGCCTCCGCACATTTGCTCGCAAGCACCCAGGTGGCGCCTTCTTCTTTCGTATCGGTATCGTCGATGCCGATGGTGATCTTTTCATAGCGGGGGAGGATGATGCTGGCACGGTTGGCACGGGCACCCCCCACCCTCAGGTCCTCTTCAGATTCATATTCAGTGCGAAGCACCCCCGGGGCCTGGGGGAGACATGCAGCAACCCCTACGCCGGCACCGGCGATGCCTGCCCAGCGGGTGATGACTTCATCGCCGTTTACCTCCACCCCTTCAAGTGCCTGCCCGCCCATTTCCGCATCGGCGGCACCGAAGTGAGCCTCATGGGTGCCGAGTTTTGCGGTGATCGTCATCGTGGACCCTTCGACGGTGATCTTTTTGACTGCCCCGCCGGCACGAATCCTGTTCATCACATCCCATTCGATGGAACCCCGGTGGCGGCACTCTTCGATGATCTCCGCAAGTCCTGCACGTTCATCGACCATCACCAGGAGCCGCCGTGAAAAAAGGGGCCCGAATCTCTCTTTAACTTCTTCCGGGGTCAGCACAACCATATTCTTGTCACCGAAATTTTCGTTAACAGGAATATCGGCAACAAGTTATTTAACTATTCGTTCATTGCGCACATGGCCCAATACCGGGTATCCGGGACACAGGGGAAAAAAGATTAGAGAATGTCCTTGAGGACAAACTTGAACGGGCCCAGGTTGCCGCCGAAGTTGCCTGCACTGATGAGAAGGATGCCGTCGATTTTGGTTGCCGCCTCGATGCCTGCCTTCGTCGCAGCCCTGATGGCCGCCTCATCGACACCGTCGATGACGATCTCGTAGACCGCCTTTACCCCCTCCGGGACTTTGGTGTCTGCCACCTTGTCGCGGATGGTGGGGCAGTATTTTTCATTGGTGGTGGCGACCATGAACTTGTACTTGTTGCTGCCTACTTTCGAACCGGAGGCAACGACGGGGAAGGAACAGATGCTGCCCGCTTCCTTTGCAATGGCGTCGACCGCTGCTTCTGCTGCCATGAGTGCCGCAGGGACGCTCTCGCCCATGATGAAGAAGTTGCCGCCTGCAATGCCCTTTACGATGCCAAAGGACTCTTCGCCGATGTAGGCGCCGTTCATGATAGGGATGGCCCAGCACTTTCGTCCGCCGACTTCGGTCTGGTACTCAAATCCGTCACCGAAGAAGTGGAGTTTGACATCGATGCGCTCCTCTGCTTCGGGCATACCGTCGAAGACAGCCGTGGTGGGCGAGGTCAGCACGCACTCTGCGAGGCGCTCGACGACCTGCTCCTTGAGCTTCTTTTTGCCGCCGGCAAAGAACATGACCGCGACTCCGGGGCGTTTGTCAGGGGTCTCCGATGGGTCGAGAATGCGCTCGATGCCTGCTTCGCAGGGGCACCCTATGGCGGATGTTGCAAACCCGGTTGCCTCCGTCGCTGCCCTGACGGCCCACTTTTCATTGATTGCAGTAATTACAACGCGGCATGCCCAGTTGGGAAATGCCTCTGCGTACTCGTCTTCGATAGGTACTCCGTTTAATTCCATGAATAATACCTCGTTTCAGTAATTCTTTAGGTGAGGTGTAGGGATACTAGAAGGTTTCTTTTTGAATAAGGGACCTTCGGAGAAGGGAGCTTTGAGAAGTAAGCTTCGTTCGGGGGACCTTCGGAGAAGGTACCTTTGAGAAGTAAGCTTCGTTCGGGGGACTTTCGGAGAAGGGAGCTTTGAGAAGTAAGCTTCGTTCGGGGGACCTTCGGAGAAGGTACCTTTGAGAAGTCTGCTTCGTTCGAAAGACCTTCGGAGAAGGGAGCTTTGAGAAGTAAGCTTCGTTCGGGGGACCTTCGGAGAAGGGACTCGGTTGAAGTGGTCCGGGAAGTTCGACCGCACTATAAGCCCCCTGGAAAAAAGCGTTTAATGGGGTTTATTTTTAATTTGGGTCTGAAATATGGTTTTTAAATGTGGAGTGCCCCCGGTAATCATAGCAATAGATTTAAATTTCACAAAATAGAACGTTAATTCAGAGGAGATTGGATTATGGGTGTTTCTACAGATTCAATGAACTCGTACATTTCCCGTGACCTCAAGCATCAGTTTTCCCCCAAAGAAGGCTGGATGATTGAGAAACAACCGGATTGCGGCGGCGTTACCTTCCCGTACGTCGTGTGGCGCAAGCGTTTTGGTCAGACGAAGCGGTATCCGGTCGAAGTGGTCATTGGACCATCTGTTTCGGGTAAAATGGTCGAGGAGTTTGCAGCAAAGAAAGCAGCGGCAGAGAATGCAAAGATTTCACTTGAACCGCTGACGCTGTTCGTACCGACAGGCGCTGATGTCTCTGCAGTACCTGATGACATCGATGTAAAATATCTCAAAGTTCTGAAGGTCGAGGAAGGCCAGGTCATCTGGTGGAAAAAGACCCTCATCGCTGAATAATTTGTATTGAACGGTGCTCCCTGAAGGGAGCATATATTTTCCCTGTTGTTGTTCATCAGGGGACCGTCCGGATGGTCCCGGTCTCATCCGTCCGGTATCCGCCAAGTCTTTCCAGGCATTCTTTAAACCGTTCTGATGCAATGGTCCTGAAAAGCGTTGCAACCCGTTCATTTTCTTCGAGTTCTTCTGTAGGGCAGACTATCTCATACCGTTCCGTTCCGATGGGTTCGAATGACAGGCCAAGGGCCTTTGCGGCACTAAAGACGCCGATGCCGGCATCGCATTCGCCTGCACTGACGGAGAGGGCGACTGCCAGATGGGTGGTTGCTTCATGGTCATAACCGGTGATGGAGGAGGCGTCAATCTGCCGCTCCCGAAGGAGATGGTCAAAGAGGACGCGGGTGCCCGAACCCCGCTGACGGTTGATGATCCGCACACCGGGCAGGTCGTCAAAGACGATACCATCACGGGAGATGACGCCCTGCTCCCGCTCCGCAACACAGATGAGTGAGAGTTGTTCATCCGGCAGGTAGCGCTGGAGGTAAGAGAGATTATACTCGCCGTCCTCGCCAAGCAGATGCATTGGCGCGGCGTGACAGGCTCCCTGTTTAAGTGCTAGAATGCCCCCCATGCTGCCGACATGGGTGGAGTGCATCAGAACGCCGTCACCGGTCATGTGGTCGGCGAGGAAGTCCAAAGCCGGGTCATGACTGCCGGTTACCAACAGAGATTCTTCAGCTGCCCTGCGAGGGACGCTGAGCAGGGCAGTGACCTCATCGCCTGCCATAATCCCTTCCCGTGATGCGGGAATCCGGAAGTAGGCGTTTGCACGGACTGCGCTCATCTGTACCCCCGCCCCGCGGGACTGCGGAACGGCCACCCACCGACCCCTGACATTTCCCACGGTGATAAGGACAAATTCATCGGTCCCTGCCGCAGAATCAAGGGTTGTCGAAAGGTTCACCCGGAGCTGTTCCGGCACGCCGGGCTGCAGGCCGTAGTGCTCCATCATCGGCCGGATGACCTCACGAAGAATCGTAGAAGCTGCAAGCGGGTAGCCGGGCATCCCTATGACCGGTTTCCCATCAATGATTCCTACAATGACGGGTTTTGCGGGTTTGATGGCGACGCCATGTATCAGCAGTTCTCCCAGTTCACCTATGATCTCCGCCGTGAAGTCCCGCGTCCCCTTTGATGACCCGGCGGAGATGACGAGCATGTCGTTTTCACGGACTCCTCTTCTGATTGCCTCCCGGATTGCCTCCCGGTCATCGGGGACGATGTTGTACTGGCATGGTATGGCCCCGAGTTCTTTCAGGTATGCCGCCGCCATCTGCATGTTGCTCTCGACCACCTGTCCGGGAAGGGGGCGGACCACTGCGGGAACGAGCTCGCTGCCGGTCGGGATGAGGCCGACACGGAGCTCTTTTACCCTGACCTCCGTTATCCCATAGGCGGCGAGAGCACCGATCTCGTGTGCCCGGATGCGGTGGTTCGAGGGGATGATCATCTCGGATTCTGCGATGTCCTCCCCGACGGGGCGGATATGCTGCCACGGGGCAGTTGCCCGGCGGATGATAAACGAACCGTCGTCAGTCGTCTCCACATCCTCGATCATGATCACCGCATCATACCCTTTGGGCACCACATTGCCCGTGTTGATGCGCACAGCGTCGGGGAGGATCACGGGCCGCTGTTCATGGGCTCCGGCGGTGTCAGCGCTCCTGACCGCGATGCCGTCCATCGCAGCGAGGTGAACCGGGGGAACGGAGGACCTGGCAAAGGCTGGTTCGGCCGAAATCCTGCCGGTCGCCTCTTCAAGCGGGACCGCGATGGTCCGGGGGACAAATGAGAATGTCTCCCTGATGGTTTGTTGTGCCTCATCGAGAGACACCAGGCTAAAATACCGTTTTACCACAGGATCACCTCGACCTCTTCTCCTTTCTCCAGTCCTTCCCTGGATTCAGGTATCCGCACAAGGCCGGTACTATAAATGAGCGTGTTGGTAAGGCCTGACTTGCCGAAAAGGGGGACGGCATCATCGCCTTCAAGGCGGACCCGCACATAGTCCTCCCGTCCGCGTGCAGAAGAAATGTTTGTTTTCAGGGTCGCTGTACGTATTCTGCGGTGGATTCCGGACCGCGTCATTGCCCCGATAAGTTCGTCCACCAGGGCTATCAGGACCACGTACGATGATGCGGGGTGTCCGGGGAGACCTATCACCGGCGTCGCTTCAATGGTCCCGATGATCGTCGGTTTCCCGGGTGCAAGGGCGATGCCGTGAATGTGCACCGTCCCCATCTCCTCGATAATTGCTGCGCACATATCACGTTCCCCTTTTGAACTGCCTCCCGAGACAAGTACCAGATCACAGGAGCGGACGGCCCTGCGGATCACGTCTTCGAGTGCCTCCCGTTCATCGGGCACGATCCCGAATAGCTCCGGGTCGCCGCCACGTTCACTTGCATACCCGTAGCACAGGTAGGTGTTCACATCCCGGATTTCGCCCGGGCCGGGAATCCGGTCAACGGGGACCAGTTCATTCCCGGTCGAGATGATGCCGATCTTCGGGCGCCTGATTACCGGAACCGTTCCATACCCGAGTCCTCCAAGCACACCCAGGTCGCGGGGGGAGAGATGTCTGCCGGGTTCAAAGACCGGATCTCCTCTACGAAAGTCGTCGCCTCTGAGGGTAACATTCTCCCCTGTTGCCACCGCCCGGCGGACAAGGACGTCCCTGCCCATCTCCTCAGAATATTCGATCATTGCCACTGCATCTGCGCCTGTCGGGAGAATGCCTCCTGTTGGTACATACATGCACTCTCCCCGTGAGATAGAAGGGGTGTCCCCCTCTCCCATGGAGATTCTGCCGGTGATGGCAAGTATCGCCGGGATTGCTTCACCTGCTCCCGTGGTGTCGGCGGCATATACCGCATAGCCGTCAACAACCGATCGGGAAAACCCTGGGATGTCCTCGCGGGCGACGACGGGTGCTGCAAGTATCCGGTTCAGTGCCCCGGGGAGGGGTACTGTTTCAGCGGGAAGCTCCGGGGCATGTGCATGAAGCACCCGTACTGCTTCGCTGACCGGGACGAGATCCAGAAAGAGGCTCATCTGAAACAACCGAGCTGGCAGCCCCTGATTTTGATCTTTGGATCATGAGTGTTGCAGTAGCGGGCAATATCGAGTTTTTTAATGTTATATTTGTCACAGATCTCGAATGCCTGTTCGCACCGGATTTCATTGGTGATCCCGAATTCCCTGAATGCCTCTTCGATGAGTTGCGTATCCATGCTATTATGATAGTCGTCGATTGAAATTAGGTTTACTGATGTGGAAAATCAGTGAGCGCCCGTTATTTTGGTTTTCTCAAAACCTGAGCAAGGAGCATGCAAAAGGGCGCATGAATAATGTTCGAACATTGTTGCTTACCAGGTGTTTTCCGTATATACTTCCGGACCCATGTCCGGTTGTTCGGGGAAATATTAGGTTGAAATTATCAAATGCCGTTATGATTATTATCAGTGGAAATAAAGCACCATTATTAACAATTTCATTTTAATTTTAAATCCATGTAAATTATTTATTATCGATAAAAACAAAGATTTGCTCTTTTTTTCCTCGCACCATACTTCAATACATTTATCTATTCTTTTCAACAACTTTTCCTGTAATCGATTTAATCGATGATACTGGTGCGTGAAACCATGGCATTTGCATTGCATATCAACATGGAACGGTGTACCGGTTGTAACGCGTGCGTGGTCGCATGCCCCGTTGATGCACTGGAGCTCTTTACCCTGGACCCAGTGACCAACGAGAAAATCTACAAAGTGAAAAATGGCAAGGCCATGATTCTCGATGTTGATCATGAACTCTGCGCCGGTTGCGGCGTATGTGTTGAGGCATGTCCATTCAATGTGATACGGCTGGCAGGACCGTGGGACTCAATTTCCAAATCCCTGGCAGAAGGAATGGAGTGAGGTTTAAACATGGAAACATTCTTCCCGAAATTTTCCAAGAAGCGTGAAGGTGTTAACGTCATAATGGAGCAGAAGCTCCTGAAGAACGTAAACAACCTTATTCTTAATGCACAGACGTGTACCGGATGTGGAATCTGTTATGAAGCCTGTCCGGAGGAAGCAATCAGCCTAGGTCTGGTTGGTGCAGTTATTCGTGGAGCGGTCGACTACGCTGAACCCGTGTACATTGACGAGAAAAAATGCTCGTATTGTGGTGTCTGCGTCGTTATGTGCCCGTTCAATGCACTCACCCTGACGATCGATGGCGAGGAAGCCCTCCCGATTGTTGAGCGTGAAGGATTCCCTGAATATGATATGGTCACAGCGATCGACCAGGAAAAGTGTATCAGCTGTACCATATGTGAAGATGTCTGCCCCCGCGATGCAATCGACCGTCAGGTCCCTGCATACGAAGGGTCAGAAGAGGGCGGCAGGAAACGCCAGACCGCACTTCAAGCAACGACGAAATTTACCGTCGATGACGAGAAGTGTACGATGTGCGGCATCTGTGGAGACCTCTGCCCTGCAATTGATGTAAAGCGCAAGCCCTTCAGCGCCGAATCCGGCAAGGTTGAGGGAGAAGTTGTCTGGGACGAAGAGCTTTGTGACGGCTGTATGGTCTGTGTCGAGGCATGCCCCGAGGAAGCAATTACCCTTGAGCGCGATGTCACCTCCGGAAAACTCGATGGGACCGTTACGATCATGGACGAGAACTGCTGCACCTGCCGCTGGTGTGCCATCAACTGTCCAACCGAGGCGATCACTGTCGAGAAGATCTTCGAGGGTGACATTGAGTTTAATGCCGAGAAGTGCCCCTCCGGGTGCTCGACGTGTGTCGAGGTCTGTCCGGCAAACGCAATTTACCTCCCGTCTGCAAAGCCTGCGAATGAGCTTAGAGGTAAGCAGGAGCCCGTTATTGCCGTCAACAAGGATTTCTGTATTCTCTGTGGCGCATGTGTCAATGCGTGCCCGGGTGAAGATATCATTACCCTGAAGCGTACGGGCATCCGCATCAAAGGCAAGGAGACCGACCTCTTCCTGAAGATTAAGGACAAGCTCTGTACGCCGCGCACCTCAATGGTCAAAGAGGGCACAGCTGACAAGGTTGAGCTTAAAATGGTGAAAACCGAGTGAGGGAGAAGGAAATGGCAACTGAGAAAAATTACGGTAATCCCGAACTGGAAGCGAAACTCAGGGACCGGTACCTCTACACGAATGATACCAACCCTGAATTCCTTAACGATGTTAAGAAAGTGAGCCGCACGATTGCGCACATGTGTTTCCAGTGCGGTACATGTACCGGATCCTGTCCGTCCGCACCGAGGAGCTCCTACCGGATACGCCTCTTCATGCGCCGCGGGGTCCTCGGTCTCGAGAAGGAAGCACTGAATGACCCGGACCTCTGGCTCTGTACAACCTGTTATTCATGTACAGACCGCTGTCCGCGCGATATTGCGCCGACGGATGTCATCATGGCAATGAGGAACCTTGCCTTCAAGTACGACATTGTGCCGCGCAACTTCCTCAAGACCGTGCAGCTCATCTACACCACCGGCCACGGTGTACCGAACAACGACGTTAACAGGTCAGCCCGTGAGAAGCTTGGCCTGAGCAGAGATCCACCAACGACGCACAGTTATCCGGAATTTATGCCGGGTATCCAGAAAATTATCGACCACTACAAGCTGAAAGAGAATGCTGACAGGATTCTCGCCGAGGAGGGTCAATAATATGGCAGAAAGCAAACACCAATACGCATTTTTCCTTGGCTGCATCGCACCCAACCGCTACCCCGGATGTGAGTCTGCTGCAATTAAAACCAGTGCAAAGGTCGGCATCGAACTCCTTCCACTAAAGGGTGCAGGCTGCTGTCCGGCACCTGGTGCATTCGGCTCAATTGACCTGAACGTCTTTTACGCCCTTGCAGCACGCAACCTTGTACTTGCCGAACAGATGAACATGGACATTACGCTCATCTGCAACGGATGCTACAAGTCCATCTGGGAAGTCAACCATATCCTCAAGCACAACGACGAACTCCGTGACGGTGTGAACGAAGTGCTCAAGGAGGTTGATATGGAGTTCAAGGGCACCATCGATGTCTGGCACCTTGCCGAGCTCTACTACGACCCCAAGATCTGTGGAGTTGACAAGTTGGCAGCATCGGTGACCCGTCCCCTGACCGGAACCAAGATCGCAGTCCACTACGGATGCCATCTGATGAAGCCGGGCAAGGAACGCCACTTCGGTGATACCGAGAACCCCATGTGGATCGATGAGCTTGTCGAGGCACTTGGCGCCGAGGCAGTCCAGTACCGCAATAAGATGCAGTGCTGTGGTGCCGGTGGCGGTGTCCGTGGATACGACCTTACCCACTCGCTCGATATCACGAATGAGAAGCTGATCAACGTAACCGAGGTCGGTGCGGATGCAATCACTGAGGTCTGTCCGTTCTGTCAGCTTCAGTATGACCGCGGCCAGATTGAGATTCAGGAGAAATTCGGAAAGACGTATGGCATTCCGGTTCTTCACTTCAACGAACTCCTCGGCCTTGCCCAGGGAATGAGCCCGCAGGAGCTTGCGCTTGACCTGCATGGAATCGACTGCAAACCATTCCTGGAGAAGATCCTGTAAGAGGTGTGATGAATGGCTGAAGCAAAAGAACAACCAAGAATTGGTGTATTCATCTGTCACTGCGGTACAAACATCGCAGGCTCCCTCTCGATTGAAGAGGTCAAGGAATATGCAAAGACCCTTCCAGGTGTCGTTGTCGCAGAGGAATACCAGTATATGTGCTCCACTCCCGGACAGAGCATTATCGTCGACTCAATTAAAGAGCACAACCTCAACGGCGTGGTCGTTGCAGCCTGCTCTCCGCGTCTTCACGAGCCGACCTTCCGTATCGCAACCCAGGAGGGCGGCCTGAACAAGTTCCGGTTCGAGATGGCAAACATCCGTGACCAGAACTCCTGGGTTCACATGCATGACTGGGAAGGTGCAACGTCAAAGGCAAAGGACCAGGTCCGTATTGCCGTTGCAAAGGCCCGGATGCTCGAGGACCTCGAGCCGAAGAGCGTTCCCGTCGAACACGCCGCACTCGTCGTGGGTGGAGGTGTCGGTGGTATGCAGGCAGCACTCGACCTTGCAAGTGCCGGCATCAAGACCTACCTCGTAGAGAAAAACCCGACAATCGGTGGACGCATGTCCCAGCTCGACAAGACCTTCCCGACACTCGACTGTTCGCAGTGTATCCTCACCCCGAAGATGGTGGATGTCGGACGTCACCCGAACATCGAGCTCATGACTTATACCGAGGTCGAGAATGTCGAGGGGTACATCGGCAACTTCACGATCACCCTGAGAAAGAAGGCACGTGGTGTCCTCACCCCAACCGAGGCAGAAGCACGCGGCATTGTCGGCGGCGGCTGTAATGGCTGCGGTGACTGTGCAGAAGTGTGTCCCGTCATCAAGCCGAACCCGTTCGAGCTCGGGATGGCCCCGAGAAAGGCGATCTACATCTACCACCCGCAGGTAAACCCGCTGCTGTACACCGTTGACTTCGACTCCTGCATCAAGTGCGGTCTCTGTGTCACGGCATGTGGTGAAGAGAAGAAGGCAATCGACCTTGACATGGTGGACACGTTCGAGCAGGTCAAAGTCGGTACCTGTATCCTTGCAATCGGATATGATCTCATTCCGATCGAGGGGAAGAAGGAGTGGGGGTACAAGCGGTTTGACAACGTCATCACCGGGCTTGAATTCGAGCGCCTGATCTGTGCTTCCGGCCCTACCGGTGGAAAGCTGATTCGTCCGTCCGACGGCCAGATCCCGAAGAAGATCGGGTTCGTGCTCTGTGCAGGATCACGTGACAACACCGGCGGCGTCGCAAAGCCGTACTGCTCCAGGTTCTGCTGTATGTACTCGCTCAAGCACGCCCACCAGATCATGGAAAAGATCCCCGGTGCCGTGCCGTACCTCTTCTACATGGACATCAGGTCCTTTGGCAAGATGTACGAGGAGTTCTACTACCGTATCCAGAACGAGGGTGCAAAGTTCATCCGTGGTCGTGTAGCAAACATTCTCGAAGACCCGACGAGCAAGAACCTGACCGTCTACACCGAGGACACGCTTCTCGGAAGGCCGCTCAGCCTTGAGATGGATATGGTCGTCCTTGCAGCGGCAATCCAGCCTAAACCCGAGGCGGAGCGCATTCGGCAGATGTTCGGTGTCTCCAAGTCACAGGACGGCTGGTACCTCGAGGCTCACCCGAAACTGAACCCTTGTGGCACTACGACCGCAGGTATCTACCTTGCCGGTGTCTGCCAGGGACCGAAGGACATTCCCGATACGGTTGCACAGGCAGAGGGTGCGGCATCAGCGGCATCGATCCCTATCCACATCGGAGAAGTTCAGCTTGAGCCGTACTTCGCCCAATGCATTGAAGAGCTCTGTGCAGGCTGTGGCATGTGTGTGAACCTGTGCCCATACGGCGCACTTGACCTTGTTGAAAGGGACGGTGGTCGGCAGGTTATGGAAGTCACTGAAGCAAAATGTAAGGGTTGTGGAACCTGTGGAGGATTCTGTCCAGGCGGTGCAATTAAGATGCAGCACTTCACCTCACCGCAGATCTGTGCTCAGATAGATGCATTCCTTCTTGAAGGAGGCGAACAGTAATGGCAGACGAGAACTGGAATCCGAAAATTATCGCAATCATCTGTAACTGGTGTTCGTATGCAGGTGCTGACCTGGCCGGTGGTGCCCGTATCCAGTACCCCCCCGACATCCGTGCGATCCGTGTCATGTGTACCGGACGTGTGGACCCGCTCTTCATCATGAAGGCGTTCCAGGACGGTGCAGACGGGATGCTTATCTCCGGGTGTCACTTTGGTGACTGCCACTACCTTGAGGGCAATTACAAGTGCGCCAAGCGTATGTTCCTCGTGAAAAATGTCCTCAAAAACATTGGTCTCAACGACCGGCGTCTCCGCATGACCTTCGTTTCTGCATCCGAGGGTGCAAAATGGGGCATGGTTATGGAAGACGTTGTCAAAACGGTCAAAGAACTCGGCCCCAGCCCATTGTCGGAGTACCAGAAGTAATCCCGAAATTGGAGATGAGGTTGTGCCAGAAATAGAGATTAACCTGATATCAGGTCGTACGATTGACCAGGGCGTGAGTATGGAGAATGGCAAGGAAAAAATTGCCTACCGTAACGCCTGTGGTATAATCGAGCTCGATGGCGAGGAGTTCAAAAAACTCGGGGCCTACCGGAATACGAACGTCCGGGTCACGAGCGAATTTGGGAGCGTTGTCGTAAAGGCGATCCAGGCGACCCAGGGTCCACACCCTGGCCTTGGCTGGATCCCCATGGGACCATGGGCGAATGCAGTTGTTGACCCCAACACTTACTCTACCGGTATGCCTACCTTTAAGGGCACACCCGTAAAAGTTGAGGTTGCTTCTGATGAGCCGGTCCTGGATGCGATTGCGCTCATTACGCAGGAGTGCTTATAGGCAGGTGGGAAATTTGGCTAAAATAGTAACAGACGTCGTATGCCCGTTCTGTGGAACGCTCTGTGATGACCTTGAGGTCGCACTTGATGACAGTGGCGAAAAGATCCTTGAGGTCTACAACGCTTGTGCCATCGGTGCAACGAAGTTCCTCCACTCACAGGCAGCAGACCGCCTTACCCGGCCAAGGATGAAGCAGGAAGACGGCTCCTGGAAAGAGGTCACGTATGATGAGGCAGTTGAATATACCGCACAAATGCTTGTCAAGGCAAAAAAGCCGCTTATGTACGGCTGGTCATCGACAAGCTGCAGTGCACAGGCCGTCGGTTCCGAACTCGGTGAAGAGGTCGGAGCATGCATGGACAACACCGCAACCGTGTGCCACGGGTCATCCCTGATTGCTGTTCAGGATGTTGGTATCCCCTCAGCAACCCTCGGTGAAATTGCAAACCGTGCAGACCGTGTGGTATTCTGGGGATGCAACCCGGCACACGCACATCCGCGCCACATGTCACGGTATTCGATCTTCCCCCGCGGGTTCTTCACCGGTAAGGGGTCCAAGTCGAGAAAGATGGTCGTCGTCGACCCCCGCCGGACGGATACCGCCAAGATGGCGGATATTCACCTCCAGCTTGAGCAGGGACATGACTACGAACTTCTCAGTGCAATCCGTGTCGCCATACGTGACGAGAAACTTCCGAAGACCGTTGCAGGGATCCCGGCTGAAACGATTTATGAAGTAGCCGAAACGCTCAAATCCGGCAGATTTGCGGTAATCTTCTTCGGCATGGGTGTGACCCACTCCCTCGGGAAGAACCACAATATCGATATCGCAATCGCGGTGACCCGCGACCTGAATGACTATACCAAGGCAGCCATCATTCCGATGCGTGGCCATTACAACGTCACAGGGTCCGGTCAGGTCTGGGGATGGCAGTTCGGCTTTCCGTTCTGTCTTGACCTGAGCCGTGGATTTGCCCGGTACAACCCGGGTGACTCATCATCGAATGATCTGCTCATTCGTGATGAGGTCGATGCGGCCTTCGTCCTCGGCAGTGATCCGGGTGCACACTTCCCGGTCGGTTCGGTCAGAAAGATTGCACAGATGCCGTCGGTCTGTATCGACCCGCACATCACTCCGACCTCCGCCGTCTCGAAACTCCACGTCCCCGTGGCGTTCGTCGGTGTCGAAGTTGGCGGGTGTGCCTATCGTATGGACAATGTCCCGATTGAGACCCGGAAAGTTGTTGAACCGCCCGAGGGAATGCTCACGGATGAGGAATTCCTGACTATGGTCCTTAAACGTGTCAAAGAGATTAAGGGAGCAGCATAACCATGACAGACTATATTATCAGGAACGGTTTTGTCTACGACCCGATTCTTGGCATCAACGGTGACATTATGGATGTTGCCGTCAGGGACGGCAAGATTGTCGATGCCGGCGATGTCACGAAGGCAACCGAAATCGATGCATCGGGTATGACCGTTATGGCCGCCGCAGTGGACATTCACGCACACGTGGCGGGCCCCAAGGTCAATGTCGGCCGCAACTTCCGCCCGGAGGAAAAGCTCTTCCGTGGAGTTGCCGGTTCCGGTGTCAAGAGGATGGAGGGTGGTTTCTCCGTTCCGACTACGATCAGGACCGGGTACCTGTATGCACGAATGGGGTTCGGCTTCTCGATGGAAGCTGCAATGCCACCGCTGTATGCACGCCACACCCACGAGGAGATCGTCGATACCCCGATCATCGATCAGGGTGCCCTTCCCGTGTTCGGGAACAACTGGTTTGTTCTTGAATATATCAAAGAGAATGAAGTGGAGAACACGGCAGCATACATCGCCTGGCTCCTTGCACAGACCAAGGGCTATGGTGTGAAATGCGTCAACCCCGGCGGCACGGAGTCCTGGGGATGGGGAATGAACTGTGAGACGGTCGACGATGTCGTTCCGTACTTCGATGTCACTCCGCGCCAGATCGTTGACGGCCTCATCTCTGCAAATGAGATGCTCGGCCTCCCGCACTGTATGCACGTCCACGGCAACTCTCTCGGAGAGCCCGGCAACTACGGCGTGACGCTTGATACGCTCAAGATCGCCGAGGGCCACAAACCGAACAACGAGTTCGGGCGTGAGTCGGTGCTCCACCACACCCACCTGCAGTTCCACTGCTATGGTGGTGAGAGCTATGCCTCCAAGTCCTTTGAATCCAAATCAAAGGAAGTCATGGACTACGTCAATTCGACGGATAACATTACCTTTGACCTTGGTGTCGTGACCCTTGACGAAACGACCACGATGACTGCGGACGGTCCGTTCGAGTTCCACCTTTCACACATGAACAGCCTGAAATGGGCAAACACCGATGTGGAGCTTGAGACCGCTGCAGGTATTGTGCCGTTTATCTATAACCCGAAGACGTTCATCGCCGGTGCCCAGTGGGCAATCGGTCTCGAACTCGGACTTATGGTCAAAGACCCGATGAAAGCATACGTCACGACCGACGCGCCCAATGCGGGTCCGCTGATGCGCTACCCGCGTGTATACAAGTGGCTCATGAGCGCAAAGGCCCGTGAGGATATGCTTAACAACGTCCTCAAATACGGGGACTCAATCCGTGACCGGTGTTACATCGGCGAGCTCGACCGTGAGATCTCCCTCTATGAGCTTGCAATGATGACCCGTGCAGGACCTGCCAGGACCCTTGGTCTCGGCCACATGTTCGGTTCACTCAAGACAGGCCTTGAGGGTGACATTGCAGTCTATCCGTACAACCCCGAGTCCGACACCGACGATCCCGAGAAGATCGAGTACGCCTTCGGCAATTGTCACACCCTCCTCAAGGGTGGAGAGCTCATTATCAAGGAGGGTGAAGTGGTCTCGAACGGCAGGCAGAAGCGGACCTTCTGGGTCAATGCAAAGACTAACGAGAACCCTGTTGTCGAACGCGACATATCGGAGAAGTTCAAGCGCTACTACACGGTCACCCAGAACAACTATACGGTCGAGGGTCACCACTTTGTGCCGAACCCGTATGTCATAGAGGTTGATGCAACGAAGTGAGGCGGATTTGAATGGCAAAGATTACACTTACACCAACCAAAACCCCCACTCTCAGGCTCGAAGCCGAAAATATCTGTCCCGATATATTCGCCGGAAAGTCCAACGAGGAAATTGCAAACCTCCATGTTTTTGTGGGTAAGGAAAAGCAGGCGCTTGGCGATTACTTCGATATTGCCGGTGAATCCGGCAGCACCGCTGCAGAAACCACCATTGTAATCAACGGCGATGTCAACCGCGTAAAATACATCGGAATGAAGATGTCCGCCGGTGAGGTTATCATCAACGGCGATGCTGACATGTATGTCGGCGCCTGGATGACCGGCGGCAAAATCAATGCAAATGGCAGTGTTGATGCATTCTCAGGCCTTGGTATGACCGGCGGCGAATTGTTCATCAAGGGCGATGCAGGCAACTACCTAGGAGCTGCATACCGTGGCGACTGGCGCGGCATGCAGGGCGGCACCATCCGTGTATCCGGCAACGCCGGTAGCGATATAGGTACATTCATGAGGGGCGGCACCATCATCATCGGCGGCAATGTTGATGTCCACGTCGGTACTCACATGGAGGGCGGCACCATTATCGTCAAGGGCGATGCGAAGACACGTGTTGGCGGCCAGATGGTCAAAGGAGATATTTACGTATTCGGCGACATCGAAGTGATGATGCCAGGTTTCCAGTACCGCAAAGATGTCGATATCGAAGTGGATGGTACCACAGGATCGTTTGCCCTGTACGAGGGTGACGTGGGCGAACGCCATGGTAAGAGCAAGGGCGAAACCATCTACGGAAAGCTCTATATGAAATACTAACCCTCTTTTTTTCTCATCCCTGATTTCAAAGTAAGTATATCCGGAGAGCCGGAGGTATTAGAAAGCCGGCTTTTTTCCTTCATGGAATGAAATTACTTGCATCAGGTGTGATATTTGCCGGTGGGATGGCAAAAGACGAGATCGACGAGCGCTGCAAACCGGTGAACGCGAACGGCAGATCTCCGTTTTCTGTCATTCATGGCGTCGTCAGGGGTGTCAAACCCGGATGAACTGGACAGTTGACGTTGATTCATCGAAACGGCAGACAATAAAACAGCATCTGATTTTTCCGGTTTGGGCGCCCTGATTCGGAGGCTCCACCGGGGCGTTTCACGTTGAGGATGGTAAATATTTCACGGGTCTATTGGTGATTTTGGTCCAATATCAGAAGAATCCGACCTCCTGAAAAGATCAATCCCGCCGGTTGATATACCCAAACGGCCTGGAGATTTGTGGTTATCCATAATTTTCCGTCATCCAAAAGATTACTATCATTCATTGTCCTGAATCATGAACACCAGTTTGTATATGGTTGTCATATACCCGGGACGTTAACCCGTATGGAAAGGATAGAACGTCACCAGCGATTTTTTCCATTGTCTTTCCCGGTCATATCTGAATAATATAATCTAAGTAATGTTGAAAACATACCTATTGTCCTGCTTATGCCGGTGGTGGAAGAGTCCTCTTCCTTTAGGAAGATACTGCTGATAGGAATTGTGGTTGGCATAATTTCAGGAATTGGCGCCCTCCTTTTCTTTTGGGGGCTTAAATTCGGCACTCTTTTTGTTATGGAACATCTCTTCGGCTACTATCTTCCTCTGGAAGGGCAGTCGATCGAAAGCATATCCGGGTGGACCCCTCCTGCGTTTATCTGGCTGATTATGCCGATAATATGCAGCGGAGCTCTTCTCTCCGGACTTATCGTCTATAAATTTGCACCTGAAGCCGAAGGGCATGGGACCGACGCAGCGATAAAGGCCTTTCATGGCGAGGGCAGAATACGCTGGAGGGTTCCGATCGTAAAAGCGGTGGCCTCCATCCTTACGATATCAACCGGAGGAAGTGCAGGGCGAGAAGGTCCTACAGCACAGATATCGGCCGGTTTTGGCTCGATTGCCGCCGATGCGCTGAAACTTTCCCCCCGTGAACGAAGAATCGCGCTTGCCACCGGAATAGGTGCAGGAATAGGAACAATATTCAAAGCACCTCTTGGCGGCGCCATCCTTGCTGCAGAGATTCTTTACACGCGTGATTTTGAGTCAGAAGCTATAGTACCCTCTTTCCTGGCATCAATAATCGGATATTCCATATTTGGATTTTTTGAAGGGTATGATCCCGTCTTCGGAACCGCGGAGATTTATTGGAATATATCACAGATCCCCTTGTTCCTTGTGTTGGGGACAATAAGTGCGGGTATGGGGCTATTGTATATTTCGACCTTTTATGGGACGAAAATTACATTTACCCGGTTCTTTGAAAAGCACCAGCTCCCGAATTATCTAAAGCCGGTTACCGGTGCATTTCTCATTAGTATCCTTGTTATATCGCTCTCCTATATTTCCCCGGAGACGATGATCACAGCGCTTGGAAGTCTTGGTACCGGATACGGATTTTTGCAGCTGGCAATGTATAACATGCTGCCGTTAGGTGTTCTTCTCCTGCTGCCTTTCGTAAAGATTCTCACGACATCATTTACAATCGGTTCAGGGGGGAGCGGAGGTGTCTTTGCCCCGGGACTTGCCATAGGCGGTGCCGCCGGTGGTGCATTCGGGATGATGCTGCATGTTTTGGTACCCCAGATTGTGCCGCTTACATCCGTTCCTGCCTTCGTGATTGTGGGTATGATAGCACTATTCGGTGGGATTGCAAATGCGCCGATTTCGGTAATGATAATGGTTGTCGAGATGACAAACGACTTTTCTCTTTTGGTGCCTGCTATGGGTGCTGTTGCGGTTTCAAACGTTCTTACGGGAGAAAAAACAATCTTCACAGAACAGGTAAGAACTAAGGCGCAGTCTCCGGCACACAAGGGAGAGTACCAGATTGAGATCCTTGAGGAGATAACGGTAGAGACAGCTATGAAAAGAATCGATGATTTGATATGCCTTTCTCCTGAGGATTCTTGGGAGAAGATGGTCTCTATAATGAATCAGACCAAGCATACCGGATTTCCGGTCATTGAAAATGGCAGGCTTGCAGGTATTGTTACCCACCGGGATATCAATCCTGACAACCAGGACCTGGAGATAATCAGAAGTGTTATGAAAACGCCTGTATATACTCTGTTTCCGGATTCTAATCTGGGGATGGCCCTTACAATAATGATGGAGAAAAGCATCCACCATCTGCCGGTCGTCGACAGGAAGGATCCTGATGTTCTTCTGGGATTCGTTACCACAACCGATATTATGCGTTCTTATACCAGGAAGATGAATGAACTCTCAAAATAGGATTGTCCCCCCTTTGCCCGTTGACACGTTTCGATAGTTTGTGTAGGTCTCTCCTGTGATGAATAGTTCCGGGATGCCGCACGGAATTTTTTATTTTATCGCTGCAATAATGTCCTTTTCCTGTCATTCATTCCCTGGTCCCAGACTCGCGATGTTTAGGGCAATACCCTCAGATCCTCTGCCCGGATCATTGCGGTATACGTGCGCACTGTTTGCCACAGCATCAATACAACACGGAAATCGTGTAGGGGTCTTGTGCCGACTTCCATGGGCATCTTCAAAATGGATTCCTATCCGAATTCCCGTTATCTGCAGTGTACCGGTTTGGAGGGGCTGGCCGGGATTCTGCGGACATTCGTGACTGCATCATGTTGCTGCCGCAGTATTGCTTCTGCCTGCGAATGGGTGCGTGCCAATGGAAAAGCCTGCATCCGGGCCATTATAAGAAAAATAATTGTAAGACCGCTCAATAACCACTGCTGGAAGATCAAGGGCAGATTAAGGGGCAGAACCGATGATCGATGCGATCTGCTGCGTGCCCCGGCCGGGGGAAACAGTCGTAGCTTCTATTACTAACGAGGTCATAACTGGTGACCAATGAAACTGGTGACAACTGGCATAGACGCACTTCCCGGCGTCATTGTGGAACAGGGTGCCATGAGGTACACTGTCCGCCTGAGAATCCCTGCCGGGGTAATTACTCCCGCTCAGATGAAGAAGATTGCCGATCTCGCCGTGGAGTTCGGGACGGGGATGCTGCATCTTACCACCCGGCAGACGGTTGAGATACCGCATGTAACAGAAGAGGATGTGCCTGCCCTCAAGCTTGCCCTGGAGGAGAACGGCACTCCCATCGGGGCAGAGCATGAGACCGTGGTCAATATCACCGCCTGCCCGGGCATCGAGCGGTGCCGTCTCGCAAATGTCGATTCCCTTGCCATTGCGATGGAGATTGACCGGAAATATTTTGGGCGTGAGATGCCCGTGAAAACGCGGGTTGCGGTTTCTGCCTGTCCGAATGCATGTGTCAGCGAACGGCTCTGCGAGGTGGGGGTCACCGGGCTGTTAAAGCCGATCAGGCACCCGGAATACTGCACGGGATGCGGGACCTGCGTCGAGTACTGCAAGGAGGATGCTTTGGACGTCATCAACGGGGTTATCATCCTGAACCCTGACAAGTGCATCAGGTGCGGGGCCTGTGTCCATTCCTGTCCGTACGGGGTCATCACTGCCGGTGAGCCCTGGTACCAGATCACCTTCGGGGGGAAGAGGGGCCGACATCCCAAACTGGGACGCCACATCATCATCGTATCGGGGATGCAGACCGCACTGCAGGTCGTCGATATTCTGATGTACAGGATATACCGGCATGCAACCTACGGGACACTCCTCGGTGACCAGGTGGATGATGTCTACGAGGGTATTCTACTGCAGGAGATCAAAAAGAAAATCCCTCCTGAATATATTGTATCAGAGTGGTGATCGACCCCGTTTATCCCTCTTTTTACCAATGCGGTAAGGGGAAGGGTTTCGCTCTCAGGCATGAATCTTTCGATATGGGTTAACCATGCTATACGCCTCCAATACGGCGTTTAATCCGAAATTATGGAGCGCATTGAATTTTTGAGAAAACCTTCTTATTGAGTTATACATCGTGCTACGAGAAAGGATCGTTCGTAATACATAATATGATCCTGACTTAAATTAGGCTTTATCTCGGATTATGGGTGTTAAACGGGATTTATTCTATTTAGATTATACTCCATGTCTTTAGGAATCCTTATATCCTCCGATAAGAGATAACTCTCTTGTCCCATGCGGGGACGTGCAGTAGTTACCATCATCGATATCCGGTCAGGAAGCCTGACGTTGTTCAGTAAATGTAATGCATTGCACAAATGGGTAATTGGAGGAAAAAATAAATGGCAAAATATTCCGACACAATCGATCTCTATTCGGATGACGGAAAGCTGCTGAAGAGCGATGTCGTGCTGGACAAGATCAGCCCGCTCGTGAACCCGGCAACCCGGAAGATCATCGACCTCACCAAGAGGTCAATCGCGGTCAACCTCGGTGGCATCGAGGCCAACCTGAAGACCGGCAAGCTCGGCAAGGGCAAGATCCTCGGCCGTGAACTGGATCTCCCGATCATGGCAAACAAGGACGCCATCATCGCATCGATCAAGGAGATGCTCGACATTGAGGGCGGAGAGACCGTCGTCAACGAGTTCAAGGGCGGAAACCTGCTCCTCATCGAGGTCCCGAAGGTCCGTCTCGAGGCAGCATCCACCTATGATGCAGCTATCACGTCCGTTGCTGCCGCAACCACCTACGCGATTGTTGACCAGTTCAACATCGATGCATTCAATGCATCCACCGTCAAGGCAGCAACCTTTGGTGGATACCCCCACACCATGGATATGGAAGGAGCTCTCGTCTCCTCTGTGCTTTCCATTCCGCAGAACAACGAAGGTCTTGGTTTTGCACTCCGCAACATCGGTGTGAACCACTACGTCATGATGACTGGCAGGAATGCAATGCAGGGTGCCGCACTCTCAGCAACCCTCGAGACCGCCGGTGAGTTCGAGATGGGCGGTGCAATCGGCCCGTTCGAGCGCCACATGCTCCTGCAGTACGCCTACCAGGGCCTGAATGCAAACAACCTCGTCTACGATCTCGTCAAGGAGAACGGCAAGACCGGTACCATTGGTACTGTCGTCCAGTCGCTCGTCGAGCGTGCGATCGAAGACAAGGTCATTGTCCCGGGCAAGAAGAAAGGTTACTTCCAGTTCTATGACACGAAGGACCCCATGATGCTGAATGCATACACCTCAGCCGGAACCATGGCAGCAACCATGGTAAACTGTGGTGCAGGACGTTTCGCACAGGCAGTCTCCTCGACGCTCCTGTACTTCAACGACCTGTTTGAGCACGAGACCGGTCTTCCCGGCAGCGACTTCGGTCGTGTCATGGGCACTGCCGTCGGCTTCTCGTTCTTCAGCCACTCCATCTATGGTGGCGGTGGTCCGGGTGTCTTCAACGGGAACCACGTCGTGACCCGCCACGCAAACGGCTGTGCAATTCCGTGTGTGGTCGCTGCCTGTGCACTTGATGCAGGAACCCAGATGTTCACACCTGAGGGCACCTCTGCAATCATGGGCGAGACCTACGGTAAGATTGACGTGTTCAACAAGCCGATCCAGCAGATCGCCAACGGCGTCTGAACAGAGTTACGATCCGAATGACTGAAGCAGATTACCCTCAGTGCAGAATCGTCCCGCTTCGCATGCTCAAGCCGGACTCCTCGGAGCAGCTTCTCAATGAGATTGTGAAGATCTCCAGGATCCGGCGCATGATGATAAACGGCCCGAATCTTCCCCGGACGGTCCCCTATGGGCCGGCCCGGGGAAAACCGAACCCCAACACCAACCGGAGACTGATTACCGTCGGCTCGTCCGAGTTTGAGCTCCAGGTTCAGGTGGGTTCGATCACGCTGGAAGTGATGGACGATACGGTAGTTGAGGAAATCCGAGCCCTTTGTGACGCCTTCTTCGCAGAGAAGAATATCCCGTATCAACTGCAGAGCGGGAGAAAATTCATGAAGACACAGGCGTCTACCTGTGATTATGCGAAATACGGTCCGCATGCGGACCCCGCAGTAATCGGGCTCACGGACCCCCGGAAAAAAGAAGGTCCGATCATCATACAGGGAAGATAACGCATGCCGATTGGACGTGTAACCCAGGTTGTCGACTGCCGTGAATCCATGGGGATGGGAAAGGGCGGTGGCCTTGCCCAGCGTGGCACGATTTCAGAGTGCCGCCACCCCGATGTGATAGTCGTCGGCATGTCACCAGGTCGCAGACACGTCACCAAACCGGTATGTGACATAACCTCTGCCCTCCGCAGGGAAGGAGTGGAATTTTCGGTAAGCACCCTCGTGCTCAATGCCGGAAGCGGCGTTCCTGCCGACGCTCCGAAGATTGCCGGTTCCGTGCTGGGAGCGTATTTCGGTCTCTCGGCAAAGGAAGTGTCCCAGATTGAACAGCATAAAGTTGCGATTCTCCACCACGGGAACGTGCGTTCCCATGTTGTCGAGAAGGTCAGGTTCATTCTGGCGCAGGCAGATGTGAAGGCAGTGGTGGTCTCACAGGCACCGATCGACTACGAGGATCTCGCAAAGGTCGGTGTGAAGACAGCGTATGTGATGCCCCCCGAGGGCGCCATCCGGACCAAAGGGACGGTGGTCGCAATCGTCGGCGGTGTTACACGTGGTCAGACTCCTCCGCGGGAGAAACTCTCTGAAGTCATTCAGGCTGTAATGAATGAGATGAAAAAATCAATTTAAGGTGAAATATATGGCATACAAACCACAGTATGGTCCGGGTACTTCTACCGTCGCCGAAAACAGGCGCCGCCAGATGAACCCCGACGTCAAACTTGAGAAAGTTCGTGATGTCACAGATGAAGATGTCGTGCTTGTCCTCGGACACCGCGCACCTGGTTCCGCATACCCGACGGCACACCCGCCGCTCGCAGAGCAGCAGGAGCCCGACTGCCCCATCCGAAAGCTCGTTGAAGCCACTCCGGGTGCAAAGGCAGGAGACCGTGTCCGTTACGTCCAGTTTGTCGACTCGATGTACAACGGCCCGTCGCAGCCCTACCAGCGTACCTATACCGAGTGCTACCGTTTCCGCGGCATCGACCCCGGTACCCTCTCCGGCCGTCAGATCGTCGAGTGCCGTGAGCGTGACCTCGAGGCATACTCCAAGTGGCTCATCGAGACCGAGATGTTCGACCCCGCACTGACCTCCATCCGAGGAGCAACCGTGCACGGTCACTCACTCCGTCTGGCAGAAGATGGCCTGATGTTCGACATGCTCCAGAGGTGTCTCCTTGGAGAAGACGGCGTCGTCCGCTACGTAAAAGATCAGATTGGTGAACCTCTCGACCGTGAAGTCCTTGTCGGCAAGCCCCAGGGTGACGCATGGACCAAGGCAAAATCCACGATCTTCCACTCTCTCGTCGGTGAATCCTACCGTGATGATGAAGAGTACGTCGAGTACATCGTGCGTGTCCACACGCTCAGGACAAAATACGGCTTCATGCCGAAAGAGGAGTGATTTAAATGGCAAAGATTGAGAGATCACAGAAGCTCTTCCTCAGCGCACTGAAGGAGAAGTTCGAGGGCCAGGATCAGGAAGCAGTAAAGACCACGTTCTACAACTTCGGCGGCCTCAAGCAGTCCCCGCGTAAGCGCGAATTTTTGAAGGCAGCAAAGGGCATCGAGATGGAGCGTGGAATTTCCATGTACGACCCCGAGCACTGCCACCTTGGCGGACTGCCCATGGGTCAGAGGCAGCTCATGACCTACGAAGTATCCCAGACCGGTGTCTTCGTAGAGGGCGACGACCTGCACTTCGTCAACAACGCAGCAATGCAGCAGATGTGGGATGACATCCGCAGAACCGTGGTCGTCGGCATGGACCTTGCACACGCAACGCTCCAGAAGCGTCTCGGCAAGGAAGTCACCCCCGAGACCATCAACGAATACCTCCACATCCTCAACCACGCTATGCCCGGTGCGGCAGTGGTCCAGGAACACATGGTCGAGACCCACCCCGGTCTTGTCGATGACTGTTACGTGAAGGTCTTCACCGGCGACGACGCCATGGCAGACGACATCGAACCCCAGTTCCTGATCAACATCGAGAAGCTCTTCCCGTCTGACCAGGCTGAGGTCCTCAAGAAGGCCGTCGGCAAGTCCATGTTCCAGGCAATCCACATCCCGACGATCGTATCACGTACGTGTGATGGTGGAACCACCTCCCGCTGGTCTGCAATGCAGATTGGTATGTCCTTCATCGCAGCATACAGGATGTGCGCCGGTGAAGCAGCAGTCGCCGACCTCTCCTACGCCGCAAAGCACGCCGGTGTCTCGCAGATGGCATCCATTCTGCCTGCCCGCCGTGCCCGTGGTCCGAACGAGCCCGGTGGTATCAAGTTCGGTGTCTTCTCCGATATCGTTCAGGCAAACCGCAAATACCCGAAAGACCCCGCCCGTGCATCCCTTGAGGTTGTCGGTGCCGGTACCATGCTCTTCGACCAGATCTGGCTCGGTTCCTACATGTCCGGTGGTGTCGGATTTACCCAGTATGCAACCGCCGCATACACCGACAACATCCTCGACGAGTACACCTACTACGGCATGGACTACCTGAAGGACAAGTACGGCTACGACTTCAAGAACCCCGACCCCAAGACAACCATCGCTCCGACCCAGGACGTTGTCAATGACCTTGCAACCGAGGTCAACCTCAACGGCATGGAGCAGTACGAACAGTACCCCACTGCAATGGAGGACCACTTCGGCGGTTCGCAGCGTGCTGGTGTGCTCGCAGCAGCCTGTGGTCTGACCTGTTCCATCGGTACCGGCAACTCCAACGCCGGTCTGAACGGATGGTACCTTTCCATGCTCATGCACAAGGAAGGATGGTCACGTCTCGGCTTCTTCGGCTACGACCTGCAGGACCAGTGTGGTTCAGCAAACTCCCTCTCCATGGAGCCTGACCGCGGTCTGATGGGCGAACTTCGTGGCCCGAACTACCCGAACTACGCCATGAACGTGGGTCACCAGGGAGAATACGCAGCTATCGTCGGTGGTGCGCACTACGGGCGTAACGATGCATTCTGCTTCGACCCGCTCGTCAAGATCTGTTTCGCAGACCCGTCACTCAGCTTCGACTTTGCCGAACCGCGCCGCGAGTTTGCAAAGGGTGCAATCCGCGAGTTCAAGCCAGCCGGCGAGCGCTCACTCATCATTCCGGCACGCTGATCGCGGAACCGGAACTACCCAATTTTTTTTTATTTAATTCAATCCATTGTGACATAAAAGGGGTATTGATCTGAAATACCACTGAATTTGGCGTTAAATTCCAAAATAAGCTAAATTGATTTTCCGAAACCTTTAATAAAATACCTATCAACCTTATTTTGAACCAAAAAGGGTTTGTGTAACGTGTTACTCTGGTGCATGTTGGCACACAGGAGGATGCCTGAATGGAAGAAATACTGTTTGGCATCGGTATTAGCGCTCTAGCTGGCGCTCTTGCCACCGTGGCCGGCGCGGCGGAGGATACTGAATCTGATATCGGATCACAGGGTGATCCGAACTCACAGGTTCAGCTTGCTCCGCAGATGGGATACGTTCACCGCATATTCAACAAAGCGGTGTCCGGTGAACCCCCCGCGTATGGTCTATGGGTGGCATTGGCTGCCGGCGTCGCATGGGCGCTGATGGCGATTCAGTTTAATGCAATTCTTGCTCTCGTCATTGGTTCGGCGGTTGCAGTGTTTGTGCAGGGCGTGTACGCCACAACTGCATATCTCGGCCGTACGGCAAGTCTTGCAAAGTTTGAACAGCCGGTGTACATCGATATCCTAAAATCGGTGACATCCGTGACTATGGCACATGCATTTGTGGCCATCTTTGCGACCGTAACAATGTGTTTCCTGATGATTGAAGCACTTGGACACCCGTTCCCGCTTCCCCTGATGGGTATTGTCTGGGGTATTGCGCTCGGTGCGGCAGGTTCTGCAACCGGCAATCCGTTCTACGGAAAGGAGCGCCAGTATCAGAAGTATCCGTTCGGCGCGGGTCTGCCTATCTCTGCATCCGGAGACATTGTCCGGTATGCTGAGGCAGGACAGAGAAGCTCCCTCGATAACGGATGGTTTACCTCCAAGGGCGCAGGTCCCGCATCCGGTATCTGTTTCGGTCTTATCGTATTCTTTGAACTCTGGCGTACGATCCTCTTCGAGCCGTTTGCGGCTGGATGGGGTGCAGTCATCGCCGGTGTTGTATTAATTATTATCTTCATGGTAATCGACCGCTTTGTAGAGACCTGGGCACGCAAGACCTATGGTCCGTACACCGAAGAGGCAGCACCTGAAGAGGAGGCGGCAGCATGAGCGCACTTGGTGGTGGATCTTCCGGAGGAGAAGGCATTAACCCGACAGCCTCGCTTATCGCACTTGTCATCGTTCTCATCGCAGTCGCTGTCGTCTTTTTAGTCTACCCCGCAGCAACGGTTCCGCTCATCGGTGTCATCATCGGTGGGGTGCTCATCTCGTTCGGTGTGCACTTTGTACCGGTCGGTGGTGCTCCCGCGGCTATGGGACAGGCACCCGGTATTGCAACCGGTGTGGCCATGCTTGCAGCCGGTGGTGGGCTTGCCGGTCTCTTCGGAGGCGCGTGGGCAGCTGAATTCGGGATTGCAATCTCTCTTGCCGCAGGTGCAATCGGCGGCGGACTTCTGATGGCAATCACCTGTCTGATGGTGAACGTCGTGTACGTCTTCGCGATGGGTATTCCCGCAGCATCCGGTAAGGTGTACAAGGACCCGATCACGGGTGACGTATTCCCCCCCTACAAGTCACAGGGTACTGAAGGTCACGGCCTCCCGTTCATCTCTTATGTCGGAGGTGTGCTCGGCGGTCTCTTTGGTGGTATGGGCGGTACGCTCATCTATTACGAACTTCTCCAGGTCTATGAAGAGGCACTTCCCTCGTTCCTCGGTGCAACAACCGAAGGTCTGACAATTCTCGCTGTGTCCCTTGCCGGTATCTTTGCAGTCGGTATGTTCCTCGTCGCGGCCGTTCTGACCGCGTACAACATTACCGGTACCATCGAAGGTCCGCACGACCCGAAGTTCAAGCGCTGGCCCCGTGCAGTTATCGGATCAAGTGCAGCATCCGCAGTCTGCGGTCTGTTTGCAATTCTTCTGGTGGTTATCTGAGGTGAGACAATATGTCGGTAAAAATTGAAGCATCCGAAGGCGGCATGCCCCATGACAAAATGCTGGGCATCGGCGTAGTCGGAGCATTGGTATGTCTGTACATTGTCTACCTCAACAGCCTGATGTCTACTGATGTCTTTGCCTTCTTCGGCGGACTTGCGGCAGTCATCGCGCTGTGGTGGGGTACTGACTCCATCAAGACGCTGTGCAGCTACGGTCTCGGTACCGGTGTCCCGTCCGCAGGTATGATCTCGCTCGGGTCCGGTGTTATCGCGTTCCTCTTTGCAACGAAGCTTGCGGGCATCTCCCCGCTCCTGGTCCCGCTCGGCTGTATTATCATTGCAGCAATTATCGGTGCCATTCTCGGGTTCATCTCAGACAAGGTTCTGAACATGAACATCCCTGTCATGACCCGCATGATTGCAGAACTGACCATCGTCGGTTCGCTTACGATGCTCGGATTCACCGCAATGATATCCGGTTCGTTTATCTTCACTGACCTGATTGCAGGCTCCGTTTCGTTCCTCGGCATGGTAGTTACCAGCTATGCGGCATCCGTTATCGGGGGCTGTATCCTTGCAACGATCTTCATGCTTGGTGCAATCGCTATCCAGCACCCGTTCAACGCCTGCCTTGGCCCGAACGAATCCTGGGACAGGACCCAGATGTGTGCACTCGAGTGTGGGTTCCTTTCCATGCTTGTCGTTGCAGTCATGTCCGTTGCATTCCTGAGCCTCTTTGCTGTGGTGATTTCCTTCGTGATTTCTATCATCCTCTGGGGATGGTCCTACAGCGAGTACATCAAACTCTCGAAGCGCGATGCATATGCATGGCTTGATTCCAAGCCCATCCGTGAGGTTGGAGGTGAGTGAGAATGGGATATGTAGAAGTACTTCCTGAGTTCGGACTCGTCGCCGACCCCATCATCGGTCTTGTGACCACTGCCGGAGCCTCTCTCGGTCCGGTCATTGAACGGGTGGACGAGCTTGACAGAATCGCAGATGACATTGTGAACATGCTTGCAGGTGAAGGCAACTTCAAGGCATCATTCCCCAACCGTGAGAAATCACTCCTCTATGCAGGAAGTGTCACGGCAATGTGGTATGGGCTTGCAGTCGGTCTCTTCGTCGCAGGAATAATCGCATTCGGGTTCATATGAGGTGGTGAAAGATGGCAGACAAAAAATCACCGGCCTCAGGATGGCCGATTATTCAGGGTGATTACCACTCAGGAAGCGCAGACAGCTGCGTTGCCGTCTGTTCCTTCGGGTCTCACCTGGATGAACAGGGAATCTGTGATGCAGGTGCCGCAATCTGTGGTTCCTGTAAGACTGAAAACCTCGGTCTCGAGAAGCTGATTGCAAACACCATCTCGAACCCGAACATCCGCTTCATCATCTTCTGTGGAACAGAAGTGAAGGGTCACCTTTCCGGGCAGTCGCTCAAGGCGCTGCACGCGAATGGTGTTGAAGGCGGAAAGATCGTTGGTTCGCAGGGTGCAATCGCATTCATCGAGAACCTTGACGCAGCCGCAATTGAACGGTTCCAGCAGCAGGTCGAAGTCATCGATATCATGGAATCCGAGGACATGGGTGCAATCACCGGCAAGATCAAAGAGTGCATAGGGAAAGACCCCGGTGCATTCGATGCCGACCCGATGGTTGTTGAAGTGTCCGAGGAAGAGGGCGGCGCCGGTGGCGCACTCTCGGCAACTGCAAACCCGCAGTTCCTCGAAATTGAGGCAAAACTCAATGCAATCGAGGATAAACTCGAGTTTGCAGAGGCAGAACTCGCACAGAGATTCGGACGCAAGGTTGGCCGTGACATCGGCATTCTCTATGGCCTTGTGGCTGGTCTGATCGTATTCATGATGTTGTTGGTATTACTCCCCAAATTAGGCGGATTCATCTGAGGAGGAGTGACAAGTATGTTCAAATTCGAAAAAGAGCAGACGGTACATGATTTTAACGGTACCAAGATTGGCGGGCAGCCCGGGGAATACCCGCGGGTTCTCGGAGCCTCCATCTTCTATAACAAGCACGAGTGTGTTATTGACGATGAGAAGGGCATAATTGACAAGGATCGCGCAGAGGCGCTCTGGAACAGGTGTCTTGAACTTTCTGACCAGACTGGTATCAAGCACTTCATCCAGATCATCTCTGAATCAGGAGAGGCATTTGAGAACTACTTCTCATGGTTTGACAGCATTGACAACAAGAATGCATTTCTGATGGACTCGTCCATGCCTCCGGCACTTGCCCACGCATGTGAGTACGTGACCGAGGTTGGTCTTGCAGACCGTGCTATCTACAACTCCATCAATGGTTCAATCCTCCCGGAGAACATTGAGGCACTCAAAAACAGTGACGTCAATGCAGCAATCGTGCTTGCGTTCAACCCCGGTGACGCCTCGGTTATCGGCCGTGAGAAGGTGCTCTCGGAGGGTGGCGTTGCAGGACAGGAGAAGTCCATGCTCGCGATCGCAGAAGAGTGCGGTATCACCCGCCCCATTCTCGACACCGCAGCAACTCCCCTTGGTCTCGGTTCCGGCGGTTCATTCCGTGAGATTCTTGCCTGCAAGGCAATCCACGGTCTCCCCACCGGTGGTGCCTACCACAACATGACCGTGTCCTGGACCTGGCTGAAGCGCTGGAGAGGAACGGCAAAGAACCCCTCCGTGCTTGCCAAGCAGTATGAAGGCAAGGACCTCCTTCTTGAGCAGATGTCCCACCACCACTTTGGCGGGTTCGATGGTATCAAGCAGGCAGCATGGTCGTCCCCTGACATTGGCTGTAACATCATGGCAGCAACCCTTGGTGCAGACCTCATCATGTACGGACCTATCGAGAACTGTGAAGGAGCAATGACTGCTATGGCCTTCACCGATATCGTACTTGCTGAGGCAGGGCGTGAACTCGGCGTCACACTTCAGACCGAAGATCACCCGCTCTTCAAGCTCTGCTGAGTTCCCACCCCCAAAATATTCTTTTTTTTGTATTCCTCTTCCGAACCGGGTGAGGAATATGGAATGCGTATTCCTCTTCCGAACCGGGTGAGGAATATGGAATGTCCGTTCCTTTTCTGAACCGCGTGAATGATATGGAATGCCTGTTCCTGTTTGAACCGCGTGAGGAATACAGGGTGACTGTTCCTCTTCCGGAGCCCGTGCACATGGACGATCCGTTCCCGCTCCGATCGATGTGAAGAATAGTGTATCCCGTTTCTTTTCCGGACTCCGTGAAGCGTATCGAGCGGTGGTTCCGGAATCGGGTCATCACCGGCGGGAATGGATACGAATCCTTTATCCCGCATGTTGTTTTCGAAGAGGGGCGGCCCGGTTGTCCGCGGCAATGATCGGCAGGGACCTGTCACAACTCTCCTGAAAGCAGCATGGCCCTCCGAAAAGAAGGGGTAAAAAAGTTACAGGCGTATCGTCTGCATACCCGGCAGGATCTCGAGCGAGATGTCCGTGTTGGTGACGGTATGGGTCAGGCTCCCCATGCTGATGACATCGATGTCGAGGACGGCGTACCCCTCCAGTGTCTCCTCCGTGATGGTCCCGGAGACCTCGATTACCACCCCCTTCCGCACCCCTTCACTCTCCAATAGGTCAAGGGTCTTCTGGACGTCGAGGGGTTTCATATTGTCAAGCAGAATTATATCGGCTCCTGCCCTTGCTGCTCTCAGGGCATCTCCGGGGGTCTCCGCTTCCACTTCGATCTTCTTGTAGAGGGTCGCCGCCCGGGCGCGGGCGACGGCTTGTTCGACGGGGACGATCTGGAGGTGATTATCCTTGATAAGCACCTGGTCGGAGAGGCAGAACCGGTGAGGTTCACCGCCACCCAGCTGCACTGCCTTTTTATCAAAAGCCCTGAGTCCGGGCGCAGTCTTTCGCGTTGCGGCAACACGGACCCGGGGGTTTGCCTGCGTCGCTATCTCTGCTGCGCGGGCGGTTGCGGTCGCGATACCGCTCATCCGTCCCATCAGGTTCAGGACGGTGCGTTCCAGCAGGAGAATTGTTGTGGTTTTCCCGGCAATCTCGATGATCGTCATACCTGCCCCTGCCCGCTCCCCGTCCCTGACGGTATGGCGGACAGTGCACCCGAAATGCGTAAAGAGGAGTGATGCTTCTTCCCCCCCGGCAACGGTGCATGGCTGCCGGGTAAGGATCCGGGCATTGCATTCCCGTTCCGGCGGGATCAGTGGTTCCGATGTGATATCGCCGAAGGGGGCGTCTTCCTCGATGAAGCTGAGAAGACGGTCGATTGTGGTCATACTTCTACCTCAGTGCAAGCATTCGCTCAATGGGTGCCCGGGCCCGGTTCATGATCTCGTCGGGAAGGACAATTTCGTAGGTATCGGTTCTCAGTGCCCGCAGTACCGACTCGAGGGTGGTCTTTTTCATATCCTGGCATATGGCTTCCTCCTTGACATGGAACACCCTGCCGGGAAAGAGCGTCCGTAACCGGTAAGCCATATCGCGTTCGGTCAGAAGTGTCCAGGACTCCGCGTTTTCAGCCATTCGCACCATTCCCCCGGTGGATGCCACAATGTCCGACCCGCCCCGCACCTCGCGCGGGCATTCGGGATGGCATATGGTCACATCGCCCCGGTCCGCCGCCTCGATGACGTCATCGCAGGTGAAGAGTTCATGCACGTAACAGTGGCCCTGTGGAGGAAGAGGAATGATGGTTTTTTCCGGGACCTTCGACTGGACATAATCGGCGAGGTTCGAGTCCGGGCCAAAGAGGATGGTGGTTGCCTCGAGGGAGCGGACGACCTCCACCGCATTTGCAGATGTGCAGATGATATCCGCCTCGGCTTTTGATGCGGCAGTGGAATTGACATAGAGGACGACGGCCGCGCCGGGGTGGTCCCTTCGGGCGGCAATGACCATTTCAGGGGTGAGAAAATCGGCGAGCGGACAGCCTGCATCCTTTTCGGGAATGAGCACGGTCTTTTTTGGATTGAGTATCTTTGCTGTCTCTGCCATGAACCGGACTCCGCAGAAGACGATGACATCTTCGCGCGCTTCTTTTGCGCGGATGGCAAGTTCGAGACTGTCGCCGAGGATATCCGCGATATCCTGGATTTCAGGAAGCTGGTAGTTATGCGCGAGAATTACTGCATTTCTGCGTTTTTTGAGTTCTTTAATTTCGCGAATGATCTCTTCGTTCATGGTGTTCAGGTTCCGATTTGTAATGGTCGTTCAATATTTCGCAGCAGGGTGAGGATGGACAGGGCGGCAAGATAACTCGTCGCCGGGTTGTCCGGGCTTGGATTGTTCCTGACGGTAATCGTCACTTCACCAAATTCACCTTCATAGGTGAGTTCATGGATATTCCGGGTTGCCGCGGGATCCACCCAGAGTTCGACTTCTGCTTCCACGCCGGATGCAAGTTCAATCGCAACGGCTACATTAATATTTTTCGGGAATTCCCTGATGCAGTCTGCTGCGGTTCCTTTAAAGACGAGCATCTTCTTATCGGTTGCAATCCCGAGGGAGGCCGGGCTCTTCGTCGTCCGAAGGACAACACGGCTGATGTTGGCAAATTCCCCGGTTTTCAGGCCGTCAAGCCCGACAATGGCCCCTGAGGGAATGTAGACTTTTCTTCCGGTTCTGGCGGCGAGTTCTTCAATGGAATCCCGTAATACAGGATCGGCCAGCGCACCAACGCTCAGGATAACGATGTCTTTGCCCTGTGCAAGGACTGCCTGTGCATATTCCCTGACTGCGGCAACGGATGCCGCTTCGACGATGATATCCGCATCGGATTCCAAGAACCTGGCAAAGTCGGGGTATACCGTTGCTCCGCAGAGGCCTGCAACCTCTTTTGCCCTCTTGGTATTCATGTCATATACTGCGGTCACGACGAATCCGTCACACCTTCCGGCAATGATATGACCGACATTGCCACACCCAAGGAGTCCGACCTTTTTCATCTGTATATATTCATTGCGATGGCATGGTTAATGTATTTCGCTCGTTCGATGGTTGGGGCCGGATGTTCCCGGACAGAACCTTTTTATATTTCATGAGATGAATATCTCGTCAATGTGTGGTGAATGTTTTTTTGCCCGTGATTGCTTTTATCACCGGTAGCCCGGGCCACGCAGACTGCACCTATCGTTTTAGCACTTTTTACCAGCACTATAGCGGAGAGAGCGTATTCTTTAACCGGTTTACGTGGACTCTCTGGTAGATGCCGGAATTTTTCTCCTGATCCCGTTTGCATCCAACCGGGGAGGAACACCTATGAGAGGAAAAGAAATCCGTCTTGAAAGAATCATGAACCGTGACACGGGCACCACCGTCATCGTGCCTCTTGACCACGGGGTATCGTCCGGACCCATTCCGGGTCTCATCGACCTCGATGATACGGTAGGCCTGGTGGCCAGGGGAGGAGCGAATGCGGTGATAGGCCATATCGGGCTTGCCCTGCATGGCCACCGCAAGGGAGGGCCTGACATCGGGCTCATCCTGCATCTCTCCGCAAGCACCGATCTCGGCCCTGACCCGAACGACAAGGTGATCGTTAATACCGTCACCAATGCCCTGAAGATGGGTGCGGACGGGGTAAGCGTCCACTGCAACATCGGTGCAGAATCGGAGTCGAGGATGCTTGCAGACCTCGGCCGCATTGCAGTGGAGTGCATGGAATGGGGCATGCCCCTCCTTGCCATGATGTACCCGCGCGGCGCGAAGGTCGTGGATGAGAAGGGGGTCGAGAATGTCAAACACGCGGCACGGGTGGCTTCCGAACTCGGTGCCGACATCGTCAAGACCCCCTACACCGGCGATCCCGACTCCTTCCGCGAGGTGACCATGGGCTGTCACGTCCCCGTGGTCGTCGCCGGCGGGTCGAAGACCGACGATCGCACCACCCTTGCGCTGATCGAAGGGGCGATGGAGGCGGGTGCCGCGGGGATATCCATCGGCCGTAATGCATTTCAGCATCCGAATCCTGACCTCTTTGTACGAGCCATGGCTATGGTCGTGCATGAACGCCGGAGTGCCGATGAAGCAATGGAGTGCCTGAGGGTATAATATGGAAATAGGAAAAGCAATCCGTCTGGAGCGGATTATGGACAGAAACACGGGAAAATCGGTCATCATACCGATGGATCACGGTTTCTCACTCGGACAGATCTACGGCCTCTCGGATATGCCGCAGGTGATATCCGATGTCAGTGAGGGGGGAGCGAATGCCATCGTCCTCCACAAGGGGATGGTCCGGCACGGGCACCGGAAACACGGCCGCGATATTGGCCTCATCGTCCATCTCTCGGCGAGCACCAGCCTGAATCCTGACCCGAATGACAAGGTGAGCGTCTGCACCGTGGAAGAGGCGATCTCCCTCGGGGCCGACTGCGTCTCCATCCACATCAACCTGGGAGCATCGAACGAGTCACGTATGCTGGAGGAGGCGGGAAGGATCTCAAAGGAATGCACGCAATGGGGGATGCCGCTGCTGGTGATGATCTACCCCCGCGGTGACCACATCGACTCGACCGATCCGCATGCCATCGCCCATTGTGTCCGCGTCGCAGAAGAGCTCGGGGCAGATATCATCAAGACCAGCTACACCGGTGATCCGGTGACCTTTTCCGCCATCACCAGCGCCTGCGCCGTGCCGGTAGTGGTTGCGGGTGGAGAGAAGGGTGGCGACCTTGCCGCGCTTGCCATGATCCGTGATGCGGTGGGTGCGGGTGCGGCAGGCGTTGCAATGGGACGCAATGCATTCCAGCGTGAAAATCCGTCGGGATTCATCCGCGCCATCTGCAGGGTGGTCCATGCGGGGGAGGATCCCCGCACGGCACTGGAGGAATGTGAGTGAAGCTCTTCTGGGTGGATGTGCGGCCGTGGAACAAGGACATCGCGACGACGGCACTGGAACGCGGTGCCGGGGCCCTCGTGGTCGATGATCCAAAGAGTGCCCGCGCCCTCGGGAGAGTGACAACCATCGGTCCCGGCGGTGACCTTGAACCCGGCAGGGATGTCTTTGAAGTCGTCATCGACGGAAAGGCGGGGGAGGAAGAGGCCCTTGCCCGCTCGAGGCAGGGGTATGCGGTGGTCTCGACGACGGACTGGTCGGTGATTCCGCTCGAGAACCTCGTTTCGCAGTCGGACAGGATAGTGGCCGTCGTTCGAAACGCCGAAGAAGCCCTTGTGGCCCTTACGGTCCTTGAAAAAGGATGTGCCGGCATCCTTCTCCGGACGGATGACCCGGCGGCCGTCACCAAAGTGGCCGCGATCGCCGAGGCGGCGACGCCTCCCTGCGACCTTGTGCCCCTCACGGTCACAAAGGTCGAGCAGGGGATTATGGGCGACCGGGTCTGTGTCGATACCTGTTCTCTTCTGCACCACGGGGAAGGGATGCTCGTCGGGAGTTCGTCATCAGCGTTTCTTCTGGTCCATGCAGAGACCCTGGAGAACCCCTACGTAGCACCACGGCCCTTCAGGGTGAATGCCGGGGCGGTCCATGCCTACGTGATGATGGCGGACGGGAAGACCAAATACCTCTCCGAGGTCCGGGCGGGAGACCGGGTGCTCGTCGGCGCCGCCGACGGCTCCACCCGTGAAGCGATGGTCGGCAGGGTGAAGGTGGAACGCCGTCCTCTCGTGCTCTTCGAACTGGAAGCGCCGGACGGCACCGCGGTCAGTGCCGTTCTCCAGAATGCGGAAACCGTCCGGCTCGTCTGCCCGGACGGCGGTGCGCTGTCGGTGGCGTCCATCCGGCCGGGAGATGTGGTGCTTGGGCACGTGGAACGCGGCGGCCGCCATTTCGGTGTTGCCGTCGAAGAGACCATCGTGGAACAGTGACATGAGAAAAGTTGGTATCATCGGCGGAACCGGTGCGATGGGAAGGTTCTTTGTCCCGGTCTTCAGCCGTGCCGGGTTTGAGGTGGAGGTCTCGGGAAGATCGACGCCACGGACGAACAGGGACCTTGCAGCGGATTCGGATATCGTTATCATCTCGGTTCCCATCCGGGAGACGGTGCCGGTCATCGAAGAGATCACTCCGTTTCTCTCCGCGGATCAGGTCCTATGCGACTTCACATCCCTGAAGGTAAGGCCGGTTGCGGCGATGCTGAAAACGCCCTCGCAGGTGCTCGGCCTGCATCCGATGTTCGGGCCCGGCGTCTCTTCCCTTGCCGGCCAGACGGTGATAGCGACACCCTCCCGGTGTGCGGCCCCCGTCTGCACAGAGATTTTGGACGTATTCAGGAACGAAGGGGCACGCGTGACGGTCACCACGCCGGAAGAGCACGACCGCGTCATGGCGGTCATCCAGGGGCTGATGCATTTCTCTACCCTTGTCGTCGCAGAGACCATGCGCAGTGCGGGCTTTTCCCCGGTGGAGATGCAGCGGTTTACGAGCCCCGTGTACCGCATCGAGACCGGCATCGTGGGAAGGATCCTCGGGCAGGAGCCGGACCTCTATGGTCCGATTCTCCAGGAAAACCCGGTGGTGGGGGGTGTTGTCGCTTCCTTTGTACGGGCGTCCGAACGGCTGGCTGCAGTGGTGGAAGGCGGTGATGCCGAGGCATTCGACGCATTCTTCAGGGCAAACCGGGAGTTCTTCCTGCCGGTGATTCCCGAATGCACGGAAGTTACCGACCGGCTGATTGCGGCACTGGTGGACCCATGAAGGCGGTATGCCTGGGTCCCTGCGGGACATTCAGCCATGAGATGGCGATGAAGGTATACGGGGACGACATTCTCCTGCTCCCGACGATAGGTGACGTCTTTGCCGCAGTCATCGATCAGGGGTGCCCCGGAATTGTGCCGGTCGAAAACAGCGATGCCGGGGCGGTGGGCCCGGTGATGGACTGCCTGCGCGAGTACCCCGTCTCCATCACCGGCGAGGGCTACCTGAATATCCGCCACCATCTGGCGGCCAGGGACCCTCATGGCCAGATAACGGTCATTTATGCACATCCGCAGGCCCATGACCAGTGCCGGCGGGTCCTCGATACGCTCGGGGCGGAGATCATTCATACCAGCAGCAACAGCGCAAGTGCACGTATGGCCGCAGAGACCGTTGACGCGGCTGCGGTCACGACGAGGGCTGCCGCCCTCAACGAAGGGCTTGCTATCCTGCAGGAGGACATCCAGAACTCGCGGATAAACATCACCCGGTTTATCCGCATCGAACGGTCGCCGGGACCACGGATTACTGAGGGGAAGTGCAGTCTTATCATCGACCCCGGGGAGGACCGTCCGGGTCTTCTCTATGAGATCCTCGGGATCTTCTACGCACTCTCGCTGAACCTGACGAGGATTGAATCCCGGCCGTCGAAGCGCGACATCGGAAGCTATGTCTTCTTCATCGACGTCACCATCGGCGAGGGGCTTGAGCGTGCCATTTCGCGGGTGCGTGCAGTGGCAGAGGTGAAAAATCTCGGGTGCTACGGCAGAATGGAGGTGGAATCATGAATATCCGCCTTCCCCGTATCGAGGGCGTCGACCTGCGGTTCACGGCGCCGCCGTCAAAGAGCGGGACCCACCGGGCCCTCATTGCGGCATCGCTTGCGTCCGAAGGGTCTTCGGTGATCTCCCGTCCCCTCCGTTCGGAGGACACTCTCTGCACCCGTGAGGGGCTGTGCCGGATGGGGGTCGGGATGAGCTATGCGGGAGAGAATATCCATGTAGACGGGGCAGAATGCCGCCTGGACGGTGGTGAGGGAGAAGTGACCATTGACTGCCGCAACTCCGGGACTACGCTGAGGCTTCTCACCTCCGTTGCTCTCCTCCATCGTCATCCGGTTACCCTGACCGGGTCCGCACGGATGCAGGAGCGGCCCATCGGTCCACTGGCTGACGCCCTCCGGACCATCGGAGGGGAGTTCGTCTATGGGAAAAAGTACGGATACCCCCCGTTCACCATCAGCGGCACTCTTCTCGGCGGGCGTGTCAGCATTGATGCGGGCATATCCAGCCAGTTTGTCTCTTCGGTCATGATGGCTGCCCCCTGTGCCAGTGAACCGGTGGAGATCACCCTTTACGGGCGGGAAGTATCCCGGTCGTACCTTGATATGACCGCCGATGTGATGGAATGGTTCGGTGCACAGGTTACCCATGCAGGTGATGGCAGCATCCATATCGACAATGGTGGGTACCAGGCGACGGACTACCGGGTTGAGGGGGACTACTCATCCGCCTCGTACTTCTTTGCGATGGCGGCCGTGTGCGGGGGGCGCGTCACCGTCGGTAATCTCAATCCCTCCTCCTTGCAGGGAGACCGGCGGATGCTTGCCATCCTTTCGGATATGGGGTGTTCGGTGAGTGCCTATGGGGAGGAGGTGACGGTTGAACGGGACGGTCCGCTGTGTGGCCTCTCCCTCCCCATGGAGCAGACCCCGGACATCATCCAGACCGTCGCCGCCGTTGCATGCTTTGCACAGACTCCCACGACGATTGAAGGCACGGCAAACCTGCGGCATAAGGAGAGTGACCGTGTGGCTGCCGTCGCCGCAGTCTGCAGGTGCGCAGGGGCTCTTGCCGAGATCGGTGAGGATACCATTGTTATTCATCCGCGTTCATCTCCCGGAGGCGGGGTTCTCGACCCGGCAGATGATCACAGGACCGCCATGAGTGCCGCCGTCGTCGCCCTGGGACGCGGGGATGTCACCATCACGGGCGCAGAGTGCGTTCGAAAATCCTTTCCGGGGTTCTGGGATGCCCTCAGGGAGGCGGGGATATGAAGCGGATCGTTCTCACCGGGCCGCGGGGGTCCGGCAAATCCACCGTTGGCTGCATGGTGGCACGGGAGCTTGGAGTGCCGTTCATCGATACGGATGAAGAGATTGTCCGGTATACCGGGCAGCCGGTGGAAGAGCTGTTCAGCAGAGAGGGGGAGGACGCGTTCAGGGAGTATGAGGCCCGGGTCATAGAGAACCTTCCCGGCGGCTCCCTCGTGATCGCGACCGGCGGCGGGGCCGTATGCAGGACAGAGAACGTCCGTGCGCTGAGAAGGGATGCGATGATGGTCTTTCTCTCCGCATCCCCGGCGGTCCTTGCGGCCCGGACCCGGGGGAGCACCCGGCCCCCGCTCACCGGCCTCTCCCATGACGAGGAGGCGGCGGCGGTCCTGGCACATCGGCTGAACCGGTACCGTGCCGCCGCTGACGTGTGCCTGCACACCGATGAGGATACGCCCGAAACCCAGGCCCGGATGATTCTCGATGCTGCAGAAAACGGCCCCCTCTCGGGTCGCGCCATTCCGGGGTTTCTGTCGTTTCTTGGCAAAACGCGGATTCCTGAGGCGGAGCTTTCACTGGTCAAAAGCCGTCTGGAGAAGGGGCCGTCCTGGCCGAACGGTCTCTTTGCCGTGATCGGGAACCCCTGCCTGCACTCGATGAGCCCCGCCGTATTCAATCCGCTCTTCGCAAAGTACCGGCTTGATGCCCACTATACCCGAATGGAACACGAGGATATTGCGGCGATCATGGCACAGTTCGAAACGACCTCCATGAAGGGCCTCTCCGTCACCATCCCGTTCAAGCAGGAGGTGATGAGGTTCTGCGATGATCTGGCTCCTGATGCACAAGCAATCGGGGCGGTGAACACGGTGGTGCAGTGCGGCGGCCATAGCACCGGTTCGAATACGGACTGGCTGGGTATCCGCCGTCCGCTCGAGGGGAGGCCGCCGGGTGAAGCGGTGGTCTTCGGTGCGGGCGGGGCGGCATATGCCGCCATCTATGCTCTCACATCGCTGGGGTGCGGAGTGACGGTACTCAACCGCACCCTCGGCCGCGCCCGGGAGGCGGCACGCCGTTTTGACGTGGCATACGGGGTGCCGGATGATTATAAGGCGGATGCATTCGATATCATCATAAATGCAACATCCGTCGGGATGGGCGGCGCCTTGCCGCCCCTTCTCCGGCGTGATCGGATGCACGAGGGGCAGACGGTCTTTGACCTGGTCTATACGCCGCCGGAAACGCCGCTCATCATGGAGGCGCAGGCGGCGGGATGCACCTGCATACGAGGAACGGAGCTGTTCGTTCACCAGGCATGTGCCCAGTTTGAACGGTTTACCGGCATTGCCGTCGGGGCGGATGAAGTAAGGGAGCTGATACGATGAATACGTTCGGGTATTATTTCAGGAGTACGACCTTCGGAGAGAGTCATGGCAAAGCCTTGGGCGTCGTTGTGGACGGCTGCCCCCCGGGGATTTCTTTTTCTGAAGCTGATGTCCAGCCATATCTCGACCGCAGGCGGCCCGGGACAAGTGATCTCAGCTCCCCACGGCGCGAGGCGGACCGTGTGGACATTCTCTCCGGGGTCTTCGAAGGGCTGACCACGGGCACCCCGGTTGCCATGATCGTCCAGAACACCGATGTGCGAAGCGGGGATTATGCCAGGCTGCGGGACCGGTTCCGGCCGGGCCATGCGGATCTCGTCTACCAGCAGAAGTATGGGATACGGGACTTCCGCGGGGGCGGCAGGAGTTCCGGCCGGGAAACGGTTGCACGGGTGATGGCAGGGGCGCTTGCCGCACGCCTCCTTGCAGAATGCGGAATTGCGGTGACCTCCCGCATCGTGTCGGTCCACGGGAACACCGACCCGGATTGGTTTGAGGATGAGATCCGTGCGGCAAAGGAGGCAGGCAATTCTGTCGGCGGCGTGGCGGAGGTGAGGATTGCGGGCTGTCCCCCCGGCATCGGGGACCCGGTGTTCGGGAAACTTGATGCCGCCCTTGCCGCGGCGATGATGTCGATTGGATCGGTAAAAGGTGTGGAAATCGGCGACGGTTTTGCGGTAGCGGACCGGTTTGGCAGTGAGAACAACGATGCAATCGGTCCTGACGGGTACCTGACGAACCACGCTGGGGGCATCGTGGGGGGGATCTCAACCGGGGAAGAGATCATCGTGCGGATTGCTGTCAAGCCCACCCCGTCCATCGCCCTCCCCCAGTCGACGATCGATGCCGCTGGAAGGCCGGTCGTGCTGTCTGTTACCGGCCGCCATGACCCCTGCATCGTCCCCCGTATCCTTGTGGTGGCAGAGTGCATGGCAGCCCTTGTCCTTGCCGATGCAACGCTTTCCCAGTCCGTGAACAGGTGGTTCGCAGGAAGGGGCGGCGGCAGGGGCTGCAAGGAGGAGAAGGAGGAAAAAGAGGAGTGATCATGAATGCAGCCTTCATCCGGCCCTACGCTGATGCCGATTTTGAAGATGTCTGGCGTATGAATTCCCGTATGCCCGATCCATCCTATGAAGGTGCCGTCTTCGTCCGGCAGGCAGGGGTTCTCTATCCGGAATCATTTTTTGTCCTGCAGGGTCCGCAGGGGGTCTCGGGGTTTACCATCGCCGCCCTGGTGCAGGGGCATCCCCCGGAGGGATGGATATTGCGGCTGCATGTGGCTGAAGAATACCGGCGGAGCGGTTACGGGCGCATGCTTTTACGGGCAGCCGTCCGTTCGCTTGCCGCATCGGGGGCCAGGAAGGTGTTACTCTCCGTTGCGCCCGACAATGTCGCGGGACTGGATCTCTACACGAGTGAAGGGTTTGTGCTCGTCTCACGGGCCGAGTGGTATTTCGGTCCTGGCGAGGACCGTCTGTTCATGGAGAAGTCCGTCTGAGGGCCGTATTCAGGCTGCAGGAAAGCTACTTTTTACCTTCCAGGAAACGAAACTGTTCCAGACAGACCCGTGGGTCCCTACCGGAGTTCTTCATGCACGAACTTGTACATCGCAGATTTCATATCGAATCGTACGGCTGCACCTTCAACCATGCCGATGCGCAGAAGCTGATCACCATAGCCACGCGCCAGGGGTGCGTTCAGGTACCACCGGATGAAGCGGAGGTGGTCATCATCAATTCATGCACTGTCGTAGCCGCGACAGAACGGGCCATGCTCCGCAGGATAAAGGCCTTTCAGGATAAGGAGGTCATCATCACAGGCTGTATGCCCGTCGTCCAGAAAGAGCTCATACTGGAGATGTTTCCCCGAACCCGTATCCTCATGCCGGACGCGATTCATGCGGCCCACCCGTGGAAAGGCGTGATGCTCTCGCCTGCGGTTGGGGCAATGCAGGTCGGGCAGGGGTGTATGGGGGCATGTACCTACTGTATTACCCGGGCAGCCCGAGGGAGGATGAAGAGCGTTCCTGTAAAAACGATCGTCACGGAGATCGAACGTCTTGCCCGGTCGGGTGCAGCGGAGGTTCAGCTGACGGGGCAGGACCTGAGCGCCTACGGCATGGACTGCGGTACGGATCTTGCCGTGCTCCTGGAAGCCATCGGCGGATGTGAGGCCGATGTGCGGGTCCGCGTGGGGATGATGAACCCCGCGACTGTTCTCCCCATCCTTGACCGGCTCATCGAAGCCTTCAGGTCGGAGAAGATATTCAGCTTTGCCCATCTTCCTGTCCAGGCAGGGTCGGACCGCGTCCTGCAGGATATGAACCGCGGCTACAGCACCGCGGATTACTGTATGGTTATCGAGGCATTTCGCCGTGCTATCCCCGATATACGGATATCTACGGATTTTATCGTCGGCTTTCCAACGGAAACGGATGCCGACTTTGAAGAGACCCTCTCACTTCTTAGGACCACCTGCCCCACAAAAGTCAATATCACGCGGTTTTCCGTCCGGAAAGGCACGCCGGCAGCAGGGTTCAGGGACCTGCCCGACCGTGTCAAAAAGGACCGGTCGCGGGCGCTTACGGTGGCAGCCGCTGCAATCTGTGATCGGCATAACGAAGCCCTGATAGGGAATGAATTCGATGTTGTCGTCACTGAACAGAAGAAACAAGGCTCTGTCGTTGCACGGAGTCCGGGGTACGAGAATATCGTCATAAGTCAGGAACTCCCCCTGGGATTCAGGTGCCGCGTGAAGATTAGGCAGCACCACAGGCATTATCTGATTGGAAGTCCACTCTGAGGTGTGCGTGCGGTTCCTGCTGACAATGCAACGAAAAGGAAGCGTTAATGCGGAGGCGGGGCAACCGGTACGAAATAAAGGAGAGGAGCTGTCATGGACATAGTGGAAGAAGGATACAGGGCTGCGATAGAAAAGGCAAAGGAATACAATGGAAAAATCTCTGAACTCTCCGCCGAGGCAGTCGGTGAAACCGGCACTCTTCTGAGAAAGATGGCGGACCTCGCCCGCCCCATCGTGCCCAAGGCAGGACTCCAGATGATGATCAGGGGAAAACAGGATGGGAAGGGGGAGATGTATGATACCATCTATTTCAACCAGAAGTTCCTCCTGCTCGGCAAGACCGAACCTATGCCGTACCGCCCGGATGACATTGAGAAGAAGGTTGATAACCAGTATCTCGTTCTCGGTGAGGACGGCATTTTTTATGAGCTGATGTACAGTGCGGACGGCTTTATGATCGATTCATACCAGCGCGAAATCAGCCCGGAAGACATCATCGATCTGTATGGCTTTGATATTGTCGTGATGCTGTATAAGGCGATAGAAGGGTATGTGTCCGACCAGAAGGGGCTGGTCGATGCACTTGAAAAGGTTATTGCCTTTATCAGAAATTAAAAAACTATTTTTTCGATTTTACATCAAAGAGGGGAAACATTGGTTTTAAGAGGTCGTCCTCGCTCTTTCCGAGTGCAGAGAGGCGGCTCTGTCCTTCATACATCAACCCCCCGGCATCTTTCCAGGTAATAGCTGCCTTTGCCTCATGAATCATCTCGTCTGCTTCCCATGCATACTTCCCGTCCGGACCGATGGTTTCCACATCAAATTCCTTGTTCAGGGGGACGAGGGCGACATGAACGGAGTATGCCGGATCGTTTCCGTGATTTCTGATGATGATCTTTTTGGCATCTTCGGAAAGGACTGCATCCAGGTCCGGGGTAGCTCCCAACGCCCTGCCTTGTTCATTGAGATAGAGGGATGCTCCCAGGGTCGCAACGAGGATAAGACCGATACCCCCGATGAAGATACCGCCGATGACAGCCAGTGCAATGACGATGAGTATTCCGGCTGTTATGAGCAGGAGGGAACGATTGTTCATGATCGATAATTTGTTGTCATGATCCTATTAAGGCTGATGATTTGGTCTGCGATGCTCGCATGAAACCTTTCGCTCATGGAATCGTACCGGAAAAAGTGAGAATGGGCCCGGTGCGACTCGAACGCACGACCTCCCGGTTATCAGCCGGGTGCACCACCGACTATGCTACGGGCCCTCGCTGAATTACCTAATTAGATGGGATATTGATGCTAATAAGGGTTTTGCATTGGTCTCCCTCGGGAGGGCCGGAGCGCCGGACGACGCCTGGCCCTGCCGTCTCTGCCGGGGCGGCAGGTCCGCACGGGATCAGAATACTATAAACCACATCTTATCAAAGCATTGAGCAGGTATGGTTATACGATATATGCTGGGAAATGAGGTGATCGCCCACGCATGCTGCGAGGCGAACATCGATTTTGCCAGCGGATACCCGGGTACTCCTTCATCCGAAGTCATCGATATTCTCAGGACCCAGGATGTTCGGGATTTTTATGTGGAATGGTCGGTGAATGAAAAGGTCGCCCTTGAAAACGCCCTTGCAGCGGCATGGACCGGGGTCCGTTCTCTTGCGACCATGAAACATGTCGGATTGAATGTTGCGGCGGACCCGCTCATGACGAGCGCCTATACGGGCGTTACCGGCGGTCTCGTCATCCTCTCGGCAGACGACCCGTACGCCCACAGTTCCCAGAATGAGCAGGACAGCAGGAGGTATGCCCTCTTTGCAAAGATTCCCTGTCTTGACCCTGCCAGCGTGCGTGAAGCAGGGACGATGATGGTCGAGGCCTTCTCCCTCTCCGAAGAATTCGGGCTCCCGGTCCTCTTCCGCCCGACGACGCGCATCTGCCATTCGAAGAGTGATGTCGAACCGGGGGAGGTGGGCAGCGATCACAGGACCGGCCACTTTGAGCGCAATCCACAGCAGTACGTGGTGATTCCCGCCCATACACGGGTGCTCCATAAAAAACTCAATGAAAAACAGGCGCCGGTTGCACGCGCACTCGTCGAAAAAGGCGTTAATACCGTGGTGGTGAAGGGCACGACCGGCATCATTGCGGGAGGTATTGCGGCTTCGTATGTCCAGGAGCTCCTTCCGGAAAATGTCTCCTTTGCAAAGATCGGGGGGTATCCGATCGACCCTGACTGGCTTGGCGCCTTCGTCGGGCAGCATGATAAGATACTGGTAGTGGAAGAACTCTCCCCGGTCATCGAAGAGGCCGTGCGGATGGTGGCAACCTATACCATCGTTCACGGCAAGATGGACGGGTATCTCCCGCATGAGGGGGAACTTGACCCGGCATCCGTCGCCTCTGCGATGAAAAAGGCGGGTATTATTCCCGTCCGTGACTTCCCGCAGGTTACACCGGTCCCGGATATCCCCCGGCGCCCCCCCATCCTCTGTGCAGGGTGCGGGCACCGGTCGGTCTTCTATGCGATAAAACGGGTCTTCAAAGACGGGATATTTCCGAGCGATATCGGGTGCTATACACTGGGGATTCAGCTCGGCGTGGTCGATACCACCATCTGCATGGGGGCGTCCATCACGGTGGGCAGCGGGATTTCCAGGTCCGGCGAGGAACGGGATATCGTCTGCACCATCGGAGACTCCACCTTCCTCCATACGGGTATACAGGGCCTTTTAAATGCGGTGTACAACGGGGCAAACATGACGGTCGTCATCCTTGACAACCGCATCACCGCGATGACCGGCCACCAGCCCAACCCGAATACCGGCGTGACGGCGACAGGGGTGGAGTCCCCGCCGGTGTCTCTGGAGGCGATCTGCCGGTCATGCGGAGCGGCCTATGTGGAGCGGGTAAGCTCCTATGACCTGACCCAGTGCCTCGAGGCGATGAAAGCCGCCAAAGCGCGCAAAGGGGTGAAGGTGATAATAGCCTACCAGCCATGCGTGATCAATGCACGGCGTGCCGGCATCCGCCGAAAGTCGTTCACCGTAGACCCCGATGCCTGCACCGGCTGCAAGGCCTGCGTACGGTTTGGCTGTCCGGCCATCGAGTTCCATGAAGACAAGGCCTCGATCAATGCGCTCTGCAGCGGGTGTTCGGTCTGTGCGCAGATCTGTCCCACAGGCGCCATAAGGATGGAGGGGAAGAAATGAGCGGAAGTTACGATGTCCTGATCGTCGGTGTCGGGGGCCAGGGGACGATCCTTGCATCAAACATCCTCGGTGAAGCATGCCTGATTGAAGGGAAGAGTGTCCGTGGCGCCGAGACGCATGGAATGGCCCAGCGTGGCGGTTCGGTGGAGACCCATATCCGGATCGGCGGGAAATACGGGCCGTTGATCTCGCCGGGGACAGCGGATCTCATAATATCGTTCGACCTCCTGGAGGCGCTTCGCTACTCGCATTTCCTGAAAGAAGGGGGGGTGATCATCACCAATACCGAGACGATCATCCCTACCTCCGCATTCCAGCATGATGCGGATGTTCCGGGACAGGAGGATATCCTCAACCTGCTGTCCGGAAGGGATGTCATCACCGTCGATGCTGCGGCACTGGCCCTTGAAGCAGGGACCATTTTGACCCAGAACGTCGTGATGCTGGGCGCAGCCTCGCCCTACATCCCGCTTGCCGTTGAGAGCCTGAAAGAGGCGGTACGGCGTTCTGTCCCTCCAAAAACCGTGGATACCAACCTGAAGGCATTCGACCTCGGTCGCGGTGCCCCGGAATAATCTTTTTTTTAAAAATAAATTTTACCAATTGCCGGGAACGATCCTGGGATAGTGTTTAGGCAAAAAGCAGGATAGCGGGGGCGGCCGTCCCGTCTCATCCCGGTGAAGACGGTGCATCCGGTGCCGAACAGAGCGTAAAACCATGTGGCGGCCTTCGTGTTCTCAGAGTCAATATATACCATACGTCCCTTTAGGGGGATTATGAAACCTCTTGCAAAGGGCGTCGTGGGGACCCTCCTGCTTCTCGGTGTCGTTGCCTGCGGGTGTACGACTGCGCCCGGAGGGGACGGGATGGTAACCGGGACGGTATGGGTCCTGAACGGCTATATGGACGAGAGCGGTGCGATGGCTTCGCCGCTTGCATCGGCACCGGTGACAGCGGAATTTGCTGATGGAAAGATGGGGGGATCGGGAGGATGCAACAGGTACGGTGCTTCCTATGCGATCTCCGGGACGTCGATGACGATTGAAATGCCGGTCTCTACGTTGATGTACTGCCCGGAGGACGGGGTGATGGAACAGGAACAGCGTTATCTTACCCTTCTGCCGGATGTGGCCGGGTATGTGGTCGACGGCGGCAAGCTGACGATGATGGATGGTTCCGGGGTAGTTATCCTGAGCTTCGAAGCAGTTGACCAGTCGCTGGCAGGCTCCGCATGGACGCTTACCGGGTATCATGACGGGCAGGATGCCTTTGTCCCGGTGATCCCCGGCACCAGGGTCACCGCGGAATTTGGCGAGGACCGGCAGGTGACGGGCAGTGCAGGGTGCAATCACTACTTCGGGCCGTACTCCGCCGATCAGGGAACCATCGCCTTCGGTCCGCTGGCGTGGACAGAGATGTACTGTGCGAAACCCGAGGGAGTTATGGACCAGGAGACCGCGTACCTTGCGGCGATGCAGCAGGCGAGGGGCTACAGCGTCGGCGCCGGGGGACTGACGCTGACAGACGCATCCGGGATGCGGCTCGCCTGCTATGTCGTCTCAGGGGAACCATCGGAGGAGAACCCCGCCGGGATGGAGTAGAGGCCGGTATCCTGAAGTATTGGCAAAGGGGCCGCTGGTTCCCTGGTCATGACCAGGAGATCCCCGCTCCAGTCGGTGACGAGGGGGGTGACCGGCAGCGCCGGGTGCAGCAGCCGCTGTGCCGGGTATGTAACGATGGAGGGGGTAATCACGGTAGGGCAGGTGCGGACGTCGCTGGTCCTGCACACTCGGGCCTGCATCGTCCGTCGATGGCGGGTGGTTTCTATATGAACAAAAACCGGGCCCGTATCACTCTTTCCTCTCTGCAAAATGCTGCCTGATATCCCTGCCGAGGATCACCAGAAAGTAAGAGGCGGCGGCGATGAGGATGATCGCCCCTCCCGAGGGGACATCCAGGATATACGAGAAGCATATGCCGGAAGTCGTAAAGAGCGCTCCGAGAAGGGTGGCATAGAGGATCATCGTCTTCATACTCGAGCTGTATTCGCGGGCAATGGCGGCGGGAAGGGAGAGCAGCGCAATGACCAGGATGACCCCGACGACCTGGATGAGCATGACGACCGTCAGCGCGGTCAGGCCGATGAGGGCAAGCATGATCGCCCGTGCAGGCAGGTTCATCACGATGGCATACTCCTCGTCGAAGGTCACTGCAACAAACCGGTCATAAAAGATGGTGACGGTGATGAGGATGATGCAGACCAGCAGTGCCATGAGAACAAGGTTTTCGAACGGGACGAGGAGGATATTGCCGAAGAGATAACTGAACAGGTCCGGGGCAAAGCCGGGAGCAAGATAAATAAAGAGGATGCCAAGGGCCATCCCTGACGACCATACCGCCGCAACGAGAGTATCGAGGTGCTGGTGAGCCTGGTTCCTGAAGTGGGTGATGATGCCCGCTGTCGCGAGAGAGAAGATGGTCGCACCGAGGATGGGGTCGACGCCAAGGTAATAGCCAAGCCCGATACCGCCGAACGCCGCATGGGAAATGCCGCCCGCAAGGGAGACCATCCGTTTCACCACGATGAAACTGCCGATGCATCCACAGGCGATGCTGGCAAGGAATCCTGCCGCAAGGGCGTTTCTGAAGAATTCATATCCCAGCGCCTCAAGGATCAACGGTCCACCACCTCCTCCTCCTCCTCCTCCTCCGTTATTACCTCTTCTTCTGCCATCTCGTCATGACGCCTGAAGACCCGGTGGGGGACGCCATGGGCGATGAGATCCACCGGACACGGGTAGACGGCACCGATCATCTCTTCGGTGATCTCCCGGGCGTCATGGGTGAAGATACGATGGTTCAGGCAGGAGACGGTGGTGATCTCGGGGGAGAGCGCACCGACATCGTGGGTGATCAGCACGATGGTCATCTCCTTTCTCAGGTCCTCGAGGATATCGTAGAAGTGGGTCGCCGTCGGGGTGTCGACATACACGGTCGGCTCATCGAGCAGCAGGACGCGGGGATAGCCCACCAGTGCCCGGGCGATGATGGCCCGCTGCCGCTGGCCTCCGGAGATGTCGGCGATCTCCCGGTCGGCAATATCTGTGATGTCCATGGTCTCGAGCGCACCTTCGGCGGCGGCATGGTCCTCGTCTCCATAGCGCAGTTTTGTTCCCATGTGGCCGAGCCGCCCGGAGAGCACCATCTCCCGGACCGAGATGGGGTACCGGAAATCAAAGGTCCGAAACTGGGGTACGTATCCCAGATAGCGGCGGTTATCCCGGACACTCCCCCCGAGAATCCGTACCGACCCTGCCTGGGGTTGCAAAAGGCCCAGCATAATCTTGAGCACCGTCGTCTTTCCGCCGCCGTTGGGCCCGATGATGGCATGGAATTCCCCTTCCCGGATAGCAAGGGTGACATCGTCAAGTACGGGATGCCGGTTGAACCGGAAGGTGACATGGGAGAGTTCGATTACGGGGGATGTCATGCGTATCAGGGGGAAAAGGCTGCTTTCGCCATGCGGTGCATCGTTGAGAGGTAATCTTCTTCGAGGGAGCTGATATAGATAATCCTGCTCCCGGTTTCGCGGGCAATCACCTCGGCGCTGCGGGTGGTGTGTTCGGGGGATACGATGATGGCGGAAATCCCGTCCTGCTTTGCACGGTCGATCATCGCCTGGAGGTGCGCGGGGGATGGCTCCTTGCCGTCCTCTTCGATGACGATGAGGGGGATATCGTATTCGCGGGCAAAGTATGCCCAGGCCGGGTGATACACCATCAGCGGGCGGCCGTCCCCTGCATCGGAATACGCACGTATCGTTGCATCGAGCGTGTCCAGCCGGGCGATGTAGTCGTCGGCCCCTTTGGAAAAGTGATCGCGGTAAGAAGGATGGAGGCGGCTGAGTTCCCCTTCGATGGTCCGCACCATACGTTCTGCGTTGGCAGGTGATGTCCAGATGTGCGGGTCGGTGCCTGCCTTCCCATCGTCCTCCCCGGTGGCGATGAGGGTGATGCCTTCTGATGTGTCGATGACCGGCATAGCCGGGTTCATCGATATTATCCGGTCCATCCAGATGGTTTCAAACTCGATGCCCGACCCGACCATGACATAGACATCGGCGTCTGCAAGCGACCGGAGCTGTCCGGGTGTCGGTTCATGGGTATGGGGGCTTGCACCGGGAGGGACCATGACGATGACCGACACCAGGTCGCCGCCGACGGCCTCGACAAACTGGCGCAGCGGGGGGATGGTGACGGCGATGGTGAGGGGGGCAGTGGCGGGGCCCCCGGTTTCTTCCGGTGACGGGGGTGGAGTGGACGGCAGCCCTGCCGGAAAGGAGGTACATCCCGCGGAACAAAGGATGGCAATGATGATGATGTTGATGATGAGAGTTGAGGCAATATGGCTGCTGAAGGTTCGAACCCCTTTCTTCTTCATGAAAACCGCTCCTCCTGAACTACTGCCTTTAAGCCGTATACCGGGCCGTGTCATTCGGGACGGTGGCAGAAAAACCGTCTCCGGCGCCTCCTTAAAAAAGGAGGGTGTGATGATGCTACTTGACCGTGAGAGTGGATAAATGTTGATGCCACCGGTGAAACGGGACGCAAAGAAGCGAACGCAAGCACCGTTAGCAGGAAGAGGAAGAAGAATATTGTGGGGTATTTTACCCGGAATGGCTGCCTTCCGGCGGGATGCCCGAACGCTTCGCCTCAACTCTTATATCACATGCATCCATTCTCAGCATCATGGAAACCTACCGATGCACGAAATGCGGGTATGTCTATGCTCCGATAAGCGGTGATTATACGCAGAAGATCCCTCCCAACACCCCGTTTGAACATCTCCCGAAGACATGGGTCTGCCCGAGATGCGGGGCGGAACAGAAGAACTTTGTCCGTGCTCTGTGACGGGGGTGCCGCGGCTGGTAACGAAGTGCTGTGGTGAGGCCGGTCTTCAACGCGTGGCAAGGGGGTGGCATTTCCGGCGAATTCAGGGAGAATGCAGCGTTGTGACGGGTGTATGATAACAGAACGCTGAGGGGGAGATTTGAACTCCCGAGGGGCTAAAGCCCCACAGGCTTTCCAGGCCTGCGCCCTTCCAGACTAGACTACCTCAGCATAGAACAGGTTGTCTCCCTCTATATTCGGGAGGAATTTTATTAAGGCTATGCTTTTTGGATCTGCGGGCCCGGCAGTCCGGGCCCGCCGGGGGTACTATTCGTTCCCTTCCACGCGGTGTTTTTTCCAGCCCGGAGGGTACGTGCCCGGCGCCATGATGACGGCGGTGGGCCTGATTACGAGCCCTGTCTGTCCCGGTTCGTAGTCCTCCGACGGCACCAGCGCCGTGCCGATGCAGACGAGTTCGCCCTTTGCGGTCAGCACCGCGACCTCGTCGCCCTTCTTGTGGGGGTCGCGGGAGACGACTCCCACCCCGGCGAGAACCGCCCCGTGGCAGACGGCATCGACGGCCGTGTCCCGGATGACGATCGAGGGAAGTGCTGCTGCGACCTCATCCGGCGAGCGGACCAGCCGCAGAAGGGGGGCGGGGTCGCCGTTTTCCAGGGCGACAGCCGCATCCTTCAGGTCATGGAGCGTGCAGGTGTCCTGCTCGGTAAAGAGACCGGACCGCGTCCTGCGAAGCTCCTGCATATGTCCTCCGACCCCGAGGGAGAGGCCGATATGCCGGCAGAGGGAACGGATATAGGTCCCGGCCTCGCACTGCACCCTCAGGAGGACAAGGCGGCCCTGCACATCAAGGATATCGATGGCGTAGATCTCCCGTATGCGCAGCTGCCTGCTGACCGCACTTTTCTGGGGGGGTCTCTGGTAGATCTTCCCCGTATACTCCCGGATGACCTGTTCGAGATCGCTTCTCTGCACATCCCCGTGGAGCCGGAGGAGGGCGATGTATTCCTTGTCCTCGTTCAAAAGCAGCGGGGCCAGCTTGACCGCCCTCCCCGTCATGACGGCCAGCACGCCGGAGACCTTCGGGTCGAGGGTTCCTCCGTGGCCGGCGGAGACGCCGATCATCTTCTGCGCCCATGCCGCAACTTCATGGCTGGAGGGTCCCCTGGGCTTGTCGATGATGATGATGCCTGCGTTCAGGCGGCGTTCAAGTTCCTTGTCCATAGTGGTTAATCCTGTGTAAGATATGCATTCAGTTCCCGCAGCGTCCCTTCCAGCGTCCCGTCCCCGGTGACATCAGGAAGGTCGCCCCCCTCGCGCATCCGCTCAGCGGTGATCTCGCCGATGGCGATGAGGAGCAGCCCGGGATGCTTCTCCCACCGGGCAAGGGAGTAGGAGTTGGCACTGGTGAAGAGCACGGCGTCTGCCCCGGCGAGGTCGAGGGGGGTTCCGGTCGGCTCAAGTGCGTAGACCGGGACTTCCACCGGTCGCCCGCCATAGTCTTCTATTGATTGTATGAGTACGGGATTCGGCACATCGGCACGGGGGATGCCGACCGTCTTTCCCCTGAGCCAGCCGCCGAGGTAGGACGCAAAATCCCGTGAATAATGGGACGGCAGGATCTCGCTCGTGATGCCCGACTCGGCAAGGGTCCGTGCGGTCTGCGGTCCGATGGCGATGAACCGCGCACCCGCCCGGAGGCCGGGTGCCAGGCAGCGGGCAGGAAGTGCACTCGTGAAGAAGATGCAGTCGAAATCGCCACGGTTGGCTGCCGTGAGAAAATCGCGGCACGCCCCTTCATAAACGGTTGCCTCCAGCGGCGAGACGATGAGGCATTCGTGCCCGTACTGCATGCAGAGGGCCTGATCGGTGTCCGCTTTTTCCGGGAGTCGTGTGATGGCGATCTTCATCTGAGTATACCTATTGACTCGATCTATATTCTTCCTTTGTTCCGGTGTATTTATGGGATGTCCGTTCGACCGTACCATACGTGCTTCTGGCAGTCTGCGCCGGGATTGTGACCGGCATTGCGCTGGGGACCATCAGCGGTCTTGTTCCCGGCATACACGCAAACACCATGGCCGGCATCCTTCTTGCCGTTCAGGGCATCCTGGCCGCCCTCTTTGGAGTGACGGGTGTCGCCGTATCCCTGTTTTGCGCCCTTGTCACCCACACTTTTCTCGACTGCGTGCCGAGCACGGTGCTCGGGGTGCCCGATGCGGATACGGCCCTTGCGGTCCTCCCTGCCCACCGGCTCTCGATGGAAGGCAGGGCCGAGGAGGCGATTCGCCTCTCTGCCCTGGGAAGCGCCCTCTCGGTCCCCCTTGTCCTGCCGGTATTCGCCTTCTTTTTCCTCTTTCTCCCCTCGATACAGCCGGTGCTCGACTGGTGGATTGGCGTCATCCTCCTCGGGGTGGCGGGCGTCCTTGTCATTCACGCGGAATCGCCGGGGTGGTCGCTGGTGGTATTCTGTGCATCCGGGGTGCTTGGCCTCTTCACGTTCAGGTATGAGTATCTCGCATGGCACCCCTTCGGGTCATCGTCGCTTCTGATGCCGCTTCTGACCGGTCTCTTCGGCATCGCGGTCCTTGCAGTATCCTCGCACGGGGTGCTGCCGGACCAGGGCAGGGTCGCCCCCTTCATCGGGCGGGGGCGTCTTCTGCGCACGACCTCCATCGGGACCGCCGCAGGGGCGCTCGTCGGGTGGATGCCGGGCCTCTCCAATGCGACGGCAAACGCCCTCCTCTCGCCGGGGATGCAGGACGCCGAGAGCGGGAAGGAGTTTATCGTTGCGACGAGTGCGGCCAACACGGCAAACGCGTTTCTCGGCCTTGCCGCACTCTTTGCCCTTGGAAGGGCGAGAAACGGGGTGATGGTGGCACTCTCGGAAATCGAAGTTCCTTCGCTGGACCTGCTTCTCATCGCCGGTGTGGCGGCGGCACTCGCCGCCTATCTCCTCACCCTCTGGTGTGCACGGGCGGCGCAGTGGTTCTCCGGCATTCCGGTCAGAAAGGTAAGTGCAGGGGTGATCCTCTTTGTGATCCTCCTTGCAGGTGTCACGACCGGGCCCTTCGGCCTCTTTATTCTTGCCGGTGCAACGGCGATAGGCTTTGTCCCGCCGCTCGTCAACGTACGGCGGACGATGTGCATGGGCGCAATCATGCTCCCGCTGATCCTCTCCTCCCTGGAGCTCGTGATCTACTAGGCCGCCGGAGGAAATCATGGGCGGCGCAGTGGTCGGCACCATCCCGTTGCCGTGGGCGAAACGGGCGTCAGATCCCGACAAAGAGGAAGACCATGTATGCGGTATATGCCACCAGAAGAACCAGGCCCCATGCCCGCGTCACCCTGGGCGAACCTTTGATGAGCGGGATGACCGCCAGCGAGAAGAGGACGAGGATGATGATGTCGCTGAAGTGGGGGATGGCTATGGGACGAATGAGGGCTCCTACGCCAAGCACCGCCAGCAGGTTGAAGATGTTGCTGCCGAGAAGGTTGCCGGCGGAGATGCCCGCATCGCCCTTGAGGATGGCAACAAGCGACGTCGCAAGTTCGGGGAGGGAGGTGCCGACCGCGACCATGGACATGCCGATGACATAGGCAGGGATGCCCAATGCCGTTGCGATGGCGACCGCTCCGTCGAGGACGAACTGCGACCCGATGATGACTGCCACCAGACCTCCGGCGGTGTATCCCCAGTCCAGATTCCCGTGTGTTTCAATCCTGGACCCCGGCTCTTTTGCGATTCTTCGGTAGATGATGTACAGGATGATGCCGAAGGTGGCGAGAAGGATGATGCCGTCGAAAAGGCCGATCACAGTGTTCAGGCACAGGACGGCAAAGACCCCGGTGGCGGCGAGCATGAGCATCGTCTCGGTGTAGACCTTGCTCTTCTCCCCTTCGGCACGTGAAATGACGGCGGGGCTGATCATGGCGCAGAGGGCAAGCACGAGGGCGATATTTGCAATGTTGCTGCCGAGAATGTTTCCGAGGGCCACATCGGGGTTGTCGGTGATGATCGCGTTGATACTGACGACAAATTCCGGCAGGGATGTGCCGAATGCAATGATCGTGAAGCCGATGACCGCCGACGGGACGCCGTAGCGGGCGGCAAGTCCGCCTCCTCCCTCCACAAAATAATCAGCACCCTTGATCAGCAGTGCAAGGCCGACGATGAAGAGGAGTATGGGGAGGATCATGACAGGTACATCCGTAGATTCCGTACTGTTGGTCGTCGGTCTTTATCGGGTTTTGGGTCCCGGTCCGCCGGTGCAAAGAGGGCGTGCTTTTTTGTGATGGAGGTGGATAGTATGGATACATATGCGCAGGTACTGGTTTGGAGATATTGAAGGCGGTGCATGCAGCGGCGCCGTCCGTGATACGGCTGCCCTTGTGGAGCGGTACCTGGCACTGGCGGAGGAGAGCGGGCAGGCTGCCCGTGCCCCACGTCCTGACGTGGAGGAGGCCGTGCGCTGCGGGTGCTTCGCGGACCGGGACCAGTATGTCGCAACCCTGCGGGAGATGACCATTGCCCTTGCCGAAGAGGAGATCCGGGAGTGCTTCGGGAAGGGGGATGTGGAGCTCGTGCAGATGGTCCGCCTTCTCGATGAACTCGACGAGGTGATCAACCTTCTGACGGAGAAGTCGACCGAGTGGTACCTCGTGAAAAATCCCGCATTCTCGAGAAAATACCGGTCCTGCAATGCAAAGAAGATGGTCGGGATCATGAAACGCGACAGGACGTCGCTGGGGAGGGTGGCGGGGGAGGTTGACCACCTCTCGGCGACCCGGTCCACCCTTACCAAGGAGATCTCGCACCGTGCCGATATTCTCCTCCCCAACTGCTCCGCCCTTGTCGGGGGTCTGGTGGCCGCCCGCATCCTCGCACGGGCGGGGGGTCTTTCGTCGCTCGCCTCATTTCCCTCATCGACCATCCAGGTGCTGGGGGCGGAGAATGCGCTCTTCACCCACCTGAGGGCGGGTTCCCCCTCGCCGAAGCACGGCATCATCTTCCAGCACCGGCGGGTCCACAACGCACCGAAGCAGATCCGGGGCCGGGTAGCGCGGGTGCTCGCGGGAAAACTGGCGATCGCCGCCCGCATCGATGCATACCGCGGGGAAGCGGATGAAGCGTTCCTCGAAAAGGCCCAGGCGGCGATCGACAGGGCGGGTGAGACCGCATGAAGATCATCGACGGCACGCTGGTATCGCCGGGGAAGGGCGGCGTCTACGGCGAGCGGACCCTCGGCGAGTGGCGGATATGGGACCCGTACAGGAGCAAACTCGCGGCCCTCGTCCTCAAAGGGGTCGATGTGACGCTCGATTCCTCGGTGAATGTCCTCTACCTTGGGGCGGCAAACGGCACGACGGTGTCGCATGTTGCCGATTATGCAGGCACGGTGTATGCGGTTGAATTTGCGCCGCGTCCGATGCAGGACCTCATCGAGGTGTCGCGGCGAAGAACGAACATCGTGCCCATCATGGCGGACGTAAACCGCATGCAGGTTTATGAGATGCTGGTGGAGCAGGTGGACTTGATCTACCAGGACGTGGCACAGCCCAACCAGGCGGCCATCGCGGCAAACCACCTGAAGTTCCTGAAGAAGGGCGGCATCTACATCCTGATGCTCAAGACCCGGAGCGTCAACGTTCGTGAAGACCCGAAGGCGGTCTGCGAGGCGTCCGTGCAGCACCTTGAAGCGGCGGGGCTGGTCGTTGAAACCGTCCAGTGGCTTGACCCGTACCACCGGGATCATGCGGCGCTCGTGTGCCGCCTGCCGGAGGAGTGAGGGTGCGCCGGTTCGATTTCAGCCCCCTTTCCATCCTGCTCATTCTTCTCCTGGTAGCAATTCTCATTCTCCTTGTCCCGCTCCTCCTCCTCGGGATCATCGGCGGGGCGCTGGTGAGCCTCGGGTTCTCCGGCGGTATGATTCTCCTGCTCATCGTCGCCATCCTTGCGGGGAGTTTCATCAACATCCCGGTGACGAAGATCAAAGGCGCACGAAGGCCCGACGGCGTCTTCAGGAACCGCTTCGGAAGAGTCCATACTATCCCCGACTCCGACGACACCGTAATCGCGGTCAATGTCGGCGGCGCGGTCATCCCTGTCCTGATATCACTTTATCTCCTGCTGAATGTGGCCACGAGCGCGGCACTCTTTCCCGTACCGCGCGCGGTGATCCTCGCGGCCCTTGCGGGCGTCTGCATCGTTGCCGGTGCGACGCACGCGGCCGCACGGGTAGTGCCGGGGCTGGGGATTACGACGCCGTTTTACGTTGCGCCGCTTACGGCTCTCCTCTGCGCCGTTGTGTTGGCATTCTCCAATCCCTTTGCAGGGCCCGTCATCGCCTTTGTCGCAGGGACGCTCGGCACGCTCATCGGCGCAGACCTCCTGAATGTCCGGTACCTCGGCCGCATCGGGTCGCCGATGGTGAGCATCGGCGGTGCCGGGACGTTTGACGGCATCTTTTTGAGCGGTGTTCTTGCGGCGTTTCTTGCGTAAGGACATCCGGGTCCAGCCTGCAGTTGTGCAATATTTCCTATTTTCCAATGTTCCAAATTTCTCATGTACAAAAAAGTCCGGAGAACCCAAAACGCCGGAAGAAATCAGCACCTGCGCTAAATAACCAGCCCTTCCTGGCCACCCCTTATGATAGTTCAGTCATAGTGATGATGGCCCGATGTCGTCGCCCCTGATGGTTCTGCCGAATGCAGGGGAACACAAATTGAAAAAAAACCAAATCCGAAAAAAATGAAGAAATGCCGGGAAAAATGCTGAAAAACGAAATGATAGTCCGGAGCAGATTCGAACTGCTGTCGCAAGATCCAGAGTCTCACATGATTGACCACTACACTACCGGACTGCTGAAATTACCTCTAGATTTCTGTCGGGGGGAAATATTAATGTGACGATTCGGGCCGCGGCGACGGGTCCCGGTTCCGCTCATCCTCCGGGGAACGCGGTTCGTCGGCGGTTCCCCGTACCTTCAGGCGGTGGTGGGATCATCTATTATAAATGATCGTCTAAGTTTTGAGGTACGACAGCAGGGTTTTTGAAGCATGACTTCGTCGGCTGCAGGTCGAAGGGATAGTGCCCCGGAAACGTGTCTTTCCTGCCAAAACCGGGAAGCTCCATTGAATGGCAATAAAAGGCCAAACGCGGATGATTTGGGCTCTATTCGGCGTCTCTTCCTTCTCTTTGGGTTACTTCAACCACAAAGGATATATTAAGTGTTCTCCAAATATTGGAACATATTCCGTCGTTCGGAGTATGGAGCTAAGTGAAGCATTTTTCGGCAATCGCCGAATCTGCGACATGACGTTCCCTCAATGTATTAGTAAGGAGGTTATGAATGAAAACTAAATTTGGAATTGCCCTTCTGGCGATGATCGCTCTGGCGTTTGTCGTAGCTGCACCCGCAGCGGCATCCCTCAACACCATCGCCACTGAGGATACGGTGTTTGTGGGTGAAGAAGGTCTTAACTTCACAGACTTGGCAGCAGGCACACTGGTTGTCTGGTATGAAAGTGACACAACAGGAGCATATCAGGCTTCTTATACCATCACTGAAGGAGCAACAAACTATATCGACCCGGCAAAGTTTGCATCAAAAACCGGTGCATGGTATAACTTTACCAGTGGCGATATTGCATTCAATGTTGATGTCCCGAACCTTGACGTCAAAGTGTACACCACCGGCGGCAACGACCGCACTGATGGAACTGTTGTAAAGGGCGATGATGTGACGTTCCGCATCTATTCCAACCTGTACCAGCTCTTCGACCGTGGTGACTTTGATAATACCACCGATAAGGGTATTGACATCGTTGTAAAGGACGATCAGGGTACCAAGTACATTGCACTGGATAATGGAACAGATGACGTTTCCATCGTTGACATCTACACTGAATCCAACCCGTACTACATGAACAACGATGTCAGCATTCCTGTCTGGGACACCGGCGCGTATTCCACCGGCGTGTTCACGTTCTATGCAACCTGTGATGTCAACGACATGGATGACAACTATGCCGCAACCGGTGGCACCATCTCCAAGGTATACACCCTTACAGTTGCAGGCGACACCGTCTCCATCGAGGCAAACAAGGACACCGTTGTCAGGAACTCTGACTTTGCAGTGACCGTCACCGGCAAGCCGAACACCTTCTACGTTCTCTGGATTGAGGGAACGGCCGGTGTTTCGCAGCCCCCGGTAATCAAAGCAAACCAGGACGGCGTCACTGTTGGTTCAGCCGATGCAGGTACTTACGAGTTCTCTGATGGCAAACTTGTCGAAGACGACACTGCATTTGATGTGAACTATGCATACATCAAGACCGCCAGCTCTGGTACCCGTACGATTGGTTTCTCCACGAACCAGACCACCACCGACCAGACCTACACGATCCGTGTCCAGCAGGACGAGCTCTACACCACTGCAAAGAACGACAAGGTCAAAGTGAAGGTCGAGAAGGGTGACATCACCGTCACGGCATCAGGCGACAGCTCCTACTTCCTCGGCGAGGAGATCATTCTCTCCGGTACCAACACCGAGAGCGAGGACGTGTTCCTCTTCATCACCGGACCGAACCTGTTCCTCAATGGTCAGACCCTTGATGATGGAACAAAGGTTGTCTCTGACGACGAAAACACCTTCACCCAGGTAAATGTCGAGACCGACGACACCTGGGAAAAGAAGTGGGACACTGCAGGGTCTGGCCTCGATGCAGGCACCTACACCATCTACGCAGTAACCAGTCCAAAGGACAAGAGCGAGCTCCGGGATGCGACCTATGCAACGGTTGCCATTTCACTCAAGAAGCCGTTCGTGACTGCAACCACCAGTGCAGCGGTCGTTGCCAAGGGTAACGATCTCTACATCTCCGGTACTGCAGAAGGCGACCCCTCCAACGTCTACATCTGGATCCTTGGCAAGAACAAAGCCGATATCGCCACCGAGACGGTTGAGGATGACGGCACCTTCGAGTACAAATTCGTAACTGACAGCTCCCTTGCATCCGGCCAGTACTTCGTGGTCGTTCAGCACCCGATGTACAATGGACTGCAGGATGTTTACGAAGAGGACGGAGATGTCATTAACCGGATCAACATGGAAGTGATCTTCGAGCTTGATGAACTCCAGTCTTCCGATGCAGCCGAGGCACTCGTTCAGGCACTCAACTCTCCGAACGTCGATGATACCTACTACAAGCTCACCTTCATGGTAGAAGAGCCGTGGATCATCATCGATGCAGTCGGCGACCGCTATGTCGGCGAGACCTTCACGATCACCGGTACCACCAACCTCGCTGTTGGCGACTCCCTGATCATCGAAGTTGTCTCCTCCTCATTCCAGCCGACCGAGAAGACCGCAGCAAGCGCTTTCTACGGTGCAACCGGCACCATCCTCGTTACCGAGGGTGAAGATGCCAATGCATGGGAATTTGCAGTCGACGCATCCAACTTCAAGCCTGACCAGTACATCGTCAAGATTGAATCCGTTGAGGCAGACGCAACTGCAACCCAGACCTTCAACGTTCTGAAGGCAGTCCCGACCGTAGAGCCGACCGAACAGCCGACCGTAACCCCGACCGAAGAGCCGACTGAAGTGCCCACCACTGAGGCTACCCCCGAGGAAGCAGCACCTGGCTTTGGCGCACTTGTTGCACTGATTGGTCTCGGCGCTGTTGCAGCACTGGTTCTCCGGAAGGACTAAACCCCCCAATTTTTCTTTTTTCTTGTCACGGCGAGGCCGCCGGACCGTTTCCATCGCATCACCCTAAAACAGGGAGACTTATCTTCTTCCGGCTCCAAAATCCGGTTACAGCAATGGATACACTGGAGTTTTTTTAAATGAACCTGCTCGTACAGCATGTTGATGTGAGCAACCGCGGTGCACTGCTGCACAAGAGCGACGCCCGCAGCATTGGCGTCATCGACGGGGACCGGATACGCATCGTAAATCCCATAAACGGGAAATCGGAATCGGTGGTGATCGACACCACGCCGTCACTCATCGAAGAGGGGCACATCGGTGTCTACTCCCTGACGTTCGGGAGCACCGAACTGGAAAACGGGCAGGAGGCCGAGGTCTTCGAGTCCATCCCGCCCGCGTCCATTAAAACCATCAAAAAGAAGATGGACGGCGGCAAGCTCTCGAAGGACGAGATTAACGAAGTCGTCAGCGATATCGTCCTCGAAAACATCTCCCTTACCGAACTGACCGCCTTCGTGATCGCCTCCTATATCCACGGGCTGGACATGGACGAGGTCGAATACCTCACCCGTGCTATGGTCGATACAGGTGATTCGCTGGAGTTTGGCACGAAACCGGTGGTGGACAAGCACTCCATCGGTGGCGTGCCGGGGAACAAGATCACGCTGATCATCGTGCCGATACTGGCCGCGGCGGGGCTCAAGGTCCCGAAGACCAGTTCAAGGGCCATTACCGGCGCCGGCGGGACGGCTGATCTGATGGAAGTCCTCGCCCCGGTCGAGTTCTCCGCGGCGCAGGTCCAGGAGATGACGGAGAAGGCGGGAGCGGTGATCGTCTGGGGCGGCGCAACCAATATCGCTCCAGCAGACGACCGCATCATCAACGTCGAGTATCCCCTGAAGATCGATGCCCGCGGCCAGATGATCGCAAGCGTCATCGCCAAGAAGAAGGCCGTCGGCGCTGACATTGTTGTCATCGACATCCCGGTCGGCAAGGATGCCAAGGTAGAAACCCTGCAGGAGGCACGGAAACTGGCCCGCGAATTCATCGAGATCGGCGAACGCCTGGACCTCGAGGTGGAATGCGCCATCACGTTCGGAGATCTGCCGGTCGGACGCACCATCGGGCCGAACCTGGAGGTCGCAGAAGCCCTGCGGGTGCTCGAAGGGTCGAAGTCCCCGGGGTCCCTTGTCCAGAAGAGCCTCGCGATCTCCGGCATGGCCCTCGAGATGGCCGGGAAGGCTGCACGGGGAGAAGGGGAAGCGCTCGCACGGGAGATCCTCGAGAGCGGGCAGGCGCTTACAAAGATGAAGGAGATCATCGCCATCCAGGGAGGAAATGCAGAGATAAAAGCGGAGGATATCCAACCCGGTGTCTACTGTGCAGAAGTGCCCGCCCCCGCAGACGGGTACGTAATCGACATCAAAAACCGCGGTCTCATCACCATCGCACGCCTCGCGGGCGCCCCCAATGACAAAGGTGCGGGCATCTGGCTCCACGCGAAACGCGGTTCGCAGCTCCGGAAGGGGGAATCGATCATGACCATCTATGCCGACAATGAACAGAAACTGAAAAATGCCATCGAGGAAGGGCGGCGCCTGATGCCGGTCCTGGTTGAGGGGATGCTCATCGACCGCCTCCCGTCCGATGCCGTACGCCTCAACCGAATGGACTAACATCCATAAGAAAAATTATGTTGTATGGATATTCGCCGTGCAGTTCTGGCCCTTGTCGTGGTTCTGTGCCTTTGCGGAGCCGTTGACGGGGTATCGCTCCGGATAACGGTGGTCGATGACGAGGCCGGGGAACCCGTTTCCGGTGCAGCCATCTACGTCGAGGGGACCTACCAGGGCGCCACAAACGCCGGAGGGGTGTATACCTACGAACATTCGCTCAATGAATCGTTCAGGGTCGGTATAGAAAAGACGGGGTATGCCGGCTGGCAGTCGATGGTCTCTGCCACCCAGACGAACCTGACCGCTGAACTCTCAAGGAGGGCTGTCCCCCTGACGGTCTCCCTCTATGACGCCGACACCATGGAACCGGTGAAGGGGATACTCGTCAAAGTCTCCGGCGAGGATTACCTCTCAACGGGTACCAGTAATGCAGCGGGAGATGCCGTCTTTGAGGTGAAGGCGGGAAAGCAGTACAGCGTCGAGGTCAGCGCCTCCCACTATGAACCCCTGAACAGGATCGTGGAGATGGGAAATGAGGCAAAATTCGTTGATTACCGCCTGATACGGGATGACATATTCGTCGTCGAGGTGAGGGACGCCGAAACCGGAGATCCGCTTGAAGGCGCACAGGTCAGTATCGATGAGAAACTCGCCGGGGAGACGGGGGAAGGCGGCCGTCTTAGCACGTACGTGGAGCGTGGCCGCACCTATCCGGTCTCGGTCGCAAAGGATGAATACGCCGCCTTCACCGACCAGCTCTATATCGACGCTGATCTCCTCGTCTACCAGGTAGCCCTCTCAAAAGCCCTCTACCCGGTTGCGATATCGGTCCATGAACCCGGCAAAACGCCGATAGAGGGCGCCGCGATCTCTATCGACGGCGCCTACCACGGAACGACGGATGCCTTCGGCCGTGCCGGTATTGCCCACCTCGTCGCAGGTCCCCATGATCTGGAGGTCCGTGCCGCCGGGTATGAAACGGTACTACGCGGGATAGTGGTCAATGATTCTGTCGAGGACATCATCATCCAGCCCGACTTTGCCATGGCGGCGGTCTCCATCCTGGCCGAAGAGGCGGATCACACCCCGGTCGTAGGTGCGGCTGTCCATATAGATGGCGTCTTTGCGGGAATTACCGGTGGAGATGGCCTTTTTGAAACCAGCCTTCGGACGAATGCGGCATACGCCCTCTCGCTGACCAGGGAAGGATACAACGATGCATCAGTTGAGGAGCGCATACCGAAAGGCACCAGTGAGTATCAGATTCCCGTACCTATGGAAAAATCCCTCAATCTCGGTCTCGTCATTGTGCTCTGCGGAATCATGGTAATTGGTATCGCCGGCATTATGGGGGTCAGGCATCTCAGAAACAGGCCCGGGAAGCGCAATCCGCAGAAGAAAAACCAATTGTAATTTTTTCCTTAAAAACGGCGTTTTCCCGCCTTTTTTACGGGAAAATATCTATCCTCTCAAATAAGAGAATGTATTAAATACATTGTCTGCGTGTCATTTATATATAGACGAGCTCAATGAAGGCAAAATATATATGTGTCCTTCTACTGGCATCTCTTTTCGTCTGGCCGGGGTGTGCACTGGGAGACGGGGATGTCACCGTTAGTGTCACAGGGAGTCCTGGTCATGGCGACTGGCTCATTGCAGGCGATGGTGCTGCGGTCATCACCGTCAAGGTTCATCCCGTGGGAGAAACGGTGACCGGGGTCCGGTTTGACTGCCTGGAACCGGACACCTTTGGGGATGTCGACATCCGTTCAGTGGGTCAGGTCCCCTACCGGACAACCTTCTCCACGAAAAAAAGCGGCCGTGTCCCCATCAATATTGCGGTGTCCTATCTCAACGAATCCGGAGGTCCGGAAGAGTATGAAACCCTCCGGTATCTCGACGTGGATCACAACCGTCCCTACAGGATACGGAGGATCGACTTTCCCCCCGAGGCGGGCGTATACGAAGCGGTCCCCATCACCGTGGTGATGGAAGACGCCTATGGGAATGTCATCGACAGCCGGTACGAGGACGATACGGGCGACGGCATCCCTGAATCCGTGCACCTGTACGGGACGACGACCAACGGTGCCGGATTCTACGACGGTGCAACCTACGGGCATGAGTCCGTCATCAGTTTTGCAGGACCGGACGGGGCATGCGAGGCGACATACCGGACCGGGACAAAGGCGGCAGAGTACCTGGTGCATATAATGCCGGATGACAGGGGAGCAGGGGATGAATGGATACGTATAACGGCCAATGCCGGAAAAGAACCCGCATCGGTCTCGGTCTGTGTCGACCCGTCGAAAGGGGCTCCATCGGAACCGGCTCCGGTTCCCGCCGATGGAGTCAGTATATACACGCTCGCATTCTCCTTTTTTGACAGCTACGGAAATCCATGTGGGATGACTCCCGTGCAGGTATCGACCAGCGACGATAAGGCCATCAATGACCTTATCACCACCCGGGAAGGAAAAGTCACTCTCTCCTACGGCCCCCGGAATGCTGCCGGGATGATCACCATAACGGCGACATCCGTTCTCAACTCATCTGTCGCAACGTCCGTGGTACTGACCTTTGCCAGCAGCGACCCGGTGGCGATGGTGCTGACGGCAAATCCCCAGTCGATGCCCAGCAATGACGTGGAAGGGGCCCCTCCCGCGGAGGTGATGGCAAAGGTCATGGATGTCGGCGGAAATCCCGTAGCAGGCCAGACCGTCCTCTTCAGCATCTTCCACCCCGAGTACCCCTCCAGCCTGGTGGCAGACCCGTACCTGGCCCAGGCGTCGGCCGTCACCAACGATAACGGCATTGCCGTGGTGACCTTTGTGCCGGGAACCTTCAACACCGCCCCGGGCATGCCGGGCCATGTGGCCGCTGCACCGTATGATGAGACGGCTCTTGGAACCTGCACCGTGACCGCGCTCTGGGAGGGAGTGTCACGGGATATCAGCCTGGAATGGAGAAACTACCCCTATCTCCGGGTGGAGACCAATCTCTCTGCACAGACCGTCGCCGTCAACGACACCGTTGACGTCACCATAAGCCTGATAGGCGACGGATGGGCCCTGCAGCCCGATCCGGTGGATGTGGTGGTGGCGGTGGACCGGTCGGGGAGCATGCTCCTCGACGATAAGGATCGCATGGTCTATGCGAAAGAGGCGCTCGACGTCTTCATCTCCCGTATGGCCGAGGGGCGCGATCGCATCGGCATGGTCACCTTCGGAAGCTCCGGGAACTGCGATTCGCGCTCGGGGAAACCGGGGATCGATCTTAGCTGGATGGATGATGCCTCCTATAGTGCAACCCATTATCCGGCATCACCCAGGGCTTATGCCGATTATGCGACACTTGACCTTCCCCTGACAGGGATGCAGGCGGATGTGTCGGCCGCCGTCGACGGGATTGTTCCCTGGGGCGGGACGCCGATGCGCTATGCCCTCTATACCGCATTGCAGGAGATCGCATCGAACGGACGGAATGATGCCGTGCGTGCGGTCATTCTCCTCTCGGACGGTGATTACAACTGGTATGGCGACCCGCTCGCACGGGGCACCGGAAAGACCCCGGCACAGAAGAGTCCGACGGACACCAGTTACTTTTCGGACGGCACTGAAAAATATACGATCTTCGATGACCTTGGAGCGGTACAGAACCTGAGCGAATATGCCGCCGCTGCCGATATCAGGATCTATTCCATCGCATTTGCTGATTCCATCTCCGCGCAGGGGAAGAAGACGATGCGCATTCTTGCCGAAACAACCGGCGGCACCTACTATGATGCCCCCTCGGGCGGTCAGCTGGCTGGCATCTATGCGGAGATTGCCGGGGATCTAAGAACGGTTGCCGGTGTCGATACCGCCATGGACATGCCGCTTGCTGCCGTAAGCATCAACAATGCATCCGTCCCCAACACCGCAGCGGCACCGTCCCTTGAATGGGTGTACCAGGAGGGGCGGTCAACGACCATCGGGAGCGTTTTGCATGACCAGGCACCACCCCTCGTGCTGATCCCGGTATATACCGTCAATGAGGCCGAGGAACGGGCAGACTGGGAAGATGACCGGGGCCTGAGCTGGGATGTCGGCTCCATCGTCCTCCACCAGGTGTGGGAGACACAGTTTTCACTTCAGGTGGTCACCCCGGGAAACATCAACCTCTTCGGCGGCAGTTCCCTGATCACCTTCAACGGTGGTGATGACACGCTCGTCCTTCCCGACACCTACCTGACGGCGGTGGAGAACCTCAACGGGACCGGCCTCGTCTCCCACCAGATGGCGATCAGGGGGGTCAACTGCACGAACCGGGATGTAGTGGAGGATTATTTTGAGATCGTCTGGGACCTTGAGTATGACGGTATCATGCCGGTGATCCAGGAACTCTATTATATGCGGGCAGGCGAGGGCATGTGGTATCTCTATGATCACGCCGTGCTTCCCGGCGGTCCGGTCCATGAAGAGGAGTTCACCTCGCACCTGTACATCGCCGACTTCCCCCAGGGTGACTACTATATTCGTGTCTATGCCCATGCACCGGATGCCGATGCCCTCAACCAGACCGCCGCAGCGATCACGCTCGGCAATGCGAGTGAACACTACATCAAAATCACCTGAATCCCTGGCGGACACCACACCCCCGCCCGGGGAGCTTTACCGTATTCTTTGTATGTTGCCGGCTGAACCAAAATGGCCGGAAATGGATGAATCACAGCCGAAGAGTGCGATCTGCAACACCGGTGAGGATCGCCGAAGAGCAAGGTTTTCAAAAGAGCACAGGAATGGCCGGACCGGTGCCTGCAAAAGAACCCGCCACATAATACCGCGGACGGATCCAGCGGGAATCGAACCCGCGTCCTTGGGTTCGAAGCCCAAGAGGATATCCTCTACCCTATGGATCCACTCATTGGTTGGTCTCGACGGATAATTAACCATTCTGCACCGGCAGGGGTTTGCCCGTCCGGCGGGTCTTTCAGACCGGAGCATCAAGGGATTTATGAGATTTCCGGTAAGACGCATATGCAATGATTCTCTCGGATGCCGTAATACGACAGAGAATCCAGGATGGCGATCTGGTCCTGGACCCCTATAGTGAAGCTTCACAGCAGCCTGCATCCTACGATCTCCGTGCTGCGGAGACGACGGTCCTTGTTCATGGAACCTGCACTCTTGTCCCATCGCTCGAATGGGTCGAACTCCCGGCGGATGTTGCGGCAACGCTTCGCTGCAGATCCTCATTTGGCAGGCGGGGCGTCCTTATCGGCGGGGGGTTCGTGGACCCGGGTTTTCGCGGACAGCTCACTCTCTGCCTGGTGAATATGGGGCCCAGGGATGTTGTTGTCGAAAAAGGGGAACGGATAGTGCAGATAATCATGCAGGCCGTTGCCGGTGGCGACCGCCTCTATGAAGGGCGGTACCAGGACAGCAGGGGTGCCGTCGCCAACCGTGACGGCGGTGTTATTTGATCCAGAAGAGGTCGTCTCCCGGGTCCTCTTCTTCTTCATCTGAATGGTTTTTCGAGTAGCCGCTGCTGATGGTGCCGGCGGTATAGGGGGATTTTTTCTCCGGCTCCTCGGTCTGCTCTTTTCTTTTCTTCATCCGGGTTTCGACGCGTGCCATGAGTTCATCCTTCGGCATTGCATCCTTCGGGGCGGGCGTCTTCTCCCTCATCCGCACCTCGCCGTTGAGAAGCTCCTTCGTCCGGACTTTTTCTCCAGAAAGCCGCACCGTATCTCCCGAAACGGCACCGTCCCTGATCTTTGTGTCGGCCGGGGAAACCTTCACCGCAGAACCATTGATGGCACTGTCGTTGGGGCCCGTTGCCGACGCGACAAAGACCGAGCCCCCTTCAAAGGTGGCATCCCTGGCCCGGAACCCGGGGGTATCCACGGCGATGGACCTGCCGACAAGTGACGTATCACGCGGGCCCTTCCGGTCACTCTTTGTAATCTCTTTCAGGCCGAAGGTTGAATCATTCGGGGCGCTTCCTGCACCGCCGCTGGTCATGCGGGTCATATCAGCAACCGTTCGCGCCGGTTTTCCGGGAAGGCTCAGCCGTTCATCCTCCCCCTTCCTGCGACCCTCTGCCGCCTTAGCGCTTTTTTCGTCCTTCGTACCTTCTTTTGCCGCGATTCCTCCGAGGCGCACCATCTCATCTCTCATGTCGCTGTCTTCTCCTCCGGGGAGGGGGGTATCCTCGTCCTCAAGAAGGTCGATAAAGGTGATCCCTTTCCCCCCCTGTTGACAGGTATCCGGCCTGTCACTGCCCTCAAAGCCGGCGTTCCGGCTGTTGTCCCTGTTCCATGCCTCCCTCTCTTCTTTGTGCCGTCTCGCCTCTTCCTCCTCCCGGAGTTCAGCTTCGTACGCTTCTTTGATCTCGGAAAGTTCATGGACCCGTGGTATGTTCTCTATTCCTGAGAGGGCGATGATAATCCCGACATATTTGGTATTGCGGACCGGATAGTCGCCGGACCGCATCTCAAGGCCGGAGATGCTCCTGTCTATCCATTTCCTCACCGTCTGGAATCCCTTCATGGAAAGTTCCTGCGATGGGCCGGCGATGAGCACGAGTGCCTTGTCTGCACTGGTGATGTCACAGGGTATGGAGATATCCTCATAGACGGCCCTTTTGGCAAGTGAGACAATCCTTGTGGCCCGCTTGTGTGAAAATTCCGAAAAGTAGGTCTCGGAACGCCAGTTCTGGAAGCGCTCTTTGAGTGAGGCATGGAGCGGTTCTGCCGCATAGCCGATCGCAACAAGGCCGTTGTTGCGCAGGGTATTGAGCACCTCGCCCGCATCGAGAACGACCTCGGCGACCTCCAGCCCCTCTTCATTAAATTCCCCTGCCCGAAGAAGCAGTCCTGTCTGTCGGGCAATCCGATCATTCAGCAGGCGGTAGAGATCTCGGGGATTTTCCGGGAATCTTTTCACCGGGTAGGCGATCCGTTTCTCCTCTCCTGCGACAGAGTGCTCATGATACTCTGCCTGCAGTTTTTCGAACCATGTCTCGTTGTCGAAGAGGATGACCGCATCCAGAACATTCCGGAGCATGGCGATGTCGTCTGCTGCCTTCGAGGACACCTTCTTTCCCTCATGGCGCATCGGAAGGGTGCACACCCCGAATATCGGCTCGATATATGCAATTCTCAATTCCTCGACGAGGGAGGGGACGGCATCGATGACGCTCCCCCCAAGGCCGGCGAAGATCATGATTGCGTCAATTTCGACCGTGTCCATCCTCTGGATCATGGTCATGATCTCTTCAACGTTGACCGTGGAGGGCACATCAAAATGGATATCAGGATCGATTGACGGAAAATTCATTCGCTGGGGCTGGGGAATGAACTCCAGCTGGCGCAGGCTGTTGCCGTCCATATCGATCGCCAGTGCATTGACGCACCCCACGCCACTTCTGGTGTCATGGTCATAGAGCTGATCAACAATACGTGTACCTGCGCCGCCAAGTCCTATAGCAAGTATTCTCATGTAGTGCCCTGCCGGGGACTATTCCCCGATCGTCCGTTCTTCATACCCTGATATGTACCGCGCATTCCCCTGCTGTCATATGAACATGGAAGGGAACGGCAATCCCAGTTGTATGGTGTGTGCAGAAGCCTAATAAAATCTCTGGATGCTGTTGTTCAAAATCGTCATTTAGGGGTATTCTCTCAATAATAAGGAGAAATGAGCCGAATTTTTGGAAAAAAACTCTCAATGGTGAATAAAAAATCCACGCAAATGATAACGTATATTAAGAACGATGCAGTAATACTAAATTTGAGGTGAAAGACCTATGAGCTATGGAATTGAATTCGTTCCGGGAAATGTCAATGTAAAGCAGGTTGTCAACTACTGTAAACTTGCTGAACAGAAGGACATTGACTTTGCCTGGATTACTAACCACTACAACAACCGCCACTGCTACCCGACCCTTGCGGCCATTGCACAGGCGACTGACTCCCTGAAGATGGGACCCGGCATCATGAACACCTTCACCGACACTCCGGCAGCAATTGCCTCGTTCATGTGCACTCTTAACGAGATATCCGATGGTCGTGCAGTCCTCGGTATCGGACCCGGTGACCTTTCCACTCTTCCGAAACTTGCCATTGACCCCGTAAAGCCGGTGGCACGCCTGAAGGAAGGTGTCCAGCAGATTAAGGCGCTCTGTACTGGAGAGGAAGTCAAGAAGTCTGGCAACATGGAATTCTTCGACTATGACGGTGCAAAGCTCACCGGTGTCACGCTTCCTGCAAAGAAGAAGCAGATCCCCGTCTACATCGGTGCACAGGGCCCCAAGATGCTCGAACTTGCCGGAGAAATCGGAGATGGAGCTCTTATCAACGCTTCCAACCCGAAGGACTTCGACATTGCCATCCCCCTGATCAAGAAGGCATGCGACGCGGTCGACGACAAGAAATTCAAGAAGTTCGACGTCGGTGCATACACTGCAATGTCCATCGACCAGAGCGAGAAGAAGGCACGCAATGCAGCAAAGATCGTTGCAGCATTCATCGCAGCAGGCTCGCCGCCACCCCTTCTTCAGCGCCACGGCCTTGACCTGGCAAACGTCGGAAAGATCAAAGACGCACTTGCACGCTTTGACTTCGGTGCAGTCGGCGGCCTTGTCGGCGACGCCGAGATCGATGCATTCACGATTGCAGGCACTCCTGAAATGGTCAAGGAGAAGTGCGACAACCTGACCGCATCCGGTGTTACCCAGATTATCTTCGGGTCTCCGCTTGGTCCCGACATGACCAACTCCATCCGTCTCCTCGGCAAGTACATCATCTGAGAGGAACAGATACCAATTCTTTTTTTTATTTCGCCGCCCTTTTCCTCATAGAGCAGCCTTTGTACGGCAGCCGACCATATGCCGCCCGTATCGGAGAGATATGAATGTTTACCATCATTGAGGTCCGTAAGATGCCCTTTTCCGTACAGGTGCGCACCGAGCACCTCACCGGGCACCAGTGCAGGATCAGTCCCCTGCGTGGTGAGCGGCGTATCGGTACCGGAGCATGCGGGAAGCAGGATGGTGGCGATGTCCCGTGCCCCTTCTGTCCGGAAAGAATCCATACCGAAACACCGCTCTTCCCTTCGGGTGAGCGGGTCTGCGTCGGGGAGAGCGTGACCTTTCCCAACATGTACCCCTTCTCCGCCTTTCACATAGTCACGGTGATAACCCGATCGCACGCACCCGGGCCGTTTTCCATCCGGCAGATTGCCGATGCCCTTGCAGGGCAGTGGTCGGTGCTTGGAGACGCGAAGGGGTACGTCTCGATAAACTGGAATCACCTGTCGTCGGCAGGTGCCAGCATGCCTCATCCGCACATGCAGGGAATTGCGGACCCCGAACCGACGGCATATACCCGGCGCTGCCTGGAAGGGGGTGCACGGTACCGGGAAAAAACGGGTAAGAACTACTGGGAGACATTTATCGAAAGCGAGAGAAACGGGCCCCGGTATCTCTTTGGCAGTGAAGTGCCGTGGTGCGCGCACCCGGTTCCGCTGGGTGAGAAGGAGATCCGTGCCTATCTTCCCGTGGGAACGCCCTCCGGGGCAGAGCCATATCTCGATACACTGGCATCGGGCCTGCACCGGGTGATCAGGTTTTACCAGGAGCAGGGGCATTGTGCCTACAACGTGGCGTTGAGGTTTGATCGGGAGCACTCAGCCGGTGATTTCAGGGCGTTTCTCTCGATCATTGCCCGTGTAAACCCGACTCCTGCCGGGACTTCCGATTCGGCATTCATGGAGAGGCTGCACTCTGAACCTGTCCTGTTCACCATCCCGGAAGATCTGCCGTCGCTCTTTGCCGGCAGGCGATGAACGTTCCCCTCCTCTCCGGCACTATTCTGGCATTGCAGCGCATAAAGGCCGCCACAGCGGCGGGAAAAAAATGGGGGTTGGTATTTACTCCGGCTTGGAGATAAGGGTGGTCTTGGAGACGAGAGTGCCGTCATTCTTGTGCGGCTTTCTCACAACACCGTCACAGCCCTTCTCGATCTCACGTGCCTCTTCGCAGAGGTGCATTGCAGCGCGCATCATCTCGTGGGCGGATGCAACGATGGGGACGTAGTTCTCGAATCCCTTGGTCATGAAGCATCCCTTCACGTTGACCATTGCAACGGCTGCGGCAATCTCGAATGCTGCACGTGCCTTTGCATATGCGTACGGGTTGGTGAACTCGTCTTTCACTGCCTTGTCGGCGGTCATGACGATCTTGGGCAGCACGATGTCCGCGCCTGCCTTGCCTGCCTTTACCTGGTCGATGACTTCATCGATGGCGAGCTGCATCTTGCGGAATGCACCGGTGATGGTGAGGACCTTGACGAGGTTGCCGTTGTAGTCGGCCATCTCATTCGGGTCGAGGAATTCGCGGCGTGCACCGATCATGGAGTCGGCTTTCTGGATGATGTATCCGAAGTCGCTCTCCTTGAGGTCTGCCCATTCTTTCTTGGTGGTGACATCATCAGTGATGACAATGACCGGGATGCCTGCTGCCTTGAGTGCTTCACGCGCACCGGTGGGGCCGGGGAGGACGCCGTTCGGTGAAACAACAATTGCGAAGTCCGGCTTGTATGCGATAAGGTTGCTGACGACACGGTCCACGTCCTCGACTTCGAGCTTGGTTCCGCTCGTTGCCATGAAGGTCTGCATGTCCTGGCGGTCTGCACGCTCGTCGAGAAGTAACTCGACCATGACACCGCTAGCAATGTTGCCTAATTTTGCAACTCCAACTTTAACTACCATATTCTTAAACCTCTCAAATTTGAGAACAATCTACTATCAACAAGTCTCGTAATAAACATTTTGAATTTATGGCCCGTCATTGTGTTCATTAGTAGCGTGGTTAAATGAAATGGTTTAAGTTTTAGTGTGAGATACTATAGTTAATGAAACAAGGGCTCCTTACCGACCGCCAGAAAGAGGTGCTCAGATTCCGCAAACAGGGTCTCACACAGCAACAGATAGCAGATATCATTCATACATCCAAGGCCAATGTATGCACGATTGAAAAGGCTGCTTACGAAAATATCGAGAAAGCAAAGGAAACGCTTGAATTTCTCTACACCCTTGATGCGACGCATCTCTGCACGATCCGGTCGGGAACCGATCTCTTCGATGCGATAGGAGATATCTACGCGGAGGCCGAAAAGATCCACATCAAGGTACGGTATGATTCGATAGGACTCATTAACCGGCTCAAAGAATCAAATCCGGAACGGTTCAAGGGACGGTTTGTCAGGGATGATGTGGAGGTCTATATCACTGAAGAGGGAGATCTCTGCTTCGGATGAAGCACTTCCCGGTCCGACCCGGTCGACACGTTTATATCTTTTTCTTTACAATATTTATGGAACCAATATGGGGGTTTCATATTCGGATGCCGGATCCAATCCGTCATACCGGTGAGATCTTCCCGTATCGTGGTGGCTCTCTCCTCCGTTGACGGAGGGGGGAGATACCGAGATGGGTTGTGCACAGGCGCAACAGGTGAAAGACGTAGGATCTGATGGAACCGTAAGGGTGGACGTTTCGTGGAAACGAGCCCATTTCCAGCGCACATGATTGGTGCGCAGAATGCGGGATGAGTCAGGATCACTTTGTGAGAATCAGCAATTCCGGCCCACACCGGAAGCATCTCCCAACCTAAAGGGCCCGTATGCGGGGCATATGTAAGGGAAATCTCCCTCAATGGGATGGTTTTCATGCTATGTGCTGCATTACCGGAAACCGGCCGAAAGGTCATGGCGTCAGTTGACCCTTGAACTGTCAGCACGAAATCTCGGAGCTGCAGGCACATTCGTGTGGCTGAGGCTTAACGTTCGCAACTGAAACCAAGAATACAGGATTGATCGAAAAATGTCGAAAACATCCAGACCACGCAGGGGCTCACTTGCATACAGTCCCCGCAAACGTGCCCAGAGCCAGGTGCCAAAATACCACTCCTGGCCGGCGTACGACGGGGAACCGGCGCTGCAGGGATTTGCCGGCTATAAGGTGGGCATGACTCATCTTATTATGGTGGATGACCATGCAAAAAGCCCGTCAGAAGGCAAGGAGATCATGGTGCCCGTTACCATTGTAGAAATCCCTCCGATGAAGGTAGTAGGTGTCCGTGGATACAGCAAGGACAGTTACGGGAAGCATCCCTGTGCAGAAGCATGGTCCGCGGAAGACGTTTCCAGGATCCGCGAGGCATCGGAAGCCGGAACGCTGACAGATATTTTTGTCATCATGCAGACCCAGCCTGCGGAGATTACCGGTGTTCCGAAGAAGACCGGGGACATCATGGAAATGGGTGTCGGCGGAGACAACCTGGTCGACCGTGTCGAATACGCAATCTCCCTCCTTGGCACTGAAATCACTGCGGATACTGTCTTCGAGGCAGGCCAGTACATCGATGTCACTGCCATCACCACCGGCAAGGGAACGAACGGTCCGGTAAAGCGCTGGGGCATTCAGACCCGCAAGGGGAAGCACGGCCGCCAGGGCAAAAAGCGTCATATCGGCAACCTTGGTCCGTTTAACCCGTCCCACGTCAGGTGGCAGGTCCCCCAGATGGGCCAGATGGGATACCAGCAGAGGACCGAGTACAACAAGCGCATCCTCAAGCTTGGTGAAAAAGGCGATGAGGTGAACCCGGCAGGCGGTTTTGTAAATTACGGCCTTGTCCGGTCGAACTATGTTGCCATCAAGGGTTCGCTCCCCGGACCTGCAAAGCGTCTTATCAGGATTCGCCCGGCAATACGCCCGAGAAACCACGTTGACCGCGTACCGGTTATCCAGTACGTCAGTCTTGCAAGCAAACAGGGGTGATCAGGAATGAAAGCACAGATTAGAACACTTGACGGCGGTTTTGCCGGAGAGATCGATCTCCCGGCAGTTTTCAGCGAAGATTACCGCCCGGATCTCATCAAAAACGCAGTTCTTGCACTCCAGAGCGAGCGGTACCAGCCGCAGGGCACTGACCCGTATGCAGGCCTGAGGACATCTGCGGTATCATGGGGGAGTGGCCGCGGCGTGGCGCAGGTTCCGCGCCTGAAGAACGGTTCCCGTGTCGCACGGATTCCCCAGTCCGTCGGTGGACGTGTCGCACACCCCCCGAAGACGGAAAAGATCCTCGTGCGCAAGATGAACAAGCAGGAGAAGAGAAAGGCGATCCGCTCCGCCATTGCCGCAACCCTCAACGAAGACCTCGTCGCAGCACGCGGACACCGCTTTGAAGCGGAGATCCCCGTTGTCTTTGACGATGCATTTGAGGGCCTCACCAAGACCTCAGATGTGGTAAATGCCCTCCGGGCAGCCGGTGTCTACGCCGATGTCGAGCGCTCCGCAGACAGCCGCAAGGTCCGTGCAGGACGTGGAAAGATGCGCGGGCGCAAGTACAAGCAGCGCAAATCGCTCCTCATCGTGACCGGCGAGACTGCCCTGAAGGCAGCATCAAACCTTGCCGGCGTCGATGTCGTCAGCGTCGGAGAACTGAATGCAGAGCTTCTTGCCCCGGGCACACAGGCCGGCAGGCTGACCGTCTGGACCGCAGGGGCACTCAAGAGACTGGAGGACATATAAATGGTAATTAAAACTCCGTTTGTCTCGGAAAAGGCAACCATGCTGCTTGAATCCGATGGCAAGCTCCAGTTCCTCGTGCGCCGTGATGCGGACAAGAACGATATCGCGGCAGCCGTCGAGGAAATGTTCGGCCACAAGGTTACGTCGGTCCGGACCCTCATGACAATGAAGGGACAGAAGAAGGCATTCGTCTCATTCGAAGACGAGAAAGCAGGGGAAGAGATTCTCTCCCGAATCGGGATACTCTGAGGTGGCGGAACATGGGAAAACGAATTATCTCACAGAACCGTGGACGCGGCGGCCCAACCTACCGTGCCCCTTCGCACAAATATAAGGCATCACTCAAGCACCCAGGCAATGCCCGCGACATCACCCGCGGGGTAGTCATTGATATTGAACACGATCCGGCACGCCACACCCCGATTGCAAAGGTCAAACTCGAGAACGGGGACAAGATATTCATGCTTGTCACAGAGGGCGTCGGCGTCGGTGACGAGGTGGAATGGGGCTCCGAAGCCCGGGTGAAGAACGGGAACACCCTTCTGCTCAGGGACATCCCCGTCGGTGCCTATGTCTGTAATGTCGAGGCACGCCCCAACGACGGCGGCAAGTTCATCAGGGCAAGCGGCGTTCAGGCCCAGGTCATCGGCAAGGACGGCGACCGGGTCGGTATCAAGATGCCCTCCGGAACGCACAAGTGGTTCAACGGCGAGTGCCGTGCCACCATCGGCATCGTTGCCGGAGGCGGGCGTGGCGAGAAGCCGTTCGTCAAAGCCGGTAAGAAGTTCCACAAGATGAAATCGCAGGCGCAGAAGTGGCCCCGTGTCAAGGCTGTCTGTATGAACGTCATCGATCACCCGTTCGGCGGTGGTGGCCACCAGCACGTCGGCAGGCCGAAGACCGTCGCACGCGGCACCTCTCCCGGACGAAAGGTCGGGCACATTGCAGCAAAGAGGACCGGAAGAAAGTAGGGGGTTTTTGAAATATGGCAAAGAAAACACAGAGAAGGTTGCCGCGGCGAAAAGAGGAATTCACCTACCACGGCTACAAGATCGAGGATCTTCAGCAGATGGGCATGAGCGAGCTCCTTCCCATCATGCCGGCACGGGCACGCCGCAAAATCAACCGCGGAATATCGCCCGGCCACGAGAAGGTTCTCCTGGCAATGCGTGAAGGCAAAGAGCGTGTCCGGACACATGCCCGTGACATGATCATCCTGCCCGAGATGATTGGAAAAACGATCGAAGTGCACAACGGAAAGGATTTCATTGTGGTTGAGCTGCAGCCTGAGGCGGTATTTCAATACCTTGGCGAGTTCGCACTCACCCGCAGGCGCGTCAGCCACGGCAGTGCCGGTATCGGTGCAACCCGGTCGAGTAAGTACGTACCCCTGAAGTGATGATCATGGCAAGGACAGGATATTCAGTTCAGACCGGTGAAGAGGAGGCGCGGGCGAAAGCAAACGAGCTCCCCATCTCACCAAAGCACTCGATTGAGATTGCCCGAACGATTAAAGGAATGAAGACCGGGGATGCAATCGCATACCTCGAGGATGTTGTCGCCCTGAAAAAGGCGGTTCCGTTCAGGCGGTTCAACCGTAACGTCGCCCATAAGAAGGGACTTGAGGGTTGGGATGCCGGGCGGTATCCCGTCAAGGCGTCTTCAAAATTCATCCGCCTCCTCAAATCTGTTGAGAAGAATGCGGAGTACATCGGCCTTGATGTCGAAAACCTCGTCATCACGCACATCTCAGCAAACCGCGGCCGTAGAATGCGCGGCATTTTCCCGCGGGCGATGGGCCGTGCGACCCCGAAATTTGCAGAATCGGTCAACATCGAGATTGTGGTAAAGGAGGCCTGAGCAGACATGGGAATTGAGAAGAGATTTATCGAGGACGGTGTCCGCTCAGCACGGGTCGACAAGTTCCTGACAAAAGAGTTGAAGCGTGCCGGCTACGGGGGCATGGACATTGCCCGCACCCCCCTGGGCACGCAGATTACGATCTTCGCTGAAAAGCCCGGCATCGTAATCGGAAAAGGCGGAAAGGTGGTCCGTCAGATCACCGCCGATCTCCAGTCCCTGTTTGCGATTGACTCCCCGCAGATTGAGGTCCAGCAGGTCGACAACCCGTCGTTCAATGCACAGATTATGGCTGAGCGCCTGGCCAGCTCACTCGAGCGCGGCTGGTACTTCCGCAAGGCGGGGAACAGCACCCTCCGGCGTGTGATGGAGTCCGGTGCACTCGGCTGTGAGGTTGTCCTCTCAGGAAAGCTTACCGGTGCCCGTTCACGTGTGCAGAAGTTCACCGAGGGCTATATCAAGCACTCGGGAGAGCCCTCTGACACGATCGTCGAGAAAGGCTATGCAATCGCCATTAAAAAACTCGGAACGATTGGTGTCCAGGTAAAGATCATCCCGGCAGGAGCACGACTCCCCGATACCTTTGAGGTATTGGATCCCCTCCCCGGCGCAGGCGCGAGAGAGCCGGTCTACGAGGAAGGAACGGATGAGGACCTCCTCGGTGCGGAGATCGATGCCGAACTCTCGGAAGTTGAAGATGTTCCCGAAGAGGAGGCGTTCTGATAATGGCAATATTCAGGGCAAAGGAAATCGCTCAGTTCAGTGACGTGGAACTCCAGGAGCAGCTTGCAAAGCTCAGGCTCGAACTCGTCCAGGACAACGGAAAGGTCAGTGCCGGTGGAGCACCGGAGAACCCTGGCCGTATCCACGAGATCCGGAGAACCATTGCACGGATTGCAACCGAGCAGAACAGGCGAAGGGCCTGAGCAGTTCAGGCCGTCAGGGAGAACTTACGCGTATGATCACCGCAGCAAACATCTGCCGCCACGAACTAATCGGGCTTGAGGCCTGTGTTTCCGGGTCGAGTAACCCGTCACAGGTCGGCATGGCCGGCACGATCGTGGGAGAAACGAAGCAGATGATCACGCTTCGCAGTGAAGGACGCGTTCTCCATGTTGCAAAGAACAATGCAACATTTGACCTGCGCCTTCCCGATGATACCCGTGTACGGGTTGATGGGTCGGTGCTGGTCATGAGGCCTGAGAAGAGAACCAGCATGCGAATTAAAATCTGAGGAATACATGGCAAGAAATACAGGATTAAACGTCTCCGTTCCGGAGAAGGAATGCGACGACGTCAACTGTCCATTTCACGGCGTTTTACCGGTGCGCGGCCAGGTGATCACCGGCAAAGTCGTGAGTGACCGTATGCAGGGGTCTGTGGTGGTCTCAAGGGATTACCTGCACTACGTGAAGAAGTACAAGCGTTATGAAAAACGCAGTTCCAAGTTTCACGCACACCACCCCCCCTGTATCGACCTGAAGGTCGGCGATATCGTAAAAATTGCGGAATGCCGTCCTATCAGCAAGACCAAGAAATTTGTCGTCGTGGAGGTTGCTAAGGAATGAAAGCAAAACAGTCCCGCACCCCACGCGCACTTGCAACCGGTACCCGCCTGACCTGTGCGGACAATACCGGTGCACGCCTGGTACAGATCGTCTCTGTCGACCGGTACCACGGTGTACGCCGCCGCCAGCCCAAGCTGGGCCTTGGCGATATGGCAACGGTCTCTGTCAAGAAGGGCACTCCCGATATGCGGCGCAAGCTTGAAAAAGCAGTCGTGATCAGGCAGAGAAAGGAAATCAGAAGAGTAACGGGCCTTCGCCTGTCCTTTGAGGATAATGCGATGGTCATCACGAATGAACGCGGTGAGCCGAAAGGCACCGAGATTAAGGGCCCGGTTGCCCGTGAGGTAGCCGAGCGGTTCCCGAAGATCGGTTCCATGGCGACCATCATCGTATGAGGTGCATGAGATATGGTAAGAATTGCTAGCACGCAGCCAAGAAAACAGCGGAAATTCCGCTACAATGCGCCGCTTCACGTAAGAGGCCGTTTCCTCAATGCACCGCTCTCCGCAGAACTGCGTGAGAAGTACGGTCGCCGCAGCGCCCGTGTCATTCTCGGTGATACGGTAAAGGTTGTCAGAGGGGACTTTGCCGGTGAGGAAGGCGTTGTCGACATGATCGACACCCAGAATGGCCGTATTGTCGTTCACGGTGTAGCGATTACCCGTGCCGACGGAACCGAAGTTCCCCGGCCGGTGAATGCATCGAATGCCTGCATTACGAAGCTCAACCTGAAGGACAGCCGCCGTGAAGAGAAACTGGAGGCGAAGAAGTAATGTCGAATCATCTGAAACGGCTCAACAGCCCCGGTTCGTGGCGTATCGCCAAGAAGGAAAACACGTTCGTATCCAAGACTGCCCCGGGCCCGCACAACACAAATGCAATGCCCGCAGCAATCTGGCTTCGTGATCACATGGGCCTTGCCCTGACCATGAAGGAGGTAAAAAAGATCCTTAAGGACCGCTCCCTTCTTGTCAACGGCAGACCCTGCAGGGACCCGAAGATGGGTATCGGCGTGTTCGACATCGTCGCACTACCCTCGGTAGACAAATACTTCCGCATTCTCAGGGCGAAGAAGGGCGACATCATTTCCGTTCCCATTACCGCCGAAGCGGCACAGAGCCGTCTCTGCAAGGTTGCAGACAAGACAACGGTAAAGGGCGGCAAAGTCCAGCTCAACCTCCGGTACGGGGCAAACGTCATCGTTGATTCGAATGACTACCGTCCGAAGGACTCCGTGGTCCTCTCCCTTGCAGAAGAAAACCGGTTCACCGTCATCGACCACTTCCCCTTTGCCGTCGGCAACACCGCAATGGTGATTGGCGGCCGTCACTCGGGAAAGATCGGAAAGATTACCGAGATCGTTGTCGTTGCAGGAAGCATCCCCAACCGTGTAATCCTTGAGGAGACCGGCACTGGTGATGTGTTCGAGACAATCGAGGCATACATCTTCATGGTTGGCCGTGAAGAGTCCGCAATCAAGGAATGGGGGATTGAACAGTGAACCCAATGCGCGAACTTTATGTCGATAAGGTCGTCGTCCACATGGGCGTCGGTGAGGCCGGCGAAAAGCTGGTCAAGGCCGAGAACATCATGACCCAGATTACCGGCCAGTCCCCCATTCGTGCGTTTGCAAAGAGGACGCAGCCGGCCTTCGGCGTCAGAAAAGGCCAGCCGATAGGCTGCCGCGTCACCCTGCGCGGAGACCGTGCAGAGACCTTTGTGCAGACCGCTCTCGAGATCGTGGAGAACACCATCTCGGCGACTCAGTTTGACGCGACAGGGAACTTCTCGTTCGGCATAGAGGAACACACGGACTTTCCGGGCCAGAGTTACGATCCGATGATCGGTATCTATGGCATGGATATCAGCGTTGTCCTTGAAAGGAAGGGAATCCGGATTGCACGCCGTGCACTCCAGGAAAAGAAACTTCCTACAAAGCAGCGCGTAACAAAGGACGATGCCATAGCGTATATGAAAGAGGCATTTAACGTGGAGGTGCTGTAATGTCTGAACAGCAAAAGAAGAACAAAGAACAGGCAGAAACGACAAAGAGTGGCCGCGGTGCAAACAAGTGCCTGATATGCGGAAGAAAGCAGGGCCTTGTCACCCGGCATAATATCATGCTCTGTCGCCAGTGCTTCCGCGAGAATGCCGCAAAGATCGGCTTCAAGAAGATGAACTAAGGGAGGCAGAAAAATGGCACGATTAAATCCCATTGCCGATGCAATGAGCACCATCAAGAACGCCTCTGATGTAGGCAAGACGGAGTGTATCGTCGAGCCCGCAGGCAGACTTCTTGGAGCGATGCTCGGCATAATGAAAGAAAAAGGATACATCGGTGGTTTCGAACTCATTGAGGACGGCCGTGGTGACCAGTTCAGGGTGTTTCTTAATGGAAGCATCAACAAGTGCGGTGTAATCACCCCGCGGTTCTCCATCCAGGTCGCAGAACTCGAGGAATGGGAAACCCAGTATCTTCCTGCAAAGAACTTCGGAATCCTCCTGATGACAACTTCCAAAGGTGTCCTTCCACATGATGAGGCACGAAGAGAAGGTATCGGCGGCGAACTGCTGGCGTATGTGTACTGAGGTGTAGAGATGCTTACAGAGAGAACTGTTGATATTCCTGAAGGTGTCACCGCATCCATGGAAGGCAGCAATTTAGTGGTATCCGGTCCGAAAGGAACCCTCAGGAGAGGGATGCGGTACCCGGGCATTGTTGTCACCTGTGACGGCAGCGTCTTCAGTGTCAGTACGGAATCATCAAGGAAGAAGATCCTGGCGATGCTCGGCACCTATGCCTCCCATGCACGCAACATGTGCACCGGGGTGACCAGCGGGTTCGAGTACAGGATGAAGGTTGTCTACAACCACTTTCCGATCCAGCTCAAGCAGACCAAAGAGGCCCTTGAGATTGCCAATTTCCTTGGTGAGAAAGAGTCCAGATTCGCACGTATTCCGGAAGGGGTCGACGTGAAGATTGCCGGTGACGAAGTCATCGTTTCCGGAGCGGACAAGGAAGTCGTCGGAACAACCGCAGGGCGTATAGAACGCGCAACCAAGGTCAGACACCGTGACCCGCGGGTATTCCAGGACGGAATATACATTATTGAGAAGGCGTGATGAGAGATGGTTGACGAAAAAACACGACTTATCCGTGCACGAAACGCAAAGCGTGCAACCTTCACGCGCCAGAACCTTCACCAGAAGAAAAAGCTGGAGGATACCTGGAGACGCCCACGTGGTCTTCAGAGCAAGCAGCGCAAGCAGTACCGTGCGAAAGGACGCCAGCCGACCCCTGGATACGGGAGTCCGCTTGCTGTCCGCGGGTTCCACCCCAGCGGATACGAGGAAGTCCTGGTGAACCGCGTCGAAGACCTTGAGGGGCTCGATGCAGATGCACAGGCAATCCGTATTGGAGGCACTGTCGGCAACAAGAAGCGTGAAGCAATCCAGATAAAAGCGCTCGAATATGGTCTGAAGGTCTTAAACCTCAAGGACGCGTCCCTGAAAACCTCCGTGGAAGAACCCGTTGAGGAGGAAGTGGACGAGGACACCCCGGAAGAGGTGGCCGACGATGAGTGACCTTAAAAACCAGAAGCGTATCGCTGCAGCTGTTCTTGGCTGTGGTGTACACCGCGTATGGCTTGACCCCGAACGCGAGAGCGACATTGAAAATGCAATCTCCCGCGCTGACGTCAGGGAGCTCATCGACGATGGCGCCATCCGTGCAAACCCCGTCAAAGGGGTAAGCAGGGGACGTGCACGCGCATTGACCGCAAAGCGTTCCTATGGACACTGCAAAGGAGCCGGCCGCAGGAAAGGAGCCGCCGGTGCACGCAATCCGTCCAAGAAGGTATGGATTCGCAAGATACGTGCCATCCGCAGGGAACTCAGGGTTCTCCGTGATGACGGCACGATTGAAAGCAGCACCTACCGCATGATGTACAGGAAAGCTGCGGGCGGTCAGTTCCGCAGTGTTGCACATATGAAGGCCCAGCTTGAACAGATCGAAGGGAGGATGAACTAATGGCAAACGGACCCCGGTATTTTGTTCCGTTCCGCAGAAGGCGCGAGGGCAAAACCGATTACTACAGGCGGATGAAGCTCCTCCTTTCGGATAAACCGCGGATGGTCGTCAGAAAGACGAACCGCCAGATTATCGTTCAGCTGGTCCAGGCTGAACTCGAAGGAGACCGCACTCTCGTTGCTGCATACTCCACCGAACTCAAGGATTTCGGCTACAGCGGCGCAACGGGCAACACCCCGGCAGCCTATCTTACCGGAATGCTCTTTGCGGTCAAGGCGCAGAACGCCGGATATACCGAGGCAATTCTCGATATCGGACCCAACAGGGCAACCAGGGGCGGCAAGCTCTTTGGTGCGCTGAAAGGTGCCGTCGTTGGTGGCCTCGAGATTCCGCACGGCGAACAGATCCTTCCGGATGACGACAGGACCACCGGTGCACACATCGCTGCGTATGCACCCGAACGTGCCGGTGACCTGGTCGAAAATGTCGGACAGGCAGCAGAAGCAATCATGAAGGAGCTGAAATAACATGGCCTACGAACAGGAAGAATGGATTCCTCTCACAGGCCTCGGGAAGAAAGTAGCTGCCGGTGAAATCGCAAGTATTGATGAAGTGCTTGAGAGCGGCAGGCCTATTAAAGAACCCGGGATTGTCGATTATTTCCTCCCGGACCTTGAAGACGAAGTTCTTGACATCAATATGGTCCAGAGGATGACCGACAGTGGTCGCCGTGTCAAGTTCCGCTGTGTCGTTGTCGTTGGCAATCGCAACGGCTATGTAGGGTTTGGACAGGCAAAGGACGCCCAGGTCGGAAATGCGATCAAAAAGGCCATTGCACACGCAAAGCTGAATATCATTAAGGTGAAGCGTGGCTGTGGCAGCTGGGAATGCGGCTGCGGTGAAGGCCACTCGATCCCCGTGCGGATTGAGGGCAAGGCGGGCAGTGTTACTGTAACGCTCATGCCCGCACCACAGGGGATCGGCCTGGTAACCGGTGACATCAGCAAAAAAGTGCTCCAGCTTGCTGGCATTACCGACGTATGGACGGCCTCTTCAGGACAGACCCGGACCACGATCAACTTTGCCAAGGCAACGTTTGACGCACTGAAAAACTCGAACCTTGTCCGCACCGGGAGGTCGCAGTAAATGTATGTGGTTGTTCAGGTCCGCGGCGTAGTAAACTGCCGTAAGGAGATCAAGGATACCCTGAAGATGCTTCGCCTGCACCACATCAATCACTGTGTGCTTGTCCCTGACACCCCTGCGTATCTTGGTATGATCAGGAAGGTCAAGGACTATGTTGCATACGGTGAGGTGGAACCTGCAATGCTCGCGACGATCCTTCAGACCCGCGGCCGTCTTACCGGCAATGGTAAACTGACCGACGAGTACGTGAAGGAAAACTCGGATTACGAGGATATTGAGGCATTTACCCAGGCACTCTGTGCCGGAGAAGCAACGTTTGAGGACATTCCGGGTCTGAAGCCTGTACTCCGGCTTCACCCGCCCCGCAAGGGATTCCGGTCCATCAAGCGGACCTACCAGCAGGGTGGGGCACTCGGAAACTACGGGAGTGAGATCAATGCACTCCTCTACAGGATGCGGTGATGAAAGATGCCAGTGAATAAACGCTCAAAGTACCGCGGTTCCCGCACATGCGGCGGCGGTACCCACAAGAACAGGCGTGGAGCAGGAAATCGTGGCGGCCGTGGAAGAGCAGGTCACAGGGACCACCGCTTCTCCCACTTCCTCATCGCAAACGATGTTCATAACGGGAAGCACGGGTTCGTGAACAAGAACCCGACGCGCCTCACCGCCATTGATATCGGTGACATTGACCAGATGGCCGACGACCTCGTAGCTGCAGGGAAGGCCGCTCTTGATGGTGACGCAATCGTCATCGACGCGGGTCAAATCGGTATCGATAAAATACTTGGAGGCGGACAAGTAACCAAGAAGATGAATATCTCTGCACTGTCCGTTACGGACAGGGCGCGACAAAAAATCGAAGAGAACGGCGGCCGGATTCAGGAAGCCTAATCTCTTTTTGGTGAACCAATTATGGGAGCGATGCTGGACCGACTAGAACCACTGCTGGCTTCAATGCCGTCAGTGAAGCAACCGGAAGGGCATGTTCACTTTAAAAATAAATTACTGTGGACTGCCGCGATCCTGATTCTGTACTTTTTCCTGACCAATATTCCGGTATTTGGGATAGATCCCAATTCTCAGGATATTTTTGCTTTCTATCGTGCTCTCCTCGCTGGTGCGAGCGGCTCGATTGCGCATCTGGGTATCGGACCAATCGTGACTGCCTCAATTGTCCTCCAGCTCCTGAAGGGTGCCGATCTGCTGGGCCTCGATACGAGTGATGCACGCGGACAGGTTATGTACATGGGGCTGCAGAAGCTCCTTATCTTCGTAATGATTGTCCTTGAGGCAATCCCCAATGTCATCGGAGGATTTCTGTCCCCTGACCCCGCAATTGCCGCGGCTCTCTTTGGCGGGAATCTCCCGTTCGTCACATTCCTGATATTCCTGCAGATATGTATCGGCGGTGTGTTGATCTTCTTCATGGATGAAGTCGTCACCAAATGGGGCGTCGGGTCCGGTGTGGGTCTGTTCATCATTGCAGGGGTTTCACAGGGTCTTATCAACGGGTTCTTCAACTGGGGATCCGTCCAGGACGCATATCCTGTGGGATTCTTCCCGCGGCTCTTTGCGGTGATAATGGACGGTGCGCCGTTCCTTGAATATTTCGGGACGGACCTGCTGGCTCTTATCACGACAATAGGGATATTCCTGCTCATCGTATACGTGGAATCCACCCGTATCGAGATCCCGCTTGCCCATTCATCCGTGCGTGGTGCACGCGGCAGGTTCCCCGTTAAACTCATCTACGCCAGTGTGCTGCCGATGATTCTTGTCCGTGTTCTGCAGGCAAACTTCCAGATGCTGGGTCTTTTCCTGAACAACATGGGGATTACCCTCCTCGGTACCTTCGAAGGACAGACTCCGGTCTCCGGCATAATGTACTACATTGCACCGATCAACGGCCCCTCCGACTGGATGTGGTGGGCGTATGATGTAGGGCATGCAGTATGGCAGATAATTCTCCGGATGGGCGTAGACCTCTTCGTCATGGTCGTTGGTGGCGCCATCTTCGCATTGTTCTGGGTGAAGACTGCCGGTCTTGACTCGTCCCATGTTGCCCGCCAGATCCAGATGAGCGGAATGCACATTCCCGGCTACCGGCGCAGTGAAGCCGTGCTGGTCAAATACCTCGACCGCTACATCCCCCGTGTTACGGTGATCGGCGGTGTCTTTGTCGGTCTGCTCAGTGTAATTGCCAACTATTTCGGTGTCATCGGAATGGTCGGCGGTACCGGACTGCTGCTGACGGTGAGTATTGTCTATCGCCTCTACGAAGAGATCGCGAGCGAACAGATCATGGAGATGTATCCGTTCATGCGCGGGTTCTTCGGAAAGGAGTAATCATATAAAGGCTGAAAGGGAGAATGGTTGTATGGGGAAAAAAGTCGTAATTACCGGTGTCCCGGGTGTTGGAAAGACAACGGTCATCAACCGGGCGATTGAGGAGCTCAGTGCCGAGGGTATTGAGTACGAGCCCCTCAATTTCGGGACATGCATGTTTGAGGTCGCATCCGGACGCGGTCTGGTGAGTGACCGTGATGAGATGAGAAAACTCGATCAGGCGCAGCAGCGTGTTCTCCAGAGAACCGCTGCCCAGGTTATTGCCCGCTCGGAAGGGAACGTGATCATCGACACGCACTGTACGGTGAAGACGCCGAAGGGGTACCTTGCCGGTCTGCCCGAATGGGTGCTCCGGGAGCTGATGCCGGACATCTTTATCCTTGTCGAGACCGATGAGGACCAGATCCTGAAACGGCGGCTGTCTGATGAGACCCGTGTCCGGGATCTCGAGGGGTACAACGATATTTGCGAACATCAACAGTTCAACCGCTCCATGAGTGCCGCATACGCCATGCTTACCGGGTGCACGGTCAAGATCGTAAAAAATCCTGATTTTCTCCTCGAAAGAGCCGTTGAAGATCTAAAAGCAATACTGAGGTGAAGAGGGTGGCAAAGGCTCCTCCGGCAAAGAAATCTGTCGGCGGCGGCATGATGGGATTTTTCATCATCATGCTTATTGTGATGGGGGCATATTCCATCACTCCCATCCGTGATGGCATTGCCCAGGTGGCCGATATCTTCCTCGGGCCGTTTTTTTCGATATTCGGCGGGGAGAATCACAGCTGGTTGATAGTGATCCTTGTTCTTTCCGCACTGACAGGTCTGTATTCTTCTCTTCTCCAGAAATATACGATCGATTACGAGAAGATGCAGGTGCAGCAGCAGAAGACGAAGGATTTCCAGAAGGTGTTTCGCGAGGCGCAGCTTTCGGGAGACGAAAAGGCCATCAACAAGCTCAGTGAGCGGCGCGCGAAACTGATGGAAGACCAGATGGAAATGTCCCAGGAGCAGTTCAAACCGATGGGATGGATCATGATAATTACTGTTCCTATATGGATATGGCTGTACTGGACCATCGGCAATTTTCCCGCCGGAGCAGTACCGACCATTACGTTCCCGTACTGGGGTGAACTTGCACTGAGTGATCCGACGGCACTGTTTCTGCCCGCATGGATCATCTGGTACATGATCTGTTCCCTCAGCCTGAGCCAGGTCATACGCAAGGGGTTGAATATCGGGGGTATCTGATGCGAATCACCATCAGTGGCCCCCCGGGGAGCGGTACGACCTCCCTTGCAAAATATCTGGTTGGAAAGTACGGCTATAGCCTGATCTCTGCCGGGGAAGTGTTTCGCACGCTTGCAGCAGAACATGATATGGACCTTGCCGCTTTTGGTACCCTTGCCGAACAGGATGATTCGGTCGATCGCATGATTGATGCCCGGCAAAAAGAGATCGGAGAGGCGAGGGACGACATCATCATCGAAGGGCGTCTCGCCGGGCACATGATTGACAATGCCGACATCAGGATATGGATCATGGCATCCGTCGAATGCCGGTCCATCCGCATATCAGACCGTGAAGGTCTCGATGCCCGGACCGCTGCTCTTCTCACCATTGAACGGGAAGAGTGTGAGGCCGGCAGGTACCGGAACTACTATGGCATTGATATAAGTGACCTCAGTGTCTACGATCTGGTGATCAACTCGGAGGTCTGGGGCATAGACGAGATTGGATCCATCGTCGATGCCGCAATCGCCGGCATCCGTTAACCACTTATTTACTAATTTTGCGTCTGTTCTTCCGATCATCAGGTGAATAGCCGGTCTGAGAAATGGTGAGGGGGTGGGACCGGACTGTCCGTTCCTCATGACGTGTTCAGGCTCTTTGGTGATCCCGGCCTGTATGGTATGCCGCTGCAACGATGGGAGCGGCGGCTATCCCGGCATCCATACAACGAGTAATGCGGACAATCTTCGGTCTGTTTACCTGTGCTTTGGCAAAGCACCGGCGTGGAAAAAAAGGAAGGGTGAAGAACGTACCCGTCCGCAGGACGGCTGTAAGGTCCTAGATTATGCCTGTATAATATGCTGCTGCAGCAATGGCGCAGATGCCGACCCCGGCAAGCATCACATAGTCCGCTGAGCCGAAAGGTTTGTCGGGAGAGGGCGTCCGTTCCATGCTGCGCAGGCCCCGGAGATCGATCGTCAGTCCGAGTACGTTTGCCTTGCCCAGTGCATTCGAGACGAGCGGGATGATAATCGGGGTAAGGGAGCGGATCTTGCCGCTTACCCCTTCCCCGGGGTTGTACGCCCGGGCAAGCTGGGCTTCCTGGATACGCTTTCCTTCCAGCTGAAGGGTGGGAATGAAGCGTATGGCAATCAGGAGCATCAGGGTGTAGTCGACCGGGAGCCTGATCTGCTGGAGCGCCCCGACCAGATCCCTCGGCTGGGTCGAGATTACCATCAGCTGGAAGGCGAAGAGCATTGCAAAGAACCGGAGCGAGAGCACTATGGCGAAGTTCAATGCCCCGGTGGTGATGGGTATATGCCCGCCGATGACCGGCATTACCGACGGTATCAGGTGGCCCACTACCGACCCGCTCTGCATCGTAAGGACGGTAAGGAGGACAAGGCCGGCGCTCAGGAAGAGAAGCATCGGCACCTGGCGCGCCAGTTCCATGGCAAACTTTCCGGCGATCGCCAGAACAAAGAGACCTGCCACGATCCCGATGAGTATTAGGGGGTTCGTGGATAGGACGGCAAGAACGATGACGAAGAGCAGGAATAGGATCTTCGTCAGGGCATTCATGTGGTGGAATACCCCGTCGATTCGTTTATACTGGAGAATATCTGCCATTATGCCTCCCCTCCGGTGGCGGCAGCGCTGTCTGATATGATTCGCCCGTTCTCCATCCTGATGATCCGGTGAGCATGGTGTTCCACGATGTGCATGTCGTGGCTGACCATGATGACCGTATGGCCTGCCAGGCTCAGCTCTTCGAGAATGGTCATGATACGCTCTGCTTCTGCAACGTCAAGGCCGGTAGTCGGTTCATCCAGGATTATCACGTCAGGCTGCATAGCAATCACGCAGGCAATGGCCAGCCGCTGGCGCTCCCCCCTGCTCATTGAGCGCGGGAATGTCGTCCGCTGGTCGATGAGACCCACCCGTTCGAGGACGGCGGAGATCTGCCCCTGCGCCTCTTCCGCGTCCCGCCCGATATTGGTAAGGCCGAAGAGGATCTCACGTTCGGCGGTATCCTCGAAGAGCATGGTGTCGGGATTCTGGAACACGAGGCCGACATGTCGGGCAAGATCGGTGGTCCGGGCGGCGGCGGCGTCGATTCCCGAGACGGTGACAGTGCCCGACGTCGGCCGCAGCAGGCCGTTCAGGTGTTTGACGAGCGTGGTCTTTCCCGAGCCGTTCTCACCGATGATGGCGATGAGTTCTCCCGGACAGATATTCAGGGACGCGCGGTCAAGTCCGAGGGTCTCGCCGTACTGGTGGGTAAGGTCACGGATCTCGATGATGGGGGCTGTGCAGGGTGTCACAGGCCGGGCAGACGGGAGGGGGCCGGGATGTTCATCCTCGGTGCAGGAGGCAAAAAATTCATCGGCGCGGAGGAATCCAGTGACCCTGCCCTGCTCAATAATGAGGACGGAATCGGCAATATCCGCCATCTCCTGAGGTTTTTGTTCTACGACGATGATGGTCTTCCCCTGGCGTTTCAGCTCGTTCAGGATGGAGATGATGGTTGCGGTGGCTTCGACATCCAGTTCGGCGGTGGCCTCGTCCAGGATAAGGCAGCGGGTCCCTGATGCGAGGGTGGCGGCAAGGGATACCCGCTGCTTCTGGCCACCCGAGAGGGTGTGCGGGGCGCGGTAGCGCAGGTGGTCGATCTTCGTCAGCCTGAGGATCTCCTCCAGGCGGCGGCGGACTTCATGGGGGTCGAGGCCACGGTTTTCAAGTCCCGAGAGGACTTCCTCCTCTACGGTGGTAAAGATCAGCTGGGCATCGGCATCATCGAAGACGACCCCCATGATCCTTCCGATCTCTCCCATGTCTTCGTACCTGGACGCGTCCTTGCCGAGGATTTCCACCGACCCTTCCATGGTTCCTTCATAGTCATGGGTGAGTATCCCGGCTGCCGCCAGGCAGAAGGTGGTCTTCCCCGCCCCCGTAGGGCCGTTGACAAGGACACATTGTCCCTGTTCGATGGAGACGTCGATGCTGGAAAGGGCAGGCGCCCTAGCCAGCGGATACGTGTATGAAAATTCATGAAACCGGATCATCGGCGCATCGGGAACGTTCCCGGGTTCAGGTATGGCACAATGGTGACGGTCAGGCGGCTCTGCTGCCATCCCCCGCATCAGGATTCGCGAAGATGGGAAATAGAGGATCTGGCTGATGAGGGAATTGGCAATCGCCGTGAGGATGATGATGGGGGAGACGGCGAGGATGAACGCCCCCATGGTGAAGTTTTCCCCCGGTGCCGGGATGATGGAGGATGCAATGACAAAGAGGCTGACCGCCAAAAAGGTAAAACCGCTTGCTAGGGTAGCAATGAACGTGGCAATACCGGCTGAGAGGGGGAGCCGGTTCCTCAGTGCGATGTAGACTCCCAGGCAGACAAGCGCTCCCAGGGGTTCGCTGATCAGGTTTGCAGGGGGGAAGATGGAGTGGCTGATGAGCGCCGATATGATCCCTGCTACGATACCGATCCCAAGAGCATCCTTTACCCGAGGAACAATAAGAATGATTGCCAGACAATAAAGGGCGATGATGGGGTTGGCGACGATTGCACCGGGGACGATATTGGAGAGGTACCTGAGTATTGCCCCGATTGCAAGCAGAATGCCGACGACTGCGATATCTCGTGATTTCATCTAAAAATCTCCGTTCACGATTGGATTGTGATGTATATTTTTGTTCAACGGCGTAATTAATTGTTCTCATAAACAGAAGGGATGCAGGGATCCCTCCGGTTACCTGACATACACCCGTTTTGCAGGGAAGAAGAGAATCTGGGTGACAATCGCATTGAATACCGCGGTGATGAGGACGATCGGAAGTACGGCCATGAAGAACCCGGCAACCGTTTCTGCCGGCACCGCCACGATCGAGGCAAGCATGACTGCCATCGCAATGAGGACGAACGAGAACCCGCTCACACAGGTGGCCACGAAGGTGGTTGCGGCGGGCCCAAGGGTCTTTGTGGAAACAAGTCCGTATACCGCGGCGCAGGCAATTGCTCCGAGAGGTTCACTGATCAGGTTTGCCGGCGGGAAGATGGAATGGCTGATGAGCATGGAGAGGACGCCCGCTACAAGACCGATGCCCGCGGCTTCTTTGAATGTCGGGCGGATCAAAATGATGGCCAGGCAGTACAGCGCTATTACGGGGTTTCCGACAATTGCCCCGGGAAACATATTGGCCACAAAGCGTAGTATTGCGCCGATGGCGAGGCAGATGCCGACGATGGCGATATCCCGCGATTTCATAGGAACATCCTCCGTGAAGAAGAGAGAATGGGGAATCTGGTCGTGGTCTCATACGGTTGGCACTGAGTATTATGAATCATCATTGTATAAATCTATACAATGATGTATTTATATTTTTACGACACCGAATCGCAATGACCAGCAATGGGGGGCGGTGCATGGGGGGGGCGACCACCCCATGGCCGGCGCTCCTTACGGATATTCAGGAGGATGTTACCGTACACCTGCCGCCCTCGGGCATCCCCCCACCACCGCGCACATCTTCGTGCGTATCTTCGAGCGCACGTTGCACCGGCGATGCAGATGAGGGGACGTGCCCGTCTGATAGATGGGGAGAAGTCACAGGGATGTCCCGTGGCCCTTGACGGAAGGATGCAGGGGGAAAACGGCCGGATGTCTCTCCCGCGGGAAAGACCCCTCCTATGCCGGGACGCCTTCATGATAATCCTTTCCTACCGGATCTCTATCATTCGCCGGTTCCCTCCCGGAACATGCAGGCGGGCCGTCGGATGTGCCGTCCCGCGGTCGTCCGATCGTGGGGCCGGCACCGGTGGCGGTGCGGTATTTTTTCCACCGGTAAGAATGGTATGATGGTGCAGGTGACCGCAAAATAAGGGCCCGGTTATTCCTGTCCGGTATCTTCGAGGGCGCGGGTGAGCCTCTCGCGGCATTGCAAGCACAGGTTCTTTCTTTTACGGTCAAGTTCGTCGAGGGTGTTTGGGCAGAACATGATACACTCAATATCCTCGCAGTGGTCAAGGCCGAGCGTATGCGCAATTTCGTGGGTGCCTTCCTTGATAAGCCGGTCTATTGCGTCGTAGACGTCCTCCCGTCTCCCGTAAAATCCGTTTCTCAGGCGCGCGGTGGACACGATGGATGCCCGTATATTCGGACGTGCGAGCCCGAATACAAAATCGCGTCCGGGTATATAGAGATCCTTGCCTGTCACAATGAGGATGTGATCCCCGATCCCGTGCTGGCGCGTATAGATGTCCTGCATGTCGGTGAGAATCCTGCTTGCGTTGTACTGGTTCCTTGTCCGGTCAAATCCCCGCAATATCACCGGGTTCTCCATGACTTCGACCGGCCGTCCGAGAATGGACGATATGCCGCGTGCCACCGGCCCCTGGAGTCCCTGTGGTGAACTATTATCCCAAAAGATAAGGAAACTCATTCAAAATATCTTTTGTAATGGGGACCTATAAGGATATTGAAGAGAAATTCTCGTCTTTTATTCGCGGCAACTATCTCCGGCCGGTCGAGATTGGCATCGGAAGAAATCCCGATGTTGCCGCCCGCCTTGCGGCGGCGGGGCTGCCGGTGATTGCAACCGATATCGTCGAACGCGAAGTGCCGGACGGCGTCCGGTTCGTCATCGATGACATCTGCGCACCTGACCTCTTCCTGTACAAGGGGGCGGACCTCCTGTATGCCGTTCGCCCGGGTGTCGAGATGGTCCCCTGCCTCATAGAAACAGCTCGTGCCGCCGGTGCCGACTGCATCGTCTATCACCTGGGAAATGAAGTCTACCTTGATGGTGGAGAAGTGATCGATGCAGGCATTATCCTGCACCGGTATGTCTGAGCTCTTCAGAACCCGTCAAAGAGGGTTTTTTGGGCACGGTCCGGCTCCTGTACCGGGTCGTCCAGCTCTTCGCCGGGGGATGATTTGACCGGAGCCGGGTCATTCACCTGCTGCTGCGGGGATTTTTTCGTCTCTTTGGTTTCTTTTTTCACCTTCTCCCTGGTATATCCCATTTCCTCTTCTTTGCGTTCCTTTGCGATCTCTTTTAGCACAGCGGCCGCCGTCTTTTTGTCGCCAATGAAAAACTCGAGTTCTTCCTGTTCGAGACCGAGCTCACGGGCGAAATGGTCGGGATTTTTTTCCACCATGATCGTGACAGAGGTGAGAAAGTCCTCCATGAGGGCCTGTTCGGGAATATGGTAGGCATTGGAGACTTTGCGGAGGACCGAACGCCGGATAAGCTTCTGTTTTCTTCCCGCACCCATCTTCTTCCACCGGCCGGGAGGCATGATCCTGCCGGGTGACGCCGGCTTTTTGGCGATCGCCCCGGCGCTTCCCGTCACCATGAGGGCGGTCGCATACTTCCAGAGGGTGTAATACTGGCGGCGATAGGTCCGTCCGATGAACCGGTCCGCCTCAGCAAGGGCGCTGAATGCTTCGCCGCGAATGCCGGGGTCATTCAGGGTGCCGACCGACTCTTCTATCCACTGCTCGATGGTGTCCGGCTCCTCATCGACCTCCCACGCCCGGCGCATCAGCGCTTCGTCTTCTTCGCCACGGTAGATGGCAGATATGAGCTGGAAGATCGTGGTCCGTTCGTCTTTCTGTGCAGTGTGGACATCCTCCGCATCGAGGTGGTCCTCACCTTCGGCGGCGGCGTTCAGCATCGTCACCGCCGAACGCATATCTCCCCCCGCCCGTTCTGCAACAGAGGATATAGCATCCGCCGAACAGTCGATTCCCTCCGCTGAACAGATATACCTGAGATGCGGGGCTATGGAGCGGGCAGGAAGTGCCTTGAACTGGACCGGTTCGCAGAGATACCTGAGCGCCGCGTCCATCCCGTAGATGTCATTTGCTATGAGGAGGATCGGCTGGCGGGACGCCTTTATCGTATCAACAATGGCCTTTGCCCCTCCACGGTCGGCATTGCCATGGAGGTTGTCCGCCTCATCAAAAATGATCAGTTTGCGTGAGGCGCCGGTCAGGCTCGCAGTGGTGCTGGAGGTGCCTGCAATCCTCTCGATAATGGCCCTGGTCCGCTGGTCACTCGCATTGAGTTCGATGACCTCCCAGTCCATATCATTGGCAAGGGCATAGGCTGCGGTTGTCTTGCCTATACCCGGCTTTCCATAGAGGAGCAGGGGCTTTGTACCGGCCTTCCAGTCGCGTGCCCATTCGGAGATGCGCCGGATCGCCGGACCGTTCCCGACGATTTCCCTGAGGTGCTGCGGACGATATTTTGAAGCCCAGTCCATCTGTATACTCTTTCGCGTGCAGGCGGAATAAAGGACGCGGTCAGGAGAGAGGCGGGAAGTGGCGATGAATACGCATATCTTTAATGGTGCTCAGGATGATGAATTTAAGTACAGATGGTGTTATTGTGGTAAAATGTTCCACAGATACAATAGCGCAGGCAGTCCGCGAATATGCCGGAGTCACCCGCAAACGGGCAATAGGTGAAATTATACGTTCCCTTCGCCTTGATGACCCCGATGTGACCGTCTCATTCGGCGATGACGCTGCCCTGATAAAAAACGGTGATGACGGTCTTCTGCTGGCCGCAGACGGGATATGGAGCCGTCTTATGGAGGCGGATCCCTACTGGGCGGGGTTCTGTTCTGTCCTGGTAAATGTTCATGACATTGCGGCGATGGGAGGAAAACCGATCGCGATGGTCGACATCCTGTCCATCGCAAACGAAGAGGTCTGCCACGAGGTCCTGCGGGGGATGTTCGAGGCGTCGAAAAAGTTCGGCGTCCCGGTTGTCGGCGGGCATCTCCACCCGGATGCAGAGATGAATGTCATTGATGTTGCGATCCTTGGTACCGTCCGCCCGGAACATGCAATATTTTCTCATACCGCCCGCGAGGGTGACCGGGTAGTTGCAGCGATCGATCTGGAAGGGAGGGTTCACCCGTCCTGTGATCTGAACTGGGACAGTGCCACCCTGCGGTCTGCAGGAGAGCTGCGTGCCCAGATACACGTGATGCGTATCATCGGGGAGGAGCACCTGGCAACCGCGGGGAAGGACATCAGCAACCCGGGTGTCATCGGGACTCTGGGGATGCTCCTTGAGACGAGCGCAAAAGGGGCCCTTATCAGTCCGGACAGGATTCCGCGGCCCGACCTGAAGGCGTTGGGGCTTCCCTTTGAGCACTGGATCCGGATGTACCCGGGCATGGGGTTCATTCTCACCGTCCCGGAGGAGCATGTGGGAAAGGTTATCGGGCTATTTGGGGAGGTCGGTATCACCGCAGCGGACATCGGTGTGGTTGACGGCTCCAGGAAGCTGAAGGTCGCCTATGGCGGCGTGGAAACCGCCGTGTTCGATCTCGAAAAAGAAGGGATCATGCACATTTTTAATGAAAAATAGGATATCTTCATGATCATCGGTATCGGTGCCGGCGCCGGGCCGGAAAACATTCTCTCTTCTCTTGCCGTCTGGCAGGGCAGTGCCCGTGTCTGCGTCTATACGTCCCCGGAGCTTGGAGCCTTCTTCGAAGGGCAGATGACCCGGGTGAGCAGCGATCCCGCTGCACAGATGATAGGAGATCTCTGCAGCGGGGCCATCGATGCAGCCGTCAGGGGGAGCCTGCCGGCCAATCATACCCTCTCGCTTCTCCGGGAGATGACGGGTGTCTCTTCCCTGGAACGGGTAGCCCTCCTGGAGACCGCATCGGGCAAACGGTTTCTCCTTGCACCGGTGGGCGTGGACGAAGGATGGACGGTCGAAGAGAAGATATCCCTCATTGAACGGGCCCGGCCGATAGCGGAGGCATTTGGTCTTAACAACCGGGTAGGTATAATGTCCGGGGGCCGGATGGGGGATATCGGCCGGCACCCCCGGGTGGACCGGACGATCGAGGATGCGCTGGAGGTCGCCGCCGCCACCGGAGGGGATCATGTCGAGATCCTTATCGAAAAGGCGGCGGGGGAGTACGGGGTCATTATCGCACCTGACGGAATTTCCGGAAATCTTATTTTCAGGACTCTGGCCCTTCTCGGAGAAGGCAAAGCACACGGTGCCCCTGTGGCAAATATCGGCAGAATATTTGTCGATACATCGCGCGCCACATCAGATTATTCCAATGCCTTATTCCTAGCGAATTCTTTGTTAAAAAAATAATTAAGAGTAATTGCACAATATAATTTAATAATTAGGCGCAATTTGCGCGTATATTTCGTTTGCCTTGGATTATTGGTTTTTCAAAAAAATATCCTGTAACTGGTGCGCAATATGCATTTTGCCACCCTAAATGTCCCGAATTTCCAGAAAGTTTATATATTAACTTGCCGATTTTCTTTTTGAGGTGGAATTGAAAATGGCGAATGATCTACCTATCGCAGCAGTCGTAAGGATTGCAAAGAACAATGGTGCTGAGCGTGTCGGCAGCGATGCTGCACAGGCAATTGCCGACGCGGCTGAGGGATACATTGCTGAACTCACCAAAGAGGCAAGCAAGTACGCAAAGCACGCAGGACGAAAGACGATCAAAAAAGAAGATGTTGACCTCGCAGTAAACGAACTTGCTGCATGAACATTTTCTAAAAATTTTTTATTTTGAACATTACAGCACACCTTTTGTGCTGGGAATTTCGGTACTGCCCGGTTCAAGAGCAACCGCTCTTCCAAGGGCAATGCCGAATGCCTTGAAGAGAGCTTCGCATTTATGATGATCATTTTTCCCGGTGAATGAGAGGTGGGCGGTGATGCCCGCATTGATGCATAGGCTGTAGAAGAAGTGCTCGAAGAGATCGGGGGGGATCTGCCCGGGGCCGGGCTGCGCAAATGTCCCGTTCATTACAAGGTAGCCGCGGCCCCCGACATCGAGGACTGCGGTGGCGAGTGCCTCGTCCATGGGGATGGATACCGAAGCGAACCTCGCGATGCCCTTTTTGTCACCGATTGCCTGTGAGAGTGCCTGCCCCATCACAATGCCGATATCCTCGATGGTGTGGTGGGAGTCGACGTCGAGGTCTCCTTTCGCATGTACTGCCAGCCCGAACCTGCCATGGCGTGCGCATGCAGCGAGCATGTGGTCCATGAAGCCGATCCCGGTGGCAATCGAGGTGGCGTTCCTGTCATCGAGAGCGACGGTGACGCTGACGCTGGTCTCTTTTGTTACCCGTTCAATAGTTGCTGTTCTCATTTTTTCTTCCCTGCCTCCAGGGCCTCCCGGAGTGTGATTTTCCCGCTGTACAGGGCGGAACCGAGTACAATGCCGGCCACCCCGATATCTGCAAGGAGGTGCACGTCTGCAGGCGTTGTGACGCCTCCTGAGGCGACGACGGCGATTTCGGTCGCGGCGACAAGGCGCCGGACCGGTTCTGGGTCGATGCCCCTCTGGAGCCCTTCCACATTGACATTGGTGAAGAGAAGGGACCCCGCGCCGAGTGCTTCGAAGCGCCTCGCCCACTCGATGTAGTCTCCTGCCGGTTCTTCCCATCCCCTGACCACGACCTGCCCGTCCCTTGCGTCGACTCCCGCCATTATCCGGCTGCTCCCGAATTCTTCTGCAAGCGTACGGATGCAGTCGGGTTCCTTCGTCGCAAGGGTCCCGAGTATTACCCGGTCCACGCCGATCTCGAGCCATCCTGTCGCGTCCCCGGCACTCCGGATGCCGCCGCCGAGCTGAACTTCTGCTCCGGTCTCGCTCAAAATGTCCTTGATGACTGCGGCGTTTGACTCCGCATCACCGAAGGCTCCGTCAAGGTTGACGATATGGAGGGCATCCGCCCCCTCATCAAGCCAGCGTATGGCACGGATGACCGGGTCGCCATAGTCCGTCGCGGTAGCCCGGTCTCCCTGGACGAGCTGGACGCACCTTCCTCCCAGGATATCCACAGCGGGGTATATCTTCATCGAATCACCTGATCATACGTTCAATCGGCATAACGAGGATGTCGCGTGCTCCTGCCTTTCGAAGCTGGCTGATGAGTTCATAGATGCGCTCTTCGGCAACGACGGCATGGACGGCGACGAGATGCTCGTTGGAGGCAACGTCCATGACGGTCGGGCCGCCGAGACCCGGCAGGGCATTCTTCACCTCTTCAAGAGCTCCGCGTTCGACATTCATCATCAGGTAGCACTGGCCCTGTGCGGCAAGCACGCTCTCGAGTGCGAGACAGATCTCGTCTATCTTGAGGGACTTCTCCCGGCGGGACCTGCTGTTTGCAATGACGATCGTGGTGGAGCAGAGGAGTTCGTCGATGATGCGGAGATGATTGGTCTTCAGGGTCGTCCCCGAACTCGTCAGGTCAACGATTGCATCGGCAACGCCCAGGTATGGGGTGGCTTCGCATGCTCCCCCCACCGGAAAGAGACGGGGGGTGATTCCCCGTTCGCTGAAGTAGCGGGAGGTGATCCCGGGAAATTCGGTTGCGATGGTCATGTCTCCCATCTCCTCTGCCGAGGTGATCCCGCTCTCCTCGGGCACCGCAAGGACCAGGCGTGCGGTCCCCATCTTCAGGTCGAGAAGTTCCTCCACCTCCGAGCCCCGTTCAAGGACCATATCGCGTCCGGTGATGCCGAGGTCGGCCGCACCGCTGGCAACATACTCGGGGATATCGATAGGGCGTGCGAAGAGCACCTCCACCTTCGGGTCGACGGTCCTGGTGATGAGTTTTCGTCCGCCCGTGCTCTCCAGGTGGAGCCCTCCTTTCTCGAGGAGGTCTATGATCGGTTGCGAGATGCGCCCCTTATTCGGTATGGCAAGCCTGACCTGTTCGTTTTCTGGCGGCTTCATGGTAGTTCTGTGGGTTACTGATCCTATCAGAAGGTCTTCAGTTCTCCCCGGATCACCCGGTCGGTGATCGAGGTGATGTTCTCGAGCCCGTCGTCGATGATGGCCTCGATCTCCCTTCCTGCCGCTGCCTCGTCAATGCCGGATTCCGAGAGGTACTGGACGCTCGCGACCAGCGGCTGGTCGATCGGTTTGCCGATCTGCGAGAGGAGGCGGATATACAGGTCGTCAATTCCCTCGACTTCCCTTGTGCACGTGGTTGCAAGGTCGGTTGCGAGGAGGTTGTAGATCTTACCAATATGGTTGATGGGGTTCTTACCGCTCGTCGCTTCCATGCTCATTGGACGGTGCGGGGTGATCAGGCCGTTTGCACGGTTGCCGCGACCGACCGATCCGTCATCGCCCATCTCTGCAGAGGTCCCGGTCACGGTCAGGAAGATCGACGTCTCGCTCTTGTAGTTGTCCCCGGTATTGACCTGGACGCTTACCCGGCGGGCGCTCTGGGTGGATGCAACGGCCCGGACCTCCTCGCTGACCTTCTGTACCGCCTCGATATAGTCGCTCATGGAGGAACAGAAGCGGTCAATCATCGGGACGCAGAGGGTGAGCGTGATATCCTCTCCCTGGCGAAGCCCCATGACCTTTACATCGGTTCCGATGATCGGGTTTTTTGGCCGGTATACATAGTCGAGATGGTCGCTTACCGCGAGAATGGTCCGTTCGAGATCGGAGAAAGGTGCGTGGCCGACCCCGAAGGAGGTGTCGTTGGCGTGGGGCCGGGAGTTGTCGCTGCAGGCCTTGAAGACATCCCTGAGGTCGGAAGACCCGACGCCCATTCTGCAGTCGACGATGACATCACGCTCCATATTCAGGAATTCAAGCGTATTCTTCAGGTAACCCCGTGCCGCCTCGACAGCAATGGAGTCCGTCGGAATGGTGGAACCATTATAGAATTTGGTGGCACGACCGGTAAGAAGAATATATATCGGGCGTGTGACGACACCGCCACCGAATTTCGGCAGAGATTCTCCGGCCACGACCTCCCCCTGATCAGTATTGTGGTGAAGGACAGCACCGCATTCGTCAAGATAGGAACGCGAAAGGGCCCGGGAAATCGCCTCCGCAATTCCGTCTGCTATACTGTCGGGGTGCCCGATACATTTCCGTTCTGCAAGCTCAATGTACTGCTTGTTTACCGGTATCTCACGCAAGGTCTCTACTGCAATATTTCGTGCCATTTACGCTCACGAACTCCTAGTATTGTTAAAAAGTAGGTGGGCTCGCACTTAACGATTTCCTTATGGGAAACGGGGAAAAATTCGCGGGATTCCAGTAAAGAGAAAAAACAAGGAGAATGGGTTATTTTCTGATTCTGACATCGGAACGGATGGTCAGTTTGCATTCTCCCGATCGAAACACCCGGACCATCCCGCCACTTTCGGATATGGTCACACCGATGGCGGAGATGATGTTCGTGAGTGCCGCCGTTGCACGGTGACGGCCTCCCATGCCATGGGGCATGTTCAGACCGTCGCTTCGTGCCGTGATATACCTTCCCGCGGACTGGATGATTCCTTCGCGGTCAACGACGAAGACCCCGTCCAGCTGGGCAAATTCCTTGAAACTTTCCCAGTTGTTCACGTTGGTGATGTCGCGGACCTCTTTTCTGTGTCCCTGGAAGGGGTTGATGATCGCTGCCTGGGAATGCAGGTTAATTTCCTCCGCATCGCCAATGATAAATGCCGTTCCGATTGACCGTCCTTCCCGTCCTTCGACGGCAATCTCCATGGAGAGCTGAAGGACCGCACGCATCACATCGCGGGGGACAATGTCATCGAATTCCGTGACACTGATGAAGTCCTTGCCGCGGCTGATATCATAGATGAGAATGGCATACGGGAAGACACCGATGACTTTGCCTTCCTCGTATTCCTGGGAGAGATAGATCTGGACAGCGGCGTCGTGAAGATGACGTTCGGAGATCTCCAGGATGTCATGCATGGTGAGGTCACGGAGCACATCCAGCTGGAGATCCTTGACCCAGATGACCGGGATGCGGCTTTTAAACTCAATTGGCTCGATGAACGAGACGATTGCCTTGGCATCGACCTCTTCTGCCAGGCTCGAAGCTGCGGCCATCAGGGTCTCTTTCATAGCAGCTCCCGTATCAGGGCTGGAATCTCCGATGGTTTGCCCGCAACGGGTACCCCCATACTCCTGAGACGTGCAATCTTGGACCGTGCGTCTCCTTCGCCCCCTTCGATGATGGCGCCGGCATGACCCATGCGCTTCTCCGGCGGTGCGGAGATGCCGGCAACATAGCCTACGATGGGGAGGCTCGTCGCCGCGGCCCCCTCTTCCTCGAGGTTTCCGCCGACCTCACCGATGAGGACGACTGCCTTTGTCTGCGGGTCCTGTTCGAAGCGTTCGAGGACATCGATAAATGTCTGCCCGACGATCGGGTCACCGCCGATCCCCACAATGGTGGACTGGCCGATACCCGCACGGGTGAGCTCGTTGACTACTTCGTAGGTGAGGGTGCCGCTGCGCGAAATCACACCGACATGTCCCGGCATGGCAAGCTGGGGGGGCATGATGCCGAGCTTGAGCTCCCCCGGTGAGAGCGTTCCCGGGCAGTTCGGCCCGATGACACAGCACCCCTCCATCTTTGCAAAGGCAAGGGCCTTCATCGTGTCGTGGACGGGAATCCCTTCGGTGATGGCGACCACGAGTTCAAGGCCCGCGCTGGCCGCTTCCATAATGGAATCACCCGCTGCAAATCCGGGGACGAAGAGGACCGATGTCGCAAAATCGTGGTTCTCTGCCGCTTCGCGGACACTGTCATAGACCGGGACGCCGTGGACCGACTGGCCGCCTTTCCCGGGGGTCACGCCGGCAACCACCCCGCGCCCGCCGACGGACCGGGCATACTCGTTCATCAGGCTGATGTGAAAGGCCCCCTGGTTCCCGGTTGCGCCCTGCACAATGACTCCTGTGGTTTTATCGCCGTATATCATGCCGATGCCTCCCCGACCGCTGCACGGACGACTTCTTCCATGGTATCCAGCATCTGGTAGCCGTGTTTTGCAAGGATGGCCTTTCCTTCCTCTTCATTCGTGCCGGCAAGGCGGGTGATGACGTGCTGGTTGACGCCTGCCTCGACAATCCCCCGTGCCACCTCATCACAGCGGGTGATGCCGCCGAGAAGATTGACGATGATCACTTTTACGCCCGGCATTCCGCCGACCAGGCGGACCGCCTTCATCACACGTTCACGTCCTGCGCCGCCGCCGACGTCAAGGAAGTTTGCCGGGCTGCCGTGGTACTGGGTGATGAGGTCGAGTGTGGACATCGTAAGGCCCGCACCGTTGCCGATGACCCCTATGGTCCCGTCGAGTTCCACGTAACTGAAGCCGTTTGCCTCGGCCTCCCGTTCGCGGGGGGTCAGGTCCCTGTTGACGGTGATGCCCTGTCGTTTGAGGGCATTGTCGTCGACGATGAGTTTTGCATCCGCCGCATAGACCCCCCTGCTGGTGGTGACGAGGGGATTTATCTCGGCGAGGAGCGCATCGGAAGCGCAGAATGCGTGATACAGGGAGTTGATCACCGGTCCGAGCTCCCGGGGTGCAGAGCCCAATAGGTGGCGTATCAGGTAGCCGGGGACTTCGGTAAGGAGCGGGGAGAAGGTCGCCCGGCGCAGCGCCGCCGGATTTGTCCGTGCCGTCTCCTCGATATCGACACCGCCTGTTTCTGCAAAGAGGATCATCGGCTGGCGGGTTGCACGGTCGATGGTGATGCTCACATAGTATTCATGTTCGATGGGAAGTTTCTCCTCGACGAGCAGCGTCTTTGCCATCAGTCCCTTGATGGGGGTTTTGAAGAGATGGGTTGCTGTTGCCACGACATCCGCCTTTTTCGTGACGATGATGCCGCCCGCCTTTCCCCGTCCGCCGACATCGACCTGTGATTTGACGACGACTTCGTCTGCAAAGTCGTCCATATGCAGATAGAGCTCATCGGGGCTTTTGATTACCTTCCCTTCCGGTACCGGAATACCATGCTTTTTAAAAATATCCTTGGCCTCAAATTCCAACAGTTTCATGGGTTACCCGCCTGTGTACAATTATCAGGAGCGTTCTTCTTCTCCCAGTTCAAAACCGCGCCGCAGCGCGGTCATGTTCAGGTCTTCCGTCCCCTTCGGGACACTGTCAAGGACGGCCTGTTCAATGGCCTCCCGGGATATGATGCCCGTTGCGGTCACGACCGCCCCCAGCATCACAATATTTGCAACGATGACCCGTCCGATCGTATCCTTGGCTTCATTCGTCGCTGCAATTTCACGGTACCGGCAGTCCGGCCGTCCAAGTACCAGTTCGCTGTCAAGGAGCATCATCGCAGAGGGGGGGGCGTTTGCCCCGTACTTCTCAAATCCCTGCTGGGACATGATCACATAGATGTCGGGGTGTGCCACCTTCGGGTAGAGGATGGGTTCGTCGTCTATGACGACAGCGCTCATGGATGCCCCGCCGCGTGCCTCGGGCCCGTAGACCTGGGTCTGGACGGCATGCTTGTGATCGTAGAGAGCGGCAGCCCTGCCGAGGATGACTGCCGAAAGGATGATCCCCTGCCCGCCAAAGCCGGAGAAGAGCACTTCGTGCCTCATTTCGGCACCCCCATCGCCGGACGGTACCGCCGGACAAATTCCCCGACGGTGAACATGTCATCAGGGACGTCCTTCCCCTGTTCCTCCAGCCGCCGTTTCTTCTGGAGAAGCATTGCATGGCTTCGCATGTATTCGACCTGTTCACCCACCTGACGGAACTTGTTGCGCCTCCCGTAGGCGGTCGGGCACTGGACCATCGCCTCGATAAACGAGAGGCCGGGTGTCTCGAGTCCTGCCCTGATTGCCTTGATCAGTTCGGCCACGTGGTAGGAGGTCCAGCGTGCAGCATAATTCGCACCGGCCGCAACGGCGAGTTCGGTCAGGTCAAAGGCGGGTTCGGCCGCCCCGTAGGGGGTGGTGGTGGAGATCTTTCCTACCGGGGTGCATGGGCTTCCCTGTCCCCCCGTCATCCCGTAGATCATGTTGTTCATGCAGATGACCGTCAGATCGATGTTCCTCCGGCATGCATGAATGAAATGGTTACCCCCGATGGCGGCGAGGTCGCCGTCGCCGGTGAAGACCACGACGTGCAGGTCGGGGTTTGCCATCTTGACGCCGGTTGCAAAGGCAAGCGCCCTCCCGTGCGTCGTATGCAGGGAGTCGGTGGAGATGTAGCCCGGTGCACGTGAGGAACAGCCTATGCCGGAGACAAAGATCGTATCATCAATCTCCCATCCCATCGCATCCACCGCTTTGATGGTGCAGTTCATCACCGTGCCGTTTCCGCATCCGGTGCAGAAGATGTGGGGGAGGCGGTCCTCACGGTACCACTTCTCGAACGTCTCTGTGGACATCTTCAGGCCACCTCCTGCACTTTGTCATACAGCTCTGCCGGGGTGTGAATGGTCCCGCCGAGCCTTCCCATGGAGATCACCCGCTGCCCGGTGACATGCCGCTGAATTTCCCGGGCCATCTGGCCGAGATTGAGTTCAGGGACGATAAAGGTCTTGGCATTGGGGAAAAGCTTCAGGGTGTCCTCCGGGAAGGGCCATACGATTCTCAGGTTCAGGTGCCCGATAGTTTCGTCCGGGTGGTCGTGGAGCACCTGGCGCACTGTCCGTGTCGAAGGGCCATACGTGATGAAGGCCGTCTCCGCACCGGTATTGACCGCATCGTAGTCGGCAATCTCATGGCGCCGGGATTCGACCTTGTCCACGAGACGACGGACAAGGGCCTCATGCAGTTCAGGGTTGGTCGCCTCCGGATACCCCCGTTCGTTATGGGTCAGGCCCGTGATATGGGCGCGGTACCCCTTCCCAAAGGTCGGAAACCCGGGGACCATATCCTCCTCTGCTTCATAGGTGAGCATGCCGGGCTTTGGTTCCTTGCGGCGAATGATCTCGACCGAATCAGGGATGGAGATCTTCTCTCGCATATGCCCGATGGTCTCATCGGACATGAGAAATGCCGGGACCCTGAACCGGTCGGCCAGGTTGAATGCCTTGACCGTCAGGTCGAACATCTCCTGGACGGTTGACGGGACCAGTGCAATAGTTGAAATATCCCCGTGCGAGCCGAAACGGCACTGAAGCATGTCGCCCTGGGCGGACATGGTCGGTTGTCCGGTCGACGGTCCGCCGCGCTGAATGTTGACCACCACGCAGGGCGTCTCCGTCATGACGGCGTATCCGAGGTTCTCCATCATGAGAGAAAACCCGGGGCCGGAGGTTGCCGTCATCGCTCGTGCACCGGTCCACGATGCCCCGATCACCGCACCGATACTTGCGATCTCATCCTCCATCTGGATGAATACCCCGCCCCGTTTTGGCATTTTCAGTGCCATAAGTTCGGCTATTTCGGTTGAAGGCGTAATGGGATATCCCCCGAAGAAGGTACATCCCGCCGCGAGCGCCCCTTCGCAGCATGCGGCATTCCCCTGCATGAACTCAAGCGTCGTCAATATTCAATCACCACCTTTTCTGCTGCATAGGGGTCTTCTTCTTCCCAGTATATCGCCTGGTCCGGGCAGATCAACTGGCAGGCACCGCAGAGCTGACGCCCGTAAAGGTGACGGAGCCTGCAGTTGGTGCATCGCTCGGGCCGGTCCAAAACCGGAACGATAACTCCCCTTTCGTTCAGGTGCCTGCCTTCCTGAAATATATGATATGGGCAGACGGTGGTGCAGAGATTGCAGCCCTTGCACCGCCGTTCGTCTATGACTAGTCTCATCGGCTCGTCCTTTTTATCTATTTAGTTTTTCCCGTACTAAAGGTATCGCGGGTACTGCCCGCTCTATCCCTTGAATTTTCATTTTGGAAACATCCGGGCAAATTCTGCCTGTGCCCTTCCCGCCACATCGCCGAAGAGGTCGTGTCCGTGGGCATCCATGCCGACGGTGAGCGGCAGGTGGTCGAGTTCAAGTGCCCAGACGGCTTCCGGCATGCCCAGTTCTTCGAACCAGACCCCCCTGACCTTCATCCGGGATGCTGCGAGTGCCGCACACCCGCCGGTAAAGGCAAGGTAGACGGCCCGCCCCCTGAGCAGCCCTGCCACATCGGCATTCATGCCTCCCTTCCCGATGAGGGCACGCACCCCCGCATCAAGGAGGAACCCGGTGAGGGTGTTCATCCGAGCCGAGGTGGTGGGGCCCGCGGCAACGACGGTCTCGCCGCTGATGACGGGTCCGCAGTGGTAGATGGCGGCCCCCTTCGGGTCGAAGGGGAATCCCTCCTCCTGCATGCGCAGATGCGCCTCGTCACGGGCGGTGTAGACCATCCCCGTGAGGGTGACCCTGTCGCCGGCGTTCAGGTCGAGGACTTCATCCCCCAGGGGGGTTGTCAGGTGGGTGGTCACAGGACCACCTCCACCGTTGCCCGGCGGGCGGCCCAGCACTGGATATTGACCGCCACCGGAAGGGATGCCGTGTGGCATCCCGCCTGCTTTACCTTCACGGCGAGGCAGGTGGTCGTTCCCCCGAGTCCCATGGGGCCGATGCCGAGACGGTTGACATCATCGCATATCTGCTGTTCGAATGGGTTCATGTCACCGATTGGGTCGAGGAGCGCTTCCTTTGCAAGAAAAGCGGCCCGGTCGAATGTACCTCCTATGCCGACCCCGAGGATGATGGGGGGGCACGGCCTGCCGCCTGCTTCTAGGGCGGTCTCCACCACAAAGCGGCGGATGTCATCTACGCGGGAGGGGAGGAGCATCGCAATTCTCGAGACGTTTTCCGACCCCGCCCCCTTTGGAAGAGCCGTGAGCGTGAAGGTGTCCCCTGGGGAGATGTGGACGATCGGCATGCCCTCTCCGCAGTTGGTGCCGCTGTTTGCCCGTGTCATGGGTGAGACGACATTGGGGCGCAGCGGGACCGACGCCGTCGCGCGTGCCACACCGTCACGGACTCCCTCCTCAATGGCAGCCGTGAGGGGGATCTCCGGCGGAAGCGTGATGAAGATCACGGGGACGCCGGTATCCTGGCAGATGGGCCGGTTCGTCTCCTCTGCGAGGGCGATATTTTCAAGTATTGCACCGAGTTCCGCCCGTGCGACCGGGTTTTTTTCCGATGCATACGCCGCCTGCAGCGCTGCAGTGACATCCTTCGGAAGGTGCGTCTCGGCTATCGCGAGCGCCTGCCTTGTGGCGTCCGAAACCGCCTGGCAGAGCTCTTTTTCCGTCACCGTGTGCATATGGTATCCACCATTGTCCTGTCACTACAAAATACTGCGGGAAAATTATTGGTCCCCGGGAGGGTGACCGGAAAAAAGGGCCTAGTTTCCTTTCTTTTCGACGACGATCCGGCCGGGGGAGGGAAGCTTGTAGATGCCGTGGTGCATGATCTCTCTCACCTTCTCCGCATAAGCCTCGGTGGTGTAGCAGGTGAAGATCTTCTGATCCGGTTTGACGCGGGCTGCTGTGCCCACTGCCTTGCCGAATGCCATGCGCATTCCCTCGGAGACACGGTCGGCACCTGCACCGGTTGCCTGCTTGTTCTCCCGGAGGACGTGGTGCGGGTAGGTGCGAAGCTTGAAGTGGAAATTCATCCTTCCGATATCTTTGATGAGTTTACGGTTGATGTTGACACGTGCTGCTTCAAGTGCTGTGTGGCGGATCTGGCATTCCTCATCGACGGTGATCGAGACTTCGACCGGGAAATCTGCCTTCAGATTGCCCATATCGAACTGTACGATTTTGCTGCCGGGCACACCGCCCATATATTTCCTGCGAGTATATGCCCGCTTTGAAACAGCCCTGTACATTTTGGCGGGTTTTCGGACCATAGAATATTACTCCTCTGTGTATGAATGTGCTTAAAAAGATGGAAAGGCAACCTAATAAACCTTATCGAACTGACGCTCCTTCTTCCATGCGTCTGAGGATATATTTGCGCAATTCTGCAAACATTGGTTCCGTCCGGTCACGGGGGCGGGGGAGATCGACGTTGATCACTTCCTCGATCTTTCCCGGCCGCGGGCTGAGAACGACGATTCTGTCGGCGAGATAGACCGCTTCGTCGACGCTGTGGGTGACAAACACGACGGTCTTTTTTGTCTCTTCCCAGATCTCCAGGAGTTCTTTTTGCATGACATTTCTCGTCTGGGCATCCAGCGCGCCGAATGGTTCGTCCATCAGGAGCACCCGTGGATTGTTGGCAAGCGCCCGTGCGATGGCAACCCTCTGGCGCATCCCTCCGGAAAGTTCGTGCGGGTAGGCATCCCTGAATTGCTCGAGATTGACGATATTCAGATATTCCTCGGCAATCTGCCTGCGTTCCTGCCTGGATACCCCCTTCATCTCAAGACCGAATGCGATGTTGTCGATGACGCTCTTCCACGGGAAGAGGGAATACTCCTGGAATACCATGCCCCGCTGGGGGTCAGGCCCGGCGATCGGCATGTCATCGAGGCGGACATCCCCGGACGTCGGCTTCTCGAGCCCGGCGATGATGCGAAGGAGGGTTGTCTTCCCGCATCCGGAAGGCCCGACGAGACAGATGAACTCCTTCTCATCGATCTCAAGATTGATGTCGGCGAGGGCAACCGTAGGGGGTTGGCCCTCCCGTTCAAAGACCTTGTTAAGATGGGTGATTGAAACGATACTCATTATTCCTCACATCTCCTGTCCCTGCCAGCGGACCGTCTGTTTTGTAACATAATGCCTGAAGATGATGTCGAGAACGATGCCGATGAACCCGAGCACCAGCATGTAAACCACCACGCTGTCCATCTGGTGGAGGTTATAGTAGGTCCACAGGTTCTTGCCCAGCCCGAACCTGCCGGTGCCCGCACCGAATATCTCCGCACCGACGAGGCACATCCATCCTACACCCATGGAGATACGGATGCCGGCGGTGATCTCCGGAATGGCAGACGGGAAGGCGATATTTTTAATCTGGCCAAGGCTGCTCGTGCACCCGAGCACCTTCCCCGCCTCGATGAAGACTTTCGGGACATTCCGGAACCCCGTATAGGTATTGACAAGGATGGGAAAGACCGCTCCTATGAAGATGATAAAGCCTGCCGATCCATGGGTGAGTCCGAACCATATGATCGCAAAGGGAATCCAGGCAAGAGGCGGAATCGGTCTCAGGATCTCTACCAGGGGATTGAGCGCCTGGTCGACCGTCCTGAACCATCCCATCGCAATACCGGCAGGTATGCCGACGAAAAGGGCGGCGGAGAGCCCGATGGCAAAATGGTACAGGCTGATGACAATATCCTTCGCAAGGGTCCCCCGGGGGCCGAAGAGGTTCCGGTAGAAGGCATCAAGGACCTGGGTGAAACTTGGCAGGGCAAACGGGTTGTCAATAATATAGACCGCTATGGCCTGCCAGAGAAGAATCACGGCGAGAACGGATGCCACGGGAATGAGTATCCGCCTGAGCTGGTTCTTTGTCTTATTATCCATATCTGCTGTCATCAGGTTTGTCTGCGGTGGTTATATGGCTTCCCGCATTGCCAAAAAAGAGATTGGGGTTCAGGCAGCGACTGCCTTCTCGTAGAAGGTGAGATCAAAGATCTCGTCTGCGGTCATCGGTTCCTTTATGTACCCTAGCTCTGACTGGACTACTGTGTAGTCAACCACGGAGTCGATGATGATGGCGGGGTCCGTCACCCAGCGCCCGTCCCAGGTGGCGAAGGAGGCCTTGATGACGTCGAGTTCCACCTTGTTCATGTCGTGGTAGATCTGGGCGGCTTCATCCTGATTTTCAATGGAATACTCCGTTGCCCTGATGTGCGTCCTTACAATCTGTTCGACGATGTCCGGGTGGTTGCGGATCAGATCGCCTGACGCGACCAGGACGCAGCATGCGTGATCTTCTTCCATATCGCCGGAGGCCACTGCGGTGTACCCGTTTCCTTCAGCGATGATGGTGGCGGGTGAGGGGTGAGGCAGGAATACCGCATCAACGGCACCCTCGGAGATGGCGACGGTTGCGTCACCCGGGCCCATGCCGCGGATGTCCACGTCGTTGTCGGGGTCGATGCCGTTGTTCCGGAGCCAGTCACGCAGCAGGGTGTCCTGTATGGTACCTGCAGGGAAGGTTGCGATGGTAAGGCCTTTCAGGTCCTCGGGGCTTGTGTAGGTGATCTCGGGGCGTACCACGAGATCGGATCCCTGCACCTGGACCGTTGCGATGATCTTTGCGTCAAGGCCGGCGTCAAGTGCCGAGATCACGGGTGCGGCGCCGACGTAGGCGACATCGATCTCTCCGGCAACCATCGCCGCCATTTCAGGTGCTCCGGTCGGGAACTTGTGGTCGGTGATGGTGGTGATGCCATATGGTGCGAGGTCCTCTTCCCACCAGCCCTTATCCATTGCCACCATATAGGCAATCTGGTGCGTGGACGGCTGGTAGCCGAAGGAGAGTGCGGTCAGTTCAGTGGTCTCGCCATTTCCGCCGTCTGTGCATCCCGCGGCAAAGATGGCGGCGCACGCAACGAGTGCGCTCAGGATCAGGAAGGTTTTTCCTTTCATAATTGTACCTCGTGAACGTTTCCAATGAAACAGTAGAACTTTGGGGTGGCTCTTATAAAATGCTATCCAAATATACAGATATTATTAGGCTTATTAGGTTAATATGAATTTTACATTATCCATAATGTGGTTATGAGAGAGCGATCTGTTAGCCCTGCCGGTCCGGGAATGAGGGAATGGATTTAACTTTTTTCCCTACGCTGTACTAGTAAGGAGTTCACGTATATGAGCGGGGATCTGGTGCGGCGGGGACGGTTATCCGGAACCCGTCCGGAAGTGGTGACGGCATACCTCTCGTCGATGGATACCGACCGGTGGATTGCATCGGCTGATATCAGGGTCGATATCGCCCATCTGCTGATGCTCGACCGGCAGGGTATCGTCAGCCGGGAGACCGCGTCTGCCGTCATGAAACAGCTGATCGGCATGTACGAGAACGGGATTCCGGAGTCGGCATTTGATCAGCAGTTCGAAGATATTCATGCCGGTATCGAGGCGCACATAATTGCTGAGGCCGGGATGCAGCACGGCGGCAGGCTCCACATGGGCCGGTCGCGCAATGACGAGGTGGCAACCTGCATCAGGGTACGGCTCAGGGAGGAAATTCTCGAACAGCTGGAGGGGCTCATCCGCCTTCGCCGTACGCTCATGGACATTGCAGATGCGAACCTGGACACGATCATGCCCGGATTTACGCATCTCCAGCATGCGCAGCCGACCACCCTTGCACACTATATGCTCTCGTACGAACATGCGTTCGGGCGTGATTTTGAACGGCTTGCGGATGCGTATGTGCGGGTGAACCGCTGCCCGCTGGGATCGGCGGCCTTCGCGTCAACCGGGTACCCGATTGACCGTTCGTACACCGCAGGGCTGCTGGGTTTTCCCGACCTCTCGCTCAACACGATGGATGCCGTCGCAGCGCGTGACTTCGCGCTGGAGACGATCGCGGCATGCACCATCCTGATGAACACGATGAGCAGGCTCTGTGAGGAACTCATTCTCTGGAGTTCTGCATTCGTGGAATTCGTGACCCTCGACGATGCCTACTGTTCGACAAGTTCTATAATGCCCCAGAAAAAGAATCCCGACACCGCAGAGATTATGCGGGGGAAGAGCGGGGCCGTCGCCGGGGCATTTACCGCCGCGCTCATGACGGTCAAGGGGCTGCCTATGAGCTATAACCGGGATCTCCAGGACCTGACCCCCTCGCTTCGGCAAGCGGCCTTTGAAGCAGGAAGGGCTGTGGAGATTGCCGCAGGCATGCTTGCAACGGCGACCTTCCACCCCGAACGGATGCGAGCTGAGGCGGGAAGGGGTTTTTCCACAGCGACCGACCTCGCCGATCTTCTGGTCAGAAACTACGGGCTTGCCTTCCGTGAGTCACACAACATCGTGGGGCGGGCAGTGAAGAAGGGATCGGTGGATATTGCCTCGCTTGACGAGGCCGCGGTGGAGATCACCGGGACCACCCTTTCGGCCCGGGGGCTGACACAGGGAGCCATCGAAGAGGCACTGGACCCGGCGCATTCGGTCAGCGTGCGCTGTGCAGCAGGGGGGCCGGCGCCCGAAGCGGTGGCGGCACAGCTGGCAATCCGGAGAGAAGCGATGCGGGAGGATGCCGGATGGGTCACGGATGAGAAATCACGTCTTGCAGAGGCGGAATGTGCAATGCTTGCAAAAGGGCGGGAGTTGATAGCATACCACAATTAGCACCGGGAACACGGGTGTCCTGCACCTTTGCCGGAACCCCGACGGAAGGTACTTACATTACCGACCGTGACGGCATGGCCGTCATAAAACTGGATAATGGATATAATATCGGTGTCGAACCGGAATCCCTCGCGTTTCTCGCGAAGGGCGAACCTTCCCCACCGTTCAGGGCAGACGTAGCCCAGAACCCGCAGCTTCCCGAACTCTCCATCATATCGACTGGGGGGACGATTGCGAGCCGGGTCGATTACCGGACCGGGGCGGTTACGAGCCAGTTTACGGCAGATGACATATTAGGCGCCATCCCCGGACTGGGCGATATCGCCCGGTTCAGGGCAGAGGTGCTTGCGTCCATCCTCTCCGAGAATATGACCGCAGGGATATGGAAGGACCTTGCACGGGCGGTCTATCGCGATATCAGGGACGGTGTGGAGGGAGTTATCGTCACGCACGGAACGGATACGATGGCGTACTCCGCTGCGGCGGTGTCCTTTATGCTCGAAACCCCTGTGCCGGTGATCTTCGTCGGGTCGCAGCGGTCCGCCGACCGGCCGTCGAGTGATAACGTGATGAATGGCCTGTGCAGTGCCGCCGCCGCCACCTCGGACCTCGGGGAGGTTGCCGTGGTGATGCATGCGTCGACGAACGATGATGCCTGTGCCATCCACCGGGGAACAAGGGTGAGAAAGATGCATACCTCGCGGCGTGATGCGTTCCGGTCATTCGGGATGGCGCCCCTGGGGACGGTGCAGTACCCTTCCCTGGACGTTTCCCTTTCAGGAGAGGCGAAGCGGCGTCGCGACGACGAACCCGTGCTCCATGATACCCTCGAGGAGAAGGTCGGGTTGCTGACCTTCTATCCCGGAATGGACCCTGCTCTCCTTTTGGGCTACGAACGCTGCCGCGGCCTTGTCATAAGCGGGACCGGGCTTGGCCACACATCGGCCGATATGATTGCCGGTATTCGCCGTCTCACCGATGCGGGTACGACGGTCGTGATGACCTCCCAGTGCCTCAACGGCAGGGTCTGTGACCGCGTCTATGATACCGGCCGGGACCTGCTGGCGGCAGGCATCATCGAGGGGGAGGAGATGCTCCCCGAGGTGGCGTATGTCAAGCTCATGTGGGTCCTCGGCCAGACGGATGACACGGAGGAGATACGGCGCTTCATGGAAACGCCGCTTCGCGGTGAGTTCGGGAGGTGTTCGGCCCATGGATTATGAAGCGCTTGGCCTGAAAGCAGGCATTGAAATTCACCAGCAGCTCGATACCCGCGAGAAACTCTTCTGCCACTGCCCCACAGTACTCCGCGATGTGGAGGAGCGAAACGGCGAATTCTTCCGCTATCTCCGGGCAACGGTCTCCGAGATGGGCGAAATCGATCGTGCGGCACGCGAGGAGATGATGGTGATGCGGCCGTTTACCTACTACGCCTATGACACCACCTGCCTCGTTGAAAATGACGAGGAACCTCCCGCACCACTGAATCCCGAGGCGCTCGAGCTTGCCCTGACGATGGCTCGGATGATGGGAATGACGCCGGTGGAACAGGTCCATATAATGCGCAAACTCGTCATCGACGGGTCGAACACGAGCGGGTTCCAGCGGACCGCGCTCGTCGCCCTGAACGGGATGCTGCCCCTGGGGGCACGCATCGAGTCGCTCTGTCTTGAGGAGGAGGCAGCCCAGCGGGTGGAAGGGGTGACCTTTTCCCTTGACCGTCTCGGCATCCCGCTCGTGGAGATCACGACCGCGCCGGATATGCACACTCCCGAACAGGTACAGGAGGTCGCCGCCTATATCGGCATGCTCCTGCGCTCCACCGGAAGGGTGAAACGCGGCCTGGGGACCATCCGGCAGGACGTGAACATCTCCATCCGCGAGGGTGCGCGGGTCGAGATCAAGGGCGTACAGGATCTTGCCCTTATCGACGAGGTGGTGCGCCGCGAGGTATCACGGCAGGTGAACCTTATCGGCATTAGAAATGAACTGCTGGCACGCAATGCATCGATCGATGAACAGACCCACGATGTGACCGCACTCTTCAGCGAGACCGGGTCAGCAATCCTCAAACGGGCAAAGTATATCGGGGCGGTCTGTCTCCGCGGGTTTGCCGGATGCGTGGGAAGGGAGATCCAGCCCGGCCGGCGGCTGGGGAGTGAGATGTCCGATTACGCGAAGAAGTGCGGTGTCGGCGGTCTCTTCCATACCGACGAACTCCCGGCGTACGGGGTGACGCAGGAAGAGGTGGAAACCCTGAAGTCCGCGCTTAGCGCTGGTGAGGAAGACTGTGTCATTCTCGTTGCAGACGCGAAGAAGAAGGCGGTCTGTGCGATAGCACAGGTGCAGCGCCGTGCCGCGATGGCGCTCGAGGGCGTCCCTGAAGAGACGCGCAAGATGCTCGAGGAGGGCAGCACGGCCTACATGCGTCCGCTTCCGGGAGCGGCGCGCATGTACCCCGAAACGGATGTGCTGCCGGTGACGGTCTCGTCATCGTATGTGGCCGCCCTTGAGGTGCCGGAGCTCCTCACGGAGAAGGAGGAGCGCTTCATACGTGAGATGGACCTTGACCCTGCCCTTGCCCGCCAGCTGGCCTACTCTGCACAGGTGAGGCTCTTTGAAGAGGTCGTCCGTGCCGGCGTCAGACCGAACCTTGCGGCCCGGACGATTCTTGCCACCCTGCGTGAACTCTCGCGTGACGGCGTCCCGGTAGAGGCCATTGGCGAGGATGATCTGCTCGGCGTCCTGCTGGAGGTGGAGCAGGGTGTAGTTGCAAAGGAGGCAATTCCCGATATCTTCCGGGCGCTTGCCGGGGGCATGGACAGGCAGTCCGCCGTTCAGTCGGTCGCTCCAGGCATCTCCGATGATGAGCTGACGGGTATCATCCGTGCGATTCTCTCAGAGCGGGTGGATTTTGTGAAGGAGCAGGGCATGCGGTCGGTCGGCCCGGTGATGGGTGTCGTGATGCAGGAAGTCCGCGGACGTGCTGACGGCAAAAAGATCAGTGATCTCCTGAAAAAAGAGATACAGGCAATGCTGTGAGAGGTCAGAATCCCTCATGGTTACTTTTATGAAGATGCCTGTCGTAATACATAAGGAGTTGGAATATGGGCAAAACCGGAACCACAAAATGGACTCAGATTAAGAGTGTGACGGGACAGGTCAGGCTGGTCCCCGAGAAGGAAACGAACTACAAAAAGCCAGGCCCCAACCAGCGGTTCAAGACTGGGACACAGCTGAAACGGGCGCTGCGTGCAGTTCAGGATGACGGCAGGGGCGGCCGCAGCGGCGGTCGCGGCGGGCGCGGTGCCCGCGGTCGCGGCCGGGGACCCGAACATGACCCGAGGTTCCGCAGGCGCATGAGACGCTCCCCCGCATCGATTAAGGGAAGAAAATAATCTTCCTGTGTAAATACCGGATAATCACCTCCACATTTTTATACGAGACGTACAGTAGGTTTTGTGATGAATCAAAAAGAAGCAGTTGCCGTGTACCAGTTGTCAGAGCGGTCAAAGTCCGAACTGATAGCTGCATCACAGGTCATAGCCACCCTTATTGATTACAAAGGGGCGGAAAAGGTCGGTGCAAAGCGGGTAGTGGTGAGTTTTCTCGAGCTCTTCCGTTCGAATCTCCAGCTTGCATACAATATCTCAAAGGACGCGAACTTTTCAAAGGCCGGCGGGCTTGTGAGCGATGCCATCTCGGCAATTGAAAGCGAGGAATATGAACAGGCATCGGGAAAGATTGCCGAGGCTATCGGTCTTGCCACCACGCCTGCACAGGAATCGTGGTCATTCCTGAAGGACAATGGATTCCTCTGATTTTCTCTCCTTTTTATCGACACGTTCATCGGTACGCGACTTTTCGGATGAACCGCTGACCGAGGAGCAGATCGCCTCCATGATCCGGTGTGCCGGGACCGCGCCGTCAGCGGGAAACAGGGAGTCGTGGGATGTCGTTATCGTGACGGACGAGGGAGTGCGCGAGGGCCTATCCGATGCCGCATTCCAGCAGGAACACCTGATGGATGCCCCCGTCATCCTCGTCGTCTGTGCAAATTATGTACGTTCGATGTCCCAGTACGGCGACCGGGGGATTTTGTATGCCCTGGAGGACGCGACGATTGCCGCGACCTACATGATGCTCGGGGCGCATGCCGGCGGGCTCCAGACCTGCTGGACCGGAGCATTCGATGAGGCAGGGGTCTCGGAGATCCTCGGGCTCCCTGCCCATATTCGGCCCCTTGTGCTCCTGGCGGTGGGGAAAGGCACGCTCCCCCCGACCAGGACAGGCCGTATGCCGATTATTGAACATGTGCATGAAAATTACTGGTAGGAATTGATTCAAATGAGCGATTATCTCATAACCATGGAAGCAGCATGGGTGATCCGCGATGTCCACACCCTTGACGATGCCATCGGCATCGCCATCAGTGAGGCCGGCAAGCGTCTCAACCCGTCGGCAAAGTTTGTTGAAATCGAATCCGGAATGACCATCTGTCCGTTCTGCGAACAGGAGCTTTCAAAGGCTCTTATTGTTGGCAACATCGCTCTTGTCGGTCTCACGCTTGAGATGAAGGTCTACAAGGCAGAGACCGAAGAGCATGCTGCACGGATTGCAAAATCCGTGGTGGGCAAGGCACTTCGTGATATTCCCCTCAAGGTCATTGAAATCGAGAAGATATGATCGCTGTTGTTGGCCACACGGCAATTGATCATATTTTTTCTGTTCCTGTACTGCCGCAGCGGCACGGGTCTACCTTTATCACGGCGCACACGGTCTATTATGGCGGTGGTGCCGCCAATATCGCCGCGGGTATCGCCCGGCTGGGAGGCGAAACGGAACTCATCTCCGCGGTCGGCGGCGATTTTGCCGGCAGTGAGTACGAGAGCTGGATGGACAGGCTGGGTATCAGGCGGCGCCTCTTTGTTGTCGGGGATGAGCGGACGGCCACCTGTTTTCTCTTTAATGACGCAGAGGGTGACCAGATGACCTTCTTTGAATGGGGGGCCTCCCGTGCCTTTGCAACGGCAGAGGCGCCGGCACTCGGGAGGGTGCACCTAGCAACCGCGGACCCGTCCTTCAATGTGCGGGTGGCGGAGAAGGGGGAGTTCGTCTCCTTTGATCCCGGGCAAGACCTGCTGAGGTACTCGAAGGAGGATCTCGGCTCCATCCTTGCACATACCGACATTCTCTTTGCCAACCGTCATGAGGTACGGGGGATGTGCGCCACAATGGGGATCACCAAAGAAGCGCTCTTTGCACAGGTGCCGCAGGCCATCTGCACGATGTCGGGAGACGGGAGTTTTCTGATTGAAGGGGGGGAGCGGAGGTTCGTCCCCGCCATTCCCGTCCGCCTGAATGATCCGACCGGGGCGGGAGATGCCTACCGTGCTGGATTTCTGACGGCACTCGCCCGCGGGTATGATGCGCTGACCTCGGCGAAGGTCGGCACCACCGCAGCATCGTTCGTGGTGGAGGTGACCGGGTGCCAGACAAATCTTCCGACCTGGGAGATGATGGGCGCCCGGTTCGCGGAACACTTCGGGGCACTCCCCCCGGCAGGCGAATGACGGGATCTCTCATGGTTCCGCCCTTCTTTCGTCCGGATTATATAGTCACTCATCGTAAGTACAGCAGAATGGATGCTCCCACCTGAAGGGAGATGTGACAGGAGTCGCGCCAATGAGCACGCAAGGCAATACCACCCTGGAAGGACTGAGCAAATTCATCTTTGCCGCTCCTGAATGGCCCCGGTCCCTTGCCATCATGGTCCTTCTCGGCCTCTTTATTGATTTTTCCGGGTATTTTGCCGGTGCCGAGTACGTGATGTCCTTCGGTATTCTGGGGTTCGGGATCTTCGGGTATTTGGTCCCGGCGCTTCTGGCGTTTTTGCTGACAAAACCGCTGGTCGAAGTATTCGGGGAGAAGATCACCTGGAACCGTTCCGGGCTTCTGGCGATGACCGGCATGGTCTTCCATATCATCTTCAGTTTCCTGCCGCTCTTCTTCACGGTGCGTGACGTCTATCCCCTGCTCTTTGCCGTCGCGGTGAGCATTGTCTTCTCGATGCGCCTGATAGCGCTGCTCGCAATAGCGGACTCGAGGGTGACGAGGATGCTCATCCCGGCGCTCATCCAGAGCATTGCGGCGCTTGCAACGGGGTACTTCTATTTCGGCTTTGACCTGGTGTTCTTTGCCCTTATCCTCCACCTGCTCTTTGCGGGCGGCGTGCTCCTCTTCATTTGGGTGGTGGAGATGCCGCTGCGGCGAAACTTCGACATCAGTGCGCTGAGGTTCATCAACGCCTTCATCGCGCACAATACCGACGGCTCAAAAAAGCTTGAGGAGTATTTCATGGAGATCGGCGAGGAGGTCTATGTCCCGCAGGCAAGTATCTTCTTCCGGCGCCATGATAAGGGCGAGACGATCCTCACGGTCCCGAACATTCACCCCGGCCCCATGGGGGAGATCGGGGGCGGCAATCTCCCGTCGGTGCTCCACTCCGCCCTGGGACCCGACAGTTTTGTGCTGCACGGGTGCGCGACCCATGACTTCAACCTCGTCTCCGAAAGCGAGGTGGCGCGTCTTGCGGACACGGTTCGGGCGTCGGAAAAAAGTGCGGTCTTTGCCGGGTCGGCATCCGTTCCGCAGCGGTATGCCGTAGGATCGGTCCAGGTGCTTGCGCAGAGGTTCGGTGATACGCTGCTGCTGGTCTCCACCCGTTCGCCTCAAAAAACGGAGGATCTCGACTTTTGCATCGGGCTTGCGATCATGTCCGAGTGCCATTCATGGTTTTCCCATGTGGCGTTTGCGGACGGGCACAACTGTATGGTCGATGTGACCGAACCGGTGCTTCCCGCATCGCTCGAGGCTCACGAATACTACCGCGCCTGTGCGAGAGCGGCAGAGGATATGGCATCGCAGTCCGAATATCCCCTCGAGATCGGGACGTCGCAGGTGGATGTCCCCTTCTCGCGCGAGGAGGGGTTCGGCGACCTCGGTATCCAGGTCTTTGCATCGAGGGTGAACGGGCGCATCATGGCCCTCATTCTCTTCGACGGCAACAATGTGCATGAGGGGGTCCGCGAGGAGATCATCGCGGAGATCGGCTCCATCGTCGACGAGTGCGAGATCCTCACCACCGACTCCCACGTGGTCAACACCATCTCCGGCAAGAACCCGGTCGGCTATCGGGTCCCGGTCCGCGATATTGTCCCGTATGTGAGAAAGGCGGTCCTCATGGCCCTCGACAATCTCTCCCCCGCCGAGGCGGCAGGGGGGACCGGCTGGGTTGAGGGCATCACGGTATTCGGGTCGCAGAGAATCTCCCAGCTTGCAAGCACGGTGAACGTCATGCTCATCTACGTCGCCCCCCTCGGCGTCGCCATCCTGCTCTTTGCGTTTCTGCTCTCGCTCATAGCGTATATTCTTCTCCTGTCGTGATGGGCAGGGGGCGGCGTTGACGAGGTCGAAATGGCTGGCAGATAATTGGTTGGTAGCCGGAAGATAACTGGATGATACCCAACACTTTTTGCCTTTCCTGTCGATGAATAGTATCGCAATGACCGGACATTTAGAAACGGGTGACGGGTTCAGCCGGACGGTTCAGAAATGGCAGGGGATTGCGGACCAATTGCGAGAGTAGCCAAGCCTGGCCAAAGGCGCTGGACTTAAGATCCAGTTACGCAGGTATTCAAGGGTTCGAATCCCTTCTCTCGCATTAATTTTAAGGATATAGTTCTCTTGCAAATTTGTAACTTTTCGCTTGGGCGGCAGAATTTCGCCGGTTTGAATCTTACCCTTTTAGCAGGATCAGGTGGAATCGATATCCGGCCGATTCCGAAAACCGAAGTCGGGATCACGGTCGACAGGGTGGATCGGGAGGGCAAAGGAGGACGTTTCGAGATGGTGGGCCCTAACAGCGGATCCGGTTTCCAGACGATCGTAATCTCAGGGAGGTAAAACGCCATCAAAACGCCTATTTGGATATATAATCGATTGATCGCATTGCATATCCTTATTTAGGAACAATATTGAGTGAATGGTATGCATATTCAATTAGTACCACGTATTTTACACACAAATCAGTCTTCTTTAACCCGTTTCCTGATCATCACGCTTTTATGCATGTTCCTCTGCGGTGCTGCGGCTGCCGAGACCGTGTATTCCCCGGAATCCGGGCGGATGTGGAGCACGGACTGGGACGGGGGGGCCGATCTCGGGCGAATCGTGGAGCTGGCGGAATGCTCCGGGACCATCGAGGAGCGGGTCTGCACGCCCCTTCCCCAGACGCTTTCCTATACCCTCACAATCCCGGAGAGCGTCAACCTTTCCCGGGCCATGACCGCAGAGATCTTCCTTTCCGGGCTGGGTTGGGGCTTTACCGGCAATTGCATGGGCCCCGACTTTGAATACAGCGAAATCGTCTGGGTCAACGGCGTGCAGGTCACCGACTGCCCGTTTAACCAGCCAGTTAGCCAGTTTGAATGGGAAATTCCCATCGACCCGGCACTACTCCACACCGGAGTCAACACGATCGAGTACGATGCGGCCCCCTGGAAACAGTACGAGGACGTGTACGGGAACACGCTGTACGGCGGGTGGACCGGTGTGGATGATATCCGCCTCACACTGCAGTACACTACCGCTCCCCCGCCAAAGCTCACGGCGCTTCATCTCAGCACGGATCTTTTCCTGACGGGGCACGAATTCGAGGTCTCGCCGGAGGCCACCGGTGAATCGCCGGACTGGGAGATCGTGGGCATCTCCTACGCCATCACCAACCAGACGACGGGGAATCATGATCTCTACCGGGTGCTGCCGGATACAAGGAACCTGACCTATACGCCGGCACCGGGGAAGTATGGGAAGAAACTGCTCGAAGCCAGGATGCATGCCCGGGATACCATGACGGGCAAGCGGGTGATCTCCGAGATCATCACGCCCATCACCATCTACTTTGAGAAAGGCCAGTACCCCCACTGGGTCGACGATGACAGCGACGGGCAACCCAACTGGTTCGAGTACTGGAAAGAGGATACGGCGGTGCCGGATATCGACAAGGTCACCTACGACGGTGCCGGTGACGGCTACGGTGTGTCGAATGCGACCGGGACGTACATCTTCCCGCTCGCGGCAACCCAGCATTACACGACACCGATCGTCATCGCCAGCACCGGCGAGTCCTTCGGGGGCCCTGGCACGACGGGCGTCGATTGTGCGGCGGAGGTCGTCGCGCACGAACTCTACCACACGGACGTCCGCTGGAAATGGCAGCCGGGCTTCGAATGGCATGGGTTGAACGACACCGACGAGGACCTTGTCCATGCCGTCACTTTCGAGAATACCTCCTACTACTTCGATGATGACCTCCCGGATCCCTACGAGGACACCGTATCTCTTACCGACAGCCAGTTCCTGACGGACACGCACGGCCTGGCGGACATCAAGTCCGAGGTGTACAAGTTCTACGGCGACCAGGAATACATGGCCATGCGTGCCGGGGACAGCAAAAAGGGTGTCCCGGAAAACGACTGGGCGTACCCCGGCCTGCAGGCCGGCGTCCGCCGGACCGGCGCTCCCATGACGGTGTATCCCGTACCGGCAGGCTGTTCCGGAGCCTGTGATATCGTCTCGGAGCCGCTGCCCGGCGATACAGGCATGGGCGTCGTGGAGACGCCGCTGGACGGCAACGGCAATACGCTCTTCGATATCCTGACGGTCGGAAACGATATCACGGTCACGCAGGACGGGCAGCATGAGATCGTCGCGGTGCTTTCGGGCGACCGCGGGTCCGGCCCCGAGGTGATTGCCATCCAGCGCAACGTAACAGAGCTTTCCGCGGGGAGCCACGCCGTGACGGCGGTATTCCGGGGAACGGACATCTCCTCGGCGGGCATCGACGGGCCCTATACCATGACCCTCTCATGGCGGCACGAGTACCGTGAAAACGGGCCCAGCCCCTCTGCAACCTGGCAGACCGCTGCCTATGCGAGCACGCAGTTCGAGCCGGTGAGTGCAGGCTTTGCCGGCACGGCCACCGGAGCACCGTCCGGCACGGACCTAGCGGCGGCCATTCCGCTCACCGTCAACGCGCCCGGGACCTACACGGTCGAGGGCTATCTTGAAGATCCTGACGGGCAGGTCATCGCCCACGCAACGGCAACGGCCGCCTACCCGGCCGGTGCCGGAGAGGCAGTCCTGGTCTTCGACGGCGATGCCATCGCGGCACACCACCGTGACGGCATCTACCGCTTTACGGGATTCCGCATCCTCGATGCCGCCGGAGCGCTCGTCGGCCGACTTGCGGATGCCGGCACCGTCACGATCACCAGCGACACCTTCGGCACCCTTCAGCCGTTCCTTTCGGACAGTTATGCCGACGCAGGGGGCCAGCTGACCGCTGACGGCCGCTACGGCGTCCTCTCCATTTCAGCGGGCATGGACGCCCCGGCGGCAGGGGACTACTACTACAGCGCAACTCTGTTCGATGCCAATAATAACCGCGTCCAGACGATCAGCGACAGACTGTGGGTCGATGCTGCGGGCCCGGTCACCATTCCGTTCAATTTCAACGGCAAGATAATCGCCAGCAACCGGGTAAACGGGACGTTCACACTGCGTTCGTTCGAGGTGTACGGGCCTGGCGGCGGGGTCGACCGGCGCCCGTGTGCCTATACCACCTCTGCCTACGCGTACACTGAGTTCGACCAGCCGGCAATCGTTATTACTGGCAATGTAACTGACTTCCCGGTGGACTATGACGGCAACGGGCTCTACGATGCTCTTCGGGTCGGCTTCGATGTCGAGGTGGGGTATACCGGCTGCAGCACCACCGGCTGTGCCGCAACCTTCCCGATCTCGGCAACGCTGACCGGCCCCGGCGGGAGTGTCATCTCCGTAACCGGCAGTTTCCCTCTGCTCGAGAGGTACATGACCCATCACGTCACACTGGACTTTGACGGAACGGACATCAACGGCGCGGAGATTGACGGCCCCTACAACGTTGCCGATCTGACGGCCGGCTTTTCCTATCCCAGCGTATACCGCGAACCATACCTGACGGCGGCCTACGATCATGCGCAATTCGAGCCGGCGGCCATCCTGACTGGCTGGGTCCGGGATGGGGATGGCTTCCCGGTCGCCGGCGCGACGATACAAGCATTTGAAAATTCCGGACTGACGAACGTGGCCGGGTATTACCGGCTTGTCTACGGCGAGAGCCAAAACGGCGGGGTAAGTGTTGTCCCGCCCGCGTCCTCCGGCCTTGAGGGAGGTTCCGAGATCCGGTCCGTTGAACCCGGCAGCACCACGTTCTGCAACTTCACGCTCTACCGCTACGCGTCCCTCTACGGTACCGTCATGGCCGAGAACGGCACGCTTCTCACCACCGGGTTTGTCCGGGCGAAAGGACCTTCGGAAAAAGTGTTCACGCTCGACACCTGGAATAACGGTTCATACCGGCTCTCTTCCCTCAAGCCCGGCGAGTATACGGTGACCTACTACCCGTCGGCAGCTGATCTCGTGGCGAACACGACATCGGGGCTCCTGCTCCCGCCCGGGGAGAGCCGCGAATGGAACATCGTCTCCTACAACCCCCGGGCCCTTTCCGGCACTGTCCGCGATATCGCCGGCACGCCCGTCGAAGGGGCGGAGGTCTCGATCACGGACGGGCCGGTGATCATTGCGGGTTCGTATGCCATCGAGACCGATGCCGCGGGTTCGTACGCGTTCTCCCGCCTTGCGCCGGGGATGTCCACCCTCTACATTGAACCCCCCTACGGCAGCGGGCTGGTCGCTAACACGAGCACGGTGTCTATCGCGCTTGCCGATACGGCGGTCGTCCACGACATCGTCCTGGTGCCGGAGCCCGCGGTGCCGGAAGTGATGTGGCCGGCAATCGATCCCCCCGAGGGCCGCGTCCCCCTGACCGTCGCCTTCACCGACCGGTCCACCGGCTACCCGACCTCGTGGTTCTGGGATTTCGGCGACGGGACAACCTCGACCGACCAGCACCCGCTGCATACCTACACGGAGGCGGGGACCTACACCGTCTCGCTCACGGTCAGCAATGCATACGGGTCCGATTCCTACGCGTTTACCAACTGCGTCCATGCCACTGACCCCCGCCTTGTCCTTCCCACGGGACGTCTCGACCCGGGAAGCACCGGGACCTCACCCCTCGCGGCCGGCGATATTGAGGCCGCTCAGGAGATTCGCTGTGCACTCCTCTACGACCCGGCGGTTGTCCGGCTCGACGGCGTGACTGCGGCCTCGGCGCGTGTCGAAACGGTCGGATCGGCCATCGACAACACGGCAGGCAGGGCGGATATTACGATCACCTTCGCCGGCGGGATGCAGTCGGTGGGCGATACGGCGCTTCTCGCGGATCTCCAGTTCACCGCGACCGGATCCGAGGGTGATGCAACCACGCTCACCGCCGTGTACGCCGACCAGGTCAGCTGCGGCGGCAGCGAAGGCTGCTTGCCGGGCGATCCCGAGGTGCTGACCAACCTGACGGTGATTGGCGGTTCGATCCGCATCGGGGCTGCCAATCCCCTCCCGGTTCCTGCATTCACCGCCGCTCCGCCGGCAGGCAACGCGCCCCTTGCGGTCACGTTTGATGCCGCGGCATCGGGCGTCCTCTCCCCGACCGGCTGGCTCTGGGCCTTCGGGGACGGGGCGACCTCGTCGGTGCCAAACCCCTCCCATACCTATACGGCACCGGGCATGTACGATGTCTCGGTCACCGTGACCAATGGCACCGGCTCATGGCCATTTGCCCGGCAGGGCTGCGTCGCCGTCTCGCCGGAAGGTGCGGCGGCAACCTATGTCTTTGTGAAAAGCTTCGGGAGCGAAGGATCCGGCTCGTTCGGTGAGGCGCAGGTCCTCTACCCTGAAGGCATCGCCGTCCACCCCTCCGGGAACCTCTACATCACCGATCCCGGTAATTCCCGTGTCCAGATCGTCAGCCCCGACGGGCAGTATATCGGCGCCTTCGGCTCCGAGGGGACGGGCGACGGCCAGTTCCTCTACCTGCGGGGCATTGCCGCCGACGCTTCCGGCAACGTGTATGTCACCGATGTGAGGGGACACCGGGTCCAGGTGTTTTCCGCGTCCGGCGACTATATCGGCCAGTGGGGCGGGGTTGGCACCGCCGCCGGGCAGCTGAATTTACCGAGCCGCATTGCCTGTGACGCGGACGGAAACCTGTACGTGACCGAGCTCGGGAACCACCGGGTACAGAAGTTCACCCCCGCCGGGGCATCACTTGGCATGTGGGGAACATTCGGGAGCGGCGACGGTCAGTTCACGTACCCGGGCGGTCTTGCCATCGACAGTTCCGGAAACATCTACGTGGCCGAGGGCTCGACCAACCACCGGGTCCAGAAATTCGATCAGGCAATGAATTTCGTTGCGGCATGGGGAGATGCCGGGAGCGGCGACGGCCAGTTCCAGTTCCCGGCCGATATTGCTGCGGCTGCTGACGGCACGGTGTTCGTCGCCGACAGCAGTAACAACCGGGTGCAGGCCTTCAGTGCCGACGGTGAGTACCTCACGCAGTGGGGCAGCAGCGGCAGCGGCACCGGCCAGTTCAATTACCCGTACGGTGTTGCGGTCAGCAGCGACGGCCTTGTCTATGTCGTCGACAACGAGAACAGCCGGATCCAGGTCTTCAAGCGCTATTCCCCCGCCGGCCTTGCTGCCAACTTTGCGGTCAACACCACCGCCGGCGCTGTCCCGCTGGCCGTTCAGTTCACCGATACCTCGACAGGCTCTCCCACGGGGTGGGAATGGGACTTCGGCGACGGAACATCAGCAGCGGACCAGAACCCCGTGCACGTCTACACGACGTCCGGGACCTACACCGTTTCGCTGAATGTGACCGATGGTTCCACATCGGATATAGTGACCAGGATCGATCTAATCGTTGTCTCGCCGCCGCCCTCATCAGATGAGTACGGTCCTGACGGCACGGATCCCGACTACGACGGGAATGGCGATGCCATCCCGGACTGGCAGCAGGAGAATGTCACGTCACTCCACGCGACAACGGGCGATTACGTGACGCTGGCGGTGTCCCCGCCGGCGGTGTTTGCCGGTGTGACGGCAATCGACAACCCGTCGTCCGCCGATGCACCGCCGGCCACCGTGTTCCCTGTCGGGTTCTTCTCGTTTGCCATCACCGGGATCGCTCCCGGCGGCAGCACGACGGTCGAGCTCTTCCTGCCGGCGGATATGGTGCCTGATACCTACTATAAGTTCGGCCTGACGTCGGACGATCCGGTGCCCCACTGGTATCCGTTCCCCTATGACGGGACCACCGGTGCTGAGATCGCCGGCAGCGTGGTGACCCTCCATCTCGTTGACGGCGGCTGCGGCGACAGTGATCTTCTGGCAGACGGCGAGATCGCCGATCCCGGTGCGCCGGCGGAGGTGACGAACCGGCCGCCGGAACTGGATCCGGTGGGCAATAAAAACGTGAACGAAGGCGAGCTGCTGGAGTTCATGGTCACGGCAACCGATCCCGACATGGGCGATGTACTTGCTTATTCAGCCCTGAACCTGCCTGCCAGTGCGATCTTTACCGGCCAGACCTTCTCGTGGACGCCGGGATATGACGCTGCCGGCATCTATGAAAACATCGTCTTCGAGGTCTCGGACGGCAACTTCGCCGATTCCGAGACGATCAGCATCACCGTCGCAGATATGAACCGTGCTCCCGAACTCGATCCGGTCGGCAACAAGATCGGGAATGAAGGCGAACTGCTGGAGTTTACAATCTCTGCGACCGATCCGGACACGGGCGATGTACTTGCCTATTCCGCCTCGAACCTGCCCGCCGGAGCGGCCTTTGTCGACCAGAAGTTCTCCTGGACGCCGGGGCATGATGCGGCTGGTACCTACGAGAATATCCTCTTTGAGGTCTCCGATGGCGGCCTTGCTGATTCTGAGACAATTTCGATTACGGTTGCACATGTCAACCGGCCGCCGGAACTGGATCCGGTGGGCAGCAGGAACGTGAACGAAGGCGACCTGCTGGAGTTCACGATCACGGCGAACGATCCCGACACCGGTGATCTGCTGTCTTATTCGGTCCTGAACCTGCCTGCCGGAGCGACGTTTGTAGGCCAGACGTTCTCCTGGACGCCGGGCTATGACACCGCCGGTTTGTACGAGAATATCATTTTCGGGGTCGCGGACGGTGACCTGACAGACAGCGAAACCATTGCCATTTCCGTCACGAACGTCAACCGGGCTCCCGCCCTTGATCCGGTCGGGAACAGAAACGTCAACGAAGGCGAACTGCTGGAGTTCGCCGTTTCGGCAACCGACCCGGACACGGGCGACGGATTGACCTATTCGGCCCTGAACCTGCCCGCCGGTGCGACTTTCACCGGCCAGACCTTCTCTTGGACGCCCGGGTTCGGCACGTCCGGCAGTTATCCGGGCATAGTCTTAGAAGTGAGCGACGGCGATCTGGCGGATTCCGAGGCGATTGTTATCACGGTCGGGGATGTGAACCGGCCGCCCGAATTGAATCCGGTCGGGAACAGAAACGTCAACGAAGGTGAGCTGCTGGAGTTCATTGTTTCAGCAGCCGATCCCGACACCGGCGATATCCTGGCGTATTCCGTTGAGAAGTTGCCTTTCGGAGCAACGTTTGTCGGCCAGACGTTCTCGTGGACGCCGGGCTATGACACTGCCGGTTTATATGACAGCATCCTCTTCGAGGTCTCTGACGGCGAATCGAAGGATTCCGAGACGATTTCGATTACGGTGGCGAATATCAACAGGCCGCCGGTAATGGAGCCGGTCGGCAGTAAGAATGTGAACGAAGGCTGGCTGCTGGAGTTCGCGGTGACGGCAACGGATCCGGATACAGGTGATATGCTTTCGTATTCGGCCCGGAACCTGCCAGCCGGTGCAACGTTTACCGACCAGACATTCTCGTGGACCCCCGGGTATGATGCTGCCGGTTCATACACGAATGTCGTCTTTGAGGTTTCTGATGGCGATCTGACGGACAGCGAATCGATTGCCATTTCCGTCGGGGACATCAACCGGGCTCCGGTGCTCGATCCGATCGGCAGTAAGAATGTAAACGAAGGAGAATTTTTGGAGTTCACGGTTACGGCGATCGATCCTGATACCGGCGACGTGCTCTCGTATGGAGCCTCGAATCTGCCTTCAGGTGCAAGCTTCATCGACGGTTTCTTTGCATGGACGCCGGCCGATGGTCAGGCCGGAGAGTACAACATCACCTTCACTGCATTCGACACCGGCGGGCTTTCGGCCAGCCAGCCCGTCCTCATCACCGTAACAGAGATCGACGACAACAATCCGCCGGCATTCACCCCGATTGCTGACAAGTATGTAGACGAAGGCGATCTTCTCACCTTTGAGCTGGAGGCATCCGATCCCGACGGCGATATCCTTATCTATTCGGCCGATTCCCTGCCCGCAGGGGCGGATCTTTCCGGATCCGCGTTTAGCTGGATACCGTCGTATACGCAGGCCGGCGCGTACACCATCACCTTCACCGCAACAGATCCTGACGGCCTTGCCGATGTAGCAGTTACGAATATAACAGTGCGCAATGTCAACCAGGCTCCAGTGCTTGATCCGATCGGCAACCGGACCATTGTAGTGAATTTAACACTCTCGTTCATCGTTACTGCGTCCGATCCGGATGGCGATGTGCCAACTGTGCATGCGGAACCATTGCCTTCCGGAGCCACCTTTGACACGGGCACCCGGGCATTCTCCTGGACGCCATCGCAGGAACAGGCTGGCATTTACCAGATTACTTTCACCGCCTCGGACCCGAAAGGACTCGAAGATACCGAACCAATCACGATCACCGTCACGGACACCGACCAACCTGCCGTCCTTGATGTCTATATCGATATCAAGCCCGGGAGCTGTCCGAATGCGTTCAATGATAATGGCATCCTGCCGGTTGCAATACTCGGGACCGAGGAGTTCGATATCCTCATGATCGACCCGGCAACGGTACGCCTCATCGCCTGCGACGACGAGTGCCACCCCGAAGATGCCACGGTGTTCGGTGTCGCACCCGTGCGGTGGAGCTGGGACAAGGTTGCCGAGCCCGTCAACACCGTGGCCGGTGATTGTGGTGTTTGCGACATCTACAACTGCTGGGAGGCGGACACCCCCGTCTGGGTGCCGGATGCCCTCGCCACTGAAGGTGGATTCTGGGTCAAGGACTATGGCGATGAATACACGGATCTCACCCTGAAGTTCGATGCAAAGGATGTCGCCGCGTTTCTCGATCTTGACGGCAGCGAAGGCTGCATCAAGGTACAACTCGTCGGACATATCATCAGGGAGGACGAGGGGGACGGTCCGGGATTGGGATTTTCAGGATGCGACACCCTCTGGGTCCATGAGAATCGGAAGGGGAAGGCAGACTGAAAGCCTGAATTTCTTTTTTTCTTCACCGGACACCCGACGATTGTGTCGAGACCAGTGACGCGGAGGACATTGCCTTCGTTCTCGAACAGACTGACACGTTCGTCTGCTGGAATGAGAATTTGACAAGATGGAGGCAGCACTTGGCTTCGACGGGGGCAGCAGGAACGATTACACGTTTTTCGATGAAGACAGACCGAACAGCCCGCGAAACCTCCCTTCGGAACATAAATTCATACCATCAGGCGTCATATCCACTTTGATCTATGGAACAGCGCCGCTCCTTTCAGTGGGACGTCTGTTCATCCGTAAGACGGGGAAGATTGTATGAGGAGGTGAAGCAATGGAACCCGGCGCTCTTCTCTAAATAGGGGGAAAATGAAACTGTTCACTTTCTTCTCCTCACTTCCGCCTGAATCCTCTCCATCCACTCGGGAATCCTCACCTCATCCTCCGGGTAGAACTCCCGCACATGCGGCTTGATATCAAGGACGGGGCTGCCGTCGATGGCGTCGAGGCCGGTGACGTGGAGGACGTTCTTCTCTCTGCCCACGAGCCGGACGACCGTGGTGAGGATGGGGTTGGGGCGGGCGGGGCTGCCGGTGGAAAAGAGGCCCACCAGGGGATATTCTGGCCGACCCATCGGGTGTACCTTCTTCAGGGACCTGCCCTCTGCGGGGACGCCGTGTGCCCAGTAGAGAATCTTGATATGCGAATATTCGTCGATCCCCTCGAGCAGTTCGGTGAACTCCCCTTTGAGGATCACCTCGGAGATGGTCTCCTCGCCCTCCCGGAACCGGTTCATGGTCGGGGCGAGGTCGCCCTGCATGGTGAGGCCGGCGGCACTTGCGACGAGGAAGGGCTGTTTGGTTGTGTTGTGGATCACGCCGATCGGATGCAGAATGATAGTGTCAGGTACATTATCCATATTCAGTCTCCGTTTCTCATAGATTTGGCGAAATGGCTATTTATAGCGTACATTTTTCTCAATATTTTCCTGAAAGGGATTTTTGCGATCTCATTTTGCCCCTTTGCATCTCCGGGGAATGAGCTCCGGTCCAAAGATTTTTCATCCGTTGCGAATATTCTCATGTCGAACACTCAATGCCGGAAAAAAAGAGCCAGAAATATCCCTGTGATCGCCATATCATGCAGCAAGCCATCGAAAAAGCCCTCGCTCTGGGAGCAAGCATCGCAGGCTATGTCCCGGCCCGGCTTCTCAGGGACTGCCCGTCCGCACGGGCGGAGGGCTACCGGGGATGGGACACGTTCACCGGATCGGTCATCGTCCTCGGGCTCTACCATGACCCGGCACGGCCGGAGATGGACTGGTGGGAGGAGGGGCGGAGCACGCCGGGGGACCGGATGCTCCGGGGGATGACGACCGCCATCGCGGACTGGCTCAGAAAGGAATACGGGAGGGACGCCCGGGACATCCCCTACCAGACAGGCGCGGGCGGCATCTTCCTGAAGGACGCGGCGGTACTCGCGGGCCTCGGGTGCATCGGGAAAAGCAATCTCGTCATCGTTCCCAAGTATGGCCCCCGGGTGAGGTTTCGGGCGCTGTGGGCCGATCTCGAGCTGAAGGATACAGTAAGCGTATCCCTGCCGTCCCCTTGTGACGAATGTCCCCGTCCCTGCGAAACGGCATGCCCGCAGAACGCCCTCCCGGGGGGAAGGTACAGCCGGGAACGGTGCCTGCGCCGCATGGACGCGGACAGGATGGAGGCGGCAGGCATGGAACGGCATTCTGGGGTGGCGTCGCCGGTGGACCATTGCCGTACCTGTGATCTCGTCTGCCCGGCCGGGACGGCCTCCGGGAAAAAGAGGAATCCCCGCAGGTAATCGGGCGTTTTTCATCCTCGAGGTCACTCTCCCTGTCCGTTACGTTTTGCCGTGGGCTCTCTTCTCCTCACCTCCGCGCCCGCCGGCAGGCGCGTAGATGGTCGGCGCCTGCTGGTTGTCGCTACCAATTCAGAGAGCTTTTCATCCTGCCGTCCGTGCCGGTGAAGGAGCGGGAAGACATCCCCCGCCTTCCCGGTTGGTATTGAACAGGCACCGGGAGGCCCATGCTATATCGGATGAACTCCTGCAAATCCGCACCGGCACCCCACGCATACCATTATCTTATCGGTGCGCCACACACATTTTCATGGAAAAAATCATCGAGGCGAACAAGACCGAAACCGGTGTTCAGGTGATTTTTCTCTCGGGGCTCCTGCCGGTCTCCGAACATTTCAGCATAGGTACCCTGCTGGATATGCATATCCATCCCCTCGACCTGCTCGAATGCCCGAGGCATTATGGCATCAATACATCCGAGCGGAGAGTAGTGCCGTTGCACGGCCCCTCCGGCAAGGAGATGAATAATGCGGAGTTGTAAGATCCCCCGTGCACAACTATGATGGCACTGCACCGCTCTTATTTCCCATTATTTGCCTAACTCCCGTCCCTCCTCAGCAACACGGTAGTGCCGATGATTTCCACCCGGACTTCACGCCCGTGTAAGATACAGAATGAGAATGCCACATTTTCCATACGGGAAGAAGGCACTGATGAGGATCACTGCACGGTGTCACAATTCGCGGAGACGGCGCCTGCCTCCTCATGAGGACGGATAACACAGAGGGTCTGAAGATGGTTGGTGAATTCACTCCCCGGCGAGGAGGTAGTCGGGATGCCATGCGGGAATGCCGGTATCATGTGCACAATCATCTCCGCAGATGGCCCCGGGGGCAGTCGAGGGAGCACGCAGGTACGCAATGATGCGATCGATGACCTCCGGATTTTTGGGGAGGGCGATATGCGAATACCCGGCAGGAGATGCGCTGAGCATCCCGGCATCGGCCGGAAGAATATCCACTCCCGCTCCCGGCAGGTAGGAATCGGTGTGGGGGATGATGCCGTCGCCGGCATAGGTAAGCCCCCAGGTCCCGTCCGGTAAATAGGTCCATGTCTTTCCATTCAGGTGGGGAAAGAGGTCCGGTGTATGCGTCCGGTTTTCGGACAGTATGAGCCGGTACCGGATGTCGCTCCGGGTTCCTGCCTCCCGCAGTTCTGCGATTGTCCTGCTGCCGGGCCGGATCTCCTGGACGATCGGGTCACGTGCGGGGTCATAGTCCCGTGGGACGAATACGCCTGCAAGGACTTCTACTATCTCCGGCCCGTATTCAGGGTGGTTAAATATCTCTGCCATGGAGGATCCGTTGTTCGGGGGCCCGAGGGCAATCAGCTGCCGTACCCGTTCATTACGTGCGGTCCTGTCCAGGACCTCGAGCATATACCGGACGATGCATGTTCCTGCAGAATGGCAGACGATGTCAACAGGTCCGAAATAACCTGATTGATTGCGCTGGTCGAGAATAAATCCCTGGAGCTGCCGCGCAATCTCCGCCGGCGGTGCGTTCAGGCCGGCATGGGAAAAATTCCAGTAGGTGATGGATGCCTTGTGCAGATCTGCACAGAGCCTGTTCCAGACCCGTGGGTGGCTCTTCCATCCGTGTACGAGAACGACAGGGTATTTTTCCGGGACCTCCATACTTGCGTTGACCCTCCTGGAGTGCAGATCAGTGTAGGTACATCGGATGCGCGAGACGAAAGTTATTCCCCCGCTGTCGTGGAGAGTGGAATGATGCCGTTGTGCTCACGGATCGGTGGCATACGGCGAAATCATCGGGAATGCTACGGGGTGCAATAGGATGGGGATGCATACGGGATGACAAATGTCAGGTGCGATGGCCACGAACAGCTTGAGGGAGGAAAAATCCGCGCAGGTTTCAGGTATGGCGGGATAATTGGGCCAAAAGAACGCCGCTCTCTATTAAGAGAAAGAATCTGTCGTTATGACAGATTCCGAACTTTTTGGCAATGCAAAAAAATTCGTTCCTTAAAAAATAAAAATTCAGTGATTAAATCACTGTAGTATCACGTACACTATTGAAACTATCCAATGGGTGCGGGATCGATCTTAGTAGCGGGGGCGGTATTCGCTGCGGGGTTTCGGAGGTCGTGCCTCGTCGATCCTCAGCGTACGTCCCTCGAAATCAGTCTCATTGAGAGCTTCCATTGCCTTCTCGGCCTCTTCGGGGTTTCCCATCTCAACGAATCCGAACCCCTTGCGCTCAATGACTCTGACTTCTTTAACCTCACCATATTCGGAAAAGAGCTCCTCGAGCTGTTTGTCTGTGACTGAATAGGTAAGATTACCAACGTAAAGTTTGCTGCCTTGCATAATGGCTTCCTTCTATGGTAATTTGGTCCGGGCATATATGTATGTATGGACGGCTGAAGAATTTTTTACATTAACACATGGTAGTTGTAAACAATTACTAGTTTATTGGGTGCGGGCACGCCTCTGACCAAACTGCAAAAAACGATATTATTTCGACGCAGGTGCCTGAATTTTCCATGGTGCGCGCAGCATCCCTGCTTCATTTAGCCCGGAGGTTTTGCATCCCTCAGTCAGGGGACACGTCCGGGATGTGCGCGGGGAAGCGTGGCGGGCGTATCCCCTCACGCTGCATGGCAATCCAGGCCCTGCGGGTCACCTCAGAACAAAATTCAAACTCCGAACGGAGATCATTGACATAGGCCTTTGCACGGATGCGCTTGTAGAAGGGAAAATCCTCGAGCAAGATGGTATAGGGGCATGAAGATGAGATATAGACATATTTTGAGGTGACAACGGCGTCACGCAGAATATCCATTGCAGCCACCGCGTCACTTTCTGAGTCGACAAAGAGGTCGATGACGACCATCATCTCGGTTTTTCCCGCATTAGCACTTGCGGTCGCCTCATTAAAGACGGAGAAGTTGGGTATTGAGACCAGGGAATCGTCCGGAGTGACAATCCGGGTTGCACGAAGGCCTATATCCTGTACTTCCCCGTAGGTCCCCATAACGGAGATTTTATCTCCTATCCGGTAGGGCCGTTCGAATGCGATGACGATGCCCCCGATGATATCGGCAAAGATATCCTTGAGCCCGAACCCGAGTGCCGCACCAAAAAGCCCTGAGAAGGCTACCAGCTGGGAAAGCGACGGCTGAAGGACAGCGGCAATGATGAAGTATGCTGCTATGGCATAGATGGCGATCTTCAAAAGGGGGATGAGCATGGTTGGCGCAATTCTGCGGGTGCCGGCTATTTCACTGATCTTACGGAATACGAATGTTTCGACCTTTACCAGGATGAAGGCGAGGACAAGGATGTAGAGTATCTCGAGGGCCATCCCCGGGTCAAATTCCCAGAATGGGAGTTCGGCAATTACCCCCTCTGTTTCATTCAGTGTCGTCAGGACCATTTACCACACCATCCGTATCCGTTTGAGATAGGCGATGACACAATTGAGCGTTTCGGGGTTGACCCGGTAGTACCCTTTCTCCTGTTCCACCAGGCCGTGGCTGGTGAGTCGGTAGAGGGTCTGTTCTACATCGATATCGGGGCCTGCAATCTCTGAGAGATCGCTGAAACTGATCGACTCCATGGAAAGCACGATGTAGAGGAGAAAGGCTTCCTTGATGTTGAGATCGAGGGAACACGGGAGGTCGGGAATTTTACTCAGCCGTATTTTGGGATAGTCCAGACTGCGTTCCCAGATCCTGAGTCCAACCCCGTAGTTCCCCTTGGCGATCCGGGTAATTTTATCGAATACCACCTTCTCAATATCGGGTTGAGTCTCCCCGTGGTTTTCCGCGGGTCGGTGGTTCAGGTTCACCCATGGCCAGGGAATATTCAGCGTATAGCCGAACGGGAGATTAACAGGAACAGTCTTCATGGCAACCAGCGGCTGCTCCTCGGGTTGTTCGGTATCGTCGATGAACTCGATGTCCCCTTCATAGTGGGACAGGACCGCCTCCATGAGCGTCTTGCTGTCCAGTTTGGGTACCTCAATGACGACGGGGAAAAATTTGTCAATACCCTTGACCGCCCGGAGGTAGGACCAGGTGAAGCTGTTCCATGAAGTGACAAACATTTTATCGGACAGGGAGATCATGTCCAGGAATGCATCGAGCATGGCAAATCCACCAATTTGTCTCAGGGCGAGGAAATGGCACCGGTCCATCAGGATGATCTCCTTCGTACCGTAGGTGGATGTGATGGCCTCCTTTCCCTTTATGACATTGAAGAACGGAATGTAGGAGGCTATATCGGGATTTTGATCCCTGATCGTACCCATTATCAGATGTTGTCCTGCAAACGGCTCCCCGACTAGGGCAATATGGGAGAACTCCCCCTCCGCAAATGAATCGATGGCCTCCTGGATGCGGTTGATCTCTTCTTCAAAGAGAACGAACTCTTCTTTCTCATCCGGCACGAGGGCCTCATCTTCCATAGTATAACAGAATAGCTCCTCTGGCATATGCTTTTTGTCGCGGAATCCTGGCGGCGGGGCGTGGAGAATCGCGTTTTTGCGGCAGTAAAGGAGGAATGACGCTGTCAGCGGTACATTGACGGAGAAAACTGAGAGAGGTGATCCGAAATTGGAAGAATGGATTGGTCCCTGTTCCTGCCCCGAATTTGAACGGCACCTGATGTCGCTGCATTTAATCTCTCCGGGAACTGATAGTACCGATTATGGTTCAGGCCGGAGATGTGGTGCTGGCATCCGGTCTCTTCCCCGGAGACCGGAAGGTACGGCCCGCAGTGGTGATTTCACAAGAGAACCCAAAGACCATCGTCGTCTGCCCGCTATCATCGAAACAACCGTCGGATGCGGCGTGGGTGGCGGTTGACCTGCATGACTTCGCAGAGGGAGGACTGGATTTTTTTGCGGAGAGCTACGTCAATCTTTCGCACCGGTGCAGGATACGGCCCTCAGCCCTCGTCGGAAAACGAAAGGGGCGCCTCTCCCCTGAGACGACCCTTGCCATCTGCCGGTCCGTGGCGGAGGTGGAATAACATTGCCGATGGGCCTCACAGCGGCGGTGTATCCCCGCTCGCCGTTGGATATCAGTCCCCCTCCGGCTCTCTTCTGACCTCTCTGCCTCTTTCTTCTTTTTCGCTGCACCTCTTGCAGTTCCGATGGCGGCCATAGGGATGGTCTGCGAGGTCCTGGTCATGTTCGAAAGGGATGGCGTATCCAGCTTATCAGGGATCTGGCGATGCCCTCCAGCCGTATCCCTCTGTGAGACGGAATCCCACCCTTCGTCAGCCGATTCCATAGATATTTATAGCCTAATTTCAAAGATATCATCAGGATACGTCCTTTTTCAAATATCATCGAGGAGATGTTCCAGATATGAACACCCTGAACGACGTAGTGGATATCGCCTACCCCCAGCAGCCCCATTGCCCCACGGTCCTCCTTCTCGACACGTCCGGTTCCATGTCAATCGGAGGAAAGATCCAGGATCTGAATGTGGGAATCCGGACCTTCAAAGAGGAGATCGAACAGGACGAACTTGCCCGCAAACGGGTGGATGTTGCGGTCGTCACCTTCGGTGAGACGGTCAGTGTGGCAAACCCCTTCTCCCCTGTGGAGGCATTTTTTCCCCCTGAGCTCGTCGCAGAGGGCCTGACCCCCATGGGAGAGGCAATCGGACGGGCCATTGATCTCGTGGAGGAGCGAAAGGCAGCCTACCGTGACGATGGCATCGATTACTACCGGCCGTGGATCTTCCTGATCACCGACGGGGAGCCGACCGATATGCTTGAAGGAGATGACCGTTGGAAGGAGGTGACGGCCCGGATTCAAGAGGGAGAAGAGGCGGGCAGATTCCTCTTCTTCGCGGTCGGTCTGGATGAGGCGGATATGGGGCTCCTGAGCAGGCTCTCTCCACCGAACCGTGCACCCGTGCGCCTGCGTGAGCACCGGTTCCACGAGATGTTCCTGTGGCTGTCGAGGAGCCAGGTGAAGGTGTCGGCATCCGGTCCTGGCGACCAGATCGTGCTGGAGGATTTCTTCGGCCCCGATGGGTGGGGAGAGATTCAGGTATTCTAAAATCGCCTTACGGGCAACTTCGTGCCCGGAAGGAACCCCTGCAGGAAGTATCCATGGAGACAAACAAGACTCTGCGGACGGCGTCGAAGATCATCTGCGGAGCATCCGTTGCCGGGACGGGGCACCGGAAGCAGGGTGTCCCGTGCCAGGATGCATTGGGTGCAGAGATCCTTTCAGATGATGCCGTCGTCATGGCGGTGGCAGACGGGTTTGGGAGTGCCGCCCGTGGGGGGGACGGTGCCCGTATTGCAGTTGCAGCCGCCATCCGGGCGGTGAAAGAGTTCTTTGAACCATCCGGTGGCGACGGCGATATCCCCGCCTGGTACGTGAAAAACCGCGAGATCGTCAAAGCGGGCATCTATGCTGCACATGCGGCCCTGTGTGCCCGTGCTGGTGAAAAGGGGCGTTCCCCGCGTGAATATGCCTGCACACTCATTTTGGTTCTCTGGTCGGGTTCTTCATGCACCGCCGGACAGATTGGCGACGGCGGTGTCGTCGTGAGAACAGCGGACGGGCTTGCCTGCATCTCTTCCCCGCAGAAGGGGGAATATGTAAACGTTACCTTCTCCCTGTCGGCACCGGAGTATGTACGGCACCTCAGGATCGTGGAAAATATCCCCCGGACCAGCGCCTGTGCCCTCTTCACCGACGGCGTCGAACGTTCGCTCCTTGAAAAACAGGAGAGGAGGTGGAAACCCCACGGGCCGTTTTTTTCCCCTGCATTCATATATCTGGACACGCTATCAGATACTACGGGATGCGGGGATGAGATAGCATCCTTCCTGAAATCGAAACGGATGCAGAACCAGTCGGATGATGATATGACCCTTGTGATGGGGGTTGCAGCGAAGAGGAGCCTGATATGACCGAACGAACCGTCTACGATGCATCGGGAGCACCCATCGTGCTGACCGGACCGGTGAAGAAAGGAGGCGAAGGTGAGATCTATCTTACGGGCACGACCGACGATCTCTGCGCAAAACTCTATTATGAACGGCGCATCACCTCTCTCCTTCAGGCAAAGATCGCCGCCATGGTCAATAACTCCCCCGCAAAGGTCATCGCGGTCACCCGAGGCGCAGGGCCGCGGGGAAGCGCTCTTGCCTGGCCCCTCTCTCTCCTGTATGACTCGCCCCTCGGGAGCAGGTCATTTGTGGGATACCTCATGCCGCTCATCGATACCCGCCTCTATATGGAGGCGCACCGCTTCTTTGATCCTGATGACCGTATCCGGCTCTTCGGCGGCGGCTTTTCATGGCGGTACCTGCTTACCGCCGCCTATAATTTTGCGTCGGTAATGGCGGATATCCACGCACGGGGACACTGCATCGGTGATGTGAGCAGCAGAAACCTGCTCATTGCACGGACCGCGGCAGTCGCCATCATCGACTGCGACTCCTTTCAAATCCTGGACACCGTCAATGACCGCATATTTTATTCCCATGTCGGGACCGGCGAATATCTGCCCCCCGAGCTGCAGGGAGTGGACTTCGGAAAAGAGGATGCCGACCGGTACGCCTCAGACCTCTTTGCCCTCGGGGTGATGATCTTCCGTCTGCTGATGGGAGGGGTTCACCCGTTCCAGGCAAGCGGGGAAGGGGTCAGTGATGTACCCTCGATCGAACAGAAGATCAAAAACGGGAAATTTGCCTATGTCACCTCCGACCCCTCCGTCTCTCCCCCGAAGTTTGCCTATGATTATGCCATCATTCCCCCCGCCCTGCAGGACCTCTTCTCCCGGTGCTTTGTGGAGGGTGCTGCAGAGCCTCTCGGACGGCCGCCCGCGGAGGAATGGAAACGGATGCTTCTGGCAGAGCTGATGGAGATCCGGCACTGCAGCGCCAACCCGAACCACTGGTACGGAAAGCAGCTCTCCACCTGTCCCTGGTGCCGGTACGGTGAGGAGAACGACCCGTTCCCCCGCTGGATAAGGACTCCCGACACTGCCGGTGAAACGGAGGAATCCTCCCGGTCTGTGGAGGAGAGCGGCAGTGAACCGGTCATCGGGGCCTCCGCGGCGGAACTCATCCTCCCCGACCCTCACATCACCATCCATGATGTGGCACGCGACATCGTCATCCCCTATTCACTGGTCATAAAAAACAAGGGGGAGATGGCGCTGCACGGGACGGCCGAGTCCACCGTTCCCTGGATTACTGTCATCCCGCGTGATTTTACCTGTGAGGACAGGAAGGTGCTCACATTGGAGATCAATACCGGTGATATGGATGAAAAGGATTTCCAGAAGGCCAAAATCCAGATCTATTCGAACGGCGGCAATGCCGAGGCGATTGTGTTTGTAAGCCTTCAGCCTGATTCGTAAGGAAGAGGGGTATCATCATCCCTCCGGTCGGCATCTTCCCGCCGGGTACCTGTGACCCCGTTGGGAACCGTCAGAGGAGTGCTGCCGCCATCACGGTGAGAACCGCGACGCCGACGCCTGCGCATGAGAGGGGGAGGGTATATTGTCTGAGGACGTCAGGGACCGCATCCCCCGTCGTTCGCCGGATGAGCCAGAAGTACGGGTCGGTGAAGATACTCAGGACCATTGTGCCCGCCACGGTCATCAGGACGAAGGGGAGGATGCCGACCTCGGTGGGGATGGCGGTCCCCGCAAGGATGGAGGTCGTAACGATGGCGGTGACGACCCGTGAGCCCTGGGAGGCCTGCAGGAGGGCGGCCAGCAGGAAGGGGACCAGAAGGGGGGCGAGAAGATCGCCGTTCGCGAGGACCATCTCCGTAAGGCCGCCCTCTGCGGCGACGACGGCGCCCAGTCCTCCCGCCCCACAGAGATCAAAGAGGATGATCCCGGCATTCTTTGTGCCGGATGCCGCGGCTTCTTCCCGCAAGGCAGGGGTGCAGACCGCAATTGCAGCGGCCAGTCCTCCGATGAGGGCGAGGTTAATGTTTGCGAGGAAAGATAGGGCCGGAACAAGATTTCCGGTGACAAGAAGGGCGATCGGCAGGAGGACCGGCAGCCATCCGGCACAGCGGGGAACAGTCCTTTCCCCATCTCCAGGGAGCGGTAAGACGCTTTCGGACGCACAGCCGGAAACTGTACCGGAGCTGTTGGTTTCCTTTCCGGTGCCGGAGCAGGCCTCATCGGGTTTGGCAGGCACATCGGGTCCGCAGCACCGGATTTCCGGTGCCATCAGGGCATAGGTTGTCACCGCGAGGATGACCAGCGAGAGCGGGAGTGCCACCAGCATGTATCCCTGCATGTCGAAGAGGGAGGCTGCGTCCAGTCCGCTCACGATGGCATAGGTCACGGGGAGCGGGTAGAGAAAAACGAACGAGACGACCGATCCGATGGCGGCGACATAGAAGATCCTGGTGCTGAGATGGTATCTGGACCTGATGTGGCCAAGGAGGGGGGCGAGCACGATGAAGGGGGTGATGCAGCACATCATGGGGACGGAGAGGAGGTACCCCGCAACCCCTGCTGCAAGATGGGGGCGGCGGGTAACCCTCCCGATGTCGTTGATGATGCGCTCCGTTCCGCCGTTTCTGCGGATCACGGCGGCGATGACGGCTCCGCAGAAGATGGGAATCGCAAGGAGGGCAAAGATGGCTCCTGCACCCCCCGTAAAGGCAGTGACTGCCTCCGTGCCGGTCCCGGTCAGAAGAGCGAATACGAGCGCTCCTCCGATGAGGGTAAGAAACGGCGGGTAGCGGGACCGCCAGGAGACGACAGAGAGAAACCCGAGGGTGATTGCCAGTGCAGGAAGCGCCGCCACCATCCTTCAGACCTCCGACCCGGGATGTTCCCGCCGCTTCCGGATGCACTCATTGGCATATTCGCGGTAGCCCGGGTCGATCTCGTACCCGATAAAGTGTGTTCCGAGATCGACTGCCGCAAGAGCGGTGCTCCCGATGCCCATGAACGGGTCACAGACCACCGTACCTTCATCATAGCCATGCAGCCGGATGCACATCCCGGGGAGTTTTTCAGGAAAACTGGCCGGATGGGGCAGTGAAGCCCGGATGGTCCGGTAGGGGATGAACCAGACGTTTCCCCGGTCGCGAAGGTCCCGGTCCGCCTGCTTCCAGCGCCCGATATTGCTTTTATCCTGGTATTTGACCCCGACCGCCAGTTTTTCGAGACTGACCTCCCCGGTCTTCGTGAAGTGGAAGAGGTGTTCATGGCACTGGCTCAGGTATCGCCTGCTGTTGACCGGCTGGTAGTGGCCAACGGCAATATCCTTCGTGATTCCCTCATACCGGCCGACATCGGTCTTTTCTATGGCGACCGACTTTACCCAGTGGATCACGTTCTGGAGTTCGTAATGGCCGCGAAACCTTGCGATGACATCAAAGGGGATCCACGGATCACTGGGTTTTCCCCCCACGTTTAAAAAAAAAGACCCCTCATCTTTCAGGACCCTGCGTGATTCCGCGGCGAGCCGCTCCATCCAGGAGAGATAGTCCTCACGGGGCATCGTATCGTTGTGCGAAGCATAGGGCTTGCCGATGTTGTAGGGCGGCGAGGTGACGATGATGTCAACGGAACCGTCCGGGAGGGCCCGGAATCCCTCGAGGCAGTCACAGAGATGAATAGAGTCCAGGAGTCCTTCAAGGCCCGGTGATGGGTGTCGAGTGGTCATTTCGCTGCATCCGTCGAAGTGCGGGGTATTCCTCCTGTAAAAATATTGTTCTCTCTCCTTATTTCAATACCCGGGATGGCGCCGGCCGGCGGGCCGGGCAGCGCTCCTCTTGAGAATACTATTCAAGGATGGGGGGACTACCTGTAGTAGGAAGAGGGGGACACCAGCAGATGTCGAAGAACCAGTACCTGTACCGGCGGCGTGACCACTACCGGGAAGAGCTTGATGCACTGATGGCGTATCCTGTGGAGGAGTTTGTTGAGGCCGTGTGCGACATAGGATTCGGATGCGACTGCTGCACCCGCTGCTGCACCCGGGCATTCAACGATCACGTATTCCTCCTCGAGGAGGATGCGGTCCGCGCCCTTGAGATGGACCCCGCATCGGTTCTTCCCGCACCATATTATGAAGCCTGTGACCAGAACGGCACGTTCTATGTCTCCGGGTATGCCCTCCGGGCCCGCGGGGACGGCAGCTGCATCTACCTCGGCGATGACGGGAGATGCCGGATATACGACCGGCGCTTCTCCATCTGCCGCATCTATCCCTATATGCTGCACCGGGAGACCGGGGAGGACGGCACGTACGACTGGCGGCTGATAAGCGGCCTCGATGAGCACGGGACCTATCACAACCCAATATCCAGAGAGGAGGGCCGCCGTATTGCGGAGGAGACGATTGCCTACGAAACAGCGTATCTCGAACAGGAGATCCGGTTCTTTACCGCCCTTGCAGAGTATTTCGAAGAGAACGCCCTGCAGCATATCCGACGGACCTTTGACATGACCATGCGGGAATTTGAGAAGGGAACGGAAGTACGGGTGCGGGTGTTCCACCAGGGACAGTTCTTTGATCACTGTGTCTCGAAATATGATTACTGACGGCCTGCAGGAAATTGGCATACCGCAATAAGGAGGAAACGTAGTACTATGGGGAAAAAAGGGTTTCGTGCCGGGAAATGGGGGAAATTTGTCCTGCTGGTGCTCGCAGTGGCGGTGATTCTCACGTTCCGGTGGGATTGCATGGTGTTCATCCCTGCGTCATGGGGGGGCGGGGATGACGACGGCCTGAAGGTCGGGGCCTTCAATATCCAGGTCTTCGGGACGGCGAAGGCCGCAAACGAAGAGGTGATGGACGTGCTGGGGGAGATCATCCGTTCGTATGACATCATCGCCATACAGGAAGTCCGTGACAGTACGGGAACGGCGCTTCCCGCCCTGCTCGAAGAGGTGAACAGCGACGGGTCGTTCTATGCCTATGTTGCCGGCGAGCGTCTCGGGCGGACGGTGTCAAAGGAGCAGTACGCGTACTTCTACGATACCCGGACCTGCCTTCTCATCGGCACCCCGGAGACCTATCCCGAACCGGAGGGTGACGTATTCCACCGAGAACCCTATGCCGCGCTGTTTGCCAGCCGCGAAGGGGGATTTTCTGCGGTCCTCATCACCATCCACACAGACCCCGATGAGGCCACGGAGGAGATCGAAGCACTGGCAGGCGTCGTGCCCTGGGCGAAGCAGGCATTCGGGGACGAGGAGGATGTGATCATCATGGGCGACTTCAATGCCGACGGGGCGTATTTCGATGAGAACGCCTATACTCCCCTGAAGGCGCACGGGTACACCTGGCTCATCACCAACGACATGGACACGACGACGGGGACGACGGACTGCACCTACGACCGCATCGTCATTACGGAGAGTCTCCCCGACGAGTATACCGGCATCGCGGGAGTCGACCGGTTCGACGTGGCCTACGGCCTAAACCAAAACCTGACAAGAGCGGTTTCTGACCATTATCCGGTCTATGCGGTATTTGGCGCATAGTCCCGGCACCTTGCAGAGCCCGCGTCACTTTCACACCGCCCGGCCCCTGTTCATAAGAGGGAGGGAAGATGGTTAGAATGGGGAGGAGGACATCCCCCATTCAACACCTCCGCATGCGAGGGGAATACACCGCGATATGTTCCTCCCGTATGAGAAGCTTTCATTCTGCACCCAACCACCCTTACTCTTTTCTTTGGAAATCCCACGGCGGAGTGCCCGCCATATCGGGGATTTGGGTCGGGAGACGTTTCTGAATACATAAAGGAAAATGTACGAGCTCTCCAGGGAGACCGGAAAAAATGGATTCTCAGAGAAGGCCGAGAATCTCTTCAAACGATGAATTCTTTGGCACCCATACCGTCTGGCCGGTGTAGTTTCGCCCCGGTGTCTCACGAAGGGCCTCAACGTCATACACCCGTGGGCCGTACTGGTACGCTGCCTCCTGGTACCACCATGCGGGGTAGCCGGGTTCTTCGACATCTTCTGTCACCGTATCGGTGATGAGGCCATTTGAGTATTTGACAATGAGCATTCCCGCAAGGCCCTGCCACTCATCGATGATCGCATCGCTCCTCTGTACCGTGAAATTGGTGAGGACGCTTCGTGCACCGGCTGCATCACCCTGTGCAATCATGGCTGCCGCTACCGGATCGGTATTTTTGACCGCTTCAATGGACTCTGCTTCCAGTTTTGACTGTGTTGCCCGGATGTCCCCGATCATGACATCATACCGGAGCATGGCCCAGTTGGTGACAAAATCAAACGTCCAGTAGGCGGCATCGGGATCGTACTCTGTCCTGTTGCCGGTCGTATAGGATGTGGAGAGGCATTCTGCCCCCGCATACATGGGTGCGTATACCGTTTCATAGGCAACTGCCGGGCCAAACCAGAGCACACCGCCGACAGGGTCGGGAAGGTGGGACCGTGCCTGTGCGATGTAGCTGTAGGAGCAGAATATTGCTGAAACCGGCCTCGGATTCGCCCCCGGACGGATTTCGATGAATGATGCATTCTGGAAATCTCTGTGCGCATCGGCAGGCCCCAGATAGCGGTACGGGTTGCCGAAAGGACCTGCACCAATGCCGGTTGTGAGGTCAAATTCCGTTCCCTCGTAATGGTCCCTGAAGATGGAGAGTGCTGTGGTGATGTTGACCTTCTCATCCGGTTCGATGGTAAATGGCAGTGCCCTGGTATAGGAGTCCTCGACATAGGGACTGAGGTTCAGTGAAGGGGCGAGCCGGTTCTGGATGCTCCAGACCCTCATGAGCGAATAGTAGGGGTGGGAGTATTCCCCGTAGCTGGTCGCTTCCAGCCAGTCGAACGTCCCGTCTGAGGGTATCCACATGCCGTATGCTTCTGCAATTGAAAAGAGGTCGGTGGCATAGAGCATGTCGGGGTCGCCAGGTACGACGTCCCGGATCCTGAACTCGTTGCCTGCCACGAAAACCTCCCCGTCGAGGATTCTCTCGGCAACCCAGAGGCCGCCGGTGCCTTCGGGGCTGCAGCACATCTCGATGACCCATGCCTCCGTTGGGTCGGCGAAGATCAGCGTCTCGCCGGTGCCGTAATACCCGTACGTCTCGATCAGTTCTCCGACCAGTTCAACCGCACACCGTGCGGTGGTGCACCGTTCGAGGGCGATGTTGGACAGTTCGGACGAGTAGAAGATCCTCGTCCCCTCCTCGGCATCCAGCTGGATCTTGGTATAATCGGTACACTCGGCGGAGAGGAGCTGGTGCTCGTTCATCATGCCGTAGGATGCCGTGTAGTAGCCATAGGTGTGGGGCACCTCATCGATGTACCCGAGAACAGGGACGGAACCGGTTCCTTCCGTATGCCCCGCCGCATCGGAACCGCTGACGGGATCGAATATGATGATCCGTTTCTCTCCCGGTGCATGATCGGCGGGAGGAATATAGGTCATGCTGATGTCGTCGCGTTGTCTCCAGTCGAACCCGACACCGTCATTCGTATGACCTGCATACATCGACCCGTCGTCCGAGGCGCCGGGGGTGATGACGAATACCGTGCATGCGGTTGCGCATCCCGGGAGCTGCAGGAGAACCAGCAGAAGCAGGGATACAACAAGAAGATGAGATGTTTTCCGGACATATGATTTGAGCATACCTGAAATCGGTTTATATACGTATATTTGTATTTATCGGAGGTTATCAGCCGTTTCTCCCAGCAAATATTGCCCGAATCCGGAAAATAGATTTCAGAAAATCCGAATGCGTGCTAAGCACCCATCACCAGATCCCATGGTTCCCCGTCCTCGTATGGAAGGATGCTTTCCGGACGTTCTTCAGATAAAATATCTGTATATTCCATTAATTGGACAGAATCGCCTCTGCTAAGTCCGCATTGCCATTGGATGCCAAAAAACAGCATAGAACATCCCGATGTGAAAATTCAGAAAAGATCGAATCGTGTTCGAATATGCTGATATGGGGATTCGAACCCCAGTCGCAGGAGTGAGAGTCCTGCATGATTGGCCGGACTACACTATATCAGCAGTGTTGTAGTGCCTACATACATTCGCAAGAAAGATACTTAAATGTAAGGATTTGGCCTCGAACCCGTTGTCTGGGGGAGTATGTCGCGACCCCCTGTCAGCCCTCATTTCTGTGGTGGTTCATTCTGCAACCCGGACAAATCTGCTGCATGCCGGATCATTCCCGCGATGCGCCCCTCATGGGATACAGGACGGTAAATGCTTTATCGGTCGCGGGGATATCATCACACAGGAGAGGTACGTGCCGTTTCAGGAGATCATCCGGATACAGGAGGCAGAGGCAGAGGCGCTTGCAGAGATCGAACGGGCACGTCGTGAGGCGGATGCCCGCCTGAACCGGGCCCGTGAAGAAGTGCCGGGGGCGGTCATGGATGCACGGGAGAAGGCCGCCGCCGAGGTGGCGGCTATGATCGCCGCTGCAGAAGCACAGGCAACGGCCGAGGCCGAAGAGATACTTTCCAGGGGTCAGGAGAAGAAACGTGCAATCATCGAGGCGACGGCATCCCGTCTCGACGAGGCGGCGGCCATGGTGGTGCAGGAGGTGACCGGGAATGTTCCGGACCGCCCGGATGGTTAGGGTCACTGCAGGGGTGCACGCCGAACGAAGGGAAGAGATGATTGCCGCCCTGCATGAGGCAGGGGTCATCGAACTCCAGGCCGTCACCGACATCGAAGACCTCAGGGCTATCGTCGCCCCGGGCCGACGCTCCGCATCGGTCCCCGAGATCGCAGAAGTCCGCTCCCACGTTGAGCGGGCCGTGGAGATACTCGGGTCTGTCGTCCCTGATCCGAATCCTCTTCTCGCGATGGTTGCCCGTCCATCGAAGGAGAAGGTTTCTTTTCCCGTGACTGACGCATCCTCCGTCCTGGCCGAGGCACAGCGCTTCAGGGAACCGGTGGAGACCATCCTCTCCCTGCACACCCGTGACATCACGATCATCGAGCGCATGGCACGGCTCGACGAAGAGGAGGAGATGCTCCGGCTGCTCCTTCCCTTCGGCATCGAACCCGGATGGCTCAAGAGCTCCCGGCTGCTGGAGGTGCGGGCCGGCACAATACCGGAGGGGGAATGCGAGGATATTGAGGCACATCTGCGGGAAAAGGTGCCGGACCTTGCGATGGCGGAGATGGTATGCGGCGTGATGGGACACCCGACGACGGTCGTTGCCATCACCCATCCCGAAGCGGCGCAGGAGCTGGATGTGGTGCTCAGGTCGCTTGCGTTCCATGAGTTTAGTCCCGAAACCGCAGAGGGGTCCGCCGAAGAGGGGCTTGCAGCCGTTATCGGGGAGCGGGGCAGGCTTACGGAGGAACGAGCGGAGATAGAGAGAACGCTGGCCGCCATGGCAAAGACCCATCTGGCCGTCCTGCGTGCGATGGACGAGGAGCTTGCGGTCATGCGTGACCGGGAAGACGCGGCCCCCCTCTTCGGTGAGACGGGGCCCCTCACGCTCGTGCAGGGATGGGCACGGGAGAAGGACATGCCGCAGGTGCGGGAGGTCTGCGACTCATCGGCGGACGGGCTCTCTTTCTGCACCACCACACCGGCGCAGGGGGATGTGCCGGTGGCGTTTGATCACCCCCGGTGGCTCGCCCCCTATGGGTTTTTGACCGCCATGTTCGGCATGCCGGAGTATGGCAGGGTGGACCCCACGGTCTTCCTCGCCCCGGTCCTCGTCCTCACCTTCGGCCTCATGCTCGGGGATGCGGGGTACGGGATCCTTCTTGCCCTCATCGCCGCCCTTCTGCTCCGGGGTGCGGGCCATGCCCCCGGCACCGTCCGGGATCTTGCAAGTGTGCTGGTCGCCTGCGGGTGTGCGGGCACGATATTCGGGGTTCTTATGGGCAGTTTCTTCGGTGACCTGCTCCAGCGTCTCTTCGGGGTGACGCTCCCCTTCACCCTCATCGAACCCCTCAAAGACCCGCTGACGATCCTCATCATCGCCCTTTCCATCGGCATTGCCCACCTGAACCTCGGCCTGGGGATTGCCGCCTATGAACACCTGCGGGAAGGAAAATGGCGGGATATGCTGCTGGAAGAAGGCACCTGGTTCTGCCTACAGCCCTGTGCTGCGGTCCTCATCCTCACGTTTTTCGGCTGGGGAGGGGCGTTCTCATCAACGGTCCTGGCAGGCGCCTGGGCGGGTGCTGCCGTCAGCATCGCCGGCATCATGCTGGACCGGGGGCCGCTGGGATTCTTTTCCCTGACCGGGTACCTGGGTGACTGGCTCAGTTATGCACGTATCCTCGCCCTTGCCCTTGCGACCGGGGGCATTGCGATGATGATCAACATTCTCTCAGGAATGATCGCAGGCATCGGTACGGTCTTCGTGGTCGTGGGCGTTCTCTTTGCCGTTGCCGGGCATGCGGCCAACCTGGTCCTCCAGTCCCTTGGGGGATTCATCCATGCGCTCCGCCTCCAGTATGTTGAGTTCTTTGGCCGGTTCTTCCACGCCGGGGGCAGGGCCTTCTCGCCGTATGCCGCACGGCGCACGGTGACCGAATGGAGTAAAGGAGGGAAGAGATGATCATCGATGCGGGGCTCATCCTTGCGGTGATAGGAGCAGGCATTGCGGTCGGCCTTTCGGCGATTGGGTCCGGCATCGGCGTAGGGATTGCCGGCGCCACCGGGGCGGGGGTCATTGCCATCAGGCCCGAGAAGTTCGGCCGGGCACTCGTCTTCCAGGCGGTGCCGCAGACCCAGGGGATGTACGGCCTGTTGATCGCCGTCCTCATCCTCCTCTCGACGGGGGTGATCGGCGGGGACGGGGGAAGTGTGCCGCTTCCCCTTGGCCTTGCGGCGGTGGGTGCCGGCCTTGCAACGGGTATAGCCGGTCTCTCCGCCATCGGGCAGGGAATAGCGGCATCTGCCGGCATCGCCGCCACCGCCGAACACGACGCCGCGATGGGGCGAAGCCTCATCTTTGCGGTCATTCCCGAGACGCAGGCAATATACGGGCTCCTTGTGGCAATTCTCATCATGGCGTTTTCCGGTCTTCTGACGGGGGATCACGCCGCAACGGAGGCGACCGGCCTTGCCGCCATCGGCTGCGGCCTTGCGGTGGGCATTGCGGGCATCTCCGCCATCGGGCAGGGGATCGCCGCAGCCGCCGGTTCGGCAGGCTCCGCAGAGCATGAGGGCAGCTTCGGGAAAAACCTGATATTCTCGGTCATTCCCGAGACGCAGGCAATATACGGTCTTCTTGTGGCGATTCTTATCATGGCGTTTACCGGGATGATTGCCGGAGACCCGACGGCGGATCTCGCCATCGGGTTTGCCGCCGTCGGCTGCGGGTTTGCGGTCGGTCTTGCCGGCATCTCGGCCATCGGGCAGGGCATCGCCGCCGCTTCAGGCACCGCGACGACCGCCGAGCATGAAGGCAGTTTCGGGAAAAACCTGGTATTCTCGGTCATTCCTGAGACGCAGGCGATATACGGGCTCCTTGTGGCAATCCTCATCATGGTCTTCACGGGCATGATCACCCGTGACGTCACCGCCACCCTCGCCGCCGGGTTTGCCGCCATCGCCTGTGGGTTTGCTGTCGGATTTGCCGCAATTTCCGCCATCGGGCAGGGTATCGCCGCATCCGCAGGGATTGCCGCGACGGCGGAGAAGGAGGAGATGTTCGGGAAGGGTCTGGTCTTTACGGTCATCCCCGAGACGCAGGCGATATACGGGCTCCTGGTTGCCATTCTCATCATGGCGTTTACCGGCATGATCACCCGGGATGTTACGGCGACGGCGGCGGCGGGGCTCGCTTCCATCGGGGCTGGGTTTGCCGTGGGCCTTGCCGGGCTCTCCGCCATCGGGCAGGGGATGACCGCCGCATCGGGCATCGGTGCGACGGCACAGCGTCAGGACGCCATGGGGGCAAGTCTGGTCTTTGCGGTGATGGCAGAGACCTTTGCAATATTCGGCCTCCTGGTGGCCGTCCTGATCATGTTCGGCATCGGGCTCTTCGGGGGTGCCTGAATGGGCGCAGAGGAGATCATTGCGCGTATCAGGGCCGATGCAGCCGCCGAAGCTGAGCGTATACGCCGTGAGGCGGCCGATGAAGAGGCCCGCATCCGGCGCGAGGGGGAGGCGGCCGCTGCACGGGAATATGCCGCCATCTGCGATGCCGGGGGACGAGAGGCAAAGGCGCGGCACAGAAAGATCCTCGCAAGGGCGCACCTTTCGGCACGAACGGCGGTCAGGGAAGCGCGTGAATCGGGGATTGCGCAGTCATTTGGAGCGGCACAGCGCGAACTATCCGCTCTTCCCGGCACCCCGGACTATGCGATGGTTCTTCAGTGGCTGATTGCAGAGGGGCAGGAGATCGTGGGGCCGGGCGACGTGCGGGTCCTCTACCGGGAGGAGGATGCAGATGCGGTTCGCATCGCCCTTGCAGGCTCCCCCGGGATCACCGCGGCGGTCCTCCGGGAGCCGCCCATGGACGGCGCCGGCGGCGGGGTCGTCGTCACCTGCCGGAGCCACCGGTGTGATCAGCGGTTCTCTGCCAGATGTGCACGGATGCGGGAGCGCCTGACCCGTGAGACGGCGCGGATTCTCTATGGTGCCGATGACTGACGTCACCCTTGAACAGGTGGTTGCCGGCCTGCTTACCGGCGGCGATAGTGCCGCATTTATCGTGGTCGCTCTCATGATCGTGGTACTGGTGTGCCTCATGATTGCGGCATCTGCCGGGTACTTCCAGGTGATCCTGAACATCGCCGCCTTCGCCCGGCCGGATGCACGGGTGCGGGCGATCGGCAACCCGATGGTGAACCGGGAAACCACCGCCACCGTTCTCGAGGCGCATACGCTTCACGACCTCTTCGACCGGTTCCGGACGGCCGGCCATGCGTTCCCCCCCGCAGCGGAGATGGATATCGATGCGGCGGAACGGGCCATCCGCGCCCACTATTGCCGGTCCCTGATCAGCCTTACGGCAAACGTGCCGGACAGTGTCCGGGGGTTTTTTATGTCCTATACCGGGATGGTGCTCGCAGAAGAAGCGGCATGGATGGTTGCCGCAAAAGCACGCGGTGTTCCTCCTGCCGACCTCGAGGGGAGCGTCACGCCTGCAGGTTCCCTGACCCCCGAGATGATCCGAAAGGCCGTGCATGCATCCGGGGCGGAAGAGGCGGTCACCAGGTTTGCATCGGCACCGTTCGGTCCGGTGGTTGCCGGGGCTTACAACCTCGCAGGCGGCGACATTGCACAGTTCTCCCTTCTCCTCCGGCGGGAGCTCCTGATTCGCCTCTCTCTTGCGGCAAGGGGAGTTGACATCTCCCTTGCGCCCCCGGTAACCGAGGTGGCCGGCAGACTGATCGATGTTGCCAACCTACGCGTTCTTCTCCGTGCCCTCTCATTCGGGACACCGAGGGAACGGATGAGCCGCCACCTGATCCCCCAGGGAGGGCACGAACTCATCGGGGAGCGGTTTTTGCGGGCAAGCCGGGCGGGGTCGCTGCCAGACCTGATCCAGAGCCTTGCCGGGACGCAGTATGAACCCTACCTCTCCGCACGGCCTGACGCCGTCAGGGATGCAGATATTCCTGTCTTCGAGGCGGCTCTTAACCGGTGCCTGCTTGACACGGCCAGGGCGGTTGCAAACCAGTATCACCTGGAGAGTGGGCCGCTCCTCAGGTACCTGGTGGCGCTCGGGTTTGAGGCGCAGAATATGCAGGCCATCGCAAACGGGGTGGCAGCCTCGCTCTCTCCCGAGGAGATGGAACGTGTGCTTGTGTTGGAGGAGATCCACGAATGAAGATTATTGCAATTGGTGACCGTATGATGACCTATGCCTGCCGGGCGGGAGGGATCTCCCATTGTATATCCTGTACTGATGCGACAGAGGCAGGGCATGCCCTGGACGCGGTGCTTGCAGAGGAGGACACCGGTGTTGTCCTCATGCTTGACCGGTACCTGACAGAAATCCGCCTGCCTCCTTCACGGGGCGCCTACCCGGTGATCATCGGCATTCCGGGGCCCGGGGGGCCGGTCCGCGGTGAAGATGCCGTAACCCACGCCGTCAGGAAGGTTGCCGGCAGGCATATGCCGGGGGTGGAGCGTTGACCGGGAGAATTATCCGGATCACCGGCCCTGTCGTGGAAGCCGACGGGATGCGGGGCGCCCTGATGTACGAGCTGGTCCATGCAGGAACGGACGCGCTCATCGGCGAGATCATCGGGCTTGCCGAGGATGTGGCAACCATACAGGTGTACGAGGATACGACCGGGATCGCCCCCGGCGAACCGGTGGAACGTACCGGCGCACCCCTCTCGGTCGAACTGGGGCCGGGTCTCCTTGGCATGGTCTACGACGGGATCCAGCGGCCCCTTGAGGTGATCAGAAACGAGATGGGGGACTTCATCATCCGTGGCGCCACGCTCCCCGCCCTCGACCGCAGGCGAAGGTATGCATTTACCCCGGCCGCAGAGGCTGGCGGGAAGGCAGTTCCCGGCACCGTCATCGGGACCGTCGCCGAAGGGAGGTTTGTGCACCGGATCCTCGTTCCCCACGGAACCGAAGGGGTCTTTGCCTCCGTGGCAGATGCAGGGGAGTATACGGTTACAGACCAGATCGCGGCCGTTCTCAGCGCAGGAGGGAACGAGGTGCCGGTCACCATGCTCCGGCGCTGGCCGGTCCGGGTGGGGCGGCCCTTTGCAGAGAAACTCCGGCCGAAGGACCCCCTGATCACCGGCCAGCGCATCATCGATTCCTTCTTTCCCATCGTCAAGGGAGGCACCGCCGCCGTCCCCGGCCCGTTCGGGGCGGGAAAGACCGTGGTCCAGCACCAGCTCGCCAAGTGGTCGGATGCCGAGATCATCGTCTATGTCGGCTGCGGGGAGCGGGGCAATGAACTTGCTGATGTCCTGCGCCAGTTCCCGGCCCTGACCGACCCCCGGAGCGGCACACCCCTGATGGACAGAACCGTCCTCATCGGCAACACCTCGAATATGCCGGTTGCCGCACGCGAGGCCTCGGTCTATACCGGCATCACCATCGCGGAGTATTACCGGGATATGGGCTATGATGTAGCCCTGATGGCCGACTCCACCTCCCGGTGGGCGGAGGCGATGCGGGAGATATCGGGGCGACTGGAGGAGATGCCGGGGGAGCACGGCTATCCTGCCTATCTTGCATCGCGCCTTGCCGGGTTTTACGAGCGGGCAGGAAAGGTCAGGGTGCAGGGGCCGTCCGGCAGCGAGGGTTCGGTCTCTGTCATCGGTGCGGTCTCGCCGCCGGGGGGCGACTTCTCCGAACCGGTCACCCAGAACACCCTGCGGGTCGTCCGGGTTTTCTGGGCCCTCGACGCCGACCTAGCCCACGCACGCCACTTCCCGTCGATCAACTGGCTCACTTCCTATTCGCTCTATCCCGATGATGTGCAGGGATGGTGGAGCGCTCACGGAGGTGAGGAGTGGAGTGCGATGCGAGGAACCATGATGGCCATTTTGCAGAAAGAGGGCGAACTCGAGGAGATCGTCCATCTTGTCGGACAGGATGTGCTTCCGGAGGATGACAAACTGTCGCTGCACGTCGCCGGGATCATCCGGGAATCCTTTCTCATCCAGTCGGCATTCGATCCGGTCGATACGTTCTGTCCGCCGGAAAAGCAGTTCCATATGATGCGGCTCATCACGGACTATGCGAGGTACGGAAAGGAGGCGGTGGAGAGGGGCACGAGCGTCGCCGAGATCGCATCGCTCCCCGTTGCCGCCCGTCTCGCCCGTCTCGGCTCCATGGAAAATGAAGCATTCACCGGATATTTTGAGGAGACCGAACGGGAGCTGGCGACGGCCTTTGGCAAGAGCGCTGGAGGGAGAACGTGACATCGCCTGCGCGGGAATACACTTCGGTGGTCCGGGTGTCCGGCCCTCTCATGGTGGTCTCAGGCGTCGGCGATGCCGCATACGGCGAGGTGGTGGAGGTCCGGCTGCCGGACGGAGAGAAGAGGCTCGGGCAGGTGCTCGAGAGCCGCACGGATATTGCGGTGATCCAGGTGTTCGGGGGTACGCAGGACCTCGATACCGACATCACCTCCGTCAGGTTTACCGGCGAACCCCTGAGGATGGTGGTAAGTCCCGAGATACTCGGGCGGATCTTCGACGGTTCGGCGGCACCGGCAGACGGCGGCGGGGCGGTGATTCCGGGGAAGATCGTGGACATATCGGGTTCCCCGATCAACCCGACCGCCCGCGCCTTCCCCGAAGACTGCATCGAGACCGGCATCTCCGCCATCGACGGCATGAACACCCTGGTGAGAGGGCAGAAGCTGCCGATATTTTCCGGGGCGGGGCTTCCGCATTCCCGCCTTGCCGCCCAGATCGCCCGGCAGGCCCGTGTGCTCAGGGACCAGGAGGAGTTTGCCATCGTCTTCGGGGCGATGGGAATCACCAACGAGGAGGCGCGGTTCTTCCTCAATGAATTTGAGGAGACCGGCGCGCTGGAGCATGCGGTGGTATTCATCAACCGGGCCGATGACCCGGCCATCGAGCGGATCATCACGCCGCGGCTGGCACTTACCGCCGCGGAGTACCTGGCCTTTGATCTCGGCATGCATGTGCTCGTCATCCTGCAGGACATCACCGCCTACTGCGAGGCCCTGCGCGAGGTCTCGGCCGCCCGTGACGAGGTGCCCGCACGCCGGGGGTACCCGGGATACATGTACACCGATCTGGCCTCTGTCTTCGAACGTGCCGGGCGGATCCACGGGAGGAAGGGATCGATTACCCAGCTCCCCATCATCTCGATGCCCGACGATGACATCACCCACCCGGTGCCGGACCTTACCGGGTACATCACGGAGGGGCAGATCGTCCTCTCCCGGGACCTCTACCGGAAGGGGGTCTACCCCCCCATCGATGTCCTCCCGTCCCTGTCGCGCCTGATGTCGGGAGGCATCGGCGAGGGAAAGACGAGGGAGGACCATGGCGGCGTCTCTGACCAGCTCTATGCGGCCTACGCGAAGGGACGGCGGCTCGAGAGTTTGGTGACGGTGATCGGCGAGGAGGGGCTCTCCGAGGCCGACCGGCGCACCCTCGAATTTACCGCACGGTTCGAGAAGGAATTTATCGGGCAGGGGGTGGGGGGCGGCCGCACGGTCGTTGAGACCCTCGATGCCGCATGGGATCTCCTCCGGCTCTTCCCCGGCGAAGAACTGAACAGAATTTCTCCGGCACTGATTGAGAAGTATCTCCGGAGGGAGGCACCGTGAGCCGGAATATCATCCCCGGGACCCGGCCGACACGCATCGAGCTCCTGAAGATACGCAGGCGCATTGTGGTGGCGGAGAAGGGGCACGAGCTCCTCCAGGAAAAGCTGGATACGATGGTGATGGAATTTTTCCGCCTCAGGGACCGGCGCGACGGCCTCAGGAAAGAAGCGGAGGATGCCTTTGCCACGGCCTACCCTCCGCTTCTGAGGGCAGGGATGGTCATGGGCCGGCGCGGCCTTGAGGATGCCCTCTCCCTCACGGCACCGGCAGGTGAGGTGGCGATGCGAACGGAGATGGTGATGGGGGCGGCCGTCCCGTCCATCGTCATCCCTGACCCCCTGCGTGCCGCCGATGAACCCGGCTATCCCCTTGCCGTCCCGTCGTCCTATCTTGATGAAGCCTACCGGGAGTGCGGGGAGGCGGTGCGGGCCGCCCTCGTGCTCGCCGAACTCGAAGGGTCGCTGGTCCGCCTTGCCGATCAGATTGCGGCCACCCGGCGAAGGGTCAATGCCCTGGCAAACATCCTCCTGCCCTCGCTGTATGACACGGCGGCATATATCGAGGGGTACCTCGAGGAGATGGAGCGCGAAGATATCTTCCGCAGAAAACGTGCGAAGGGGAGACGCTCCGGGGGCCTTATCCCGTGAGTCCCGAAAATATTGCCCGCCTCTATCTCCTGCTCCAGATAGCAGGATTTGCCGCCCTCCTCATCGGCGGCATCGTTCTGATCGTCCTGGTGGCGACCGGCGGCCTCTTAAATCCCTTACCCTGAAAAACGGGTCCTGTTCTCCTTCCATCTCACCTGTACCGCTGGTGCCGGGGAGCGGCGGGCTGAAAGACCGCCTTCCCCCTGTCTTCTGCCATGGGAATCTGCCGGTGTTTCCTTTTCGTCTCCTCCCCTTCTCTCCTCCTCCTCCTCCCTTCGTCATGGCATACCTGGGCAGGCCCCGCATCCTGCACCGAAACCTCATCCCTGACGGGTGGTTCTCCGGCAAACCCCCTCCCGCCCACCGGGGCCGGCGGCTTTTCTCCGGCGCCGGATCAAACTGCAATGTATAAATACAGTACCAATAAGTATCTCGGAATACCACTTATACCAACAAAAATGGCTTCAATTGAAGAAGAGATTCGGGATCTTGAAGAAGAAATCCGCACTACCAAATATAACAAGGCGACCTCCGGGCATATCGGAAGACTCAAGGCAAAAGTAGCGAGGCTGAAGGATGAGGCCGTTACGCGTGCCATGGCCTCCAGCGGTGGTGGTGAAGGATACTCAGTCAAGAAATCCGGGGACGGAACGGTCGTCCTTGTCGGGTTCCCCTCAGTGGGAAAGTCGACTCTTCTCAACTGCCTGACAGGCAGCGAGAGTGAAGCCGCGGCATATGCCTTCACAACCACTACGGTAGTCCCCGGCTCCATGGAGCACAAAGGGGCAAATATCCAGATACTCGATATTCCCGGGCTCATCGCCGGCGCGGCGATGGGCAAGGGGCGGGGCAAGGAGGTCATCGCGGTCGTCCGTGGTGCAGATCTTATTCTCCTGCTGGGGGATGTGTACAATGAAAAACACATTGACGTGCTCATCCGTGAGCTCTACGATGCAGGAATACGAATTAATAAGCAAAAACCCGACATCACGATAAAAAAGAAGTCAAGTGGGGGTATACGGTTCAACACCGTGGGAGACCCGGGACTCGACCTGGAAGATGTCCGGCCAATGCTCGCGGAGAACAAGATCGTCAATGCAGATGTGCTGGTCCGTGGGAAGGTCACCCAGGATGACTTCATCGATGCGATCATGGGCAACCGTGTCTACATCCCTGCGTTCTTTGCCGTGAACAAGGTCGATCTCGTCGATAAAAATACGAGAGCAGATATTGAAAAGGATGTGACCCACCGGTTCGGACGCCCGCCCATCATGCTCTCGGCGGTGAGCGGGTTAAACATCGAACTCCTGAAAGACTCAATATTTGATCACCTGGGCTTCATCCGGATCTACATGAAACCGGTGGGGGACAAGGCGGACCTTGAAGAACCGCTCATCATCAGAAAACCCGCCACGGTAGAGAGCGTCTGTATCAAACTGCACCGGGAATTCGTGGAAAAGTTCCGGTACGCGAAGGTGTGGGGTTCCTCGGTCAAACACGATGCCCAGCGTGTCGGGCTGCCTCATGAACTCAATGACGGCGACATCCTGACGGTCGTCACCAGACCCTGATACCCCTGTCTCTTTTTTTCAGATGCATTCCCGGAGGAGATCGAGAGGAGCCGTGGTCTTGATTCCCCTCCCGTCATAATGGGTCCGTGACGCCTCGTAGCCGCCCTCCTTCAGGCAGGCGATCACCTCATCCATCCCTTTCGGCGAGGTGCGCCATATCTTTGCCAGCCGGTGATAGTTGTAAAAGGTCGAGGTGTCGAGTTCGCTGCTCAGGATGGCAAGCAGCCGTCCGAGGGCGCCGGAAGTTGCGAGGGGAACGTCTCCGAGCCCGTCTGCCATCGCACGGATGAGGTCCCGGTCATTGACCGGTCCCAGCCACAGGGGGCCTGCCGGGGTCATACGCGTCCCGCACCGGGGACAGGTATGGCACCCGGCGGTGATGCCCGCCTCTTCCAGCCGCTCCGGGCATGCCGGGCACTGGTGGATATAGCCGATGCGGGCTACGGCGGCATCCGCCCGGCCGGCGCCCCTCGTGACCCTGAGATGAAGGCGGACGAAGTGCTCCCGTGCAAAACAGAAGAGCGGTTCGATGCCGCGATCATATTTCACCACTTCGCGGGCGACGAATCCCATGAGTATTCGCAGCCCCATTTCGCTGTGGTACTCGGTGTTGAGCGGCCGGGCACCGTACCTGCGTATCCCGGCCTTCAGGTGGGCGCCGCAGAGCGGTGCGGTGTCGGTCGCCGTCACGAAGAGATAGCGCTTTGCGCTGGTGGCCGCCGCATCGACGAAGGGCGCGGGCGTCCCGAACGGGTCGAGGTCCACGGCGTCGAAGCGCCGCCCGCCCATCAGGACTTTGCAGTCGGCCTGCGTGACGGAGATCTCCCCCCCGGAAATGCCGGCGGCGTTGCCTTCAATAAGGTCCACCGCTTCGGGATTGACATCGTTGATGGTGACGGGGATGCCGCACTCGTGCGCCACCCTGAGGCCCCGTGCACCTGAAGCGCCCATGGCATCGAGGTAGGAGGTCACATCGGTGTGCCGCAGGAAGAGGATGGTGGCGTCACGGTTGAGCTCCATCCTCCGGTTAAAAAAGACGGCTCCCGTTCCCGGCGGAAACGAGCTGCCTGCCTCCTGTTCGGGGACCAAAAAATGTGTTGTTCCCTCTTTGATTTCAACAAGTCCCATCGTTCCCAGAATGTGCGATGCAGGAAATCTTATAGCTTCTGATGCACAATAGTAATGGCAGCATTTGTGGGCTTGTGGCCTAGCCTGGATAAGGCGTTAGCCTCCTAAGTTAATGATCAGGGGTTCAAATCCCCTCAAGCCCGTTCTTTTTCATAATCTTCTTCTCGGGTCAGCAGCATATCTCAAGGACATCAATGGCTCTCCCGTGGTATATCCGGATTCTTCGCCCCGTCAATGCGGTGATGGCGGGCATCGCCTCGCTGTTGGGCGTCATCGTGGCAACGGGAACCGTTCCTCTCCAGTCCCTGCTCCTCGTCCCGGTCGTTGTTCTCATCACCGGTGCCGGCAATACCGTCAACGACTATTATGACCGTGCCATTGACGCGGTCAACCGGCCGGACCGCCCCATCCCCCGCGGCGAGGTCACCCCGGAGGGTGCGCTCAGGTACAGCGCGGCCCTCTTTGCAGCGGGCATCCTCCTTGCGGCCCCCCTTTCCGTCGAATGCCTTGCGATTGCCGCCCTCAATTCGCTGGTCCTGCTGCTCTATGCCCGAACCCTCAAGGGGGTGCCCCTCGCGGGCAACATCGCCGTCGCCTACCTGTCGGGAAGCATCTTTCTCTTCGGGGGGGCATATGCAGGGATGGAGGGGCTCCTGCTCACGATTCCGGTTGCAGCAATTACGTTCCTGTGCATGAGCTCGCGCGAAGTCCTCAAGGATGCGGAGGATATCGAGGGTGACCGGGTGGGGGGCGCCAGGACGCTCCCGATGATCACCGGGGTCAGATATGCCGCGGTCTTCGCCTTCCTGCTTGCCCTTTCGGCGGTCATCCTGAGTTATCTCCCGATCGTTCCATGGTGGGGGATGGCGTATATCGGGGCAATCACCGTTGCTGACATCATCATTCTCGCCGGTGCCGCTGCAGCGCTAAGGTGCGCCGACCCCGCCTGCCTGCGCTCATCGAGGGCGACCGGCATCCTGAAATACGGTATGTTTGCTGCCCTTGGCATCCTCATCGCATCGGCGGTTCTTCTCTGAAAACCTGCCCGGCGGGGATAAGTGAATACATTTATTATTCTTTGAAAAACGAGAATTAACCAATGAAAATTTACCGGCAGGGAGATTCGTTCATCGCACCACGCGGCTCATATTTTGATGGGAACGTCAGGGTTCCGGGTGATTTTATCGTTCCGCCCGAAACCCATATCTGGGGACGCCTTGATGTGAACGGGACCCTCGAGCTCGGGCCGATGTCCACGGTGGGGGGGGACGTAACCTGCGAGCGGGCGGTTATCGGAAACAGGGTGCGGATCAAGGGAACGCTTGATGTGATCGAGGATGTCGTCCTCTGTGACGATGCAAAGGTTGCGGCAGTGCGTGCCGGAGGGAATATCACCCTTCGGCCGGGGGTCAAGGTGGGTGAAGTCTCAAGCGACGAGACCATCTTTGTCGTCGGAAAGATCCAGTCCGGCCGCCTGACCGGAAGAAACGTAAAAGTGCTCGGGAACGGTCACTGAGCACTACTTTTTTCAATGCCGAGGCAGGCGACGTCATAGACGTCCGGCCAGTTGACCATCGTCTCGACACAACCGTCTTTCATGGTCAGGACGCCCATTGCGATGATACCGAGCTTGTCTGCCATTTCGATGCCTTCCTTGACCTCCATCAGGCAGCCCACTCCGATTAATGCCTCCGGCTGGTATGTCTTTACCATGCGCTTGATGAGGGTGGACCCGGGGGCGATCCATACCCTGTACCCGTAGGACTCCAGGACGTCGATGTTCTTTCCCACCTCGCATCTCCCGCAGCGCTTGCAGACCAGGCCTTCAGGGGTCAGGTTTGCCGGGCACTGGGAATTCCTCAGGCACTGCGGGACAAAGATTGCCCGTTTTTCCACCGGTATCGCGGTAAATGCGGTGGTGGAAAGGGTATTGTGAAGATGGATAAAAAATGCCGTCAGTTCCTTGTCATCGAGCCCGAAGAGCTTGCAGAGTGCCTTGACGGTTCCTTCGGTCAGGGTGAGACCCGCCTTCAGGAGGCGGGGGAAGTAGAACTTGCGGTGATGGATGGAGAGAAAGGAGATGGCCAGGACCACAATCGGGATGATGATAAAGAAGGCGAGGATGATGAGGGTGGCCTCACCTACGGTAAATATCAGCTGTTCCCAGAATCCGGCGCCGGGGATGGTCGGGGTGGGGAGTTGTTCTATAGACATGGGTGGATGAGGGGTATTCTGCGAATCTGCTCTTTCAGGGGCGCCGTGCGCCCTGTTCCGTTATGATGGCGGTCACGAGGCCGAGCGGGGTGGCGTCGAAGGCATAGTTTCTGGCCCTGACGCCATCCGGCATCAGCATCCTCCCGCCGCATGATGCAAGCTCCTCGCGGGCGCGTTCTTCAACCGTGATATCGGCCTCCGAGTGCTGCAGGTCCAACGTAGAATACGGTGCTGCTACGTAAAAAGGAATGTCATGGTGGCACGCACAGACCGCGTGCATATAGGTCCCGATCTTATTGAAGACCGCATCGCGGGTGATGCGGTCCGCCCCGACGATGACCGCGTCAATCATCTTCTTTCGCATCAGGCATGCGGCGGTGCTGTCAATGATCGTCTCCACGTCTATCCCGTCGCGGGCGAGTTCAAAGGCGGTCAGCCGTGATCCCTGGTGCAGGGGCCGGGTCTCGCAGGAGATCACCTTCACCTCCTTGCCCATCTGCACGGCCGAACGTACGACACCAAGCGCCGTCCCCCATTCCACGCATGCAAGCGCGCCTGCATTGCAGTGGGTAAGGACCGTACAGCTGTCCGGGAGGAGTGCCGCCCCGTGCTCCCCGATGGCATGGCAGAGGCGGACATCCTCCTCTTCTGTTACCCGTGCCTCTTCGAGCGCCCGCGCTGCTGCCGCCCCCGGTGCCTCTTCCCGGTCAAGGGCGGCAAGCACCCGCCGGATGCCCCATCCCAGGTTCACCGCGGTCGGGCGGGTGGCCTGCAGCATCGCGGCGTCGCGGCGTACCAGGTCCCGGAATGCCCCGGGTGGGGCGTGCCGGTGCGACCGTGCAGAGAGGGCGACACCATAGGCCCCCGCCACCCCGAGCGCCGGGGCTCCGCGAACCTCAAGCCGGCGGATGGCGGTTGCCAGGCGTTCTACGTCCGTCGTTGCGATGATCTCGTAGCGTTCCGGCAGGAGCGTCTGCTCGATGAACCTGAGGCATTCCCCGCCTTCGTCCCAGGTGATCGTCCGGTCAGCAATAGCCTGCGTCTGCATGAGGGATCACCCGGCTAACACCGCGTCCCGGAATGCCCGCATGGCCGCCGCTTCACCCTGGGTAACGCTGTCGGGAATATCTTTCGGGGCGACCGCCGTGCCGGCGATGTAAATTCCCGGTTTGATCGTGGTCACCGGGCCGAGTTTGGGGTCATCGGGCTGGTAAAAACCATAATCATCCACGGAGATGCCGACCATTGCCGCAACCTCGTCTGCGCCGGTGGCCGGTTCCATGCCGACGGAGAGGACCACCAGGTCGGGAGTCAGGACCTCGTACTCTGAGGTCTCGGTATTCTCGACGGGAACTTCCATCCCGGTCCTTGTGCGGATGACTTCACCCGGCATGCCCCGCAGAAACCGGATGCCCATCCCTTTCGCCCGTTCGTAGTACTCCTCGTAGCCCTTCCCGTAGGCGCGGATGTCGATATAGCAGACGGTGACCTCGATGGACGGGTTCTTCTCCTTGATGAGGATGGCATTTTTAATGGCATACATGCAGCAGACGCCTGAACAGTAGCCGTGCCGGATGGTCATGTCGCGTGAGCCGACACACTGGATGAAGAGGACGCTCCCCGGGGTCGTGCCGTCCGAGATTTTCCGGAGTTTTCCGCCGGTCGGTCCGCTTGCATTGATCATCCGCTCGAACTCGAGGCTGGTGATCACATCCGGGTACCTCAAATAGCCGAACTGGCCCTTGATCTGCGGATCAAACGTCCTGAATCCCGTTGCAATGATGATGCTTGCAACATGGAGGGTAGATTCCTGCTCCTCCTCCATCCTGAGGACGGCGTCCTTACCGCAGACATCGTAACAGAGGCCGCAATCGATGCAGTGGACCGCATCCCGGACGACCACATCGGGAACGATCTGCGGGTGGGGTTTGTAGATGGCCTTTCGCACCCCGATGCCTGCATCGAATTCGTTATAGACCTCGACCGGGCAGACCTCGATGCAGTCCCCGCAGCCGTTGCATTCGGTCTCGTCGACATAGCGGGGGTGGCGGAGGATGGTGACGGTGAAGTCGCCCACCTCGCCCTCGATGGACGTCACCTCCGAGAGCGTATGGAGGATGATATTCGGGTTTCGTGCGACATCGACCATCTTCGGCGAGAGGATGCACATCGAACAGTCGTTGGTGGGAAACGTCTTGTCCAGCTGCGCCATATGCCCTCCGATGGTGGGCTGGCGCTCGATGAGGTGCACCCTGATGCCGTGGTTTGCAACATCGAGGGCCGCCTGAATGCCGGCGACACCGCCGCCGATCACCGCGACCTCAGCCATGGAACGTCTCCCTCCCGAGAGCGACATAAACCTGGGCATTTCTAACGATACTCCCGGCCTGTTCGTCGGTGACCTCGCGGACGACTTTGCCGGGCACTCCCATCACGAGGGAACGGGGAGGGATCACTCTCCCCTCGGTCACCACGGCGCCTGCCGCGATGATCGAATCATCGCCGATGACGGCGTTGTTCATGATAATCGCGCCCATCCCGACGATCACCCGGTTGCCGATCGTCGCACCATGCACGATCGCGCCATGGCCCACCGATACATCTTCTCCGATAACGACCGGGGAGGTGGGGGTATTGTGGACGACCGCATTGTCCTGGATATTGCTGCCCCTCCCGATACTGACGGAGTCCCTGTCAGCCCTGATAACGGCCCCGTACCAGATACTGACATCCACGGCGATCGAAACATCACCGGTGACCGTTGCATTATCCGCGATGAATGCAGAGATGCCGGCGGGAGTATCGCTATTCATAATAGGTACAACGTTTAACCTCAATTTCCAATGAATATTATGGTAGGGGGCACATTCAGCCCGCTCCACGATGGCCACAAGAAGCTGATCGCCCGTTCGTTCGAACTTGCGGGAGAGGGAGGGCATGTGGTCGTCGGTCTCTCCTCGGATGCCTTTGCAGGGGCGAAAAACCACCCGATAGCGCCGTTTGCCGAGCGCAGGCGCGCTCTGGAATCATTCATCCGCGCATCGGATTTTTCCGCGTCATGGGAGATCGAACCGCTCAACGATAAATACGGGTCCACCCTGAACAGCGATTTTGATGCACTGGTGGTGAGCGAGGAGACCTATCCCGTGGGCCTGGAGATCAACCGCCTGCGAAAGGAGAAGGGGCGAAAGAAGGTGGATCTCTACCAGATCACCTGTGTCCTTGCCGATGACGGGCGGTGGATCTCCAGCACGAGAATTCACCGTGGCGAGATCGATGAGCACGGCCGGGTCATCAGATGATGTGCTGGGCGTAGTCCGAACTGATGACCGTATCGCAGTAGTGGCAGCGGAGGCCGTTGGGGGCGACCTCGAAGGCACTTTCTATTGGTTCGTTTGCGTTGCTGATGCATCCGGGGTTGGTGCACCGGATCACCCCTCTCAGATGGCGGGGGATCTCAACACCGATCTTTTCGACCACGAGGTAGTTCCGGATGATGTTGATCGTGGCATTCGGGGCAATGAGTGCGATCCGGTCCACCTCTTCTTTGGATAGTTCCCTGTTGCTGACCTTGACGATGTCTTTGAGTCCGCCGGTTCCTGCGATGCGGGTATCCACGTTGGTGGCGATCGACAGTTTTTCTTCCGTCGTCCCGGTGATCCCGAGTATCCTGAGCACGGTAAGGGCCTCGCCATGGGTGATGTGGTCGATGACCGTGCCGTCACGGATGGGCCGGATGAGGAGTGCCTTCGGTTCCTCCTGCATGTCAGATCACCTCCTCGAGCATCGCCATCCTGACAGGGACCCCGTTTTTCGCCTGTTCAAAGTATTTCGCACAGGGGAGGGCGTCCACCCGGGGGTCGATCTCGCCTGCCCGCGGGAGGGGGTGCAGGACGATCATCTGCTCTTTTCTGTCTTCGAGCAGTTCGGGCGTGATGCGGTAGCTCTCGGCGACATTGTAGTAGGATGCCGCGTCGGGGAACCGTTCGCGCTGAATTCTCGTTGCGTAGAGGACATCGAGGTCGTTGATAATATCCGTTATATCGTCATGCTCCACGACCTCGCATCCGCGGTCCAGGAGTTCGTCCTTCAGGGAGGTGGGCAGTTCGAGCGTCTCCGGGGCGATGGTGTGGATGGTCAGGTCATAGTTGGAGAGGGCATAGGCAAGGGAATGGGTGGTCCGCCCGTACCTGAGGTCCCCGAGGAGGCCGACATCGATCCCCTCGAGCGGCATCGACTGGCGGATGGTGTAGAGGTCCAGCAGCGTCTGCGACGGGTGCTGGCCCGCACCGTCCCCGGCATTGATGACGGGGACCGAGGCAAACTCAGCCGCAAGGCGTGCTGCACCCTCCTTCGGGTGGCGGAGCACGATGACATCCACGTAACTGCTGACCACCCTGACGGTGTCGGCGAGGGTCTCCCCTTTGGAGATGGAGCTCCCCTCGACACTGTCGACGCAGATGGACGAACCGCCCAGCCGCGCCACCGCAGAGGCAAAGGACATCCGTGTCCGGGTACTCGGCTCAAAGAAGAGAAGGGCGACCTGTCTGCCGTTCAGGGAAGTGAACGGCCCGGAGTCCTGGTCAATCGCCTGTGCCTTGTCGAGGAGCTCATCGATCTCCGCGCGTTCAAAATCCTTAATCGAGATAATATGGTACATTGCCCGTAATCCTCCTCAAATGTACGATGTCCCGGAAAAAAAATCCTGCGGCACGGGACCTGAAAATTCCACATTTGCCGGCAGGAAACGTCATGGAGAGTACTATGCAACGGGACGTAATAGAAGTATCCCGCAGCCCCGGAAAAGAGGGGATCCTTAGTCCCGGATCTCTTCCGAGGACCGGATGTCTGCCGTGGTGTGCTCGTAGAAGAGCGCTCCTCCCAGTGCCAGCGCCGAGAGGGGAAGGGCGATCACCAGCGGGTCGATCTCCTGCCATGGGCTTCCCAGGAGTGCGTCGGTTCCGAAGAGGAGTTTTGAGATGCCGAGCGGGGCGGACTCCTTCAGGTGCACGAAGGCGGTCCATAAAAACCACATGGCGGTCCCGGAAATCAGGCTCACCTTCGCCGCAAACGCAGAGGGGCGTTTGCTGTACAGCCCGTGGGTGAACGCCGGCAGGTACGCTGCCGCACAGAGGCCCATGAACATGGCGGTCGCACGGGCGATGATGTTCCCCGGGAGGATGTAGGCGATGACGGCGCTGACGATGATCATCGCAATGGTGCCCGCCTGGATGGTCCGCATCGAGGGGGTGGCGTTCAGGTAGGTCCCGACCATGTCATACCCGATGGCCGACCCCATCGTATGGTAGAGCGAACTTAAGGTCGACATCGCAGCGGCAAGGAGGGCGAGCATGAAGATGATGATGAAGGCATCCGGCATCGCCGAGTTGATGTAGAGGGGGATCACCGAGTCCACGTTGCCGCCCGCCGCCTCGACGGCGATCATCCCCGTCGTCTGCACGAACCAGACGTTGGTAAGAGGCCCCACCGTGAAGGCGACACCGGTCATCATCAGGACGAAGATGCCCCCGACGAGGACCGCACGGTTCAGCGCCCGGTTATCGCGCACCGTCATGAACCTCACCGCAAGCTGGGGCTGAGCGAGGACACCGATGCCGACGCCGAGGACGAGCGTGGTGATCATCACCAGCCAGATGGACGAGAAGAGATCCGGCATCGCCGTCCACCCATTGTGTCCTGCGGCCGCAAGCCCTGCCGGGACCATGGAGGCGAGCCCCTCGAGTGCGGTGTGCGCCTCGACGACGCCGCCGAGATAGATGTAGGTGAGCAGGAGGAGGATGGTCATGCCGACGAACATGATCCCTCCCTGAAGGGCATCGGTATACATGACGGCGATAAGGCCGCCGAGGATCACGTAGCAGGCGACGATGACCGCAAACCCGAGGAGTGCCACATCGTAGGGGACGGCTAGGGTGGATTCGATGAACCGGGCCCCGCCGATGAGGATTGCCGCGGTATAGAGGGGCATTCCCCCGATGATGACGATAGCGCAGGCGTAGCGCATGAACCGCGACGCATAGATGCGGCCCATCAGGTCCGGGAAGGTGACGGCGCCCGTCCGCTGACCGATCTCGCGGGTCTTTCTGCCGTAGATGACGAAAGCGATGAAGACGCCGACGGCGATGCAGAGGACCGTCAGCCAGACAAGCCCCATGCCGAGCTGGGCGGAGATGCCCCCGAAGCCGATGATGGCAGACGTGCTGATGAAGGTGGCCCCGTAGGAGAGTGCGAGCACAAGGGGATGTATCCTTCTGCCGGCAACCAGGAAGTCTTCCTGTTCCTTCGTGCGACGGTAGCCCAGGTAGCCGAGCCCGATGACGGCGGCGAGGTAGATGACGGTGATCACCGTAAGGGTGATGGTATCAACTGCCATTCTCGTCCGCCCCCTCCCGGTTCCACATGAGTATGCCGTAGACTATACATGCAACGGTCCAGCCGAGGGCCAGACCGTATCCTATCCAGATCTGTGGGTCAGAAATTCCGAGCATGGAAAAACCTCACGGTCTTTGGTGGTGTGACATTACAGGGGAACCGGCGCTTATCGTCGGCTCCCTATCTAAAGAAGAAGGCAAAAACGGTGAAAAGGCGGGGTGCTTCCCCTGTGTAATGCATTCCTTTTCCTGTCATATCCAAAGTACCTAATCTTGAGGGGGATTTATGGTATTTATACATTTCTTATCGGACGTTCGGTGAAATCCGCCCCCCTGCTCAGGCTGGAACGGAAAAAATGGGAACCGGTGCAAAACGGCCCTTTTAGTTCTTTCGTGCGATGGTGATGTAGCCGGTATGGCCCACCCTGGTGGAGGGGCGGGTGCCGCGTTCGCTGCGCGTCAGTTCACGGGCAAGGATCTCGTGGCATACCACTTCGGAGAAGAGTTCGCGTGCCGTATCCATCACCGTAAACGTCTGTTCCAGAAACGGGGTATAGCAGGCGAGGTATCCGCCGGGGTTCAGGAGGCGGTGGGCATGCCGGACATGCTCCGCAGTGATGTGGAGGTCGAAATGGACGATATCATAGGCTCCCTCGGCGGAAAGAACGTCGCCTGTTACCACCTCGACATTCTCAAGACCCGCATCGGCGATATTTTTCCTGCACCGGTCCGCAAAGTCCTCCCGCACTTCGTAGGTCGTCACGTGCCCGGCAATCCCCCCGTAGAAGATGGCCGCGACCCCGGACCCGGTGCCGGCATCAAGGACCCGGTCATGCCGGTTCATGCCGGTCATGGCGCAGACGATGCCGATGTCCTTGGGCATCATCGGGGCGCCCGTGCGCCGGGCGTGGCAGAAGAAGTCGGTAGGCCGCGGAATCCGGATTAAAAAAGGCGTCCCCAGGTGCGAGGCGACCGTCTCCCCCCCCGCCATCCCCGGCAGGAGCGAGAGGTCTATCATTCCCTTGTCGGTGCTGAGTTTGCCCTTGCCTGCGGTCACGTAGTATTCCTTTCCCTCGTGGATGAGGATGACCCTGTCCTGAGTGTGAATCATGCGCTGGTCAGTCTGATGATTGCATCGGCAATCTCGCCGTTTGATTCTTTGAGAGCTGCACGCGCCTCGTCCGGCGTTACCTGCGCCTGTTCGGCGACGAGCATCACGTCCTCATCGGGGATCGCCAGTTCCTTCGGTTCGAACCGTGGTTCTCCCTGAAGCTGGTAGGTGGTGCTCCCCTGCATCGTCGTCATCACGACCTCGGCCGGTTCGAAGATATAGTTGCCTTCACTCGTGTGGACGACGACCCGCTCGACACCCTCGATGTTCTCCATCTTCATGCCGAGCTGTTTCATCATCTGTTTCATCTTTTTTGGGTTCATTCCTGGCATCATGTCAGACTAACCTTCCTGAACGTACCTGTACTGCTACACCGTAATTAAATGCCACCATCTCGCTTCCACAGAGAACGGCGCTGCCGGTCGCAATCAGGGTATCGTCCGGTAAAACTACGAGAACTTCATCCCCTGCAAGGATGCCTTCGTCGGCAGAGAGGACATGTTTGGCCATCGCGTTTTTTCCTTTTCCGACAAAGGGGGCGACGTCTTCCTGGACGGTGACGCGGTATGCCGGGGGGGGGAGATACGACCACAGGCGTTCGGCTCCTTCGATGGAGAGGGTGAGCCTCCCGTCGGATGCCCTGACGGTGGCAAGGCGGGTTCCATCCAGGAGGATATACCGGATTCGTCTGGTCGTGGAGTACTGGAACTCCGCGGTGTCCGGAAAGAGCGCCTCTCCTGCACCGCTGCCGAACTGGTAGTCGGCGATGGTCCGGGCCCGTCTAAGCGAACTGGCCTGCAATAATTCTGTTGACACGATGGGCAAACTCCTTTTCAACACTCGTGGGGATATATGCTCCCGCAGCTATCTTATGCCCTCCGCCCCCGCCGCCGACTTCTTCTGAAGCCCGGGTCAGCGCCGCCTGGAGATCCACGCCGCGCTTCACCATCCGTTCGTTGGTGCGCATGGATATCTTGACCAGTTCCGGGTCGTCGTTGAGGTAGCTGAGGACCATGATCGGTTTCTCCCAGTCCAGTTTGGACAGCGCCATCCCCGCGCCGATGCCCACTATCGTATCGGGGAACCGGTCGCCGGTGTGGATGAACTGGATATGCGTAAGTTCGGTCGTCCCGGTGTCGAGGATGTACTCCATCATCTCGCGGATGATAGTCCGGTGGTGCCGCAGCATCCGCTCCCCGTCCCGGAGCATCTGCCCGCGGTCGCCGAGGCAGATGGCGCTGCCGATACGCGGTTCGGCCCACCTGCCGCAGGCGTTGAGCATGGTCGCATACTCGGAGGCATTTCGAAGCGGAGACCCGAAAGTCTCCTCCGGGAAGATGTACTGTTCGGTGAAGAGGCGTAAGGGGTCCTCTCCGGTGGCAAGCATCTGCTCGGCGAGCGCATTCATCACGATGCTTTTCTCCTCCACCGAATACTCCTCCCATACGCGCCATGTCCCGGCGGGGTTTCTCTGGCGGATGCCGATTTTGTCCAGGAACTCCTCCGCCTTCTTCTCGTTGCCGGAGATCCCCGGGATGAACGGGTCGTCGCTGTAGGAGAGGCAGACCTTCACGGGGCGCGTCGAGATGCCATAGCAGTTGAGCTCACGGGGGCGTATCTCGACGGTGCCGAATCCCGCCCCGTCCTCGGCGATGCTGCGGGCGGGGCCGACAAGGCCGCAGTGTTCCCGTGCCATCATGTCACCTACATTGCCGATAACCGCAAGCTTTGCAAGCATCCCGAGGGATGGGTTGCCGGCGTCCATCTGCCGGGCGACAAGATAGGCCATGCCGGCAGCGGAGAAGTAGCCGAGCCCGTGCTGCTGGGCGTTTGCCTGCAGGTAGGGGGTGTCGGTATTCTGCGGGACGTGGTGGTCGATGATGACGACCTCCTCTTCACCAAGCCCCCGCTCTTCCAGGAGATCCTGCTGGCCGGCGCCGAGATCGACAAAGACCTTGAGGCTGTCGTCATCAGGGACGTATTTCATCGTCATGGGCTCCAGCTGGCGGACAAAGACGCTCTGTGCAGGAATGCCGGAACTCCTGACCGCCTGCATCATAATTGCTTCACTGGTGATGCCGTCGGCATCGATATGGGATATGACCGTCACCCTTTCGGCGTCATGGATGCGGCCGGCCACCCTGCGTATATCTTCTTCCGGTCCCATGGGCATTTCCTGCAAAGAAATGGGTCCCCACTCCTGATGAAGGCGCGTGCCGTGGTACCTGAATGTTAATGAAGGGGCAGGGAGGAATCTGAATACAGGAGAGTGCAGGTGAGGATGAGGGGACTTCAGGAATTCTGTGAGACGGGCGTCATATCAGCCCGGCGTATGCGTGCGGTCGATGGAAATGCCATGGCGCTGGGCGTCTCGGCCCTCCAGCTGATGGAGAGTGCCGGGTCCGGGCTCGCACAGGCGGCCCGCTCCTTTGACCCGGAACACGTCCTTGTCCTGTGCGGCAGGGGGAACAACGGCGGTGACGGGTGCGTCACAGCGAGGCACCTGCACAGGGAGTGCGAAGTCACCGTACTGATCCTTGGTGGGCCAATGGCCACTGCCGAGGCAGAGCAGAACAGGTCCGTCCTTTCTTCCTGCGGTGTGCGGGTCATCGAGACCCCCTGTGCAGAGGACCTGCTCTCCTGCCACGACCTCTTTGAGCATGCGGACCTCATCATCGATGCGATCCTCGGCACCGGGTCTGCAGGGGCGCTGCGCGAGCCGTATGCGACCGCCGTTGCAATGGCGAACCGGAGTCCTGCACCGGTCCTCAGCGCGGATGTCCCGACGGCAGGCATCGTACCCGACCGCATATGCGCCTTTCACCGGGCAAAGTCCGAGGGGGGGACGGTCATCGACATCGGCATTCCTCTCGAGGCGGAGTGCTGCACCGGCCCGGGCGACCTGGAGTTCACCCCTGTCAGGGATGCCGGTGCGCACAAGGGCGCCGGGGGCGAGGTGCTCGTCATCGGCGGTGGCCCCTATCAGGGTGCGCCGTATCTTGCCGGGATGGCGGCGCTGCGTGCCGGGGCGGACATCGTCCGTATCGCCACCCCCCATCTCCTTACCTGCCCGGATGTCATCGTCGAACGCCTGGAGGGCGAGGTGATAGGGGATGAGCACATTGCCTGCCTCACCGGCCTTGCGGCGCAGGCGGACGTGGTGGTCCTCGGCTGCGGTCTCGGGATCCGCAGCCACGCGGTGATGACGGAGGTGGCCCCCTTCTGCAGAAAAGCGGTCGTTGATGCCGATGCTCTCAGGCAGCCGCTTCCGGTGGCGAAGGATACCATCTATACCCCGCACGCGGGGGAGTTTGCCCGGATGTTCGGCACGACTCTCCCGGAGGACATCTGTGAACGGGCACGGGCGGTCCGCCGTCAGGCGGGGCCGGGGGTCATTCTCGCGAAGGGGAGAGTGGATATCATCTCCGATGGCGGGCGCGTCCGGTTCAACCGGACCGGGACGCCGTCCATGACCGTCGGGGGCACGGGCGATGTTCTTGCAGGCCTGGTGGGGGGCCTCTTCTGCCGGCTGAATGCCTTTGATGCCGCCTGTCTCGGGGCGTATGTCAACGGCTGTGCGGGGGCGGCCTGTGCCCCCGGCGGCGGTGGGATGACGGCAACCGACCTGCTCCGTGCCATCCCGCCCGTTCTGTACGGCAGATGAATATTTCTTTAGTGCACCGGGGAGAATAGATATGCATGCATGATGCAGGCAACAGCCGTCTGCACCGCAGGGGAAGGAGGACTATGTATGTGCCCTGAATTTTCACACATCAAAGACGACAAGGTGTATATGGTGGACGTAACGGCGAAGGCGGACGTCAACCGGACGGCAACGGCACGGGGGAGAATCTACCTGAAAGAAGAGACGCTCCGTGCGATTCGCGAGGGAGTGGCCGTGAAAGGCAATGTCCTCGCCACAGCCCGGGTGGCGGGGGTCATGGCGGTCAAGAGCACCCCGTCGCTCATCCCGATGTGCCATCCCCTGCCGGTCGGCGGGGTGGAGGTGGACTTTGTCCATGGCAAAGGGTTCATCGAGGCGACCGTCACGGTCCGGACCTACGGGAAGACCGGCATCGAGATGGAGGCCCTGACCGGGGTGAGCGTTGCGCTCCTCACGATATGGGACATGGTCAAATCGGCGGAGAAGGACGAGCACGGCCAGTACCCCTCAACCCGTATCGACGGCATCGAAGTGACGGAGAAACGGAAGGGGTAAGCGAGAGGGCTATCGTGCCTACCCTGCTATTTTTATAGGTTCACCGCGAAAATATACGAACCACTGGACGGATGTCCGCTGGAACAAAGGGATGTGGCCCCCGGTTACGTGGGCTGAACCTTCATGGTGAATCAACCAATGGCAAAATCAATGTACAGTTATGTTCGTGAGGCATGGAAGAAGCCTGACGAGACCGAAGTGAAAGCACTTCTCTGGAACAGAATGCAGCAGTGGCGCCGGGAAGGCAGTGTCGTGCGTGTCGAGCGCCCGACCCGTATCGACCGCGCACGCACCCTTGGCTACCGTGCCAAACAGGGCATCATCGTTGCCCGTGTGAAGGTACGCCGCGGTGGCCGCCGGAAGTCACGCTACATCCGCGGTCGCAGAACCGCCCGGATGGGCATGAGCCGCATCACCCCTGGAAAGAGTATCCAGCGGATTGCAGAGGAGCGCGCATCACGCAAGTTCGTGAATATGGAAGTCCTCAACTCGTACTGGGTCGGCGAAGACGGCCGCTCGAAGTACTATGAGGTCATCCTCGTGGACGGCCACCACCCGGCGATCAAAAACGACCGCCACCTTGGCTGGATGGCTGACCCGAAACAGCGCGGTCGTGCAGAACGCGGCCGTACCAGCGCAGGCAGGAAGGGGCGCGGCATGCGAAAGCGCGGAAAGGGTACCGAGCACACCCGCCCGAGCATTCGCTCCAACGCCAACAAGGGGAAATAACCCCTTTCACATTTTTCCAGCAACCGCCGGGAAGCGGCGGCGAATCCCGGTATAAGGCGGCCGCAGGAGCATCTGCCGCAGGAGTCTGGTGACCTATGTTCTCTACTGACGCAACAATCCACCCGTATCCGGCCGGTGACACGTCCCTGAGGCGGTTTGCAGTTGAACTGAAGAGCCTGGGCTATGACAGCGCCGTTGCCACCGGCATCGGGGAGAGGTGCGAATATGGCGGCATCGTCTTTCTGAAGGGCACCATCGTCGCCGGTGGTTCGATGAAGGAGGTGATCGCGGCCATCCGGGAGGACCGGGGCTCGTCGGATGTGATCATGGTATGTGCCGGGGATGCCCCGTTCAACCGGGCTGTACTCACCTACCCGGGGGTGCACATCCTCAAGGGGGTCCATGCCGTTCACCGGAACGACTTTGATCCTGTGGCGGCCCGGTCGGCGGCGGACCGTGGCGTCGCGGTGGATATCGACCTCTCGGCGATGACCTCCCTCAGGGGGGTGCGGCGCCAGCGCGCGATGGAACGGCTTACGGATGTCGCCCGCCTCTCCCGGAAGTACGGCTTTGCCCTGACGGTCTCCTCGGGGGCGCATTCGCTCCTGGGCATGCGGTCCACGAGGGCCGCCTCCCATCTTCTCGCCCTCATCGGGCTGGACGCCCCCGGGGCCGCCGCTGCGCTCGGTGGCGTGCGGTCCGTGGTGGACAGGCCGGGGCCCGTCGAGGTGATCGAATGGTAAAACCGCGGCCGCCGACGATGAGGACGAACTGGCGGTATATCGCTGCAAGGATCGTCCCCTCGTGGTACCGGCCCGATGCGCGGGAGGTCTATTATGCCGTCATCGATGCAGCCACCTGGCTGTGGGGAGATGCCGGCACCTCGGCAATGCAGCCCGCCGTCATAGAGGCCACCCCGGGGCGTGTCATCCTGCGATGCGCACGCGGCCATGAGGATGCCCTTGAGGCCGCCCTTGCCGCCGTCACCACGGTGAACGGGTGCAGTGTCGCTCTGCACCCGCAGCGCACCTCCGGGACGCTCAAGGCACTCCGGAGGGGGGTTCCTGTTCCCCCTTCCGAAGAGGAAGAGACAGTGGTGGAGCTGAACGGCGAATCATACCGGATACTGGGAAAATCGGGTCAAAAGGTTGATTTAGTAAAGGACGGTATTAAAAAACAGGTATCTCTATACGTTACTCAGGAAGACTTGGAGGAATTAGATGCAACCAATGCAGGCACAGATGGGATATGACAGGGCGATTACCGTTTTCAGCCCTGATGGCAGGCTCTACCAGGTAGAGTACGCCCGTGAGGCAGTCAAGCGGGGAACCACCGCAGTTGGGATCAAGTGTAGTGACGGAGTTATCCTCATCGTCGACAAACGGGTCAGTTCACGTCTTCTCGAGCAGTCGTCGATCGAAAAAATTTTCATGATCGACGAGCACATCGCCGTCGCGTCGTCGGGACTTGTCGGGGATGCCCGTTCGCTCGTTGACCGGGCACGGGTGGAATCACAGATCAACCGCGTCACGTACAACGAATCGATCGATATCGAGACACTCTCAAAGAAGCTCTGTGATCATATGCAGACCTATACCCAGTTTGGCGGCGCCCGCCCCTACGGCACCGCACTGCTGATAGCAGGGGTGAGCGAGGGAGTCCCGCGGCTCTTTGAGACAGACCCCTCAGGTACTCTGCTGGAGTACAAGGCCACCGGCATCGGGACCGGCCGTCCGGCGGTCATGAAGGTGTTCGATGAGGAATATGAGGAGTCGATGCCCATGGCCGATGGCATCTTCCTTGGTCTTCGGGCGCTCCACGCGGCAACCGAGGGGAAATTCGATGTGGATAAGGTCGAGATCGGCATGATCCCGAATGATACCGGCATCTTCAGGAAGATGACCAAGGACGAGGTCGACGAATACACGACCCAGTTTGAGGCCGCATCAACAGATCAGGCCGCCGAGTAGGTGGGTGCAGTGATTCCTCTTGACCAGGCAGTGGTTGCCCGGCTTGACAGCCACGGGGAACGGTTTGAGATCCTCGTCGACCCCGATATGGCTGCACTCATCCGACAGGGCGAAGAGATCCCGATCGAGGACGCCGTAGCGGCGCTGTTCATCTTTGAAAATTCTTCAAAGGCGACCAAGGCGTCCGAGGAGTCCCTGAAGAAAGTCTTTGAGACGACGGAATTCGAACCCGCCGCACTCCGCATCATAAAAAAAGGCGAAATACACCTGACGGCAGAACAGCGCAAGGCGATGATTGAGGCCCGGCGCCGCCAGGTCATCACCTTCATCGCGCGCAATGCCATCAACCCGCAGACCCGGTTTCCCCATCCGCCGCAGCGTATTGAGATGGCGATGGAGGAGGCGCGGGTCAATGTCGACCCGTTCAGGAATTTTGAAGAGCAGGTGAAAGACGTCGTCAAGGCCCTTCGCCCGATACTCCCGATCAAATTCGCAGAGATGCGGTTTGCGGTGAAAATTCCCGGCGATTACGCAGCAAAGGCCTTTGGTGAGATTGCCGCCGCCACCACGATTGAACGGGACCAGTGGCAGAGCGACGGGTCCTGGATATGTGTTGTCCGCATCCCCGCGGGGATACAGGACGAGTTTTACAGTCTCATCAACCGCGTCTCGAAAGGGGATGCGGAAGTGAAGATCCTGGATCAGGATTAATAAAGGTTAAGAGCAAATATATACAGACACATCAGGGGTATTTCCATATGGCAAAGAAAGGAAGACAGAGAGCGAAAGGCCGGATCACCGGAAGCGCCGGAAGGTTCGGTCCCCGGTACGGCCGGTTTATCAGAAAGCGTGTCAACGAAGTAGAGACGGTATCGCGTGCAAAACATGTCTGCCCGCGCTGTGATACGCAGGCGGTCTCGCGCCAGGGTACCGGAATCTGGGAATGCCGCAAATGCGGATTTAAATTTGCAGGCGGTGCCTATGTGCCGCAGACCCCGAACCTCAAGGTTGCCCTGCGCACCATTGAGCGTTCTCTGGTAAAGGAGTCGTGAAGATCCTTGTCAGGATATAAATGTGCACGGTGCAAGCAGAAAGTCGAGATCGACGTCAATGTCCGCTGTCCCTATTGCGGGCACCGTATACTTTTTAAGGAACGCGGAGCAGGTATCAAGCACCTGAAGGCCAGATGACGCTGGTTACCACGTCGCGGAAACCTGTTCCCGAATTGCGAACCTTTTCTAAAGACCTTGCATTTACCCTCGAGGCTTCCTACACGCCACGGGGAAAAGCAGGGCTTGCGGTCGTTCTCGCAGAAGAGACGCCTGTTCTTGTGGTGTCCCGGGATGCCGGAGAGAACCTGATCGACATCTATGCATCAGGCGAACCGGTGGCCGCGCTGAGGTTTCGATCCTTTGACGTGACCCGGCGTGAAGGACCGCTGAATCGCGGGATTTCGACCGGTAACCAAACGGTTTATAATACCCTGAAAAAATATCTTGATGTTACTCTTACCGGGACCGCCGGGGACGAATGTTCGTTCCAGGGGACCCAGGGGAGGCAGTATGTCCTCAGAGACGTCAGATGTGCATGAAGCAGTCTTCCGGTTCATGCCGGACGATCCGCGACTGATATATGAGGCGGTTCTTCCGGAACTGGAGGATATCGGGCGCTCATCTGCGAGACTTAGTCTCGATGACGACGGCGGCCTTACCCTGAGCATTACCGGAGAAGATGTGCCTGCCCTGAGGGCGGCCCTGAATACGTATCTTCGGCTGGTTATGATTGCAGAAGAGATGCAGGAGGTAATACTACCATGAATTCCCTACCACCCAAAGTCCAGAACCAGATTGCAATGCTGCAACAGGTTCAGCAGCAGCTTTCCACGATTATGCAGCAGAAAATGCAGTATGAAATGATGGGAAAAGAAGCTAAAAAAGCCCAGGAAGAACTGAATGAAATACCCGAAGATGCAAACGTCTACGTGAGCATCGGCAGCGTGATGATGCAGCAGGACCGTGACAAGGTTGTGGCCGACGTCGCGGAGAAGATCGATACCTTCGAGCTCAGGATAAAATCACTCGACCGGCAGGAAAAAGCCCTCCAGTCCAAGCTCGAGCAGCTTCAGGCACAGGTGAAGGCAGCCCTTGAGGGCGGCGTCCCTGAGGCACAGTAATCTTTTTTTTTTAAAAAAAATCCGGTTACCTGGTCCGGTAGACCAGGTTGAGGGCATTGATCATGGCGTCGACAGAGGCCAGTACAATATTGTCCGAGGATGCGGACGCGTCGTAAATCCTGCCCTTTTCATCTTCGACGGCAATCGTCACGTGGCCGATGGCATCACTCCCTCCCGAGATGGCGGAGACGGAGTACTCCTTCAGCACCATGGTACTGGGCACGATTCCCAGGAGGGCGTTCATCGCTGCATCGACCGGTCCGTTGCCGGTCCTGCAGCAGATGCGCTCCGTGCCGTCCACTGTTGCCTTGACTGTCGCGGTTGCAAGCACGTGGTTGCCGGTGAGGATGGCGATGTCGTCCAGGATAATGGACTTTTCAATGGCTGACTGCCCGATGGCCGTCTCTGCGATCTCATAGAGATCATGTTCCGTGACCTTGTGGCCTTTGCCCGAGATCTCCTTGATGCGCATGACGATGTCGTCGAGCTCCCCGGGACCGACCGTGATGTGCGCCTCCGCGAGCATCTGGCTCACCGCATGGCGCCCGACGTGCTTGCCCAGCTTCAGGCGCCGCCGGTGGCCGACCATCTCGGGCGTCATGATCCCCGGTTCAAAGGTGCTCGATTCCGCGAGCACGCCCTGGGAGTGGATGCCGCTCTCGTGGGCGAACGCGTTGTCCCCCACCACCGGCTGTACCGGGGGGATGCTGATCCCCGAGTAGCGTGACACCATCCGTGAGGTCTCGACCAGCCGTTCGGTGACGATCCCCGTATCCATCCCGAATATTGACGTAAGGGACATCACCGTCTGGGCAAGGTCGGCATTGCCGGCCCGTTCGCCGATCCCGTTGACAGTGACCTGCACCTGGGATGCTCCCGCCTCTGCCGAGGTGACGGTGTTTGCGACCGCCATCCCGAAGTCGTTGTGGCAGTGAATGTCGATGGGGCAGGCGATATTCTCGTCAATGAACCGCACCAGGTTGTGCATGGACGTGGGTGTCGCGATGCCGACCGTATCCGGCACGTTGATGATGGTCGCTCCTGCGTCCACCGCCGCCCGGTAGACCTCGATCAGGTCACCCGGGGCGGTTCTCGTCGCATCCATGGCCGAGAACATCACCTCGCCGATATGGTCGCGGGTATACCCGACGATATCCGAGGTGATATCGACGACCTCCGCATGGCTCTTTTTGATCGTATGCGTGCGCTGCACTTCAGAGGTCGGGATAAAGACGTGCACCATATCGACGCCGCAGTCGATGCAGGTGTCGACATCGGTCCTGATGGAACGGGCCAGGCCGCAGATCTTCGCACCGGTTGTTTCGGAAGCGATGGCGCGGACGGTCTCCTTTTCATCGATGGACGATGCGGGAAATCCGGCCTCTATCACGTGGACGCCGATATCGGCGAGCTGATGCGCAATGGCTATCTTTTGATCCAGTGTGAAGGAGACTCCCGGGGTCTGCTCACCATCCCTGAGGGTGGTGTCGAAAATAGTTATCGCTCTCGCGTCAGTACGTTGTGCGCCGAAGAAGGCGACCTGCCGCAGGTTCTGCGACGTTTCCGTGTGATCTCAGTTGCTGAGACATGGGCTCTCATATGTTTCTCCTGGGATAAAAAAGGATGGTATCCGGACGATTCCTGTATTGCAGCTTAAATCATAATCTTTAATACCGGGACAGTCCAATATTGTAGAGCACCACGGTATCAGACCCGCCTTAACTCAGACTGGTAGAGTGCGCGGCTGTAGTATGGTTTGCCGCAATAGGTAACTGCGCGGCTACCGCGATGTCCCCGGTTCGACTCCGGGAGGCGGGATCTGTTTATAGTGTGCATACGAGCCCAGGTAGTGTAGGGGCCTATCATGCAGCCCTGTCACGGCTGCGACACGGATTCGAATTCCGTCCTGGGCGTTTCATTTTTCAGGTTTATTTTTTCCGGAAGCGATCTTCATCCGTCATCGGCTGTACAATCTTCTTGCTCTGTCAATAGGGAATTATAAAAAAAGAATTGGATAATTATGCCCGCTGCACAAGGTGCCAGACCGGCGTTCCTTCCGAACCGAGATCCACGGTGAGATAGGCTTCCTCGCATCTGAGGTCCGCCGGCACCCTGAACAGCAGCAGTGCCTCAACAATCTCTTTTCGTTCCAGGTACTGCCGGGTATAGGCGTGCCCGAGTGGTTTCAGGTAGCCGGAGGGCGACTCTGCAGTATATTTCTCGCCCTTCCAGATGATCGTAAACTTTGATGGGTCGGGCGTCGTGATGCGTGATGTGCCTCCGCCGCGGTACCCGTAATGGCCGACCTCGATGATGGGCAGGACATATTTGTACCCGTAGCCGGAGAGGATCTTTTCCTCATTCCCATCCTCGTTGGTGGTAATATAGAGGGTCGCTTCCTTTACCCCGGTAAGCTTTATGGAGATGTCGTTGATCTTTTTCGCATCCTGGTACCGGTAGTAGTCATAGATGTACATTGCGCGGGGGTAGATGTCTTCTGAAGGCATAGTGAGGTGTTCGGTGTTGATCTCCTGTAGGTTGAGCGACTTCAGGGCATTGTTGTTGTGTTCGATGCCTGCGATGAGGTATTCGTTGCCTTCCCGGATGGCGTCGGGTTCGGTGAAGGACGCCCCGTACCAGAGCCGCGCGCCCGCCATCCTGTAGGATTCGACACCCCTGATGAACTCATCAATCTCGTCGCGATGGTCGGGGGCAGCGGGGAGAGCGGATATCTCTGCTTTGATGGAACGCGCCTCCTCCATCAGCCGGATGGACGCCTGTGCCATGGCAGCGAAATCGTAGTTCAGCGCACCTGCGGAGATCTCCGAAACGATGCCCTGCAGGGTGACGGTGTCGTCCTCAATCCTCGTCCTGACATCAGAGGGGGATACATACAGCCCGTATTTGTCAAATTCGTCATAGGACCTGGTCTTCCCGGTTGCCGGGATGATCCGTTCGCCGGGATCTTCGTACCCGCAGCTGATGAATGTGTCATCATAGCGGAGATGGCTCCAGTCGTCCTGGCAGATATAGGTGCCGCTCTCCCATCCTCCCGCCTCAAGCGCTAATGCATCTTCAGCGGTGAGAAAGGCATGGAAGACGGGAACATCGGTGTCCTGCGGCACAAAGGATACCGCAACAAAGCCGGTGTCCGCTCCGGCTTCACCGGTCATTATGGCGCGGGTGATAATCGTTGCATCTGTCTCATAGCCCCAAAGGGTGTTTTCGAGTATGCCCGGGGTGCCGTTGATGACCACTGTTGTCATCGCCCCGTATGGACGCCCGAGGTACCCGGGCGTGGCAACGTCCGGGTGGGTTACGAGACTGTAGGTCGTCATCTCATAGGAGGTCATAGCCTTTCCGGCGCCCTGGAACGACGATGATGCGGCAGTGAACGCCGAAAGGATGTTCTTCTGGTAGGCAAAACTGCTCTCGGTCTCACTTGCGCTGACCGTCCCTTCAATCGGCGGGCGAGTCGGCACCTCCTGGAGTGCCTCCGAACCTGCCGGGTTGGTCAGGTTGCTGATCACAACGGACAGCGGCGTCTGTGCAGAAGATGTATTAGCAGCGGCAGAGGAGGTATTGTTCATGAGAAACGGCATGGTGCCGCTGTCGATGGCAATTGCTCCTGCCGTGATGAGGATTACCATTGCGAGAGCAAGAATGGTGTATTTCCTGGATTTTTTCGGATTGTCAGTCATCAGATCGCCTGGTTTCCTTTCTCTCTACCATCTGGGAAGAGGACGATTGTCCATAATATTATTTACTGTTACAAAAGAGAAAGTTTACTATCTACCACCTAAATCTTGTGCAGATAGGGGACGTTTTTAAGCATATGACCTCTTTTGATGATAGCAATAGCATAATATTTGCCTGTCTGGAAACGGATGGGGATGCCCGAGGTGCAGGGGTCCGGAAATTTGTGGAAAAGTATTCGGATGTCCTTGGCCGAAAGATGGGGCAGCAGCTGAGAACCGGCGACAAGGAGACGCGTGCCCGTGCCATGAAAGCCCTCGCCGCGGTGTCTCCGGAAAGTCTGCCCGTGCTGACCTCCCTGATGGAGGATGAGGACTGGATTGTACGGTACCGGGCTGCAGAAGCACTAGGCCTTGCCGGAGAGAAGAGTGCGGTGGAGACGCTGCGGGCCCATCTGACGGACAGCAGGGACCATGTCCGGTACATGTCTGTCAAATCCCTCGGCCTTCTCCATGCAGAGGCCGCCGCAGGGGGGATAGCAGAGCGGCTCCGTGAGGATGAGAATCCCTATGTCCGGCGGGTGGCGGTGACAACCCTCGCCCTGGTGGATGAGGAGGGGGCTGCCGACCTGTTCAGGCGTGTCCGCAGGACGGAACAGGACCCCACGGTCATCGTCGCTCTCGATAAGGCCCTCGGCGAAGCGGGGGACCATGCATAACGCGGCGGATGAGGCGGACAACAGCCGGGGGCCCGGCGTTCTCTCCCTTCTGCTTGCCGGTGTCTCTCTGGCCTTTCCGGTATCCGTCTATTATATCGGGGGCGGAATGGGAGCGGGGGTCGCCTTTCCGCTTTTCCGGTACCAGCAGACCTATCTCGGGCCAAGTCTCATCACGCTTGTACGGGACATCGAACTTGTCACCTCCGGTGCCATCGGCGGGAGGAGCGCACTGGTCCCGTTCTTCTGGCTCGCCGGGGTCCTGCTCTGCTGTGCGGCATGTGCGTTTGCGTACCGGCATCTCCGCCTGCATGCGGAGATAAGCAGGCGGTATTCCGGGTTCTGCCTGATGGGGGCGGCGGCGGCGTACCTCGGGGGGTGTATCGCGCAGTACGGGTTTTCGTTTGCCGGCTCTGCCGGGTTTACGGTTCCCATCGGTGCGGTATTTATGTTTGTGGCCGGATGGTTCGTTGCATCCGGATTTCCGGGCATTGCAGACAAGGATGGTGAGGGAGCGGCCGTGACGGCAGAGGAAGCGCCTGCCGGGGCCGCCGGAGAAGAATAAGGCCGGCTGTATCGCCGGTCACCTGTTTTTGGCGAAGAGCTCCTGCATGGCACCCATGTCGGCATGGGCGGTGGAGTCCAGCGTTATCGGTGTGATCGATACCCTGCCATGATGGACCGCATGCACATCGGTTCCGGGCGGCGCTTCATCGACCAGCGGGCCGTTAATCCAGTAGTAGGGGCGCCCGCGGGGGTCGAGGCGTGTCTCGACACCCGTGTGGAAGAGCTTGTGGGCAAGGGTGGTGACAGCATACCCTGCATAGGGGCCGGGCGGCATATTGACATTGACGACATCGGTTCCCGGAGGAAATCCCGTCTCCAGCAGCCGCAGGACGATGTCCCGCACCACCGTCTTTGCATGCTCGAAGCTGGCCGAGGAGTACTGCGGGTTGTCGAACTTTTCCCCCTGGTCCGCTACCTGGATAGAGAAGGCGATGGCCGGGGGTCCGTGGTTTGCCGCTTCCAGTGCCGCACCTATGGTGCCTGAGGTCATGATGGATTCGAAGGAGAGGTTCTCACCGATATTGATGCCGGACACCACCATGTCCGGTTTGATGCCGAATGCGTACATGGCAAGGATGACACAGTCGGTCGGTTTTCCGTCGACGGCGTGGGCGTCGTGTCCGTGCAGGACCACCCGGTGCGCCCGGATGGGATCGAATATGGATATCGAGCGCCCCACGGCGCTCTGCTGGGTGGAGGGTGCGAAGACGTGGATCTCGGCGAAATCCGCAAGTGCGTCATATGCCGCCCAGAGTCCTTCCGATGTCACACCATCGTCATTTGTCAGGAGAATAACCGGTTTCATCCAATCTCACCCATCGTTGGAACGAGAAGATGAAAAAGGGTCCGATCGTCATACTCATCTTGCCGTCAGTGCAATAATTGGTGAATGAAGGTATTGCTGGCCGAATATTCCGTCTTTCATGACCCGGTGCTCGCTCCGGAGGGGGAGGCGATGCTCAGCGTCCTCCGGGACAGTTTCACCCGGTGCGGGTATGAGGTGGTATCACCCGAGGCGGGCGATTTCGCAGAAGAACTCAGGCGGCTTGCTCCCGGGTGTGATTACGGACTGGTGATAGCCCCGGACGTCCTCCTCGGGAGATATACCCGGATCATCGAGGACCTGACGCACAGCATCGGGTGCGGGAGCCTGAACTGTGCGCTGTGTGCAAACAAGATCCGGAGCGGGCAGATTCTTGCCGCTCACGGTATTGCGGTGCCGCCGGAACAGGCGTCCGGCATGCGGGTGATCAAGGAAGTGTCCGGTGCCGGGACGGTCAATATGCGCCTGGGAGACGAAGAGCCCGGCGCCGGGGAATTCGGCCAGGAATTCGTCGACGGCGAGCATCTCAGTGTCAGCCTTGTCGGGAGCAGGTACGTCGGAGAGGCGTGCCTCTACTACAGCGGCGCAGAACCGCTGGTGCTCTCGCTCAATGCCCAGGAGATCAGCATTGAGGACGGGGTGTTCTCCTTTCACGGCGGAACGACGAATATCGATCACCCGGCAAGGGATGCGATCATCGAAACGGCGGTGAGGGCCGCAACCGTACTCGGGTGCCAGGGGTATGCCGGCGTCGATGTAGTGGTGGCAGACCAGGTGTACGTGGTCGACGTCAATCCCCGCCCCACCTCAAGCATAATCGGTATCGCTGCCGTCATGGACGAGGAGATCGGAGAGATTCTCATCGACGCTTCGAAGGGCATTCTTCCCCGGGAGGTGCACCTGACCGGGAGCGCCCGGTACGACAAGTCGGGACAGGTCGTGCTGCTATGATAGGCATCGATGTGGGAGGGGCCAACCTCAAGGTGGTCACGGGCAGCGGCACCCATATCCACTACTGCCCGCTCTGGCAGCAATCCCCCATCACCGAAGTCCTCTCCCCATACCGCGGGGAGACGGCCGCCGTGGTGATGAGCGGTGAACTTGCCGACGGTTTTTCGAACAAGAACGAGGGAATACGCTTCATCGTCGATGCGGTGAGGGCGGCAATCCCAGGTGTGGTGTTTTACGGGACGGACGGGCGGTTTCACCAGGGGGCCGACCGGTCCCTTGCGGCCGGAAACTGGCTTGCGTCTGCAGACTGGCTCAGGGAACAGGCCCCCGACGGCATCCTGGTGGATATCGGCAGCACCACGACCGACATCATCCCCCTCGAGCCGTTTGACGCGCTCAGGGGACTCTCCGACCTCGACCGCCTGCAGCGGGGAATGCTGGTCTATACCGGCATCCTTCGCTCCCCGGTCGCATCGCTCCTGCGTTCGGTCAGTCTTGCAGGAACGCCGACGCTGGTGAGCAGCGAGCTCTTCGCCCTCAGTGCCGATGTGCACCTGGTGCTGGGACACATCCGTCCCGATGAGTATACGGTTCCGACGCCCGACGGGGCGGACGTGAGCATCCCCGCCGCACTGCAGCGGCTCTCACGGGTGGTCTGTTCAGACCTGGAAGAGATCGGGGAAGAAGGGGCCTGTGCCGTTGCAGAACAGTTCTGGGAGGAACAGTGCTCACTCCTCTCCTCACAAGTGGAACGGCTGGACCCCCGGCATGAAAAGGAGGTAATCTTCGCCGGTGTCGGCGCGAAGGTGCTTGCCGGCGTCCTCGGGGGCGTCGTGCTTGCGGACCGCATCGGGGAGATGGCGGATGCCCTGCCGGCATATGCGGTACGGGAGGTGGCGCTACGGACCGCAGGACCCTGGGCCTGATGCTCTTTGCAGGCTCAGTGGCGGCGTCGGCCCTCTTCTGGATGGCCGGTCTTCCGTTGTTCTTTCTCTTTTTGTTCATACCCCTGATCCCGTTTGCCGCCCGCCCCCATCGCAAGAAGAAATGCCCGCTGTGCGGGTGGGAGACGGGCGGAGCCGAAGATTTCTGTCCCTGGGACGGAAGTCCTCTCGGACCCCCTGAATGAACAGACCGAGAGTTCAAAGATGGACCGGGGAATGTCAATCCCGTACATCTCGATGACCTCGGGGTGGGGGAGGTCGTCCCTTCCTGCATAATTTCTCAGGGTTCCCCGGTCCACGACGATGTTGAGAGAGCGGAGGATCCTGGCGGCATGGTGGAACGGGTGTTTTGCGATGAGGCTGGTGCAGAGGTCCACCACCGGTATGCCCATCCTGGTACCCTGGTAAAAGGGAGAGTCCGCATAGCAGAGGCGGCCGCACTCCGTGCAGTAGAACCTCCTTACAAAGACGTGGATCTGCCGCCGGCGTCCCTCCTCGAGGATCGTTGCAAATTTCTTCCTGCGCATGTCGTGGGCCGTCACCTCACCACCGCAGGCCGGGCATGCCGCACACTCGGTAAAGGTTGCGTTATCGACGGCGGTGATCGCCGAGGTGACGATGTCACTGAGCATCGAGGGGATCCGTACCTTGCGCATGGTATGTGCCTGAACTTCGTTTTTCAGCAGGGACGTATAGTTCTTCCGACCCCGGTATATCCGGTGATGCGGCTGTACACCGGAAACGTCAGGATTAATGATGATGCCGACGATGAATGTTGGTTATCGGAAATGTCCGGCCCCGCATCCGGGGGCCGGGTGAGGTGATATGATGTCACAGAGGGCAGTTGATGCGGTATTTCAGGGACTCTACCTCTTCACCGATCTCAGGGCCGTCCTCCGGGAGACGGCCCCGGGGCACCGGCTGGATGAGGAGCAGAGGGCGGCAGTGGCACAAGCACTGGAAAAGGTACGGAAGCAGGCGGACATCCTTGAAAAGGAGCTGTTGCAATGAAATGTGCGGGGGATATCGATACGCGGGAGGTCGAGGAGCTCTACATCAACATCGATCCCATCCAGGCGGGGGGGCGCCTGACCCCGGAAGCCCATAAGGCGGTCATCGCATTTGCCGACGGCTACTCCGTCTGTGACAACTGCCTAAAACCGTTCCGGCTGGATTATATCAACAAGCCGCCGATTGCCCAGTTCCACCGGGACGTGGCGGAATGGCTCAACATGGACCAGGTCCGGGTCGTCCCGGGCGCCCGGCGCGGCTTCCAGGCGGTGGCGAGCACGATGGTGGAGAAGGGCGACCCTGTCATCCTGACGGCGCTCTCGCATTACACCGAATTTGTCTCCCTGGAGCAGTCGGGGGGCATCATTCACGAGATCCCGAAGGATGCCGAAAACCGCATCACGGCGGAGAATGCCGCGGTAAAGCTCGACGAGGTGACGAAGAAGTTCGGGCGGGCGCCCGCCCTCCTCTTCGTCGAGCACGTGGATTACCAGTACGGCAATATCCACGAGGTGAAGGAGATTGCAAAGGTGGCGCACCAGTACGATGTGCCGGTCCTCATGAACGGGGCATATTCGGTCGGCATCATGCCGGTGGACGGGAAGGCATTCGGGGTGGACTTCGTCGTGGGCTCCGGCCACAAGAGCATGGCCTCCCCTGCGCCATCCGGTGTCCTTGCGGCAAACGGTGAGTATGCCGAAAGGGTCTTTCGGACGACGCAGGTGAAGGGGGACGTGACGGGCAGAACCTTCGGGATCAAGGAAGTGGAGATGATGGGGTGCACCCTGATGGGCGCCCCGGTGGTGGGAATGATGGCATCGTTCCCCGCGGTGAAGGCACGGGTCGGACACTGGGACCATGAGGTGGCAAACAGCAACAAGGTGGTCGACGCCCTCCTGTCCATCGAAGGGACGATGGTGGAGAGCGAATACCCGCGCCGCCATACCCTCACCCGCATCAACACACAGGGCTCCTTCGACAAGGTCGCTGCGACGCACAAGAAGAAGGGCTTCTTTCTCTCGGGGTCGCTCAAAAAGAAAGGCATCATCGGGGTGATCCCCGGTTCGACGCGGGTCTGGAAGTTCAACACCTACGGGCTGAGTGAGATGCAGATAGACCATGTCGCCCGCACCTTTGTCGAGGTTGCAGAGGAGAACGGGCTGTCAGTCTCCTGATACTTTTTTTTATAATTTATTGGCTGCTTTCTATGATGCTGCCGTTGAGGGCGGTGTAGATGGTGATGGTGCCGGCGGCCGCCTGCACCAGCGTTGCGATGTCCAGGGGGGACTCGTCCTCGAGGATGTCCTCAGGCCGGGCAGCGATCGCCGGGTGTTTCGGGACGACGCGGCACTCAAGGTCCCCGGCACTCTCGCGGAAGGTGCCGATGGACCGGGCGATGGTGACGATCTCGTCCTTGTCGTAGGTGATCAGCGGCCTGAGGATGGGAAGCTCCGGTGGTGCGACCGCATCGATCACGCTCATATTGGCGAGCGTCTGGCTTGCGACCTGGCCGATATTGTCTCCCATCACGAGTGCGAGGTGCTGCTGGCGCCGGGCCACTTCGGCGGCAACACGGACCATGAACCGCTTGCAGAGCAGACAGCGGGTCCGCATCACGCCTGCGGCGATCATCGCGTCAAAAAACTGCTCCATAGGGACGGAGATGAGCCGGACCTTTCTGCCCGGAGACCAGGTGGAGAGGGTCTCGAGGTGGCGGAGTGCGCCGGATTTGACGTTGTCGCCCGCATACCGCCCCCCGTCCATATGGATCACCGTGGGGATGCATCCCCGGCGCATCATCAGCCAGGTGGCGACCGGCGAGTCGATGCCGGCGGAGATGAGGGAGAGGACATGGCCCTGCGTCCCGAGGGGGAGTCCGCCGGGGCCGGGGATGATCTCGTCATAGACGAGGCCGCCGAAGTCCCGGGCCTCGACGTGAACTTCATAGTCGGGGTGCGAGAGGTCGACGGTGATGCCGGGGACGGCATCAAAGATGCATGCCCCTGTCGAGGCCCCCAGCTCTTGGCTGGTAAACCCCTTCATCCCCGAGCGGCGGGCTCTTACCGCAAAGGACATGCCCTCCTTCAGTCTCCGGCTGGCAAGCGCCGTGGCCGCGGCTTCGATCTGGTCCCTGTCGGGTTCGGTCCTGATGCACCGGCATACCCCCACAACACCGAATATGCGGGCGGCGGTGTGAAGGATGTCATCAATGGCGGTGCCTTTCACGATAATGCGGCCCCGGTGGACCTCAATGGCATGGTCAATCCCGGCCGCATCCAGTGCCTTCGTGAGGTTGCCGGTGAGGATACTGATATAGTGGCGCATCACGGACTCACTCTTGAGAAAGAGCTCTCCGTATTTGATCATGACAACGTTCGTATCTTCCATATTTTGTCCTTTCACGATTTTTCAGGGAACGTTTCCCGTGGTCTGCCAATGGCGGGGGTTCTTCTCATCCCCCAAGAGGTTTGTTACCGTCTCGCCGGGATGATGGTGACATCCGTAAATCCGGTATCGCAGAGGGCATCAGTATGCTCCCGGATTTTGTTATGTTCTGCCACCTCTGCCTCGATGATGGCATGGCCCCCTTCGTCCCTGACCCGGAGGCGCCCGTCGACGTATCGCCGGAGGAGTGCTTCTGCCCTCCGGACGCGGTCGATTGCCGTGTAGTCGAGACGGGTGCTGAACGGGAACCGGGTTGCCAGGCAGGAGGAGGACGGTATGAGCGGGACGTGATACATCTCCGCCAGCCGCCGGATCTCCTCCTTGCCGATGCCGCAGGCGGCAAAGGGGCTGATGATGCCATATTCACGGAGCGCCTGCATGCCGGGGCGCTCCTCCGGGCGGTCGTCCGCATTGGTCCCGTCCATCACGGCGGAAAATCCCTGTTCTTTGGCATAGTCGGTGATGGCTTTCATCATCTCCCGCTTGCAGGCGAGGCAGCGCTGCAGTGCATTCTCACGCACCTCCGGAACCCCGAGCATGTCCCTTCGCAGGAACCTGAACGGTATGCCCTCCCGGTCGGTATACTCCGCTGCGCGGTCGGGCTCTCCTTCGGGGCAGAGACCGGTGTCGAGCATGACGGCAGCGAACCGGACGCCGGAGGCTTTTGCACATGCCGCAAGGGTCAGGCTGTCGGTCCCTCCGGAGAGCGCTATCAGGAACGGTTCGTGTGCCGAAAAGATTTCCCCGAGGCATTGCTCCCCGTCCATGATGGCTTTCATATTGGCGGGGAAATGCATCAAGGTTTGGAGAGGCCCGGGGGGCTCAAGCACGGCCTGCTGTTTCTCATCCTTCCCCCGTTCCCTTCCGGATGCTGCGGGTGGTGGCCGGGATGAACGGGCGGAGAAAATCCGCATTTCCTGTGCATTACTCGAAAATACTAATATCGTCCCTGTGCAAGTGTGTACTACTATGGCGCGGAAGAAGAGCACTGATAAAGTGGAGCCCCAGTCGGTCCTGTATTATTTTTATACGCAGGAACGATGGGACAACTGGTTAAAGACCCTCGAAGAGCTGAGTTTTGATGAAGACCCGGCATCGGAGGAGATGCCGGAGGGCCTGCATTCGCTGAATAATTTTACCGAAGATATCAATGTCTCGGTCCTGAAGATCGTCAAGCTCTTCCAGAACGGGAGCTACTCTGCGCCGACCGCACGTGCAAAGCTCGATGAAGTCGAGGCAATCATCATGGGCCCCATCCCCGACTCCGATATAGCAGATATTATCGCAGGCGTCCAGATGCGGTTTCTGGTGCTCTTTTCCGCCTGCAAGAAGCTCTTTGAAGGCGGTGCCGCCGGGGAGATAAAGGACCTCGTCAAGGAGGGCAGAAGCCTCGGGGACGACAAGGCCGAAGAGGAGCTTGAGATTGCGGCCACCATCGGCGCTCTCGTCCTTGAAGGCGGCTCCTGCTGCGGGAAGTACCTCCGCGCCGACCTTGATGAGCCGAATCTCTTCGATGACTGGCTCATCGAGGTGGATGATATGGGCACCGCCATGAAGACCCTGAAGAACTTCGAGGAGCAGTTCGGGGAAGGCATCTGAACGCGCACCTGATTATGCATCTGTCATTCTTTTTTTTGAATCACAACCGTTGGATATGTTGGTGAACCATCGTGATCGCCGCAAAGGCCCGGTTCCGGGCTGCAAAAAAACTCCAGAGCATCGTGGGGTACCGTATCCCCGAGAAGGTCTTCTCCGGCCCGTTTCTCGAGGTGATGGTCTCGGCGGTGGATTACGACAACCTCGACGCCGGCCTGCGCGGGCAGATGATGAACATCTTCAGGGATTTTCTCGACTGCCGGTGCCGCGACTCGCCGATGTGCGGGTGCCCGGAGAAAAAGTTCACCCGCGCCATCCTCGACCTCCGTATGGAGGGGCTTGACCACCGGGGCATCGCCCACGTCCTGTTGGACGAGTACGGCATCGAGCTCTACCCGATGGACATCATGAGCTTTCTCGAGGAGAGCGTGCACGTCCTCGAGGCGGTGCGGGATGTCGCGGAGATCGAGGGGAGCGGGGAGATGGTGGAAAAGACGAAGGATGCGCTGAAGGGGCTGGAGGGGTGATGATGGTTTATGGTGATTGAAATGGGCCCCTCGCGCGATGAAATCAGTAACGGACAACTTAAAATCGATCACTCTCAATGATGGATTTTACAATAAACCATCTAAGCTGTCAACCCTTTCTGATTTCTTCGATTATAGACGACATTTTTAGGAAATATTTGCGATTATAATCGATGATTTTTGATAATAATATTCAATCATGTATGAAGAGTGAGCATGTGGTTATTTCATTCCAATGGCACCAAGAACAATGATGAGCAGGCGATATCGTCGATTATAGTCGATGATTATTTATCTAATTGTCGATTATAATCTATAGATGGATCCGAGGGTGCAGATTGTTCTCGAAAGTCAGAACCCGTGGTGGTTTTCAAAACGTTTTGACTCGGGGATACCCCGGCTCTCGCAATTTCCGAAACTATTCGATTATCTCGATGCCGAAGAGATCGTAATTGTCACCGGGGCAAGGAGAACGGGAAAATCAACCCTGGTGTATCAAATAATCGACTATCTCCTCAAGAGGGGCGCATCAAAAGAGGAGATATTGTATATCAATCTCGATGAGCCTCTTTTCGTCTCAATGAGTGATGATCCAACCCTTCTCACCGGAATTGTTGAGGAGTATATGAGTAGCCGCGGCAGTTCCGGACGCCTCTATCTCTGTATCGATGAAGTACAGAATTATCAGTACTGGCCGTATGCGGTGAAGACGATGTTTGATACGAAAGGTGGGATAAAATGTATCCTGACCGGCTCCACGTCATCAACCCTGAAAAAGGACGTCAGCACCCGTCTTTCGGGGAGGTATTTCACCTGCACGGTTTATCCGCTCTCATTTTCCGAGTATCTTCACTTTATGGGATTATCGGAACTATCGCTCATTGAGAAGAGAAATCAGTGTTCCATGTATCTGAGATATGGCGGATATCCGCGTGTCGTCCTTGAACCGGATGCTGATCTCAAGGTGCAGATCCTGAAAAATTACTATGAAACGATATACCTCAAGGACATCATCCTTCCGAACCGGCTCCGGAATAACAGCGATGTGGTTCACCTGCTGTATTACCTGATCTCGAACATTGGCAATCTGCATTCATACAACAGAATTGCAGAAGCGCTTCACATCTCGACAGAGACGGTCAGGGAGTATATCGAATACGCTGAAGATGCCTATCTCCTCTCTACAGTGATGAAATTTGATTATTCTGTAAAAAAGCAAATTGCCAACCCGAAAAAGATCTATGCTCTTGATACAGGTCTCGTCAACGCTGTTTCATTTGCATTCTCTGAAAACCGGGGGAAATTGCTGGAAAATCTTGTGTTTCTCGCGCTGAGGAGGGAGTACCCTGAGGTCTATTACCATAAGGGCACGTACGAATGTGATTTTCTCATCAAAGAGGCGCATACGATAACGCATGCACTCCAGGTGACGCAGTCCCTGAAGAATCCCGAAACAAAAAAAAGAGAGCTCCGGGGTCTTGTCGAAGCGATGGATACGTATGAACTCGAGGAAGGATGTATCGTTACGGATGAGGAGTCGGAGACGATTCACCTTGAAGACCGGACAGTTCATGTCATGGCTGTCAGTGATTGGCTGCTTACCCTCCAGAACCGGAAGGATTGAGCCTGGCAGAGGTCAGGGACCTGTTCGCGAGGTATTGGACAATGAATTGTGCGAGAACTGTGATGATGAAACGGTTTGAATAAGGGGTATTCCCCCAGTCCTTCCAAAGAGGATGTCTGCATAAGAAACGCATAAATATGCCGTATTTTTAGGAAAATGGCTGGGAAATAGGATCGATACAGATGCGAAATACGGGCCGATCGCACTCTCTCCCGACACCCGGCACCTGCTAAAAGACCACGTCCTTAAAAGCCAAATATAGTCCTTGGAATTGTCTTTATTTCGCAAATGGTGGATATATTGGTTCTATTTTTTTAGGAGCCAACAATCCCCAAAAAGACGCCCAAATCGGGCTCCTTTAGTCCTGGAATGGGGGCTGCCCACCCTTATTATAGAGGGGGAAGGCCCGTTTTTGGGTGCCCATGGTGCGATCCTGGATACCCACGGTCTGATACTTCACTCTGTTCAGTCGCTCTTCCCCCCCCGGAGGATGCCGAATATCCCGAGTATCTCCCCGGCAAATTCGGCGTTCAGCTTGTAGAGGCTTCCCAGGTAGACGGCGGCGCCGGCGGCGACGACTGCAAAGAGGGTGATGATGGAGCCGATGTCGATGAGGTAGTTCAAGGCCGCGATGACGATGCCCATGATCGTGGATGCGGCGACGATGTGGGTGAGCATGGGGACGTTCACGTTGACGCGGAGGTGCCGGCGGAGGCAGAGGTAGCGGGCGGCGAGGATGACGGCGCCTGCCATGACGGTTGCGATACCGGCACCGGCGAGGCCCATGGCGGGGATGAGGAGGAGGTTCAGGGCGATGTTGAGGGCGGCCCCGATGAGGGTGGAGAGGGCGGTTTGTTTGACATGATCAATTGCCGTGAGGGTGTTGCCGATGATCATATTGGCACAGTTGAAGATCTGGAAGATGAGAAGGAAGACGAGGACGGCTGCGCCTTCGGCAAAGTCACTGCCGTAGAGGAGGGGCAAAAGGTCGCTCCTGAGCACCGTTCCTCCGGCGACCATGGGGATGGCAAGGGTAAGGGCAAAGGGGATGGCTTTTTTCAGGCCGTTTTCGATTGCCCCGGTATTCCCTTCGGCGGCAGACCGGGAAAACCGTGGGTATATCGTTGCGCCAATGGCCGTCGCCGTTAAACCGGCAAGCGTCGTGAGCTGAAATGCGATGGCATAGATGCCGACTTCACTGTTGGTGAAGAAGTACCCGAGCATGATGCGGTCGGTATTGTTCAGGAGCACGCCGCCGACGACGGCGCCGGCGGCGAAGAATGCGAAGATCAGGAGGGCCTTCACGTGGCCCCGGGAATAGGAGGTGAGCCTGAGCGGGATATGGCGGATGAGCAGTACGATGCCTGCAAGGTAGCCGAATACGAATCCTCCCACCATGCCCGCAACGGAGAATCCCATGAATACCGCGATGACCTGGATGATGATCCGCAGGGTGTTGTTCAGGAGATTGGAGATCTCGCTGAGGCCGTAATTTCCGGTTGCCTGCATCCCCGCCGCGAGCATGCCCCAGAATGAGATGATGACGACTGCCGCAATGAGCCATGGCATAAGGCCGCTCTCGTTGAGATCAACGAAGAGGTCCTGTGACAGGTACAGTGCCGTGACAACGGCGATGAGCAGCACGATTTTGCAGGTGACGTAGGCAGAATAATACTGGTTCTCGTCGCCTCCCTCGGAAACTTTCTTGACCACCGCCGACGTGATGCCGGTATCGGTGAAGAGACTGATGATGCCGATATACGAGATGAAGAGAGCATAGGCCCCGTATCCGTCCGAGCCTATGATGCGGGCGATATAGAGCGTCGAGAAAAACCCGAGAATCGTGATTATGATCTGCGAATTAAAGGATATCAGGCTCTGGCGGCGGATGGGGTCGATGGACAGGACGCGTTCTACAGCTCTCTTCATTGATGGCAGATATTGAATGGGGCAGGTTTCCACTTAAATCTATGAGATATTTATTATTGCCTGAAGAAGATATGAGAACGAACAGACGATTGCAGGTGAGCCGGAGAAGGAGCATTCTGCAGTCCATGGCGATGGGAGTTGAGTGCAAATGGGATTATTCGGATCATCGGGCATCAGAAGGGAGTTTTCATCGTCGCTCATTGAGATCTGCCTCCGGGTCGGACAGATTGTGGGCGACGGACAGGGGACAGTGGTGCTCGGCCGCGATGCACGGACGACCGGGCCGCTCCTTGCGCAGGCCTTCTCTGCCGGTGTCCTTGGTTCCGGGGGGACGGTGCGGGACGGCGGCGTCGCCCCGACCCCCACGGTCGCCTTTGCGGCGCGGGGGGCCTCTGCAGGGGCGATGATCACTGCATCGCATAATCCCGAGGAGTATAACGGCGTCAAGCTCTTCAATCCCGACGGGTCCTCCTTCTTTCTTTCCCAGCAAAGTGAGATTGAGGAACGGATTGCCGGTGTTGTCTATCCACCGGTGACCGGGGATGGTTTTGTGTGTCACCGGGACATCGTAACCCCGCATATGGAGGCAATCCTCGAGACCATCTCCCTTCCCTCAAAGAGCGGCATTGTTCTCGACTGCGGGAACGGGGCGGGGAGCGTGATTACCCCCCGTCTCATCAATGCGGCGGGGGGAAGGTGCATTGCCGTGAATGCGAATGTCTGCGGCCGGTTTGCCCGCCCCTCCGAGCCGCTTGAAAAGAATCTCCTGTACATTCCTTCCATGATCCGCGAGAACAGGGCATTCTGTGGCATTGCCCACGACGGCGATGCGGACCGGATGATGGGGTTCGACGCGAAGGGGCGCTATATTTCCGGGGACATGATGCTGATGCTCTTTGCCGAGTGGCTGGGGGCAAAAAGGGTGGTGACGACCATCGATGCGTCGATGGCAATCGAGGAGGTGGCCGAGGTGGAGCGCACTCCCGTCGGGGACTCGTTCGTCTCGGAACGGCTTGCGTCATGGGGGGACTTCGGGGGCGAACCCTCGGGGAGCTGGATCTTCCCGGAGCATTCCCTCTGCCCGGACGGCATCTATGCGGCGGGGCTCTTCGCGATGATCGCCGCCGAGTGGGACATCGCCGAGTGGTATGATACGGCACCGCGGTATCCCGTCCTGCGCGATGCCGTCAGGTGTGCCGATGCCGCTGCCGTGATGGAAGCGCTGGGGGCGGAGAGCCCGACCATCGGCCTGCGGCTTGAGCAGGAGAACGGGTGGATTCTTATCCGGGCGAGCGGGACCGAGCCGAAGGTCCGGATTACCGTTGAGGCAGAGACTCCCGGTGATGCGAAAAAATACCTTGAAACGGGCCATTCTCTCCTTCGTCAAGGGATAACAAAGATTAGGAAAGAACAATAAGAGAGACACATGCAATGCGTGCTTCTTGCGGCGGGGATGGGAAAGCGGATGTGGCCGCTGACCGCGACCCGTCCCAAGGTGATGATCCCCATCGCAAACCGGCCGATGCTCGCCCACCTCATTACTGCTGCCGCCGGTGCCGGGTTCGATGACATCGTGTGCGTCGTCGGGTACCGGGAAGAAGCCGTCAGGAGCTATTTCGGGAAGGGCGAACGCTGTGGTGCGAAGATATCCTATGTCGTCCAGAGGAGCCAGAGGGGGACCGGGGACGCCCTGCTCTCTGCCCGGCACCTGCTGGAGGATGATTTTGTCCTCCTGAATGGCGACATGCTCCTCTCAGAGGGGGACCTCCGGAGGATCGCCGGGACGGGGGGAGTCTGCATGGGGCTTGCTGAGGTGGAAGATCCCAGGGAGTACGGGGTGGTCGAGGTGGACGCCGACCGGATCACCGGACTCTATGAGAAGACCCCGAACCCCCCGACGAACCTGATCAATGCGGGGGCGTACCGGCTTGACGCACGGATCTTCGAGTACCTGCGCACCTGCCCCGTCTCGGAACGGGGCGAGGTCGAGCTCACCGACGCGCTCCAGGAGTACATTCGCAGCGGAGAACTGCAGGCGGTGCTCCTCTCTTCATGGATGGATATCGGCCAGCCGTGGAACATCCTCGACGCCAACGCCCTCTGCATGGAAGGGATGGAGACGTCGATTGCGGGGACGGTGGAGGAGAACGTCACCCTGCACGGGCCAGTGGTGGTAAAGGCTGGGGCGGTCGTAAAATCCGGAACCTACATCGAAGGGCCGTGCATCATCGGGGAGAACTGCCGCGTCGGGCCCCATGCCTATATCCGCGGGTCGACGGCCATCGGGGCAAACTGCCATATCGGGCACAGCGTCGAGGTGAAGAACTCGGTCATCTTCCCGAACACGAACATCCCGCACTTCAATTATGTCGGCGACTGCGTCATAGGGTCGGGATGCAACCTCGGTGCGGGGACGAAGGTGGCCAACCTCCGGCATGACAACCGGTCGGTGATGGTGGGGATGCAGGATACGAAACGGCGGAAGTTCGGTGCCGTCGTGGGCGACGATGTGCTCTTCGGGATCAACTGCTCCGTGAACGTCGGTGCTGCCATCGGGCGGGGGGCGCGGATCGGCCCCCACTCGTATGTTCACGGCATCGTAGGGGAAGAGACGATAATCAGGTGATAGATGATGCAGGCAGTCATTCTTGCCGGGGGAGAGGGGTCGCGGATGCGGCCTCTCACGAAGAACCGGCCCAAGGCAATGATCCCCGTCGGGGGAAAACCCATTCTCGGGTATGTCATAGAGTCGGTGGTTGCGGCCGGGATTCGTGATATCGTCGTGGTGGTGGGGTACAAAAAGGAGCAGGTGATCCGGTATCTCGATACCTTTGACCTGGAGATCACCGTGGTCATCCAGAAACACCAGCTGGGCGTACTTGATGCGCTCTCCTCTGCCCTGGGCGTGATACGTGACGAGTTCATCGTGCTGCCGGGGGACAATTACGTCGATGCAGCCTCCATCCGCAAGGTCGCCTGCGAGCCGCGCTCGATTTTGGTCACCCACCACCCGGAACCAACGAACCTGGGGGTGGTGACGGTCGCCGACGGGATGGTCCGGCGCATTGAGGAGAAACCCGGTCATCCGGAGAGCTCCCTGGTGAGTACCGGGGTGCTGCATCTGGACCCGTCCATCTATCCCTACTTTGGGGACGGGGAGCTCCCCGACGTAGTGAATGCGGCGATTGAGGCGGGCATCCCGTTCCGGCCGGTGTGGGCCGAGAAGTGGGACGATGCGGTGTACCCCTGGCACCTGCTGAAGCTGAACCAGAAGATCCTCCACTCTGTCGACGGTTCCATCGAAGGGACCGTCTCCCGGGATGCGGTGATCACCGGGCAGGTAGTGATCGGCAGGAACACCAGCATCCACCCAGGCGTGGTGATCACGGGGCCGGTGGTCATCGGGGAGAACTGCGATGTCGGCCCCAACGTCGTCATCGACGCGAACACCTCCATCGGCTCCGGCGGGCGGATTGCCCCCTTCTCCTCCATCGGCGGCACGCTCGTGATGGATGATGTCCACATAGGGCCGTACTCCTCGCTTCAGAGTGCGGTCATCGGGGAAGGGGTGGAGCTCTCGTCCCATACCGCCATCCTGCCGGCAAAGAGCATCGTCGATTCGGGAGAGGACCTTGTGCGGGCAAAGTTCGGTGCGGTCATCGGCGACCGGTCTTCGTCGGCGCCGTTCACCCATTATGCCGGGGCGATCGTCGGCAGCGATGTCCGTATCGGGACGGGGCAGAAGATCGAGGGGACGATCCCCGACGGGACGCTGGTGCGATAGCCATGTGCGGCATTGTCGGGTACGCGGGATGGCGCGGCGCGGAGTCCGTGCTGGTGGAGGGGCTCAGGGCCCTCGAGTACCGGGGCTATGACTCGTACGGGCTTGCGATATCGTCTAAGGGTGCCATCTCGGTGGTCAAGGACGCCGGCCGGATATCTGATTACCGGACCAGCGGGGCGATCGCTTCCGGCACCGTCGGGATCGGCCACACCCGGTGGGCAACCCACGGCGTCCCGTCCGCGATAAATGCGCACCCCCACACGGACTGCACGGGAAAATTTGCCATCGTGCACAACGGGATTATTGAAAATTACGCGGCCCTCAGGGCCGACCTTGCGGCCGCCGGGCATGTTTTTGCCTCCGAGACCGACAGCGAGGTGATTGCCCATCTCTTCGAAGCGTGCTATGACGGGGATATGATGGCGGCCATCCGGCAGGTCACCGGTCGGCTGGAGGGGTCGTATGCGGTGCTGGTGATCGCGGCAGAGGAAGGCGTGATCGCCGCCGCAAGAAACCGCAGCCCTCTCGTCATCGGGGTGGGGGACGGGGAGATGGTCTGCGCTTCGGACCTCGTTCCCGTCATCCCGTACACGAGGGAGGTGATCTTTCTGGAGGACGGGGACTGTGCCGTGGTCTCGAAGGATGCGCTGCGGATTGAAAACGGCGGGGATGCGGTCGCCCGTGCTCCGGAGTTCATTGCCTATGACCCCGAGTCGGCAAAAAAGACCGGGTTTGCCCATTACATGATCAAGGAGATCTTCGAGGAGCCCGAGGCATTCTCCCGGACGCTCAATGCCATGCAGGACACCGAGGAGATGCAACGGGTTATGGAAGGGGCGGCGCGGGTGACGGTGGTCGCGTCCGGGACCTCCTATCATGCGGGGATGATCTTCCGGTACCTGATGGAGGAGTTCAGCGCGATTCCCGTGCGGACGGAGATCGCCTCAGAATTCCGGTATGTCCGGCCCTCGCCGGACGAGGTGGTGCTCGTGATCTCCCAGTCGGGAGAGACGGCGGACGCGCTTGCGGCACTCCGGCGGGCGAAGTTCCACCGCTGCCTGACCGTCGCGCTCACGAATACGCTGGGAAGTTCGATCACCCGCGAGGCGGACCATGTCTTCTACACGATGGCGGGGCCCGAGATCAGCGTCGCCGCGACGAAGTCGTTTATTGCACAGATCGCCGCGCTGATGAAGATGGTCTCCCTCTCGCGGGGGGCGAGTTGTTCCCTTCTCCTGGCTGACGTCAAGCAGGCAATCGAGGCCGTCCTCCAGCTGGATATGACGGAGGCGACGGACCTCTGCGCGGGGGCGTCGACGCTCATCGCCATCGGGCGGGGGGTCTTCTACCCGGTGGCCCTCGAAGGCGCGCTGAAGATGAAGGAGATCTCCTACATCCATGCCGAAGGCTACGCGGGCGGCGAGCTCAAGCACGGCCCGATTGCGCTCCTCTCCGGGGAGACGCCGGTCATCGCCTTCGTCCCTCCCGGCGAGACCAGAACCCTGATGATTGGCAACCTGAAGGAGATCGCCTCCCGGCAGGCCCCGATCATCGCGATCGCCGACCCCGGGGATGTGGATGTCGCGGATATTGCCGAGGTGGTGATACCCGTACGGCACCGGAACGTCTTCGCCGATGTCGCCGCCTACACGGTGGCCGCCCAGATGCTCTCGTACGAGGTGGCGAAGCGGCTGGGCCGGGACATCGACAAGCCGAGAAACCTTGCAAAGAGCGTGACGGTGGAGTAAAATATATTTTTTTTAAAAATCTTTGATATTCAAAGGAATTCTCACCACCACCAAATATCCAAAAGGTGGTGATAGGGTTTAGACCTCCGTTACGGGTGGGCACTTGTTATTAGTAGTGTAATTAAAATATTTACCCGTTCATCAATACATTCTGGGATGGTGCGATTATTCACTTTGGCAAGAATACTGTAGGGGAGAATGCTGTTGTTTCTGAGAATGTTGTCTTAGGCTATCCTTCACGGCAGCGGGCGGGGCAAACCGACTTTCCGGGGACGGTGATTGGAAGAAATGCCGTCGTCCGGTCCGGGACGATCATGTACTGTGATGTCACGGCAGGAGATGATTTTTCCACCGGCCACAATGTCGTCATCAGGGAATATACGACCATTGGGAACAATGTCTCCATCGGCACGAATACCATTATCGAAGGGAAGACGACCATTGGAAACGGGGTAAATATGCAGAGTCTGGTGTACATTCCTACCGGCGCCGTTATAGAAGATGATGTCTTCATCGGCCCGAATGCAGTCCTCACGAATGACCGGTATCCTCCGAACGGTGGAGGGAACCTCCTCGCCCCCATCATCAGAAAGGGTGCCTCCATCGGGGCCAATGCCACCCTGTTGCCTGGTGTTGAAATCGGGGAAGGATCGCTCATTGCGGCAGGGGCTGTCGTGACGAAAGATGTGCCGCCGCAGACGCTCGCGGTCGGTGCGCCGGCAAGGTTCCGGGAGCTTCCCGAGGGGGCCCGGCGATGATCCCGGTCGCACGCCCCTTCGTCGGGGAGGAGGAGACCGCTGCGGTCGCAGAGGTGATGCAGTCGGGGATGCTCGCACAGGGCGAGGTGGTAACGAAGTTTGAGGAGGAGTTTGCCGCGTACTGCGGGGTGGGGCACGGCGTGGCGGTCAATTCCGGCACCGCCGCCCTGCATGCTTCGCTTCTCGCGCTCGGCATCGGTCCGGGCGACGAGGTGGTTGTCCCCTCGTTTACCTTCATCGCGACGGCGACGAGCGTGAGCATGACAGGGGCACGGCCGGTGATGGCGGATGTGGAGGCGTCCACATACACCATCGACCCGGCATCGGTCCGCTCCGTGCTTACTCCTGCGACGAAGGCGGTCATCGGGGTGCACCTGTACGGCCAGCCGTTTGCTATCGGCCCGGTGCTTGACCTGTGCGAGGAGAAGGGGCTGGTGCTCATCGAGGACTGCGCCCAGGCCCACGGGGCGACCTGCCACGGGAAGAAGGTCGGCGGGTTTGGACGAGTGGGGTGCTTCTCCTTCTACCCGACGAAGAACATGACCTCGGGCGAAGGGGGGATGGTGACGACGGACGATGAGGAGCTGGCATCGCATATCCGGCGGATCATCAACCACGGGCAGAGCGACAAGTACCTCCATACGGAACTCGGATACAACTTCAGGATGACGAACATAGGCGCCGCCATCGGGCGCGTGCAGCTCGGAAAGCTCGATGCGATGAACGCGAGGCGGGCGGCGAATGCGGAGTGGTACCATTCCCATATCCGTCGTGAAGGGATTGCAACCCCCGTGACCCGTGCAGGGTGTACGCACGTCTGGCACCAGTATGTCCTCGATGTCGGCGAGGAGTTTCCTCTTTCGCGTGACGGGCTGATGGCCTACCTGCGGGAGAAGGGGATCGGTTCGGCGGTGCACTACCCGATGCCGGTGCACCGGCAGCCGCTCTATGCAAAAAGCGGCGGTGCCGACTGTCCGGTCTCCGACCGTGCCTCGCGGCAGGTGCTGAGCCTGCCGGTGCATCCCGGTGTCGGCAGGGATGAGTGCGCCTATATCGCTGATGTACTCAACGGAGCAGAGTAGGATGGATGTCGGGGTGATAGGTCTTGGAGCGATGGGCAAAAACCATGTCCGGGTCTATGCGGAACTGAAGGGGGTCGGTACGGTCACGGTCTTTGATCCTGGTACCGCGGCGGCAGAGGAGGTGGCCCGGGAGACGGGTGCGGTGCAGGCGCAGACGATGGACGATCTGCTGGCAGGTGCCGATGCCGTGAGCATCTGCCTGCCGACCCGGTATCACTTCGAGGCCGCCCTGCAGGCGTTTGACGCGGGTGTGCACGTACTCATAGAAAAGCCGGTCTGCCTCACCTCGCAGGAAGGGGAGCAGCTCATCGCCCGCATCCCTGAAGACCTCGTCGTCGGGGTGGGGCATATCGAGCGGTTCAATCCGATCGTCCCCGAGATTGTGCGGATTCTCAGGGATCCCCTGTATGTCGAGATGAAACGGCACAACCCGTTCTCGTCGAGGGTGAACGGGGGCTCCGTGGTGGAGGACCTGATGATCCATGACATCGACATCATCTTTCACGCCCTGTTTTCGGGTCCGTATACGATGGATGCGGCCTGCACCTTCGACGTCTGCGGGGCGCTCTTCGAGTTCGGGAAGACTCCCGTCTATCTCTCGGCGAGCAGGCGGGCCTCGAAGAAGGTGCGCAGCGTCACCATCGAGATGGAGGAGATGACGGTGGAGGGGAACTTCATGAAGCAGGAGGTCTACGTCTACCGAAAGCCGGAGAACTACCACGTGGAGGCGCAGCGGTACGTGCAGGAGAATATCATCGAGAAGGTGATGGTGGGCAAAGTCGAGCCCCTCAGGACGGAGCTTGCCACCTTTCTCGACTGTGTGAAGACCGGGCGGCCGTTCCCCGTCACCCCGGAACAGGCGGTCGAGAATGTGCGGGTCTGCGAATCCATTGCCCGGCGGGTGCATGCATGAGCGGGAACCTCAAGCGGATTCTCGAAGACCGCGGGCCCATCCGTACGGTGGGGGTCATCGGCATGGGCTATGTGGGCATCCCGGCAGCGGCGCTCTTTGCGGATGCGCCGGCGTTTTCGATGGTGTATGGCTTTCAGCGGGATTCGAAGAGTTCCGGCTACAAGATTGCGATGCTCAATGCGGGGGAGAGCCCGCTGAAAGGGGAGGAGCCGGGGCTTGCAGAGCTTCTTTCGAGGGTGACCGCGGCCGGGAGGTTCCGGTGCACGGCCGATTTTTCCCTGATTGCGGAGTGCGATGCGGTCACGCTTGCCATCCAGACGCCGTTTGCCAACCCGAAGGACCTCGTGCCGGACTTCACCCCGCTGGTTGAGGGCCTTCGCAACGTGGGACGGTTTCTTACGCCCGGCACCCTCGTCGTTCTGGAGTCGACGATAACGCCGGGCACGACGGAGGGGATGGCCCGAAAGGTCCTCGAGGAGGAGTCGGGGCTTGTCGCGGGGGTGGACTTCTGCCTCGCCCATGCACCGGAGCGGGTGATGGTAGGGAGGCTCCTGCAGAATATCCGGGAGCACGACCGGGTTGTCGGGGGCATCGATGAGGTTGCCACCCGGCGTGCGTGCGAGCTCTACGGCCCGGTGCTCACGAAGGGCAGACTCATCCCGATGAGTGCGACCGCCGCGGAGGTCACCAAGACCGCGGAGAACACCTTTCGCGATCTCCAGATCGCGGCCGCCAACCAGCTCGCCCTCTACTGCGAGGCGATGGGGATCAACTTCTACGACGTCCGGGCGGGCATCGACTCCCTGAAAGGCGAGGGCATCACCCGCGCCATCCTCTGGCCCGGCGCCGGCGTCGGCGGCCACTGCCTGACGAAGGACACCTATCACCTGGAGCGCGGCGTAGGGGAGCTCGGGCCCGGCGCCCTCGACTGGCCGGACGATCTCGCATCGCTCTACATCACCTCGCGCCGGATCAACGACTTCATGCCGGTGCACATGCTCCACCTGACGGCGTCGGCCCTTGCTCAGGCCGGGAAGGATGGAGCAACGCCCCTGAACGGCGCAAGGATTGCCCTCCTCGGCTGGGCGTTTCTCAATGACTCGGACGACGCGAGAAACACTCCCTCGGCGCCCTTCTTCGAGGCCGTCCGGGCGGCGGGCGCGACGGTCCGCATCCACGACCCGTGGGTCGACCCGGCGACGGCCCCGGACATCCCCGCAGGTGCCGACATCATCCCTGACCTCACTGCGGTCTTGAAGGGCGCCGATGCGGTCGTCATCTTCGCCGGCCATAGGGAGTACCGGAGTCTTGTCCCTACAGAAGTGAAGGCGCTCTGCGGGTGCGCCTATCCGGTGGTAGTGGACGGGCGAAATGTCGTGGAGCCGGACGAGTGGATAGGCGCGGGGTTTGTGTACCGGGGCATCGGCCGCGGGGATAAGAATGGGCATCCAGTTACTATAAGAAACGCTTAAATATAGCTTTATTTTAAGAATCAAGGCCATATAAACGATCGACACAGGTGCGAAATGCGGGCGGATCGCACCCCCCCCTGACCACTAGCACCTTCTGGAAATTCACGCCCTTAAAAGACTAATATAGTCCTTGGAATTGTCTCTATTTCGTAAATGAATGGCCTATTGCCGTAATTCCACTGAAGGTCGTTCATTGCGGAAAATACGGCCAAATTAAGCTTCTTTTGGACTGAAATGAGGGGTATCTCTCCTCACCATAGAGAGGGGAAAGCCCGGTTTCGGATAATCACGGTCTGAATCTTCGCTCCGTTCAGTCGCTTTTCTTCCCACTGAGGATGCCGAAGATCCCGAGTATCTCCCCCGCGAACTCAGCGTTCAGCCTGTAGAGGCTCCCCAGGTAGATGGCGGCTCCCACGGCGACGACCGCAAAGAGGGTGATGATGGAGTCGATGTCGACAAGGTAGTTCAAGGCCGCGATGACGATGCCCATGACAAGCGAGGCGGCGACGATGTGGGTGAGCATGGGGACGTTGACGTTCACGTGGATGTGCTGGCGCAGGAAGAGGTAGCGGGTGCCGAGGATGACGGCCCCTGCCATGACGGTCGCGATGCCGGCGCCGATGAGACCCATGGTGGGGATGAGAAATAGGTTAAGAATAAAGTTAAGAGCAGCTCCGAGTAGTGTTGAAATAGCTGTTTCTTTGATGTGATCCGTTGCTGAAAGTGTATTTCCCAAAATTATATTCGCGCAGTTAATTGTCTGAAAGGCAAGAAGGAAGATCAGTACGGTAGAGCCTGAGGCAAAATCACTGCCGTAAAGGAGTTGGAGAAGTTGCTGGTGAAGCACTATTCCCCCTACCATCATAGGGAGGGAAAGGGTGAGAGCAAAAGGGATTGCTTTTTTCAGACCATTTTCTATTGCACTTACATCTCCCTGCGCTGCAGATCGTGAAAACCGGGGATATAATGTTGATCCTAAGGCAATTGCTGTAAAACTTGCAAACCCCGTGAGCTGGAATGCAATGGCATACACCCCAACCTCGCTGTTGGAGAAGAAGTAACCCAGCATTATACGGTCGGTATTCGTTAAAAGAATTCCTCCTACAATACCTCCAACTGCGAAGAATGCAAAGATGATGAGGCTTATTACATTCCTTTTTGAGAAGTAAGTGAATCTTAGAGGAAAATGCCGGATGAGCATTGAAATGCCTGCAAGATAACCGAATACAAATCCGCCTGCCATACCTGCAACAGAAAATCCCAGAAAAACGGCAACAACCTGAATGCATATTCGCAGGGTGTTGTTTAGTAGATTCGAGATTTCACTGAGGCCATAATTTCCAGTTGCCTGCATACCTGCCGAGAGCATACCCCAGAATGAAGCAATGACTACTGCTGAAATTAGCCATGGCAGCAGTCCGTTGGCATTGAGATCGACAAAGAGATCCCTTGCTAAATAGAGAATAAGAAGAATAGAGGTCAGAAGGACACATTTTATCGAGAGATATGCAGAAAAATACTCGTTCTGTTCTTCTCCCTCGGAGACCTTCTTGACAACTGCTGAGGTAATGCCTGTATCGGCGAAAAGGGATATAATACCAAAATACGAAATGAATAAAGCATATGCGCCATATCCTTCTGAACCTATGATTCGTGCGATGTATATGGTCGAAAGAAACCCGAGGGCTGTAATCAGTATCTGTGAGTTGAAGGATATCAGACTCTGGCGACGGATAGGGTCGATAGAGAGTACGCGTGAGATAACCTCTCGGGATTTATTCACATCATAGTATCACACTGCCATTGTGTAAATGTTGTGGATTTCTAGATGTTATGCAGGGAAGTTTTTAACCGAGTGTCGAGAGATATTAGTTAGATCCGGAGTCCAGACCATGCATACATTAATTCTCGCCGGGGGAAGCGGGACACGCCTCTTTCCCTTATCCCGTGAATATTATCCAAAACAATTCCTTCCTCTCTTTGATGGAAAGTCGCTCTTCCAGATGACGATCGAACGGGCCCTTCTTCATTCAAGGCCCGAGGAGATCTTTATCATAACCAATGAAAATCTCAGGTTCCTTGCATCAGATCAGGCTGGCGGGATCTGTGACGGGTGCCGTGTGCTGGTCGAACCACAACCCCGGAGCACCCTTCCGGCAATATATTTTGGAATGCAGGAGATTGTGAAGGATGCCGGGAGCGCATGCGTTCTTGTTCTTCCTTCGGATCATCTGGTTGAGGTCGATGATTCCTACCATCAATCGGTTCATTCTGCCGTAGAGATGGCTTCGGGGCACCTGATGGTCTTTGGCGTCACCCCAGACCGCCCGGAAGCCGGGTACGGGTACATCCGGACAGGGGAGCGAGCGTCTGCCGGGTACCGTGTTGATGCGTTCGTTGAAAAGCCCGATATCCAGACCGCAGAGAAGTATGTAAAAGATGGGTATCTCTGGAATTCAGGGATGTTCATGCTTGATTCGGCTCTCTTCTTCAGCGAGTGTTCGCATCATGCTCCCGAGGTCGTCGCAGCGTTTAAGAATGCCGATACTCAGAAGGCCTTTGCCGATTCCCCGGCTGTTTCCATCGATTACGGACTGATGGAAAAGACCGAATGTGCTGGGGTGGTTCCGTTCACGTCCTCATGGAACGATCTCGGCAGTTTTGAGGCAATCTATCGAGAGATGCCGCATGATGGACACGAGAATGCGGTTGAGGGCGAATGCATCTGCATCGATTCATCCGAAAATCTGGTGATAAGCGATCGTCTGGTCATGGCGATTGGGCTCAATGAAATGGCGGTCATCGACACGCGTGATGCACTCCTCGTCTGCCCTCTCAGCCGCTCCCAGGAAGTGGGGAAGGTCGTTCAGGACCTGAAAATGGAAGGAGATGAACGGGCCCGTCTCCATACGACGGTATACCGGCCGTGGGGATCGTATACGGAGCTCGAGAAGGATGATGGCTATAAAATCAAGCGCATCTCCGTCCCGCCCCTGAAGAGACTCTCCCTTCAGATGCACCACCACCGGAGTGAGCACTGGGTGGTTGTCAAAGGGACTGCCGAAGTGACGATTGAGGATAAGACCTTCTTTGTCCGTCAGGGTGAGAGCACCTTTGTCCCCTCGGGGGTGCAGCACCGGCTTGCCAATCCGGGTAAGGTTCCTCTTGAGATGATAGAAGTGCAGATTGGTGAGTATATCGGTGAGGATGATATCGTCAGGTTTGATGACGACTATTCCCGGATATAAAAGATATTTTCTCATTCTTTTCCAAAGAACGATTATTTATGATTACCTCTAACTTTGTTCAGGAGTACGTGAGAGGATGAAGAAAGCCCTGATCACAGGAATTACCGGCCAGGATGGTTCGTATCTTGCAGAATTGTTGCTGAGCAAAGGATACGAAGTACATGGAATAATCCGGCGGTCTTCCACCTTCAATACCGACAGAATTGACCATATCTACCAGGATCCCCACGGTGAGGATGTTCGTCTCTTCCTTCATTATGGTGACCTATCCGACGGCGAACAGCTCTCGAATATCATCTATAACATAAAACCGGAGGAGATCTATCATCTCGGCGCCCAGAGCCATGTCCGTGTCAGTTTCGACGCGCCGGAATACACCTCAAATGTGACGGGACTCGGGACGACCCGTATTCTTGAGGCAATGCGGCGGAGCCACTCGGAAGCTAAACTCTATCAGGCATCGTCCAGTGAGATGTTCGGTGGGGCGGTGCCGCCGCAGAATGAAGATACTGCTTTTGTTCCCCGGAGTCCGTATTCCTGCGCGAAGCTGTATGCCTACTGGATGGTGAAGAATTACCGGGAAGGCTACGGGATGTTCGGGTCAAACGGTATTCTCTTCAATCACGAATCTCCCCGGCGTGGCGAGACCTTTGTGACCCGCAAGGTGACCCGCGGTATTGCCTCGATTCTTGGTGGGAAACAGAAGTATCTCTATATGGGGAACCTCGAAGCCCGCCGGGACTGGGGATTTGCGCCAGAGTATGTTGAGGCGATGTGGAGGATCTTGCAGCATGATACGCCGGATGATTTTGTCATTGCCACCGGCGAGACGCATTCGGTGCAGGAATTCCTGGATGAGGCGTTTGCCTATGTTGGAAAGGATGTGAGGAATCACGTTCGGATTGACCCAAAGTATTTCCGTCCGACAGAGGTGGAGGTTCTTATTGGAGATGCCGCAAAGGCCGAAAAAGCACTCGGGTGGAAACCGAAGATTTCGTTCCATGATCTCGTAAGGATCATGGTGGATGCGGACCTGCGGGCAGCAGGACTCGAATCTCCTGGCGAGGGTGATGAGATTATCCGCAGGAAAATGGGCGACAAATGGTGGAAGGGGGACTGATCTGATATGACATTCTGGGAAGGGAAGAAGATCCTGATCACCGGCGGTGCCGGGTTTCTCGGCCAAAAGGTCGTCGCTGAACTTGCATCCCGCGGCGTGACTGAGGACCAGCTCCGTATTCCCCGGAGCCGTGATTGTGACCTGCGGGTCTGGGAGAACTGCGTGGATGTGGTCAAGGGCGTCGACATAGTCATTCATCTCGCGGCGAAGGTGGGCGGCATCGGCTACAACATGGAGCACCCCGGCGAGCTCTTTTATGACAACGCGATGATGGGCATCCAGCTGATGGAGGCGGCGAGGCTCGAAGGCGTTGAGAAGTTCGTCGCCGTCGGCACCATATGCGCCTACCCAAAGTTCACCCCCGTTCCCTTTAAGGAAGAGGACCTGTGGAACGGCTATCCAGAAGAGACGAACGCTCCCTATGGTCTCGCGAAGAAAATGATGCTCGTCCAGGCGCAGGCATACCGGCAGCAGTACGGGTTCAATGCGATTTACCTCCTGCCCGTCAACCTCTACGGGCCGGGGGACAACTTTGACACCGAGAGCTCCCACGTGATTCCGGCTCTCATCAGAAAGTTTGTCGATGCCGTCAGAAACGGAAGCCCCGCGGTGGAAGTCTGGGGCACCGGTGCAGCATCGAGGGAATTCCTTTACGTGGACGATGCCGCACGGGGCGTCGTCATGGCAGCGGAGCGCTACAACAAACCGGACCCCGTAAATATCGGGGCAGGGATGGAGATCACCATAAAGGACCTTGCAGAAAAGATCGCTGAAATTTCAGGATTTACCGGGGAACTGGTCTGGGACACCTCGAAACCTGATGGTCAGCCGAGAAGGTGTCTGGATGTGGAACGAGGCCAGCTGGAATTTGGATTTACCGCAGCAACAGATTTCAGCGAGGGGTTGCAGGCTACGATCAATTGGTATTGCTCAAAATTCTAAAAGGGTCAGTTATTTCATGAAAATATGAATCATTCAGAATGTTACCTAATCTGCGTCGGAACCCCTTCAAATCCAGAGGGTTCTCTTGACACAAATTTATCAGAAGTGTCTGCAAAAATTTTGGATGGGCTCTTGTAAACGAGGCCGGGAATAATATGGTAATCATGAAGAGCACTGTAATTTCAGGAACGAAAGACGATATTCTTCTTCGAAACTTGAAATATAGTAAAGGAACAATCTGCAAGGATATCGGTTAAGGCTTAAATTCAGGACTCTCAAAAAGGAGCAGTATGTTAGTATTTCTATCTGGCGGAAGATTAGGGAATCAGATTTTCCAATATATGTTTTTAACAAGCATAGCTGAAAAAAATGAAAGGATCTTTTGTTTTGATATGAAAATGTTTTTTGATACCTTTGATTTTGACAAAAATCGGATATGGCACAATTCTAATAGATACATATCCTATTTTTTTCAGAAATTCGTTATTCCTGTAGTAATTAAGCCATTATGTAAAGTTAGGTTAATTAGCTTTATTGAGCAAAAAAAGGATGCTAATTTACGTCCATTGCCTGAATGGAACGAAACAACAGGATTGATGCCGTTTATTCGGTATGTAAATAATGACTATTTCCAGTCAGAACTATTTATAGGGAATAATCATTTACCTAGATCGAATCTTTGCATAAAGGAAGAATATTTAAAGGAGGCTCGGCATCTAATCGGTAAAATACCCGAATATTATACAAAGGTTTTCATTCACGTGAGGAGGGGGGATTATAGAAATGTATCATTTTTGGGTGAAAAAGGAATTGATCTACCCGAATCATATTTTGAAAATGCTATCGGCTATATAAGAAGAAAGGTAGATAATCCTTTTTTCGTATTTTTATCTGATGATCCCTCCTATGTCCGAGATATTTTTCAAGGTGTCGAACCCAAAATTATTTCTGAACATTCAATGCAAGTTGACTTGGGAATAATGAGTTTGTGCGAAGCAGGAATCATGTCAAATAGTACTTTTTCATGGTGGGGGGCATATTTTATTGACCATAAAAGAATAATAATTGCGCCTAAATATTGGTATGGGTGGAAACAACAGGTTGAGTCGCACCCTGGGATACAACCGTCTTTTTCAATTATTTTGGATATATAGGAATATTGGCCCTAATTAGGTTCATTGGGATGAACATATTGTGAGTTTCAAGAGTAGAAAGAAGTCTAAAAGATGATTTATTTGATGTTCTATTGAAGTTAGATTAGCAATTCGGCGAAATATTTCGTTGAATAAACCCTTTAGCGAGGCGGTACAATTAGGGATAGAATAGATAATTTCATTCTAGAATGGCGATAGAAATCGAAGTTAATATAAAATGTTTGGGGGTTCAACAATATACAACACAATGGTTTCAATTTATTTTCATGGGTATATCCAGCATAAGTAATAATTTTTTCAATTTTACAGGAGAGATAATTAAATTTGCATTTCCTCTATGTGGATCCATTCCTTCTTGTGGCATTTTTCCTTCGCCAATGAGGTATGCATATTTTAAATTGCAGATATTCGCAAGGGACCAGTAGCAGACATTGACATATAATGGGGAAAAGAATTCGATAATTTTTGTTTTAGGCCTTGAGTAAATAATATTTGAGAATCCTGCTCCGTGAACAGAAACGATGACATCAGCATTGGAAAACAATTCAATTTGTTTACTTACATCCATTCCATCAAGACTTACAACAGAAAACCCATAATTTTGCAGCAACTCCTCTATTGCTGGTTCATTCAACAATTTTCTTGCTCTGGCATCCTTTCGCGATATGTAAATTCTTTTTGGTGAATTGGGTTTACTCGTTACCTGGTTATCTAGAATATTTGTGCGGATAAAATTAACTGCTCTATATGTTGGATTTCCTGTATTTCCAATGCATGAAGGAATAATTACTTCATCCGCAGTCAAGACAACATTTTTTTTGGGAGGAATTATCTTTTCAGGAGCTATCCCAAGAAAATTAAGATACTCCTTCATGAATTTTTTTTCATTGGATATATAGTAATAATCAGCCTTTTCCTCGATCAAGGAAAGTCTGGGGAGAGTATCCAGCAGAAAGTGAAAATAATTTCCATGGGAATTACTTTCTATCACTGCTATAGATCCTGTTATATGTTCATTATCAGGTAAATTACCTTGAGTCAGGATGGAGTGATGCTCGATCGGAACTCCGATTTCTTTTGATACATCCCCCAGTAAGTAGCCATCTCCTGAAAAAACCGTACCGTACCTGGTAATATAAATATTTTTCATCTTTGAGACATACACTTCCGGCGTAGGCTTTTCCACTTCAATTCTGAATTTCCAATGGGGTTCCGAATCAATTGTATTTGGATAGGTTCGCTGAATGATATATCCTTTATCGATTATTTGAAACGGATAGTGGTGAATCCGCGCATACTCTTTAACAGTAATTATTTTTGATGGAGGAGGATTTTTGAATCGAATTGCATTAAGGAGTTTATTAGATAAATCCAAAAGAATTTTTAAAATATACTTCATCTTAAAAATAAACATTTTACAACTATTATTTTGTCTACCGAGAAAAAGATGCTGATAGATATGTTTTACTTGTCATAATTGATTTGATAAGGTTATCAGATGGCAATAAATTATTTGATATTCTAGTTTTGAATTGTAAATGTCTGTTCTAATTATGATTCACAGAAAATAGAATTAAATAATGAGATAATAGGATAGCGACATGAATTAAATATCAAAACGGATATTTCCGCCAAAATTAAATTCATTTAAATGACTCTGAAATTAGGAGAATGAAACTCGGATGAAAATCTCAATCCTCGGAAGCGGATATGTTGGACTTGTGACCGGTGTCTGTTTCGCAAGTCTTGGTCATGATGTGGTTTTTGTAGATATTGATAAGGAGAAAATCGATAAAATAAACTCTTCAGTCCCGCCAATATTTGAAGAAGGGCTGCAGGATATGATGCAGCGATTCTCGGACAGAATTTATGCAACTATGGATTATTCCTATGCAGTCAGCAATTCTGAATCCACATTCGTTTGTGTCGGTACACCTTCCAAAGCCGATGGTTCACTTGATACGAGATATATCGAAAGCGCCGGAGAAAATCTCGGAAGAGCTCTTTCCGGGAAAAAAGGTCCGCACACTGTTATCATGAAGAGCACTGTTCTTCCAGGAACAACGGAAAATATACTCGCTCCGATAATTGAGAGAGAATCCGGGAAAACGATTCATGAGGACATCGGCCTCGGATGCAATCCTGAATTTTTAAAAGAGGGGGTTGCCGTCGCTGACTTTACCCATCCTGATCGTGTTGTTTTGGGCTGCGGGGATTCAATCGCAGAAAAAATCCTTGATGAACTCTATGCCCCCTTTACCTGTCCGAAGGTGAAGACCACCATTCAGACCGCAGAGATGATAAAATACGTGAGCAATGCCTTCCTTGCAACGAAGATCAGCTTTGCCAATGAAATCGGGAATCTCTGTAAGCAGCTTGGGATCGATACAAGGGAGGTCTTCTATGGGGTCGGACTGGATTCACGGATTAACCCTGGATTCTTTGGGGCTGGTGTAGGATTCGGGGGTTCCTGCTTTCCTAAGGATGTGCGGGCGCTTGTTGCCTGTGAACGGAAAAACGGGGTTGAGCCTCAGATTCTTGATGCCGTACTGGCTGTCAATGAGAAGCAGCCCGGACGCCTGATGGATCTTCTGGCAAGGCATCTCCCGGACCTTCAGGGGAAGACCATTGGTATTCTGGGACTTGCCTTCAAATCGAACACCGATGATATCAGGGAAAGCAGGGCGATTCCTGTTATACAGGAACTTATGAATAAGGGCGGCCGGATAGCCGCATATGATCCGATGGCGGCTGAGCATATGAGGGTGCTCTTTCCCCAGGTTGACTACCTCGCCCATGCATATGAGGTTGTCAGTCAGGCCGACGCTGTACTCATCATGGTCGATGAACCGGAGTATGAGGATCTTGATTATTCAGGAAGTATTGTCATTGATGGAAGGGGAATACGTCGTGCCGCTGTCGATGCTCAGGAGTATGAAGGGATTTGCTGGTAAGGATATCGCCCAGTAATAATGATGAATAGGGTTTACGGATAACTTTGAAGAGACCTTCAAAATATCCGATTTTTCTTATTTATGACTAAAAATGAATAATAAATAATCCTGAAAGAATGTTTACAATAGATAGATATTGAAAATTTAAAAATTCTGTTTCAGGTAGTGTGCTGTCTTCATCAATCCATCATGAATGTCAGTGGTTGGAGTCCAGTTGAGCAGCCTTTTCGCCTTGGTGATATCCGGTCTCCGTCGCAATGGGTCATTTTCCGGCAGGGGAGAATAGGTGATTTTCGAACCAGATCCCATCTGCTCGATAAGGGTTTCAGCAAGTGCGAGAATGGTCATTTCGTTGTCGTTGCCGATATTGACGACCTCCCCTTTCATTTTATCATCGGACAGGAGTCTCAGCTGTCCGATCAGCTGATCGGTCACGTAGGTAAAGGATCGGGTCTGCAGTCCATCTCCGAATACCGTGACATCTTCATTGTTCAGGCATTGGACGATAAATCGTGGAATAACTCTGCCATATATGCCGTCGGGGCGGATGCGGGGGCCATAGGTGTTGAAAATACGGACGATTCTCGTATCGAGATCATACTGCCGCAGAAATGCCATGCATAATGCCTCCCCGCAGCGCTTGGATTCGTCGTAGCATCCCCGGATACCGATGGGATTGACATTCCCAAAGTACGTTTCCGGTGTGGGTACGATCTCGGGCGAGCCATATACTTCACTCGTTGAGGTAAAGAGCACCCGGGCATCCTTTTCCTGGGCGATATTGAGAATATTTTCTGTTCCGATAGTGTTGGATCTGATAATCTGAATGGGATATTTCGAAAATTCAAACGGTCCGGCACGGGAGGCCATGTGAATTACCGCATCAAGTTCTCCATCGAATTTGGTGAAGGTGGTTACATCAGATTCAATGAATTGGAAATTTTCATTCTCTAGTGCAGCATGCAAGTTTGACTGAAGACCACTGGAAAAATCATCGATTCCAACCACCTCTGCATTCATGGCGAGTAATGTTTCAACCATCCATGAACCCAGAAACCCGGCTGCTCCCGTCACCAGGATTCGGCTGCCGGAGAAAAAATTTGTATTAACATTATCCACGATATCGTGGACTCCGGATTCTATGATATTCATGTTTTCTTATTTCGCCAGATCATGCAAATACCTTTCAATGACTGGTCCGAAGACCGGATCTTTGAGCGTAAGTTCGAGGTTTGAGATCATCCACCCAATTTTATCACCAATGTCGTAACGGGTGCATTTGGTGACGAGGCCGATTTTCCTCTCCAGCAATTCAATACCGTCTGTCAGCTGGATTTCACCCCCGTATCCGGGAGTTAAATTGGTAAGATGCTCAAAAATTTCCGGTGTAAAAAGATATCTGCCAATTGCTCCAAGATTTGATGGGGCTTCCTCTGGGGCCGGTTTTTCAACTATCCTTTGAATCTGATAAATCGAGTCCTCGATTGGAATCCCATCAATGATTCCATAATCCTTGATCTTATGCTCAGGAACTTCTTCCACCACGATGACTGATTGTTGGAACTTGTCATAGGCCTCAATCATCTGGCGGGTAGAGTTCCGGCACCCCGGATTTGAAATTGTGATGGTATCGCCCAGAAGGACAGCGAATGGCTCATTTTTGCAATGTTTTTTCGCATGGATAATTGCATCACCCAGTCCTCGCTGTGATCTCTGACGTATGAAGTGAATCGATGCCGAAGAAGATAGTTCATTGAGAGAATTTTCAATATCGTGGATCTCTTTATTGGAACCCGAATTAAAATTCGAGGTGGGATCAAAATGATCTTCAATTGCCCGCTTGTTTTTTCCAGTAATTATTAAAATATCCTCAATGCCTGCTTCTACGGCCTCTTCTACGACATATTGTATTACCGGCTTGTCAACGACGGGAAGCATTTCTTTCGGTTGCGCTTTTGTCAGAGGAAAAAATCTTGTCCCAAGTCCGGCGGCGGGGATTACGGCAATATCGATCGAAGATTTCATTTTTCATATTTCTCTCTACTATACCCATAAATGTTACATAATCGTAAGAAAATTTTGAGATAATTTCAATGTTATAATGAGTTGTCAACAATTTGGTCTCCTAACTGAAATATCGAAGATAAATATTGTCAATATTCCAAAGATAAATTAGGAAAAAGGTGAAAGATTAATCCAGACCATAAAATCGGGCCTATTAACAATGCTTCTGATATGAGATTATGACCGAAATTAACGAATTCATTCCAAATAAACCATTGAAGACAGCTGTCCTTTTTCTTATCTTCAACAGGCTTGATACGGCGAAAGAGGTTTTCGAAGCGATTCGCAAGGCAAAGCCTCCCCGACTATATATTGCGGGTGATGGCCCCAGAGAGGATCATCCGGGTGAAGCCGAAAAAGTGCAGGCCGTACGAGACCATGTGATAAGTTCTATTGACTGGCATTGTGATGTTAAGACATTATTTCGAGATGAAAATCTTGGATGCAAATATGCGGTTAGTGGCGCGATAAGCTGGTTCTTTGAGAATGAAGAGATGGGAATTATTCTCGAAGATGACTGTCTGCCAAGTCAAAGCTTCTTTTGGTTTTGTGAGGAGCTTTTGGAGGAGTACAAAGAAGATGAGCGCATAATGATCATTAGTGGATACAATAAGCGAGAAACTTGGAAAGAAGAAAAAAATGATTATTTCTTCTCAAATTTAGGTGGAATTTGGGGTTGGGCTAGTTGGGGTCGGGCATGGAATTTGTATGATGTTGATATGCAAAATTTAGGCAAGTGCATAGAAAACAATTATCTAAAATATCTACTTGGAGGTAAGCTTGGAAGGATTAGAGAACGACAAATGCGTTCTACACTTCAAAATGACGTTGATACATGGGATTACCAATGGGGTTTTACCCGACACATTAACTCAGGACTGGCAATTGTTCCCTCAAGAAATTTGATTTCTAATATCGGTTTTGGACCTGATGCAACCCACACGAAAAACAAGAAAGCAAATGATACAGGCATAAAGAGATTTGAGATATCATTACCAATAGTCGGAAATAACATTATTATTGCTGATGGTGATTATGACGCCCTATTTTTTGCCCATAAATACATAAATAATAAATTTTATAAAAAAATTATAAAAATTTTAAACAATAAATTGAATAGCGGTAGAATTAATAAATAATTTAGTTTGGGAAATTAAATGAGAAATATTGTTTTATTTGATACTTCTATTGGATCAACGAATATTGGTGATCAGATAATCATGAGCGCAGTCAAAGAAGAAATTTGTGATATTTTTTCTGAAGATTTCATTGTGAATCTCCCAACACATGATAAAATTGGAAAAGAAGGAAATAAAATTGTAAAAAATTCAGCCATCTCAATTGTAGGGGGGACAAACCTCCTTTCATCAAATATGAATTATTACAATCAGTGGAAAATAAATATTTTTTCTTCGTTTTATTTAAAAAATGCAATTTTATTGGGTGTAGGTTGGTGGCAGTATCAAAAAAACCCAAATATGTATACTAAAATTTTATTGAACTCTGTCTTGGATACTGAACATATACATTCAGTCAGAGATAACTATACAAAGAAAATGCTTGAATCAATTGGCATTACAAATGCTATAAATACGGGTTGTCCGACATTGTGGAAATTAAATCAAGAACATTGCAATAAAATTCCTACCCAAAAGGGAAAAAATGTAATTTTCACATTAACAGACTACAACAAGGATCCTCTTCGTGACAGTATGCTAATAGATTCTTTGTGCAATAATTATACTGATGTTTATTTTTGGCCACAAGGGATTGGAGATTTGACCTATCTCAATCAAATACATAAAAATCGTCGTAAAATTAAAATTATCAGTCCGAATTTAAGTGCATTTGATATGTTTCTAAGAGAAGGCAAATCTCTTGATTATGTTGGTACCAGGCTTCATGCTGGGCTTAGAGCGATAAAATACAAGAAGAGAAGTCTTATTTTAGCTATTGATAATCGAGCATCAGAAATGAAAAATGATTTCGGATTGAACGTCATCGATATGAATGAAATTGTGGAATTATCAGATGTTATTCAAAAAGATATTCCGACAAAACTGAATCTACCGGAAAAAGAAATTATTAAATGGAAACGGCAGTTTTTTAGAAAAGAGTGTGGAGTGCCCGAAAATATAATATTATAATCGAGTTGCGGGTTAATCCCTAATTGGAAAAAAATCAATGAAAGTCCTCATCGTCAATACCTATGACATCCGTGGCGGAGCAGCCCGTGCCGCTTACCGACTGCATCAGTCCTTGCTTGATGCCGGGGTAGACAGCTGGATGCTGGTGCAGTCGAAACTCAGTGATGATGAGCGGGTGATTGCACTCTTGCAGAATGATGCCTGCCATACATGTACACGTGTTGGCAGAAGCCTTTTGGATGCTTTACCTTCGAAATTATATTTAAATAAAACCGAGACACTCTTTTCCCCTGCCCGGCTCCCCTTTGGGGGAGTGCTGGAAGCAATTGAAGAAATAGACCCGGATATTGTCCACCTCCACTGGATCTGTGGCGGGATGATCCGTATCGAAGATTTGGAAAAGATACACAAGCCGATTGTCTGGAGTCTGCACGACATGTGGGCCTTCACCGGCGGCTGCCATTACGATGAAGGGTGTGGAAAATACCAGTCTCACTGTAGCGCCTGCCCGGTCCTGGGTTCAAAAAACGAAAAGGATTTGAGCCACAGCATCTTTGCACGAAAGCAAAAGACCTTTTCAAAAATGGAGAATCTGACGATAGTCGGTCTGAGCAGATGGCTTGCGGAGTGCGCCCGTCAAAGCACCCTGCTGAAAAACAAACGGGTGGTAAACCTCCCCAATCCAATTGATACGACAGCATTCATTCCTTTCGATAAAGCAGAGGCACGAAAGAGACTAAACCTGCCGGGTGATAAAAAATTGATTCTCTTCGGTGCCATGTCTGCAACGAGCGACCCGCGAAAGGGGTACAGGGAACTCGTCAAAGCGCTTGACCAATTGCCACAAAATGATGACATAGAGCTGGTGGTCTTCGGGAGTTCCGGGCCGAAGAATGAAACCAGGAATGGCTTTTTAACTCATTATCTCGGTCATATTGACGAGGAGTCACTGCATCTCCTCTACTGTGCGGCGGATGTGATGGTGGTTCCTTCCCTGCAGGAAAATCTCTCGAATGCAATCATGGAATCACTGGCATGCGGGACCCCGGTAGTGGGTTTTGATATCGGCGGCAACGGGGACCTCATTGATCATAAAAAAAACGGATACCTGGCAGAACCTTATAGTCCCGCCGATCTGGCGGAAGGGATACGGTGGGTGATCAATTCCCCCCTTTATCAGGACCTTTCAAAAAATGCGAGGGAAAAGGTCCTGAGATGCTTTGATAGTAAGGTGGTGGCCGAGAAGTATATTGAACTCTATCAAAGTATTTTATGAGATCTGTAAAGCTATTCAGAAGGGCGTCCCAGAAATAACTCAGGTATATCATCCCGTTTGTTCCGGAAGCACTTCCCCTGGAGGATACCATCAGCCAACCATATGAATTAGTAATATGCAATAAAACGAATACGTATCGCGGGGGAGAGAATATCGCACATACAATGCCCGTCATTTCTATTATCACGGCCTGCCTGAATAGCGAGGAGCACCTGGAAGAGACCATTGCGAGCGTGGTCCGGCAGACCTATCCCCATATCGAATATGTCCTGGTGGACGGCGGTTCAACCGATGCGACACCGGAGATTATCAAAAAGTATGGTGAGAATATCGCTGTTTCGATATGCGAACGGGACAACGGCGTCTATGACGCGATGAACAAAGGAATCCGTCATTCGACCGGCGATGTCATATATTTTCTGAACGCCGGCGATTCCCTGTACGATGCAACGACGATTGCGGACATTGCTGCCAGATTTTATGACGAAGATATCTATGCCGTATACGGGAATGTCGAGGTGATAAACGACTGGAAACGGGAACGGGAGATTCGTGGTTGCAGGGTCACTTTCAACAATCTGTTGTACCGAAGGATCTGCCACCAGGCACTTTTTGTCAGAAGAGCGCTATTTGAGGAGATGGGACTCTTTTCCCCTGAATTTAAGCTATCGGCCGACCATGATTTCATCGTGAGGTGCATCAAAAAATATCCTGAGCACTTCTTCTATGAAGACCGCATCGTTGCACTGTACAGGGACGGGGGCATGAGCTGCAAAGGAATGGAGAGAACAAAAATGGAAGACCTGAAGATCATCTCTCGAAACTATAGCACGCTCCAGTCCGTCTTTGGCGCGGCAATCTGTGGCTATGTAGTATTGAAATACAAAATTCCCCAAATTCTCCACATAAAGAGCGCGAACTTCGAATGAACCGCACGTGAAATGGTAAGAGGTTGAGAGGTAGTGGCCGTCATGTATGCAATAATTTTTCTGATTTTGATTTTAGCAGTCAGCACATTCGTCGGAATATACTTCCTTCGGTACTGTAAGAAGCTGACAGGTTATCTCTCTCCCGAAGGAAGCACAAAATCAACGCCATCTTCATATCAGCCGTTTGTCTCGATCATCGTCCCCACCTACAATGAAGCCGTCGTCATCGAAGCCAAACTGAGGAATACGTTGGCACTCAGATATCCCCCGGAAAAACGGGAAATTCTGGTGATTGATTCCGCCTCGACCGATGGGACGGCAGAGATGGCTGCACAATTTGAGCGTATCACCGTTGTAAGACAAGCGGAACGGCATGGGAAGTCTTCAGCACTCAGGGAGGCCTTCGCCCTCGTGAAGGGGGAGATTGTTCTCATCACCGATGCTGATGCCCTGCTCGATGAAAATGCCGTCAATCTTGTCGTTTCCGCCCTTGCTGATGACAAGGTCGGGGCTGTGACCGGCAGACAGGTGCTGGTAACTCCCGGAGATACAAAATTTGCGGAGAAGGAGAGGTCCTACCGTGGCATCTTTGATCTCATCCGCAACGCCGAGAGCAACATGCACTCGACAATGATCTTCAACGGGCCACTAATGGCGTTCAAAAGTGAGGTGCTGGAAGCTCCCGCACCGGATATCGTTGCCGATGACACCGAGATGGCCCTTCTGGTCATAAGGAAAGGATACCAGGCTAAGTATGTCCCGGAAGCGATATTTTATGAGAATATACCCCTGAGCGACACGTCGCGCCTGAAGCAAAAAGAGAGGCGTGCAGAAGGACTGGTCCAGTCGTTCTGGCGACACAGGGATATGCTCTTCAACGCAGAATACGGCTCGTTTGGCAAAGAGATATATCCTGCAGAATTTGCGGTGCATATCGTCCTTCCCTATCTTATGCTGTTTTCCGGCATCGCAGTTGCGATAGGGCTCTATAAGGATTTCATGAATACCCTTCTGATAACGATTGGTTTTATTGGAATCAGTGGTGCCTATGCCGCGTCCACGTACACTCACATCGGCAGGTTTCTGGGACAACCTGATGGCGAAGAGGCAGATAACAAGATAATAAAAAAGATTGCAATTACGGCGATATCATTCCTGCAACTACAATATGCACTATTGATGGGTTCATTGAAGGTGCTGCTGTTCGGGGGACACTCGACCTGGGAACAGATTGAAGATGCCAGATATCAGAGTGATGCGCCCATCGCAGAGGGGAACAATCACCGAAATAATTAGTAACCCAAAGAGAGAGCCGGTTTGATGAAATAAAAGTGTAGGGAAATTCACAATATCCCCATCTCCCCCAGTCGTGCCGGGAGATACTCCTTCGTCACAAAGTCCAGCCCCCTGCTCGCAAAGGCCTGCTGTTCCGACTTGAGGCCCATCTCGAGCTGGAGCTTGATCTGTCTGCGCCAGTACTCCGTGTCGAACCGCGGGTCGGTGAGCTCCGACTTCAGGGCGGCGACGTCGCCCTCGGTGAGCTTGTCCGAGGGGAGGTTGTAGTCGCTGATGTCCGAGGGCTGCACGCCGATGAACCGGGCCCCCGGGGTCGCGAGGATCTCGGACATGTGGGCCGCCTTGATCGAGCCGTAGGCAACGGACGCATAGATGCGGTACGACCACGGGTCCCCGTCGGTGAAGATGACGACGGGAAGGCCCATCTCCTGGTTCATCCGCCGGAGCATCCGCCGCGTCGAGCGGGCCGGCTGCCCCTTCAGGTGGACGAGGATCGCATCGTGCTCCTCGTCGAAGCCGTTCTCCATCAGGCGGGCGTACATGCCGCCGGTCTCCATTGCGATGATGAACTTTGCGTCGTGCTCGACAAAATCGATGCTCTCCACGTTGTTCGGGATGGGATACCCCGCCTCGCCCACGTCCTGCTGGCAGTGGATATTGCGCACCCCGCGCTTCGTCGTCTCCGTCAGGCGGAGCGGGCCGTAGACGGAGGCCCCGTCCTCCTCCGGCCGGAGGTGAAACGCCTCGCGGGAGAGCTCGGTGATGATCTCCAAATCCTCCACGAGCATGTTCGACTCGTCCTGCGCAGAGAACTTCGCCCGCTTCCACCCCTCGGAGATGTAGTACATCTCCCTCAGTGTTGAGGAGCGCGACTCCTCGAGCTGCTGCTTCAAAAACCCGATCACGTACGCCATCTTCAGGATATGCAAAGCACTCTTCTCCGAGTTTGCCGTCCGGGTCGTCCCGCGCTCCCCGTACTTCCAGACCTCGCTCGACTCATCGTACTCGATGTTCTGCTTCGTTCTGGTCGGCAGCGTCACCGACGGAATCTGCCCCTCGGTAAACTGGTCGTACCACTGCTCCGCGATGCCGACGAGCTGCCGGCGGGCGAGAGCATCCAAATCCTTACTGGACATCGAGGTCCACCACCACTTTCATCTTTTCCTCCACTCCGCGCATATCAAGCGACCCGCCGCCCCGGCCGGGATAGTGCACCCGCCAGTGGCTTTCCGGTTCTATTCTGACCTTCCAGACCTTGTTGAACTCATCCCCGAAGGCGTCCGTGAAGTCCGGCGGCTGGTCCGCACCGGCCGCATCATCGCCCGAGATGAGATAGAGCATCACGTCTGCCGGCGAGCGGGTATAGTTGTGCACCGAGAGCTCCACCGTCCCCTCGCGGGTCACCTTCCGTGCGATGATCTTTCGCATGATCTGCCCCTCGATGGGGGCGATGTCGGGGACGGGCTTCTCCACGATCTCCGCCACTTTGCCCGCGATATCCGGGATGATGGAGCAGATGGCCCGTGCCCGGTTCTCGGCGAGTTTGCTGCGCTCCCGTTTGTTGATGAAGGTCTTGAGCTCGCGCCCCAAATCCTGCAGCGCAAGGACGATCTCGCGTTCGATCTCGGGGATCGCCGCCACCGCGTCCTTCGACTCCGAGGTGAACGGGACGTTCGTCGAGGCGACATGCACGAGGATCAGCACCGGCCCCATGGGCAGCCCCTGCTGCGAGAGGTTGTAGGCCTTCCAGTTCACCTCAGAGGCGGCGTTTGTTATGGCGCAGGCCCCCTGCTGGTACAGCAGCGGGACACGGTTGGCAAACCGCAGCAGCTGCCCCTGCCCGTCGGCATCCAGCTTCCCCCCGTAGCCGAGCGCCGTCTCCACGATGAAGGGGTGGCCCGAGAAGACCTGCGCCTTGCGCGTCCGGGCCTGCACGAAGTCCATCGTAAACTCCTTCTCCAGCCCCTGCACGATCATCTCCTCGCCTATGGGCGAGAGGCAGATGGATGCCGGGGGCGGCGGCACATTGACCGTCTGCATCGCATCGAGGAGCACCTTGAGCTGTTCGGACGAGAGCCCTTTTGCCTTGCGGGTCCCCTTGATGCCCGCAAGGGAGAGCATCTGCTCTGCGCTCTTCTTCCCCACGCGGGAGAACCCGGCGATAAGAAACGTCTCGACATCATCGGGAGAGACCGACGCCATCCGCTTCAGGGTCCCGAACTCGATCCCGTGGGGGTGCGGGGCGATCGCCTCCGGGGGCGTGATCACCTCCTCGGACGCCCGGTCGAAGGAGTGGAACTCCCCGTCGATGTCCGCCTGGATGCGGGCGTGGGGGTTGACGACCGCGGTGTAACGGAGATAGTCGATGAGGCGTTTTTTTGCGGCGAGCGTCCCGGTAAACTCGATCTCAATACGCGTCCCGTGGGTCCGGTCCCACTCGACCTCCTCGTGCCGGAGGATCTCCGGTTCGTTCTTCTCGGTCTTTATCATCAGCTCGAAGAGGTGCGCCGCCGTGCGGGCATCCGTCCGCGAGATCACCTTTGCCGGGATGCCGGTCGTCAGCTGCGCATACAGAACGGCCGCGGAGATGCCTATCCCCTGCTGCCCCCGGCTCTGCCGGATCTGGTGGAAACGCGACCCGTAGAGGAGTTTGCCGAAGACGAACGGCACCTTCTCCGGGAGGATCCCCGGCCCGTTGTCCTCGACCGCTATCCGCAGCACATCCCTGTCGGTCTTGACAATCGAGACGAAGATGTCGGGGAGGACCTCCGCCTCCTCGCAGGCGTCCAGAGAGTTGTCCACCGCCTCTTTTATCGTGGTGATGATCCCCCGTGTCGGGGAATCAAAGCCGAGCAGGTGCTTGTTCTTTTCGAAAAATTCGGCGACGCTGATGCTGCGCTGCTGGGCGGCGAGCTTATCGGCTAGCGCCACCCCGAGATCACCCCGTCCACCCCCTCGTCCACCGGGCACTCCTTCTGGGCGCCCGTGGACAGCTCCTTCAGGGTAACAGTGCCCGACTCCGCCTCACGGACCCCCGCCACCACCGCATAGGCGGCCGTCTTGCCCGCGTGCTTCATCTGGCCGCCGAAGCCGCGGTCAAGGAGGTTGAGTTCGGTCCGGATGCCTGCGTCCCGGAACGCCCGTGCCACCGAGAAGGCATAGTCCCGTGACTCGGGGGTGTGCACCACGGCAACGACGGCATCCTTAGCCGCAGGGGCATCCCCCAGCGAGACCATTACCCGGTCAAACCCGATCCCGAACCCGCAGGACCCCACGTCCTCGCCGCCGAAGAGCTTTGCGAGGCGATAGGCCCCGCCGCCGATGATCTGGTTCTCCGCGCCGAGGTTCTCCGCGAACCCTTCAAAGACCATCCCCGTATAGTAGTCGAGGCCGCGGACGATGCCGAAGTTGAGGGTGTAGGGTAGATCCTGCGAGTCAAGGATTCCAACCATCCGCTCGATCCGCTCCCTCTCGGGGACATCCCCGCAGATGGCAAAGGCCTCCGCCGGTGTCTGCGCCGCAAGGAGCGCGGTGAGCGGCTCCTCAAGGTCCGCCCGGCCGCACGCCGCAAGAGCCGCGGCAAGCCCCTCGTAGTTCTTCTTGTCGAGCAGCGCCATCACCTCGCGGCGGAGATCTTCCGAAAGGTCGCGGAGGATATGGCGCATCGGGGCGAGGTGGCCGATGTGCAGGTCGTACGTGACCCCCGCGGAGCGCAGGATGTCATCGGCGAGGAGGATCACCTCGGCGTCGCCCTCGGGCGTGTCCGCGCCGATGAGCTCCGCGCCGAACTGCCAGAACTGGCGGTACCGCCCTTTCTGCGGGCGTTCATAGCGGTAGCAGTCGGAGAGGTAGCACCACCGTATCGGCCGGGAGAGGACCTTCGCCTCATTCACGAACATCCGCAGCACCGCCGCCGTCCCCTCGGGCCGCAGCGCAAGCTCGCGGCCTCCCTTGTCCTGGAAGGTGTACATCTCCTTTACGATGCCCGGCCCGGAGCGGAGGGTGTAGAGCTCCTGGTGCTCGAAGGTGGGGGTGCAGATCTCCCGGTACCCCCAGTGCCGGGCGGCCTGTCGCATCACCGCCTCTTTTGCCCGCCGGTATTCCATCTCGTCCGGTAAAAAATCGCGTGTCCCTCTGGGTTTTTGTATCATCTGTTGTATCCTCGTTCGTCCTTCTTCTGTCGTGCCGTCGCTCTTCCTAGCAGCCGCTCGGCCGCGGTGGTATCGTTCCCGAAGACCTTCTCGCGGCGCTCCCGCCCCTGGATATAGAGGGCCGCGAGGATGATCCCAAGGCCGATAAATTCCGCCTGTGCAAGGGCAAAATATATTCCCAGGAGCCCGAGGGCGGTGTAGAGAACTCCCATATAGGCTGCCCTGCGGTACCCCGGCAGTCCTGTCCGGTAAAATATCCTGGCATCCCGGAGCCAGAGGAAGGCTATCACCAGTGCTCCGAACACTGCGACATAGAGTAAATAGGTGGACGCCATGGCAATACGTAATTATTTATCGTAGACCAATATGATTATTATCAGCCATGAACCCCCACGCAACGCTCTCCGACATCCTGAAATCGTTTCAATCCGGGGAAATTTCGCTCAGGGATGCCGAAATGGCGATCCATGGTCTCGAGATCGAGGAGATCGGGGGCATTGCTCATTTTGACGCCGGACGGCACATCCGGTGCGGGATGCCCGAGGTGGTCCTCTCCGAGGGAAAGGACCCCGGGCACCTGACCGCCATTGTGACCCGCGTTGTTGAAAAGAGCGGACGCTGTATCATCACCCGCATCACGGAGGAGCGGTACGAAGCCCTCCGGAAGGCCGGGCGCGGCCACGGGTACACCGTGGAGGAGCACCGGAATGCCCGCATTGCCATTGCATCGAGGGTGCCTGCGCCCGAGAAGGACCATGGGGTGGTGGGCATCATATCGGCAGGCACCTCCGATATCGCCGTCGCAGAAGAGGCCCGGATCATTGCCGAGGAGATGGGATGTACCGTGCATGCCATCCACGATGTCGGGGCCGCAGGCATTCACCGCCTCTTCCCCGCACTGGGGAAGGTGCAGGATGCCGATGTTTATATAGTGATTGCCGGCCGGGAGGGGACGCTGCCCACGGTGGTGGCGGGCCTCGTGGACAAACCGGTCATCGGCGTCCCCGTCAGCACGGGATACGGGTACATGGGGGCAGGGGAGGCGGCCCTTGGGAGCATGCTCCAGTCATGCGCCGTCCTTGCCGTCGTGAATATCGACGCGGGCTTTACCGCGGGTGCCTTTGCCGCCCAGGTGGCACGGGGAGCACAAAAGAATGAAAAATAGGGGTTTTTACATCGGGCGGTTTCAGCCCTACCACAACGGGCACCAGTCGGTACTGGAACGGATTGCAGAGGAAGTCGACGAGATAGTAATTGGAGTGGGGAGCGCCCAGTTCAGCCATACGGTGGCAAACCCCTTCACCGCCGGCGAACGGGTGATGATGATCACCCGCGCCCTCGAAGGCCTCGGCTGCCCGTACTATGTCATCCCGATTGAAGATATCCAGCGAAACGCCCTCTGGGTCGCCCATGTGCGGTCCATATCGCCCCCCTTCGAACGCGTCTTCACCTCCAACCCCCTGGTCGTCCGGCTCTTCCATGAACAGGGAATCGATGTCACCTCCCCTGATATGCTCGAACGCCACAACCTCAGCGGCACGGAGGTCCGCCGGAGAATGATTGCCGGGGAACGGTGGGAAGAGCTTGTCCCGCCGGTCGTTGCCGGGATCATCGATGAGATCGACGGGGTCGCCCGCCTGCGGCAGGTGACGAAGACCGACTGAGTGCGGGAAGTGATGGAAGTATGGCAGGGTTTCTGAAATCGATATTCGGCACAAAAAAGGAGAGCCCCGCGGCCCTCGAACTGAGCCTCGCGGAGGTCCCCCCCTGGCTGGATGCACGGGAACAGGAGATCCACGGGGGACTGGACGGCCTGGTCCTTGCCTCCCGGGAGCGGGCGCTCGTCGCCATAGAGACGCTGAGAGCGCAGGTCCGCGATCTTGCCGGTCTGCAGCCCCCTGCGGACCAGGTGATGAGCCCGAAGCTGCGGCGTGTCGTCGAACAGGGCATCCCCCGGTTCATTGCGGCGATGGAAAAGACGTTGGAGACCAGCCTCTCGACCGTCCCGGGGGAATACTACGACGACTGTGTCGGCATCATCGCCGGGACCGCCAAGAACATGAAGGGCCCGGGGCGGTACATCGCCACGGTCTATCCCAAAGAGATGAAGGAGATCCGGGCAACCCTGGACATCATCGGAAGGGACGTCAATGTCCTGGGCAAACGCCTCGGTCCTGCCCGGACGGAGACGGAGGCGATCGCCTCCGCCCGCGCCGCGGTATCGGCAATCGAGGCGTCCATCGCAGAATACCGCCTTCTAAAAAAGAGTAGTGAGGACCTTTCCGGACTCACCGGGCGGGAGAGCGATGATCTCAGGGCGGCGCAGGAGACCCTTGCCCGGCTGATGGAAGGGGGCGAGAAGCACGCCGCCGATGCCCTCTCGGAAGAGATCGCAGACCTGATAGAGAAGGGACGTATGATCGAAGGGGAGTTCGAACAGCTCCGCTCCCGGTCGGCAAATGTATTCAGGAAGGCTGCCCATGCCGCCGAAAGCGAAGGGAATGCAAAGGAGGCGGCGGCGATTGAGGCGTTTCCTGCGTCTTTGACAACTCCTGCGGCAATCGACCCGGAGGAGACGGTCCTGCGGTACCGCGCCCTGTATCCTGCCCTGGCGGCGCTTGCCCGACGGCATGACGGCATCATCAAGAACCGTGACGAAGAGGACCTCTTCGTATCCCCGGAACGCTTCATTGATCAGTTGACCGCCATCTCCGAAAGGTGGCGGGAGAATGCTGCCCTGCTGCAGGAGCTAAGGGAGAAGCGCGAGGCATCAGGGGTGGACAGGCGCATCGCCGACGCAGAGAAGGCGGTGCATGTCATCGAGGTGCGAAAAGCACTGGACGAACAGCTCCTTGCCGAAGCAGGGGAGAAGATGGCGGTCCTGGAGACGGAGGGCCCCGGGCGACTCGAAGACCTTCAGGCGATGCTTACGGCCATCCGCAACGAAGATGCCCGTGTCATCGTCCATGCGCCGTCCGATTTCCCCGGAACCGGGGAGACGCAGCCGGGACACGTCTGAGAGGACGTTTTCCCACCCGGTCTTCGGTCAGAGGCCATAGCTCTCACCCCCCGACGGCACCCCCGGAGCCACTGTCATGAAGCAGGTAAACCTCACCGAAGGGAGCATCCCCCGCGGCCTGATGACGGTCGCAGCGCCGATCATCATAGGCAACATCCTCCAGAGCCTGGTCGAGGTGGCGGACCTCTTCTTCGTCGGACGCCTCAGCCCCGAAGCAATCGCAGGTGTCGCCCTGTCCCTCACCGTCATCTTCGTGCTGATGACGGTCGTCATCGGCCTGAACGGCGGGACCACCGCCTTTGTGTCCCGGTATTATGGGAAAGGGAACTACGAGGATGCCGGGCGTGTCCTCGTTCAGTCACTTGCCGTCGGGCTCGCTTTCTCCCTCCTCATCTCGGTCATCGGTGTCCTCTGGACAAAGGATATGCTCCTCTTCCTTGGCGCCGACCCGGACGTCGCGGCAGAGGGCGCGGCGTATCTTACCATCCTCTCGCTGGGAATTGTGGCGCTCGTGGAGTTCTGGATCATCTCCACCTTCTTCCAGAGTATCGGGGACGCAAAGACCCCGCTCATCATCATCGCCGTCATCAATGTCCTCAACATCATCCTCAACCCTGTCTTCATCTTCGGGTGGTTCGGGCTGCCGGCGATGGGCGTCGCGGGTGCTGCGCTCGCGACCGTCCTCACCCGCACCATCGGGCTTGGCACCGGCATCGTCCTTCTTGCCCCCCTGAACGGGCAGATGCGGTTCACCCGGGGCCTGCACATCGATATCCCCCTTATCCGCCGCATCCTGAAGGTGGCGATACCCAACATGGTCCAGTCAGGCATCCGCAGCGTCACATTTCTCATCATGTTTGCGATCGTCACCGGGTACGGCACCTACGCCCTCTCGGCCTACGGCATCGTCAACCGTCTCGAGGGGATGGTGCTGATGCCCGGGTTCGGGATTGCAACCGCAGCGGCGGTCATGGTCGGCCAGAACCTCGGGGCAGGAAATCCCGGCCGGTCGGAAAAGGCGGTACGGGTGGCGGTGGCGATATACGGGGTATTCATGCTCTGCATGACGGGGATCTTTCTCCTGTTCGGTGCCGCCCTTGTCGGGTTCTTTGACCCGAGCGGCATGTCGGAGCCAACGGCGCTCTCCTACCTGCACGTCATGGCGCCGTTTTACTTCTTCCTCGCAGCGTCGATTGTCCTCTCCTTTGCCCTCAACGGTGCGGGGGATACGAAAAAGCCGATGTATGCAGGCATCATCTCGTATTTTATCGTCCAGCTGCCCCTTGCGCTCCTCCTGCCGGACCTGACGGGCACAGGAATTATCGGGGTATGGTACGCGATGGTCATCGGTCTTCTCGTGCAGACTGCCGCCCTGTACGTGATGTTTCGACGCGGCACCTGGAAGAAAATGGCAATTTAAAAAAGAATATCAGAGGGAATCGAAACTGATGCCGCCGATCTCTTCTGATATCTGGGCAACGTCCTGTACGCCGAAGGCCGTCATGACCGAATTCATATCGATATCGATTGCCGCCTGGCACATATAATCGATAATATCGACGGAGAGCTCCTTCTTCTGCTTTGATTTGCGCATCTGGTCGATTAGGTGCGATTGTTTCTCCGGCGGCTCCATCCGTAACTTTGCAATCGTGACGACACACATGGTGATGCGTGTCAGGTTACGGTCAGGCCCGGTGATCGTCTCGAAAAAATTCCTGAGAATCTGGGCCTGGTAGATCTCTCCACCCATGGTACAGAAGGTGTATTGATTCAATAGTTAAATATTTTTGCCTGTCCTGCACGGAGGACAGGGTTACTTTTTTGTTGACACAATCTTGATGACATCGCCGTTTTTCAGTTCATGCGTCTCTTTTATGCGCATTTTTGTCTTGGCGTCCACTGCATACAAAAAGCCGTCGCCGATGTCGCTGTGCACCTGATATGCCATATCGTGTGGCGTTGATCCGCGCTTCATGAGGAAGGCATCGGGGAGCACCCTCCCCTGCCCGTCACAGAACTTGTTCTCGTCCTCGACCGGATAGACCACGATCATGTCCAGCAGGTCGAAGACGGCGCCGTTGATTGCCTGCTGCACGCCGGTCCCCCCGATGGCCTCCATCACCCGTGCAATCGCATCCAGCCCGTTCTTCTGGGCAGGGGTGAGGGTAATGCCGTTGGCAACGGCGAAGGTTGGATCACCCGGGAGGTAGGTAATGAACCCTCCTTCCGCCGCCTTTCTCAGGGCAAGCTCGCCTGCGGCGGTGGCAAAGGAGATATCCGTCTCTTTCAGGGCGCTGAGAAGCGCGGGACCGGCCTGGTCCGCCTTGTTTGCCACCACCACCATCGGCTTGCTCATACGGACAATGATGCCACAGAAGGCGACGAGCTCTTCGGTGCTGCAGCTCTTCAGGTCAATGCCCGCCTCACGCTCGGCATCCCTGACATGTTCGTGGGTGATCTTGAGCCCCGCGAGGTTCTCGGCGACCGCATCGATGATGTTGAAGGTCCTCTGCTGGGTCGACCGCTGCATCTTCGCCCAGTTCTTCGCGAGGATGCCGTAGATCCACATCGCCATCTCGTGCTCGATGAACCCGATATCCTTCCGGGGGTCATGGGATCCCGGGTCCACGGGGTTGCCTTCTTCATCGGTCGACCCGCTCCCGTCAATGATGTGGATGATCGCATCGGCTTCTCTCAGGTGGTCGAGGAACTGGTTCCCCAGTCCCTTTCCCTGGTGCGCCTCCGGCACGAGGCCCGCCACATCGATCAGTTCGACGGGGATGAACCGCACCCCGTTTGTGCACATCGTGCACGGGACACCGAGCTCCTGGCAGGGGCAGGCGGCCCGGAGGTAGGCGACCCCGTGGTTGGCGTCTATCGTCGTGAACGGGTAATTGGCAATCTCCGCATGGGCGAGGGTTGCCGCGGTAAAAAAGGTGGACTTTCCGCAGTTTGGCTTTCCGGCAATGGCAATGGTCATCATAGGTGTATCCTTCAATATTCAGTATGGTTCATGGGTGCCGGACACCGTTTTGCCCGGCAGGGTCGTCGTTGTGCAGGGTCTCCTGCAGTTGCGTAAGACAGTATAAATGAGAGGATGCACAAAAACGTTATCATGAGCTTCACGGAAAAGACGACATATTATTTTGAGAATCCCGGAAAGGAGAACTCCCGTGACGCAGCACGGATTGCCGTGCAACGGGCGCGGGAACTGGGAATACCAACAATCGTGGTTGCAAGCACAACGGGTGCCACCGCCCGCATCTTCATGGAGGAGATGGAAGGGACGGGGCTCTCCCTCGTCGTCGTCACGCATGTGGTTGGTTTTCGGGAACCGGGTGTCTGGGAATTCGATGCGGACAACGAAGCCTGGCTCAGGGAACATGGCGCAACGATAGTCACCGGCACCCATGTCCTCTCCGGCCTTGAACGGGCCATATCGGCAAATCCCAAGATCGGCGGCGGCTCACGTACCGATGCCATCGCCGAAGCCCTGCGAAGGACCATCGCCATCGGCCTCAAGGTAGCGGTGGAGTGCACCCTCATCGCGGCCGATCAGGGGATAATCCCTGTCACCGGCGAGGTAATCGCGGTCGGCGGGACCGCCCAGGGCGCCGATACGGTCTGTGTCGTACTCCCTGCCCACACGGCATCGTATTTCAGCCTCCAGGTGCGCGAGATCGTCGCGATGCCGCGCAACAGATAACGGCGGGGAAAATGGCATTCCGGTCTCTCAGGGAAGGGTTCCTTTTCATCCGGCGGTATCCGGTGCTACTGCTTGCAGGAGTGGCTGCAGGAATCCCTCTCGCATTAACAGAATTCTTCATGTACGGGGGGATGGCGCATTACGGGGAAGCCTCCGGGTTCTTCGGGCTGCTGATCCTGCCCTTCTTCATCGCCGGCGGCCTCGGCGTCATCCGGGAGAAGGACGGATCGCTCAGCACGTATTTCAGCCAGGGGGCGCGCCATTACTTCCGGGTCCTGCTCCCGGCCGTCGGTATCCTTCTTATGGCAGTGCTCTCCGCCATCATTGTGATGAGCGTTCTCTCGCTGGCTGTAGGAGGGGTGGATCCGGCGTTTGCAGCCTATGGGTTCCTCTGGGTGGCCATACCGCTTGCCTTCTTCTTCTTCTGGTATGATACGGCGGCGGTATTCGAGGACATGAAACTCTTTGCCTCCCTTTCCCGGAGCGCACAGTTTGTCCTCGCCCGTCCGTTCAAGGTGTTCGGTTTCATCATCGTAGGCATTCTTCTGGGGTTTGTCATCATCGTCGGCCTGATGATCATCGGGTCGGTATTCGTTGCCGGGAGCATGACGTTTGATGAGTCCCTCACGGTGAATCAGGTGCTCAACATGACCCCTGAAGAACAGGAAGCACTGATTGGGGAGGATGCCCTCTTCTTGTTCACGATGCTCTACTCAATCGGTGTCGGGCTCTTTACTGCCATCGTGATCCCCTATAAAGCGGCATTTTATCTCCGGTTCGCTCAGGAACTGCCGGCCTCAGGATTCGGAGAACCACCGGTAGCTGGTGAGTACGATGAAAAAGGCCGATGGTATAAATATTCCTAATTTTTTTTATCCAAGCAGCAGGTATACACCCATTGCAAAGAGCCCTGCGATGAGCGTTGCCAGAAAGTTCGTTCCTGCATTGCCGAAGGCACCCTTGTTCTCCCACACTGCCCCGATGAGGCTGTCGACGTTTGTACCGGCAAATCCCGCCAGCACGGTGATCAGGAGGAGGGTCAGATCGGCGACACCAAGGAGGTAGGCGATGCCTCCGAGGACGAACGCTCCCGCGGTTCCTGCAACCTCCCCCTTGAGCGTGACACCCCCGTTCGTGCCGCAGGGGACCTCCCTGAGGGTGGTGATCAGGCGGGGCGTTCCTCCGGTAACCCCGACCTCGCTTGCAAGGGTGTCGGCCGTCGCGCATCCGATGCTGCCCAGATAAAATGCCGTGAAGAGCGGGTCGCCGGTGATGCCAAAGAGCACTGCCGCGGTGACGCCTGCAAGGCCGTTGGCAAAGACATTGAAGTACCCGCGGACACCCCCGTGGCCTTCGGCCACCCCCATCGCGGTCTTGGCGTCAAACCGGTACCTGGTCATCGCCGACCCCATGATGAAAAAGGCGAGCATGATCAAAAACCACCGCACATCAGCGAAGACGATGAGGAGGATGCCGATGAGTATCGCCGCAAAGATGCCGGAGAGGTCTGCCGCCTTCATCCGGTAGGAGAAGTACCCGAACGCAAAGGCGATGATCACCGCTGTCACCAGCAGGGTGAAATCGACATAGAAGCCGATCTCGAAGAAGAGGAGCATTGTCATCGCAACGCCGAGGGTCTCGATGAATACCTTGTCATTGCGCTGCGCCAGTGCCGAATGCAGCGTCATGGCGACGATGACACCGGTGACCGCCACCAGCGGCTCGTTGTAGCCGTTATAGAGCATGACCAGAAAGGCACTCGCCGAAGCGACGATGGTAAACGGAATGTATCCCTGCGGGTCTTTTCCCGATATCCGGTATGCCGCCTCACCGAGGATGATGATCGCAAAAGTGGTGGAAAAGACCACTAGGGGCATCAGCCCTGTAGCATAGATGGCGGCAATCGTTGCGATGGAAAGTGAGGTGTACACCGACTTCTTCACGACAAAGAGGAGTGCACAGATGAGGATGACGAAGAGCGACAGGAGCCATGGCGGGCTGATGTAGGGAGCAACCAGAATACAGACGAGGGCAAGAAGCGATGCCGCCACCAATCCCGGCTCTTTTTCCATGAGTATAAAATGGTTACAGCAGTTTATCACGTTTCTGGATGGCTCCGCAGGATTGCCGGATAAATACGGCAGGTCGGGGCTAAGATTCCCCCATGCGATCACTATATCAGAGAAAAACTACAAATAATTGCGAAATGTCGCCATCTGAGGAGATACCGAAAACCTACGATGCAAATGCCGTTGAGGAACGATGGCTGGGGGTATGGAGGGACGAGTCGAATTATTTTGACCCGGCGTCCACCAAGCCCCAGTTCATTATCGATACCCCGCCCCCCTATCCCACCGGCAATTTTCATATAGGCAATGGATTTAACTGGTGCTATATCGATTTTCTCGCCCGGTATAAGCGGATGTCCGGATACAACGTGATGTTCCCGCAGGGGTGGGACTGCCACGGGCTTCCGACCGAGGTCAAGGTAGAAGAGACCCATGGGATCACCAAGAATGACGTCCCCCGTGACCAGTTCAGGGAGATGTGCAGGGAACTTACCCTCGGCAATATAGAAAAGATGCGTGCGACCATGCGCAGGTGCGGGTTTTCCATCGACTGGTCCAATGAATATATCACGATGATGCCCGAGTATTTCCGCAAGACCCAGGTCTCGTTTTTGCGCATGCTCAAGGCAGGGGACATCTACCAGAGCGAACACCCGGTCAACTTCTGCACGCGGTGCGAAACGGCCATTGCATTTGCCGAAGTAAACTACGAGGAACGGACTACGCTGCTCAATTACTTCACCTTTGATGGTGTCGAGATTGCAACGACACGCCCCGAGCTTCTGGCCGCATGTGTCGCGGTCGCCGTCCATCCCGATGATGACCGCTATGCAGGAATGGAAGGAAATACCCTCCGCGTTCCCCTCTTCGGCTACGACGTCCCGGTGATAAAGGATGCCGCCGTCGACCCCGGATTCGGCAGCGGCGCGGTGATGATCTGCACCTTCGGCGACAAACAGGACGTGCACTGGTGGAAGCAGCACAACCTCGAACTCCGCAAGGCCATCGACATGCAGGGAAAGATGACGGCCATCGCCGCCCCCTATGAAGGTCTTGATACGAAGGAATGCCGTGCACGCGTCCTTGCGGATATGAAGGAGCAGGGGATCCTGCTTCGCCAGGAGGAACTGGACCAGCGGGTGGGTGCGTGCTGGCGGTGTAAGACGCCCATCGAGATCCTCTCCGAACGCCAGTGGTTCGTGAAAATCCATAACGAGGCGATCATCGACGCGGCCAGACAGATCAGCTGGTCTCCCGAGCACATGTACATGCGCCTCGAGAACTGGGCATCCCAGATGGAATGGGACTGGTGCATATCACGCCAGCGGGTATTTGCTACGCCCATCCCCGTCTGGTTCTGTGAAAAATGCGGGGAGATGGTCATTCCCGAAGAAGAGGAGCTCCCCATCGACCCGACGACGACGATGCCCGACAAACCGTGCCCGAAGTGCGGGTCGGTGTCGTTTGTGGGGGAGACGGATGTCCTTGACACCTGGATGGACTCCTCGATATCGGTCCTGAACGTCTGCGGCTGGGACGGCACGGGTATCCCTCCGTATTTCCCGGCACAGATCCGGCCCCAGGGGCATGACATCATTCGCACCTGGGCCTTCTACACCATCCTCCGGTCCCTCGCCCTCACCGGCGGGAAGCCGTGGGACGAGATCCTCGTCAACGGCATGGTGCTGGGCGAAGACGGGTTTAAGATGAGCAAGTCCCGCAACAACATCATCGCGCCCGAAGAGATCCTGGTCGACTACGGTGCGGATGCGTTCAGGCAGTGGAGTGCCATCGGCGCCTCCACCGGTTCGGATATCATCTTCTCCTGGAACGACGTGATCGCGGCATCCAGGTTCCAGACAAAACTCTGGAACATCGCGCGGTTTGTGCTGCTCCAGCTGGAACGCTACGAAGGGCCGGAACCGGCAGGCCCCGCCACCCTTGCCGACCGCTGGCTCCTTGCACGCCTGACGGAGACCGTCGTGGACGTGACGGACGCAATGGAGCGCTACCAGTTCGACCGTGCCATACGGGGCATCCGTGAGTTTTCCCGTGACATCTTTGCCGATAATTACATCGAACTGGTCAAGGGCCGCCTCTACGAGGGTGAAGATGGGCAGGCCGGCGCGGTCTTTGCCCTGCGCACAGCGCTCGATGCCATCTGTCGGATGCTCGCGCCGATGACCCCGTTCTTTGCCGAAGAAGTCTATCACCACCTTGCAGGAGAGAGCGTTCATGCACAGGCATGGCCCGCCGTCTCGTTCCCGGACGAGGATGCGCTACGGGCCGGAACACTTCTGGTGGATGTCGTCTCGGAGGTCCGCCGGTACAAGCACGATGCGGGAATGGCACTGAATGCACCCCTTGGTGATATTATGGTTTACAGCCCTGTTTCGGTCGACGATGCAGGCGACGCATCCCGGACCCTGAACGGTACGGTTGCATGGAGTACGGAAGAACCAGCCCTCACCCGCATTGTGCGCGATGTTGAATTCAACATGGCCGTCATCGGGCCCGCCCTGCGGGGGAAGGCAAAGGCGTTCATGGAGGCAGTTCGTGCACTTGGAGAGGAGCAGCTTGCAGCGATACCGGCTGTTGTACTCATCGACGGCGAGGAGGTGCCGGTCCCGGCAGATTCCTTCGTCCCTGTCTACGGCTACACCGTGGCCGGTGAAGAGGTCGAGGTGCTCTCCCTCGACAATGGCGTAATCATTACCATTGCCGGAGATTCCTGATATCCCCGGCAATAAAAGAGCATATTTTTTCCCTCTCCTGCAGGGCGTCAACGATGACGAATCGCTGCGGTTCCTCTTCTGCCAGGGCGAGATAGTTCTTCTGCACCGTCTCGAGCACCTCTGCCCGCTCAAAGTGCTCCCTCCCGTCCTTCCCGTCGAGACGCTCCAGGGCATCTGCGATTGGAATGATCAGCAGATAGGTCCGGTCAGGGCGGATGGTCCAGGTGCCGTGGACCGAGCGCAGCCAGGAAAGGGGATCAGGCAACAACGGTGCGAGAGTGACCTGCTGGTAGGCATAGCGTGAATCCGAATACCTGTCCGAGATAACAAGCCGGTTGTCTGCAAGGGCGGGGCGGATCACCTCGGCGATGTGGGCCGCATGATCGGCAACGAAGAGGAGTGCCTCTGCGATGGGGTCGATCTCTTCGGCGATGCCCCTTCTGACCTGGTCCCCGATCCATGTCGACCCCGGTTCGCGGGTGAACAGGGGGGCGAGATCGGAGAGGGCCGTTTGAAGGCCGCTCATCAGGGTGGATTTCCCGCACCCGTCAATCCCTTCTATGGTGATCAGCATACGGCACCCCGCCGGACCCATGCAAGGGGGATGGCCCCCGTATGCACCGCCGTTGCAACGATGGCCCCGTCAAACCCAGCCCCCGAAAGGACGGCGAGGTCTTCCACTCCTGCGACCCCTCCCCCATAGATCAGCGTTCCGCCGAACGCTGCGCGCATCCTGGCGGCCTCCTGCGCATCTACTCCCAGGCCGGTGCCGACCGAGGTGATGTTGAGAATGATGCATCCCTGTACGTTGCCGGCATCCAATCGTTCCAGAAATGCCGCCGGGTCCTCACCGGAGGGGATGACGCGCCCCTCTTTGATGTCGACGCTTACAAATCCGCCGGTGACGGCATCGAGAGCGCCATATCCCGTCTCCGTCCCGATGAGGTCGATGATTCCTGCGGTATCCAGGGCATCTTTTGGGGATGTAAGGCCCCTGTCGGCATAACAGCGTTCTGTAAGATGCGCGCATGCCACAACCTGGCTGGTATTGTCCCCGGTCCCTTCAATGCGGTCGAGATCTGCGATATAAACATATTTCGGGTGGTACACCTTCAGAAATCCCGTAGGTTCGGCCGTAGCGGAAAACGCCCAGTCAAGGGGCCGATAGGTCTCCCGCCGCCCTGCTGTTCCATGAACGACCTGTCCGTCTTTCAGGTCGATTGCAAGAATCAAATCCATATGGTAACGTAATCACTATTAGGGGGAGTAGCCAAAAATAAGTATGGAACTATTAGTCAGCCCGTCCAGTGTTGAGGAAGCACAATATGCACTGGCTGCGGATATCATTGACGTGAAAAAGCCCTCCGAAGGTTCGCTGGGCGCCAATTTTCCATGGGTTATCAGGGCAATCAAGGAGATGACTGAAAAACCCGTGAGCGCTGCAATAGGAGATTATGCCTTTCTACCCGGCGGGGCATCGCTCGCGGCATACGGTGCTGCCAGTGCCGGTGCCGATTATATTAAAGTCGGCCTGAATTTTGACGGGGCCGAAAAAGCCCGCGAGCTCATTTTTGCCGTCGTCAAGGCTGTCAAATGGCAGTACTCCGGTAAGAATGTGGTCATTGCCGCGTATGCCGACTTCGAACGGATGAACACCATCTCTCCGATGGAGATGGCTCCTCTTGCAGCAGAGGCAGGCGCCGATGTGGCGATGATCGACACAGGGATTAAGGACGGCAAAGGCCTCTTTGACTTCATGGACATATCCGCGCTGGGAGAGTTCACCGACATCAACCGCAGCATGAACATCCGGACCGCTCTTGCAGGATCTCTCAAATTCGCCGACATCGCACCCCTGAAGGAGATTGCCCCCGAGATCATCGGGGTGCGGGGAATGGTCTGTGGCGGCGACCGCAGCGACAGCGTACGCGTAGAACTCGTTGAAAAAGCAATGGCAATGGTCAGGTGAGCAAAGATGTACAGTGAGAAGTGGGAGGTTCCGACGGCGCTCACCTTTGACGATGTTCTTCTCGTCCCTGCCGAATCGTATGTCGAGCCATCCGACGCTGATACCCGCACCAGGTTTACCCGCAATATCTTCCTGAATATCCCCGTCATATCAGCTGCAATGGACACCGTCACCGAATCGCGGATGTCAATAGCCCTCGCCCGCGAAGGAAGTATCGGGGTCCTTCACCGGAATATGCCCGCGGCGCGCGAAGCAGAAGAGATTAAAATCGTAAAGCAGGCCGAGGACATCATCGAGCGGGATGTACTGACCGTCCAGACGGGGGCGACGGTCGCCGATGTGGATCGCATGATGCGGTTCCACGACATCGGCGGTGTCCCTGTGATGCAGGATGACCGGATCATCGGCATCGTCAGCAGGCGGGATCTTCGTGGAATTGTGGAGCGCCGGGCAACCGAGAATATCGAAAATGTGATGACAAAAGAGCTCATCACGGTCGGTGATGGCGTGACGATCGAGGAAGCCCTCGAAGTGATGTATGCAAACAAGGTGGAGCGTCTCCCCGTCATCGGAGAGGACGGCATACTCATGGGAATCATCACCATGCAGGACCTGCTCGAACGCCACAGGAACCCGAATGCCATCCGGGATGCGAATGGAAATCTCCGGGTGGCGGCAGCAGTCGGCCCCTTTGACTTTGAACGGGCGATGCTTTTGGATGAAGCAGGCGCCGATGCCCTCGCGGTGGACTGCGCCCATGCGCATAACATGAACGTGGTCAAGGCGGTCCGGGACATCAGGGAGAGCGTGAAGGCCGATGTGATCGCAGGAAATATCGCAACGGCTGCTGCTGCGGAGGAGTATGCCGGAGAAGTGGATGGCATCAAGGTGGGTATCGGCCCGGGGAGCATCTGTACCACGCGTATCGTGGCCGGTGTCGGTGTTCCGCAGATAACGGCCATATCCAGTGTGGCAGAAGTGGCCTCGGGATACGACGTCCCGGTCATCGCCGACGGCGGCGTCCGGTACAGCGGCGATATTGCCAAGGCCATTGCCGCAGGCGCCGACTGTGTCATGGTCGGCAGTCTCCTCGCCGGCACCGATGAGTCCCCCGGGCGCCTGATTGCGATGAAGGGGCGCAGGTACAAGCAGTACCGCGGGATGGGTTCTCTCGGGGTCATGAGCGGCGGCGAGTCGAGTGACCGCTACTTCCAGAAGAAGGATATCGGGCGCACGAAATTTGTTCCCGAGGGAGTGGAAGGGGCAATCCCCTATGTCGGCAGTGTATCCGAAGTCCTGTATCAGCTCGTAGGCGGGCTCAAATCCTCGATGGGGTACACCGGTTCCGCCACCATCCAGGACCTGAAAGTCCGCGGGCAGTTTGTTCGTATCACGTCCGCAGGATACACCGAAAGCCACCCGCATAATATCCTGATCACCGATGAAGCGCCCAATTACCGTGTGGTTGACTGATCAGATAATTATATATTCTATTTTTCCTTACCTTAGGTGAATATGATCGAAGGAGATGAGGTGTCCCGCCTTCTTGATGTCCTTGGAAACAGGAACAGGAGAAGAATTATCGGGCTCCTTCGTGAAAAGCCATGCTTTGTAACAGAGATCTCCGAGCGCCTTGCGATCAGTCCGAAGGCGGTGGTGGACCACCTGCAGTACATGGAGCGTGAGAATATCCTCCTCTGGAGAATTGACGAGCGGAGGAGGAAATACTACTATCTCTCGAGAACAATCCACGTGCACATTGACGTGGAGGACAAAGGTCCTGCGCAGATGATCAGCACGGAGGCCGGGACGGCGTTTTCCCGGTCGGTGCAGCTCCTTCGTGATCTGTTTGATTCGAGGAATTTTTACCTCGGAAGTCTGGAGTATATCGAACAGGATATCGATGCTGCCCTCCGGGATTTCGTGTCCTGTAGCAAAGACATATTAGAAAGCGAGACAGAGATTACTCTGGTAACTGCACTCTGCAGTAGCGACCTTTCAGTGGCAGAAATTGCGGAGATTACGGGGATTTCCCAGAATGAACTGGAAAAATCGCTCGGCCGTCTTGTAAAGGCCGGGATTGTATCGAGGAATGGACAACTCTATAAGGTGCGTGATAATAATGGCACAAGACCCCAATGACGATGTATCAAAAATACTCGCAAAAGCTATGGAAGAGTTAATCAGGAACCTGCCGGTTGATGATACGGCACGTTTCGTCGGTTGCACCATCATTACCGGTATGGGGGAAGATACGCGCATTTTCCAGATGGATGAATGCGACGAGGGTCTGCCCTATGAACTGGTCGAAGACGAGGAGTTCATTTACATCACTCTTGAAATCCCGTCCGAGGAACCGTCTGCACCTTCGGTTGATTTCATGGAAGACATGGTCGTCGTCGCAGTGGGCGGCAGGGTGACCGAGATTCCGCTCCGGTTTTCTATCGCTGCAGAACAGAGCAGATTTGGCATAAAACATGGCATAATGGACATCCTCTGCAGGAAAGTCCTCCAGCCAAAAATTGAATAATACTAATTCATATTTTCATTATTTTTACCGGGATCCGGTCCTTCAGTGGTACTTCCGGGTACTGAGTGTCCTGAAATGATTTTCTGGGGAGATGGTGCATTCGTATCCGTAACGGGCTGTTGGAGCGATGAAATTGCGGCATGTCCTCCCCTGTCTGCTTTTGTTGCCTTCCCGGGTAATTCCGGAAACCAGACTGTGCGCTGCGGGAAGGGTATCTCAATTCCTTCGGCCTCGATGGCGACCTTGATGCGCCAGAGCATGGTGGTCCGCACGTCCCACCAGACCTCGGAGGGAGCCCACATGCGCACCTTGATCTGGACGGCATCGGAGCCCAGTTCGTCCACATAGACCGAAGGGCCGGGATTTTTCAGGCAGAACGGCTCCTTCTCAATGAGATCCTCGATGATGGCAATCGCCATGTCCGCATCGTCGGCATAGCGTATCCCTACATCATACTCGAATCTGCGGGCGACATTCGCGACGTAATTGACAATGTTGGTCGTGAAGACCTTTTCATTAGGTATACGGACATAAATCCCCTCGAAGGTCCGTCCGATGGTGGAAAAAATGCGGATGTCTTCAACGATAATGTGAGTATCGCCAATGAGGACGTTATCACCAATTTTTATGGGCTGCTCAAAGATCAGAAAGACCCCGGAGATCAGGTTTGAGACGACACTCTGTGCGGCAAATCCGATGACAATGCCGAGAAACCCTCCTGCAACAAGAAGTCCCGATAATTCAAGGGAGAGCTTCGGGAGCGCAACAACGAGGCCGATGATAATGATGGTATAGTAGACAGTCTTCGAGAGCAGATTCAGGTGGTTCTTGCTGATTTTATCTTTGAGCCCCCGTTCAAGGTTGATGGAGACAAATTTAGCTAAAATTATCGCGACAAAGAGGATCGCAAAGAACGTGAGTATCTGTCCGAAGGTCACCGGACCATAGAACGTTGACTCCATGATGCCGGTGGTATTGATGTCCAGCATCAGTCAAACCCCCATTCCATTGTATAGACCCTGCTTAGTGTGGGGATATTGAGCGTGTGATACAGTTCAATCGATTTCTGAAGGGCATCGCGGGGTGGGGTTAGACTAAGGAATTCTGTTTCCGCAATCGTCGAGGTCATCAGTTTCATGCGTGCGAACATCCTGACAACTTCGTTGCTGAAATAGATCTTCATCGCATAGCCCTCAAGAACTACACGCGAGACGTTTTGCCATTCGTTGGTTTTATTCTGGATGCGCAGGTTGAGAATTCCTTCACAGAGACGGTTGGTTGCCGGAAGATCGGAATAGATGTCACTCCGGTGCCATTTGGTGATTACGCCGCCACCTGCCGGGCCGTACAGGGAGTATTTCTGGGGGCAGTAGGAGAAGATATCAATGGCCTCCATATCTTTGTTGCCAAAGACAATGACGCCGATTTCGATGGGAAAGGTGAGATGGATGGTCTTTTGATCATTTGGTGCGATGACCAGGGAGGGAAATTCTATTTCTAGGTAATTCGTCACTTTTTTCGGCAGATTGACAGGTTCAACCGGGTTTACGACGATGAGAGCATCCGATGAGGTGATGATGGTCCTTTCAATTTTTTCCCCCAGACGTGTCTTCCGCCGGTATTTGAGAAGGCCCTTTTCTTCGCACGCTTCGAGAAAAACCGTCTCGTCTTCATATCGGAAGGGAATTTCCCGTTTACCGTACATTGCTCTAATATTAAAAATGAAAGATATAAAGTGTTGCCCGGTGCCCGACAGCCCATGTATGTCCCTTCGCCTCGTGCCAAGGGGTTATTACTGATAGTGGACAAGATTATAAAGAAGGCCGAATGCATCCTGATTTAACCGTTAAAGAACGCAGATATTCTGAAGAACTTCACCGGTTGACGCATATTTCACCTGTGGACTGCGTCATCGATGATCCGTTTGAACGAATTATCTACCTGATTTCAAAAGGGGACATGGGTAATGCAATCGGCAAAAACGGCGAAAATATAAAACGGCTCCAAAAAACCCTGGGAAAACGTGTTGAAATGGTCGAAGAGGGGGCGTCGCCTGCAGAACTGGTGGCAAATGCCATTCGGCCCGCCGATATTTCACGGGTTGAATGTGATGAAGATAGCCGTATTGCGGTAATTTATCTGAAAAAAAGAAGTGATGTGGGTGTAGCCATCGGAAAAGGGGGGGCAAATATCGAGAAAGCCCGTCTCCTCTGCCGGCGCTGTTATCGGATGGAAATCAGGGATGTGAATGTTGAAGAGGTGCGATTGTGAAGAGTGATGTGTTAGAAGAGTTGTGGCAGGTCATCGGTGAGCGGTTGGAAGAAAAGCCGGAAGGATCGTATGTGGTCAGCATCCTTACCCACCGGAAGGGGATTGACAAGTCCCTTGAGAAGGTGGGTGAGGAAGCGACGGAGTTCATTCTGGCCATGAAGAATGACAATTATGAGCGCAAGGTGGAGGAGTCCGCAGACCTGATATTTCATCTCCTCCTCTCACTGCGCGCAGGAGATGTCCGGCTTGAGGATGTCCTGGATGAACTTGCGTCACGACGCAGGTGATTTTCCTATCGATCCTTCTTTTTTTCCCGCGCCTGAGGGCATTTTCAAGGATGTTTCCCACCCATATCTGCGCGTCAGGGGAAATTAAGCGAAAAGATGGTTTTTCTCATGGCATATTGAACAGGTTTCGCAGGAAAAAAAGCCGTTTTGCCCCTGCAAAAAGCAACCTTTATATCACTCAAACTACCATGTTGTTAGGTCGAATGGTTCGGGGCGAAAACGGGCGCAACGCGCCCTGTTTCTGCGTTCCCGCGCCAGGAACGAACATTGCAACTACGGGTAAATGCCCCCGGGTCCAGGATATTCTTCCCGGCCCCGGCGGCGTTCGCCGGCCTGAAGAGGTTGTTTCGGAGGGTTTATATCCTCAGAAGACAACCTTGTTAGGTCGAATGGTTCGGGCATAAAACGGGCGCAACGCGCCTCGTTTGCAAAAATATGCCCGGAATAGACCATTAGCAATACCAAAGGAATATCCCTGCCGGGAGGATCTGATCCTCCTGGCAGGGGGGCTTCCGGCATCGGGTTCCCGTGGGTTCGAAGGGTTTATTACCTTTCAAAACCTACATTGTAATCCGATGTTTTGATGGGGAACCGAAACCGCTCCGGTGGGGAGTGTCGGTTCTGACGTTGGCACTGGCAATGCGGAAATCTGTTTAGTAACCGCTTAATTCCTTTTACCATGGAATGCCGTCATCACACGATGATGGGATGAAATGGAAATTCAAATATGCCGATAATGCATGTGTGCAGAAGACCACTGAGTGCAAGATTCTTGCATGAAGACGTAACTTCAAAAAACAATTCTGGTTGATCCTGCCAGAGGCCACTGCTATCGGGGTTCGATTAAGCCATGCGAGTCGAGAGGGTTCAGACCCTCGGCGGACTGCTCAGTAACACGTGGATAACCTGCCCTAAGGTGGAGCATAACCCCGGGAAACTGGGGATAATACTCCATAGGTTATGGATGCTGGAATGCTTCATAACTCAAAGTTCCGGCGCCTTAGGATGGATCTGCGGTCGATTAGGTTGTTGTTGGGGTAACGGCCCAACAAGCCTGTAATCGATACGGGTTGTGGGAGCAAGAGCCCGGAGATGGAATCTGAGACACGATTCCAGGCCCTACGGGGCGCAGCAGGCGCGAAAACTTTACAATGCAGGAAACTGTGATAAGGGAACCCCGAGTGCCCGTATACGCGGGCTGTCCAGGTGTCTAAAAAGCACCTGAAGAAAGGGCCGGGCAAGACCGGTGCCAGCCGCCGCGGTAATACCGGCGGCTCGAGTGGTGGCCACTTTTATTGGGCTTAAAGCGTCCGTAGCTGGACTCCTAAGTCTCTTGGGAAATCTCTTGGCTTAACCAAGAGGCGTCTAAGAGATACTGGGGGTCTAGGGACCGGGAGAGGTGAGAGGTACTCCGGGGGTAGGAGTGAAATCCTGTAATCCCCGGGGGACCACCGATGGCGAAGGCATCTCACCAGAACGGCTCCGACAGTGAGGGACGAAAGCTGGGGGAGCGAACCGGATTAGATACCCGGGTAGTCCCAGCCGTAAACGATGCGCGTTAGGTGTACTGGTGACCACGAGTCACCGGGGTGCCGAAGGGAAACCGTGAAACGTGCCGCCTGGGAAGTACGGTCGCAAGGCTGAAACTTAAAGGAATTGGCGGGG